>Ga0207705_10000009_pt1 | contig 576128 bp, 549 predicted proteins | sample KBSC13metaG_FD_184314 | JGI IMG/M metagenome (GOLD analysis project Ga0207705, IMG submission 184314) | Corn rhizosphere microbial communities from Kellogg Biological Station, Michigan, USA - KBS C1-3 metaG (SPAdes) (version 2) | ecosystem: Host-associated > Plants > Roots > Rhizosphere >...
CGGATCACTTCCGGCGAGGAGTTGAAGTAGCGAAATGGACTGGCTGGTTTTCGAGGACGAGGCATAGCCCCGCCCCTACTCCGCGTCAGACCTTATCGCCAGCAGGTACGTTTGGTCTGACAGCACCAGTTGAAGCCCTTGAACGGACTGGGAGGCTTTGCGCGGGATTTGCGTGGCATCAGCGCGATCTAGCAGCGTGGCAGCGCGCCTGCCACACAGGTCTGACAGTGCCCCTCATCGCCAACCAGTGCAGTTGCTTTGACAGCACCCTTCGACAGGACCGACAGAACCTGTTGATGCCTGCTGCGCGGAGGAGATGTCCGGGCAGCAGGCCGAGAGGATCCGCGTCAATGAGCGCGACTGTGCTTTTTATGGTGAAGAATTCTTCGTCTAAGTGATTGTTACGCGCTGTCAGCAGGCATCAATGGGGACGAGGATGTTGACCTCGATCGGCTGGGCAAGAAGATCCATGATCGTTGCCCTGTAATCCTTGTAATAGCCCGTTGCCCGGTGTGCCAGGAGGGCATCGTCATCGGCGTAACGCTCCACTAGACAGAGCACGCCGCCGGTGCCTTCCGGGGTGGTCGCCTCAAAGAGGTTGTAAATCTGACAACCCGGTTCGGTGCGGCTGTTCACGACCATATTCTCAAGGATGGCTTTGGCCTGATCGAATGCCCCCTCCTTGGGGAAAAAGCGGACGAAGACGAGATTTTGCATTGCCTGTGCTCCTTGTTGAGAGTCGATTTGGTGCGGGTTCACCGCGCGCGGCCGAGGATCAAATCACTGGCCTTCTCTGCGATCATGTAGACCGGGGCGGCGGTATTGCCGCCGATCACCCGCGGCATGATCGAGGCATCGACCACGCGCAGCCGATCAAGCCCCCGCAGGCGAAGTTCGAGGTCAGTCGCTGAATCGGGATCGGATCCCATCCGGCAGGTGCCAACAGGGTGATGCACGGTTGCACAGCTTTCCCTGATTGCCTGCATGAGCGACGCATCGTCCTTCGCATCCGGTCCCGGGAGGATTTCACGCGAGTCAATTTCGGAAAATGCCGAAGACGCAAAGATGCGGCGCGCGAGTCCTATTCCTTCGATCAGCGGCCGGAAATCTTCCGGCTCGCTGAAGAAGCGTGGGTCGATGTGTGGAGCGGCGGCTGGATCAGGCGATGTGACATGAACTTCGCCGCGGCTTTGCGGACGGAGAAGGCCAACCAGAATACCAAACCCCCGCTTGCGCGGTAGCGGGCCTGGCGCACGGTGCATGGGCATGAAGATCAGTTGCAGATCGGGCCTTGCACCGGCATGGGTGCTTCGCACGAAGCCTGTTGCTTCAAAGACGTTGGATGCCAGCGGCCCGCTGCGACTGACAGCATATTGAAGCAGGTTTGACGCCAAGCGGGGCAAAATCCGCCAATCCACGACATAGGGCAAATTGCTGTTCGTCGCCATCTGCACCGGAGCGACGACATGATCCTGAAGGTTTTTGCCAACAGCCGGGAGGTGGTGATCGACAACAATTCCGACTTTGCGCAGGATCATGCCATCCCCGATGCCTGAGCGCTCGAGGATATTCGGAGAACCGAAGCTTCCTGCCGCGAGGATCACCTCCCGTGTGGCCATGACGCGTTGCCGTTGGTTGCCCCGGTGGACGAGCACCCCGATCGCCACACCGCGATCAAGAAGGACGCGATCAACCAGGCGCCCTGAAAGCACGGCGAGATTCTTTCGGCTGCGAGCGGGGTTGAGATAGGCTGTCGCGCTTGAAACACGACGACCATTCCGGACCATCGCCTGCCTGACGCCGAAGCCTTCCGGACAACCGTCATTGAAATCGTCCACCTGTCGATAACCCAGCTCGGTGGCCGCGCGAACGAAGAGACCAGTCAATGGATTGATGCGGCGATAGCTGCTGACGTGGACCGGGCCATCTTTGCCGTGGCTTTTCCCGGTAAAGCTACCATTGTCCTCGGAACGGAGGAAATTGGGCAAGACCTCGGCATAGCTCCATCCCGGACAGCCAAGCTCGGCCCATTCCTCGTAGTCATCGGGATGGCCGCGAAAGTAGACCATGCCGTTGGTTGAAGTGCAGCCGCCCAGCACGCGCCCGCGCGGAAGCGGAATGCTCCGTCCGTCAGCATGGCTTTGCGGTGCGGTGGCATAGCCCCAGTCCAGACTGGAGTGGCCGATCAGTCCGCCAACACCGGCGGGAATATGGATCAGCGGATGGGTGTCCGGACCGCCGGCCTCGATCAGCGCCACCCGATGGCGACCATCCGCGCTGAGACGGTTCGCAAGCACGCACCCAGCCGCGCCCGCACCGACGATCACATAGTCAAATTGCAGGTCCGCTTCGGTCGGCTGGATGGTGTCGTTGTCAACCAAGTTACTGGAGCTCCCCGTGCCTCTTCCGCCGCCTTCCTCGGGCGCGGCCGGGCGCCAAGCACCTATCTCCGCCGATAGGTCGCGGAAGATCGCTGACTGTCTAATTGCCCGGCGATTGGAAACGCGCGTCTATGGCGCAAAGGAGAGTGCAATGTCCGCGACGGCTGAAGAATTCGGAATGTGCAGCAAGCGGCTGGGACGGATACGTCCGGCGATGGAAGCGTTGATTGGGCAGCGCAAGTTCTTTGGCGGAGAAATCCTGATCGCCCGTCACGGCAAGGTGCTGCTGCACGAGGCGGTGGGCTATCGCGACTGGGGCAACAAGGTCCCGCTTGAGAAGGACTCGGTCTATTCGATTTTCTCGATGACCAAGTCGCTGACCGCAGTCATGACCCTCCACGCGATCGAGGCCGGGCAGTTCGCCCTGACCACCAAGGTCAGCGAGGTCATTCCTGAGTTTTCCGGCGGAATGCGCGAGGATATTACTTTCCACCATCTGCTGACCCATACTTCGGGCCTGCCCATGGTATTCACCCCGATTCAGGGCATGTTTATTGACAATTTGGATGAAATGATCGCGGCAATCTGCGCCAAGGTCCATTGTACCGCCGAGCCTGGAACCGAGGCGAGCTATGCTCCGCTGGTTGGTCATGCCCTGATGGGTGAGGCCATCCGGCGTACCGATCCCGGCAAGCGCGGGTTCCGCCAGATCATGCAGGAAACCATTCTCGATCCTCTCGGCATGAAAGACAGTTCGTTCGGTCTGAGGCCAGACCTCAAATCGCGCCACGTCAAGCCGCATTGGCTGTTCGACAAAGGCGCGCTCCAGCACCTGTCCCGCAACGTCGAAGGTTCGGACGCGGCCTTTGAAGATCCTGATGCCGAAATGCCGTGGGTGGGCCTGTGCTCTACTGTGTCGGATATCTTCCGCTTCACTGAGATGCTGCGCCAGGGAGGCCAGGCCAATGGTGCGCGGATCCTTTCGCCTGTCACCGTCGAGCGGACCCGGATCAATGAAACCGGCGGAAAGATCAACCAGCTCTATGGCCGCAATGCCATAGCGCGTGGCTGGGAGCCGGCACCGGCCTATCTTTCGATCGGATTCTCGCTGAGTGGCGATAGGATTTGTCACCAGCAGATGGGGACGCTGACCAGTCCGCAGACCTTCGGCCAACACGGCCAGGGCAGTACGCTCTACTGGGTCGATCCCAAGTGGGACGTGACCTTTGTCTGTCTGTCACATGGCGTGATGATCGAGGGCGAAAACTACGAACGCTTTCAGAAGCTTTCGGATATTGCCATCACCTCGGTCATTTGAACCGGGCAGGGACAGGGACGGAGCCATGATAAAAATTGCGGAATTGTTCTCGGTCGCAGGCCAGAGCGTGGTGGTGACCGGCGGGGCCAGCGGCATCGGCCTTGGCTTTGCCGAAGCGATGGCGGCAAACGGTGCGAAGGTGACCTTGCTCGACCTTGATGCCGGGCGGATCGACACCGAAGTCGCGCGGCTTGCCGCGCAGGGCCATTCAGTGCGCGGAACGGTGGTCGACGTCAGCGATCACGCCGCGCTCGACGCCGCGATTGACGCGGCTGTGGCGGCGCAGGGCGGGCTGGATACGGTATTCGCCAATGCCGGGATCGATTCGGGCACGGGATACCTTGGCGCTTGGGTCGGTGAGACCCGGCCCCGAGTAAGCGAAGGTGCGCTCGAAAACTATGACGATGCGCGCTGGGACCGGGTCATCTCGATCTGCCTCAACGCGGTCTTTGCTACTGCCCGAACTGCGGCCCGGCACATGCGGCCGAACAAGTCGGGGCGGATCATCGTTACGACCTCTGCGGCGGCGGTCCGCTGTGAGCCCGCGATCGGGATGGCCTATATGGCGGCCAAGGCGGGCGCGGCGCATTTCGTGCGGAATGCTGCGCTGGAACTCGCGGCCGACGGGATCACCGTCAACGCCATCGCCCCGGGCATGTTCGCCACCAACATCGGCGGCGGCCATTTGCTCGATTCGGGGCTGCAACGTGAATTCGGCAAGGCGATCCCGATGCACCGGATCGGATTTCCCTCGGACATGTACGGGCTGGCGCTGTTTCTTGCCTCGGGTGCCTCGTCCTATGTTACCGGGCAGCAGATCGTGATCGACGGTGGTTTCAGCCTGGGCCAGGCCGACTGATCCCGCAAGCTCAGTCGCTGCCCGGCAGCCCCAGTTGGTTGACGTAATAGGTGTCCATATATTCACGCAGCGCGACGACCTGCCCGTCCTTCACGTCGATGGACATGACATAGTTGTTGTCATAGGAACGCCCGTCGACGAATTGGCCACCGCCACGGGTCTCCATCACCACGCGGTCCTCGTTTGAAGTCAGCCAGCGAAGCGTGATCTCAGGCGAACCGGGCGCGAACAGTGCTTGGATCGGGGCGATGGTGGCGAAAATCGCGTCAGGTCCGGTGTGGGTGCCTGCACCGGGCACTCCCCGACCCATGACGGTCCATGTCATGTCGGGCGCCATGACCTGCCGTGCCGCGGCGAAATCGCCCGTGTCCAGCGCTACGAAAAAGGCGGCGACGGTTCGCTCGGCATCGTTGCAGGGTTCGAACATCGTTCATCCTCCCAGCACGGCGGAGCCGCGGGGCAGGCGTTCGCCGCGTGCATAGGCGGCCCGGCCGACGAAGAATTCCTCGATTGGACCACCGTAGGGCGTGATGCCCGAAGCGGCGAGCCCGGCGCGCAGCCCCTCCATTTCCCCAACGGAAATGCGGTGGATCGGCTGACGCAGCATCCCCCCGTTCCCGCCAACCAGCCACTGCTGGAACTTGAAACTGAGGAATGGGTAAAGTCCCGAACTGGAAACCCGCCCGTGCAGATTCCAACTGGCGGCGCGCACCGGCTCGACCGCCCAGTAAATCTCCATGGCCTCGTCAAGCTGGCCGGCGCGGAAATGATTGAACATCCGCACCACGCGCTGGTCGTCCTGGGTCTGCCACATGTCGTAGCCCATCGCCCCCGCCCACTGCGCGCCGTGATCGCCAACAATAAAGGCCCAGGCATTGTCGAGCGGATCGTTGATCAGCAACTGCTCGCCCACTGCGGCGAAGACATGGGCGGAATAGTTCGGCGGATTGAGATTGCCGATCTTGAGGCCGACGACATTGTCGATATCGGCCAGTCGCCGGATCAGATCGATGGACAGCGTGCCATGCCCGAAGCGCGACAGGTCGAAGCGGGCGGCAGGATAGAGGTCCATGCACAGGTCCACCGCCTCGCAGACCGATTTCATCGTCTGAAAAACCTCATCCTCGCTGTCGGGATGGTACTGGACCGGCGAGCCTAGAAGCACGTGGTGGCCGCCTACGGATTCGAAATATTTGAGGAATTCGACATCGTTGACGAAAGTGTCGAGCAGCACTGGTGCGGAAACGAGCATCCGGCCCTTTGCTTCGTCGCAGACGATACGGACGAATTCGCAGCGCTCCTCCATGGTCATGGATGTCGATTCGACCGCCGCGAGAACCGAGAACATGCCGTGCTCGATGTAATAGTTCACGTCCTGGCGAATGCCTTCCTCGTCCAGACCGGAAAGATCCGGCTTGAATGAAGGCATCAACGTCCCCTCAAGACCGTTGTAGTTCTGCTTTGCCCAGGCCTTCGCCTCTGAGCGGGTAAAATCCATCTGCCACTCTCCCTGCGTTCCACCGGCCTTCCGGCATGTTGCCGGACATGAGTGCAGTTCGGAGATGAATTGCGTCACCTATCTGTGGAGATAGGTGTTGTCAGTGTGTCATCCCGTTCAGCTAACTCTGTTCGGGAGAAGGTCATGAACGGAACGTCAGCAGCAGCACTGGTGCAGGAAGTCGCGGATCGGCACGAGATCGCCAACTTGCAGGGCCGCTACATGTATTACCTTGAGGCGCATCGATACGCCGATGTGCTCACGCTCTTCGCGCATTGCGATCCTGAAGTCAGTGTCGAAATCGGCGAAAGCGGCGTCTATGTCGGCAGGGCAAAGGTGGAGGCGATGTTCCTTCAGGTCCTGCGGCCGTTCTTCATGCAGCCGGGGATGATGCCCCTCCACATGTTGACCACGCCTGTCATCGAAGTGGACAGCCTTGCCGGGCGCGCCCATGCCATGTGGCAGACGATTGGCTGCAACAGCTTTCCCGACGAGGGCGGGCTTCGCGCCGTCTGGCAGCAGGGCACCTACGACAATCTGTATGTTCGCGAAGATGGCGATTGGCGTATCCGGCGCATGCGCTGGCTGGCGAATTTCCGGACATCCTTCGACCGGGGCTGGGTGCGCGAACCGCTTTACGAGCTTGCACCGCTGGATCGGAGCCGATTCCCTCAGGAACTGCGGCCCGATCTACCGCCGAGCCAGGCATTCGAAAGTTATGATCCGACGGCTGTGCGATTGCTGGCGCCTCAGCCGCCTGAACCGCGCAATCGAGCCAGATAGGCGATCCTATCTTGCGGGATAGGTAACACGTCGTCGGCGATAAGGCACCAGATAACGAGAAGAATGACAAGGGAGATGGAAATGAAGGTGATCAACAAGTTGCGTCTCGGCGCTTCGACCGTGGCGGCAGCGATTCTGCTAGCTAGCGCTCCGGCCTATGCACAATCCGCTAGTGGTGACGGCGCTTCCGGCAGCGAAAGTGCCGACAAGTCTGGCAGCGGCCGCCTCGACGAGATCGTGGTAACCGCCCGCTTCCGCGAAGAGCGCCTTCAGGATACCCCGTTGGCTATCACGGCAGTTTCAGGCGATGAATTGGCCAATCGAAGTATCGCCAATGTCCAGGACATGGGGCGCCTTGTGCCGAATGCATTCATCACGCCCGGTGCGGCTGCGGTAGGCGCCACGCCGACCGTATCACTGCGTGGAGTGTTTCAGGCCGATTTCAATTTCGCCTTCGAGCCCGGTGTCGCGATCTACATTGATGACGTTTATCATGCCACACTGATGGGCTCCGCGATGGACCTGATGGATCTGGAGAGAGTGGAAGTTCTCCGCGGGCCGCAGGGAACACTGTTTGGCAAGAACACACTTGGCGGCGCGATCCGGCTTGAATCAAAGGTGCCCAAGGGCGATAACACCGGCAGCATCGAAGTCGGCTACGGCAGCAATCATCGTCTTGACGTCAAGGGCTCGTTCGATTTTGCGGTAGTTCCTGACAAGCTCTTCATGCGCGTATCCGGAGTTGCCCGCCGCGAAACCGGTTACCAGAAGATTCTCGATTACACCTGCGACATGCTTCGCCGGGGCACACCGGCACAGGCCGGATATGGCGATGGCTATGGCGCCGGTGGTGTGGTGGTTCCGGTTGGAAGCGCGGCAGACAATGCTGCAGCAATTCCGTCGGTTCTGATCCCGACCGCCGATCTTGCCACGATGACTTCGCAGGCCAGGAACCAGAGCTGTTCTCTGGGCAACGCTGGCGGACAAAATCTCAGTGCCGGTCGTGCCCTGCTGCGCTTTGTTCCCGACGACAAGCTTGAGATCAACCTGGCAGTTGATTACGCCAATGATCATCGCGATGTAAATCCTGACACGATGATCAAGGTCATCAACCCGGTTCTTTCCAGCCGAACCGCTCCGCCGGATTTCTTCATGAGTTTCGTGCGCGACCAACTGCTGGCCGATTACGGGCTGGTCTATGATGACCGCTTCGTACCTTCGGATCCCTACACCACTTATGGGTCGAATCGAGATCTGGCAACAGGGCGCTCACAGCCCAATACCGCTTCGGTCGAGAGCTGGGGTGTTCAAGGCAAGATCAACTACAAGTTCAACGACAATCTCAAGGCGAAACTGGTTGTCGCCCATCAAGCCTACAACAGCCAGTTCTCGCATGACTCCGACATCTCGCCACTGGGCTTCGGCCTCAATGGCAACGACATCCAGCACAAGCAGACGACCGCAGAATTCCAGTTGCTCGGTCAGGCATTCGACGGAAAGCTCGACTGGACGCTGGGCGGCTTTTACCTCGACGGCAAGGACCACCTTGGCGGCGCTATCGATTATGTCGTGCTGCATTTCCTGCAAAACGACACGTATCTGGACAGGTCGCGCTCAGCATTTGCGCATGGCGTGCTGCATCTCTCGGACGATTTCAGCATCACCGGTGGCATTCGCTATACCAACAACAAGAAGACCTTTACATTCGACCACATCGGTAGTGGCTTCCCGATACTGACCCAGTCAGCGACGACGAAGCAGGTCGACTGGACCGTTAGCGCGGATTATAAGGTCACGCCCGACGTCCTCGTCTACGGCTCAGTTGCGACCGGCTTTCGCCCGCGCTCCATCAATCCGCGCCCGCTGACACCTACCCAGTTCGCGCCGATTCCCGGCGAGAAACTGATCAGCTACGAAATCGGCATGAAGGGCGACTATTTCGATCATCATCTGCGTTTGAATCTGGCTGCCTTTTACAGCGATTACAAGAGCCACCTGCGGCAGTTAAACGGCTTCGAATGTGTCGGTGCCAATGTTCCCGTGGTATTCGATCCTGCCGCCTGCCCGGCCGGTTCAGCCCCGTTCACCTGGTTCTTCTATGTCGGCGAAAAGGCAAAGATCTACGGTCTCGAGGGTGAAGTCACGTTGGAGCCTGTGGATGGCCTCATGATTAATGGTGCCTTTGGTTACAACGAGTTCAAATCGAGCGGGACCGGTCCGGCCTTCTTCGATCCGAGCAACCGAGTGCAGCCGAAATTCAATGCCAGCGCGGGTATCCAGTATGCAATTCCTGCGCTAGGCGGCACTCTGACGCCGCGGCTCGACTGGCGCTATCAGAGCCTCATGACCTACAATCCGGCACCGACCACCGCGACGATTCCCCTTTTCAACATTCCGGGACGTTCCGTGTTTGATGCTGGCCTGACCTATAAGCGGGACGCTTGGCAGGCGTCGCTGGCCGTCACGAACGTGTTCGACAAGTTCTATTACAACAACAAATTCACGCTGACTGGCTTTAATGTTTCGGGATCTCCCGCACGTCCGCGCCAATTCCTGTTTTCGATCAAGCGAGACTTCTGAGTTAGGCAGTCGTTTCGTAACCCGGGAGCGTCGGTCTTTGAAAGTCGACGTTCCCGTGGTCTTTGGAGGTGGTGTAAATGATGAGCTTCAAAAAGGCACTGGCGGCATCGGCCATCGCTTTGACAGTGGTCACAAGCGTTCCGGCGCAAGCTGGGGTCAAGGGCCGCAATGCAGCCGAACGAACAGTGATCGGCCTGCTGGAAATGGCGTTCAACCAGAAGAACCCAGCCGAAGCCTTCAACCGCTACGGTGGCCCCTACTACCGCCAGCACAACCCGACCGCGCCCGACGGAAAGGACGCCATAATCGCCATGCTGAATGGCTGGCTGCCAACGGTTCCAGGCCTGCATTACGATATCAAGCGCATAGTTTCGCATGGTGACATGGTCTGGGTCCATTCGCATGTCACGATGGGTCCCGATGATCGCGGTCAGGCGGTAGTCGATATCTTCCGTCTTGAGGGGGGCAAGGTGGTAGAACATTGGGATGTCGGTACCGCAGTCGTGGAAAAGCCCGCCAATTCCAACACCATGTTCTGAGCTTGCTGGCAGATGTCCGCTCAAGTTGAATTCGACTATATCATCGTTGGCGGCGGAACGGCGGGTTGTGTGTTGGCAGAACGCCTGACGGCGGATGGCAGCGCGCGTGTCCTCCTGCTCGAGGCCGGATCGCCCGCCGACAGCCTTTGGATCCGGATGCCGGCCGGGATGGGACGGTTGTTCGTAAACCCGCGCTACAACTGGGGCTTTGTCGGTCAGCCGGAGCCAACGCTCGGCGGACGCGAGCTTTATTTGCCTCAAGGCAAGGTTCTCGGCGGCTCAAGCGCAATAAATGGGATGGCCTTTGTGCGTGGCCAGCCAGAGGACTATGATGGCTGGCGCGACGGCGGCGCACCTGGCTGGGGCTGGCAAGATGTCCTGCCATACTTCAGGCGTCTGGAGGATCGTGCCGATGCTCCGGGCCGCGGCCGAGGCGGGCGCCTGAGGGTATCGGATCCCGGATATGTGCATGGCAGCGCCGAGGCGTTCTGCGCGGCAGCGCAACAAGCCGGGGTGCTCGGCAATCCCGACTACAATGGCGAACGCCAAGAGGGCGTCGGCCTTCTTCAATTCACCATACGGAGCGGACAGCGCCATTCAGCCGCATCGGCCTACCTTGCCGTGGCTCGCTCACGCCCCAACCTGCTCGTTCTGACCGGGGCATATGCCAAGCGAATCCTGTTCGAAGGCAATTCAGCGACCGGCGTGGAATTTTGGCACCGTGAGGCAAGTCGCACAGCAAAAGCGCGCGGCGAAGTCATCGTCGCTTCGGGTGCAATCGGATCGCCGCATCTTTTGTTGCGATCGGGCATCGGCGACGCTGCCGAGCTTTCGGCACTCGGCATCGCTCCGGTGACTTCACTATCCGGTGTCGGGCGCAACCTGAAGGATCACCCTTATGTTCACATGACCTTCGGGGTCCGGCCGGGCGCCTCGCTCAATCCGCTTCTTCGCGGTTGGCGGGTCTATTTGCAGGGCGCAAGGTGGCTTTTTACCCGAAGCGGTCCGCTGACGATCGGAGCGTCCCAGGCGGCGGCGTTCCTGCGCAGCACCCCACAGGTGGAGCGCCCGGATCTGCAGATCAATTTCCGGCCGATCAGCCACGCCTTCGACAGCGCCGGACGTCTCGGGCCTGACCCCGCTGACCGGGTTACGGCTGCAATTTGCGGCCTGCGCCCATGCTCGTCCGGCCGGGTCTGGCTAAAATCACCCGATGGGCCGCCCGCACTGCTTGGTGGCTATCTCGGCGATAGGGCTGATGAGGATGTGCTGGTCGCGGGGATTGGTTGGGTGCGCCGGATCTTCGCGAGCGAACCGCTGCGGTCGCTGGTAGTCAGCGAAGACAAGCCGGGGGCGGGCGCAACGGGCGACGAGCAGGTGCGGGAATTCATCCGTGAGACGGTGCAGACCATGTGCCACCCCGTCGGCACCTGCCGGATGGGCACCGGCGAGGGAGCAGTGGTCGATCCAAGCCTGCGGGTGCGCGGCATCGACAAGCTGCGGGTGGCCGATTCCTCGATCATGCCAGAGATTGTTTCGGGCAACACCGTCGCTGCCACCTATATGATTGCCGAGAAGGCATCTGATATCATCCGCGCCAATCGGCGCGCCTAGCAAGAAAGCAAGGCAATGGCCCGTGAACACATCCGCCGTTGGAATGTCGGCAATGTCGAAATCGTCAGGATCGTTGAGATTTTCCGCGAGACGATTGATCCATCGTTCATGTTTCCCGACTGCACCGCTGAAACGGTACTGAAACATCCCTGGCTACGACCGCTGCACGCCACTGATGATGGCCAGATCGTGCTCGCCTTTCAGGCATTCGCCATTCGCGCGGGCGATCGGCACATCATGGTCGATACCTGCATCGGCAACGACAAATACCGCCTCGCCCCGATCTTTCACATGCGGCATGGCGATTTCCTCCATGATCTTGCTCATGCCGGCTTCGCCCCGGACAAGATCGACACGGTGCTGTGCACCCATCTGCATCTTGACCATATCGGCTGGAACACGCGGCTCGTCGATGGCCGCTGGGTGCCCACTTTCCCCAACGCCCGGTATCTGATGAGTGCGGTTGAACTCGATTTCGTCCGCAATCTGGTGGGCACCCCGCATGCCGAGGTCGATCACCTTTCGGATTCGCTTCAACCGGTGTTCGATGCCGGTCTGGTCGATTTCATTGCCGCCGATCATCAGGTCTGCCCGGAAATCAGCCTAGAACCAACGCCGGGGCATACGCCGGGGCACGTCAGTATCCGGGTCAGTTCTGAGGGGGCCAGGGCGGTGATTACCGGCGATGTGATGCACCACCCGCTACAATGCGCCGAACCGGCGCTGAAGAACCGCTTTTGCAACGACCACGACGCCAGCCGCGCAACCCGGCTGGAATTCCTGAAGCGCTATCAGGATAGCGATGTCATGGTAATTGGCAGCCATTTTGCCGAACCAACCGCTGGCTGGATCTGCAGCGATGGCGAAACATGGCGGCTCGATCACGGCTAGAGCGGCGTGCGAGTTTCGATGGGGAGCAAGGCCGAAACCCGCTGGGTGTCGGCCTTGTTTTTGCGTCGTTAGAGCGCGGCAGAAATGGCGATATCGGACAGCTTCTGGAACCGTTCGATATTGTCGGCTTCGGGCAGTAGTTTCGTTGTCAGGCAGACAAACGTCATATCGAGTTCGGGATCGACCCACAGCAGGGTGCTGCCGGCACCATGATTGCCGAAGGCGCGCGGCGTGGCCATTGTTCCGAACTGGTGGTGGCAGATGGCATCCCCGCGGAGCGAAAAGCCCAAGCCGATGTAAGCCGGATAGGGGAGCCATCCACGCGACAGGGCCATGGCCTTGTAGATCACGTTGGGCAGATCGTCAGTGCGATTCTGCGTGGCCAGATCGAGCATCCGGCGGGAGACAATCCGTTCGCCATCGAGCTCTCCGCCGCGTCGCAGGGCCTCCGCCAGTCGCCACAGGTCACCGATCGTCGAGACCATACCGACCCAAGGCATCTCCGCTTCCGGATCCTCGAACGCTCCATTAGGCCCCTCGACCCGACTGGACGGGTGAGTGGCAGGAAAATTCTGCGGGAATTCGGGAACAATGTGACGATCCTTGAGATCCGGTCGTACACCGACCGCGGTGTCATTCATCCCGAGCGGCTGGAGCAGGTCTTGCGTGACTATGTCTCGGTAGCGCCGATTTTGCGGGTCGGTGCGCTGGAGAATCTCGCCCATCAGCGCATGTGCAGCCATTGGTGAATAGGCAACACTCTCGCCCGGCTCTTCTCCGCCATGCATCGAGGCGCAGATTGCCTGAATGATGACGTCCAGCCGGTCGATTGGCATTCCGGGAGCCGGGCTAAACAGTGGCGGCAGGCCGGTCCGGTGGGTCAAAAGATGCTCCACGCGAATATCTTCGCGCGGTTTGCCGGAGAATTCTGGAATGATCGCAGAGACTTTCGTCGTCAGCGCAAAACGCCCGAGTTCGATTGCGCGCAACACCAGCAAGTTGGTGAAGGCCTTGGTCAGGGAGAACAGGCTGAATACCGAATCTGCCCCGACCGGGCGACTGTCGGTGCTGCTGTAGGTGCCAAGCGCTGCTTGCAGGCCCACCTTGCCGTGGCGACTGACAATGATTGCAGCACCCCGATAGGCCCCTGAAGCGATATCGGCTTCGATGACGTCTTTCAGCTGCTTCAGGCGCTCGCCGCACAGGCCGTCAGCTATCGAGTGGTCCATTCCTAACTCCCAATCCGAAGGCGCGCGTCGGCGGCACCCTCTCCATCTCGCATCTGCATGGTCCGGGGGCAGGAGCCAGGAACCTATCTGCAAGATAGGGGACCGGCCGATTGCTAAGGTCCAACAACCCGGACTATGGTCAGGCGTGTCCCGTTGAATGCGTTCACGGGGCGGGTGGAGCCACAATCACGCCCAAACAGGCGGAGAGGATCATGGGAAGGGCCGTTCAAGCTCACAGTGTTGCGGCACAGGAAAATGCATATGCGGGGCGCAGTCGTGTCAGGCTGCGGATTCCGCAGCAAAGCCTTGTCGAGCGACCGCGCCTTATCGACCTGCTCTTGCGACATAATCATGCCAGGCTTGTCCTGCTTCAGGCTCCCGCTGGATACGGCAAGACCAGCCTGCTGCAGCAGTGGGCCAGCGAGTGTCTGGCCAGCGGAGACACCGTCGCGTGGATGAGTCTTGATGCGCGCGACCGTGATCCCATGTCGTTCGCCGGTCACCTCAATGTGGCCCTGGGAGAACAACATGGTGGCATTGCCGGTCTTGTGGAAGCGCAGTCGGGCAGCCGCCAGTACTATGGCTGGCAAGCGATCATCCAGCGGATGTGTGATCGCCTTGCGGACAGTGTTCCGCGCTGCCGGATACTGATCGATGACGCGCAGCAACTGGCTGGTTCCCCGGCGCTCGATTGCCTGCAATCATTGATCGACGAAGCCCCATCGGGAATGCAGATCGTGCTGGCGACGCGCGGAGAAACAGGCCTGCCGCTCGGGCGAATCCGTGCGCACCACGAAGTACTGGAATTGGGGCCGGCTGAACTGCGCTTCATCGAAGGCGAAACCCAAGCTTATCTTAGCAGCAAGGCAGAGACGGAAATCGATCAGGAGCAGGTGCGCCTGTTACAGGATCGATCTGAGGGCTGGATCGTTGGGATCAAGCTGTTCAGCCTGGCGCTGAATCTTGAACCGGAAAACCAGCGGATCCTTGAAAGCTTTACCGGTGAACGGCGCCAGATTGCCGATTTCTTCCTAGAGGACGTTTTTTCGCGCCAGCCGGAAGACTTGCAGGATTTCCTGCTGCGTTCGTCGCTGATGGACCAGTTCTGCCCTGCATTGTGTGATGCAGCGCTTGAACTGCGGAGCAGCCGTGAGCTCATTGCCCGCTGTGAGGCATCGGGCCTGTTTCTGCAGACCATGGATCAGACCCGGAGCTGGTACAGGTATCATCACCTGTTTGCGGGGTTTCTGCGCCGTCAATTGCAGGACCGGATGCCAGGAACCGCCTCGGCCATCTATCGGCGCGCGGCACAATGGCTGACTGCCAGCGGCAATCACGTCGAAGCGTTCGATTGCGCGATCAAGGGTCAGGACCCGCTCCTCGCGGCCGACATTCTTGACGCAAATTGTGACGCGATGTTCGCGGCAGGATTGCAGCCAACTGTGCAGTCGTTGGCTGCTCAGCTCCCGCCGCATATTCTGGCGCTCTATCCGCGTCTTATGCTCAGTCTGGCCTGGCGCCTTTCGGCGCAGTGGCGTCTTTCCGAGGCTCGCAGTCTGGTAGCCGTGGCGGAGCGTCGCCTTGAGGACCTTGATCGTTCCCCGGCATCGGACGACACCGATGTCGAATGGCTGAGGCTTGTTGTCTCGCACCGGGAAACGCAGATTGCCCATGCCTCTTACGAGCTTGAGGCACTTGAAAGCCAGTGCCTGTCAGTGCTGGATGGCGGGCTCGGTTTCGGTAGCAGCCCCTACTTGATGGGCAGCTTTCAGAACTCGCTGCAATATGCCCAGCGCGAACAATACAAACTGGCCAAAATCGACCGCCTCGACGCGCTTGCGCGCGAACAGGTGCAACGAACCGGAGCTGCGCACGGAGAGATATTTATTTCGGCCATTTCGGGCCCATCCCTGTTTCTGATGGGGCAGACCGAGCGGGCCAAAGCAATGCTGCGATCAAGCCTTGAAGTCGCCCAACGCATTGGCGGCCGTGACGACCCGCTCGGCGCGGTTGTCGCGCCCGCGCTCGCTTCACTGCATTACGAATGCAACGAGATCGAAGAGGCTCAGGAGCTGATCGATCACTACGTTCCGCTGATGACATCGGCGGGCTTCGTGGATCAGCTACTCAACGGATGGGTTACCCAGGCGCGCCTGCGGCTCCTCAAGGGCTCTCCGGAGGCTTGTCTTGCCACGCTGGACGTCGCAGCAGAATTTGGAAGCCGCCACGAATTGGATCGCTTGCGGATTGGCGTGAGCGTGGAGCAACTGCGCATATTGCTCAAGCTTGGCCGGCCGGACGATGCAGCGCGGTTCGCCCGGCGCCGCGGCCTGTCGAACCACCGCGCGGCCAATCTCTCGCGCGGTCAGTTCAAATATACCACTCTGGATGGTGCTGTCGCCATGGCGAACTGCCGACTGATGGCAGCAGACGATCATTTTGGCGATGCACTGGCGCTGGCCAGACAATGGCGATCTTTCGTTACGGCGGCCCAGGCGATCCACGCAGCGGTGGAATGGGACATTCTTATTGCCGAGCTGCTGCTCATGTCCGGTGAGCGCCTGTCGGCGCAGCGTGCACTGTCGCAGGCCTTGGCAAAGGCTGCACCCGCCAGGCTGTTTCGCCGTTTCCTGGATGAAGGTGAGCCGATCGCCAGTCTGCTGCACCAGATGGCCCAGGCCGAGGGAATCAATGACGACCGCGTCAATCTGTTCCTGCGGGAGCTGGTCGGCTTCCTTGATCCTGTAAGTGAGGTGGAGGACGATGACGAGGACGAGGACGGCGTTGCCATCTGCGGCCGGATCACCAGCCGTGAAATCGAAATCCTGTCGATGGCCGGGGCCGGCATGCTCAACCGCCAGATCGGCGAGCAGCTTGGACTCACCGAAGGTACCGTGAAATGGTACCTTCAGCAGGTCTATGACAAGGTGGGTATCCGCAACCGCAAGCAGGTGGTTGCCCGTGCCCGGAGGCTTGGGCTGATTCCCTGAGTGCGCTTCCGAGGCCTACCAGGCCTGCATCTGATCCTTGATCTGGCGGATCGATTGCCGGCGACCGTTTTCGAATTCGGCGCGACGCGGGTCCATCGGCAGGTCGCGGCGGATCGCTGCCATCAGTTCGCGATGCTGCTCTTCGAGTTCATCGACAAACTCTGCATGGCCGATGATGTAGGCATCGTTGTTGCGGATCGCGTCCAACACGGCGCCAGCCAGGTCCATCGGATCCATTGCGTGTTCCTGAGCCACGGCAAAACTGGCGCTGACCGAATCGATGTCTTCGGCGCCTGATGCAACCAGTTCCTTGGATTTGTCGAGAATCCGGCTCTTGGTCAGACCCGGAAACAGGCAGGACACCCCGATGCGATCTGGCACCAGGGCGAGACGCAGTGAATCCGTCATGCCCCGAACGGCGAACTTGCTTGCCGAATAGATGCCGCCAGGATCGAGGAGCGGGATGATTCCGGCCATCGACGAGGTGTTAACGATGTGCCCACCTTCCCCATGCTTGCGAAGACGCGGCAGCATGGTGACAACGCCGTTGATCACTCCGCCCAGGTTGATGTCCATCATTTCATCCCAGTCGGCATATCCGGCGCGGCTGATCAGTTCGGACATGCCCACGCCGGCGTTGTTGCAGACGACATGAATCTTGCCAAAGCGCGCCTCGGCTTCGTCGGCGGCCAGCGCGAAACCCTTGCGATCGCGCACGTCGAGTGGAATGGTCATGTATTCGCGGTTGTCGCCCGAGAGCTGCTCGACTGCGTCGTCCAGGTTGGCTTTGCTGTAGTCGGCAATCACCACCTTCATCCCGGCGTTCAGGAACATTCGTGCCATGGCGAAGCCAATGCCGCTGGCTCCGCCCGTAATGAATGCAATCTTGCCCTCGACATCACGCATGATGGATTATCCTCTCGGCTGCTTTAGTTGCTTTGGCTGGTTGCAATGATCTCGGCAAACAGCGGGTTGAAAGTAGGAAACCCATAGGATTCAGTCGCGACCGGTTCTCCCTTGTCGGGACCGAAGGCAGTCATGATTGCGCTGAAACGCTGCTGGATTGCGTGGCGGAACTCCGGATGGGTAAAGAGATAGAGTTGGTCGCGTTCGATGGCCTCCGCAACCTTGCGCCCCGCTTCGAGCGGATCCATGCCGCCGACGATGATCGGTTTGTCTCCGGACTCCACCTCGAAAACCGCCAATCCGCTGTCAGCGTAGTGCTTGGGACGCTGTTTGGCGACCTTGTGAATATTGCTCGCTGTTGGTCCGAGGAGGACTACGGTGACGCCAATACCATCACCACGCACGTCGCACAGCATAGCCTCGGAAAGGCCTAGCACTGCCGCCTTGGCCGTCAGATAGGCGACCCCGCCCGGCCCTGGCAGCACGGCACCTATGGACGAGGTGTTGACGATATGTCCTTCGCCCCGTGCCTGCATGCGGGGCAGAAAGGTCTGAATGCCGTTGATAACGCCACCAAGATTGACCGATGTGACCCAGTCCCAATCGGCATAACCGGTCGTTTGGGTGCTGCCCAGCATGCCAACCCCGGCATTGTTGCACAGGATCGAAACCGGCCCCAACTGCGCTTCGGCCTCATCGGCGGCGCGCGCAAAGCCCTCCCGGTCAGTCACATCGAGCTGGATGAAATGGCACTGCCTGGATTTGCCGAGCTCGGCGCGTGCCGCCTCGAGGTGGTCCGGCATGATATCGGCAATCGCCACGGCAGCGCCGCGGTCGATAAGCGCCTGTGCCATACCCAGGCCAAGTCCGCTCGCACCGCCAGTAACAAAGGCTGTTCGTCCTGCAATGTCTTTCATGGGCAACTCTCCTGCTGCGATCCTGGGGCGAACATTAGCAGCAGCAACCTACCTATCTTTCCGCTGCGTTTGGGGTAGGTGCCCGGGGCAAGGAGGATCGCCAGAACAGAAGGACAACAAGGATGGGGGATCTGGTGCAACTGGCAAAGATGTTCGAAGTGGAGGGCAAATCTGTCATCGTTACCGGTGGTGCGAGCGGCATTGGCCTGGCTATCGCCGAGGTGCTGGCCGAACATGGCGCACGGGTGGCGATTCTCGATATTTCATTTGACCGCGCCGAGCGGCAGGCAGCGCGGCTTGGGGCGCTGGGCCTGGATGTCCGCGCCTGTAAGGTGGATGTGGGCGATCGCGGCAGCGTGGATGCGGTCATCGATCGCTGCGCCAAGGAGTTTGGAGGTATCGATGTCCTGTTTGCCAATGCGGGAATCGACCCGGGCAGCACGGTGCTCGGTTCCGATGGGCAGCGCAGCTTTGACGGTGCGCTGGAAAACTATGATACTGATCGCTGGTCACGCGTCGTCGACATCAGTCTCAATGGCGTTTTCCATTGCACACGCGCTGCGGTACGCCACATGAAACCGCGCCGCGAGGGGCGCATCATCATCACCACTTCGGTGTCTTCGGTCCGCGCCATGCCGATCGGGATTGCCTATTCGGCAGCGAAGGCCGGGGCTGCCCACTTCATGCGCAACGCCGCGCTGGAACTGGCGCGTTACAATATCAGGGTCAATGCCATCGCGCCGGGGCCGTTTGTCACCAACATTGGTGATGGCTTCGTGCAGGATGCGGCGGTGCAAAAGATGATGAGTGGAATGATCCCGCTGGGGCGAATGGGGGATGTGGAAGAGATGAAGGGGCTGGCATTGTTCCTCGCATCACCGGCGTCCAGTTTCATGACTGGCGCGGAAGTTTTCAACGACGGCGGCCTGTCGCTAGGTCCACCAATCGACTGACGCCCTCCCTACGCGCTTGCCTATCTTCCGGGATAGGTCACGCGGCGACCGGCACCCGCGATGCCTGCGAGCCGAGGATGGAGTTAGGCAGAGCGATGCAACACCTTTTGTCGGGCGCGCAGATTGGCGCCCTTGAATTGCCCAACCGCGTCGTCATGGCGCCAATGACCCGAGCGCGCGCTATCGGTGACGGTATCGCGCCGCCATCCACTGCAATCTATTACGCGCAGCGCGCCTCCGCAGGTCTGATTATCAGTGAAGGTTCGCAGATCAGTCATCAGGCGCGCGGTTCGGTCTGGACCCCTGGCATCCATACGTCCGCACAGGTTAGGGCGTGGCAGGCCGTAACTGCTGCCGTGCACGCCGCTGGTGGCCGCATCTTCTTGCAGCTCTGGCATGTCGGTCGCGCATCACATCCCGATTTCCAGGAGGGAGGCTTGCCGATAGCTCCTTCTGCACTGCCTGTGGAGGGCGAGGCCTTTACGGCAGAAGGCATGAAGCCGATTCCGACTCCCCGCGCGCTCGAAATCGCCGAAATGCCGGGCGTGGTCGAGCAATATGCTCATGGCGCCACGCTGGCGAAAGAAGCAGGCTTCGATGGCGTGGAGATACACGGCGCGAACGGCTATCTGCTCGACCAGTTTCTGCGTGACGGTGCGAACCGGCGCGGCGATGCCTATGGCGGCACCATCGAAAATCGCGCACGGCTGCCGCTTGAAGTGGTCGAAGCAGTGACCGCGGTTTGGGGGGTAGGCCGTGTCGGCTATCGCATCTCGCCGTGGTTTCCCATGTACAGTATGTCAGACTCCGATCCTGCGGGGACATTCGGCTATTTCGCCAAGGCCCTCTCTGGAAAAGTGGGCTATCTACACGTGGTCGAGCCGATTGCCGGCCCCGCCGAAGTGGCAGCGACGCAGCGACTCACCCCGGCACTGCGCGCTGCGTTTGGCGGCATGACTATCGCCAACGGCGGCTACGATGCGGCAAGTGCGGAAAATGCCATTGCCAGCGGCCATGCCGATCTGGTTTCGTTTGGCGTACCGTTTATCGCCAACCCCGATCTGCCCGAACGATTTGCCAAAGCCGCACCGCTGGCTGAGCCCAACCAGGCAACAATCTATGGCGGGGCCGAACCAGGCTACATCGACTATCCGGCGGTGGCCTGAGCAACAGGCCCGCATGGCGGGTGGGGAGGACGCGACGATGGCAACGGTGGGAATCCGGCAGCAGGACGGGGAAGTGACAAGCAGGCGCTACGAAATGCGGATGGTGCTGGTTACCAGCCTTGTCATCTCCTTCGTCGCCTTCGATCGACTTGCGACCGGTTACATCGGTCCCTATCTCGTCGCGGCGCTGAAGCTGACCAATACGCAGCTTGGCGCGATCTATTCTATCCAGGCCCTGACGGTGGCGATTGCCGGGTATGGCATCGGCCAACTGTCGGACCGGACGGGCAAACGCAAGCAGTTGCTGGTATCCTTGCTGGTCCTCGCTGCAATCTGCGCTACGGGCTCTCTCCTCGTCCAGGGCTATATCGCGCTACTGGTTGTCCGGCTTCTCTCGGGCGCTGCACTCGGCGGGATTTCGCCGATCACCCAATCGATCCTGACGTCGCAATCCGAACCTAAACGGATCGGTCGCAATATCGGCGTGCAGACCCTGCTGATGTTCCTGATCAGCCAGATGCTTGGCCCGATCGTGCTCAGCCGGATTGCGGACGCGTGGGGCTGGCAGGCAGCTTACGTCGCCTCGGCCGTGCCCTTCCTGCTCCTGGCAGCAGGAGTGGGGGTTGCCATCCGGGACACGAACGCTGCAGCGTCGGCAGGCTCCGCTTCGTCGATCGGCGACATCGCCGCCCTGTCGGGCCAGGCGCGTCGCACCATCGGACTTTGCCTTGCCATTTCAGCCGGCTTCATGTTCTGGCTGGTCGTACATTCGACCTTCCTGTCGGTCTATCTGGTCGAGAAGATGCACTTCACCCCTACGGAAGCAGGCACGATTCTTGGCACCCTCGGCCTTGCAGGCTGTGTTGGCGGTCTGGCGCTGCCGTTGCTTTCCGATCGCATCGGCAGGAAAACCGTGTTGACCTTGGGGATGGCGCTCGCGGCGATCGTCCCGATTGCGATCCTGTTGTGGACTGGGCCAACCTGGGGCTTGCAGGCACTTCTGTTTGTTGGCTGGCTCGCGGTCGGATCGCTTCCGATCTACGCGGTCATTATTCCAGGGGAGACGGTTCCTCCAGCCCGGCTCGCCGCGACAGTAGCGATGACCATCGGCGTGGGAGAAATTGCTGGCGGCGTAGTTGGTCCGATCATGGCGGGCCGGCTGGCTGACAGTTTCGGCATTGCGGCGCCGTTCTGGTGCGCCCTTGGAGCCGTGTTTGCATGTTTCGTGCTTTCCTTGCTGATACCGCACAAAGCTGAATCGCCTCCGGCGTGGCGGAAACAAGATGGCGATTGAGCATTCAAAGCTGTCATCTGTGGATGGCCCCTGCGCTGCAAGAGGGTTTGTGGTTTGATGGTCTGATCTGACACGATGCGGTCATCTTTCCGGCCTGTTGTTGCGGCACAGTATGACCGCTGGCCCCGATGGTGTCCGCTGGCTGGCTCCCATCAGTCTATCGACCCCGAAGCTCCGACAGCTCCACGGGTTGTTCCAGCCCTGCGGCCGCGTTCAGATCGTCATCATCCCAATTGGCACCCTTGCAGTTCGACGCCGGCCGCGTTGCGGACAGCGATTGGTATCAGGCGGCAGCTGACGCGGCCAAGGCGGTTGCGCTGATCACGCCCACGCCGGGGATGGTCGCGAGACGCTGACAGGTCTTGTCCTGCTTGTGCCATGCCAGCAGCCGGCGATTGAGGGCCTGGATCTGACTCTCCAAACTCTCGAGCTGCTCGGCCATCAGCGCCATGGCGGCCTTGGCCAGATCGGGCAAGGTCGCTCCCCCCACCTGGAGCGCCCGCTTGAGCAGGTCACCAACACGCCCCACACCCTGCGCTGCAATTAATCCGAACTCGGCACAATGCGCACGAATGGCGTTGATCAGCATGGTGCGCTGACGAACCAGCAGTTCACCCTGCGCTGGGTCGACTGGTTCAACCACCATCGCCTGTTCGGCCCCATCGGGCACATCCCGCCCGGCCAAAGCCCAGGCCAACTACTATGCAGCCAACGAAGCCCCCGATATGGTGGCATGACTCAAATGAAACTGCCTCCGGAAAACCGGGGCGCTTCAGAACCGTGCTCGGCTACCCATAGCCGGCCAGAGTGCGGATCGGCACGCCTCCCCTTAACCAATTCCTGTCGCTTCAGTTTTAGCGTCCACTGCCATGCGGTTGGCAACCATCACGAATTGGGCCTACGGGGCGACCGTCGCTCTGACGTTGGCATCGGGCGCCGCGATGCTCGTGGCTTCATCATATCAGGACCGGGAGCGCGCGGCCGTTGCTCAGCGGTTCTCGCTCGACCAGGCGACGTCCACGATCGATGAAGACGTCGCGGTGCTCAGCGATCTCGCGCGTAAATTCGCCGTCAATGGAGAACCGGCCGATCTGATCGCGTACCAACGCGAAAGGGCGGAGACGCAGGCGGTCGAGGAGCACACCCGCCGCATCCGCGACGCCGGCGCCAGCCCAGACGAGTTGAGCAACCTTGGCGCGATCCTGCGCTGGGCCAATGCTTTGCAAGGCGAGCAGCTTCAAGCGATCGCCGCGCGGCAAAACAGGGACAAGGAAGCCGCGATCCGCGTTGTGTTTTCGTCCGAATATGAAGGAGAACTCGGCCGCATTCTCGCCGCCGTCCAACGCTTCCAGAACGACATCGACCAGCGGACCGACAATATGCAGCGCAGCGCCACCGAACGCTCGATGCTGTGGCGGACCATGTCCGAGATCATGGTGGGCGCCACTGCCTTGCTCTTCCTGTGCGTGCTGTATTTTGTTTTTCGCAAGCGGGTCTTGCACCCCGTGGTCAAGCTGAGCGACGTCGTCGCGCGCCTGGCGACGCAGGATTTTGCGGTCGAGCCGCCGGTCTATGAACATATCGATGAGATCGGCGATATGGCACAGGCGCTCCGAATCTTTCGGGAGAACGGCATCGAGCGGCAACGGCTGGAGAGCGAGCGCGACGTCGACAGGACAATGCGTGATCTACTGTCCCGCATGACTCAGCGTATGCAGAGCTGCGACACCGTCGCCGACCTTAAGGCGGTGATCCAGCGCTTTGTTCCGGAGGTTGCTCCGCACCTGGCCGGCCGTCTCTACCTGCTCGATCCCGACCGCAACGCCGTGATCGAGGCTTGCTCCTGGCTCGAGCCGAGACATTCTTGTGCCGAGTTCTCGCCCCTGTCGTGCTGGGCCTTGCGGCGGGGCGCCCCGCACCGCGCCACGGGGGATTGCATCGATGTTCCCTGCGACCATGTTGTCAACAACGCCGCCTTGGTGCCGGACAGCATTTGCCTGCCGCTGGTGGGGCAGAACGGCACCCTCGGCCTACTTTACCTCGAACGTCGCGATGCGACCGGTGAGGGTGAGTTCTCCAGCATGTATATGACACTGCTGGCAGAGAACGTCGGTTTGGCTCTCGACAACCTGCGGCTGCGGGATGCACTACGCCTGCTCGCCACCGTCGATCCGCTGACCAGGCTATCGAACCGACGGGAAATGGACCGTCACCTCCAACAACAATTGCGTGAAGCGCAAACATCTGGGACAGTCCTGAGCTGCCTCATGGTCGATATCGACCACTTCAAGCATTTCAATGACAACCATGGCCATGATGCCGGAGACGAGGTTTTGCGCGAGGTGGCGCAGATTCTTGAAAAAATGGTCTGTCCGGCTGGTTCGGTCTTTCGCTATGGCGGCGAGGAGTTCCTGATCCTTTTTCCAGGGATGTCGTGTGAAATCGCGATGACCCGCGCGGAGCACATTCGCGAAGCGGTTTCCGGGCTCTCGGTATGGTTCGCGGGTAAGAATATGGGACCGATCACCGTATCAATTGGGGTCGCCACGACGCCCCAAATGTGTGAATGGCCAACGTTGGTGCAGGTGGCCGACGCGGCTCTTCTCGATGCAAAACGGGGGGGCAGAAACCGCGTCGTTGCCCCTGCGACGGATGCACTGCGACACTCGGCTTGACGAATGCATAGGTCCGAGTCGCCAAATGTGCGTCTCACTAAGTAAGCGTGTTCCGATAGCGCTGACAAAGCCGTCATTCTTCGAGAATGGGACATTACCGAAAAGCAGCCATCTGTTCATGCGCCGGCGTTTTCAGGCACTGCCAACACGTCAGAACCTTCCCATCTCTGACTGCATCATCCGGTGCCAGCGCATCCTTGGTATGCTGAGGCTCGGTGATTGCAACCGACGCAAGGGGCCCGTGCGGCTGAGAATCAATTTGCCACATGAGTAATAATAATTCGTCGTTAGAGACGATATTACTTGTGTGGGAATTCCACCTGCGCTGTGTAGACAAAATAGCTGGGCATGGCCGGCGGAGCAGGGGCAGGGGAAAGGTGGCGTGAGTAGCTACAGCTGGATTACCATCGGCGTTCCGGACGATTACGACCAGATCGCCGCGATTGTCGATCCTGTCTTTGATCCCAACAGCGTGGCGGGCGCGCTCCGCAACGCCATCTCGCCTGGCGTCAAGGGCGTGCTGATCGAGACCGGATATATCGACAAGGACTACCGGAGCACCTTTTATAACTTCTATGCGAAGAAGGGACGCGTCTACCGCAGCGACTGCGTGCGGCTTCATTTTTTCGACGGTCAGGTCAATTTCGATCAGACCAAGACCGCCCTGCTGTGCCCTGACGACAAGCCGGGAGATCACTATTACGGCTACATCGTGCTGCGGCCGACACTGGTCTCGACGATCGGACGTTCGATACTGTCGCCCGATATCCGTAACGGCGCACATGGAATGGTGATTCAGTCGGAGCACCAAGTCCACCTACTCGGCTACAAGCTGCAGGTCTGGGGTTTCCCCTCGATGGCGCAGCACACCGATATCGCGGTCTGCGCGCATGTCTCGTGCTGGGCGATCTTGCGGCATTACAGCGAGCGTTTTCCCCAACACCGCGAGCTGCTGATCCACGAGATCACCAAGCTGGCCCAGCAATTCGACCCGGGCGGTCTGACCCCTTCGCTCGGTCTGAACGTCCTGCAGGCGGAGCGCATCTTTCAGGCGGCCGGGAGCTATCCGCTGATCGTCAAGCGCGACAAGCTCCCCGGAGGCGATGAGCGTTTTGTCGGCCAGCTGCTCGCCTATCTCGAATCCGGTTTTCCCCTTTTCATCGCGATGTCGGAGCATGCGCATGCGATCGTCGTAGTGGGACATTCGTGGACAGGTGCCGCCGCAGTGCCCCCGCCCGCGGGTTCGCTCACGCAGAGCCAGCTCGGCTCACTCGTCGCGGTCGATGACAATCACTTGCCCTACATCTGCATCGATGCGGCGGGGACGGCCGGTTACCAGCTCGATGACATCGACGCCTTCATCGTCCCGCTTCCCGACAAGATCTACTATCCTGCGAGCGCGGTCGACCGTCAGTCCACCCTGCTTCACCAGAAGCTTGGCACGATGATGAATCTGCCGGCATCCGGCGACTTGATACGGCGGTTCTATGTAACGACCCTTTCTGCGCTCAGGCGGTTTGCCCGGGAAAGGGCTTCGCAACTGGGCGACGTACTGGTCGGCGCGATCATGCGCTTGCGCACCTCGCAATTCATCTGGGTCGTCGAATATTCCTCGTGCGAGCAATGGAACAAGGGGCAGGTCGCGGCGCGGGCGTTCCTCGACGCGACGGCAAGCCCCTACGACCCCACGCCGATGTGGCTTGTCCACGACGAGAACACGGCCATCTTCTTCGATCGCGGGTCATCGGTGAACGCGGCAAACTTGGTCGATCTCAAGCGGCCGTCGGGGACGCCGCTGGGTCGCATGGAGCAAAATCTGAGGCCAATCGTGCCATTGGTTTGAACTTTTAACTTGTAGTGTTAGTTTCAACAGACATAGGAGCACGCGGCATGGACGACGAGCTGACTACATTCCTGGCGTCTCATGGTGCAGTTGCGGTCGATCCGGCTTGGCTTCAGGGCCTCGTTGAGGACATGTCCTCGACCGTCGTGCCTGCTATCGTCGCTGAAATCCAGGAACGCGAGAACCTCGCGGCCGAATTGCGCTATGCCCCCGTACGCCGCGCAATCCAGGCCGACTGAACGCGCCTAGCTGTCGGTCGCATCCCGCCGGAAGCGACCGTAAGCAGTCTGGATGATTGCCTCGAGCGCGGCAGCCCCCTGCTCATCCAGTCGCGGATCGCTGCGGAGCAAGGCGCTGACCAGGGCCAGCGGCTCGGCGGCCTGCTGCTGCGAGCCATAGAAGTCGACCGGATTCAATCCTGACCAGGCAGCGATGGCGGTCAGGCTCGCCGCATCGGGCTGGCGGCCGGCCGCCATGCGCGAGAGGGTGGACTGGGAAACCCCGGTCTTCTCACTAACAGCCTTCCAGCTGACTCCCCGGGCGGCAACGGTTGCCGCCAAAGCCTGATAAAATGACTTGAAATCAAACTGTTCTGACATTCCGCCCTCAACTTGCTATTTAGCAATTGCATTCCATCTAGGCAAGCCATACGTAGGAAATTGCTGATTCGCAACGGATTGCCAAAAGGAATACGCAATGTCCACGCAAAACAAGAACTCCGCCGGCGGCGGAGCCCACGGTAAGCCGCCTAGCCCCAAGCTGGTCGAGATCGAGGTGAATGGAAATCCGGTCGAAATGGCCAAGGAGGAGGCGAGCGGGCTTGAGATCAAGCAGGCGGCAATTGCGCAGGGGGTGAACATCCAGGCAAACTTCGTGCTGCAGCAGGAACTCCCGAACGGTTCGAGCAAGATCATCGGCGACGGCGATCCAGTGCATCTCCACAAGGACCTGCGCTTCACTGCGATCGCCCCCGACGACAACAGCTGAGAGGCTACCATGAAGACCGAAGTCGCGAGCGCGATCGCCGAACTCGAACGCGCTTTCCCCGAAGCGCGGGTCGAGACGACGGAGGACGGCCAGGGGGGGGCGTACTTTGTGCTCGAGGGCATTGACCTTAGCGAGCGCTTCGTGCCCCGCTCCGCTTGGCTGGGCGCCCATATTCCGGCGCTCTATCCCTACGCCGATATCTATCCGGTATTCATGGACCCGGCGGTGCAGCGGGCCGATGGCGTCCAGTTCCAGGTGCCGATCACCCCCAACGCCAATTTCAACGGACGCCCGGCGATCCAGATCTCGCGGCGCAACAATTCCGCGCAAACGCATCCCCAGACCGCGGTCGGCAAGGTGCTCAAGGTGCTCGACTTCCTGGAGAAACTGCCGTGACGGACAATCGGATCGATCTCACATTCGCGCAGGCGGACTACGCCCGGCTTATGGCGCACCTCTTCCCCCGGGATCGCGACGAACACGGCGCGGTGCTTCACGCCGGTATGGTGCGCGACGGCGACGCACTGAGACTGCTGGTCCGGGACGTTTTCCCGGCGAAGCCCGGACAGGACTATGTTCCCGGGCAGCATGGCTACCGCGCGCTCAGCCCGCAGTTCATTCACAAGCACATCACGGCGTGCCGCGACCAGGGGCTCGCTTACCTCGCCGTGCACAATCACGACTGCGACGACCGTGTCGGCTTCAGCCGCATCGACAATGCATCGCACGAGCGCGGCTACCCTGCCCTCCTCGACATCGGTAAGGGCGTTCCGGTGGGCGCGCTGGTCCTGGGGCGAAATTCGATCGAAGCAGATATCTGGACCCGCGCGGGTCGCTTTTCGCTGCGCGAAGCCCGCATCCTGGGCCCACGGCTCCGCCGCATCTACCCTGCCCCTCCCGCCCCCGCGCGCGGCCCGGATGAGGAGGAGGCCCATGACCGCCAGATCCGCATGTTCGGACAGCAGGGCCAGGCGCTGCTCGGCAAGGCGCGGGTGGCGGTGATCGGGCTGGGCGGGATCGGTTCGCTGGTTTCGGAATATCTCGCAAGGCTGGGCGTGGGCGAGATCATTGCCATCGATCCGGACCACCTGGAGGTTTCAAACCTTTCGCGCGTGGTCGGCGCAACCGGGCAGGATGCGCAGGCCCAGGCGGCAAAGGTCGAGGTAGCGAGGCGTCATGCCGACGAAGCCAGCTTGTCCCGGTTCACTTCGCTGGAATCGGACCTGGCGCGCGAATCCGTTGCCCGCCAGCTGCGATCTTGCGACTACCTGTTCCTTGCGGCGGACTCGATGCGGGCGCGGCTCGTGTTCAATGCGCTGGTCCACCAGCACATGATCCCGGGGGTTCAGCTCGGCGCGAAAATCCGCTCCGACGCGGACGGCGCGTTGCTCGATGTGATGAGCGCGGTTCGGCCGGTCCATCCCGGCGAAGGCTGCCTGTGGTGCAACCAGCTGATCGACCCACAGCAGCTGGCCATCGAGGCCAAGAGCGATGCCGAACGCATCGCCCAAGCATACGGCGTGCAGGAACGCAATCCGAGCGTTATCACGCTCAACGCCGTCGCGGCGGCCCATGCGGTCAACGATTTCCTGTCCTATTTCCTCGAACTGCCAAGCGCCAGAACCGAGCACAGCTACCGCCATTTCCATCTGATCGAGGACCGACTGAACATCGTAATGCCCCGCAAGGACGAACATTGCCGAGAATGCGGCAAGGAGGGACGCTTCGGCCGGGGCGACGCGGCGGCGCTGCCTTGCCTCGAGGACTAGGCGGCTAGGCGTCACAGGCCATGATCATTTGTCACGTCCGCAATCGGATCGTTACAAACGCTCCCGCATCGGCAAGATTGTTGTCGTGTCCGGACAGTTCGCTTTCGGACAAGATCATTTGAAAACGGACGTTGCAGGAGTTGCCTAGACCGTCCGTTTTCGGAGATTTTGATCCAAGAGCCGCTGTTCCGGATAGTCCGACAAAGCCGACAAAGCTCCGCGCTGCAAATCGATGCCCAGAATGTTCTTCGGCCTCACCCCCGCTCGGTCCACCACTCCGGCCACCGGATCTGGTCGCGCTGGCGGGTGACGCTCCACACCTCGCGCTGCTCCTCAGGGCTGAGCACCCGGGCACCGAGCCGATCCAGAGCCGCCTGAACGATCCAGGGCTGCAGCTCCCAGCGAACCCGCTCCTTGCTGAGCGGATCGCGCTTGATCCCCATGCCAAGTCTCTTGAGCACGACCCCGACCCCGTACGAGATTATGATCACCCGCAGGATTTCGTCCTCATGGGGCGAGGCGCGGCTGGCCCGCGCCGTCTCGATCGCGGCCAGCGAGGCCCGGGCCGATGCGCTGTCGCCCTGCAGCCCCTTGCGGGTCAGCTGCAGGATGAACGCCTCGGCCGCGGTCACCCGGCGCTCGCGGCCGTCCTCGCGGATCGTCACCATCTTGCCGAGCACGGTGTCGTAAGGGATCTCGCGATGTCGGTTCTTTGGCCGGCCGCGCGGGTTGCCGCTGCGTCCCTTGGCGAACCGTGTCGCTGCCGGCGGCCGCTTGTAGCCGGATGGCGCGGGGGGCTCGTCGGCTGTGCTCACCGCCGCTTCGCCCGCGCTGTCCGCGGCCAGCGCAACTCTGCGGGGTCCAGCGTATAACGCGCGATATCCTCCCGGTCCTTGTCGCTGAACCGGTTCCTGCCAGGCCGGCTTATGGCCGCCTGGGCTGCCCAGTTGGCCAGCTTGAGCGTGCGCGCGCCCTCGCCGCCGCCCGGGGGCACATGACCGTCGACCCCAATGCCAAGGATGCGCAGCGCAGCCTCGGCATTGGGGCTGTCATGCTCGACCTCCATGCGGACACCGTGCCGGGCCGGGGGATTACGTTTCGCAAGGGCAGCTTCACGCTTCTCGATCATCTTCAGGACGGTCCGCACCGCCATCTTACTCCCCTTGAGCGCGGCCTGGTAGGTCTGCAGCTGAAGAGCCTCGTCGACCGTAAGCTCGCGCTCTGTCCCGCCTTGCGTCACCGTCAGCACCTGGTCGAACACGATATCGAACGCCGAGACATGCGGGCGCCGCTGTTTCGGGCGGCCGGCAGGGTTGCCCGAGCGGCCTTTCTCGAACCGGCTCACGCAGCCGTCTCCTCGTCAGCCCGCCGGATCAGTTCCGCACTGCGCCCGGTCAGCTGCTCCCAGCGAGTGATCGCCAGATCGACATAGGCAGGATCGATGTCCAGCCCGCGGAACGCGCGGCCGACCCGCTCGGCTGCGATCAGGCTGGTGCCCGAGCCGAGGAAGATGTCGAGCACCAGTTCGCCTTGGCGAGTGACGTCGCAGATCGCGTCGGCGACCAGCGCCACAGGCTTGACCGTCGGGTGCAGGTCGAGGTCCTCGCGGCGGCTTCCCTTCAGCGAGTTGACCGAAGGATAGTCCCACACATTGGTCCGGTTGCGGCCATGCCTGCCAAGCTCGACCGTGTTCGTGTGGGGGAGGTCGCCAACCCGGTAGACGCAGACCATCTCGTGCTTCGAGCGGTAGAGCGATCCCATCCCGGCATTGCTCTTGTTCCACACGCACATGTTGAGCAGCGCGGTGTACACGGCACCTCCGACCTCGAGCAGGTCCTCCAGGTGACGCCAGTCCATGCAGACGAAGTGCACCGCCCCGCCCCGCGAGACCTGCTCGCAGGCCGAGAGGGTCTCGGTCAGGAACGTGCGGAACGCTGCGGTTGTCATCTCGCCGGAGGCCATTGCGAACTCGCGGTGGCGACCTTTGGCATTGGCATGGCCGTTGATCTTCACATTGTACGGCGGATCGAGGAACGCTGCGTCGATCGTCGCACCCTCGCCAACCACCGCCCGCAGGAACGCGAGGTCACGGCCATCGCCGCAGCCTATGCGGTGTTCGCCCAACCGCCAGATATCCCCTGGGCGCGTGCGCGGCGCAACGGGCACCGGGGGAATGACCTCATCGTCGGGATCGGGGCTGCCGGCGAGGATCACATCGATCTCGCCCGAGGCGAACCCGGTCAGTGACAGGTCGAGATCGATCTCCGGCACAGACAGCTCGGCCAGTTCGAGCTTCAGGATCTCGAGGTCCCAGCCGGCATTGAGCGCGATCTTGTTGTCGGCGAGCCTCAGGGCACGCTTCTGGGTATCGTTCAGCCCGGCGAGCTCGATAACCGGGACCTCGCCGAGCCCGAGTTCGCGCGCTGCCAGCAGCCGCCCGTGTCCGGCGATCAGCCGGCCGTCCTCATCGGCCAGGATCGGGTTGGTGAACCCGAACGCGCGGATCGAGGCGGCGATCTGGGCGATCTGTCGTCGTGGATGAGTCCGGGCGTTGCGCGGATCGGGGACCAGCTCACCGATCGCGCGGTAGGCGATGGTGAGCGGACGACTGGCAGCAGGACCTGCCGGTGGAGAAGCGGTGTCCATGGCCGTGAACAATGAGGGAACGTTCCTGCTATGTCCAGCCCGGCCTTGTTGCTGGTTGGGGATAACGCAGCGGTGCGCAGAACCCGCTGGACTGCGGCGCCAAGCCGAGCATTGGTGATCGCGCCCGCAGTGCCGGGCTCGTGGCGGTAGCGGCCCGGGATTGTCTCGCTGCTATCGGAGAACCACGATGACCAGTCAGACCGTTACCAAGCCTGCTCGCACAGCGAGAGTCCGCCGCATGGCGCGCGAGCCGCAAGCAGGCCAAGCGATGACCTCACCGCCCCGTGCCGAGCCTACCGCATCGTCGCCCTCGAAGCTCGACCGGATCGAGGCGCTGCTGCTGGCGCCCGGCGGGGCCAGCGTTGCTGAACTGATCGCAGCGACCGGTTGGCAGCAGCACTCCGTGCGAGGCGCGCTCGCCGGTGCGCTCAAGAAGCGCGGGCTCGTCATAACCTCCGACAAGGACGAGGGCGTGCGCCGCTATCGCGCCGAGCGGCCGGCATGAGCGAGGCCGAGCTTGCTGCCGCCCTCGACCGGATTGCCGGGCTCGATCTTGCCGGACTCAGAAGCGAGTGGGGGCGCCGCTATGGCGTTCCCCCGCCGCTGCGCTCGGTCGCGCTTCTTGCGCTCACCCTTGCCTGGCGCATCCAGGCGGATGCGCGCGGCGGGATCGGCGGAGAGACCCGCCGCGCGCTCGCCCGCAAGGGTCGGGCCCGGGCGGAAGGCCTGGAACTCGGGATCGGCGCACGGCTGACCCGCCAGTGGCAGGGCCACACTCACGAGGTGCTGGTCGAGCCCGGCGGGTTCTGCTGGGAGGGCCGGCATTACAGGAGCCTCTCTGCCGTCGCCACCGCCATCGCCGGCTCACGCTGGAACGGTCCGCGGTTCTTCGGGCTGAGGGATGCGCGATGAGCAAGGCCGGTTCGGTGCGCTGCGCGGTCTACACCCGCAAGAGTTCCGATGAGGGCCTCGATCAGGCGTTCAACAGCCTCGATGCCCAGCGCGAGGCCGGCCTTGCCTATGTGAAGAGCCAGGCCGGAGAAGGATGGCGCAGTCTGCCCACGCGCTACGACGACGGCGGGTACTCGGGGGGAACCATGGAGCGCCCTGCGCTGAGGCGCCTCCTGGCCGACGTCGATGCCGGGCTGATCGACGTGGTGGTGGTCTACAAGATCGACCGGCTGACCCGCAGCCTCGCTGACTTTGCCCGGATCGTCGAACGCTTCGATGCGCGCGGGATCAGCTTCGTCTCGGTAACCCAGGCATTCAACACCACCTCCTCGATGGGCCGGCTGACCCTCAACGTCCTCCTCTCGTTCGCCCAGTTCGAGCGCGAGGTGACCGGTGAGCGGATCCGCGACAAGATCGCTGCCTCCAAGGCCAAGGGGATGTGGATGGGCGGCATTGTCCCGCTGGGCTACGATCGGCCGGCTGGGAGCGACCGCGTGCTCCGGGTCAACCCGGCCGAAGCCGAGACAGTCCGGGCGATCTTTGCGCGCTATCTGGAGCTCGGTTCGGTCCACCGGCTGGCCGCCGAGCTCGCGCGGGAGGGCCTTGCCTCGAAGCGCCACACCTTCATCTCAGGGCGGACCAGTGGTGGTGGGCCGTTCAGCCGCGGCGCCCTGTTCCACCTCCTGCGCAACCCGGTCTACATCGGCCGCATCGTTCACAAGGGTGCTGTCCATCCAGGGGCGCATCCCGGGATCGTCCCGCCAGCGCTGTTCGAGGAGGTTCAGGCCCGGCTCGATGCCCAGCGCCGGCGCCATGCCGGCCGGACCGAGCGCACGGTCATGCGCGCACCGCTTGCGGGCCGGCTGTTTGATGCGGCCGGCGAACCGATGAGTCCCGCGTTCTCGCGCGGAGCGCGAGGCGGCACCTATCGATATTATGTGTCGTCCTCGCTCCAACGCGGGCAAGTGTGCAGCGAGCCCCCAACGCTGAGGCGCGTGCCTGCCCCAGCGATCGAGCACCTGATCACCGGCGTCCTTACCCGCCTGCTGCCGCGCGAAGCCGAGCCGCTCGCTCATCTCGGCGCTGTTCATCTGCACCCGGCGCGGATCGACCTCACACTTCCTGCAAGACTGCGCCGGTCGGTCCAGGACCAGCTCGCCCCGGATGAACTGATCCATTGCGAGGATGGCACCTGCACGGTGACCGTGCCCGTCGTGCTGCCGCTGCGTGGGGGCCGTCGCAGCGTGTCTCCGGGAACGCCTGACACGGTCGCACCCGATCCGGTCCTCATCGCTGCGCTGCGCCGTGCCCACGCCATGCTCGAGCGCGATGATGCTGGCGGGCCAGTGCTCGCCGCAGCTCCGGCCAGCGCCTACGAGCGCCGGCTGCTGCGTCTCGCCCTGCTCGACCCTGCGCTTCAGGCCGATATCCTCGCCGGGCGCCAGCCGCGCGGGTTCCGGCTCGAGACCTTCCTGCGCAGCGAGGTGCCGCTCGCCTGGACGGCCCAGCGCGCTGCGCTCGGATGGCCGGATCTGCAGCCCTCCTGATACAAGCAGGCAATTGCCTGTTACGGCGAACAAAGTGCCTGTTATGGTCGATTAAGCCCCCTGTTATGGCCGAATAAATACCCTGTTCCGGCGAATAACAGGAAAGTGGTCGAACAGGGGTTTAAACCCGCAGAAATGCGCCACTTGCGAGGCAACCGCAGGGGCAAATCGGCCTTGATCGCCCTGTTTTTGGCACGCGTTTTTGCATTTTTCCCTGTTATGTCCGCAAAGCAGGGAAACCGAACCGATGTCGATCCGCGCGGAGACTGGCCGCGCCAAGTCCGTCCTGAAGGCGCGAAGACCGGCACTTGCAGCGCTCCCCTGTTACGGATTGCGGCATGGCAGCCCGCGGAACAGCGCGGGCTCTCGGCAGAGACCTGATACACGAGACAAGTGCTGGGGGTGCGTGGCGGAGCGGGCGAGTCATTATGCATGGACCGGATCAGCGCGGTGCCTGATCCTTGCGCGGCACCGACCTGAGTCTTTGGTTGGGTGCGCCCTTGACATCCGTCAGGGGCTGGTGCCGTGCGAGGTCGCGCCGCAGGCGTGATCGCTCAACGCACTTCAGGCATTCCCGGTCTCGCTCGCCAGCAGCGCCGGGTCGATGCCTTCGGCTTTCCACGTGGCTTGCCAGCGCTGCTCGGCGGGGACGTCGAACAGGATCTCGCTGCGGCCCTGGGCAACGTGCCAGCCGTGGTGGTGGAGTTCTTCCTCCAGCTGGCCCTCGCCCCAGCCGGCATACCCCAGCGCGAACAGCCACTGCGACGGGCCGCGGCCTTCGGCGATGGCGCGCAGGACATCGTGCGAGAACGACATGGCGCAGAGCGGATCGACGGTGACCGTTCCGGCGCCGCCCCAGTCGGTCGAATGGAGGACGAAGCCGCGCTGGGGTTCGACCGGGCCGCCGAGGTGGACGGGGGCGTCCAGCACTTCGGGCCGGCATTCGTCCACGGCGATGCCGGCGTCTTCCAGAACGCCACGGAAGGAGATGCCATCGTGCAACTGGCCGACGCCGATGCCGAAGGCGCCATTGGCGTCATGGATGCACAGGGCGATCACGGCGCGGGCGAAGCGCGGATCGAACATGCCGGGAAGGGCCAGGAGAAGCCGCCCCGCTAGGAAGTTCGGACTCGTCATGCCCGGCCAGCCTAGGCCAAAACGGGCGGGCGCGAAATGGTACGCGCGGCGATGCGTTGGGCGCAGGGAACGCTTTGGCTCTGCCTGTGCCTCAGGCGGCGCGGCCCCAGACGAGCAGGCGGGCGGCGGCGCGGATCAGCGGCCGTTCAAGCGGGGCGACCCTTGACCAGTCGCACGGGCGGCGGGCGATGCGCAGCGGGCCCGGATCGAACCGATCCGGGTTGCCGTTCAGCGAGTGGTAGTCCGGCCCCGGCATTACGGCATCGGGGGCGATCCACGCGGGCTCCGCGGGGAGCCTGAGCCGGAGCAGGGCGAAGAGGCTGGCCAGGATCTCTCGCGGGGAATCGCAGAGGCTTCGATAGTCGATCCAGGCGATGCTGCGATGGCGTGCCAGCCGCCGGGCCAGCCGATCCACCTTCCACCAGTCCGCCGCGGCGGCGAGGATCGGCATCCGCTTCATGGGCGTGCCGAGCCCGGGATCGAACTTGACCGATCGCCACGATACCAGAACATCGGCCGGATCGCGGTGAAGATGCGCGATGTGCACGGCGGGATCGAGCGCGAGCAGCCAGGCGCGGGGACCGGCCTTGGAACTGTCCACCAGCAGGGTGGCCCCGCTGACCGCGGCAATGGCATCGAACAGGCGGCGGTTGAGCGCGAGGAATTGCTGGACCTCCGGCTCTGCCCGGAGCCGCTCCGGGCTGAAGCGGCGGCGGGCCAGATAGCCGGTGCGGCAGACCAGCGTTTCGAGCCGGCGCAGTTCGGCGAGGTCCCGCAGGCCGATCCGGGCGTGGGCCAGAACATCGCGCCAGAAGGGATCGGCGGGAAAGGGCACGGTGCAGGCGCAGCGAATTTCGTGTTCCGTAAGGCGCCAGAGGCAATGCAGTTCGCCCACGGCGACGACGCCGGGCGCCGAATGAAGGATCCGCTCCAGCATGGTCGAGCCGCTGCGGCCCGACCCGGACAGGTAAAGGACAGGGCAGGAGGCAGTGCCTTCGGTCATGTCCGGCGCATTACCGCAGTGCAGCGCTGTCGCGGGCCGAGATCGTTCCACAATGGTGGCAACCTTCGTCCGGCCCGGCGCGGCAGTGGCTATGCCGCAGAGGCCATGGACAGTGCCCCTTCCCCGCCTCCACCGCCGCCGGCCGAACGGCTGGGCTATGTCGATTCGCTGCGTCTGGCGGCGGCGGGGCTCGTCCTTGCGCAGCATATCGGCGAGCAGGTGCCCTCGCCGGCCGTGGCGGGCTTCCTTGCCCTCGCGCCGGGGGTGGCGGGGGTGGTGCTGTTCTTCCTTGTCAGCGGCTATGTGATCCCGCTGTCGGTCCGGGCGGGGTTCGATGCTCGCAGTTTCGCCCTGCGCCGGCTCCTGCGGATCTACCCGCTGCTTCTCGCCGCGCTGGCCCTCGTGGCGCTGGGCGGGTGGACCGGGGCTCTGGGCCACTGGGCCGACCTGAGGGAGGCGGGCGCGGGCCGCTGGCTGGCAAACCTGCTGCTGGTGCAGGACTTCGTGGCCGCAAAGCCGATCCTCGGGGTGACCTGGACGCTGATTTTCGAGCTGGCCTGGTATGGCCTGTTCGCACTTGCGCTGTGCCTGTGGAAGGCGCGCGCGGCCGACATGCTGGCGGCGATCGTGCCGCTGGCCCTGCTGGGGCTGGCCGCCGTATCGCTGCTGTCGGGCTTCCGCATCCCGCTGGGCCGGCCGGGGCTGATCCATGCCGCGGTGCTGGGCTACCAGGCCTATCGCCTGCGCGTGGGAGAATGCCGGCCCGCAACCTTCGGCTGGAGCCTTGCCGCCTTCGTGGCGGTGACCTGGCTGACGGCGGGCATATCGTTCGGCCTGTTCACGCACCCGCACCTGACGGTGTGGCAGGTGATCGGGCCGTGGATGCTTGCGCTGGGCCTGTTCCTCGCCGTGACGATGGCGGGGCCTTTGCGGCGCTCGGCGGTGCTGAACCGCGGCGCGATCCCGGGGGCGGGGGCGGCGAGCTATTCGGTCTACCTGCTTCACCCGATTGCGATCGTCGCGGTGCTCCAGCATGGTCCTGTCGGGATGGGGCCGGGGGCCTCCGTCACTTCATTCCTGGTGCTTACGGGACTGCTGGCCCTTGCCGGATACCAGCTGGTGGAGAGGCCGGGCATCGCAGTGGGCAGGCGGCTGACTGCGCGCAAGGCCACAGACGGGCCGGCGCAGACCGCGCCGGCAAGGGGCTGAGCCATGGCGGACCGACGCATCGGGTGGATCGACCGGGCGCGAGGCACCGGCATGGTCCTGGTGGTCATCGGCCATGCTGCCGGCGGGCTGATCGATTCGCCGCTCGGCGGGGGCGAGACTGGACTGCGCTGGCTGTTCTACGCGATCTACCTGTTCCACATGCCGTTGTTCTTCCTGCTTTCCGGCCTCCTGGTGGGAGAGCGCGTCGCCGCCGACCGGGCGCTGTTTCTGCGTGGCCTGATTCCGGGTATCGTCTGGCCCTATTTCCTGTGGTCCGCCGTGCAGTTCACCGTGATCGTGGCCATGGGCTCGCTGGTGAACCGGCCGGCGGGCGCGTGGCTTCCGACTCTGCTGGCCCTGCCGTGGCGGACGGTCTCGCAGTTCTGGTTCCTCTACGCTCTGTTCTGGATGCACCTGGCGGCCGGGCTGCTCCTTCCGCTCCATCCGCGAGGAGGCAAAGGGGCACTGCTGGCGCTGGGCCTGGCACTGAAGCTGCTGGTCGCCTGCGTGCCGCTGGACGTGACGATCAAGCTCGTGGCCAACAACCTCGTCTGGTACGCGCTGGGCGCCGTGCTGGGCGTGGGCGGGGTGGATCGCATGCTGGCGCTCGCGCGGGGCCGGGCGCGGGCAGTGACCCTGCTGGCAAGCGCGGTCTTTGCTGGAACGCTGGGCTGGGCGGTACGCACCGCCGATCAGGACTTTGCGGTCAGCCCGTCGCCCATGCTGGCGAGCGAAGCCTGGCGGCTTGGCGCCATCCCTGCGGCGCTGGCCGGGGTGTGGCTGGTGTTGCAACTGGGTTCTTGCGGATTGGTGAGCAGCCAAGGCGGCGCGGCCGCCGCCGCACTGGGCCGCCGCACGATGCCCGTCTTCGTGCTCCACGTGCTGTTCATTGCGGGTCTGCGGATCGTGCTGGTCCGGCTTGGGCTTGGTGGAGGCGCATGGCCGCTGATGGTGCCGCTGGTCGTGGTCGGCCTTGCCGGGCCGCTCGCGACCGAACGGCTGCTGCGCGCGCTGGGGCTGCGCCGCGTGCTGGGGTTCTAGGCATGGGTCCGGTTCGCCATGTTCAGCTGAACGGCAAGTTCTGCGCCGCCGCGCCGACCGGGGTCCACCGGGTAGCCGAGGAACTGGGCAACGCCCTTGCCGCGCTCATCGCCGAGGGCCACCCGGACTGCGCCGGGCTGACGATCGAGGCGCTGCTGCCGCACGACGGCCTGCCCGGCGCCCGGCGCCTTGCCATGCCGAGCCGCATCGTTTCGCCGCTGCGGCACATTGCGTGGGAGCAACTGACCCTGCCGCTGCGCCGCGGGCCGGGGCTGCTGCTGAATCTGTGCAACGTCGGGCCGATGCTCGCTGCGAACGCGGTGACCATGATTCACGATGCGCAGGTGCACCTGAGTCCGGCGTCCTATGGGCGGGGCTTTCGCCTGTGGTATCATCTGGTGCAGCCGATCATTGCGCGGCGGCACCGGATGCTGATCACCGTGTCGGACTTTTCGCGGCGGCAGCTGGCGGCAGCCGGCCTCGCGCCGGCCTCGCGCATTGCCGTCGTGCCGAACGCCGCGGACCATGTGCTTGCCGTTGCGGCAGAGCCCGGGGCGGTGAAGGCGCATGGCCTTGCCAAGGGGCGCTACGTCCTCGCCCTGGCCAACACGCAGGTTCACAAGAACGTCGGCGTCCTGCTCCGCGCCTTTGCCGAACCGGCGCTGGCGGGGGTGAAGCTGGTGCTCTTCGGATCCGCTACGAGAGAGGATTTCTCCGCCGCCGGGCACGAGGTGCCGAGCAATGTCGTGTTCGCGGGCCGGGTCTCCGACGGCGGGGTGCGGGCCCTGATGGAAGGGGCGCTGTGCCTTGCCTTTCCTTCGACTACGGAAGGGTTCGGCCTGCCCCCGCTGGAGGCGATGCAACTGGGCTGCCCGGTGCTGGTCGCGCCCTGCGGCGCCCTGCCTGAGGTATGCGGTGGGGCCGCCCTCTACCTCGCTCCGCACGAGCCCGGCCAATGGGCCGCAGCCGTGGCGCAGCTTGCCGCAGATGCTGGACTTTGCGACCATCTGGCCGGCCTTGGCCAGGAACGGGCAGCGGGGTTTACCTGGCGCGCTTCGGCCCTGACCCTTGCCGGCGTGCTGCGCGCGCTCTGAGCGGCGGTGCCAATGGATCGGTAACGGAGGAAGTTGGCCGGATCCGGACGTTTATTTGCGGCATAGTGGGCGGGTCCGGATTGGCCGAGCCACTGTCCAACAGGCTGGAAACGCCCATGCTGTGCCGCATTATCCGCTCTTCTCTTGTCCCCCTCGTGGCGCTTTCGCTGCTTAGCGCCTGCGCGCCCGCCCACCTGACTGAGCGGGCCAGCGTCGGCAGCTTCGAATACCGGCTGGGGCCGGGCGATCGGGTGAGGGTGGCGGTCTACGGTGAAGAGCGGCTGACGGGTGACTATGCGGTGGGCGCGAATGGCTTCGTTGCCTTGCCACTGGTGGGCGACGTGCCGGCAAGCGGGCAGACCGTGGCCCAGTTCGGGGATGAGGTACGCCGCCGCCTGGCCTCACGCTTCATGCGCGATCCGCAGGTCTCGGTGGAGATGATCAACCTGCGCCCGGTCTACATCCTGGGGGAGGTGCAGAAGCCCGGCGAATTTCCCTATGCCGACCGGATGAGCGTCTACGCCCTGGTGGCGAAGGCCGGCGGGTTCACCTATCGCGCGCATCAGGGCTATGTCTACGTACGTGGCGAGAACGAGGCGAGCGAGCGCGCGGTGCGCCTGACCAGCGGCACGGCGATCCAGCCCGGCGATACGGTGCGTGTGCCGGAGCGCCACTTCTGACGGCAGCGGGCAGGTTGGCCCCCGCAGTGGGCAGGGGAAGGGACGGCGGATAGGCATCCGGAGGCTTCCGTCTGGCCCTGACTGCAGGCGAGTAACCGTGCGCTCGCCGTTCTGACCGGACACTTGCCGTTCCGACCGGGCGGGCGCCGGTTGAACGATGGCTGATAGCTTCGTGAACGGAATACGTCAGCTTTGTCAGTGCCGCCTGCCGGCTTCGTCAGCGCGACCGGGCGTATCGGCACCGCGTTCGGGCTGCTTTGCCAAGGCCGCGGACCCCAGGGTAGCGGACCGGGCGACGTTGCCTGGGCGCTGCGCGGGGTGTCGTCTGCATCGTCAAGTGTTCGCCTGCCCCACCGGGGGAGCCCACGCACACCAACAGCCCTCATTCGCTCGACCATGGGCCAGCTTGCCTGCACCAGGCGCCGGGTGGCGAACGGGGTGCTGCGGGGTTTTCGCCTCGTCGTATTCTGCTTGGGTGAAACGCCCAAGCCCGCTGTCGCGAGCGCGCAGTGGCACCGTGGCGAAACCCGCGCGCCTTTCGAGGCGGTACACGTCGGGGGAAATCCTCCCTGCTGCGTTTGCGAACTGCCGGCACTGCGGTTGCGAAGATGATTCGAGCGGCGCTGCTTCCGTGCAGCGGGGCGCGCGGGCCCGGTGCGGGTCGCAGGCCGCTCGAACGGCGGACATGATTGAAAAACCACGACCGGTCATGGCCAATAATTACGTCCGAACCGGTAGCGTATTTCTCCTGATGCGCGCCGATCTCGACTATCCTGCATCGCAACAGGGGCTGGCTGTCAGATTGATGGTAGCTCGCGTTCGGGTGGGGCTGGCGCCCTGCCCGCCATGATCTGACAGACGGGGCGTGCCGATGCAGATGTTGAATTCCGAACAGCGCAAACGGCTTGCCGTACCGCCCATCGGCAGGGGGTGCATTCCGCCCCGGCTGCACGGCACCCCGGGTGAAGAGACGGCGCCGAGCGCCGTGTTCGCTCGGACGAAGGGGAACGCTGCCCCGCTCGACGCGCTGGCCCTGCCGCCGGCCTGCTTCCTGCCATCGGGCTCCGCCTCGCCCTTGGCCTCTGCCGTCGTCGGGGCTTCGGTCGCTGCGGCTACGGCCGGCTGCGCCCCGGCGGCCACTTCATCGGCGAACTCCGCTGCCGGCGAGGGCACGTCGCATGGTGCGATGCGCGATTCGTTCTCACTGCCGGCAATCGTCGCGGCATCGTGTCGCCCGGCTCCGCGGCGGCTGGCTGGAACGGCCGGCCGGGCCTGGTCTATGCCGACGGCGGACTCCGCGCACCTCATGTCACCGCCGGCGCAGGCGCTGGCGAAGCGCGCCTTCGACCTGTGTTTCGCGCTGGCGTTTCTGACCGTCGCGCTACCCTTCATCATCCTTGTCGCCGTGGCGCTGCAGGTGGCCAGTCCCGGCCCGGTCTTCTTTGTCCAGCAGCGGGTCGGTCGGCGTGGTGCGATGTTCGGCTGCATCAAGCTGCGCACCATGCGCCGCGATGCGGATGCGGCGCTTGCCCATCTGCTCGTGACCTGTCCGGAAAGCCGCCGCGAGTGGGAGGCGGACCATAAGCTTCGCCGTGACCCTCGCGTGTCGGCAGTGGGGCGGATCGTCCGCAAGCTGAGCCTGGACGAGCTGCCGCAGCTCATCAACATCGTCCGCGGCGAGATGAGCGTCGTGGGCCCGCGGCCGATCGTCGCGGCGGAGATCCCTCGCTATGGCGCTGCCTTTGCGGACTATTGCGCGGTGAAGCCGGGGCTGACCGGGCTGTGGCAGGTCAGCGGGCGCAATGACACGACCTATGCCCAGCGGGTCGAGCTGGACAGCCACTATGCGCGGCGTGCGAACTTCTGGTTCGATTGCGGAATCGTCCTGCGCACGGTGCCGGCCGTGGTGCTGGGGCGCGGGTGCTATTGAGGCGGGAGCGAGGTTGGTCGGCTGGTGGCCGTCGGCTTGTCTGTCCGGACGCAGGATCGGGCCCGTGGCAGGGTCAGGCAGATGAGGGAAGTGGACGGGTTGCGGCTGGTGCGGTTGCCGTCAACGAAGCAGGGCGATGATCCCCGCCCATAGAGCGGCCCCGCCGGCGAGGGCTAGGCTCCACCCGAGCCGCGAAACGGGGCCTTGCTCCGCCTCAAGAGGGCGGAGCGAAGCCTGCGGCGCGGCGCGGCCTGGGGCCGCGTCCCGTGAATGGTGTGCCGGATCGCGGGGGGAGAGGTCGTAATCGCGGGTCACGGTGGTTCCTCGGCGCGGAGTCGCGCTTGCAAGAACGGTTGTGCCGCATTGGCTTAAAGCGGGCAAGGTGGACAATGTTGGGGGTTGGCGCCCCCGGCAGGGGGGCGGGAACGCCGCCGAACATGTTCCGCCGTCTGGTTGCGCGACGCCGCGTGGGGCGACTGCCGACCAGCTTTGCTGCCACAGGCAGTATCGATTCTAGACTGTTGGAGCAGTGACAATGGTCGCCTACGGTGATCGCAGCGGGGGCCGACAATTTGATGGAGCAGGCGCCAGACAATCAGGACAACAGCCCGGTCATCCTTCGCGTGGATACTGCAGGACGTTCGGCGTTCTGGGCACTCCTTCGCGGAGCTTCCGGTTGCGCGATGGGCTGTCTCCGTGTCACGTCGTATCTTCATTTGCCCGGCTTCAAGCCCATGGGCCTTTCCTACATGCCCGCCCTGTCATGCTCTGCGGCTCTCTGACAGCGTCAGCCATGCCATGCTCCCGATGTTGGAAATGTGTCACCCGTAAACCGGGCGCATCTTCCGCGTAAAACAGGCACTTGCACCAGAAACGCAGGGTTGTACCTGTCACCCTGTGTGACCCCCATCGCTGGCGCCGGCGGGGGCCTGCACGCTCTCTCTCGATCTGCTCGCCAACGCCGCCGGGCCGGCGGGCTGCGCCCACGTGCACCGCCCGCTTCAGCGGAGCGAGGCGTTCAGCGCTTCGAGAGCGGCGGAGCCGGGGCAGAGTTCGATGACGTCGAGCTGGTTCAGCGGCTGTTCCACCGTGTTGAGGTGGCGGTGGAGGTCTTCGGCGCCTTCGTCGACATAGAGCAGGCCGGTGACGATCTCGCCGAGGGCGGCGCGTTCGTGGAGGTGGTTCATCGCGCCGATCCGGTCAGTGGGATCGTAGTCCTCGCCCAGCTTGCGCAGGAGGAGCATGGAGCCATCGTGCTGGACCACGCGGCGCAGGCTGCCGGGGGCATAGCTCGTCTCGATCGTGTTACGCGGGAGGACCACTTCGACGCGGTTCACCGCCTCGTTGTGCTCGCGCACGTAGTCATAGGATTTGGTCGAGCCGGCGTGGTTGTTGAAGGTCACGCAGGGGCTGAGCACGTCGATGAAGGCCGGCCCCTTGTGGCGCAGCGCGCCCTTGATGAGCGGGACGAGCTGGTCCTTGTCGCCCGAGAAGCTGCGCGCCACGTAGGTCGCGCCGAGCTGCAGGGCGAGGGCGACGAGATCGATCGGGCTGTCGGCGTTGAGCACGCCCCTCTTGCTCTTGGAGCCCTTGTCGGCAGTGGCCGAGAACTGGCCCTTGGTGAGTCCGTAGACGCCGTTGTTCTCGACGATGTAGGCCAGGTTCACGCCGCGCCGCATGGCGTGAGCAAACTGGCCGATGCCGATCGAGGCGCTGTCCCCGTCACCCGAGACGCCGAGGTAGGTCAGCTCGCGGTTGGCGAGCGCCGCGCCGGTCGCCACCGAGGGCATGCGGCCGTGGACCGAGTTGAACCCGTGGCTGGCGCCGAGGAAATAGTCCGGCGTCTTCGACGAGCAGCCGATGCCCGAAAGCTTGGCGAGGCGGTGCGGTTCGAGGTCCAGCTCGAAGCAGGCCTGGACCACGGCGGCGCTGATCGAATCGTGGCCGCAGCCGGCGCAGAGCGTGGAGACGCGGCCTTCGTAGTCGCGCCGGGTGAAGCCCACGGCGTTGCGCGGCTGGATGTCTGCAAGGAGGCGCGGTTTGGCAATGTAGGTCATCGGCTCAGGCCTTCGTGCGGGCGAGGCGGGGCGTGTTCATCGCTTCGGCAATGGCCTCGGCGATGAAGCGGGCGGTGATCGGCGAACCGTCGTAGTGCAGGACTTTCACGAGCTTCTTCGGATCGAATTCGCACTCGTTGACCAGCATGGTGCGCAGCTGCCCGCTTTCGTTCTGTTCGACCACGAAGACGGCGTCGTGCCCGTCAACGAAGCTTTCGACCTCGGCGTTGAAGGGGAAGCCCCGCACGCGCAGGGCATCGAGATCGATCCCGGCGGCGGCGAGCAGGGTCAGCGCCTCGCGCATGGCCGGGCTGGTCGAGCCGAAGTAGATCACGCCGAGGCGCGCAGGCGCGGCGGCGGGGGTGATCTCAGGCGCGGGGACGAGGCCCTTGGCGGTCTCGAACTTCTGGCGCAGGCGCTCCATGTTGTAGACATAGTCGCTGCCCGCCTCGGAGTAGCGGGCCTGGGCGTTGCGGCTGGTGCCGCGGGTGAAGAAGGCGCCGCGCGAGGGGTGGGTGCCGGGCAGGGTCCGCCAGGGCACGCCATCGCCATCGACATCCTCGTAGCGGCCGGGGAGCTTGCCGGCCTCGAGATCCTCGGCGCTCAGCACCTTGCCGCGATCGTAGGCGCGCGCATCGTCCCAGGCGAAGGGGCGGCTGAGGCGCTCGTTCATGCCGATGTCGAGGTCGGTCATCAGGAAGACCGGGGTCTGCAGGCGCTCGGCCAGGTCAAAGGCCTGGGCGGTGAATTCGAAGCACTCGTACGGGTCTTCGGGGAAGAGCAGGACGTGGCGGGTGTCGCCGTGCGAGGCATAGGCGCAGGCGAGCAGGTCGGACTGCTGGGTCTTCGTCGGCATGCCGGTGGACGGGCCGCCGCGCTGGACGTCGACGATGACCGAAGGAACCTCGGCGAAATAGGACAGGCCGATGAATTCCTGCATCAGCGAGATGCCGGGGCCCGAGGTGGCGGTGAAGGCGCGGGCGCCGTTCCAGCTGGCGCCGAGGACCATGCCGATCGAGGCGAGTTCGTCTTCCGCCTGGACGATCGCGTAGCGCGCGGCGCCGCTTTCGGGATCGGTGCGGAACCTGCGGCAATAGGCGGTGAAGGCTTCGACTACCGAGGTCGACGGGGTGATCGGATACCACGCGCAAACCGTTGCGCCGCCGTAGACCGCGCCCAGCCCGGCGGCGGAGTTGCCGTCGATGAAGATCCGGTCGCCCACGGCGCTGGCCCGCGTCACCTTCAGGCCGATGGCGGGGAAGTGCTGGCGGGCATAGTCATAGCCGATGCGGGCGGCCTGGCGGTTGCCGTCGATCAGCTTGTCCTTGCCGCGGTACTGCTGCGCGATCAGCGCCTCGACCACGGCGAGGTCCATGTCGAGCAGGCCGGCGAGGGCGCCGACGTACATGATGTTCTTGAACAGGCGGCGCTGGTTGGGATCGGAGAATTCGCGCGCGCAGATCGCGGTCAGCGGGATGCCGATGACGGTGATGTCATCGCGCAGGCGCTCGGCCGGAACGTGCTTCGTGCTGTCGTAGAACAGGTAGCCGCCCGGATCGATGCCGGCGACGTCCTCGTCCCAGGTCTGCGCGTTCAGCGCGACCATCAGGTCGCAGCCGCCACGCCGGCCCAGCCAGCCCCGTTCGGACACGCGCACCTCGTACCAGGTGGGCATGCCCTGGATGTTCGAGGGGAAGATGTTGCGCGGGGACACGGGCACGCCCATGCGGATGATCGCGCGGGCGAACATCTCGTTGGCCGAGGCCGAGCCCGAGCCGTTCACGTTGGCGAACTTGATGACGAAGTCGTTGGTGGCGCAGATGGCCGGGGTTGCGAGCGTTGCCATGGTTCAGGCCTCCACCGCACACTTGGGCGAGGCCGCGACAAGCCCGGCCTGCGGCACCAGCCAGTCCACCTTCTGCATGTCCCACGCGTTGGTCGGGCAGCGCTCCGAACAGAGGCCGCAGTGCAGGCAGAGGTTTTCGTCCTTGACCATGACCCGTCCGGTCTTGAGCCCGCCGGCGACGTAGAGCGGCTGCTCAGTGTTCGGCGCCGGAGCCTTGAGCCGGGTGCGCAGGTCATCTTCCTCGCCATCGGCGGCGAAGGTTATGCACTCGGTCGGGCAGATATCCACGCAACTGTCGCATTCGATGCAGGCTGGCGGCGTGAACACGGTCGCCATGTCGCAGTTGAGACAGCGGGCCGCCTCCGAGCAGGCCTTCTCCACGTCGTAGCCAAGCTCGAGTTCGAGCTTGATGTCCTTCAGCGCGGCATCGAGGTTGAGGGTCGCCATCTTCTGGCGGTCTTCCTCGGAGATGTCGTTGTCATAGGCCCATTCGTGGATGCCCATCTTCTGGCTGGCGAGAGTGACCCGCTCCGCCGGACGTTCGGTCACGACATCCTTGCCGGTGAGGAACAGGTCGATCGAAACGGCCGCGCGGTGGCCCTGGGCCACGGCTTCGATGATGTTCTTGGGGCCGAGCGCCGCATCGCCGCCGAAGAAGACGTCGGGCAAGCTCGACTGCAGGGTCTGCGCGTCAAGGACGGGCATGTTCCATTCGTCGAAGGCGAGGCCGAGATCGCGCTCGATCCAGGGGAAGGAGTTCTCCTGCCCGATGGCGACCAGCACCTGGTCGCAGGGCACGGTTTCCAGCTCTCCGGTGGGGACGAGACGGCGCTTGCCCCTGGCATCGTGCTGGACGGCGACATGTTCGAACTGCACGCCGGTGAGGCGGCCGTCGGCATGTTCGAAGGCGACCGGGACCATGCAGTTGCGGATCACGACGCCTTCGTGAAGCGCCTCTTCCTTTTCCCAGGGCGAGGCCTTCATCTCGTCAAACCCGCTGCGCACGATCACGTGGACCTGTTCGGCGCCGAGGCGCAGCGAGGAGCGGCAGCAGTCCATCGCGGTGTTGCCGCCGCCCAGGACGATGACGCGCTTGCCGACCGTTTCGACATGCCCGAACGCGATGTTGGACAGCCAGTCGATCCCGATGTGGATCTGTTCGGCGGCCTCGGCCCGGCCGGGTAGATCGGCCTCGCGCCCGCGCGGCGCGCCGGTGCCGACGAAGACCGCGTCCCACCCTTCGGCGCGCAGGTCCTTCAGGCTGGAGATGTAGCGGCCGAGCACGACCTCGACGCCAAGGTCTGCGACGTAGCCGCATTCCTCGTCGATGACGCTGTCGGGCAGGCGGAACTTCGGGATCTGGCTGCGCATCATGCCGCCGGCGCTCTTGCCATTGTCGAACACGGTGACGGAATAGCCGGCGAGGGCGAGGTCACGTGCCGCGGCGAGCGAGGCGGGGCCGGCTCCGACGCAGGCGATGCGCTTGCCGTTGCGCTGGTCCGGCGCCTTGGGCAGGCGTCCGGAAATGTCGCCCTTCAGATCGGCGGCGACCCGCTTCATGCGGCAGATCGCGACGGGTTCCTCGTCCACCCGACCGCGCCGGCAGGCCGGTTCGCACGGACGGTCGCACACGCGGCCGAGAATGCCCGGAAAGACGTTGGACCACCAGTTGATCTCGTAGCTTTCGGCATAGCGGCCGGCGGCGATCAACCGCAGGTACTCGGGCACCGGGGTATGCGCGGGGCAGGCCCACTGGCAATCGACCACCTGGTGCAGGTGGTTGGGCAGTGCACTGGTCTTGGAGGTCATTTCAGGAACCGCTTCTTCTCACCCAATTGCGAGCGCGTTGTGCGCGCACGCCGAATTATCGCGCCTTGCCGAAGGCACTGTGCCTTTGCGAAAGCGTGGAATAGACGGAGTGTCAAGCTGTCCGCAGCGCTAAGTCAACCAAATTGCCGTTCAGGACGGAAGGCGATCGTTTGCATGCGACGAGCCGAGCCGTCCTGCTCCCGCAGCGGGCGGCAGGGCATTGCAGACTTACTACCGGTGTGGACATCTCCTGCAATTGGGGAGAGACAGTTGGCCGTTGCGCCGCTAAGGGGGGCCGATTCTCGGACATCACAGCGGACAGGCAGACATGGAAGTGCTCGATACGGCCGTCACCACCACTATACCGACCAACCACGCGGGGCTTCGCGCATGGGTTGATCAGATCGCCGCGCTGACGCGGCCAGACCGGATCGTGTGGTGCAACGGGTCGGAAGAGGAATGGGAGCGGCTGACGCAGCAGCTGGTCGACGCCGGCACCCTGGTCAGGCTGGATCCGGTCAAGCGCCCCAACAGCTTCTATGCCCGCTCGGCCGCGAGCGACGTGGCCCGCGTCGAAAGCCGTACCTTCATCTGTTCGGAGCGGCAGGAGGACGCCGGCCCGACCAACAACTGGCGCGACCCTGCCGATACCCGTGCCACGCTTGACGGCCTGTTCGAGGGCTGCATGGCCGGGCGCACGATGTATGTCGTGCCGTTCTGCATGGGTCCGCTCGGCTCGCCCCAGAGCGTGATCGGCGTCGAGCTGACCGACAGCCCCTATGTCGTGCTGTCGATGAAGATCATGACCCGGATGGGCCAGGGCGCGCTCGACATGCTGGGCGACGACGGGTTCTTCGTTCCCTGCGTCCATTCGGTAGGCATGCCGCTGTCCGACGGGCAGGCCGACGTCGCCTGGCCGTGCAACGACGAGAAGTGGATCGTCCACTTCCCCGAAACCCGCGAGATTTGGTCCTATGGCTCGGGCTACGGCGGCAATGCCCTGCTCGGCAAGAAGTGCCTGGCGCTGCGGATCGCCAGCGTCATGGCGCGCGACGGCGGCTGGCTGGCCGAACACATGCTGGTCCTGAAGCTGACCGGCCCCGATGGCGAGGCCCGCTTCGTGACGGGCGCCTTCCCTTCGGCCTGCGGCAAGACCAACATGGCCATGCTGCAGTCGGCCCTGCCGGGCTGGACGGTCGAGACCGTGGGCGACGACATCGCCTGGATGCGGCTTGGCGAGGATGGCCGGCTCTATGCGATCAACCCGGAAGCGGGCTTCTTCGGCGTTGCCCCGGGCACGGGCCTCAAGACCAACCGCAACGCGGTCGAGACGCTCTATGCCAACGCGATCTACACCAACACGGCGCTGACCGCCGACGGCGACGTCTGGTGGGAAGGGCTGAGCGACAGCCCGCCGGCGAACCTGATCGACTGGCAGGGCGATGCCTGGGACCCGGCGAGCGGCAAGCCCGCCGCGCACCCCAACGCCCGGTTCACCGTGCCGGCTTCGCAGTGCCCCTCCATCGCCGCCGAGTGGGACGATCCCAAGGGTGTGCCGATTTCCGCCATCCTGTTCGGCGGCCGCCGCGCCACATCGGTGCCGCTGGTGGTGGAAAGCTTCGGCTGGGAGCACGGCGTGTACCTCGCGGCCAACGTTGCCTCGGAAGGGACCGCCGCGGCCGAGAACAAGGTTGGCGCCCTGCGCCGCGATCCTTTCGCGATGCTGCCGTTCTGCGGCTATGCCATGGGTGATTACATCAGCCACTGGATGAGCATCCCGGGCCGCACCGCGAACGACGGCGCGAACCTGCCGCGCATCTTCCTGGTCAACTGGTTCCGCAAGAACGACGCCGGCAAGTTCGTCTGGCCGGGCTTCGGCGACAACGCTCGCGTGCTGAAGTGGGTGATCGAGCGGACCGAGGGTAAGGCCGAGGCGACCGAGACCCCGATCGGCCGGGTGCCGACCCGCGATGCGCTGGATCTCACCGGCCTCTCGATCAGCGACGAGGCGATGGCCACCCTGCTTGAGGTCGACCCACTGCAGTGGCGCGAGGAAGCGGCGAGCAACCATGCCGCCCTTGCCGGGCTGGCGCCGGTTCCGGCGGCGCTTGAGCTGGAGCAGGCCGCCCTGCACGAGCGGATCGAGGCGGCTCTGGAAAAGGCCGGTTGAGCCTTTCCAGCGGTTTCACAGCTACAGGAAAGGGCGCTTGCAGGGAAAACCTGCAGGCGCCCTTTTCTCTGTTCAGGCCGCTTCCGGCTGCCGTTCGGTGGGGGCCGGCTGGCTGCCGCGCACGACCTTGCCGGGGAGCGCCCCGGTCGGTTGACCCTCGCGATAGATGACCTCGCCTGCGACGATGGTCGCGACATAGCCGTCGGCGCCCTGCATCAGCCGGCGTTCGCCCTTGGGCAGGTCGAAGACGAAGCGCGGCGCCTGGAGCTGCAGCCGGTCGAAGTCGATCACGTTGATGTCGGCGCGGTAGCCGGGAGCGATGACGCCGCGGTCGAGCAGGCCAACGGCGCGGGCCGGGGCGCTGGTCTGGCGGACGACGGTTTCGACGAGGTCGAGCTGTTCGCCTTTGCGGTCCCGGCACCAGTGCGAGAGCATGAAGGTGGTTACGCTGGCATCGCAGATCACGCCCACGTGAGCGCCGCCGTCCGACAGGCCGGACAGGGTGTGCGGGTGGCGCAGCATCAACAGCAGGCGATCATAGTTGCCGCCGGCAAAGTTGTAGGATGGGAAGTAGAGGTAGCCGGTGCCGTCGCCCGAGGTCAGGATGTCGTAGACGAGATCTTGCGGTTCGACGCCGAGCTCAACTGCGCGGGCGGCGATGCTGGTGGAAGGATCGGGTTCGTACTGTGGCGGGTTGCCCAGTTCGAACAGTACGTGCCAGCTCTTCTTGGCCAGTTCGGCGAACGGATGGCCCTCCTCGCCCTCTTCCGCCAGCATCTTCGCCTTGTAGGCCGGATCGCGCATGATCTTCAGCTTTTCCGGCAGCGGCAGGTCGGCGATCGCCTTGTAGGATGGGCGGGTGACGAAGGGGTGGACCGAGCCCTGCAGGCTCAGCAGCATGCCGACGGAGCGGCCCTGGACCTGGGCGCGCAGCTCGCGCCCGGCCTCTGCCGCGGCGTACAGCTTGGCATCGACCAGATCCCACAGCTGGGGGCGGCCCTCGACGTCGACGTAGGAGATGCTGAGCGGGCGGCCGGACGCGTCCATCATGTCGTCCAGCAGGTCGAATTCGGTCGGGTCTTCACCGATGTTGGCGACGACCTGCAGCACCCCTTCGCCGCCAGCGAGCTTGGCTGAAATGCCGGTCAATTCGCGGCGAGCGGCGCCGACAGAGGGAGCGAGGTCGCCGTCGATGCTGCGGTGGAAGAGCACGCGCGAACTGGAAAAGCCCAGCGCGCCGGCGTCGATCGCCTCGCGCACGAGCGTGCCCATGCGATCGATCTCTTCCGGGCTGGCCGCCTCACGCGCGGCGCCCCTTTCGCCCATCACGTAGACCCGCAGCGCCGAGTGCGGGATCATGGTGGCGATATCGATATCGTGCGGGATGCGTTCGAGCGCGTCGAGATAGTCCGGGAAGGACTCCCAGTCCCACTTGAGACCTGCGTGAAGCGCGGTACCGGGAATGTCTTCCACGCCTTCCATCAGCCGGATCAGCCGATCGTGGTCGGTCGGCCGGACCGGGGCGAAGCCGACCCCGCAGTTGCCCATGACGACCGTGGTCGTGCCGTGCAGCGAGGACGGGACCATCCGCTGCTCCCACGTGGCCTGGCCGTCGTAATGGGTGTGGATGTCGACCCAGCCCGGGGTGACGAGGAGGCCGGCCGCGTCGATCTCCTCCGCGCCGGTTGCCTTCACGTCGCCGACCTCGGCAATCTGGCCGTCGCGGATTGCGACGTCGGCCACGAACGGCGCCCGGCCGGTTCCATCGGCAATGCGGCCGCCGCGAATGACAATGTCGTAGAGATGTTCGATCACGCGCTCTTTCCCATGTGGCGGGTGCATTTTTTGCCGCCGCTGGACAGTCCCTTGGGGCGTATACGCCTGCGGTTCGGGTATGTCATTGCAGAAACAGGACGTTGCGCCTGCCCGTTTATTGCGTTCTGCTGCGATTGTGCCGAGGATAATGGACAAGGCGCGAAACTGGCGCGACGAGGAGAAATGCCACGTGCCGACATATCTCGATCATTATCGGCTGCTCGGCCGCTCGGGCCTCAGGGTCTCGCCGCTAAGTCTCGGCACCATGACCTTCGGGGTCGACCCGACGGGCTGGGGCTCATCGCGGGAGGAGGCGCGGAGGATCGTCGACCGATATGTCGAGCGCGGCGGCAACTTCATCGACACCGCCAACTTCTATGGAGCGATGGGGCAATCGGAAGTGGTGCTGGGCGAGGCGATCGACGGGCGGCGCGACAGCCTGGTGATCTCGACCAAGTACACGCTCACCACCCGGCCCGGCGATCCCAACGCTTCGGGCAACCACCGCAAGAACATGATCCGCTCGGTCGAGGACAGCCTTTGGCGGATGAAGACGGACTGTGTCGATCTCCTCTACCTGCACATGTGGGACTACCGCACGCCGGTGGACGAGATCCTGCGCGCGTTCGATGACCTGGTGCGGATGGGCAAGGTGCACTACATCGGACTGTCCGATACGCCCGCCTGGCAGGCGTCACGGATGCAGGCCATCGCTGAACTGCGCGGATGGACCCAGTTCTGCGCGCTGCAGATTTCCTACAGCCTGGCCGAACGCACGGTGGAGCGCGAACTAGTGCCGATGGCGCGCGAGATGGGCTTCGGGGTCAGCCCCTGGTCCCCGCTGGGCGGCGGCGTGCTGACCGGCAAGCACCGCGCCGGCGAGGCGACCGGCATGCGGCCGGGCCCGCGCACCCGCGCCGCGATGAACGAGGCGGCCGGGCGCCTGAACGAGCGCAACCTTGCCATCGCCGACGAGGTGGCGGCGGTTGCCGGCGAGCTCGGGCGCAGCCCTGCCCAGGTCGCCCTGGCCTGGCTGTTGGCGCGCCCCGGGGTGGTTTCCCCGGTTCTGGGCGTGCGCACGCTTGCGCAGCTGGAGGACAATCTGGGTGCGCTGGAGGTCGAACTCGGATCCGAGCACCTCGAGCGCCTCGACGCCGTTTCGTCGGTGGCCATGGGGTTCCCGCACGACATGCTGAGCCAGCCACTCACGCAGCAGGTGTTCGGCGGGGTCGCGGTGGAGCCGCGCGGCTGAGGCCCGTCCAGCAACCGCGCCGGCGAAGCCGCGCGAGCGGCATGTCGGGGCTGGCTTTCAGCGCGGCATGCCCGTTATGCGGATGCCCGATCCTTCAAGCTTGTACCGGCGGTTGAGGGTGATCAGAACGCTGGTCAGCGCCTCGCTTGCCGCCGAGTTGGCCAGCGGACCGGCATCCCAAGCCGCCAGCCCGGCGGCCTTTGCAAGGCCGATCACCTCGGCGCAGGCCTCGCGGTCGTCGCAGCAGACCAGCACGTCGCAATCCACCTCCGCATCGAGGTGTGCAAGGTGGTGGGCCGAGATGTTCTGGAAGGCCGAGACGACCCGCACGTCCGTTCCCAGCCTGTGCTGCAGGGCTTCGACGGCACTGCCGCCATCGGGCAGCTGGACGCGCCCCACACGGGGCGGAACGAGAGGCACGGTAACGTCGATCAGGATCTTCCCCGCAAGCGCGCCCGCCACGCCGAGGGCAGTGGCCTGCTGGGCGGCAAAAGGTACGCTGAGGACCACGATTTCGCCGGCCTGGGCCGCTTCCTGCATGGTCCCGCCAGTGGCCTGACCACCTGTTTTCGCGGCGATTTCCGCTGCTGCTGCATTTGCCTTGGCACGATCCCGGCTGCCGATCACCACGGGGTGTCCGGCCCGGGCCCAGCGCAGCGCCAGCCCGCCACCTTCGCTTCCCGTACCCCCCAGAACGGCAATGGTCTTCGGCTTTTCGGACATGATCGAACCCTTCTGCAGCGCGCTCCGACCGAGCGCATTTGGAGGAGCAGGCCGGCCTGCACAAGTGGTCGGAGGGTGGGCCGACGCACGCTGGAGTGGTCCCGGTGCCTGTTTGGTATCCGTTGTGCTCACCGATGCTCCCATACGAACGTTTGTATCATTCGGGTTAATTTTAACCCCTATTGGGTTTACCTATGATTCATGGGAGTGTAATCCGATTGAAAATCTCGGCCCGGGCGTCGGTGGAAGAAGGAGTGCAGGCCATGACCGTAGTTCAGCTTGATCGCGCTGGTTCGGGGGTGGATCGGACGGAGATCGACGAGCAGGAATGGCAGCTTCGCGTGGACGTGGCGGCTGCCTGCCGCCTTGCGGCGCTGTACGGCTGGGACGATCAGATCGCGACTCACATCACCTGCCGGCTGCCCGGAGAGGGGCACCGCTTCCTGATCAACACCTTCGGCACCTATTTCGAGGAGGTCACGGCGTCCTCGCTCAGCGTGCTCGACGAGAACGGGCAGTCGCAGAACGGCGAGCCGGTCAACCTTGCCGGGTTCATGGTCCACTCGGCGCTCCACATGGGGCGCGAGGATGCCAAGGCGGTCGTCCACCTGCACACGACCGCAGCGATCGCGGTGAGCTGCTCGCCGGGCGGCCTGCGCAACTATTCGCCGTTTTCGATGCTGGTCCACCCGCTGGCCTATCACGACTGGGAAGGGGTGGTGGTCGAATCGAGCGAGCGCGAGCGCCTGCAGGCCGATCTTGGCAATTCGGACGCCATGCTGCTGCGCAATCACGGGCTGCTGACCCTGGGCGAGACGATGGCCCAGGCCTTCCAGCGCGCCTATTTCCTGCAGCGTGCCTGCGAGATCCAGCTGGCCGCCGAAGTGCAGCGCGGTGACCTGATCGAGCAGCCGGTCTCCATGTCGGAGCTGGTCCAGTCGCAGCAGAAGAAGAACTTCGCCGGTTCGTCCGCCCTCAACTGGGCAGCCCTGCTGCGCCGGCTCGACCGCGTCGATACGAGCTACCGCACCTGAGGGGACAAGGCCTCCCCCCAACCAAACCCAGCAGCGGAAAGAGCACGTCATGAACACTGCAACCCGAGAACTGGTTCGCCGCCCGACCGTAGCCCCGCAGATCGACGACAAGGTGAAGGCCTGGTTGCCGCAAGAGGGCGCGCCGCCGCTGTTTATCGAAGCCCTGCCCGGCGCCTTCCCGACGGTGGAATCCTCGATCGACTGGATCGAGGCCAACCGTTCGCGGCTCGACGCCCTGCTGCTCGATTTCGGCGCGCTGGTGCTGCGCGGCTTCGCCTTCAGTACCGCCGAGGACTTCAACCGCTTCACCGGCCTGTTCGAGCCCTATTCGGGTGGCTACGTCGCCGGGGCTTCGCCGCGCAGCACGGTGGTCGGCAATGTCATGGAAGCCACGCGGCTCGATTCGCGCTTCCTGATCTGGCTGCACCAGGAAATGTCCTATCTGCCCAACTGGCCGACGCGGATCGCCTTCTTCGGCCGCAAGGTTCCGGCCAGGGGCGGCGCGACGATCATCGGCGACATGCGCGAGTTCACTCAGAGCCTGCCCGAGGACGTGCGAGAGAAGATGGAGAGGTACGGGGTTCGCGGCGTGCGCAACTACGCGTCCAAGGGCGAGGGCGCGCACAACGCCCGCCATGTCGACGACAAGGGCTGGGACGACGGCTTCGGTACGACCGACCGCGCCGAGGTCGAGGACATCTGCAAGGGCATGGGCATCGAGCCGATCTGGAACGACAACGGATCGCTGACCGTGGTCACGGTGACGGACGCCTTCACCCCGCACCCCGTCACCGGCGAGCTGTTCTACCGCAGCAACCTGCACACCAATGGCCGGACCTACGCACACTTCGGCGACGGCGGTGGCAACGAGGACTGGAACGAGGCGCGCAAGCACCAGGCCCATCACACCGGCTATGCCCTGGGCAACGGCGAAGAGCTGACGCCCGAGCAGGCGATGCAGATGGAAGCCAAGGTCGATTCGCTGATCCGCCGCTGGCAGTGGAAGGATGGCGACATCCTGCTGGTGGACAACCTTCAGGTTGCCCACGGCCGCGACCCGTTCGAAGGCGAGCGCGAGACGCTGGTCGCACTGTTCGCCTGATTGTGAGCGGAGGCAATGGAAAGGACCCGGGACCGAAGACAAGTGCCCGGCATTCCTTGTTTTACAGTTTTACAGCATGTTGGAGCCCCCGTTCACCCGCAACACCTGACCGGTCCTGAAGCGCCTGGCATCGGAAGCGAGGTAGAGGAGGGCGCAGGCCATGTCTTCCGGCACTTCCGGCACTCCTGTCACGCCGAGCGGCGAGCGGGCCTGATGGAAGGTCAGGAACGCCTTCCGCTCCTCCCGCGGCATGGTGTCGGGCATGACCATGTTGGTCACGATCAAGCCCGGGGCAAGCGTGTTGACGCGGATACCGTGGGGTCCGCGTTCCTGCGCCAGGACGCGGGTGAGCGAATTCACGCCACCCTTGCTCATCGCATAGGCCGCAAGGCCCGCCGGCGGCGTATCGGCGGCGGCCGACGAGACCTTGATGATCGCTCCTTTGCGGCGACCCTGCCTCAAAGGCGCAACGGCTGCGCAGCACCAGAACACCCCGTCCAGATCGATGCGGAGGATGCGATAGTACTCCTCCGGATCGGGGTTGCAGATCGGCGTAGAACCGACGACGCCGGCGACATTGGCCCAGACGTCGATCGGGCCGACGCGCTCGGCCGTCTCGGCAAGGTCGCGCGGGGAGCCGGGGCGCGTCAGGTCGATCTCCACGGGCGTGGCCGACGGGCCGATCGCGGCGGCGGCTTCGTACACGGCCGGCGAATGATCCGCCATGACGACCCGGGCGCCCGCGGCTGCGAACAGCTGTGCCGTGGCCCTGCCGATCCTCGACGCGGCGCCGGTTACCACGGCAATCTTGCCGTTCAGCCGAAATGCGTCCAGTCCGGGGGGCATCGTCGCCTCCGTCGGTTCATGCGGCTCCCGATGTGGCAACCACTTCAGGCCACAAACCGGCTGGACCACCCGGCAGAAAAAGCTCTGCTTCAGTCCTGGGCGGCCGAAGAGAGAAAGGTTTGCAGGCGCCGTGTGGCGTCCTTGACCGCCGCAGCATGATCGAGTTCGCAGTCCGGCCAACACAGGTAAAAGGCGAGCTGCGTCAGTTCGTAGAAGAGGATGTGGATTTCCGTGCGACGACGCTCGCGCGCGGCCGGCTCATCCGGAAGGCGGAAAGCGGCATGGTTGACCGCCAGGATTTCGATGTAGTTATCGTGCAGCGCGCTGATCCGCGTCATGTACGCGGGATCAAGCCCGAAGATCAGGCTGAACAGCTGGGTCGATGCCCGGCCGTGCTCATAGGCGCGAAACATGACCTTCACCCATTGAGCAAGATCGGCGCGGCTCGGATCGGTCAAGTTTGCCAGAAGGCGGATCGAGATTTCCTGGCGATCCAGATCTTCAGCCAGGATCGTGCGAAGCACGTCCTCCTTGCCGCCGAAATGGAGGTAGAACGTGGCCCGGCTGATGCTTGCGGCTGTGGCGATATCGTCTGCGGAGACTACCACGTAAGGTCGTACGGCGAATAACTCTCGCGCCGATTCGATGATCCGTGACCGGGTCAGCTGACGCTGTGCATCGCGCAGGGTCGGGCGAGCGTTGCGTTTGCGCCGCGCCGTTTCGCTTTTCCGAACGCCCGTTGCAGCCACCACCCGATCACTCCACCCCGTTCCGGATAGCCCGGATTCCTTGCGATACCCTTGCTTGCCCGGCGTGATTAGGCAAGGCCCGATCCGGCACACGTTATCCCGACGCCGACCCCGGGGCGGGACGGCGTGGGCAGTTCGCTGATGGCCGGCGGGCGCAGGCCATGCGCTTCTTCAGACTTGAATGGCTGCCGCGAAGCTGGTTAGAAGAGTGGACGAGCGCAGGAGTAGACTACGCGCGCGCGGGGGGCTGTAAAACGTTGGCATACCGGGAAAAGCTTCGCGTGAGTGTATTGCCCGCACCCAGCGCCGGGCCGGCGGCACCGGCTGAGCGCGGTTCGATCCGGAAGGACAACCGCGCGCTTACCCGCAAGAGGATCATCTCCGCCGCGCGCAGTCTGTTTGTCGACCGTAATTACATCGCCACCACGATCGATGACATCGCCGAGGCCGCGGAGATCGGCCGCGCCACGTTCTACCTGCATTTCGAAAGCAAGGACGAGGTGCTCCAGGCCGTGCTGGAGGAGGGCATGGACCAGCAGCTTGCGCTGTTCCGGAAGCTGGCGGACATGCAGGAGCCTTCGCGTCCGGCCCTGCGCAAGTGGGTCGAGCAGTACTTCAATGCGTACAAGTCGCACTACGCCTCGCTGCGGCTGTTCATGTTCGTGATCGGGCTCGAGAGCCGGCACATCGGCGTGTTCAGCAAGAACCGGGATCGTTTCATAGCCCTGCTGGGGGAAAGCCACCCGGCCTTTCGCCTACCGGCCGCCGGGCCGGAGCGCGAGCTGCGCCGGGTTGCGGCGCATCGGCAGTTCTACCGGATTGAGCAGCTTGCCAGCTTTCTCGCCGGTCCGGGAACCCTGCTCGACCGGGCCACCTGTGTGGACTGCGCCACTGATGGCTTGCAGGCGTACCTGTCTGCGGCCCGAATTGCGCCGGCCCGGTTTGCTCTCACCCGCGCTCCCCTTGGTGCGGGGCGCAGTAGGCCGAGCGTTCGTCGCCGGTGAGCAGGGCCAGGTCCTCGGCACCCACCTCGCGGGCGAGAAGCCGCAGCCGCAACTGGTTGCGCGCGCGGAACAGCAGTGATTCCATGGCCTTGAGATTGAGATCCAGCACCTGCGCCGCCGCGAGGTTCGACAGCCCTTCGAAATAGCACAGCAACAGGGCCGCCCGATGGCGAGGCGGCAAATCGGCAAGGGCTTGGCGGACCTGGTCGGACAGCTGGTTCGCGGCCATCAGGCTGTCGGCCAGCGGCCCTTCGTCGGGACGGTCGGGCGGCTCGTCCCCCGCCACCTGCCGGAGCCGACGGTGGCGGTCGATGCAGAGATTCCTGGCGGTCCGGTAGAGCCACCCAGCCACTCCGGCGCGGTGGGCCTGCCAGCCGGGCGCCTGTTGCCAGAGGCGGACGAAGCATTCCTGGGCGATGTCCTCCGCCTCGGCGGTGTCGCCCAGCACACGGCGGGCAACGCGCCGCGGAACCGACCCGTGCCGCTCCACCATAGCCGCAAAGGCTTGCCCGCAGCCCGCGCCGACCCGTGCCATCAGCACGTCGTCGTCGGCGGGATGAGGGCTGCGGCCGGCAACCGGAGGGGTGGGATACAGGGCGGGCCGATAGCGCACGCGCGCGTCTGACGGGGATAGTGGCCTCATCGCTGACCTTCCGTCTGCGCCTTGGCGGACGCGCTCAGCGCGCCGCCGGTGGGCCAGCCCCCGGACAGGGCGATGAGGCGCGGCAGATGAACGCCAGATTTACGTGGGGCGTTTTGCCCGCTCGCGTGCAAGCGTGCGAAACATTGCGACATTTTACGACACGCTGAACGCGAAGGGTCACGCTTTGAGCGCCGTTTGGTCCGGCTGAGACGGGACATCCAACCAGCCCCGGGTGCGCCCGTCTCAACCTGGCGCCGAACGCCGGCGGCAGGTGCCTTTCCCTGGCGCAGGTCCGTCTCCTTCAGGCGGGCGCGCCGAATGTCCCGGACTGATCCTCACGTGAAAAAACACCAACTGCTTGCCTCGGCCGTTATCCCTTCCATCCTGGTGCTCGCATCGCCGGCCCTGGCGACCACGGTCTCTGGCGCGAGCTCCACGCCGCTCGCGACGTCGAGCGCGGGTGACGTGACGATCGCCAGCGGCGGGACGCTGTCCGTGCCCGGCGGAACGGCGGTGACGGTCAACAGCCCCAATTCGGCAACCGTGGCGAGCGGGGGGACGATCGCGGTCGGCAGCGCAAACGGTGCCACGGCCATCGCGATCAGCCCGGGCCTTGCTGGCACAGTCGAGAACGACGGCACGATCACAGTCGCCGAGAGCTACACGGCGCCGGACACCAACGGCAATGGCATTGCCGCCGGACCCATTGCCCTGGCGAGCAACCGGGCCGGAATCCTGGCCGGAGCAGGCGCATCGGGCAGCATCGCGAACACTGGGTCAATCACGGTCGAAGGGCTGAACTCGGGCGGGATAATCCTGGCCGGACCGTTCGGCGGGAGCCTGTCCAACACCGGCACGATCGCGATGAAGGGCGACGGCAGTGCCGGCGTGTCCACCGGCGCGGTGAGCGGCGACGTGACGTTGGGGGGAACGATCAGCGTGGTCGGGCAGGGCGCACGCGCGGTCCTGTTGGGGAGCGATATCGGCGGTGCCCTCACGCTTGCCGGAACGATCAACCAGCTTTCCTCCTACACGACGGATGCGGGCACGACCCAGTTCCTCTCGCGCTCCGCGCTGAAGACCGGCACGCCGGCGGTGGAGATCGACGGCAACGTTGCCAAGGGCATACTGGTCTATGCCCCGTGCACGGTGACGACGGTCGGCTCGGCCAATTCGTGCACTCCGACCGGATCGACCATCGCCACGGCTGGCGCGATTTCGTCGGTGGGCGACGGCCCGGCAATCCAGATCGGCGGCCCGGCCGACACGTCAATCGGCACGGCGACCTCGATCGATGGCAACGCATACGGCCTGGTGGTGGACGGCTCGGTCACCGGGACGGCGAGCTATTCCTCGACCGATGCCTTCGGCGTGGTGGTCGGCGGTAAGGGCGGCAACGTGTCCATGCCCGGGGGGATCGGGGTGAGCGGAACGCTTTCCGCCACGACGCTCGATTCCTCGGCCACGGCGCTCCTCATCAACGCCGGTTCGACCGTCCCGTCGCTCACCAACACCGGCACGATCAGCGCCATCATCAGCTCACCCGGTCAGGGGGCGAGTTATGCCATCCGCGACCTGTCCGGCAGCCTTGCCTCGATCGCCAACCACGGGTTCATCACCGTCACCGGCACCAGCGAGGACACGACGGCCGCGATCGACCTGTCCGCCAACACCACGGGCGTGACGATCACCCAGTCGCTGACCCCCTATGAGCAGGCGGAGCAGAGCGCGGAGCAAGCCGCCTCCGGATACAATCCGGCCACTGCAAAGACCTATTCCGCGATCACCGGCAACATCCTGACCGGCAGTGGAAACGATCTGATCGCCGTGTCCACCGGCAAGGTCATGGGTTCGGCTTGGCTGGGTGGCGGATCGGATACGGTCAACCTCTCCGGCGATGCGGCCTGGACCGGCGATCTTCACTTCGGCCCCGGCACGGCGACGATCGGGCTTGCAGGCAGCTCGCGCTTTACGGGCGGCCTGTTCCTCGCAGACCAGCCGACCACGCTTACGATCGGCGGCAATGCCGCCTTCGCGGGCACGGGAACCACCGGAGCGTCGCAGCTGGCGGTGGTGGTAAACGGGGGGTCGTTCGGCGCGGGCAGCGTTGCCAACCTGTCAGTGAGCGGCCTGACCGTGAACGCCGGGGGTTCGCTGCGCGCTTATATCGACGGAACGGCAGGCACCAGCTCGCTGGTCCGGGCGAGCACGGCGACCTTCGCGCCGGGCTCCACCGTATCGGCCACGATCACGTCGCTGAGCAATGCGGTCGGCACCTACCATGTGCTGTCCGCAGGGACACTGACGGGCAGCCCGGCCTTCGACGCGACGGCAACCGGGCTGCCCCTCCTGTTCACCGGCGCCGTGTCGGAGCAGGGCAATGACATCTACCTCACGGTTGCGCACCGCAGCCTTGCCGACCTTGGCCTCAACAGTGCGCAGACGCAGGCGTTCAATGCCATCTACGCCAATGCCATCGCCAATTCCGCCTTGGGCACAAGCCTGCTCCAGTCGGCTGACCTGCCGACTCTGCAGGGGCAGATCAACGCGCTGCTGCCGGATCACGAGGGCGGCGTGTTCGATTTCCTGACCCGCGCCGGGCGCCTTGCCACGCGGCATGTCACCGACGATTCCTCGTTGTTCAACATCAGCGACGTCGGCGGCTGGCTGGAGCCGATGGTGTTCAGGGGCGGGCAGCATTCGGCCACGACCGCGTGGGACGACGACGGCTTCGGTCTTTCCGGCGGACTGGAGCGGGCCTCGCGGATCGGCAACCTTGGCATTTCGGTGATGTGGAGCACCGGCTTCATCCACGATGGATCGTGGGAGCGGATCCGCGCCAACACCTATGAGATCGGCGCCTTCTGGCGGCTCAGCAAGGGACCGCTCTATGCCTTCGCCAAGGTATCGGCGGACCGCATCTCGCTGTCTTCGCAGCGGATCTTCAACGGCACGAACAACGGCGCGGCGCTGACCTATGACGCATCGGGCAAGTGGGCCGGGTGGGGGTTCTCCGGCGCGGGCGGCCTGTCCTACAAGGTGCAGCTGCCCGGGCACTTCAGCCTGAAGCCGATGGAGGTGCTGGACTACTGGCACCTTTCCGAGAACGGCTACGCGGAATCGGGCGCCGTGCCGATCGACCTTGCGGTCAGCGGGCGCAACAGCAACGTGTCGACCGCGACGAGCACGCTGACGGCCGCCTGGAGCGCGGGCCCTTCGGACCATGACGGCCGGTCCCTGACCATCGAGATCGAGGGCGGCCGCCGGTCGATCCTGTCCGGCGACCTCGGCGCGACGACGGCGAGCTATCTCGACGGATCGGGTTCACCCTTCGTCATCAGCCCCGAAGCGCAGAAGGGGGGATGGCTGGGCGAGGCGCGGATTTCGATCGGCGGGGCAGACTACACCTGGCAGTTCGCCGCTGGTGCGCAACAGACCGTGGGCAAGCCGGACCTTTCGGCGCGCGCATCGCTCAGCATGGCGCTTTGAACTGTTCCGGAGCCCTGCCCTTGTGAAGCAAGGCACTGGCCTACAAACAATTTCCGGACACCTGCGCTTGTTTTTGGAACCGGGGGGCCTCCATCCCGCCCTAACGCCCGTCGTGCCGAAGTTCCGGCTGCGAAACCCAGCCAGACGCTGGACGCTGCGAGGGATATTCCCGCTCGCAATCCTTGCCCTCGTGGTGCTGGCAGGCATGATCGTCCCGGGACTGCTGCTGCTGCGGCATGTCGCCCTGGACTATGGCGAGGGGTGGAACGCCTACTGGAGCCACGTTGCGGCGACCACTCCGGGCCAGCTCTATCCCGACGGCGGGGCGATGGTCTCCAACAACTACCCGCCGGCCTATTTCTTGCTCGTCGGGAGCATCGGACAGCTGACCGGCGACGTCTTGCTGACCGGGCGCGGGGTGGCGGCGGCGAGCCTCGTGCTGTCGGCCGTGCTGGGGGGCGCCTGCGTCTGGCGGGTCTCTCGTTCGGCGTCGGCCGCGGTGGGCTGCGGGCTGCTGATTCTGCTTTACGCGACCTATGTTTTCAATCGCTTCCTCTTCGTAAACAATCCCCAGTGGCTGGCGGAGGCGCTCATTCTGATGGCGCTGTATCCGCTCCTCGGCTCCGGCCCGGCCGATCGGCGGTCGCTGGGCCTGGCGGCTCTCGGCGTCACGGCGGCCATGCTGGTCAAGCACAACATGGTGGCCCTGCCACTCGCCATCGCGCTGTGGCTCGGCCTGACGGATCGCGCCGCGCTGGGGCGGTGGATCGGTCGGGGCGCCAGCCTCTGCGCCGCGGTCGCGGCACTGGGCTATGCGCTGTGGGGCCCGGCGATCTTCACGCAGATATTCCTGTTCGACCGGACCATTTCGCTGTCAGGCGGCAGGGACGGACTGGTGGACGCGGCACTCACCCTGCCGCTTGTCATTGCCGCGGCGGTGCTGGTGCGACGGATCGGGCTGCGGGGGCCGTTCGGGCTGCTCGTGATCTACGCGGGGCTGGCTACGGCGCTTGGCGTGGCGCAGCGGTTCGGCACCGGGGTCTGCGACAACGCGCAGTTCGAGGGGCTTTGCGCGCTGTTGGTGCTGGCCTGCTCGGCGCTGGGCCGCCGCGCCAATGGCCGTCTCTGGCACCTTGGGCCGCAGGCGTTCGAGCGATGGGTGGCCTTCATGACCGTGCCCGGGCTTGTCGGCTGCGCGCCGGTTCTCGCGCAGCGGTGGGAGCAGTGGCAGTCGCGCAGGGTGACCGAGGCGGGCTTTGCGCGGATCGTGGCCGACGTCCGTGCGGCGCGAGGCAGCGTGCTGTGCGAGAATCTGGCCGTTTGCTACTGGGCCGGCCGGCCGATGGGCCTGGACTTCTTCGCCTATGGTCAGAAGCTGCGCCGGGGGAACGGTTCCGGGGCGGTCAAGGGGCTGTTCGATGCGCGCGAGCCGGACATTGTCGTTGAGGATCTGGGTTTTCCGTCGAAGGGCGAACAGCGCCTGCCCGGCGACGTGACGGCGGCGATTGCCCGTGGGTACCGGGTCCGTTCCAGCGTGCCGGGGGTGGTTGCGGAGCTTGTCCGCCGATGATTCGGGGTCCTTGCAGGGAATCCCTTGCCATGGGATGCCGGACCGGCGAAACGGCGCCCGAAGGAGATCGGTTCAATGGCGCGTTCGATTATCGTTACCGGGGGGTTTGGCGTGCTTGGCCACGCGGTTTGCGAAGGTTTCATGGCGGCGGGTGACAAGGTGGCGCGGATCGATTTCGCACCGGCGGCTCACCAGGGCCTTGCCGGCGTGCTGGACATCGGCGGGGTTGACCTCACCGATGCGGAGGCGACCGCGGCTGCTGTCGCCCGGGTGACGGAGGCGCACGGCGGGGTGGACGTCCTCGTCAACGTGGCGGGCGGCTTCGTGTGGGAGACCGTGGAGGGCGGCAGCCTTGAATCCTGGGCGCGGATGCACGGGATGAACCTTGTTTCCAACGTGACCATCACCAGGGCCGCCCTGTCGGCGCTCAAGCAGTCGGGCGCGGGGCGGATCATCAACATCGGGGCTGGCGGCGCGGTGAAGGCGGGGGCGGGCTTTGCGCCCTATGCAGCCTCCAAGGCCGGCGTCCACAAGCTGACCGAGGCTCTGGCGGAGGAGCTGTCCGGCACCAGCGTGACGGTGAACGCGGTGCTGCCCTCGATCATCGATACGCCGACTAACCGGAAGGACATGCCCGATGCGGATGTCTCTGCCTGGGTGAAGCCGGCCGCCCTGGCGGATGTCATCCTGTTCCTTGCCTCCGACGCGGCGCGATCGGTAACGGGCGCCCTGATCCCGGTCACCCGCGGGACCTGACCGGCCCTTCATGTGGGCACCATCTGCGCCTTTGCGCGGCCTTGCCTCGGTTGCGGGACAAGGCCGCAGGATGACTTGATCTTGGCCGGGGTTGGAACATAATAGGAACGAATGCGATTCGCTTCCTCCTTGATGCCACCTCCCGGGGTGCGGCCGCAGGGGCCCTTCGAAGCCTTGGGCCCTGCTTCGCTGGACGCGGCCCTGGGGAGAGGTCTGGCCCGGGGCCGGGTGCATGAAATCTATGGCGCCGAACCGGAGGATGCCGCAGCGGTCATAGGCTTCGGCATGGCTCTGACGGGAATCCTGGCCCCGGACAAGGCACACCCGGCCCTGTGGCTGCGATCCCGTCGTGCGGGGCAATCGGGGGGGATCTTGCAGGCCCGGGGCTGGGCCGAGATGGGGGGGGCTCCGGGGCCTGCCCTGGTGGGTCTGGTGCCTGATGGCATGGGCCTGCTGCGTGCCGCGGTCGATGCCTTGCGCTGTTCCGCGCTCGGCGTGGTGGTGGCGGAAGGCTGGGGGGCCTTGCGCGAACTGGATCTGACCGCCAGTCGCCGCCTGGCCCTGGCGGCCGAAAGGTCGGGTGTCACCCTGCTGCTGCTGCGCCCGCATGCCACACCCGTTCCCAGTACGGCGCAGACCCGCTGGCAGGTGAACTCCGCTCCTTCCCGGCCCCTGCCGGGCTGTGCGCCGGGCGCGCCTGTCTTTGACATAACCTTGCTGCGCCAGAAATCCGGCCCGTGCGGACTGAGCTGGCGACTGGAGTGGGACCGGGACCGCCGCGTCTTCCTGGAAGCGACGTCATCCGCGCTCCGGTTGCCGTCCCTGCTGTCCGACAGACTGCGTCTTGAAAGCTTGCAGTATCCCGTCCAGGGAGCTTCGCGGAGCCTCTAGCAGCGAGTGCTGGTGAGCTGGACCAGATAGCTGGCAATCAATTCGGCCGCGCAGGGCTTGGAGGCGCTGCGCGCCTCGGGGTAGCGGGCCAGCAGCGAAGCGATATCGGCGTGCCCGGAATGAAAGATGATCGGCACACCAAGTCGGACCAGCATGTCGGCCAGCGGAAAGACTTCGCCATCGGCAAGCTGGACGTCAAGGATCGCGGCATCAGGGCAGAAGTGTTCCAATGCCCGCGCGCCCTCGGCAATGGTGGCGAAAGGCCCTTCCACATCGAAGCCGAGTTCCTCGGTCATGTCCGACAGGTCCAACGCTACGATGAACTCGTCTTCCATGATCAGCACCCGGGGCGGAGCGCGATCCGCCTTCGTGCCAGGGGCTCTCTCGATGTGTAGCATTTCAATCGGGGTCCGCGTGCGATCGTCGGCCTTCGGCCGTATCTCCATCCGACCGGTACGCCCGCCTTCTAACGGCGTACGGCCTTTGTTCAAACCACAATGCGGAACAGGGGTTCCGGGTTCCCGATGTAACTTACCGTTCTTACATATTTTCCCCGGCGGAACCCGCGCGGGCGGCCAGCAGATCCTGGTCAAGCAGCTGGGGCAGCACTTCCCCCCCCTGGTTCTTCGCATACCAGACATAGAGCGGCACGCCCGCTGCTCCCTGCTCGGTCAGGTAGCGGGTAATCGCCGGGTCGCGGCGGGTCCAGTCGCCCCGCAGGACGATAACGCCGGCGTGGGCGAAGGCATCGCGCGTCTCGGGCCGCTCGATCGCGAGGCTTTCGTTGACCTTGCAGGTCAGGCACCAGTCTGCCGTAAAGTAGGCGAACACCGGGCGGCCGGAGCGGCGGGCGGCGTCGAGCGCGGCTTGCGAGAACGGCTGGCTGGGAAGGACACGGGCGCTCTCTGCTGCGGGACTGCGCACGGCAAGCGGTAGGGCGGCAAGCCCGATAGCGGCCATGCCCAGTGCCGACAGGGCGAACATGCGGCCGGGACGGCTGCGCCTCTGGGCCACGCCCACGGCTGCGAGCAGGGCGACGATGGCCACGGCCAGAACCACCGCGCCGGTGGCGAAGGTGGCCCCGGCGAGGCGCCACGCGAGCCAGGCGAGGGCCAGTGCGGTCAGCCCCATCGGCACGGCCAGCAGCCGGCGGAGCGCGTTCATCCACCGCCCCGGCCGGGGCAGGGCGGCGCGCAGGCGAGGGACCAGCGCAATCGCCAGGAACGGCACGGCGAGGCCGAGGCCAAGCGCCGCGAACAGGGCCAGCGCCGGGCCGATCGGGAGCAGTAGGGCCGCGCCCATGGCCGCGGCCATGAACGGTCCGGTGCAGGGCGTGGCGACGAAGGCGGCAAGCAGGCCAGTCGCGAAAGCCCCCTCGCGGCTGCCAGCGGCGGCGAAGCGGGGGACGGCGAATTCATAGAGACCGGCGAGGTTCGCGGTGATCGCGGCGGCGAGCAGGAGCAGGGCCGCCACGACCCCCGGTTCCTGCAACTGGAAGGCCCAGCCCACCTCCTCGCCGCTGGCGCGCAGGGCCAGCAGCAGGCCGCCCAGCGCCGTGCAGGCAATGACCACGCCGGCGGTGTAGGCAAGCCCCTCGGCCCGGGCCTGGGCCGGGCTTTCGCCTGCCCGGGCCAGCGACAGGGCCTTGAGGCTGAGGATGGGGAACACGCAGGGCATCACGTTGAGCAGCAGTCCTCCGACGAAGGCGGCGAGCAGCAGGATCGGCAGGCTGGCGCGCGCGGCCCCCGGTTCCGGCCCGACGCGATCGCCCCCCCGGGGCACAGGCCCGGGGCGGGCCACGATCTGGACCCCGTTGCCGGCCCCGTCGAGGCTCAGCACCGCGTTCAGGCTCGCGGGCAGAGGCGCGGCTCCGGAGGGGCGCTCCAGCGAGACGATCAGCAAGTCACCCTTGCGGCGAAAGTCCTGCGGGGCGGCATAGGCGAAGAGGCGGTCCTCGGCGGGGAACAGGTGCGGCCGGTCGAGCCGCACGGCGCGCGGCAGTGGTATGCCGATGCGCAGCCGCCCGCCCTCCAGCGCGAACTGCGCGTCGCTGCCAAGCGGGGCGGGCAGGCGCGCGCGCCAGGTGTCGAAGCGCGGATCGGGCGGCGTTGCGCTGCCCGGCCGGGCCACCGTTACCATGGTGGCGAGGTCCGCGCGTTCGGGGACGCAGATCTGGTCGGTGCAGGCCAGCCATTCGGCCTTCAAACGCACCGGGATCCGCGCGCCGGGCTGCGCCCCTGCGGGTGCCGAAATCGGTATCAGCAGCGCGTAGGCTTGCTCGTAGACGTGGTTCATCAGCCCGGCGATGACGAGGGTGCGGGGCACCGGATAGGCGGGCTCTCCGGCGCCAAAGCCGGGCGGCAGAGTCCAATCCAGCCGGGTCCCGAAACCTGCATCGCCCGGGTTCTTCCAGTAGCCGTGCCAGCCTGACCCGGGGGTCATTGCCAGTGCCAGGGTGACCGTTCCGCCGGGCGCAACCGGGCCTTCGGCCAGCAGTTCGGCCGCGATGTGCGTGGGCGCGCCCTGGGCATGGGCGGGCACTGCGAGCAGAATGCACAGGGCCTGCAACATTGCTGCAAGAAAGACACGGTACCAGCGCATGGATCGGAACTTGGCTCTGCCCTGTCGCGGCTTGCGCAGGGCGTCCTGCCACTGCATCACGATCCCTCCTGCCGCGCGTCGTCGCGCAATTCAAGGGAAGCTTTTATGGATCGCGGCCGCCTTGCTCTCGCCCTTGCCGCCGTGGCGATGGTGGCGGCCCCGGCCAGCGCCGAAGCTCCGGACCTGGCCGGCCCGCTTCCCCCGCCGCGGCTGGTGGTGGTCATCGCGGTTGACCAGTTTGCCGCCGATCTTTTTGCCGAATACCGCGCCCGCTTCACCGGCGGGCTGGCGCGGCTCGCCGGGGGCGCCGTCTTTCCGAGCGCCTACCAGAGCCACGCCGCGACCGAGACCTGCCCCGGCCATTCCACTCTGCTGACCGGGGTCCACCCCGCGCGGAGTGGCGTCGTGGCCAACACCTGGTTCGATCCGGGGTTCACGGCACGCGCGGACCGCAAGATCTACTGCGCCGAGGACGAGCGCGATCCGGCCAGCAGCGTCGCCAGGCCGGTCGTTTCGGCGGTCCACCTCAGGGTGCCGACCTTGGGCGAATACCTGAAGGCGGCCGATCCGCGCAGCCGCAACGTGGCGGTTTCGGCCAAGGACCGGGCCGTGGTGATGATGGGCGGACATGCGATCGACGCCGCTTACTGGTACAACCGGGGCCGCTTCGTCTCCTTCCGCGACCGCACGCCATCACCCGCCGTCCAGGCCGGGAATGCCGCGCTGGAGCGCGCCATCGCCGCCGGCGCCCCGGCCTTCGCCGCGCCGGCGTGGTGTGCGGACCGGGTGCGCCGGGTGGTGGCCGGCAAGGCGGGCACGGTGGGGGAGGGCCGCTTCGCGGTGGCGCCGGCCCAGGCCGATGCCTTCCGGACCTCGCCGCGGATGGACGCGGCCACGCTCGACCTGGCAGAGCGCCTTGCCGGCGAGATGAAGCTGGGGCGCGGCCCGGCGCCCGATATCCTCTCGATCAGCCTGTCCGCAACAGACTATGTCGGCCACGCCTATGGCACCCAGGGCCTCGAGATGTGCATCCAGCTGGCTGAGCTGGACCGTGCGCTCGGCCGGTTTCTCACGCGGCTGGATGCGACCAGGATCGACTATCAGGTGATTCTCACGGCCGACCATGGCGGGCTGGACCTGCCGGAGCGCCTGACCGAGCAGGCCCTTCCCGGCGCCATGCGGGCCGATCCGGCGCTCGCCCCCGGCACGCTCGGCAAGGCGCTGGCGGCGGAAGTTGGCGTGACCGTGGACGGGCCGCTGCTCTTTGCGGATGGACCGGCTGGCGACCTCTACCTGTCGCGCGCGCTCGATCAGGCGCAGCGGGCGCGGGTGCTGGCGGCGCTCCTCGCCCGGCTGCACGCCAGCCCGCAGGTGGCCGCGGCCTTCACCGCGCCGGAGCTTGCCGCCCTGCCCATGCCCGGCGGCAGCCCGCAGGACTGGACGCTTGCCCAGCGCGCCCGCGCGAGCTTCGATCCGCAGCGTTCGGGCGATGTCGTCGTGCTGCTGGCCCGCGACGTGGTGCCGATCCTTGCGCCCGGGCCTGGCTATGTCGCCACGCACGGTAGCCCGTGGGACTATGATCGGCGCGTCCCGCTGCTGTTCTGGCGCAAGGGGCCGCCGGGATACCGCCAGCCCGGCTTCGAGCAGTCTGCCCCGGTCGATACGGTGGACATCGCCCCGACGCTTGCCGCGATCCTGCACCTGTCCGTCCCGCCGGGCAGCTTCGATGGTCGCTGCCTCGATACGGACGGAACGGCGGTGGACACCTGCTCCGGGCGCTGACCCACTTACCCGCTCAAACAGGTTGTCTCCGCCGCCCGGCCCGGCCTATGGCTGGGGCATGACAATTCCGGGCACGAACGACAGGCGCGATCTGGTGATCCTTGGCGGCGGTCTGGTCGGCATGACGCTGGCGCTCGCGGCGAGCCGGGCCGGGATAGCCGCGCATGTCGTGGATCGGGCCGACCCCGCCGAATTGACCGCCGTTGGAGCGGACGGGCGGGCTTCCGCCATTTCAACCGCCAGCTGGAACCTGTTCTGCAACATCGGGCTCGCCAGCCGGCTCGAACCGCTCGGCTGCCCGATCGAGGCGATTGCCGTGACGGACCAGCTGAAGCCCGGCCGCATCGATTTCCGCCCCGGCCCGGACGAAGGCACTCTGGGCCGGATGTTCGCCAACCGCGACCTGCGCCTCGCCCTGTTCGAGGCCGCTCGGGAGGAGCCGGGCATCGCCTGGCACACCGGCGCCGAAGTCGTCTCGCGCGAACGCGGACCGCACGGGGTGAGCGTGACGCTGAAGAATGGCCGGGTCCTGACGGGCAGCCTGCTGGTCGCCGCCGAAGGCCGCCAGTCGCCCACGCGGGACGAGGCCGGGTTCGGCCTGGCGCGTTGGGATTATCGCCACCGCGCCATGGTGACGGCACTGTGGCACGAGAAGCCGCACGACAACGTGGCCTGGGAAATCTTCTACCCGGCCGGGCCCTTCGCTCTGTTGCCCCTGCTCGACGAAGGCGGCCGCCACCGCTCGGCCCTTGTCTGGACCGTCGCGGAAAAGGACGCGGCGGGCTGGACGGGGCTGTCCGACGCGGCCTTCACGGCCGAGGTCGAAAAGCGGGTGCGCGCAATTCTTGGCGCGGTGGAACTGGCCGCTCCGCGCATGGCCTTCCCGCTCAACTTCCACCACGCCGGGCGGATCGTGGATGACCGGCTCGCCCTGATCGGGGATGCCGCCCACGGCATGCACCCCATCGCCGGGCAGGGCCTCAACCTTGGCCTGCGCGACGTTGGTGCCCTGGTGGAAGTGCTGGCGGACGGTATGCGGCTGGGGCTTGAGCCGGGCGACGCGGCCGTGCTCGCCCGTTATGAGCGCTGGCGTGCCGTGGACAGCCTGATGGTCATGGCCGCGACCGACGGGATCACCCGGCTGTTCGGCCTGCCGGGCCGGCTGCCCTCGCTGATCCGCCGCGCCGGCATGGGCGCGGTCCAGCGCCTTCCCGCGCTCAAGCGCTTCTTCATGGACGAAGCGCGGGGAACCAGCGGCAAGCTTCCCGCGCTGCTGCAGGCCTAGTACGAACCCTAGTTCCCGCCGGCGTCCAGCGGAGCGGAGGGCGGCGACTGGTTCACCGGGTGGCCCGCGGCATCACCCAGGCCCCGGGTGTCGAGCAAAGCTGCGGTGTCGAGCGAATCGAGCGCGCGCTGCACCTCGTCATAGCGGCGCGCCGCGATCAGCCATTCGCGCGCTTCGGCGGCACCGGGCAGGCGCTCGACCGCATCGACCGCCTCGCTGGTGCGGCCGGCTTCCAGCAGGAGGCGGGCGCGCCGCAGGACCATCTGCGGCCGGGGGCTGGGCGCGGATTCGCGGCGGATCACGAACAGGCTGGAGACCTGCTGCTTGACCCGATCCCAGGCGTTGCCCTGATCCGGACCGCGGGTCAGCTGGGACGAGAGCGAATCCAGTCCGGCGACGAGCTGGTCCAGAGTCACAGCCTGCCGGCCAGCCTCGATCACGGTAGCAACGGCGCTCGGCTGCGAATTGCCGAAGCGCAGGCGCAGCTGGTCTTCGAGATAGCCGAGCGGCATCCCCCGATCGACCGCGCGGCGCGCTGCGGCGGCAACCAGCAGGGCCTCCGCGCGCGAAGCGTTGCCCGAGGCGGCATCGGCCCGGGCGCTTGCCGCGTCGAGCCGCTGCTCGATCAGGCCCATGCGGGTTTCCAGATCGCTCTGCCGCGCCTGCAGCGGGATCAAGTCCGGTGCTCGGCCTGCGCTGGCAGGCTGCGAGCCGACGGGCTTGGGAGCGGCGGCTTCGTGATTCCAGGGCGCGAAGCCGCGCCAGTTGGCATAGCCGACGAGACCTGCGCCAAGCGCGAAGGCAATCACCGCCCCGGCGAGCACGGTGCGGCCGCTCCCGCCGGTGCGGGACGGGACGGAGGCCGGCGGCGGGGTGACGGCGGGCGGTTCGGTCAACGTGTCTTCGGGCATGGCCTTGGCATCCTTGTTCGAAGTGGTGTGACACAAGTTGCGCGCCGTTGCCAACATGGCGGCATCCTCGCTGGCCGGCGCGGTTGCCACCGCCTGCCAGCCTGCTCCCGCCGCGGCGTTGACCCGCGGCCCGATGGTGACGAGCGCAACGCCGGCCCGGTCCACCCCCAGCCTGTCGCACTCGGCAGCGAAATGTCGCGCCGCCGTGGCGGAGTGCAGTGCGACCACGCAGGGTTCCCGCAGCGTGGCGGCGAGGCGCGATTCCATCGGCAGGGGCTCGCTCGCGTAGACGACGACCTCGGTGAGGGTAACACCCGGGGGCGGGCTCAGCACGACCCGCTCGGCTCCGACCAGGCGGAGCAGGCGGGTGCCGGCGGGCACGGCATCGAGCACGGGCTGGAGCCCGCCGCTGCCGGTTGCCTGAACCGCGAAGCCGGCTTCTCGCGCAGCCTCGGCCGTGCTCTCGCCCACGGCACGGACGGGCAGGCCGCGCAGGTCTGCCAGCTGTTCTCCACCATGGCGGAACACGTTGGCGCTCCCGACGAGCAGGGCGTCGAAGGCGGACGGATCGGGGGCCTGCCACGCGACCGGCCCGACGGCGAACAGCGGATGGCCCAGCGCCGTCAGTCCGAGCGCGCGGGCCGAGGCCACGGTGGCCGAGCAGCCCGGTTCGGGCCGGACGACGAGAAGCGGGATCATGGCCCGGCGAAATGGGCGGCAATGGCCGGCCCGGCGCGCGAGAGGAGATCCGCGGCGAGACGGCCCGGCGCTCCCGTGTCATCGGCGGCAAAGCGCAGTTCCCCGGTGATGCGGTCGGCCCCGTCCGGGCTGAACAGGGCGGCGGAAAGGACCAGGCCTGTGTCCTCGTGCCGGGTAAGGACGGCGATCGGGCTGTGGCAATTGCCGCCGAGCGCCGCAAGCAGGCCGCGTTCGGCAAGGACTGCGGAGTGGCTTGGCGCATGGTCGATGCTTGCGAGCAGGGCGCGCGTGGCGGCATCTTCGCTGCGGCATTCGATGGCGATGGCGCCCTGTCCGGGGGCCGGAAGCCAGTCGTCCGCGCTGAGCGGGTGGCCGACCCCGTGTTCGCCCAGCCGGTGGAGCCCGGCCGCGGCCAACAGCGTCGCCTCGGCCTCGCCCGCGGCCAGCCGGGCCAGCCGCGTCGCGACATTGCCGCGGAACGGGACGATCGTGCAGTCGGGCCGGGCGTGGAGCAGCTGCGCGGCGCGGCGTGGGGCGCTGGTGCCGACCCGCGCGCCCTGCGGCAGGGCATGGACGCTGGCCGCGCCGACCAGCACGTCGCGCACGTCCTCGCGCGGGAGGATGGCGGCAATGGCGATGCCTTCGGGGCGGATGGTCTCCACGTCCTTGGCCGAATGGACGGCAAAGTCGATCTCGCCCGCAATCAGCCAGGCGTCGAGCTCCTTCGTCCACAGCGCCTTGCCCCCGATCTCGGCCAGCGGGCGATCCTGCACCTTGTCGCCGCTCGCTAGCACGGGGACGAGCTCCACCGCCTCCTCGGGCCAACCTTGCGCGGCGCAGAGGCGGGCGCGCGCCTCCTCGGACTGGGCCATGGCCAGCGGGGAGCGGCGTGTGCCGAGCTTGAGGACGCGGGGTGGCTGGGAGGTCATCGTGGGAACCTGCTCTAGGCGGCGCGGATGAATTCCTCAATGCCGGGCTTGCCCGTCGCGCGCAGGTGCGGCTTGCTCCGTCCCGCATTGTCGTTAAGGGCCAACGGGGTGAGACTGGTCCTGGGCATCGAATCCTCCTGCGACGAGACGGCCGCCGCGCTGGTGGCGGATTCGCGCGTGATCGTCGCGCAGCGCATCGCCTCGCAGGACGAGGAACACCGCCCCTACGGCGGCGTCGTGCCCGAGATCGCCGCCCGCGCCCATGCCCAGCGGGTCGCCCCGCTGGTGGCGGCAACGCTGGCCGATGCGGGGCTGGGGCTGGCCGACGTTCACGCCATCGCCGCCACGGCCGGGCCCGGGCTGATCGGTGGGGTCATGGTCGGGCTGGTTTCGGCCAAGGCACTGGCCATGGCGGCGGACAAGCCGCTGCTCGCGGTCAACCACCTGGAGGGCCACGTCCTTTCCCCCCGGCTCGCCGATCCGGGCCTTGCCTTTCCTTACCTTGTCCTGCTCGCCTCGGGAGGGCACTGCCAGCTGCTGAAGGTCGAAGGGGTCGGGCGCTACCGGCGGCTTGCCACCACGATCGACGATGCGCTGGGCGAGGCCTTCGACAAGACCGCCAAGATCCTCGGCCTCGGCTTTCCCGGCGGACCGGCGGTGGAGCGGCTGGCGCGCGAGGGCGATCCCCGCGCCGTGCCCCTGCCGCGCCCGTTGCTGGGCAGCGCGGAGCCGCACTTCTCCTTCGCCGGGCTGAAGAGCGCAGTCCTGCGCGCGCACGACGCCCGAAGCCACGCTCCGGCCGATATTGCCGCCTCGTTCCAGCAGGCCGCGATCGACTGCGTGCTGGATCGCACGCGCCGCGCCCTGGCCCTTGCCGGGCCGGTCTCCGCGCTGGTCGTCGCCGGCGGGGTGGCCGCCAATGCGGCGATGCGCGAGGCGCTGGAAGCACTGGCCTGCGAACATTCGCTTGCCTTCGTCGCGCCGCCGTTGTCCCTGTGCACCGATAACGCCGCGATGATCGCCTGGGCCGGGATCGAGCGGCTTGAGGCCGGTGGCTGGGATCAGGGCGATCCGCTCGATTTCGCCGCACGGCCGCGATGGCCGCTCGATCCGGCGGCGGAGCCGGTGCGCGGGGCAGGGGTGAAGGCATGACGGCAAAGGTCGGGATTGTCGGTGCGGGGGCATGGGGCACGGCGCTGGCCCAGGCTCTGGCCAGCGACGGCAGCGAGGTCCTGCTGTGGGCCCGCGAGCCGGAGCTGGTGGAGGAGATCAACGCGCGCCGGACGAACACCCTGTTCCTGCCCTCGGCCCGCCTCGCTTCCGGCATCCGCGCCACCGGCAGCCTTGCCGAACTTGCCGAGCTTCCCGCCCTGCTCGTCGTAACCCCGGCGCAGCACCTTGCCCGCGTGCTCTCCAGCCTGCCCGCCGCGCCGCGCGATCTGGTGCTCTGCGCCAAGGGGATCGAGGCCTCGACCGGCCGGCTGATGGCCGATGTTGCCGCCGAGGCCGCGCCGGACGCGACGATCGCTGTGCTCTCCGGCCCGACCTTCGCTCACGAGGTGGCGGCCGGCCTGCCCACCGCCGTAACTCTGGCCTGCGCTGGCGGCGAGGCGCAGTGGCAGCGGCTCGCCCCGCTGGTCTCGCGGCCGACTTTGCGGCCCTACTATTCGGATGACGTGACCGGAGCGGAGATCGGCGGCGCGGTCAAGAACGTGCTCGCCATCGCTTGCGGCGTGGTGGAAGGGCTGAACCTTGGCCAGAACGCCCGGGCCGCCCTGATCGCGCGCGGCTATGCCGAGATGCTCCGCTTCGGCGCGGCGCGCGGCGCGCGGGCGGAAACCCTCGCGGGGCTCTGCGGGTTGGGCGATCTGGTGCTGACCTGTTCCTCCACCTCCAGCCGCAACTTTTCGCTCGGCAAGGCGCTGGGCGAGGGGATGAGCGCGGCCGAGGCGCTGGCCGGCAAGAACTCTGTGGCCGAAGGCGCCTTCACCGCGCCGATCCTTGCCGACCTGGCCGAGCGGGAAGGCATCGCGATGCCGATCGTTGCGGCGGTCAACCGCATGCTGGCCGGTCAGGCGCCCGCCCGGGCGGTGGTGGCCGAGCTGCTGGCCCGCCCCCTGAAGGCCGAGGGCGCGACGGCGTGAGCGAGGCGGCGGGGGCAGACCGGCAGGAGGATATCGCCGCCCTTGCCAAGGGCGGGCGGACGAACTTTTTCGGCTTCCTGCTGCGCCTCGTCGCCCGGATCCCGTTCCTGTTCATCGCCAGCCGGCTCTATGGCGCCAGCGCGATGGGACGCTTCGCCTCGGCGCTGGTCATGGTCGAGTTCGCGGGGATGATCGCCACGCTCGGCCAGAAGCGGGGCCTGGCGCAGCGCCTGTCGGAGGAGCACGAGCATCCCGCCAACGCCGTGGCCGATGCACTGCTGGTCGCCACCCTGATCGCGCTGGCCTTCTCGGCCCTGATCTATGCCTTTCCCGCCTCGATGTATCCAAAGGGGAACTTCAGCCAGGGCGATCGGCTGCTGGTGCTGGCCGTCTGGCTGCTGGCGATGGGCGACCTGTCCTTGGCGGCTCTGGCCTACCGCTTTGACATCGCGACAACAGTGCGCGCGCGGGCCGTGGTGGAGCCCTGGGTGCTGTCGATTGCGGCCGGGCTGCTCTATTTCGTCTACCCGGAATCCGGCCTCTCGCTTGCCTATCTTGCGTCGGTGAGCGCGGCGACCTTCGTTGCGCTCTGGGCGCTCGCCCGCAATTACGGCCTGCCGCGCCAGTGGGTGCCGAAGCCCGGTCGCCTGCTGCGCCTGGCCAGCCGCAACGTCCCGCTGGCCGGGGCCGACGCGGTCGAATGGGGCACGCGCAAGCTCGACGTGTTCATCCTGCGCTTCTTCGTCGGCGAGGCGGCGCTGGGCATTTACTTTTTCGCTCAGCAATTCGCCTCGCTTCCACAGAAGCTCAAGACCAGCTTCGAGCCGGTGCTCGGCCCGGTCATCACCCGCAACGTGCTGGACCGCAACTATTCCGCCATCGCCCGGCAGGTCTGCCAGGTCGGCTTCTGGATCACGGCGGCGCAGCTTGGCATTGCCTTGGCCCTTGCGATTCCCGGCAGGGGACTGATGGGGCTGGGCGGGCCGGACTTCGTCAAGGGCACGGGCGCGCTCGCCTTTCTGCTTGCGGCCGAGGTGGCCGCCGCCACCGCCGTGGTCAGCGAAGCGGCGCTGATCTATCTGGCGCGCTACCAGAACCTTGTCGTTTCGCTCGGCACGATTGCCCTGCAGGGACTGCTGACGGTGGGCGGCATCCAGCTTGCCAGCCACCTCGGCTACGGACAGGGCTGGTGGGTCGCCGCAGCCGCCGCAGCGCTGATGATCTCGCTCGCCACGGCCTCGCTGATCAAGTCGCGCCTGCTCGCACGTGTCCTTGGCGAGAGGGTCAACAACTGGCGCTGGCCACTGGCCTGGGCAGTCCTCCCGGCCTTGGCTGTGGGCCTTATGGCAACCCGGCTCCTGCCGGAATGGGCCGGCATGGTCGTGGGCATCCCAGGCATACTCGGCATCTATGTGTGGATGCTGTGGCACAAGAGCTTCGGTCCGCAGGACCGGGTACTGTTCCGCAAGAACGTGGCCTGAACCCCGTTCTCCTGGCCGTGCCAAGCGGCTATCACCGATCGCGCAACCCCTTGGAGCCCTGATGATGCAGCAGTTCTCAACCCAGTGGCCGATCCTCCTTGGCCTTGCCGTCGTTGTCCTGCTGCTGGCCTGGTGGCTGTTCACCCGGGCAACGCGCCCGGCCCGGACCCGATCTCATCGGCCCGACGTGCTCGACGAGGGGGCCGCGCCGGCCCAGCGCAACCAGGCGCTGATCGATTCGGCGCCCGCCGCCTCGGCCGCCTTCGCGGTTCCTCCCGCCGCCGAGCTGATGGGCGGGGTGGCAGAGGTCATCGCCGCCGCCGTGCAGGAAGAAGCCGCGCAGGCCGGGGGAATCGAGACGGCGACGGGCATCCCCGACCACCCGGCGGACGATCTCACCCGGATCAAGGGCCTAGGCCCCAAGCTCAACACGCTGCTCGGCCAGCTCGGCGTCACCAGCTTCGCGCAGATTGCCAGCTGGACGGATGAAGACCTCGCCCGGATCGACAGCCAGCTCGGCAACTTCGCCGGCCGCCCCGCGCGGGACCAGTGGGTTGCGCAGGCGCGCCTGCTCGCCGCCGGGGATACCGCCGGCTACGAGGACGCCTTCGGGAAACTCTGAGAGCGGGTGCATCAGCCCTGAGCCGTTCGGCCTCAGCCCGAACGGAGGGAATATAGCGCAGGGTTAGGCGGCAGCGTCCGCCGGGCCGCGGTCGCTGGCGCGGCATTCGTTGAGCAGGCGGCCGGGCTCGCTGCTGGCGGGCAGCTTCAGCGTGCCGCCACCCGGCAGGGTTGCCTCGATCCGGTTGCCGCCCTTCAGGACCTCCAGCCGCGTATCGCGCGCCGGGATATTGCCCGCCCACTGGCCGGGCTCGCCGGCGCGGGTGACATCCAGCGGCAGGCGCGCGATGCGGCCATTGCCGATCAGCGCGAACAGGGCCTTGGCCCCGCTCTCCGCCCGGGTCTCGCGCATCACCTTGATCAGCGCCGTGCCATCGGCCGCATGGCCGCAGGACAGCGCGAACAGCGCCGGCTGGCCCGGCACCCCGAACTCCACCGCCGCCCCGGCGACGCGCCAGACGCTGCCTTCGGGCTGAACCGGGGCCACGTCGACAGGCTGGGCCATGCCGGCAAGGTCGAGCCGCTGCGGGTAGCCGGCCGCGGGCTCACCCTGATTTTCCACCACCTGCCGGCTCTCCGTCCGCGTGCAGCCGGACAGCGCGGCAACGCAGCCGAGGGCGGAAACGAGCAGCGAAACAGAGTGATACCGGCGCAGGGTCATGGCGTAGGGTTGTGATGCCGGAGCATCCGATTGGCAATATGCCGAATATGCAGGTTCCACGCTTGGTCGCCCATGATGCACGGATTGCGGTGTCAATGAAGCTCGGGCATGTTCAAATCGAAGTCCCTCAACGCCCCTACCGCCCCCACTTGCGCTGCGTCTTGCCGAACCGCGTCTTGCGCGTGCCGGGCTTTCCCTCGTTGCTGCGGCCCACCATCGGCGCCTTGCGTTCGCTTTCGGGCAGGCCCAGCTCCTCGGCTTCGAGCCGGCGGATCTCGTCGCGCAAGCGGCCCGCTTCCTCGAACTCAAGGTCGGCGGCGGCGGCGCGCATGCGCTGTTCCAGTTCCTCGATGTAGCCGCGCAGGTTGTGCCCGACGAGGTTGTTGCGGGCATCGTCCTCGATATCGACCACCACGCCCTCGCGGCTGGCGGTGTCGGCGACGATATCGTGGATGTTGCGCTTGATGGTCGCCGGGGTGATCCCGTGCTCCTCGTTGTAGGCCGCCTGCTTGGCCCGGCGCCGGTCGGTCTCGGCGATGGCCCGCTCCATCGAGCCGGTCATGCGGTCGGCATAGAGGATTACCCGCCCATCGACGTTGCGGGCCGCGCGGCCGATGGTCTGGATCAGCGAAGTCTCGCTGCGGAGGAAGCCCTCCTTGTCGGCATCGAGGATGCAGACGAGCCCGCATTCGGGAATGTCGAGCCCCTCGCGCAGCAGGTTGATGCCGACCAGCACGTCGTAGACGCCGAGGCGCAGGTCGCGGATCAGCTCGATGCGCTCCAGCGTTTCCACGTCGGAGTGCATGTAGCGCACCCGCAGGCCCGCCTCCTGCATGAACTCGGTGAGGTCCTCGGCCATGCGCTTGGTGAGCGTGGTGACCAACGTGCGGTAGCCCTTCGCGGCCGTCTCGCGGCATTCGTTGATGCAGTCCTGCACCTGGTCTTCGACCGGGCGGATCAGCACCGGCGGGTCGATCAACCCGGTCGGCCGGATCACCTGCTCGGCAAAGACGCCCCCGGCCTGCTCCATCTCCCATGGCCCGGGGGTGGCCGAAACCGCCACGGTCTGCGGGCGCATCGCGTCCCATTCGTTGAAGCGCAGCGGGCGGTTGTCGATGCAGGACGGCAGGCGGAAGCCGTATTCGGCCAGGGTCAGCTTGCGGCGATGGTCGCCTCGGGCCATCGCGCCGATCTGTGGCACGGTCTGGTGGCTTTCGTCCACGAACAGCAGGGCATTGTCGGGCAGGTATTCGAACAGGGTCGGCGGCGGCTCTCCGGGCAGGCGCCCGGTGAGGAAGCGCGAATAGTTCTCGATCCCGGCGCAGGAGCCAGTGGCGGCGATCATCTCGAGGTCGAAGTTGGTGCGTTGTTCAAGCCGCTGGGCTTCCAGCAGGCGGCCCTCGGCGGTCAGCTCCTTCAGCCGTTCGGTCAGCTCGAAGCGGATCGCCTCGCTCGCCTGCTTCATCGTCGGTCCGGGGGTGACGTAGTGCGAATTGGCATAGACGCGCACCTTGTCGAGCTTCGTGCCGGCCTTGCCGGTCAGGGGATCGAACTCGGCAATCTCTTGGATCTCGTCGCCGAAGAACGAGACGCGCCAGGCCATGTCCTCGTAATGGCTCGGGAAAATCTCAAGGCTGTCACCCCGCACGCGGAAGTTGCCGCGGGCGAAGGCGGCGTCATTGCGCTTGTACTGCAGCGCCACGAGCTTGCGGATGATCTCGCGCTGGTCGACCGTTTCGCCCTTCTTGAGGTCGAAGATCATCGCCGAATAGGTTTCGACCGAGCCGATGCCGTAGAGGCACGAAACCGAGGCGACGATGATCACGTCGTCGCGCTCCAGGAGGGCGCGGGTGGCCGAATGGCGCATCCGGTCGATCGCCTCGTTTACCGAGCTCTCCTTCTCGATGTAGGTATCCGACCGGGGCACATAGGCCTCGGGCTGGTAGTAGTCGTAGTACGAGACGAAATATTCGACCGCGTTGTCCGGGAAGAAGCTGCGGAACTCGCCGTAGAGCTGGGCGGCAAGGATCTTGTTGGGCGCCAGGATCAGCGCGGGGCGCTGCAACTGCTCGATCACCTTGGCCATGGTGAAGGTCTTGCCCGAGCCGGTCACGCCGAGGAGGACCTGCGTCTTTTCGCCGCCGAGGGCCGCTTCGACCAGTTCGGCGATGGCGGTCGGCTGGTCGCCGGCGGGCTCGTAGTCCGAGACGATGCGGAACGGCCGCCCGCCGTCCGATTTTTCGGGCCGCTGCGGCTTGTGGGGAACGAAGTTGCCGGAGGTATCGGGTTCGGCAAGTCCGCGGCGGATGACGAGTTCGGCCATGGTCTCGCCATATGGGCGCTGCCCGGCGCTTGCGCAACGCGCCCTGCCCCATTTGCCGGCGCGGCCCGTTGCCGGGGTTGGGGCGGCGCGGCACGCTGGCGCCATGGCTTCCGGCATGGAACACGAATCGTATCATGGCCACGTGCGGAGCGACGCCTTCGGGCTGGTGGTTCCGGGCGGTGCGCTGCTCGACGTGGGCGGCGGCTTCGGCGAGACGGCCCGCGCCTTGCGCAACTGCGGGCAGGTGGACCGGGCCGGGGTGGTCGACATGGTCATGGCCGAGCCCGGCGACGGGCTGGACTTTGCCTATGCCGGGGATCTTGCCCGGCCCGGCCTGCTTGACCGGGTGAGCGACGAGCAGGGGCCGTTCGACACGATCCTCGCGCTCGACGTGCTGGAGCACCTGGTGGATCCGTGGGCCACGGTCGCCCGGCTCCACCGCATGCTGAAACGAGGGGGATGCCTTATCGTCAGCGTGCCCAACGTCCGCTATTTCAGCGTCTCACTCGGCCTCCTGGTGTGCAACCGCTGGGCCTACCAGGAGGAGGGCATCCTTGACCGCACGCACCTGCGGTTCTTCGTGCGCGACACGGCCATCGCGCTGGCCGGATCCAGCGGCCTCGTGGTCGAGGAGGTGCGGGCGAGCGTCCCGGTTCGCCGCCTGACCCGTTACCTCCATGCCCTCACGGCGGGCCGGGCCGAGAGCCTCCTGGCGCAGCAGTATCTCATCCGCGCCCGCAACGCCTGCTGAGGGCTGGCGGTCCCGCTCTGAAACCACCGCGCGCGGTGCCGTTCTTCCAGGTGTAAGGACGATCGGAGGGTTCCGTTCGATGACCGATGCAGCCCCGCACCTGACCGCCGGCGGTTCTCCCGAGCCGCGCCAGTACCCGCGCCTCAGCATGGCCATGCCGGCCCGCTGCCGCAGCCTTGGCGGCTTTGTCGACGATGTCGTGGTGCGCGACCTGTCCGCCGGCGGATGCCGGGTCGTCAGCCATGCACTCACCATCCGTCCGGGCATGAGGATTGTCGTCCGCCCGCCGGGTCTGGAGGGGCTGTGCGGCGAAGTCCGCTGGGTGCACGGGCACGAGGCGGGCATCGCCTTCGAACGCCCCCGCTATGGGCCGGTGGTCGAACACCTTCACCGGCAGTTCGCCAGCTTTCTTCCCCCGGCGGTTCCCTGGCAACCGGCCGCCCGCCGGCTTGCCGCCTAAATTGGTTTCCACGCAGGCGGGCCGGTGATAGCCTCGGCGAGGGTCGATCGGGTTTAGGGGAATCACATGCGCAGACTGATCGCCGCCGCCGGCATTCTGGCCGTTTCTGCCGGGCTTGCCGGGTGCAAGAAGGAGCCCGCGCCCGAGGGTCCGAAGTCGGTTGCGGAAGTGGCCAGGGAAAGCGTCGGCCTGCCCAAGCCGCTGCCGGGGCTCTACCGCTCGGAGGTTGAACTGGTCTCGATGGAGGCCCCCGGCATGCCGCCGCAGATGGCCGACCAGATGAAGCGGGCCATGTCCGCGAAGCAAAGCTCGCACGAGTTTTGCCTGACCGGCGAGGAAGCTGCGAAGGGCTATGAGGAACGCGTGAAGAAGCTCGCCGGGAGGCCCAACTGTGGGTTTGACCGCTACTCGGCCACCGGCGGCGCGCTCGACGCGCAGATGAGCTGCACGGCAGAGGGCGGGGTCAAATCGGTGCTCACGATGAAAGGCACGATGACCCCGTCGGGTTCGGACATGACCCTTGGCATGACCCAGTCCGGCAACCAAATGCCAGGCGGCTCGATGAAAATGACGATGCACGTCAAGTCGGAGCGGGTCGGGGACTGCAAGAGCTGAGCCCGATCCAGCAGGCCCGCGCCTGCCGGCCCGGAACCGGCCGCGCCCGTCGCGGTTCAGCCTCGTGACAGCGCGGGGACTGCAACGTTCGGGCATGATGACGATAGGCACTATCAGGACCATAGCCGCGACGACGGGCGAGGGCCTGTGGCGCAGGGTCGCGTTGGTCCGTCAGCCACGACCCGTCGGGGTCAAGGCCCCGCCGCTGGCGTTGTTCCTGTCCGAGCTGGGTTCGCTGGGCGGCGCCCGCGTTCGCCGGCAGGCAGCCCTCTGCGTGCCGACTTCCGCCAATCCGCAGACCGTGATGCTCCTGCCCGGCTTCGGCGCGCATCCGCTGCGGATGCGGCGGATGGCGCGGGCGCTGGAGCAGGCCGGGCACGTCGTCCACGATTGGGGGCTCGGCCTCAACCTTGGCCCGACGCCGGAGAACTTCGCCTTCCTGCTGGCCCGCGTCTCGCGCATTGCCCGTGCCTCGGGTCGCGCGGTCACTCTGGTGGGGTGGAGCCTCGGGGGCCTATTCGCCCGCGAAATTGCCAAGCTTCATCCCGAACTCGTCGGCAAGGTCATCACCATGGGCACGCCGTTTTCGGGCGATCGCCGGGCCAACAATGCCTGGCGCGCCTATCAGCTGATCACCGGTCACCCGGTCGACGAGCCGCCGATTTCCGCCGATTTCGCCGCCAAGCCCCCGGTTCCGACCATCGCCTTGTGGAGCCCGCGCGATGGTGTGGTGGCGCCACGCTCGGCCTGCGGCTGGCCGGGCGAGCGGGACCGGGCCGTAGCTGTTCGGTGCAATCACCTGGGGTTTGCCGGCAGCAACCAGGCCATCGCCGAAGTGTTGCGTCAGCTGGACCACGAGGGCTGAGGCGTAGATGGTGAAGTCAAGCCGTCTCCCTCACCGGGCAATCCCCTAGGGCCGGCAAGCACCGCTAAGCGAATGTTATCGTTTTCGCGCTAGTTCGCGGTTGATGAGGCGAGTGGCCTTTCATTCAGACGACCGGGCCGTGCCCGGGGCGGCCTTGGGCATGGCCGCGCTGGCGCTCCTTTGCGCGGGGCTGGTTCTGGTGCTGGCGCAGTGGGCCTGGGCGAGGTCAGCTCCGGTATCCGCGACATCTCAGGGCAATCTCCGCCTTTCCGCCTGCATAGCTCCGCAGCGCAGCGGCGATACGGCGGCCGCACTGCTCGCGGATCCCGGACGGTTCGATTGCCGCCGCGCGCAGAGCGCCTGGGGTCCGGGCAACTACTGGCTGCGCTTCACGCTTCCGCCGGGACATGGCGAGGCCCAGCGCCAGTTCCGTTTCGTGCCGAATTGGCAATCCGCGCTGGAGGTCTTCACCCACGATGCCAAGGGCGGCCTTATCGGTCGGGCATGGACCGACGCTACGCTGTCGCGCCGGATCGGCATTGGCGGAGCCGTCGGTGTACCCCTCCTGCAGGACAGCGGGCAGGACACCGTTCTTGTCCGGGTCGACGGGGCGCTCAACGCAACCGGGCTGCTGGGCGATCCGCAGCTGTTGAGGGGCGATGGGCTCCACGCCGAAGAACTGATCGCTACGGCCGCATTCGCGGCCTTCGCCGGGCTGGGCCTCGGACTGTTCTGCTACAATATGGTCCTGTGGCTGACGATCCGCGAACGGTTCCAGCTGACCTACTGCCTCTCGCTGCTGGCCATGCTGGCCTATGCCTGGGCCTATTCGGGCACCATGGCGGTCCAGTTTCCGGCCATCGCACAGTCTGTCAGGCTCCAGACCAGCTATCTGATGCTGGCCTTCGTTGGCGCTCTGGCACTCCAGTTCATCACCGACTTCATCGAACCCGGCAAGCTGCCCAAGTGGCTGCGGCTGGTGGCCCGCTACGGCGGCGTGCCGGCCCTTGCCGCAGCGGCAGCGCTGATCCTGGTGCCGCCCGAATGGCGATTCCTGGCCGATCGGCTCTATGTGGCCTCCTTCCTGCCGCTTCCGCCGCTGGTCGTGGCCGTGACCCTGTGCGCCTGGCGCCAGGGTAGCCGCTCGATCAAGGTGCTGATGATTGCCTGGGCCATGCCGCTGGCCATGGCTCTGCTGCGCATCGCCCATGCGCTCCACCTGATCGAGTTCGGGCCGGTGGTGCAATATTCGCTGATCGCGGCGATGAGCGTCGAGGCATTGCTGAGCTCGCTCGCCATGTCGTTCCGGATCAAGTTGATCACCGACGAGCGCGACCGCGCCATCGCCGACGAGCGTGCGGCGCGGCACCTCGCCAGCGTCGATTCGCTGACCGGGCTGCTCAACCGCCGGGCCCTGCTCGAACAGGTCATCGCCTGGCGGAGCCCCGAGCCGCTGCGTCTTTTGCTGGTCGATATCGACCGGTTCAAGCAGATCAACGACCAGCATGGCCATCTCGTCGGCGACGAGGTGCTGGCCGAGGTGGCCGAGTTGCTGGCAATGCGGGCTGAGCTCAGGGGCAGCGTTGCCCGACTTGGCGGCGAGGAGTTCGCCGTGATCGGCACGGCCGCCGAGCTGCACGAGGGGCTGGCGCTTGCGGTCCTCGCGGACATGCGCGCGCATCCCCTCGCCGGTCACGTCCGCCTGACGGTCAGCATCGGCATGGCGGAGGGTATGGTCCGCTGCGAGGACGAATGGCGCGAGCTCTACCGCCGGGCCGATGCGGCGCTTTACCAGGCCAAGAGCGAAGGCCGGAACCGTGCGGTCCATGCCGAACCGGGCGCGCGCGACATGCCATGTGCGGAAGGCCTGGTCGACGGCCTGGGCGATGGCCCCGACGGCGTTGAGCGCGGGCTGCCGCTCCGCGCCTGAACCGAGCGGCCGGCGTAGCTCTCTTCGCACTTGCAGCAATTGCCGCTTGGCAAAGCCCGATCCATGGTGCAGACCTTTGCAGGAGGAGAGGTCGGGAGGGTCCATGAACTCGGGGACGACGATCCATTACGACGAGATGTTCGACGCTGCCGGCGGGGTTCGATTGGCCTACGCGGGCTATGCCGACTGGTATGCAGGGCAGGATCCGCACTGGCTGAAGAAGCAGTCGGCCGAGGCGGAAGGCTTCTTCCGCCGCACCGGGATCACCTTCAACGTCTATGGCAACGATGCGGGAGAGGAGCGGCTGATCCCGTTCGACATGGTCCCCCGGATCATCACCGCCGCCGAATGGCGCCGCCTGTCGCGCGGGATCGAGCAGAGGGTCCGCGCGCTCAACGCCTTCCTTCACGATGTCTATCACCGTCAGGAGATCGTCCGCGCCGGCAAGCTGCCCGAACGGCTCCTGCGGGAGAATGCGGCATACCTGCCCGAGATGGCCGGCTTCGTGCCGCCGGGGGGGGTCTATACCCACATCGTCGGCATCGACCTTGTCCGCACCGGCCCTGACGAGTTCATGGTGCTGGAAGACAATGCCCGCACCCCCAGCGGCGTCTCCTACATGCTGGAGAACCGCGAGACGATGATGGCCATGTTCCCGGAGCTGTTCACCCGGGTCCGCGTCCGTCCGGTCAGCGACTATCCGCGCCGCCTCGCCCGCAGCCTCGCCGCGAGCGTCCCGCCCGCGGCCACCGTGGCTTCGGGCAGCCGGCCGACCGTCGCCGTGCTGACGCCGGGGATCTACAACTCGGCCTATTTCGAACACGCCTTCCTGGCTGACCAGATGGGAGCCGAACTGGTCGAGGGTTCGGACCTGCGCGTCGTCGACGGGCGCATTGCCATGCGCACTACGCGCGGCTGGCAGGCGGTCGACGTGCTGTACCGGCGGGTGGACGACGAATTCCTCGATCCGTTGACCTTCAATCCCACCTCGGTACTCGGCGTGCCCGGCATCATGGACGTCTACCGTTCGGGCGGGATCACCATCGCCAACGCGCCCGGCACCGGCATTGCCGACGACAAGGCGATCTATTCGTTCATGCCGGAGATCGTGGAGTTCTACACCGGCGAGAAGCCGATCCTGAAAAACGTGCCGACCTGGCGCTGCTCGGAACCGCAATCGCTCGCCCATGTGCTGGAACACCTGCCCGAACTGGTGGTGAAGGAGGTCCACGGCTCGGGCGGCTACGGAATGCTGATCGGCCCAACCTCGTCCAAGAGGGAGATCGCGGAGTTTGCCGCCAAGCTCCGCGCCCGGCCGGACAACTACATCGCCCAGCCCACGCTGGCCCTGTCCACCTGCCCGATCTTCACCCGCGCCGGCCTTGCTCCCCGCCACGTGGACCTGCGGCCGTTCGTCCTCGTCAGCCCCAACGGGGTGGACATCACCCCTGGAGGCCTCACCCGCGTTGCACTCAAGAAGGGCAGCCTGGTGGTGAACTCGTCGCAAGGCGGCGGGACCAAGGACTCCTGGGTGCTGGAGGACTGACGCGATGCTCGGACGTTCCGCCAACGGCGTGTTCTGGATGTTCCGCTATCTCGAGCGGGCCGAAAACACCGCCCGCCTGCTCGACGCCGGCTTCCGCATGGCCCTCACCCGGGGTGACAGCGCCAGTTCGGACGAATGGCGCTCGGTCCTCGTCACCATGGGGCTGGACCATGATTTCCGTGCCCGCGGGGGTGACTACACCGGCGCCCAGGTCAGCAACTTCATCCTGCGCGACAAGGACAATCCCGGCTCGGTCCTCGCCATGATCGAGGCCGCGCGGACCAACGCGCGGATGGTCCGCACGGCGATCACCCGCGAGGTCTGGGAGGCCACCAACGAAAGCTGGATGATCCTCAGGGACCGCCTCGGCCGGCCAGCGCGGGAGAGTAACCTTGGCGAAGTGCTGGGCGATATCCGCCGCCAGGCCACGCTGGTGCGTGGGGCGATGGAAGGCACCATGCTCCGCAACGAGATCTTCAACTTCGCGCGGATCGGCACCTTCCTCGAAAGGGCCGACAACACCGCCCGCATCCTGGATGTGAAGTACCATGTCCTGCTGCCTTCGGTGGCCTGGGTGGGTTCGAGCCTTGATCACGTGCAATGGGACACGGTGCTGCGCTCGGTCGCGGGGGACCGGGCCTACCGGTGGCTCAACGCCGGTTCGATGGATGCCCGCGGCATCGCCAGCTTCCTGATCCTTGACGGACGCTTCCCGCGCTCGCTGACCTTCTGCTACGAGAAGCTGCGCAGCAACATGGCGGGCCTCGCCCGCGAATATGGCGTCGAGACCCGCGCTCACGAGCTGCTGCGCAACACCGGCTCGCGGCTGCACCAGACCTCGATCGACCGGATCGTCGAGGCCGGCCTGCACGAATTCATCGTCGAATTCATCGCCTGCAATCTCGATGTCGCCACGGCCGTGGCGAAAGACTATCGTTTCACTGATTAGGAGGACTGGTCCCCATGCGCCTCGCGATCCGCCACGTCACCCGCTACCGGTTCGCTCCGCCGCTGGCTCACGGCCTCCAGCGCCTGCGGCTGATGCCGAAGGAAACGCACGGCCAGTCGATCGCGGACTGGACGATGGACCTGTCCGGCGCCCGGCTGGAGGCGAGTTATGACGATCACAACTGCAACCATGTCAGCCTGATCTCCCTGCTGCCGGGCACGGCCGAACTGGAGATCGCCTGCAGCGGCACGGTTGATACGGCGGACCGGTCGGGCATCGTCGGCAAGCACGCGGGCCGCCTGCCGCTCTGGGCCTTCACATGCCAGACAGGACTGACCCGGCCGGGACCGCGCCTGCGGGCGCTCGCCCAGGGGGTGGAACGCGAACATGGCGGCGGCGACCGGCTGAGCCTGCTCCATGGTCTGTCCACCGCCATTCTCGACGCCGTGCCCTACGCGGTCGGCCACACCGATGCGGCGACCAGCGCGGAAGAGGCGCTGGCGGCGGGCAGGGGGGTCTGCCAGGACCATGCCCACATGTTCCTCGGCGCGGCTCGCCAACTCGGCATTCCGGCCCGCTATGTCTCGGGCTACCTGATGATGAACGACCGGGTCGAGCAGGACGCCGGCCACGCCTGGGCCGAGGCCCATGTCGACGGGCTCGGCTGGGTCGGCTTCGATGTCTCCAACGGGATCAGCCCCGATGCGCGCTATGTCCGCGTTGCTTCGGGGCGTGACTATGCCGAGGCGGCGCCGGTCACGGGGATAAGCTTCGGCGGCAGCCACTCCACTCTGGCCGTCAGCCTTGAAGTGGAGCAGCAGGCCGTTCAACAATAGCGGCGGGTCGTGCGGCCGACTCGTTCTGCGGCGCGTTGGCTGCAGGCACGGCGCACGAAAGGAACGGGGCGAAGGTTCGATGACGTATTGCGTGGGCATGATGCTCGACCGGGGGCTCGTGCTGATGAGCGACACCCGCACCAACTCGGGCGTCGATAACATCTCGGTGTTCCGCAAGATGTTTCACTGGCAGGTGCCGGGCGAACGGGTGATCTCGATCATGACCGCGGGCAACCTCGCCACTACCCAGTATGTCGTCAGCCAGCTGGAAGAACGCACCAAGGCCCCGGACGACCGGCACAATTGCCTGCTCGAGGCGCCGACCATGTTTCAGGTCGCCTCGCTCGTCGGCAAGCTCCTGAACGAGACGATCCAGGCGAGCGAAAGCTTCAATGGCCAGGAAGGCCAGGGCCGCTTCACCGCCTCGATGATCGTGGCCGGGCAGATCAAGGGCATGGAACCGCGCCTGTTCATGATCTACCCCGAAGGCAACTTCATCGAGGCCAGCTGGGACACGCCCTTCTTCCAGATCGGCGAAACCAAGTACGGCCGCCCGATCATCCTGCGCGGCTATGACCGGCAGATGAGCTTCGAGGACGCGGTCAAGCTGATGATGGTCAGCTTCGATTCCACGCTGAAGGCGAACCTCTCGGTCGGCCTCCCGCTCGACATGCTGGTGCTGGAACGCGGGCGCTTCGAACCTCTGCACACCCGCCGGATCACCGCCGCCGATCCCTATTTCCAGAAGATCAGCTCCGGCTGGGGCGAGGCGCTCAAGAGCGCGTTCTACTCTCTGCCGGAATACTCGTTCGAGGAACCCAAGGGCTGATCCGCCCCTAGCGGCAAAAGCTCCGCCCGCTCAGCTCCAGATGGAGATGGTCGTGGTGGGCCGGGTTGTAATCCGGCCCCAGCGTCGTGCCGAAGCGCTTGCAGGCGCTGGCGTGGACCGTCTGGAGGAAGGCGCGGACCTGGGGCGGGCCGGCTTGCCAGTCGCCCCGGATCGAAATCCGCCGCCCGTCGGCAAGAACGAAGGCCGACACGTCGATCGCATTGGCCGTGGCATGAGCGCTCATCCGGTCGCTGCCGGCGACGGTGCGGCAGCTGTAGCTGCCCATGGTTTCTATTCGCGCCAGCGGGCTGCCGAGAATCTGCTGGGCTGCGCGATCCACCCCGAACCGTGCCCAGGCGGCGAAGGCCTCGGCCAGCGGGCAGGTGACAGGGCCAAGGTTTGCCACACCAAGGCTCGTCCGGTCGCTGCGCAGGCTGACGAGTCGGACGGTGTTGAGGGTGGAGCAGTGCGCGCCGAAGTACTGGTCGGGCAGCGGCGTGAAGCCAGCCTGGGTGCGGCCAAGGTTGGCCAGGCATTGCCGCGCTTCGGGGCGCGGGGTCAGGACCATGGTCGAGCGGCGCACTGGCTCCTGCTGCCGGCCGTCCGGTACGACGCCGCAGCCGGGCAAGGTGACCACCGCCAGCAGGACTGGCGCGGCACGGGCAAGGCGGACGCGTGAACCCATGGTGCGCACTATCAGTGCAGATGGTTAACGAAATGCTACCGGGGCGACGGGTGAACCGCCGCCCCGGGATGCAGATCAGCCGGCAAGGCCCTTCAGGTCGCCCACGAGGGTTTCGTAGAGGCGCAGGACGATGCGCGTCACCAGAATGCCGCCTACGGCGATGCCCACATTGGCAAGGACCGCGGCAAGCTGGCCGCCCACGGCAGGGATCATGCCCACCGCAGCTCCGGCCAGCGGCAGGACGAGGGCGAGCAGGGCAACGCGGATGAAATCGTCCGGTCCGTAGAGCAGTCCAGCAATGAGGCCGAGCACCAGCAGGACAATCGGAACCTGAACCGGGATGGCAACAAATGCAGCGACGATGGCCAGGACAATGGCCAGGGCACGGGCGAGGCCGGCGACCTTATTGATCATGATTATCCCCTCCTGTTTTGTATGCCTTCCTCGCGAAAGGCATGGTTAACCTAAACGATCGAGGCTATTGAGCAATCTCATTTCTGTGCGCAACAAAGCGTTGAGAAGAATACATAATCACCATTATGTCATGGTAACCCGACTCCCCCATCGTGCTGCGTCCGCCCTGCAGCATGAAGGTGCCTGGCCAGCCCGCGTCGCTGGCGCGACCGGGAAAGTCGCTTGACTTGCCGCATCTGCGAACTATTGCCGCCGCCGGGCCACGCGGTCCCAACGCCGCGCGTGCTCTCTGCAAGGAGAGACCTACTATGACTGCATCCAAGCCGGCGCTTCCGGCGCGCCCGTTCTTTTCGTCGGGCCCCTGCGCCAAGCCTCCGGGCTACTCTGCCAGCAAACTTGCCACCGAATCGCTCGGCCGTTCGCATCGCGCGAAGATCGGCAAGCAGCGCCTCGGCTACTGCATCGACCTGATGCGCGAAGTGCTGGGCCTGCCCGACACGCACCGCATCGGCATTGTCCCCGGTTCCGACACCGGCGCCTTCGAGATGGCCATGTGGACCATGCTCGGCGCGCGCGGCGTTACCACGCTGGTCTGGGAAAGCTTCGGTGAGGGCTGGGTCACCGATGCGGTCAAGCAGCTCAAGCTCGAGCCTACAGTGATGCGGGCCGACTATGGCCAGCTCCCCGATCTCGACAAGGTGGACTGGGCGGACGACGTGCTGTTCACCTGGAACGGCACCACCTCCGGCGTGCGTGTTCCTGACGCGGAGTGGATCCCGGCGGACCGCGAAGGCCTGTCCTTCGCCGACGCGACCAGCGCGGTTTTCGCCTATGACATCGACTGGACCAAGATCGACGTTGCGACCTTCTCCTGGCAGAAGGTGCTGGGCGGCGAAGGCGGCCACGGCGTCCTGATCCTTGGCCCCCGCGCGGTGGAGCGGCTGGAGAGCTACACGCCGAACTGGCCGCTGCCGAAGGTATTCCGCCTCGTTGCCAAGGGCAAGCTGTCCGAGGGGATCTTCAAGGGCGAGACGATCAACACCCCGTCGATGCTGGCCGTCGAGGACGCGATCTTCGCGCTGGAATGGGCGAAGTCGGTCGGTGGACTTGAAGGCCTCAAGGATCGTTGCACGGCGAACGCCAACGCGCTCGACAAGATCGTGGCCGAGCGGGACTGGCTGAGCCACCTTGCGGTGGACAGGGGCATCCGCTCCAAGACCTCGGTCTGCCTCTCGGTGGAAGGTGCCGACGCGGACTTCATCAAGCAGTTCGCCGGCCTGCTCGAAAAGGAAAGCGCGGCCTTTGACATCGCCGGATACCGCGATGCTCCTCCGGGCCTCCGGATCTGGTGCGGCGCCACGGTCGACACTGCCGACATCGAGGCGCTCGGGCCATGGCTTGACTGGGCATGGTCCCAGCTCAAGGCCGCCTGAGCCTTTCCCCCTGATACGTTGGGCGTCACCCCGGCCTTGAGCCGGGGTCTCGCTTCCCCTTTCCGCCCGCAAAAATAGCGGGATCCCGGCTCAAGGCCGGGATGACGAACTCAAGGACCAGTCCCATGACCAAGCCCAAGGTTCTCATTTCCGACAAGATGGATCCCAATGCCGCGCGCATCTTCACCGAGATGGGCTGCGACGTCGACGTCATCACCGGCGAAACGCCGGACCAGCTGATCGCCCGCATCGGCGAATACGATGGCCTTGCCATCCGGTCCTCGACCAAGGTGACGAAGGAAATCCTCGACGCCGCCACCAACCTCAAGGTGATCGGCCGCGCCGGCATCGGCGTCGATAACGTGGACATCCCCTACGCCAGCTCGAAGGGCGTTGTGGTGATGAACACCCCGTTCGGCAACTCGATCACCACGGCCGAACACGCGATCGCCCTGATCTTCGCTCTCGCGCGCCAGATCCCGGAAGCCAATGTCCAGACCCAGGCCGGCCTGTGGCCGAAGAACGGCTTCATGGGCGTTGAGGTCACCGGCAAGACGCTCGGCCTGATTGGCGCGGGCAACATCGGCTCGATCGTCGCCAGCCGCGCCATCGGCCTGCGGATGAAGGTTGTCGCATTCGACCCCTTCCTGTCGCCCGAACGCGCGGTGGAGCTGGGGGTCGAGAAGGTGGAGCTGGACGAGTTGCTCGCCCGGGCGGACTTCATCACCCTGCACACGCCGCTGACCGACCAGACGCGCAACATCCTGAGCCGCGAGAACCTCGCCAAGACGAAGAAGGGCGTGCGGATCGTCAACTGCGCGCGCGGCGGGCTGGTGGATGAGGCGGCGCTCAAGGAGGCGCTCGATGCGGGCCACGTCGCCGGCGCCGCGCTCGACGTGTTCCAGACCGAGCCGGCCAAGGAATCGCCGCTGTTCGGCACCCCGAACTTCATCTGCACCCCGCATCTTGGCGCCAGCACGACCGAGGCCCAGGTCAACGTCGCGCTCCAGGTGGCCGAGCAGATGGCCGATTTCCTCGTCAACGGCGGCGTCACCAATGCGCTCAACATGCCCAGCCTCTCGGCCGAGGAGGCACCCAAGCTGAAGCCCTACATGGCCCTGGCCGAAAAGCTGGGCGGCCTTGTCGGCCAGCTGACCACCGGCGTCATCCCGCGCATCTCGGTCCACACCGAGGGCGCGGCGAGCGAGCTGAACGCGCGGCCGATCGTTGCCGCAGTCCTCGCCGGGTTCCTGCGGACCCAGTCCGACGCGGTGAACATGGTCAACGCCCCGTTCCTCGCCAAGGAGCGCGGGATCGAGGTGCGCGAGGTCAAGAGCGAGAAGGAGGGCGATTACCACACCCTCGTCCGCGTCTCGGTCAAGACCGCGGACGGTGAGCGTTCGGTGGCTGGCACGCTGTTCTCCAACGCCGAACCGCGCCTGGTCGAACTGTTCGGCATCAAGGTCGAGGCCGAGCTGACCGGCAACATGATGTACATCGTCAACGAGGACGCGCCCGGCTTCATCGGCCGGATCGGCACCCTGCTGGGCGAGAACTCGATCAACATCGGCACGTTCAACCTCGGCCGCCGCGAGGCCGGTGGCGAGGCCGTGCTGCTGCTCTCGGTCGACAGCCCGGTCCCGGCCGCGGTGCTTGACCAGGCCCGCCGCCTTCCAGGGGTCAAGCGGGTCATGGCCCTGAAGTTCTGAAAGGCCATCGGGGCGCTTGCAAAGGGAGCTGCGGACGAGTCCGCAGCTCCCTTTTTCATGCCAGTCCCCTGACCTAGCCAGGGTGGCGCGTGTGCCAGTCGGTCCGCTGCTGGAAGGCATGGCCGGCCCGCAACAGGATGTCTTCACGGAAGGGCGCGGCGACCAGTTGCACGCCGATCGGCATCCCCGCCTGGTCGAACCCGGCGCACAGGGTGATCGTCGGGTGTCCGCTGACGTTGAACGGGACGGTGAAGCGCGCCGTTTCCTCCATGAATGCGCGCGGCAGGCGCGGCGTGGTGTGCGGCATGGCAGGCAGCAGCAGCAGGTCCACCTCGGCGAACAGGTTGTCCATCCGGGCCGTGAACTCTGCGCGCGAATGGGCGGCGCGAGCGAGATCCGCCGCGGCAAAGCCCGGTGCTGCATCGAGCAGCCCGGCCAGAGCCTCGCCGTATTCGTCGCGCCGCGAAGGGAAGGTCTCGGCATGGGCCAGCGCGGCCTCGCTGGCGATGACGGGAAGGAACTGGCGGCACACCGCGTTGAAGTCCGGAAGGTCCACGGTGGAACTGCGGCCGCATAAATGTTCAAAGACCCGGCGCGCATCGTCCAGTACGGCAAGCACCTCGGGGTCGACCGGCACGGGCAGGGCGCGGGGCAGGCCGAGCCGCAGATCGCCGATCCCGCCGCCGAGCATTTTCGCATAGTCCGGGACCGTCACCGCTCGGCTGACCGGATCGCGGGCGTCGTGCCCGGCAATGGCGCCCAGCAGGATCGCGGCGTCCTCGGCGCTGCGAGCCATTGGGCCCACGCAGTCCATCGAGGCGGCGAGCGGAAATACCCCGGCATTGCTCACGCGGCCGAAGGTGGGCTTCACGCCGGTTACGCCGCAGGCCGAACTGGGCAGCCGGATCGATCCGCCGGTGTCCGAGCCCAGCGTGCCGAAGCACAGGCCGGCGGCCGCCGCGATGCCCGAGCCGCTGGACGATGCGCCCGTCCAGTATTCGGCATTCCACGGGCTGACAGGCCGGCAGATGTCGGGATGGTGCGTGCTGAAACAGCCCTCTGTCGTCGCCAGCTTGCCGATGACGATCGCGCCGGCATCTTCCAGCCGCTCCACCACGGTGGCGCTGCGCTCGGCCAGTCGGTCCCTGAACACAGGCATGCCCACCGTGGTAGGCGCAAAGTCGGTGTCGATCAGGTCCTTCACCGCCACGGGCACGCCGTGCAGCGGCCCGCGCCACAGGCCGCGATCCCACTCCGCCTGGAGGGCTTCCGCCCGGCTCCGGGCGAGATCTGCGGCAATGTGGACATAGGCTCCGAGGCTGTCCCGCTCGGCGATGCGGGCCAGAGTCGCGTCCGTCAGTTCCTGCGCGGAGATCGCGCGGCCCCGGAGCAGGGCCGAGACCTCGGCCAGCGAGAGGTAGTGAAGTGGGCGGCTGCCCGCGACGGAGGCGGTGGACAAGGCCTTGTTCTCCCGGTTTCAATGATCTTTGTTGCATGGTGTGCCATCGGCGGACGGGGAGGCAAAGCGCAATCGCCCACGCCGGACGCGACAGCGGCGGCGTCCGCCTGGTCGGGACACCGCCGCCGGTCGGCCGAGGGGGCCGATCGTTCAGCTCTGCTGGTCGGAGCCGCGGCTTGATCGCCCGGCCTGCTGAGCCGACTTGCCCTGCTGCTGGTGCTGGCCGGACTGGCTGCTGCCACCCTGCTGAGACGTGCGGCCCTGCTGGCCCTTGCTGCCCTGACCGCCCATCTGGTCGCTGCGTCCGCTCTGGCCCTGCTGGGGCTGCTGCTGCCGGTTGGCCTGGGTCTCGCGAGGTTGCTTCTGGCGATTGCGATCGTTGTCCTGGTTCATCGCTGTCTCTCCTGTGTCTCGCGGGGCGTGCCCGCGATACCCAGTCAACCACCGCGCCTCGGCACGGGTTTCGCGGTCCGGCTCGCCAGCCTCGTCGCCCTGCCGCAAATTTGACCTGGCAGGCTGGAGCGCGCATTGCGCCGGCAGGTTCGCCACAGCCGTGTCGCCTCACAGTCGTAATTGTCACCATAGTGTCACATGATCGTCATAGGGCGCTCGACATCACAGATTTCAGGGATCCAATTCATGCGCTGCACCCTCTCCGCCGCAATCGCCGCCGGGCTCCCGCTGGCGCTGTTCACCGCGGCTGCCCCGGCCCGGGCCGACGACACACAGGCCTGGGGCATCGCCACGGTCAACGTGGCGCTCGGCGGTCCGTGGCGGATCTCGAACGACGCCACGCTGCGCACCAGCGATGCCAAGGGGTTCTACGAGCTCGAGAACTCCACCCTGCTGGGCTACAAGAAGGGTCCGGTTACCCTCGCGATCGGCTATGTCCACGATCCGAACTACAGCCACGGCACCTTCACCGCGATGGAGCACCGGGTGCGCAGCCAGGTGACCGTGGACAATTTCGCGCACATCGGCCCGGTGAAGTTCACCGGCCGGATGCGGCTTGAGGCGCGCTGGCGGGACAACCAGGCGGGCACGGGCTGGCGCCTGCGCCCCTACCTGAAGGCCTCGCTGCCGCTCCACGGCAAGACGATGCTGAATCTGACCTCGGAGACCTTCATCGATCTGGGCCGCACAGGCTTCCAGAAGGTGGACGGGCTTGAGCGGATGCGCACGCAGCTTTCGGTCTCGACCCCGCTGTCGAAGCGCCTGTCACTGGAGGTCGGCTACATGAACCAGCACGGCTTCGTGCGGCGCGCGCCGGACACCACCGATCATATCGCGATCGTGGGCCTGACGGCCAATTTCTGATCCGGCTTTGGACGGAAGCACACCAGGGGCCGTGCCGTTCACCGGCGCGGCCCTTTTTGCGTGCATCAAACCACGGCGCGAATCAGCCGGCGTCGGCCAGTCCCACTCCTATCGAGGCGCGCGGCTGTTCCATCTCGGCTGAGGCGACCGGATAGGCGCAGGAATCGGCGGTATAGAATTCGGCCGGACGGTGGTTTCCGGATATGCCGATCCCGCCCATCGGCGCGCCGGGCGAGCTGGTCGTCGTCGGGCGGTTCCAGTTGACCAATCCGGCCCGGGCATTGGCCCAGAAGCGGTTGTAGTCCTCCGGGTTGCCGCCGATCAGCGTGCTGACGAGCCCGAACCGGGTGCGGTTCGCCTCGGCGATCGCCTCGTCGAAATCATCGACCCGGATTACCTGGAGCAGCGGGCCGAACAGCTCCACATCCGGCCGGTCCTGCATCGCGGTCGTGTCGATGATCGCGGGGGAGAGAAATGGATGGGTTCGGTCCAGTCGCACCATGTGCTTTATCGGCCGGCCTCCGTGCGAGAGCAGGTAGACGAAGCTTTCGGTCAGGCCCTCGGCCGCGGCATTGTCCATCACCGGGCCCATGAACGGCTGCGGATCGGCCATCGGTGGGCCAACGATGAGGCGGTCCGCCAGCGCCTTCACCTCGCCCACCAGTGCATCGTACATGTCGGCCTTGACGATCAGCCGCCGCGCGTTGGTGCACCGCTGGCCCGAATTGGAAAAGGCGGATTGCACGATCAGCGCCGCGGCATCCGCGATCTTGGGCGTGTCCCAGGCGACGATGGGATTGTTCCCGCCCAGCGACAGGGTGACGATCTTGCCCGGATTGATCGCCAGCTTGCGGCTGATCGTGATGCCATTGTGCGCCGATCCGGTGAAGATCACGCCGTCCACGCCTTCGTCCATGGCCAGCGCCTGACCCTGCGCCGGGCCGCCGGGAAGCAGCTGTATGACATTGGCCGGAACGCCGGCGCGGGTGAAGCAGCGCACCAGAAACTCGCCCGTGGCCGGGGTCCGCTCGCTCGGCTTGAAGATCACCGCGTTGCCGGCGATCAGCGCCGGAATGATGCGGCTGGCGGGGATTCGCGCTGGCAGGGGGAAGGGGGTGATGACCGCCATGACCCCGTGGGGCTTGTGGCGCAGCGCGACCGTGCCCTGCATTGCGTTGTCCAGCCGGCGCTGGGCAGTGCGCTCTCCACTGGCGCGGACCGCCACCTCCACGCGGGCGATCACCGCCTCCACCTCTGCCCGGGTTTCCCACAAGGGCCGCCCCGTTTCCCGCGCGATCAGTTCGGCAAACGGCTCCTGCTCCTTGCGTACCTCGTTCGCGAAGCGGCGGATCAGTTCGATCCGGTTGGCAAGCGATTGCGCCGCCCACCCCGGCCATGCCCGCCGCGCGCGCTCCACCTGATCGGCAACGTCCCCCGGCTGGCCACGCCACAGCTCTTCACCCGTGGCGGGGGCATGGGAGACGATGGCGTCGTTCATCCTGATCCGGTTTCGATCGTGTCCACGTGGCTGACCGCCGCATCTTTGCGGGGGAGTGCGCCAGGGTGCAACGCTTTCCTGCGCTTGCGCACCGCCAAATTCGACGAATTCGGTTCAATCCGGCAGGAAACGGTCAGGCAAGCACGGGCGGTACCGGCGGTTCGCCCAGCGCCCGGCCCAGCCGGCGGATCGCCGCCACCTGCTGCTCCAGCGGCCGCCAGTCATCGGTCTTGTCGATCGCCGCCCAGATCCGTTCCACCTCGTCGATGTGGTTGGTCGGCGCGGCGGGCTCCTGCCAGAAGGCATCGTCAGCCGCAGTGCCCGCCGCCGTCCTCTCGCGCAGAAGCGCGCCAAAGGGGTCCTCCGGTGCCTTGCCACCGGCGCGGTAGGCGAAGAACAGGGCGTCGGGAGCAAGATCTTGTTCGACCATGTGGTGCGCCGCCGCGTTGAACAGCTCGAGGTCAGCGTCCTCGCCGCGGCTCTCCACCCCCAGCCGCCAGCAGAACCGCCGGGCCAGTGCCGCGCGGTAGAGCGGCGCGAAGCGATCAAGCGCCGCGATCAGTGCGTCTTCGTCCGCCAGCAGGCGCAAGGCGCCGGCAAGCTGGGCGCAGTTCCAGTGGATCGCCGTCGCCTGCCTGCCATAGGCGTAGAGGCCCTGATGGTCGAAATAGGCCGCAGTGAAGGCCGGGTCGAACCGGGGTAGCCAGCGCCATGGCCCATAATCGAAGCTCTCGCCGGTCACGTTCATGTTGTCGGTGTTGAGCACCCCGTGGACGAACCCCGCCACCATGTAGGAGGCGGCAAGGTCGGCCAGCCGGTCCACCACCTGGTGCATCAGCCGCACCGCCGGCTCCTCACGCCCGGGCGCATCGGCGGGCGGGAGCGCGCCGGGGAACTGCGCGAGGCAATAATCGACAAGCGCCGCCATGTGCTCGCCTTCCCGCAGTGTGAGCAGGCGCTGGAACGTGCCGATCCGGATGTGCCCGTGCGACAGGCGGACCAGCACGGCCGAACGGGTGGGGGATGGCTCGTCGGTCCTGACCAGCTCTTCCCCGGTCTCGATCACCGAGAAGGTCTTGCTGGTGTAGACGCCCAGCGCCTCCAGCATCTCGGTCGCCAGGATCTCGCGCACCGCGCCCTTCAGCGTCAGGCGCCCGTCACCGAACCGGCTGTAGGGCGTCTGCCCCGATCCCTTCGTGCCCAGGTCCAGCAGGCGGCCGGCATGGTCGCGCAGCTGCGCGAACAGGAAGCCGCGTCCGTCGCCGATATCCGGGTTGTACATCTGGAACTGATGGCCGTGATAGCGCAAGGCCAAGGGTTGCGGCAGGTTCCCCGCCAGCGGAGCGAAGGCGCCGAAGTGCCCGGCCCAGGCAGCATCGTCCAGCTCGCCAAGCCCCACCGCCCCGGCCCAGCGCTGGTTGCGGAAGCGCATTTCGCTGCGCGGAAAGCGCGCGGCCTCCACCGGATCGCCCAGCCAGTTGGCCAAGGCGAGGATCTGCGGGTCGGGGCGATAGTGGCTCACTTGCGGTTCGGCGCGCATCGGGCGATAGTGGGGGCGGGTTCGCCCCGGTGCAAGCGTCCGCTCGTGCCGGATCCGCTTGGAAGAGAAACACTCCAGCCGATGAGCGCATACGAAGATCGCTTCTGGTCCAGCCGTGACGGCCTTCGCCTGCACTGCCGGGACTATTCCGGCGGGGAAGGGCGACCGCCGCTGCTGTGCCTGCCGGGGCTGACCCGCAACAGCCGGGATTTCGCCAATTTCGCCGAACGCCATGCCCCGGAGTGGCGCGTGATCTGCGCTGAAATGCGCGGTCGCGGTGATAGCGCCTTTGCGCGCGATTCGGCCACCTACAACCCGCTGCAGTACGTGGAGGACGTGGAGGCACTGCTCGAGGATGCCGGGATAGACCGCTTCGTCGTGATCGGTACCTCCCTCGGCGGGCTGATGGGCGCGATCCTGGCCATGAAGCATCCGCAGCGCCTGGCCGGCGCTCTGATCAACGACATTGGCCCGGTCATCGAGGATAAGGGGCTGGCCCGCATCCGCGAATATGTCGGACAGGGCCGCAGCTTCACCACCTGGATGCACGCCGCCCGCGCGCTGGAGGAGGTGCAGGGCGAAGTCTACCCGCGCTATGCGCTGGAAGACTGGATGGCGATGGCCAAGCGGCTGATGGCCGTCGGCCAGAACGGGCGCATCGCGTTTGACTACGACATGCGCATCGCCGAACCCTTCGCCGCCGCGCGGGAAAGCGCGGCGCTGGACCTGTGGCCCGCCTTCACCGCGCTCGGCGGCCGGCCCCTGCTGTTCCTCCATGGCGAACTGTCCGACCTTCTTTCGAGCGAGACGCTGGGCGCCCTTGAGGCACGCCTGCCGGATGCGGAGACGGTGACCGTGCCCGGCGTCGGCCACGCGCCAACGCTGGACGAGCCTGAGTCTGTCGCGGCGATCGATCGCCTTCTCGCCAAGCTCGGCTGAGCGGGCGGGGCGTTTCGCCGCCAATGCGGATTCTCCACCTTCATTCCACCTTCGATGCCGGAGGCAAGGAGCTGCGTGCCGTCGCGCTGATGAACCGGTTCGGGCCGGCACTCTCCCACAGCATCGTTTCCGCCCAACCGGGCGCGCTTGGCGCGGCCAGTGCCGTGGCCCCGGGCATTGCGGTGGACTATCCGAAGGACTTTCCCGCGCTGGCGGGCAGGCCCACGCCGGCGCGGCTCCAGCGCATCGCCGGGGCGATGGAGGGTTTCGACCTCGTCCTGACCTACAACTGGGGAGCGATGGACGCGGTCATGGCGCACACGCTGTTCTCCAAGGCGTTGCGCCTGCCGCCGCTGGTCCACCACGAGGATGGTTTCAACGCGGACGAGGCGGACGGGCTCAAGCGATCGCGCAACTGGTACCGCCGGATTGCGCTGGGCCGGGCCTCGGCGCTGATCGTCCCGTCGGAACGGCTGGAACGTATCGCGCTCGATGCCTGGGCCCAGCCGCGCTGGCGCGTGCGGCGGATCGCCAACGGGATCGACACCCTCGCTTACGCCCGAAGGTCGAAGGCCGACGCCATCCCCCGGGTGATCAAGCGCAAGGGCGAAAAGTGGGTCGGCACCCTTGCCGGCCTGCGCGCAGTGAAGAACCTGCCCCGCCTGGTGCGCGCCTTCGCCGCCCTGCCCGAGGAGTGGCAGCTCGTCATCCTGGGCGAGGGCCCGGAGCGCGATTCGATCCGCCACGCCGCGCTGGCGCTCGATATCGGCCACCGGGTCCACCTGCCGGGCTTCGTTGCCCGCCCGGCGGAGGCAGTGGGGCTGTTCGATCTCTTCGCGCTCTCTTCCGACAGCGAGCAGTTCCCGCTTTCCGTGGTGGAAGCCATGGCGGCCGCCCTGCCGGTCGTGTCGCCCGAGGTGGGGGACGTGGCGCAGATGGTCGCGGCGGAAAACCGTCCATTCATCGTGGCTTCGGGCGATGACGGCGCCCTGTCGGCAGCCCTGCTGGCCCTGGCCGCCGACCCGCCGCTTGCCCGCCGCATCGGGGAGGCGAACCGCCTGAAGGCTCGCGCCGAATACGACGAGGGGGCGATGGTTGCAGCCTACCGGCAGGCCTATGCCAGGGCGCTGGGGCTCGGCACCTTTCCCTGAACGGGTGACAAGTTGCCATTCACGGCGGCTTCACCATCATTGCCGTTGAAAAGGCGGGGCCATGCGCTAAACAGCCGCAAACCTGAGTTCATCTGCAGAAAGCCGTCCGTTTTGGTCCTTCGCCCCCACAGCAACCGCACACCCTCCGCCGCTGCCGGTTCAGGCGGGCCAGGCGCCAACGAGGGATTCCTGCGCGAGGTGGACGAGGCTCTGCGCGAACAGGAGATGATCGACGCCATCCGCCGCTACGGCAAGATGGCTGCGATCCTGATCGTGGCGATCCTTGTCGGGCTGGGCGGATACCTGTGGTGGGACAACCACCGCAATGATCAGCTTGGCCAGCAGGGCGAGCAGATGGCGCTGGCGCTCGATCAGGTGGAAGCCGGCAAGCTCGATGCAGGGTCAAGCCAGCTGGCCGGCCTTGCTTCCACCGGTTCGTCCGGCTCGCGCACCGCGGCCCGCATGATGCAGGCCGGGATCCTTGCCGAACAGGGCAAGGCCGCCCAGGCGCAGACGCTCTTCCAGACGGTTGCCGCCGATCCCGACGCGCCGCAGCCCTACCGCGATCTCGCCACGATCCGCGGCGTGGCCCTCGGCTTTGATACGATGCCGCCGGCAGACGTGGTCGCGAAGCTCAAGCCGCTGGCCGTCCCCGGCAAGCCGTTCTTCGGCAGCGCCGGCGAACTGCTTGGCGCTGCGTACCTGAAGCAGGGCCGCAACGATCTGGCCGGGCCGCTGTTCGCCTCGATCGCCAAGGACAAGACCGTGCCCGATACTCTGCAGCGCCGTGCGCGGCAGATGGCCGGCCTGCTCGGCATCGACGCGGTGGACGATGTCAACGAAGCCGCCAACAGCGCGCCGGCGGGCGCAGCGCCCGCCCAGCAATAAGCGCGCGACAGACTTTCAGGAGAGTGCCGCAGATGACCACCCGATCCAGCTTCCGCGCCCTGGCGATCCCCGCCGCCTTCGGGCTGGCACTCGCCCTCAGCGGCTGCGCGGGCAAGAAGCGGCACGTCACGCCCACGGTCGGGAACCGCATTCCGATCCTCTCGCGGGTCGAATCGGGCGCCAAGGTCGATCCGGCGCTGAACGCCGTCTCGGTCGTGGTCCCTGCGGCAGAGCTCAATCCGGACTGGCCACAGGCCGGCAATACCCCCGGCAAGGCCTATGGAAATCTTGCCTTGGGTGAGAGCCCGAACCGCCTGTGGACCGCCTCGATCGCCGGCTCGTCCAGCCGCGAACGCCTCGCTGCCGCGCCGGTGATCGGCGGCGGCAGCCTCTTCGTCATGGACACCAACGGTGTCGTCCACGCCTTCAACGCGCAGACCGGGCGGCCGCTCTGGACCCAGGCATTCCGCATCAAGAGCGCGGCTAACGCCGTGTTCGGCGGCGGCGCGAGCTTCGATTCCGGCAAGGTCTACGTGACCACCGGCCTTGGCGAGGTTGCCGCGATGGATGCGGCCACCGGCAAGCTCATCTGGCGGGTCAAGCCGGCCGGCCCGCTGCGCGGTTCGCCGACGGTCGCCTTCAATGCGGTCTATGCGATGACGCAGGACAACCAGCTGATCGCCCTCAATGCCGAGGACGGTTCGGTGCTGTGGAATGTCAGTGCCTCGACCGGCCTTTCCGGCGTGTTCGGCGTGGCCGCCCCGGCGGTTGGCGCGGGCACCGTGGTGGCGGGCTATTCAACCGGCGAACTGGTGGCCTATCGCTACGAGAACGGCCGCACCCTGTGGTCCGACGCCCTCGCACGTACCTCGCTGTCGACCACGGTAGGCGTGGTGACCGACATCGACGCCGATCCGATCATCGACCGGGGCCGCGTTTTCGCGCTCGGCCAGGGTGGGCGCATGGCCGCCTATGATCTGACCAGTGGGCAGCGCGTGTGGGAATTGAACCTCGCCGGCATCTCCACCCCGGCTGTCGCGGGGGACTGGATCTTTACCCTGACCGACGATGCCAAGCTGCTGTGTCTCGCGCGGAGCACCGGCAAGGCGCGCTGGTCCACCCAGCTTGCCCGGTACAAGAACGAGAAGAAAAAGAAGAACCCGGTATTCTGGACCGGCCCGGTCTTGGCCAACAGCCGCCTGTGGGTCGCCAATTCGGAGGGCGACATCTACTCGGCCTCGGTCGAGGACGGCAGCGCCAGCCGGTTCAGCCGCGTGGGCAAGGGCATCAGCCTTGCGCCCGTGGTGGCCGACCGCACGCTCTACGTGCTGGACGACGGCGGCCGGATCACCGCCTTCCGCTGAGGGGCAGGGTCTTCACCCTTTCCAAAGAGTTGGACGCTAGACGGACGGCATGACGGCCGATCCGCGCCCCCGCAGCGACGTGTCCGCCGGCGTCGGCCTCGTTGGCCTCGCCGGCCTGCTCGGCTGGCTGCTGGTCTGCCGCAACTGGGCATTCGTCGCGGAGGCCCTGGCCATTCCCGGGCCGCGCGCGCCGCTGTCCGGGCCCTACGCTGCCCTTGCCGCCGTGGTCTTTTCCGGTACGCCGATGATCCTGTGGTCGGTGCTTGTGGAACGGGTCCACCGCCGCCCTTCGACCGGAATAGACTGGGACAGCCCCCGCCGCTGGCGGTCCGTGCTGGATATTTCCATCACCAAGATCGCCGGGCTCTGGGCCACCTGGGCGCTGATCGGCTTCGTCTATTGCCTTGCGCGGTGGTACTGGCAGGGGCAGTACCTGTTTGCCATGGAGGTCATCGGCGTCGCGGCGATCCCGCTTTTCGTGCTCTCTATCCCCTATGTGCTGTGGCTGGACCGGGTCCTCGTCAACCCGCGCGACGGCGCTTGGCACTTCGGTGCCCTGCTGATCGGACGCGAGCCGTTCGATGCCGAACAGGTCCGCATCCACTGGCGCGCCTGGTTGGTTAAGGGCTTCTTCTGCGCCTTCATGATTTCCATCCTGCCGCCGGGCTGGGCCGAACTGACTACGCTGGACCTTGCCTCGATCGGCGCCGATCCTGTTGCCCTCACGCGCTGGCTGACTGAGCTGCTGTTCCTGATCGACGTGCAGATCGCCATGGTCGGCTACCTCGTCACGTTGAAGCCGCTCGACGCCCACATCCGCAGCGCCAACCCGCACCTTGCCGGCTGGGTCGCGGCGCTGATCTGCTATCCGCCGTTCATCCTGATGAACTCCGGCGCCCCGCTGGACTACCATTTCGGCACGGCAGACTGGGCCTGGTGGATGGCAGGCAATCCTGCGCTACTGTGGGCCTGGGGCGCGCTGCTCGTGCTGCTCACCGCGATCTACGCCTGGGCCACCGTTGCCTTCGGGCTGCGCTTCTCCAACCTTACCTGGCGCGGCACCTTGACCAACGGCCCGTACCGCTGGAGCCGCCACCCGGCCTACCTGTCGAAGAACCTGTTCTGGTGGGCCTCGACCCTGCCGTTCCTCGTCACCACCGGCAATCGCAACGATGCAGTGCGGGCCACGGTCATCCTCGCGCTGGTCAGCGCGGTCTACTACTGGCGCGCGAAGACCGAGGAAAAGCACCTCCTCGCCGAAGACGCCAAGTATCGCGCCTATCACGCATGGATGGAACACGGCCCGACGATCACCCGCGCCCTCTCGCGCCTCCTCGCCGTCGCCCGGCCCAAGCGCACTGTCGTCCAGCCGGCGGAGTGACCGCCGCGCGGCTCAGAGCCGCTCGGTCTTGGCGACCTCGTGAATGTCGATCGTCCGGTCGGCAAAGCCGAAGCCCTCGCGCTCGGCCTGCCAGGCCTTCATGTGCGGCGTCGCGAAGTGGCGGGCGAGGTCTTCGCGCGTTTCCCAGGCCTCGGTAATCCGGAACAGGCCGGGCTCGATCACGTCCTCGCCATAGTCATAGGCAATGCAGCCCGGCTCCGCGCGGGACTGGGCGACCACGTGAGCCATATAGGGCCGGGCCTGCTCCACCGACTCCGGGGCAAGCCGGAAATGCCCGGTGATCAGGATCATCAGAAGCTCTCCCCGTAGACCCGGTCAAGCTCGCCGCCCCAGACGCCATGGTACTTGTCGAGCAGCACTTCGGCCGGGACCTTGCCGCTCGCCACGATATCGTCCAGCGGGGCAAGATAGCCGCTTTCGTTGTCGCCGATCGCGTTCAGCCGCCCGCGCGCATTGAGGCCGGAGCGGGCAATCGCCAGTACCTCGCCGGCAATGTCGCGCAGTGTGCCGATCTTCCCGTTTGTGGCGGGGATCGGAGCGTCGAGACCGAGTTTCGGCACTGCGGCGCGCAGGGCTTCCCGGCCGGCCATGTCCCAGCCCTTGACGAGGTCCCAGGCCGCGTCGAGTGCCCCCTGGTCATAGAGCAGGCCGACCCACAGCGCCGGCAGCGCGCAGATCCGGCTCCATGGGCCGCCGTCGGCCCCGCGCATTTCGAGGAAGGACTTGAGCCGCACCTCCGGGAACGCGGTCGAAAGATGGTCGGTCCAGTCCGACAAGGTCGGCTTCTCGCCCGGCAGCGCAGGCAGTTCACCGTTCAGGAAATCGCGAAAGGATTGCCCGGCGGCATCGATGTAGCGCCCGTCGCGGAACACGAAGTACATCGGCACGTCGAGCATGTAGTCGACATAACGCTCATAACCGAAGCCCTCGTCGAACACGAAGGATAGCATGCCCGTGCGCGCCGGATCGGTGTCGGTCCAGATGTGGCTGCGGTAGGACAGGAACCCGTTCGGCTTGCCCTCGGTGAACGGCGAATTGGCGAACAGCGCGGTCGCCAGCGGCTGGAGGGCGAGGGAGGTGCGGAACTTCTGCACCATGTCCGCCTCGCTCGCATAGTCGAGGTTCACCTGGATGGTGCAGGTGCGCAGCATCATGTCGAGGCCCATCGAGCCGACGCGCGGCATGTGGCGCAGCATGATGTCGTAGCGGCCCTTGGGCATGATCGGCAGTTCGTCGCGTCGCTTGTCGGGCCACATGCCAAGGCCAAGGTAGCCAAGGCCGAACCGGTCGCCGATCTGCTTGACCTGCTGCAGGTGCCGCCCGGTCTCCGCGCAGGTCTGGTGCAGGTTCTCCAGCGGCGCGCCCGACAGTTCGAGCTGGCCGGCGGGCTCGAGGCTCACCGTGCCGTCCGGCCCCGCCATGGCGATCACCTTGTCGCCCTCTTCGATCTCGGTCCAGCCGAAGTCCTTCAGGCCCAGCAGCAGGTCGCGGATTCCGCCGGGCTCGTCATAGCTCGGCGCGTGGCGGTCGCCCAGCGCGTAGACCAGCTTCTCGTGCTCGGTCCCGATGCGCCAGTTCTCGCGCGGCTTTTCGCCCTCCTCCATGGGGAGGACCAGCTGGTCGCGGCTTTCGATCAGCGGATCGTTCTCGTCAGAGGCCTGGCGCGTGCTCATCGCGGGGCGATTAGCCGCAGGGACGGGCTTGTGCCAGCCTTATTTCCAGTCCCCCGCCGCGCTCATCCAGAGCGCGGTGGCGGCAATCGCCGCTGTCTCGCCGCGCAGGATCCGCGGGCCGAGCGAGATCGGCACGGCTCGGGGATGAGCGCGGATCGCCGCGCGCTCGGCCTCGTCGAACCCACCTTCCGGGCCGACCAGCAAGGCGGCGGGGCCGGGGTTCTCGGCAAAGGCGGCCGCCGACGGGGCTCCGCCGGTCTCGTCGGCGAAGAACAGCGTCCGGCCATCGTGCAGCTCGCGGAGCAGGGCCTCCAGCTTCACCGGCTGCTCAAGCGCGGGCAGCGCGGTCCGCGCGCACTGCTCGGCCGCCTCGATCACGATGGTCCGCGCCCGCTCCGCGTTGAGCTTGTCGGCCACGCAGCGCCGCGTCAGCATCGGGCGGATCGTGGCCACGCCCAGTTCGCTGGCCTTTTCCAGCACGAGGTCGAAGCGGTCCTTCTTGAGGAGCGCTGCGCAGAGCACGAAGTCCGGCACTTCCTCGCGCGGGCGGGTGTGCGTTACAGGCTCGACGATCACGTCGCGCTTGCCGGCTTCCACCACCCGGCAGGCCCATTCCCCCGTCGCATCGTCGCACAGCATCACCGCGTCGCCCGGGGCCACGCGCATGACCCGGCCGAGATAGTGCGCCTGCGGGCCCTGGATCCGCACCGGAACGCCGGGCGAGAGCGGCGCGTCCACGAACAGGCGCGGGGCGGAACGGGGCGGCCAGGTGGGGGTTGCGGGCATCGGAACGGACTAGCCGATTTGGCGGGGCCTCGCTATCCCGGCCAACATGACCGCTGATGAGATCGTGCCTGACAGCGAACACCGCGGCCTCATTGGCCGGCTGCCGCAGCTGCCGCGCGATCTTGCGCAGCTGGCCCGGCTCGATCGCCCGATCGGATCGTGGCTGCTGTTCTGGCCGTGCGCCTGGGGCGTGTTGCTGGCGGGCGGAGAGGGCAGGTGGGGCCTGCTCGCCTGGCTGGCGCTCGGTTCGGTCGCCATGCGCGGCGCGGGCTGCGTCTACAACGATATCGTCGATGCCGATCTCGACCGGCAGGTGGCCCGCACCGCCCTGCGCCCGGTGGCAAGCGGGCGGGTCAGCCGCGAGCAGGCCTGGGCCTGGCTGCTGCTGCTCTGCGCAGTGGGCCTTGTCGTCCTGTTGCAGCTCCGGCGCGAAGCACAGATCGTGGCGCTGCTGAGCCTCGCGCTTGTGGCCGCCTATCCTTTCATGAAACGCCTGACCGGGTGGCCGCAGGCCTGGCTGGGGCTGGTCTTCACCTGGGGCGCACCGGTCGGCTGGGTCGAGGTGGAGGGCCTTTCGGGCCTGGGTTCGCTGGCGCTGCTCTACGCCGGGTGCTGGGCCTGGTGCATGGCCTATGACAAATCTACGCGCTGCAGGACCGCGAGGACGACGCCCTGATCGGCATCGGCTCCTCGGCCCTGTCGTTCGGCCGGCACGTGAAGGCGGGCGTCGCCGGGCTCTATGGGCTGTCGCTGGCCTGCTGGGGTGCGGACTTTTGGCTGCTTCGCGGTGGCGGCACGGGCGGAGCCTTCGCCGTCCTCGCGCTTGCCCCCATGGCGCTCCACCTTGGCTGGCAGGTTTTGACCCTGAACACGCACGATCCCGCCGGCGCCCTCCACCGCTTCCGCTCCAATCGGATGGCCGGGCTGCTGATGGCGCTCGCCTGCTGGGTCGTCGGAAACGCCTGAGGCAAGACCCCAAGCGCACCTGAACCCCGACCGAACTGGTGCAACTTCCCGGGTGCTATTCCGCTGCCAGCAGCTGCTCCGCCCCGCCAAGGTCCACGCTGACCAGCCGGGAGACGCCCCTTTCCACCATCGTCACCCCGAACAGGCGGTGCATCCGGCTCATCGTCACGGCGTTGTGAGTAACGATCAGGTAGCGGGTGGCCGTTTCCTGGGCCATTGCATCAAGCAGGTCGCAGAACCGCTCGATATTCGCATCGTCCAGCGGTGCGTCGACTTCGTCCAGCACGCAGATCGGCGCGGGGTTCGTCAGGAACAGCGCGAAGATCAGGGCCACGGCGGTCAGCGCCTGTTCCCCGCCCGACAGGAGCGTCAGCGACTGCAGCCGCTTGCCGGGCGGCTGGGCATATATCTCCAGACCGGCCTCCAGCGGATCGTCGGAATCGATCAGCGCGAGGTGGGCCTGCCCGCCCTGGAACAGCCGGGTGAACAGCTGGCGGAAATGGCCGTCCACCGCCTCGAAGGCGGCGCGCAGCCGCTCGCGGCCCTCGCGGTTGAGGTTGCCGATCGAGCCGCGCAGGCGGTTGACCGCCTCGGCCAGTTCGGCCTGCTCGGTCGCGTTCTCCCCGTGCCGCGCCTCGGCCGCCCTCAGTTCCTCGGCGGCGACGAGGTTTACGGGCCCCAGCCGTTCGCGCTCCGCTACCAGCCGGTCCATCGCCGCGCTTTCCTCGCCCGCGCCCTGCACCTCGGCCGAGGCGAAGGCGAAGCGTTCGGGCAGCAGCGGCGGCGGGCACTGGAACCGCTCGCCTGAGAGCCGGCCCATTTCCGAGCGCCGCGCCTCCTCGTTCTCGGCCCGCGCTGCCGCTCCCGCCCGGACCTCGCGCGCCGTCGCCAGCGCTTCGTTCGCGCGGGCCAGCGCCTGGTCGGCCTCGCGCGCGGCATCGGCGGTTTCGCGCAGCTTCGTTTCGGCAGCGGCGAGTTCGGCGGCAAGCCGCGTGCGGGTCTCCTCCGCCGCCTCGATTTCGCGCATCAGCGCGGCAGGCTTGGCGGCCATGACGGCGCGCTCCTCGTCGATCTCGGCATAGCGGCGGTCCATGTCGGCCAGCCGCCGGGCAGCGTCTCCGGCGCGGGCCTGCCAGCCGCGCATGTCGCCGCGCAGGGTCGCCGCCCGTTCGCGCGAGGCGGCGAGCGCCTGATCGTGCCCGGCGAGCCGCGCCGTGGCCGCCTGCAGAGCCTGCCGCGCGCCGGCGTTGCGCTCCTGCGCGGCAGCCAGTGCGGCGCGTCCGGCGGCAGGATCGGGCAGGGCGGTGCGGCGCTCCTCCGCCTCGCGCAGCTCGCGCCCGGCCTGTGCGCCCTGCTCGGCGAGGTCTGCAGCGGTCCGCTCCAGTTCGGCGCGTCTCGCTGCCAGCCGTTCGCGCGCCGCTTCGGCCTGGCCCACCCCACGGAGCGCCGCGCGCTCACCCTCGGCGCTGGCCGAGACGGCACGTTCCTGCGCCACCAGTCCGGCCTGCACGGCCGCCAGCGCCGCCGCCGTCTCGTCCTGAACGGCCTGCGCCCGCGCAACGGCGGTGCGCAGCTCCGGAATCAGCGCATCCAATTCGGCAAAGCGGTTCTCAGCCTCCAGCCGCGCCGCCTCGGCGGCCCCTTCGCCGCGCGCGACGAACCCGTCCCACCGGCGCAAGTGCCCGGCCCGCGTCACCAGCCATTCGCCCGGCGCCAGCGTCTCGCCCGCATCCTCCTCGGCAAAGCGCACCAGCGCGAACCGCGCCTTCAGCTCGTCGGGGCAGGCGGTGACATGGGCGGCAAGGCTGCCCGCCACCGGCGCAGGCGCCGCGGCCCCGGTCCAGAACCGGCCCTCGACGGCATCCGCGGGTCCAAGCGCGGCCTTCGCCTCACGCCCCAGCACGGCGGCGACCGCCCGTTCATAGCCGGCCGCGGCTCGGACCCGGTCCAGCGCTACGGTGCGCGTCTGCTTCGATCCAGCCTGCCGCGCCCGCGCCTCGCGGTCACGCTGCAGGGCCTGCCATTCGCGCTCGATCCCGGCCAGCTCCCCGCGCGCCTCGGCGACCGCGGCAGAAGCACCGTCGCGCGCGGTCTGAAGTTCCGCCTTGCGCGCCTGCATCGCCGCAAGCTCCTCGCGCGCCCCGGCCAGCACGGCCTGCGCCCCGGCCAGCGCCCGCTGTGCCTCGGCCAATGCGATCTCCGGATCGCCTTCGCCCGCCAGCGCCGCCTGCTGGCCCGCCAGCCGCTCCGCCTGCACCTCCAGCCGCGCCGTTCGCCCCGCGGCGCTCGTCAGCGCAGCTTCGGCAATCCGCCAGTCAGCCTCAATCCCGGCCTGCTCCGCCGTCGCCTGGGCCAGCGCCAGCTCGGCCGCGCGCGCCGCACGGTCGGCCGCCTCCAGCCCGCGCTCCAATGCCGGGCGCTCCGCCTCGGCCGCCGCATGGGCCGCTTCGGCCACGGCAAGATCGCCCTCCAGCGCGGCAAGGGCATTGGCGGCATCGCGGGTCAGGCGGTCGGCATCGCCCTTGTCCTCGTCCAGCCTGCGGCGCTGGCGATCGAGGTCGGACAGGCGCTGCTCGGCGGCCTCCAACTGGCTGGTCAGGGTGGCGAGGCGGTGGCCGTGGGCGCTTGCATCGTCGCGCCGGTCGGCAATCTCGTCGCGGGCTTCGGCATGGGCCTCGGCGGCCGCGTGCTGCACCGTCTGCGCCGCCTGGGCTGCGCCATGGGCCTCGCTCACCCGCGCCTCGGCCGCCTGCGCCTCGGCCCGCGCCGCCTCGGCCGCCGCTGCCGCATCGCGCCAGCGGGCGAAGAGCAGCCGCGCTTCGGCCACGCGGATCCGGTCGGACACGGCGGTATAGCGTTCGGCCGCCCGAGCTTGCCGCCGCAATACTCCGATCTGCTGGTCCAGCCCGGCCATGATGTCGGCCAGCCGGGCAAGATTCGCCTCGGTCGCGCGGAGCTTCTGCTCGGCGTCCTTGCGCCGCACGTGGAGCCCGGCGATCCCCGCCGCCTCCTCAAGCATCTGCCGTCGCTCGGCCGGCTTGGCCGCGATCACGGCGGCAATCCGCCCTTGGCTGACCAGCGCCGGGCTGTGCGCCCCGGTGGCGGCATCGGCGAAGACCAGCGCGACGTCCTTGGCCCGCACGTCGCGGCCGTTGACGCGATAGGCGCTCCCCGCCCCGCGCTCGATCCGGCGGATGACCTCCAGTTCCTCACCAGCCGCATCGCTGGCGCTCAGCACCACTTCCGCAAAGTCCCGCGCCGGGCGCTGGGTCGTGCCGGCGAAGATCACGTCCTCCATCCCGCCCGAGCGCATCGACTTGGGCGAGCTTTCGCCCATGACCCAGCGGATCGCCTCGAGGAGGTTGGACTTGCCGCAGCCGTTGGGTCCGACGACCCCGGTGAGGCCCGGCTCTATGCGCAGTTCTGCCGGTTCGACGAAGCTCTTGAAACCGCTGAGCTTCAGCCGACGGATCTGCATCTGCCGGGCCCCCCGCCGTGGCTCAGCTGACGCCGGCCCTGGCGAGCGCGGCCTTGGCCTCATCCCAGGTGGCGCCGGCCACCTTGGTGCCGTTGATCATCAGTGTTGGCGTGGATTCGACGCCCTGCTGGGCATAGGCCTCGGAATACTTGGCCAGCTGGCTCGCTTTCGCCGCATCGGCCAGGCAGGTCTTCTGCTGGTCCTTCGAAAGCCCGCGCGCGGCAAAGAAGTCAGTGAAGCCCAGGGTTTCGGCCAAGGCGATGAAGCGCTGGTTGTCCGGAAGGTTGCCCAGCTTGTTGGCCGCATCGGCGCCCTTCATTGTCCGCTCGGTTACGGCGTCGAAATTGCGGTATAGCTCCTCCGTGAGCGGGAAGAAGGTGTCCGGCCCGCCGCACTGGGCCAGCATGGTCAGCGGAATGTCCTGCGGGTGGATGGCAAAGCTGCGGAATTCCAGGCTCAGCTTGCCGCTGGCAACATAGCTGCCGGTCAGCGTGGGAAAGCCTTCCTGCGCGAACTTGGCGCAGTGCGGGCAGGACAGCGAGCCGTATTCGACCAGCTTCACCGGCGCGTCGGGGTTGCCCATCAGGTATCCGCCCTCGGGCGTCACCGTCACCGTATCCTGCCAGGTCTTGCCGGCCGGCGGCGGCACGGCGGCAACCGGGCCAGAAGCCGCGCCCGAGCCGGATGCCTCGCCGTCCTTCTTGCAGGCGGCAAGGCCCAGGGCCAGCGGGGCCAACGCGGCGATCAGGGTGAGGCGGGTCAGGGCAGGGCGGCTCATGGGCAGTGATCCTCGAACGTGTGGGCGGAAGGCTAACGAAGCAACCGGCGGCGCGAAAGGGCGGCCCTGCGGCCATCCCCCGATGTGTCCACAACCTCCGGCCGGCGGGTCAGAGGAGGCCGCGAATCTGCGGCTGCAGCTGCTCCCAGGTGTAGGTGCCGAACAGCGGAACCCCGCCGAGCGAGAAGCTGGGCGTGCTCGAGAAGCCGATCTTCACCGCTTCGGCCGTCTGCCCGGCGATCCGCTCGGCCATGGCGTTGTCGGCCAGGCAGCGGTCCACGTCGGTCCGCCGGTAGCCGCGCTGCTCCATGATCTCGTAGAAATGGAAGTCCGATGCGATGGCCCGGCGCCGCGCCGCATAGTCGCCTGTGCTCCACCGCGCCCGCTGGCTCTCCGAAGATGCGGCCAGCGTCTTGATCCACTCGGCCTGGCGCCGGAAGAACATCGAATGGTTGCCGAAGAACCGCTCCTTCGGGCCGCAGCTGGTCAGCTGGGCGACCGTCGCGTCGACCGGATCGCGCAGGATGTGCTTGATCTCGTAAGCGACCTTGCCCTGCGCGACATAGCCGAGGCGGAGCGGCGCGTCGGACACCTTCTCGAACTCGGCGCAATGCGAGCAGGTATAGCTGACCCAGGCGGTCAGCCGGACCGGTGCCTTGGGATTGCCAAGGATGTGGCTGCCCTCCGGGGTGACCGTCACCGTTGCCAGCCAGTTGGGCGATGCCGCGGGCGCGGCACTGGTCAGCAGGGCAAGAAGGGACATCAGGCCAAGGGACAGGGCGGCGAACAGGCGGCGCGGGGTCATTCGGTTCAGTTCCTGCTACGGGATGATTGGTCAAGGCTGCGGGCCAGCGATTCCAGCACTTCGCGCAATTCGGGATCGCCGATGTCGCGCAGCGATTCGCCCAGTTCGATCGGGATCGGCTTGAGCGAGGGCGGCGCGGCGGCCCGGTCGCGCGGGACCGGCGGCTTTACCTCGCCCTGCCGCAGCTTGACCCGGGCCACGGCGTTATACCCGAAGAAACGGTTCACCCGCTCCACGATCTCGGGGATCACGTGCTGGATCAGCGGGGCATGGGCGGGCAGGACGACCAGTTGCAGCGTGCCGTCGCTCTTGTCGCCGGGGGCGAAGCGGATCGCTTCGGGGACGCAGACCCTGGCATGGTGCGGGCCGACGATCTCGGGCCAGCGGGTCACCACGCTGGACTGGATGAAACCGAACCGGCGGAACGCGGCGCGGCCGATGTCTGGCATGAGATCGGCAATGGCGCGCGCCTGCCCGCCCCGGGGGCGTTCATAGGTGCGGGTGCGGGGTTTGGATGGCTTGCTGCGCTCGCGGCTCATGTGCGTTCCCTTGGGTCAGCGCTCATGCCATAGCGCGGCGGTGAGGACCAGCAACCTTGTTCACGAGAGCGACCGGCAGGGCGATTTTGCACGCGCACTGCTCGGCTGGTACGACCGGCATGCGCGATGTCTGCCGTGGCGCGCCCCGCCCGGCACGCCGTCGCCCGATCCCTACCGCGTCTGGCTGTCGGAGATCATGCTCCAGCAGACGACCGCCGCCGCCGCCGGGGCCTACTTCCAACGCTTCGTCGCGCGCTGGCCCTCGGTGGCAGATCTTGCCGCGGCTGACGACGCCGATGTCATGGCCGCCTGGGCCGGGCTCGGCTACTACGCCCGCGCCCGCAACCTCCTCGCCTGCGCGCGGCAGGTCGCGGCCTCGGGCGGGCGCTTTCCCGATAGCGAGCAAGCCCTGCGCGCCCTGCCGGGCGTCGGCGCCTATACCGCCGCTGCTGTCGCCGCGATCGCCTTCGGCCGCCGCGCCGTGGTGGTGGATGCCAATGTCGAGCGGGTCGTCGCCCGCCAGTTCGCCGTCGAGACCCCGCTCCCCGCCGCACGGGCCGAGCTGCGCCCGCTGACCGACAGCCTCACGCCCGATCACCGCGCCGGAGACTTCGCCCAGGCGATGATGGACCTTGGCGCAACGCTGTGCACGCCGCGCCGGCCCAACTGCCTGCTCTGCCCGGTCGCCGCCCCCTGCCGGGCGCGGCTAGAGGGCCGGGCCGAGGCCTTTCCGGTCAAGCCGCCGCGCAAGGAGCGGCCCGAGCGGCGGGGCCATGCCTTCTGGGTCGAGCGGGCGGGCGAGGTCTTGCTCGTCCGCCGCGAGGGTCGCGGGATGCTGGGCGGGATGCTGGCCCTGCCCGACGATGGCTGGAGCGCGCGGGCCGACGGCAGCGGAGCGGCGCCGCTGGAGGTGGAATGGCGTACCGCAGGCCAGGTAAGTCACGTCTTCACGCACTTTTCGCTGGTCCTGACGGTCTTCCGCGCGAAGATCGGTACTGGCAATCCCGCTCCCGCCGGGCAATGGTGGCCCATCGCCCGGCTCGACGAAGCGGGGCTGCCAACGCTGTTCGACAAGGCGGCGCGGCTGGTGCTTGGGGAGTTGGAGACAGAGTGACCGACCTTGAAATTGCCTTCGCCGGCTCACCGCTGGACCGGGCCGATGCCGTCCGCGCCGACCCTGCGGCCCTTGCCGCGCTGAGCCGCCCCGGCGCCGGCGGTCGCGTGCTGAAGCTGGATGGGCTCTCACCCGAGCTCGATCCGGCAGGTGGGCTCGGCTGGGACACGCTGGACGTGCACGACACCGGCGCCGAGCTGATCTTCCTCGGCCTCGACGCTGCCGGCCACGGCCATTTCGCGCCGGTCGATCCTGCGCTGAACCGTCACGGCGCGGCCTTCGATGGCGGCCTGTGGAAGGCGCTCGGCCTGCTCTCTGCTCAGGACATGGCGCTCTATGGCGGCGCGCGTTCGCTGGTGGACTGGCACGCCCGCCATCGTTTCTGCGCCAAGTGCGGCGCGCCGACCGCTCTCGCCAAGGGCGGCTGGCAGCGCTCCTGCACCCGCGAAGAGTGCCGGGCCGAGCATTTTCCGCGCGTCGATCCGGTGACGATCATGATCGTCGAACACGAAGGCCGCCTCCTGCTCGGCCGCCAGCCGCGCTTTCCGGCCGGGTTCTTCTCGGCGCTGGCCGGTTTCGTGGAGCCGGGCGAATCGCTTGAGGAGGCCGTCCGGCGCGAGGTGCAGGAGGAGGCCGGCGTGACCGTCGGCGCCGTGCGCTACGTCGCCAGCCAGCCGTGGCCGTTCCCCTCCTCGCTGATGATCGGCTGCCATGCGACCGCTCTGACCGATGCGATCACCGTGGACCGGACCGAGCTTGACGACGCGCGCTGGTTCACCCGCGCCGAGGTTGCCGCCGCCGTCGCCGGCGAAAGCGACGCGGCGTTCAGCCCGCCCCCGCCACGCGCCATCGCTCGCCAGCTGCTGAACTGGTGGCTGCGCCAGCCTCGGGCCTGAGCGGAATGAGCAAAACCGGGGCATCCCGCGCGCAATTGCTGGGCGCCGTGCTGGCCGGCGGGCGGTCAAGCCGTTTCGGCAGCGACAAGGCTCTTGCCCTGCTGGATGGGCGCACCCTGCTCGATCATGCCGTGGCGCGGCTGGCCGACTGGTGCGGAACGGTGGTGATCGCCGGGCGCGAGGGCGGCATTCGCGGTGCCACAGCCGTGGCCGACTGGCCCGCGCCGGGCATGGGGCCCCTCGGCGGTATCGCGGGCGCCCTGCGTGCGGCGCGCGCCGCCGGGGCCGAGGCGGTGCTGACCTGCGGGGTCGATTCGCCCGGACTGCCCGACGATCTTCCGGAAAGGCTCTTTCCCGGCCCCGCCCATGTTGCCGACCAGCCGGTGATCGGGCTCTGGCCGGTCGGCATACTCCCGGCGCTCGAAGCGATCCTCGCCGGTTCGGGCCGGCATTCCCTGAGGGCGCTGGCCGAGGCGACCGGCGCCCGCGCCGTGCACCTCGACCATGCTCCGCACAACATCAACCGGCCGGCGGACCTTGACGCGTTGCTGCGCCGCGATCCGCCGGGCTGAACGGTCAGTATCGCCAGCGCACCTCCGCCGTGAACGACCGCTGCGGGAAGGGGTGGAACAGGAAGTACTTGTTGTTCCCCACGTTATCGACGCCCAGCGCGAAGTCGAAGTGCTCGCTCGCGCGGAAGTTGGCGCGCAGGTCCACCACCAGGTAGTCCTCGAAACCCTGATAGGTGTGGCCCACCGTGTCCGCGTTATCCAAGGTCGCGTAGATCCGGCTGGCATAGCGCGCCGCCGCCGTCAGCGCGACCGCCTCGGCCGGGTGCCAGGTCAGCGCCGCGCTCGCCTTCCAGCGCGGCACTCCGGGAAGCAGCTTGCCGACCGACCCCGGCAGCCCCCGGTTGGCGCTGGTGATCGCCTCGGCCCAGGTGAGGCTGGCCGAAAGGTCGAAGTGGCCGGGCAGGTCGGTCTGCTCCACGGCCAGCTCGGCCCCGCGCGCCCGCGTCCGGTCGACGTTCTGGACATAGGCGCTGGTGATCCCTGGCGTCAGCAGGTTGGTCTGCGAGATCAGCGCGTCGTCCACCACCTCGTCGAACAGCGACAGCCGCACCATGCCCTTGCCGGCGCGGCGCTCGATCGCGAGTTCGCCCGACCGGGCGCGCTCTGGCCGCAGCCGCGGGTTGGGGTCGGACAGTTGAGTGCCGATCACCGTCGCCTGATAGAGCTCGCCAACGGTCGGCATCCGCCAGGCCTGCCCGAGCGAGAGGCGGGCGGACCATCCCGGCGCCGGCCGCCACTCCAGCGCCGCCTTCGGCGAGAAGCGCGAAAAACGCCGCTCCGGCTGGCTGAGCGTCTGGCCGGAAGCAAGGTTGACCCCGCCCCAGGCCCGCCACCACTCCTGCCTGCCGCCCAGCGTCAGGGTCCAGGCCGGCGCGATCTGCAGCTGGTCCTGCACCCACACCGCCAGGGTCCGCGTCCGCCCGCGTGAAAGCGCCGTGTTCGTGCCCTGAGTGCCGCTGTCCCGCCAGTTGGTCGCCGCATAGGTCACGCTCTGTAGCGCGTAGCGGTCGGCATGGGCGCCGAAGCTCAGCACGTGAGCCTCGCTGCCGTTCGGGCGCCAGGCGGCCTTGGCGTCAAGCGTCGCCCAGCCGGTCCCGTCCTGCCGCTGGATCGTCCCCGCTCCGCCCGAGAACCCGCCCGGCAGTGCCGCCGCGGGGGTGCTCTGGAGATCATGGGCATAGCGATAGCTGGTGCCCGTCACATGCCAGTCGAACCGCGGTGAGGTCCCTTCGAACGTGAGCGCGTGGGCCACGTGCAGCGCATCGCGCGTATAGACCGAGGCGTTGAAGGCCGAGCTGTAGGCGGCCGTCCCATCGGCGCGCGTCAGGAACGTGCGCACGTCGCCGCTCGTGTCGTCGGTCCACAACCCCAGCAGGTACGACAGCCGCATTCCCGAGCCGAGGTCCAGCGCGGCCTTCAGCTTCCACGTGTCCTGCACATGGTGCTCCAGCCCGCCAAGGCCGAGGATCGCGTTGGGCGCGCCCAGCCGGGTGAGACCGGGCAGTGCCCCGCTCGTGCCCACCGGTGCGGCCGAGGCAGTGACCACGGTCACCGGCTGGCTCTTGGCATCGGTGCGGGTTACGGCGGCGAACAACGAGAGCGGCCCCAGCCGGTCGCCGATCGAGGCGGCATACTGCCGGGTGGGAAGCGTGAGGCTGGTCCCGTAAAGGTCGAACGTCTGCAGGTTGGTCAGCACCCGCGCGCTCGCCTCCAGCCGGCCCGGCTGGCGGGTCGTAATATTCACCGTTGTGCCGATCGAATTGCCGGCATAGGCGGCCGAGAACGGTCCGTAGAGCACGTCCACCCGGGCGATTTCCTCCGGCGTCACCAAGGTCCAGCGCGGCGATCCATTGCCGTTGTTGTTGGCGATCAGCGCTGAAAGCAGCACCCCGTCGGCATAGATCAGGCTTCGCGCCGAGGAGCCCAGGCCCGAGGTCCGCGTTGCGATCGGCGCGAAGTTGTCGCCGATGTGGCGTTTGCGGATGATCAGCGACGGGGCGTACTTCAGCACGTCTTCCACGCTGGCCGCGTTGATCTTCGTGGCAATGTCATCGGCCTTCAGAGTCACGCGGGTGGCGGGGGGCAGGTCGATCCGGTCATCGGCGTGATGGCCGGTGACGACGATGTCCATGTGATGGGGGTGGTCGGCCTCCTCCTCCGCCCGAACGGGCGCGGCGGCAAGAAGGGACGTGGCAGTGGCAAGCGCGGCAAGGCTCGCGCCAGAGAAGGCTTTCATGTCGGGTACTCCGCGAAACACACGTAGACGGCCCGCGCGGGAGAGCGCGGCCGGTTCGGGTTCAGGCGGAGTAAGGCGGGCCGGTGGCGGGAGGAGGCGGGGCGGCAAGGCCGCGGCCCACCGCAGCGGCGGCGGCGGCAAGGCGCGGGGCCGGAGTGGCGGTGACCTGAACCGCCGCGAGCAGCGGCGCGGCGCCAGGCTGGACGGGGGCGGCAAGGGCGCCGAACGGGCAGGGATCCTTCGGCCCGCTATCATGTCCGGGCTGCTCGCCCTTGTGGAGCTTGCCCGCATCGTCGAGCCACAGGCGCATCGGCGCTGCGCCCGAGCAGAGCGTCATCTCGATTCCGCGCGCGGTCTGCACCGGCATCCAGCCGCCGGGAACCAGCAGCTTGCCGAGCATGACCACGGCCAGCAGCGCCGTTGCCAGCACGCGCCATCGCAGGAGAGCCCTCATGGCCGCGCCGGTAGGCTCGCGCCCTGCCGCTGGCAAGCGCTTTTCCGGGCGCGCGCCGCATGCCACAAGGGCGGCCATGAGCCGAGCCGACCTGTCCGCCTCGCCACCCCAGCGTTTCGCCTCGGCTCTCGCCGTCGTGCTGCTGCACATCGCCGCCGCCGCCGGCCTGATCCGCGCTTTCGCCCCGGACCTTGCCCGCACCGTCGTCGAACGCACCCTTGCCAGCGTCACCGTCCTCGCCCCGGAGCCCACGCCCGCTCCTCCTCCCGCGCCGCCCACCCCGAGCGGCGCGCCGCCTGCCGCCTCTGGCGCCCAGGGGGCCGCCGGCCGCCGCGCCGTCCCGCGAGAGGTGCTGGCTCTGCCGCCGCGCATCCCGCTGGCCACCGCGCCGGCCCCTGCCGCCACCTCGACCGGCAGCGCCAACCAGGCCGGCGCGACGGACTCCGGCTCCGGCACGGAGGCGGGGGGCAGCGGAAACGGAACCGGCAGCGGCGGCGAGGGGCAAGGGCAGGGCGGGGGCGGCGGACGACTGGCCAAGATCGCCGGCGATATCAGTTCCGCGAAGGACTATCCCATTGCCAGCCGCGACCTGCGGATCGGCGACCATGTGACGATCTGGCTATCGGTCGGTCCCGATGGCCGGCCCGCCGGGTGCCGCATCGTCCGCGCCAGCCGGGATCCCGCCGCGGATGCCACGACCTGCCGGCTTGCCCAGCAGCGGTTCCGCTTCCGGCCTGCTACCGATGCGAACGGCCGCCCGGTCAGCGGCACCTACGCCTGGACACAACGGTGGTTTTACAAGGAGTAAAGTGCGGCGGGCCGTTCGTCGCAACGCAGCGAAACCGGAAGGCCTCCCAGTGCGTTAAGGGGGCATTCACGCATTCCAGCGTCAACCGCGAGGACCCTTGTCGATGCACCGCGAAGAGTTCCGCCCTTTCCTGCTGCGAGAGGGGGAAGCCGCCCCCGTAGTTTCGCTGTTTCCGTCTGAAACCGACATGGCCGCCGACCCGCAGCGCCTGCCGCGGCGGGTCGCCCTTGTCGGCACCTTCGCCCCGCGCAAGTGCGGCATTGCCACCTTCACCAGCGACGTCGTGCGCGAGTTTGCGACCTATAACCCCGGCATCGAGATCGACGTCTACGCGCTCGACAACAGCGCCGCTTCGCCCATCGAATACTCCGGCGTCGAACTGGTGATCGAGCAGGAGGCCGAGGCTGATTATGTCCGCGCCGCCCGCCGGATCAACGAAAGCGGCGCCGACGCGGTATGGCTCCAGCACGAATACGGCATCTTCGGCGGGCCGGAGGGGGACATGGTCTGCGATTTCGTGGACCGGCTCGCCGCTCCGCTGGTCGTGACCCTGCACACCGTCCTCAGCGATCCCTCCACCCGCCAGCACCGCATCGTCGCCCACCTTGTCAGCCGTGCCTCGCGGATCATGGTTATGAGCGCGCAGGGCCGCGATCTGCTGGTCTCGCATTACGGCGCGACCGAGGACGTGATCGACGTCATCCCGCATGGTGCTCCGGATCGGCCGTTCGGCCGCGGCGAACAGTTCCGCCAGGCCATGGGCCTTGCCGGCAGGCGCGTGCTGATGACCTTCGGCCTGCTCGGCCCCGGCAAGGGGCTGGAGCGCGTGATCGAGGCCCTGCCGGAGATCGTGCGCCACCATCCCGAGGTGATCTACCGCATCGTCGGCGCCACTCATCCCAACCTGGTGGCGCGCGAGGGCGAGGCCTATCGCGAAGGCCTCCAGGCCCTGGCGCGCCGGCTTGGCGTGGAGCAGCACATCGCCTGGGAAAACCGCTTCCTCGACACTCCCGAGCTGCTCGACCAGCTGGAAGCCTGCGATATCTACGTCACCCCTTACCCCGGACTGCAGCAGGCGACCTCGGGAACGCTGTCCTATGCCGTCGCCCTCGGCAAGGCGGTCGTCTCCACTCCCTATGTCCACGCCCGCGAGCTGCTGGCGGACGAGGTCGGGGTGCTCGTCGAACCGGGCTCCAGCGTCGCCATCGCCGAAGCGATCACCGGCCTGCTCGACGATCCGCGCCGGCTTGGAGCGATGCAGCGCCGCGCCTATGCCAAGGGCCGCACTACGATCTGGCCGGCCTTCGCCGAGGCAGGCGCGCGCTTGCTCGCCCGGGCCCTGGCCCCAACGCCGCGCAAGGTCCCGCTCACCGTGCTGCCCGGCCTGTCCGGGGTTTTCGCAATGAGCGACGCCACCGGGATGCTCCAGCACGCCTTCGGCATCGTTCCCGACCGCCGCCACGGGTATTGCCTGGACGACAACGCCCGCGCGCTCATGCTGATGAACATCGCCCAGGGCCTGACCCGAAGCGAACGGCTGCGCTGGTCGATGACCTATGCCAGCTTCATGCAGCACGCCTGGAATCCGGAAGCCCGGCGCTTTCGCAATTTCATGAACTTCGAACGGACCTGGTGCGAGGAGATCGGCTCGGACGATTCGAATGGCCGCGCGCTCTGGGCGCTGGGTCACACGGTCGAGAACTCCGACGAACCAGACATGCAACGCTGGGCGCAGCGCTGGTTCGACGAGGTCTGCCCCGCTTTCACCGAACCTGCCTACCCGCGCACGGCGGCCTTTGCCATGCTTGGCGCGGCGGCCATTCTGCGCGTGGCGCCCCGCCACGAAGGCGCAATGGACATTCTCGAAACGGGCGGAAGGCTGCTGGCCAACCTGCTCGAGAGGGAGCGACGGCCCGACTGGGGCTGGTTCGAGGCCATGCTGGGCTATGACAACCCGCGCCTCAGTCAGGCTCTGATCGAGGCCGGCGTGCTGCTTGCGCGGACCGACTGGATTGATGCCGGGATCGACACCCTGCACTGGATCTCCGCCCGGCAGACCGCCGCCGCCGGCCATTTTCGGCCGATTGGTTCGGAAACCTTCGGACGCGAACGGGCCGCGCTGCCATTCGACCAACAGCCGCTTGAAGCCCAGGCGGCGGTCGAGGCGTTCCGCAGCGCCTTCGACGCGACCGGGCAGGCCATCTGGATCGAGCGGGCCCGTACCGCCCATGCCTGGTTCTTCGGGGCGAACGATCGCGGCGTGGTTCTGGCCGACGTTACGACAGGACGTTCCAGAGATGGGATAACTCCCCGCGGCGCCAACGAAAATTGTGGAGCCGAGTCCATTCTGGCCTTTCAACTGGCCCACTATTCCATGCTAGCACTCTGGGGCGCCGCGCGGGTGGCGGCGGACAGATCGGGAGACACACTTGAGTCGGGATCGCGAAGCGCCCCAAGGCAATCAGCCGCTAAGCCCGTTGCGTATTCTTGATACGCGGCTGCACGCCGATCCTTCGCGGGTCGTGCTGCGGCCGTTTCACCTGGGCTGGCAGGGGACAACCGCGCAGGGGGATCGGGCGAGACGCCTCGTGGAAGACGTCGCCAGCCTGTCGGAACGGCAGGCCAGCGCCGAATACCGGCGCGTGCTGGCCGATTTCAACGAACGGCACTGGCAGACGGAGCTGATGTTCGAGAAACGCTACGGCGAGGTGGAAGCCGCGCTCGGGCTCGATCCGGCGCGCTTCTCCCGTTCGCGCAAGCGGCTGATCGGGGCCTATTTCTGCCACGAATACACCTATGCCGCCGCGGCGCTGATGAACCCGTCGATTGTCCCCCATCCGGACCAGTCCGGGATGCAGGGCGGGGCGGTCCGCTTTGTCATGTCGCTGCGGGCCGTGGGCGAAGGGCACATCAGCTCGATCGCCTTCCGCGAAGGCATCGCCGAACCGGACGGCTCATTCACGCTCTGGCCGCAAAGCTCGTTTGCCACGGCGGTCGAACTCGACAATGCCGACCTTGCCTGTGTCGACTGCGCGGTCGGCGTGCACCGGCAGGACGAATCGAGCCTGTCCAACACGGTCATCTTCCCCATCACCGAACAGCAGCGCGGCGGGCTGGAGGATCTTCGGCTGGTGCGGTTCTGCCACGCTGACGGCACCTACGAATGGATCGGCACCTATACGGCCTATTCAGGCAGCTCGATCCGCTCCGAATTGCTGCGCACCTTCGATTTCCGGACCTTCGTGCTGGAACCGATCCTCGGCGCCGCCGGCCGCAACAAGGGCATGGCGCTATTCCCGCAGAAGGTCGGCGGGCAGTACATGATGATTGGCCGACAGGACGGCAAGAACCTGTTCCTGCTCCAGTCCGACAAGCTCGACACCTGGGACGAGGAAGGCGCGCTGCTGATGGAGCCGAAATTCCCCTGGGAGTTCATCCAGATCGGCAACTGCGGCAGCCCGGTGCTGACCGAGGAGGGCTGGCTTGTCGTCACCCATGGGGTCGGCGCCATGCGCAAGTACGCGCTGGGAGCCGCATTGCTGGACCGGAACGACCCCTCGCGGGTGATCGGCCGCACGCGCGAACCGATCCTCACCGCGATCGATGCGGACCGGTCGGGCTATGTCCCCAATGTCGTCTACACCTGCGGGGTCCTCCCCGTGGGCGACCGGCTGCTGGTGCCCTATGGCATCTCCGACAGCGCGGTGGGTTTCGCAACGACATCGGTTTCGGACCTGATCGCGCTGATGGTCTAGCTTTGGGGCCTAGCCAGCGCCAGATATATGCGGCACCGCGCGTGCAGCCTTGTTGAAACCTTTGCACACCGGGATGGGCATGACTCAGATTACCCCAGTGATACTTTGCGGCGGCAGCGGCACCCGCCTCTGGCCGCGCAGCCGCGCGGCAAAGCCGAAGCCGTTCCTCCCCCTGGTCGGGGAGGACACCCTGTTCGAGGCGACGCTGTTGCGCTGCGGGGACATGGCAAGGTTCGCGCCGCCCGTCGTCGTGACCGGCGCGGCTCACCGCGAACATGTCGAAGCGCAGCTCGGCGGCGTCAGCGGGGCGGAGATCATCGTCGAACCGGCCGCCCGCAACACCGCCGCCGCCATCGCACTGGCGGCGCTGCGCCTGCCGCCTGAGGCGATCATGCTGGTCTGCCCGAGCGACCATCACATCGCCGACTGCGATTCCTTCGTCGCCGCGGCGGAACAGGCAGCCCGCCTCGCCGCGCAGGACTGGCTCGTGTCCTTCGGGATCGAAGCAAAGACGCCCGAAACCGGCTTCGGCTATCTCAAGCGGGGCGAACTCATCGCCGGCGGACCGGGCGCCCAGGTTGCCCAGTTCGTCGAAAAACCGGACCTTGCCCGCGCGCAGGAGTTTCTCGCCTCGGGCAAATATGCCTGGAACGGCGGGATCTTCGCCTTCCGTGCCGGCTACTTCCTGGCCGAACTGGAACGCCACCGGCCCGACATTGCCGCCGCCGCGCGCGAGGCTGTGGCCCTCGGGCGCGAGGAGGGGCACGTGTTCCACCCCGATCCAGCCGCCTTCGCCGCCATCCGCAGCGAAAGCGTGGACTATGCGGTGATGGAAAACACCACCCGCGCCGCCATGGTCCCGGCGGACATGGGCTGGTCCGACATCGGCAACTGGGAAGCGCTCCACGCCGCGCGAGATCGGGACGAGAACGGCAACCACGTCAGCGGCCCGGCGGAACTGGTCGATTGCCGCAACGTTCTGGTAGACAGCGACGGACCGCGGGTTTCGGTCATCGGCCTCGAAGGGGTGGTGATCGTGGTCGACAATGGCGAGATCCTCGTGACCTCCGCGGCCGGAGCGCAAAAGGTGGGGAAGCTGCAAGGCGCCACCAACCAGTGAGAGCGCAACCGTGACCCAGACGCCGCTTCAACCCCGACCCGCCCCGACCACTCGGCCCATCCTGCCGACCCGGAGCGTCGTGAAGCCATGGGGCCGGAAGGACCTGCCGCCGCCGTTCCCCAACCCGGACGGCGAGCGGATCGGGGAAATCTGGTTCGAGCCTCCGCCCGAACTGCGCGGCCTGCTCATCAAGTACATCTTCGCCAGCGAGGCGCTCTCGGTACAGGTCCACCCGTCCGACGCGCAGACCCAGGCTGCCGGGCTCGGCAAGCAAGGGAAGGAGGAATGCTGGCTGGTGATCGATGCCGAACCCGGTGCGACGCTCGGCATCGGTTTTCGGGAAGAGGTCGATCCGCGCCGGATGCGGGTGGCCGCGCAGGACGGCTCGATCGAGGACCTGATGGTCTGGCACCCGGTCAAGGCGGGGGACTTCTTCTATATCCCCGCCAACACGGTCCACGCGATCGGCGCCGGGGTCAGCCTGATCGAGGTCCAGCAGAACAGCGACATCACCTACCGCCTCTATGACTACGGGCGCCCGCGCGAACTCCACCTCGACGATGGCATCGCCGCCGCGCACGGTGCGGTCTACAATGCCAGCTGTCACACCCACGTTCCTGAGCGGGGGGAGGTGGCGCTGGTCGAGGGCCCCCTGTTCCGGCTTGACCGGATCGACGGCCCGCCGAGCGAGAGCCTTGCCGCGATCTACGGCAAGACGCCGTTCCTCGTCGTCCCGCGCAGCGTCGGCGTCTCGGTCGGCGGGGTGGACGTGGCCGTGGGCGAATGCGCGCTGGCCCGCGGAGTGGACGATCTCGCCGTCGAAGGCGGTGCCCTTGCGCTGATCAGCCAGCCCTGCCGGCACTGACGGGCGTTTCCCCTCCCGCGCCACCACCGGATTCGCCAGCCACCTTCCTTGAAGAACCGGGCGGCACTGGCTAGCAGGGAGCAAATATCGTCCCGAGAGGAGCCTGGCCTTGACCATCCATCCCGTCCCCGCCGACTGGGCCGCGCGCGCTTATGTCAATGCGGCAGGCTATGCCGAGAAGTCCCGTCGCGCCATTGAAGAGCCGGAGGCTTTCTGGCGCGAGGAGAGCGACCGGATCGACTGGATCAGGCCGTGGACGAAGCTCAGCAACTGCTCCTACAAAGAGGCGGACTTCGGCATCGAATGGTTCTCTGACGGAACCCTCAACGTCTCAGCCAACTGCCTCGACCGCCATCTGGCCGAACGCGGCGACGTCACCGCGATCATCTGGGAGGGGGACGACCCCGCGCAGCAGCGCCGCATCACCTACCGCGAACTCCACGAAGAGGTCTGCCGCTTCGCCAACGCGATGAAGGCCGAGGGCGTCAAACGCGGCGATCGCGTCACCATCTACCTGCCGATGATCCCCGAGGCGGCGGTCGCCATGCTGGCCTGCACCCGCATCGGCGCGGTACACTCGATCGTCTTCGGCGGCTTCTCGCCCGAGGCGCTGGCCGGCCGCATCCAGGATTGCGACAGCCGCTTCGTCATCACTGCCGACGCCGGCATGCGCGGCGGCAAGCTCGTTCCGCTCAAGGCCAACGTCGATGCTGCCCTTGGCCATTGCACCAGCGTCGAGAGGGTGATGGTCGTGCGCCACGTTGGCAACGATGTGGCCATGGCCGCCGGCCGCGACCTGTGGTGGCACGAGGCGCGCGAGACGGCCTCGGCCGATTGCCCGCCCGAGGAAATGGGCGCGGAGGATCCGCTGTTCATCCTCTATACCTCCGGCTCCACCGGCAAGCCCAAGGGCGTGCTCCACACCACCGGCGGCTACCTCGTGTGGGCGACGATGACTCACCACTACGTGTTCGATTACCGCCCCGGCGAGATCTACTGGTGCGCCGCCGACGTGGGCTGGGTCACCGGCCATTCCTATGTGGTCTACGGCCCGCTCGCCAACGGGGCGACGACCGTGATGTTCGAGGGCGTGCCGAACTATCCCGATCACAGCCGTTTCTGGCAGATCGTCGACCGCCACCAGGTCAACATCTTCTATGGCGCCCCCACGGCCCTGCGCGCCCTGATGCGCGAGGGCAACGAATGGGTTGAGCGCACCAGCCGCAAGAGCCTGCGCCTGCTCGGCTCGGTCGGCGAGCCGATCAACCCCGAGGCCTGGGAATGGTACTGGCGCGTGGTGGGAGAGGGCCGCTGCCCGATCGTCGACACCTACTGGCAGACCGAGACAGGCGCCTGCATGATGACCCCGCTGCCCGGCGCCCATGCGCTGAAGCCGGGCGCGGCCTCCTTCCCGATGTTCGGCGTCGTCCCGCAGATCGTCGATGGCGAGGGCAAGGTGCTGGAAGGCCCGACCGAGGGCAACCTGTGCATCACCCAGTCCTGGCCCGGCCAGATGCGCACCGTCTGGGGCGATCACGAACGCTTCTTCCAGACGTACTTCACCACCTACAAGGGCAAGTACTTCACCGGCGACGGCTGCCGCCGCGACGAGGACGGGTACTACTGGATCACCGGCCGGGTGGATGATGTGATCAACGTCTCCGGGCACCGGATGGGCACGGCCGAGGTGGAAAGCGCCCTCGTCGCCCATGCCAAGGTGGCCGAGGCGGCGGTCGTCGGATTCCCGCACGATATCAAGGGGCAGGGCATCTACGCCTATGTCACCACCAACACCGAGGTGGAGCCCGACGATGCGCTGCGCAAGGAGCTCGTCCAGTGGGTCCGCACCGAGATCGGCCCGATCGCCACGCCCGACGCGATCCACTTCGCCCCGGCGCTGCCCAAGACCCGCTCGGGCAAGATCATGCGCCGCATCCTGCGCAAGATCGCCGAGGGCGACGTCTCGAACCTCGGCGACACCTCGACGCTCGCCGATCCCTCGGTGGTCGATACCCTGCTGACGACGAAGGCGGGCTGAGGGACCAGGCAATCCGGTGCGGCAGCATGAACGGGGCGGCGGCCGGGCATCGGCGCGGCCTGCCGGAATTCGCGCATCGTGGTCCCTCGCACTTTTCCTCGACAGCGCATCGAAGGTGTGATGGATCGCCGGGCAGCTTGCCCTCATGCGCGCGGCGTCACATCCTCGCCTGCCACGTGAAGGACAGGACGGATGTCGGCCTATATCGTTGACCGGGCGAACCTTTCCGGCAAAAACGCGGTGGTCGTCGGCGGCGGCGGCGGGATTGGGGCAGGGGTGTCGCTTGCACTCGCCCGGTGCGGCGTCAGCGTGGCCATGTGCGACATCGACGGCGAGGCCCTCGACCAGACCGCGCGCGAGATCCGGGACATCGGCGGGCATGTGCTCGCGCGGGTCGCGGATGCGACTGACGAGGCGGCGCTGGACGAATTCTACGACGCCGTCGCGGCGGAATTCGGCCAGTTGGACATCGTCGCAAATGTCGCGGGAGGCACCAGGCGCCAACCGCTGGAAGCCATGTCCCGCGCGGATATCTCGCGGGATATCGCGCGCAACTACCTCTATGTCATCCAGTCCGTCCAGCGCGCCATCCCCCTGCTGAAGAAGGCCCTTGGCGGGAGCATCATCAACTTCACGACGATCGAGGCCCATCGCGGCGCGGCGACCTTTTCGGTCTATGCGGGCGCCAAGGCGGCCACGGCGAATTTCAGCCGGGCGATGGCGGTGGAGCTGGGCAAGGACCGGATTCGGGTCAACTGCATCGCGCCGGACACGACCCCCAGCAAGGGCAACCTTGCGGCCATGCCGCCCTCCTTCGCCGAAGGGTTTATGCGCTTGCCCGAAGACGCGCGCGGCAAGGGGATGGAAATGTACATCCCGCGCGGAGAGCAACCCCCCGTCGATGCGCTTGGCGATGCGGTGCTGTTTCTCGGCTCCGATCTTTCGACTTTCGTTTCGGGCATGACGCTGCACGTCGATGGCGGGACCATGGCAGCCGCCGGGTTTCTCGAGTGGCCGTTCGGAGACGGCTTCGTGCCGGCGCCTCTGGCGGGGACTCTGGAACGGATGTTCGGCAAAGGAGATCAGCAGTGAAGTTGTATGCCCTGACCCTCAGCCCGTTCGCGATGCGGGCTCGCATGGCCTTGCAGTTCAAGGGCCAGGCCTATGACATGGACCCGCCGCCGGGCGGAAGCACCCGCTCAGAGGCCTATCTGGCGATCAATCCCATCGGAAAGTTGCCAGTCCTGGTCACAGCCGAAGGCTTGGCCATCGCCGAGTCGGAGACAATCATCGACTATCTGGACGACACGTTTCCCGAGCCTCCCTTGATGCCGGCCGACGCGGGGGGGCGCGCGCAGGCGCGCAACGCGGTCCGGTGCCTTGAACTCTATGTGACGCCGGCCATGTCGCGGCTGTTTCGCCAGATGGATCCTGCGACGCGCGACGCCGCGATCGTGGATGCGGAACTGGAGCAGGTGCGGAGCGGATTCGCTCTGGTCGAACATTTTGTCGACGATGCCACCTTCGCCGTGGGACAGGCGCCGAGCAAGGCGGATTGCATGCTGCTGCCGAGCCTGCTGCTGGCGGATACGCTCGCCGAGATTTTCCAGCAGGGCAACCTGCTGGCCCATTGTCCGCACCTTTCCGGATACCGCTCCAAGGCGCGGCTCCATCACGGCATGGGCGCGTTGTGGACCGAAACGGCCGAGGCGATGGCGCGGTACCGTGCGAGCGCCTGACAGGCCGGTCATGCGCGGCATGGCGGCTGTTGCGCAATCGCGGCGAAGGGCGGCGGTTCCGCCGCCCTCGAACAGAACACGGTCGAGCAGGACCCCGGCTCAGGCTGGAGTGCTGTCCTCGCAGGGTGCGAGGAAGGAGAACCGCGGGCTGGCCGGGTCGATCGCGTCGGTCATTCTCATGGTGGGCGATGCTGCGAACAGCCGGTTCAGCAGGGCCGCCGGGTCATCCGTATCGACCTCGTAGAGAGCGATGAATTCGCCGGTCGGCTGGCCGTCCATGCCCAGCGCGGTGAACCGCCGACAGCTGGAAAAGCCCGGCACAGCCAGCACTTCGCCGACGTGAACTTCGCCGTACCAGCGATTGAACTCTTCCTCGCGGCCGGCAAGGGCACGGGTCGACACCTGAAGGATATAGCGCAAGGCGTTTACTCGATTGTGGCGAGCACGGTGCCCACCTCATAGGTCTCTCCGACCTGGCCCACGATGCGTAGCGTGCCGGAGGCCGGGCTGTCCACCTCGTTGGTCGATTTGTCGGCCTCGAGGCTGTACAGCGGTTGCCCCTCCGTTACCTGGGCGCCGTCTTCGACCAGCCACTCGGAAAGGACACCCTCGTTCATTGAAAAGCCGATCTTCGGCAGGATCACTTCCACAGCCATTTAAAGAACTCCGTTATGCGGAAACCAGCGCTTGCGCCGCCGAGACAATGTCTGCGGTTTGTGGTGCAAAGGCGGTTTCCAGGGGTTTCGAGAAAGGAACCGGGCAGAATGCGCCGCCGAGGCGCCGGACGGGGGCCTTGAGCTGTCCGAACAGTTCATCGTTCAGGACGGCGGATATTTCCGCGCCGACGCCGAACGGCGTCACGGCTTCGTGAACGATCATTGCGCGCCCGGTCTTGCGCACCGAAGCGATCACGGCGTCGCGATCCCACGGGGCAATGGTCCGCAGGTCGATGAGTTCGGCGGAAATGCCGTCCTTGGCCAGCTGTTCGACCGCGGGCTGTGCCTCCTGGATCATGCGGGCATAGGCGACGATGGTGACATCCTTGCCTTCGGCCAGCACGTTGGCCTTGCCGATCGGCACGCGGTGGCCTGGCTGCGGCGCCACGGCCGGAGCCCAGTAGGTCGGCAGGTTCTCGATGAACAGGACCGGGTCCGGATCGTCGATCGCGCTGCGCATCAGGCCATAGGCATCGGCCGGGCTGGACGGGGCGACGACCTTGATGCCCGCCGTATGGGCGAACCATGCCTCGAGATAATCACAGTGCTGGCCGCCAGAGCCGAAGCCGGTGCCGGTCATGGTGCGGATGACGATCGGAACGTTGGTCTGTCCGCCCGACATGAAGCGCAGCTTGGCAGCGTGGTTCACAATCATGTCCATGGCCACGGTCGTGAAGTTCATCAGCATGATTTCGGCGACAGGCTTGAACCCGGCCAGCGAGGCACCGATCGCTGCGCCGACGATGGCCTGCTCCGAAATCGGGGTCGAACGGACGCGGTGATTGCCGAAGCGGGACGAGAGGCCCTTGGTAACTCCGCAGACGCCCCCTTCCTCGGGGTCGGCGACGTCTTCGCCGAGGACGATCACCGTCTCGTCGGTTTCCATGGCGTCGGCGATCGCGGCGTTGATGCCCTGGAGGATGTTGGCCTTGGCTGGCGTGGTGGTCGCGTTCATCGGGCGATCTCCTCGGCGAAAACGTCGCGTTCCAGTTCCTCCGCGCCGGGGAACGGGCTCGCCAGGGCGAATTCCACCGCCTCGTCGATCTGCGTTTCTATTTCGGCCTCCATCGCTGCAAGCAAGTCTTCGCTGGCGACGCCTGTTTCGATCAGCTTCGCCCGGAAGCGGGGGACCGGATCATTGGCCATGGCCTCTGCCTTGCGGGCCTTGTCCATGTAGGCGTCCTGATCGCCGAAGACGTGGCCGAAAAAGCGATAGGTCATGGCTTCGATCAGGGTCGGCCCTTCGCCAGCGCGGGCCCGGTCGATCGCCTCGCGGGCGGCGGCATACATGGCGAAAGGATCGTTTCCGTCGACCCGCTCCCCGGCCATGCCATAGGCGGCGGCACGATCGGCGACCCGGACGTTGCTGGTCTTGTCATAGGCCGTGTGCTCGCCCCATTCGTTGTTCTGGCACACGAAGATGACCGGCAGCTTCCATACCGCGGCAAGGTTGAGGCTTTCGTGGAAGGCGCCGATGTTGGCCGCGCCATCTCCGAAGGATGCCACGGTCACCCGCCCGTCCCCCTTGATCTGCGACGCCCAGGCGAGGCCATTGGCGATGGGCATGGTCGACCCGACGATGCCGGTGGTAACCATGATCCCCTTGGTCGGGTAGGTCACGTGCATCGGCCCGCCCTTGCCCTTGCAGGTGCCGGTGGTGCGGCCGGCCACTTCGGCCCAGAGGTCCTTGAGCGGAAGGCCCTTGGCCAGCTGGTCATGGCTGCCGCGGTAGATCGTGCAGATGTAGTCGTCGTCGGTCAGGTTCACGCTGATCGCGCTGGGAATGACTTCCTGCCCCCGAGGACTGTAATAGGGCATGATCAGTCGGCCATTCATGATGACCTTGCGGGAGCGCTCGTCATTGGCCTTGATCAGCGCCATGCGGCGGTAGATTTCCAGCTGCGTCTCCGCGTCCGGCATCGCTCTGTTGCTCATTGTATGGGGCTCTCCTGGTCGGCTCTGCCGACTGTACCTGCTTCGTCTGCCATCATTCGGGCGGCTTGGAACCCCCTTGGTCGGCCGGGGGGCGTGCATATCATGCTTGTGAACTGCTCGGGCCGAGCTTGACCCCGGTTCAGCCGCCGACCTCGAACAGCGCGGCTGCCCCCATTCCGCCCCCGATGCACATGGTGACGACGGCGTTGCGGGCCCCCAGGCGCATGCCGGCCAGCAGGGCATGGCCGGTCATGCGCGAACCGGTCATCCCGAAGGGGTGGCCGATGGCGATCGCGCCGCCGTCCACGTTCACCCGGCCCGGATCGATGCCGAGGCGGTCGCGACAGTAGAGCGCCTGGCTGGCATAGGCCTCGTTCAGCTCCCACAGGTCCACGTCATCGACCCCCATGCCCAGGCGCGCCAGCAGCCGGGGGACCGCGAAGACCGGGCCGATGCCCATTTCATCGGGTTCGCACCCGGCCACCTGCATGCCCTTGTAAATGCCCAGGATCGGGATGCCGCGCCGGGCCGCCTCGTTCGCATCCATTATGACGCAGGCGCTGGAGCCATCCGACAGCTGGCTGCAATTGCCTGCGGTCACCGTACCGCCCTCGAACAGTGGCTTGAGCCTGCCAAGCGCTTCGAGGTCGGTTCCGGGGCGGTTGCACTCGTCCCGGCTGAGCGTGACCTCTTCCTGCCCAGTGACGGCGAGGCCCTTGTCCACGATGTTGCGGACCGTGGCGATCGGCGCGATTTCCGCGTCGAACCAGCCGTTCTCCTGCGCCACGGTGGTCTTCGCCTGGCTGGAGACGGCAAATTCGTCCTGCGCTTCACGGGTGATTGCGTAGCGGCGCGCGACGATGTCCCCGGTCAGGTTCATCGCCATGTAGAGTTCCGGCTTGTGCTCCTGCAGCCATTCGTCCTTGTTGCGGAAGGTGTTGCGATGCGGATCGACGAGACTGACCGTCTCTACCCCGCCCGCGACATAGATGCCGCCTTCGCCGGAGCGGATTCTCTGCGCGGCAAGGGCGATCGTCTGGAGGCCAGACGAACATTTCCGGTCGAGCGTCATGCCGCAGACCGACACCGGCAAGCCCGCCCTCAAGGCTGCCTGGCGCGCGATGTTCGAGCCCACGGCGCCCTCGCACCGGGCCGAGCCGAGCAGGACGTCCTCGATTTCGGCGGGATCGATCCCGGCCCGATCAACGGCCGCGCGGATGGAATGGGCGGCAAGGGTCGCGCCATGGACATTGTTGAGAGCACCCCGGTGCGCCTTGCCGATCGGCGTGCGCGCCGTGGCAACGATGGCGGCTTCCTTCATTGCGAACATCTCCGGCAAACCGGGGGTCCAGATAGGGCCTGGCGGGAGGGATTGCCAACGGCAGCCGAGAGCATCACGTTTCCGATGTTTTGCGGCGCGCTTGACCCCCGCGCCGCGCCCCAACAAACCGACGGCATATTCAGCCACGCAGGCCAGACAGCAGGAGCCGGTCGAATGACCATCACGATAGAAAAACAGGGACCGGTCGCGATCGTGACTCTTGCTCGACCGCAAACCAAGAACGCGATCACCGGCGAAATGCGGGGCCAGCTCTACGGCGCGTTCGAGGACATCGCCCTGGATCTCGACATCCGCAGCGTCATCCTGACCGGGGCGGGTGGTGACTTCTGCTCGGGCATGGACGTCACCGGCATGGGCAAGGGCGGCGTGGTTGGTTCGATGGACCGGATGCACACGCTCAACCGCATCGCCAGGGCGATCTACGCGCTCAAGAAGCCGACCATCGCCGCGGTGCCGGGTGTCTGCGTTGGGGTCGGCTTTTCCTATGCCATGGCCTGCGACATCGTCCTCGCCGCCGAAAATGCCCGTTTCGCGGCTATTTTCCGCAACATCGCGCTGGCGCCCGACGGTGGTCTGGTGTGGCACTTGCGCCAGTTGATGGGGGCCCAGCGTGCCAAGGAACTGGTTTATTCCGGCCGGATCGTTCGTGCGGACGAGGCGGTGGAGCTCGGCCTGGCGCTGGAAAAGGTTTCAGACGGGGCCTTGATGGACCGCGCGCTCGAACTCGCCACAAGCTTCGCCGCCGGCCCGACGGTCGCCATGGGCCTGGCCAAGCGGCAGTTCGACCTGTCGTGGAACAGCAGCTTCGAACAATACCTCGACATGGAGGCGACGATGCAGCCGATCGCCAGCCGCACCGAAGACCATGAGGAGGGGCTCAAGGCCTTCGCTGAGAGGCGCAAGCCGGTGTTCCGGGGGGAATAAGCCGTGATCCAGCCCGAGACGGAATGGCGCGCTCATCTGGCGCAGGGCCGTTTCATGCTTCAGCGCAGCCGGTCGACCGGCGGCTACGTGTTCTATCCCCGCGTGGCCGAGCCGATGACCGGTGCCGAGGACCTCGAATGGGTCGAGGCTTCCGGCCGGGGCACCGTTCACGCGGTCACCGTCGTGCGCAAGAAGGATCCGGCCGACAGCTATAACGTGGTCCTCGTGGACCTGCAGGAAGGACCGCGCCTGATGAGCCGGGTGGACGGGATCGCCGCTGATGGAGTCACGATCGGAATGGCGGTAAGTGCACGGATCACCGAGGAAGGGGGCCAGCCGATCCTGGTTTTCGTGCCGGTATGACCAGAAATTCCGGTTTCCCCGGCGGCAAGGCTGCCATTGTCGGAGCGGCCACTTTCGGCATCGGCAAGTGCCCGGGAGTTGCGGCGGTCGACATGGCGGCCCAGGCGGCCCTGCTCGCGCTGGCCGATGCGGGCATCGCCCTGTCCGAGGTCGACGCGCTCTATACTTCGGCGCCATACGAGGCGCTGGGGGGGCTGGAACTGGCCGAATACCTGGGGATCACTCCGCGGGTTACCGACTGCAACCGCACCGGCGGTTCCGCCTTCGAGGTCTACGTGCAGCAAGCCGCTCTGGCGCTCGATGCCGGGCTGATCGACTGCGCGCTGATCGCCTACGGCTCCAATCCGGCCAGCAACCCGCCCACGGGCGTCGGGATGACGCGCCAGAGCGCATGGGAAGCGCCCTATCGCCCGCTGGCGCCTATCTCCTCCTACGCGCTGGCGACGAGCCGGCACATGCACCTTTACGGCACGACGCGCGAACAGTTGGCCGAGGTCGCGGTGGCGGCGCGCAGGTGGGCGCAGCTGAACCCCGAAGCTGCGGCGCGCGACCCGTTGACGATCGATGACGTGCTTGCGGCGCGGATGGTATCCGATCCCCTGACAGTGCGCGATTGCTGCCTGTTCAACGATGGTGCTGCCGCCGTCGTCATGGTGAGGGCTGACCGGGCGCGGGACTGCGCCACGCGGCCCGTGCCGGTGCTGGGTGCGGCCCATGCCGTCACCCACCGCGAGATCAGCTCCATGCCCGATCTTACCGTCACCGGTGCTGCGATTTCCGGGCCGACTGCCTTCGCCCAGGCGGGCATCCGCCCGGCCGATATCGACGTGTGCATGGTCTACGATGCATTCACGATCACGCCGATCCTCTTTCTCGAGGATCTGGGGTTCTGCGCCAAGGGCGAGGGCGGGGCCTTCGTTTCGGACGGCAACATCGCGCCTGGCGGCGGGCTGGCGGTCAATACTAACGGCGGCGGGCTGTCCTGTGTCCATCCCGGCATGTACGGGCTGTTCCTGCTGGTCGAGGCTACCCGCCAATTGCGTGGCGAAGCCGGTGCCCGGCAGGTGAAGGACGCGCAACTGGCCGTGGCCCACGGCAATGGCGGGGTCTTGTCCAGTGAGGCCACGGTGGTGCTGGGGCGCGGCTGACGATTGGGCACGCGCGCTCTCGTAGCCTGCCCCACAGCCGCCGGAGGTTTTAGTCTGGCAGTTTGCGGGCGCGCAGTTCGACCCGGCCGTTTCCGAACGGGGCATCGCGGTTGGCCAGCGCTTCCTTCAGGCCATGCTCCGCCATATCCTGGCGGAAACGTGAGCGGCGCGGGCCGGTGCTGAGGTGGGCGCGGGCGTCCTGTTCCGCGGCGTAGCGGAGCGACTGGCGGGCGCCCGCCAGTTCCATCTGCATGTTCACCACGCGCTTGTGACTGGCAAGGATCTCCGCATCGACACTGGCGATCCGGCGAACCATGTCGGCCGCCTGCCCGTCCAGTTCTTCGGGTGGGTAGGCTTCGAGGACAAGGCCGATGCGTGCCGCGTCCAGCCCGCTGATCGTGTCGCCCGTGAACAGCATACGCTTCGCCCACTGCGGTCCGCAGTGATAGTACCACAGGTTGGTGGGCGGCGTTCCGTTCGCCCGGGCCGCGGGGAAGCCGATCCGGGCGGTGTCGGCCGCGAGGACGACATCACAGGAGAAGGCCAGGTCGGTCCCGCCCGCCAGGCAGTTGCCCTGGACCTTGGCGATGATCGGCTTGTGCAGGTCGAGCATGACCGCGGTCAGGTCCTGCTGCCGTTCCAGGTTCCAGATGTCGTCGTCGAGCGTTCCGGCGCGGGTCCGGTACTGGCCGGGGTCATAGGTCGTCGCGGTGTCCGCGCCGCCGCCATAGCTGTCGCCAAGGTCGTATCCCGCGCAGAAGTCTTTTCCTGCACCAGACAGCAGAATGGCATTGACCTCGGTCCTGTCGTCGGCTTCGAGGAAGGCCTGGTTAAGCTCGCGCAGTGTCAGGCCCGACAGGGCATTGCGCTTGTCGGGCCGGTTGATGGTAATTTGGGCCACGTTGTCCCGGACATCGAATGCGATGCATTCCGTCGACTGAAGCCACTTCATGCCCATTGCTGCGTCCTCGCCCCGTTTGCCAGGCGCGTATCATAGCGCCGGCGCGCCGTCAGTGGCTATCGCTGCGTGGTGTCAGTGATGACCCAATCGGCCATGTGATGATTGACTGCCCGTCGTATTGCCGAGCGGCGCGCGAACCGGCACCCCATGGTCCTGATCTGCACAAAGACGGTTCCGGCAATGACTTCAGTACCCGAAGGCTTTCACCTCACTCGGGAATTCGACCCGATTACGGCGGCATGCGCACCGACCTACCTGCGTGACGCAGGAGCGGAGGGGCTCTGGCTGGGCTTTGAGGTCACGGCGTCGCACTGCAACCCCCGGGGGCACTGCCATGGCGGGGTATGGGCCACTCTGGCCGACGTCCTGCTGGGTCTGACGGTGGGTCTGAAGAGCGGTCTGGGCGGACCGACCATCAACCTGACGCTCGATTTTCTCGGCGCCGCCGCCGAAGGCCAGTGGGTCGAAGGACGGGCCCGCCTGTTGCGGCAAACACCGCGCATGGGCTTCGCTGAATGCCTGTTCACCGCCGATGGCGAACCCGCGCTCCGCGCCAGCGGAATTTTCCGCCGCAAGGATCCGGGCGGGACCTTTGAAGAGATGATTGTCGGTCCGTCGCGCTGAGCGTGAGCCGAAGACAACGAGAGGACAGCCCTGATGACGTGCTTGAAGGACAAGGTTGCTATCGTGACCGGCGGCGGCCAGGGCATCGGCGAGGGGGTGGCGCGGCTGTTCGCGCGCGAAGGCGCCCGGGTGCTCGTCACCGGTCGTACCCGCGACAAGCTGGAGGCCGCCGTGACCGCGATCGTGGCCGCCGGCGGCGAGGCGGACTGGATCGTCGGCACGGCCGGTGTGCGGTCCGATGCCGAGGCCGCCGTGGCCCATGCGGTGAAACGCTTCGGGACTGTCGACATACTGGTCAACAATGCCCAGACGTCGCGGTCGGGAACGATGTTCGAGGATACCGACGATGCGCTTCTGGACCTGACCCTCGGCTCGGGCCTCTATGGCACGGTGCAGCACATGCAGGCTGCCCTGCCGCACATGAAGGCGAAGGGCGGCTCCATCATCAACTTCGGGTCCTATGAGGGCATTCATGGAGGAGTGGGGTTTGCGGCCTACGCCGCGACCAAGGAGGCGATCCGCGGCCTTTCCCGCACGGCGGCTCGCGAGCTCGGGCGGTACGGTGTCCGGGTCAACGTGGTCTGCCCTGCGGCGTCTAGCCCGATTGCGGTCAAGTGGATGCAGGATTTCCCGGCGGATGCCGCGCGGGTCATGGAACGGGTGGCCCTGGGGCGCCTGGGTGACTGCGAGCACGACATCGCGCCAGTGCTCCTGTTCCTCGCCGGGGACGGGAGCCGCTACGTCACGGGGCAGACGATCAATGTCGATGGCGGGCAGATCATGCTGTGAGCGGAGACAACCTCATGGATCGAACCATGTTTGCAGGGCGCACCGCGATCGTGACCGGTGCCGCCAAGGGGCTCGGGCGAGCCTATGCGTTGTGGCTGGCCGCCCGCGGCTGCGCGGTGATCGCAAGCAACCGGCCGCGGCCGGACGGCACCTCGTCCGTGGCAGCGGTGGTGGAGCAGATCGTGGCCACTGGCGGCCGCGCTGCAGCGCACGATGGCGCGGTGGAATCCGAAACCGCTGCTGCCGACATGGTCGCCACGGCAGAGCGCGCGTTCGGTTCGCCGGACATCTTCATCAGCAACGCCGGGATCCAGGCCTGGCGCTCTTTCTCCACCGTCACCCTGGACGAAATGCGCTCCCTGCTGGACGTAAACCTGTGGGGCTGCATCCTTGGCCTCAAGGCCGTCTGGCCGGCGATGGTGGAACAGGGCTACGGCCGGATCGTGCTCACCGGGTCGAGCGCCGGTCTGTGGGGGCAGCAGCAATCCGCCGACTACGGCGCATCCAAGGCCGCCATGGTCGGGCTGGCCCGCTCCGTCGCGCTGGACGTTCCGGACAAGGCCGACATCCGCATCAATGTCATCGCGCCCGCAGCCTATACCGCCATGTCATCAGGGTCGATCGGCCCGGAATGGCAGGACTATGCCTCGCCCGATCATGTCGCCAAGGTGGTCGGCTGGCTGTGCAGCGATCGGTGTGACACGTCCGGCGGGATTTACCACGCGGGCGCGGGCAACGTCCGTCGCGTCCAGGTTCTGGAGGGCCCGGTGAGCCGATTGGACGGTGACGTGGATAGCGTGATGCGCGGGCTGGACCGCCAGCCGGAATGGACGAGTTCGTTCGCTTCAGGAGCGGAGATCCTCCCCGACTTGGTGAAGGCACTGCGCAATGGCCATTGATTTTGACGGACAGGTTGCGATCGTTACCGGGGCTGGCGGCGGCATGGGCCGGGCCTATGCGCTCGAGCTTGCCCGGCGCGGAGCCTGTGTCGTGGTCAACGACTACGGCGGCGGCGTGCTGGGGGAGCAGGATGGCGGGCCGGGGCCTGCCCGTGCGGTGACAGAAGAGATCATCGCTGCGGGGGGCAGGGCTGTGGCCAGCGATCATGCCGTGGGCAGCGCGCAGAGCGCCCGGGACATCGTCGCCACCGCGATCGATGCATTCGGGCGCATCGACGTACTGGTCAACAACGCCGGCACCGGGATCGCGGGCGCGTTCACCTCTCATTCCGACGAGGCGATCGAGCGCCACTACGCGGTCAACCTGATCGGTGGCCACCACCTCATGCGCGCCGCCTGGCCGCACATGACGGCGCAGCGATACGGGCGGGTGCTGAATGTCAGTTCGAATGGCGCCCTCGGGGTGGGCGGCAATGCCGCCTATGGCGCGGCCAAGGCCGGGATGCTGGGCCTCACGCTCGATGCGGCGCTGGAAGGCCGGCCGCTCGGCATCCTGGTGAACGCGGTCATGCCGACGGCCTATTCACGCCTGATCGAACAGATCCCGGACCCGGCCACAGTCGCCTGGTTCCGCGACCACCTGCGCCCTGCCCAGGTTGCCGCGGCCATGGTCTGGTTTCTCAGTAGCGGCTGCACGGAATCGGGCCGGATCCTGCTGACCGGCGGAGGGCGTCTGTCCACCCTTGTCTTTGCCGAGACCGGCGAAATCTTCGATCCTGCCCTGGCGCCCGAAACCGTTGCCGAGCGGTTTGGAGAGGCGGCCGACGAGACGATCCTCGTGCCTGTGCACACCCAGGCGGACGCGGGCCGGCGCTACTTTCGGCATCTGCCATGGACACAGAGCCGTGGTCCGGATTTCGGCCCGGATGTGGAACGGGGCTGACCACCTTGCAGCCCCGTTTCAGCGGCGTTGCAGTTCGCGTGCCAGGTCGCGCTTGCGGCCATGCAGGGTCACGTAAAGCGCAGCGGCAATGATGATCCCGGCTCCCATCAGGGTCTCGCGCCGGGGCCATTCACCGAAGATGGCCAGGCCGAGTGCCGAGGTGAACAGGATCCGGACATAGTCGAGCGGGGCCATGACGCTTGCCTCGCCAAGGGTCATCCCGCGGATGTAGCAGGTCTGCGTCACGACGCCGAGAACGCCCATGACGGTCAGCAGGGCAAGATCGACGCCGGTCGGCGTGCGCCAATCCATCATCGCGAAAGGTGCGGTAAACAGGGCGCCGAGCAGACTAGACCATGTGATGAGGGCCAGGCCGCTGTGATCGGCTGTCATCGTTTTCACTCCGATCACCGACCAGGACACGAGCAAGGCTCCGAGGAGGCCTTCGGCTGCGGGAAGGACCGGCAGGGAACGGGACGAGCCGGGCGACAGGATGACCAGCACCCCTCCAAATCCCAGCATTGTCGCGAAAACCTTGTGCCGGTCGATCCGCTCGTTCAGCAGGAGCGCCGCTAGCGGGACGAGGAACAGCGCCCGGGTGAAGGTGAGGGCATTCGCCTCGGCCAGCGGGAGCGCATGGAAGCTGTTGTACGCCAGAATGATCGACAGGCTCGTCGCGGCGCAGCGGAAGAACATGAGTGCAGGCCGGGTGAGGGTGAAGGCATCGCGCGGATTGCGCAGGATGAAAGGGAGAAGGAAAATCAGCCCGATGGACTGCCGCACGAAGTTCTGGGTGGCCGAGGAATAGGTGGCGCCCAGAAGCTTCACGAGGGCCATGGCCACGCTGTAAGCGAGGCCCGACAAGAGCATCCATAAGGCGCCGCCAAAATTGTTGCCCGGACCGGTCGTGCCTTGCGTCATGCCGCCGGCTTAGCCTTGTCCTGCCGCCGAAGGCAAAGCGGCGGTGCGATGCATCGCCTGTTTGATCCGGCCGCTCAATCCGGCTCCGTCACGAAGGCATGGCCGGCGAGGGGGCCGATCCCTTCGACGCCGCCATCCACTGCAAGTTGCACGCCGTTGATGAACCGCGCCTCGTCGCTGGCGAGGAACAGGACCGCCTGCGCCACGTCCCAGGCATCGCCTTCGATCCCCAGCGGACCGACCTTGCGACGCGCCTCGCGCATCGATGCAGGCAGCTTGCTCATGGCATGGGGGGTCATCACGTGGCCGGGCGCCACGGTGTTGACGCGGATGCCCTGGCGCCCGTGCTGCACTCCGATCTCGCGCGAGAGTTGCGCCATGGCGGCCTTGGACGGGCCATAGGCCAGCGCGCCCATGGCCCGCATCCCGGCGAGGGAGGAGATGTTGACGATGGCACCGCCGCCCTTGGCCGCCATGATCGGCACGGCCGCCTTGCTCATCAGCATGACGCTGGTGAGATTGGTGGCGAGGATCCGATTCCACTGGTCGAGGGTGACGCTTTCCAACATGGTGGGGGTGGAAATACCCACGTTGTTCACCACGATGTCGATATGGCCAAAGTGGTCAACAGCCGCCTTGACGTGCGCTTCGCACCCGGCCGGATTGCTCACGTCCGCCGCAATGGCTACGGCCTCGCCGCCCAGATCGCGGATGTGCGCGACGGTCGCCTCGGCCCGCGCCGGCTCGAGATCACCGCAGACGACGCGGGCGCCTTCCCCGGCGAGGACGTATGCAATGGCGCGGCCGATGCCGATATCTTCGCCCTCCGCGCCCGCGCCCGTCACGATTGCAATCTTGCCGGCAAGACGGTCGCGATAGCAGGTCGGCTGCGGCATCGACGTTCTCCCCTAACCGGGCTGTTGCCCGCCCGTTCATATCAGCTTCGCGAAGCCTTTGTTGACAGGGTGTTTTTCGCCAATTAACGGATAAAAACGAACAGGATCGCCGCATGGCAGACTTTGCGCTCATTGCCTTTCCGGGAGCCTATCAAAGCAGCGTCGCGGCGCTCGTCGATAGCTACCAACTCGCCCGGGATCGGGTCGAAGCCGCCTTCTCCGGCGTGGAACGGGTGCGGATGGAAACAGCCCTGCGGGTCTATTCGGCAGAAGGGAGGCCGGCCCAGCCCGGCAGCGGCGGCTTTCTGCCCACGGAGAGCAGCCTTCCCGCCGAACGGGATCATGCGTTCATCTGGCTGCCCAGCTTCCGAATCGGTAGCCCGGCAGCGCTGCACGAACGGCTGGCCGGCAGCACGCCGCTGCTGGGCTGGCTGAAGGACCAAGCGCACCGGGGCGCAACGATCGGGGCGAGCGGCGCCGGGGCGGCATTCCTGGTGGCTGCGGGATTGACGGACGGGTTCAGTGTTCCGGTTGCCCGCGCCCTGCGCCCCCTGCTGCGATCGCGCTTCCCCCGTCAGCGCCTGGACGAGCGTCTTGGCTTTGCCGATCATGGCAATATCCTCATATCCAATGGCTTTGCCAACGATCTTGCCCTTATCCTGCGGGTGTTCGACCGGGTGTTGTCGCCCGAAGTGGCACGCTGGCTCGCCTCGGTCACGGGTCTGGACCGCGAAGAGGAACACGTGCTGGCCGCGGATCAGCTGGTGGCCCGGGCCCAGGTCTGGATCGAGCAGCACTTTACGCAGCCGATCCGGATCGGCGATCTGGCCGCGCTCCTTTCAACCAGCCTGGCCACGCTCAATCGGCGGTTCCACAAGGAGACGGGCCTGTCGCCCAAGGCCTATGCCCAGAAGTTGCGCATGCTGGCTGCCATTCGTATGCTTGAGAAAACCAGCCGGCCAATCGATCAGATCGCTGAACAGCTGGGCTATTCGGACGGGCGTCTGTTCCGCCGCATGTTCAAGAAGCATACCGGCAAGTCCGCCCGCCAGTGGCGGGCAGAGACGCGGAGCGATGCGCGGCCAACCGGCTGAGGACCCGGACAGGTCTAGGTGTTGGCCCCGACCGCGTCGTGAGCGGCGATCCAGGCGAACACGAACGAGGCACCGATGCTTGCTCCGGCCGCCGGATAGCATCGCCCCATCACGGACGCGGTGGAATTGCCGGTGGCGTAGAGCCCGGGGATTACCGACCCGTCAGGCCGCACCACCCGCGCCCGTTCGTCGGTGAGGATGCCGCCCGACGTGCCGACGTCGCCGGGAAACAATTCCATTGCGTAGAACGGCGGCTTGTCAATCTTGCCGAGATTGGGATTCGGCTTGACCGTGGGATCGCCGAAGCAGTTGTCATACCCGCGGCCGCCGCGGTTGAAATCGAGGTCTTTTCCGGTTTCGCAGTACCGGTTGAACTTCTCCACCTCGGCCTTCAGTCCGGCGGGATCGATGCCGGCCTTCAAGGCCAGGCCTTCGATCGTGTTGTCGGTCTTGAGGAACCCGCTGTCGAACCATTGCTGCGGGGTCTTGCCGGGTGGGTAATACCCCCAAGCGTACCGCTTGCGATGACGGCTGTCGAGAATCACGAAAGCGGGCACGTCGTTTTGGTAGAGCCGCTGGCCGTTCTCCATGTAGGAGCCGGACTCGTTGAGAATCCGATGGCCCTGCCGGTTGACGATGATGCAATGCGGCTTGGAAATGTCCGTGTTGTGCATCAGCCCGGGACCCGGGTTGTTGCCGGGGGGGAGAGTGGCGGGGACCCACCAGGCCTGGTCCATGAGGTCGAGCGCGGCACCATGCCGCTGCGCGATCCTGATCATCTCGCCGGTATCCCCCGGATTGGCGTTGGTCCAGTCAACCGAACTCGGCTGGGGGCCATATTGCCGGCGCATATCGGCGCTGCGTGAAAAGCCACCGGCGTTGATGAGCACCCCGTCACGGGCGCCGATCCGCAGGGTGCGACCTTCGTGTTCGGCGATCACGCCGACGATGCGCCCCTGCTCTTCGATCAGTTCCACGATCGCATGTCCGGTGCGCATGTCGACCCCGGCCTTGTCGGCCATCATCAGCAAACGGCCCATGAGCGAGCCGCCGAAGCTCAGGATCGGCTTGCCCCGCTTCTTGACCAGCCACATCCGGAACAGCAGCTTCATGCCTTCCCACATGCCCCGCGGCGTGCGGGTGGCAAGGCCGATGATGCCGGCCTTGTCGGTTGGCAGCGGCATGACCATGGGGCCAAGGCGCAGCTTGTCAAACAGCGGCCCCATCTCGCGGGCATCGAGTAGCGGCGATCCGATCGAGCGGCTGCGGGTGACACCGCCGACCCGGTCGTCGTAATAGTCCGACCAGCCCTCGGTGTGCAGCCAGACCATCCCCTGGCGTTCCAGCCACTCCAGCATCTCGGGCCCATTCCGGAGATAGGCTTCCTTGCGTTCGGGAGAAGCGGCCGGCCCGGCGTCCATCCCGACGGTCGCGTCCATGTAGGCGCGCGCCATTTCGTGGCTGTCCTTGATGCCCTTGCGCTTCAGCAGGTGATTGTTCGGGATCCACAGGACGCCGCCCGACATCGCAGTCGATCCGCCGAGCTTGTCGGTCTTTTCCAGGACCAGCGGGGTTTTGCCCATCGCCTTCAGGTAGAGCGAGGCCGCCAGCGAGCCTCCACCCGACCCGACAATTACAAAGTCCGCAGTCTCGTCAAACTGTTGGTCGGCCATTCACGCATCCTCGCCTCTGCGGCAGTGTTCCTGTCCGTGTTGTCTCCGCGATGCCCTAGGCCTTCGCCGGCCCCTGGGGAAAGCGCATGTCGAATACGCTTTCCGCGATCCGGTTGAGCAGCACTTCGATCGCGCCCCCGGCGATCATCCAGCCGCGGGTGCGGCGCAGGCAGTACTCCACCAGGCTGTCCTGGCTATAGCCAGCGCCACCCATGATCTGCATCGCCTCGTTCGCGCAGTCGAAGCCGGCCCGGTTGCACGCAACCTTGGCAAGGGCGGTTTCCTCCGGCGAGGGCAGGCCCGCGTCTGCATTCGCGGCGGCTCGGTAAAGCAGCAGTTGAGCCGCTTCCAGCTTTAGCTTCATTTCCGCGAACTTCCACTGCAGCCCCTGGAATTCGCACAAGTGCCGGCCGAACTGCTTGCGGGTCTTGGCGTGTTCCACGGCCGCGCCGAAGGCATAGCGGCCGAGCGCGAGGCTGCGGGCCGTATTGCCGATGCGCTCGACGTTGAAGCCCGACATCTGCTTCTTGAACCCGCCGGGACCAAGCAGGACCTTTTCCTTCGGAACATAGACGTTGTCGAAGAACAGCGGGTTCCATTCCTCTCCCGAAAGGAAGCGGACCGGCTTGCCGAACGAGAAGCCCTCCTGGCCGCGTTCGATCAGGACCGAGCCGATATTGCCGGTCCCAGGCCCGAAGCGGACATAGACAAGGAACACGGTTGCATGGGTTCCGTGAGTGGTGAAGATCTTCTGTCCATTGATCCTGTAGCCGTCGCCGTCCGGTGTGGCGGTGGTGGTCAGCTCGGTAACCGCCGAACCAGCATTCGGTTCGGTCATCGCGACCGAAATCAGCCCTTCGCCGCGCAAGAGGGGCTCGAGGTACTGTTCCTTCTGCTGGTCGCTGGCGAACTGCGCGAAGGTGCGGATGGCGCCGAAATTACCCGCCTGGACAACGTCGGCCGAACGGGGACAGACGGAGGCCACCGTCTGGATGGCGATCACCGCGTCCATCAGCGAGCCCCCGAGGCCGCCCTTGTCCTCAGGCACGGTAATGCCGATCAGCCCCTGCTCGGCCATCATCCTGGCAACGTCCCACGGATAGTCGTCGCTGTGGGCCCGCTCGAGCGCCCCGGCAGCCAGATGGCGCTGGGCGAAGGCCGCCACGGCGTCGCGGAACATCTGCTGTTCTTCGGTCAGCTCGAAATTCATCATCAACATCCCAATCAGCCGCGCCGGATCGCGCAATACCATGATCCTGGACTAGATGGCGGGGCAGGCCGTGCGAAGTGGCCGACGGAACCCTTCACATCCGCGATGCCTCCCTCTCCGGGCACGGCATTTCTTGACAGGACGCCGTCGCCAACCGCTTGTGAAAAGTGAATTGAGGCCCGTCCTCGCCGCGCATCCGTTTGGGACAGTTCGTTTCGCTATGCACCAGATCAACCAGGTAATTGCCGTTCGCGTCGAAGGCGACATCGGCTTTGTCGTCAGCAATAATCCGCCGGTCAATGCTTTGGGAATCAAGGTTCGCGAGGGGATTCTGGGCGGCTTGGCCGCGCTGAATGCCGATCCCGCCGTCAAGGTGATCGTCCTGTATTGCGAAGGGCGCACCTTTTTTGCCGGGGCGGACATTACCGAGTTCGGCCGGCCCCGGATCTCTCCCACTCTGCAGGAGGTCATCGCGGCACTGGAAAGTTCGGCGAAGCCGGTGGTGGCGGCCATTCACGGGACCGCTCTGGGTGGCGGGCTTGAAACCGCCCTGGGATGCCACTTCCGGGTGGCGGTACCCACTGCGCGGGTAGGACTGCCGGAGATCAATCTCGGCCTGTTCGCCGGTGGCGGCGGGACGCAGCGGCTGCCGCGGCTGGTTGGGCCGGAAAAGGCGCTTGAGCTCGCGCTTTCCGGCAGGGCCGTCGGGGCGGCGGAAGCGTGCGCACTGGGTATCCTCGATGCCATCGACGAGGGCGAACCTGCCGTGATCGGCGCGGCCTTCGCCCGCCGGGTCGTGGACGAGGGCCTGCCTGCCGTGCCGGTACGTGACCGCGACGAGAAGCTGGCGCCAACCCGGGCGGATCCGTCCGGCTTCGATGCTCTCGCGGCGCGGTTGACCGCCCGTTCCAGGGGGCAGCTCGCACCGCAAGCGAACGTCGATTCGGTGCGTCGCTCCTTCACCATGACGCTGGACGAAGCGATGGCCATCGATACGGTAGCCAACCGCGAACTCATGACCGGCAACCAATCCCGCGCGCTGCGCCACCTGTTCTTTGCCGAGCGCGAGGCACGCCGCATTCCGGGGCTTCCCACCACGGCCAGCCCGCGCCCGATCGCCAAGGGCGCGATCATCGGCGCCGGGACGATGGGCGGCGGCATCGCGATGAGTTTTGCCGCGGCCGGGCTGCCGGTCACGATCATCGACGCCACGCAGGAGGCTCTCGACCACGGGATGGAGCGGGTCCGCGCGAACTATGGGACCTCGGTGAAGCGCGGCTCCATCACGCAGGACGAGATGGATTCCCGGCTGGCCCTGATCACCCCCGCGGTCGATCGCCAGGCCGCGGCCGACGCCGACGTGATCATCGAAGCCGTGTTCGAGGACCTGGCCGTCAAGACCGAGATCTTTGCCGATCTGGAAAAGCGGGTGAAGCCCGGTACGATCCTTGCGTCGAACACCTCCGCCCTCGATGTGGACGCCATCGCGGTCGTGCTGGACCGGCCCGAGGACTTCGTCGGCATGCACTTCTTCTCGCCCGCGAACGTGATGAAGCTGCTCGAGGTCGTGGTCGCGCGGCGTACCAGCCCGGACACGATTCTCACGGCGATGGCCGTGGGCAGGGCTATCGGCAAGGTCCCGGTCTATTCCGGCAACTGCGACGGTTTCATCGGCAACCGGATGGTGGCCAAGCGTTCCGCCCAGGCCGAGCGGCTGCTCCAGCAGGGCGCGTTTCCCCAGCAGGTTGACGCGGCCCTGACCAACCTCGGTTTCCCGATGGGGCCGCTCACCACCAACGACATGTCCGGGCTCGACATCGGCTATGCCATTCGCAGGCGCCGCGGGACGCCGTTCCCGATCGCGGACGCCATCGTCGAGAGCGGACGGCTGGGCCAGAAGACGGGGGCGGGCTACTACCGCTATGAACCGGGTGACCGAACGCCCCGGCCGAACCCCGAAACCGAGGCCCTGATCGTGGCCACGTCGGAACGTCTGGGCATCACCCGCCGGGAGATTCCGGAAGACGAGATGGTGCAGCGCCTCCTGTATCCCCTGATCAACGAGGGCGCGCGCATCGTCGAGGAAGGAATCGCCTTGCGGCCTTCGGACGTCGACCTGGTGTGGATCAATGGCTACGGCTGGCCGCGCCACCTCGGTGGTCCGATGTTCTTTGCCGACGAAACAGGCCTGCCGGCGATTGTCGCCAAGTTGCGCGAAATGGCCCTTGAAACGCCGGACGACCCGTCGCTCCAGCCTGCCGCCCTGCTGGTGGAGCTGGCGGAGAACGGCCAGACATTCTCCGATTTTCAAAAGGCGTGTGCCGGAGCCTGACCCGCACCAGTCGGCGCCAATAGCAGTTCCAGGAGGGATTATGAGCGACAACGAATTCCAGCGACAAATCGACTACAGCGAGTTCGACTTCTTCAAGGTCGAGATCGGCGAGGATGGGGTGACGGTGGTCACCATGAACGACCCCGACAGGCTCAACGCCGTCGGCCCCCACAACCACTGGCAGATTGAAGACATCTGGCTCAAGCTTGCCCGTGACGAGCGGGTCAAGGTCATTGTCCTCACCGGCGCGGGCCGCGCGTTCTGCGCGGGCGGCAACGTCAAGCTGATGGCCGAGCGGGCGCAAACGGAGTTCGGCCTGAAATACGCCCTGCGGGTGCCGATCAACACGCTGCGCATCTGGGACCAGATTCTGATGACCCCGCAGCCGATCATCGCCGCCGTGAACGGCGATGCCATCGGTCTGGGCACGTCGCTGTTCGCCTTCTGCGACATGAGCGTCGTTGCCGAGGACGCCAAGCTGGGCGACACCCACATCCGCGTTGGCCTGGTCACCGGCGACGGCGGCTCGGTCATGTGGCCCCTCCTGGTCGGCCCGCAGAAGGCCAAGGAATACCTGATGCGCGGCAAGCTCCTGGACGGTAAGAAGGCGGAAGAGATCGGCCTGGTCAACTATGCCTTGCCCAAGGAGCAGGTGCTTGACGAAGCGCTGAAGATCGCCCGCGAGATCGCCGGTCAGCCGATGTGGGCGGTCCGCTGGTCCAAGGCCGCCGTCAACAAGTGCATCCGCGATCAGGTCAACCTCACCGGCGAACTTTCGATCGCCTACGAGGCGATGACGATGATGACCCATGACTACAAGGCTGCAACCACCGCTTTTGCCAACAAGGAAAAGCCGGTCTTCAAGGACTACTGAGGCCATGGTGGCCCCGCGCCGAACCGATCTGATCCACACCGTTGCGGCCATTGGTGCGGGGGTGATCGGGAACGGCTGGGTCGCGACATTCCTGGGCAGCGGGCGTGCGGTCCGGCTTCACGATCCCATGCCCGGAGCCGAGGGCCGGTGTCGCGGCCATGTCGCGTCGGCATGGGGGCAGATGGTGGAGCTGGGTCTTGCCCGTGCAGACGATGACTGGGGTGGACGCCTTTCGTTCCACGACAGCCTGGCCGAGGCGATCGCCGGTGCCGATTTCGTCCAGGAGAGCACGCCCGAGCGCCAGGATTTCAAGCGGGGTCTGTTCACCGAGATCGACCGGATCGCCCCACCCGACGTGCTCGTGGCGAGCAGTACGTCGAGCCTGCCGATCTCCGAACTTCAGGCGGATCTGCCCGGGGCGGAGCGGTTCGTGCTGGGCCATCCGTTCAATCCGGTTCACCTTATCCCGCTGGTCGAAGTGGGCGGCGGGGACTTGACCGATGTCGCCGCGGTGGACGCCGCGTTCGACTTCTACACGGCCCTCGGCAAGCAGCCGATCCGCCTGCACCGCGAGATATTTGGGCACATCGGCAATCGGCTGACCGCGGCGATGTTTCGTGAAGCGGTGCGGCTGGTCGCCGAAGGCTACGCCACTGTCGAGGATATCGACCGGGCGATGAAGCACAGCTTCGCGCTGAAATGGGCAATCCAGGGGCAGTTCACGACATTCCATACCTCCGGAGGTCCGGGAGGGCTTGCCGATTTCCTGCCCAAGTACGCGCCTGGCATCATCCGGCGGTGGTCCACGATGGAAGATCCGCCGCTCGCCGACGAGGGCCTTCAGGCCATGCTGGTGGAGCAGATGGCAGAGGCCGCCGCCGGCCGCACCGTGGCAGATATCGCGGCCTGGCAGGATGACAAGCTGATGGAACTCCTCAAACTGCTGCGGTCCTGACTGCGCGAACCTTGCGCAAAAACATCCGTAGTTTGCGCGGAATTGTCCCTCACATCCCTTCCAGTCGCACGGCATAATACGTTGCAAACAGGCGGTGTGCGGAGACGCATCGCAGGCAGAGGTGGAGAGGCCCCTCATGATAGCGCACGTCATCAATCGCCCTGATGCCGAGGATCTTGTTTATCTCGATTTTGTGCCTGCCCGCGAGTTGGAAAGCTGCAATCACCTGCTGGACGACCCGGCGGCGATGGAGGGCTTCTATGACGAGAACGGCTACATCCTGCTACGGGGCGTGCTGGATCCGCAATCTGTCGCACGAGCGCGCAACGCGATGCTGGCGGCGGCAGCCTCGCTGGGTTTGGTGGAGCGCGGCGACGATACCGGCCGCTGGACCGGGACGCCGATTCCGGCGGGAACGGAGGAAAGCGCGATCTATAACGGCATAGCACAGACCCTGCTGGACCACCCCGCCAACGCCGCCCTGCTGGAGCGGGTGCTGGGTGAACCCGCCTGTGCCGTGCCCATGGTCCAGTACCGGACCTATCCGCCGAATGGGCCGGTCACGGTGATCCACCAGGATGGATTCTACAGCCCCGGAATCCAGGACTACAAGCCCGTCTGGATCACGCTGACGCCGTGTACGCGCGACATGGGCGGTCTCGCCGTGGCGGTGGGGCAGAACAACCGCGGGTATTTCCACAATGTGGGTAAGCCCAGCCCCTACCCGTTTCCGGCGGGGTGCATCCCGTCTGATGCCTGGGCGACCACCGCCTACATGCCGGGGGACGTGCTGATCGTCCATCCCTACGCCCCCCATTGCGCGTTGCCCAACACGTCGGACAGGCTGCGGATCACGTTCGATTCCCGCGTTCAGTCTGCGGCCAGCCCCAGCGCGATTGCCGCTACAGTAACCGGGTTCACGGAAAATTCCGTGACGGTGGATGCGGGTGCTCTGGGGACCTGCACCTTCCGGGTGGACGAAGATACGTTCATCCGGCCCATCCATCCGGGCGTCCGCGAAAAGTTTTCGGAGTTCGCCAGCTACATGAAGGTGGGCATGCGTCTCGTGGTCGTCAGGGATGGCGATCGGGCGGTGATGCTGCGTAAGGCGTCGGAGGGCTGAAGGTGGAGCTGCGCGGCGGCCGGCCCGAAGGCGAGCCGCCCCCGGACGACGTTCATGAGGCTGAGTAGACTCCGCCCAGTTCCACAAGCCGCGCGAGGTGCCAGTCGCGGTCCCCGAGCAGGGCGTCGATAGCCGTCAGTCGTTTGAACGCATGGCCGACCTTGTATTCGGACGTGATGCCGATGGCGCCATGCATCTGCACCGCCTCCTGGCCCACAATCCGCCCGGCCTTGCCGGACTGGGCCTTGGCCGCGGAGATGTTCCGTCGGCGCTGGTCCGCGTCGGCATCGAGAGAAAGCGCTGCCAGGACAGCCATGCTGCGCGACAGTTCAAGCTGCATCAGCATGTCCACCGCCCGGTGCTGAAGCGCCTGGAAGCTGCCGATCGCGACGCCGAACTGCTGCCGGGTCTTCAGATAACCGACCGTAAGATCGAAGGTTTCGGCCATGACTCCAACGCCTTCGGCCACCAGCGCTGCCGTGGCCTCCTCAAAGACGCGCTCGAGAATGGCGCGGCCGTCGTGTCCGCTGCCGAGCAGGGCGGTCGCCGGAACCCTGACCCCCGTGAGCATCGTCGTCGCCACGGGCACGCCGTCATAGCCGCGCGCGGGTTCGATCATGACACCGGGAGTCTGTGCATCGACAAGGAACAGCCCCTGGCCGTGGGGCGTGCGGGCGCTGACCACGAGGGTGTCTGCGCTTTGTCCGTGGATCACCGCGATCTTGGTTCCGTCGAGTTGCCACCCGTCCGCTACCGGGGTCGCTACCGTGCGGACATCCAGGGTGTGCCGCGGCAGCCCCGGTTCGTTGTGCGCCATGGCAAGGATGCGTTGTCCGCTGGCGACGGCAGGCACGATTTCCGCTTTCTGCTCCACCGATGCGGCCTGCCGGATCGCCGCGCCGGCGAGAACGACGGTCGCCCAGTAGGGTTCGAGCATGAGCCCGCGGCCGATCGCCTCCATCACCACCATCATCTCGACCCCACCGCCGCCGAAGCCACCGTCCTCTTCGGCGAAGGGCAGGGCGAGCAGCCCCATGTCCGCGAGCCCCGACCAGGCGGCGCGGCTCCAGCCCTCGCTGGTGCGCTGGGCGTGTTCGCGCTGCTGAAAATCATAGGTTTCGGATACGAAACGGTTGATCGTGTCCTGAAGCATCTTCTGCTCGTCGGAGAGTTCGAAATCCATTTGCTTCACATCCTGGGTGGCGATGGCCCGATCAGAGCCCGAGCAGAGTCTTGGCGATGATGTTCTTCTGGATCTCGTTGGAGCCTCCGAAGATCGACACCTTTCGCATCGTGAAGTAGAATGGCGCCGCCGCCGCAACCCAGCCGGAGTCCGGTTGGGTTGCGGTCTGGCCGGCATGGTCGTGCCCTGACGTAGCGAGGCCCGCAGGCCCGGCCAGCTCCGTCACCAGCTCGGTCATGCGTTGCTGCATTTCCGTGCCCTTGACCTTCAGGATCGACGCTGCGGCGTTGGCGCCGCCGCCGTGGGCATCGGCGGCGACCACGCGCAGCTGGGTCAGTTCCAGGGCGCGCAGGTCCACCTCCACCTCGGCCAGCTTGTGGGCCAGGCGACGTTGTTCGTCGGGCATAAGAGCGCCTTCCGCAGACAGCCGATGCTCCAGCTCGCGCAGTTGCGACAGGCGTTCCTTTGACAGGCCGATCCGCGCAATGCCGCTCCGCTCGCTGCCGAGCAGGTGCTTGGCCACGTCCCACCCCTTGCCCTCATCGCCCACGAGGTTGCAAACCGGTACCCGTACGTCGTCGAAGAACACTTCGTTGGCATCGTGCCCACCGTCGATCGTCTCGATCGGCCGCACAGTTATGCCTGAGGTGCGCATGTCGAGCAGCAGGAAGCTTATGCCCTCCTGCTTCTTGCCGCTGCTGTCAGTGCGGAACAGGCCGAACATCCAGTCGGCGTGCTGGGCCTGGGTGGTCCAGATTTTCTGTCCGTTCAGGACATAGTGGTCCCCCTCGCGGACAGCCGTGGTCTTCAGGCTGGCAAGGTCGGACCCGGCGCCGGGCTCGGAAAAGCCTTGGCACCACCAGATGTCGATGTTTGCGGTCGCGGCGAGGAACCGCTCCTTCTGCTCGGGCGTGCCATAGCGGCAGAGCACTGGGCCGATCATGTTGACGTTGAACGGCGAGCCCTCCGGCGCATGGGCGAGCGCCATTTCTTCCTGGAAGATGTAGCGCTGGGCCGGTGTCCAGGCCTGACCGCCATGTTCGACCGGCCAGTGAGTGACCGCCCAGCCGCGCGCGTTGAGGATACGCTGCCACCGGACGACGTCATCCTTGTCCAGGTGCTCCCGGTTGATCATCTTCCGGCGAAGATCGGCAGGCAGAGCCTCCCGGAGGAAGGCCCGGACTTCGTCGCGGAAGGCAAGTTCCTCCGGCGTAAAATCAAGCTTCATCGCGCATTTCCCGGTTCAGGGCTTCAAGGGTTGGGCCCGGGTTGGTCATCCTAACTCCAGCCGCTGATCGCGCCCCGTGTCAACGCGGCGCTGCAGAGGCTTCACATGGCCGATATCATCCGGAGAAATCGATCAACACGCGTCCCGCGGCACCCGCGCGGGCCGCGGCCACGGCCTCGAAGGCCTGCGCGACCGGAACGCGGCGGGCGACCGGCATGTCCGGGAGGCCCAGCCGCAGCCGGGCGAACAGGTCGTCGAACAGTCTGGCAAGGCCCTCCGCACCCAACCTTGCTTCTGCGGGACGCAGGCTGAATCCCGTCACGGTAAGCCCGCCGCCAGTCAGCAGCTGTGAACTAACGGTCAGCGGATGACCGGAAAGATGCCCGAACACAACGATCCGCCCCTGGTCCGCAAGGCATTCGGCCAGCCGGCCCGTAGCCTCGCCGGCGACGCAGTCCAACGCGGCCCGCAGCGGAGCATCGCCGGCTGCAGTCCTGACGTGGGCGGCAAGGGCTGGAGAGTCGATGATGGCGCCCGGCAGGTCGGATACCGGACGACGGACCACGTCGATGACCTTGATGGCCAGTTGAGCTGCGAACACCCGGATCCACCGTGCCACCGAGGATCCTGCCCCGTTCTGGACAAGGCTGTCACCCGACCCGGCGCCAGAGGCCTGAAGCAGGAGCCAAGCGGTAATGGGGTTGATGCGCAGCATGGCGGCCTGCACCGGAGGGACGGGTAGATCCACCGGTATGGCAACGACCTGCGCCCGCTCGAGCCGTCGATGGGATTGCCAGTTGCCGCGGAGAAGGGGCAGAACCATCTGCCCGCGCTGCAGGTCGGAGACGTCGGAGCCCAGTGCCTCGACAATGCCGACACCCTCTGCTCCAAGGGGCGACGCGGCGTCGACTTGCCATGGATACCGGTTCTCCAGCACCAGGAGATCCGCGGGGTTTATCGGCGCATAGAGCATGCGCACGATCACCTCTCGCGGCCCTGGCCGGCCGGGGAGAGCGAGCGGGGCGATCCTAAGACCGCCCGTGCCATCAGGATAGACGGACAGGCCGGACAGGGTCAGCCTTCCCGCGCTGGTGGGTCAGGCAAAGTTGCGGTGGTAGCTCGCGATCGGCACCTGCTGGGCCATGTGCACGACATTCGATGCTTCTTCGTGACCTTCGTCCTCGCTGCGGCAGGAGGCGCTGATCTCGTCGCGCCGTTCCAGCAGCATGCCGAGGAATTCCTCGGCGCGATCGAGGATTACGTCCGGCTGCGCAACCACGCTGACCACCAGGCGGTCCATGTTCCGCCGGACGGGCAGGGTGACCGAGACGCTGCCCACCCCGCCGCAATCGGGCTCGATGAGCCACCCGCGGTCCCGCATGGCGGTGCATTCCGCCAGGAAGTCCGCAATTCGCACGTGACGCTCCGTATCCGGCTCCTCGGCGTTGAGACGGTGCACGGCCGAGCGGACAAGATCGTTGCTGTAGGTCGCCAGCAGCAGCCGCCCCTGCGGATTGTGCAGCACCGGGAAGGTCTCGCCCCCATGCAGATCGATCGCGCGATCGCTGTTGCCGTGGATGACGTGGAGGTACTGGCAAACGTAGTTGGTGTTGGTCGACAGGACCACGGTTTCGTTGGTCAACCGGGCAACATCGTCGATGGCCGAGAGTACGGGCCCCCCGCGGAAAAGCGAAGGCCTGACCCACGCGCCGAGCAGAGCGACGCGAGCCGTAGGGCTGTAGGTACGGCGAACGCGATTGTAGTGAAGATAGCCTAGCCGAGTGAGGCAACGGAGCAGTTCGGACGTGCTCGATTGCGGGTAGTTCAGCTTGCGGGACATGTCCATCACGGTGGCGCTGCGGCGATCCCGATCAAAATATTCCAGAATTTCAAGGACCCGGTGGGCTGACTTGATCGTGCGGGGAGAATTCATCGCCATGCTTCAGTCCTCCTCTGCGGATTCGTGTTCCGCTTGAGGACGTTGGTAAGCCATCACGGATGCAGTGTGCAACGATTTTTCGAATTGCGTTCGAAAAATCGAACAATTGACTGGACTCAGGAGGGTTAAAGGGGACAAGGCTGCAATGATGAACGATACGACGGTAAGGCCACGCGGCCCAAAGGCGATCACTCGAGTGCTTGACCTGCTGCAGCTCCTGGCGCTCCACCCGGATGGCATGACCCTGTCCGACGTGAGCGCGGAACTGTCCGTCGCGAAGAGCACCTTCATCGACACATTGCGCTGCCTGTGCGATCTCCAGTTCCTGGTGCAGACCGACGGCCGATATCGGCTAGGACCGGCTGCATACCGGTTCGCGAGCCAGATCGTGACCAACTGGTCAGCGCCCGACATGGTGCGGGCCGCCGTCAAGAACCTGGCGGCGGAGACCGCGGAATCGGTCGGGTTCGCAATTGCCGACTGGGACGCTGGCCAGGCCATATACATGCATGCCGTGAACAGCAGGCAGCCGGTCCGTTATGCCATGCAGGCAGGCCTCAAGGCGCCGATCTATGCAAGTGCGGCAGGACGGGTGCTGCTCGCCTATGCATCCGAAGAACGCATTCGGGCCTATCTCACGCGGGTCACCCTCAAGCCGTTGACCGTCAGCACGCGCACCGATCCCGACGCGATCCGCGCCAATCTGATAGCCATCCGGCGGCAGGGCTATTGCGCCAGCTTTGGCGAGATGCTGAGCGATACGGCTGCTATAGCGGTTCCGGTGTTCGATCCGGCAGGCAAGGTGTTCGGCGCCATGATGCTCGCGGCGCCGTTGGTCCGGATGAAAGCCAGTTACGAAGAATTCCTCGCCCGGATCGTGGCGGCAGGCCAGGCAGCTTCGGCCGGCTAGGGGCTCCAGGTGCCTGCGTGAGCCGCATCATCAGAAGTCCGATGATTCCGCGACGGTCCTGCCGGCGGGCCTTCGCCGATTGACGCTGCCCATCCATGGTCCTTACCCACGGTCCTGACGGCTTCATCCGCAAAGTAAAACGAGGAGATGGACATGGACTCGCTTGACGAGAAGCAACGATCGGGCGTCGCCTTCATCTCGGGGATCATGGGCGAAGGGTTCGGAAACGCCTTCGCCGAGGCGTGTACGGCGGATCGGTTCGGATCCGACATCACGCGCATGGCCGCCAGCTGGGCTTTTCACGACGCCTGGCAGCACACCGGGATAAGCCGCAAGGAAAAGAGCATTGCGATCATTTCCGCCCTTGTCGCCATGCGGCAATCGCTGGAATTGAAGAACCATGTGAAGATCGGCATCGCCAACGGTCTGGATGCACGGGAACTGGAAGGCCTGCTGATCCAGCTGACCCCCTATGTGGGATTCCCCTGTATCGCGTCGGCCACGACTGCCGTGATCGAGGCCATGCGCGAGGCGGGGATTTCGCCGGAAGGTATCAAGACGTCCGAGGAGCGTGGGCTGCTTTGACCGGAAGCGGTAGATCGATGGACCAGCCCGTCAGCCCGCATTTCTCAGGCCTTGCAGTTTCGCTCGATCACACGCTTCCGCGGGTGATCGACTACCTTGCCGGGCACTGGGGAGAGCATCCCTTCATCGTAGGGGAGGATGGCGCGCGGATCGGCTTCGGCGACTTCGGCGGGCGGGTTCGGCACTTGGCGGGCGCGTTGGCGGGGCACGGTGTGGCGCATGGCGACCGGGTTGCGATCTGGGCTCCAAATTCGCCGGAATGGATCATCGCGGCAGCCGCCATCGAGTCCATCGGCGCGATCATGGTACCGATCAACACCCGCTTCAGGGGGGGCGAGGCCGCCTATGTTCTGAACAAGACCCGGGCACCGGTCCTGTTCACCGTCACCCGGTTCCTCGGCACTGACTATGCGGCCATCCTCGCGTCGGCCTGTGGCGGTACGGGTGAGGCGGGCCCCATCCGCGACATTCCCGCGCTCCGGCATATTGTGGAGCTTGACGGGCCTGGTTTCGCACGATTTCAGGAAACCCAGGCCAGTGCGGAAGAACTCGACCGGCGCATCGCGGCTGTGACGCCGCGTACCATCGCCGATATCCTGTTCACCAGCGGCACAACGGGCCAGCCCAAGGGGGCCATGCACAATCACGCCCAGGCGCTGTGGATGCCGGCGATCTGGAACGAAGCCAACGACCTGCGGCATGAAGACCGGATGGTGATCATAAATCCGTTCTTTCACAGTTTCGGCTACCGGTCCGGCTGGGTTTCGGGGCTGATCGCGGGCATTACCGTCTACCCTCTTGCCACGTTCGATGCGGAAGCCGTGCTCGCGCTGATTGAACGGGAAAGAATCACCGTCCTGATGGGGCCGCCCACGGTGTTCTTCTCCTTGATGGCACATCCGCGCTTCGCCGAATTCGATCTTTCATCCCTCCGCGTCGGGCACACCGGGGCGGCCAACGTGCCGGTGGACCTGATCAGGGCTGGGCACGAGACATTCGGTTTCGAGCTTTTCCTGACCAGTTTCGGCCAGACGGAGTGCACCGCCCTGGCCACGGTCAACTACCCCGACGCGAGCTTCGAGACGATTGCCCATACCGTCGGCGTGCCGCTGCCGGGAGTGGAGCTCAGGATTGTCGACGGCGAAGGGCAGGCTTTGCCCCCCGGCGAAAGCGGAGAGCTGCTGATCCGAGGGCCGAACGTGATGCAGGGCTATTTCGAAGATCCCGACCAGACCGCGGCGACGATTGACGCCGAAGGATGGCTGCATTCCGGCGATGTCGGTTGCATCGGATCGGACGGCAACCTGCGCATCCTCGACCGGCTGAAGGATGTCGTGATCGTGGGAGGGTTCAATGCCTATCCCGCGGAGATCGAGGCTATCCTGCTGCAACACCCTGCCATTGCCGAGGCATGTGTACTGGCCTGGCCAGATGAGCGAATGGGCGAGGTCTGCGCTGCCTGTGTCGTGCTGAAGCCCGGTGCCGCGCTCTCTCTTGATGAGTTGATCGAGTGGAGCCGCGAGCGGATGGCGAATTACAAGGTGGCACGCCACCTCTTCGTGGTGAACGCGTTCCCGCGCACTCCGCTGGGCAAGATCCAGAAGTTCGCGCTCCGCGACCAGTTGCTGGCCGGCGCGGCACCCGGCTAGGAGCAGGCGGCGGCCGTCATCTCCGCCCCCCAGGCGATCAATCGAACAGGCTGCTGCCGAAGCGCTCGATGTGGCTGGCAATGTCGCCGAACTGCTTTTCGAGGCACATCAGCCGGCGGAAATAATGACCGATGGCATATTCGTCGGTCAGCCCGTAGCCGCCGTGCACCTGAATCCCGTTGCGCGACACGGTCTGCCCCGCTTCGCCGATGACGATGCGGGCGGCCGACAGCGCAGCAGCGCGCCCGGCCGTCGGCCCATCCGCATTGGCGATGGCATAGTAGAGCATCGACCGAGCCTGGTGGGCGGCCACGAAGTTGTCAGCCATGATGTGCTGAATCGCCTGGAAAGATCCGATCGCCGTGCCGAACTGCTTGCGCTCCTTGACGTAGGTGCCGCAAATCGCGTTGGCCGCCTCCATGGCGCCGACCGCCTGGGCCATAAGGGCAATGGAACCGCGGTCGATCGCCTCCTGCAACACGTCTGCACCGCGGTTGGGTCCGACCAGCACGGCATCTGCCGGGAGGCGAAGTTCGGCCAGGCTCAGGTCGGCGGCGCGGGTCCCGTCGATAAGCGGATAGCTCTCCGAACTCAGTCCGGTCGCATCGGCGGGGACAAGAAACAGGCCCAGTCCTTCATAACCGTCGATCCGGGCCGAGACGATCAGATGCTGTGCGGAGGGGGCATCCAACGCCATCAATTTGGCGCCAGACAGGACATAGCCCTGGTCTGTCTTCCGCGCGCTGGTGGTCGAGCCGCCGGCCTTGGCGCTGTCCTGCCAGGCGAGGGCGAAGCGCTGCGATCCGTCGGCGATGCCGCCGAGCAGGTCCAGCCCGCGCGCAGGGTCCGCCGCGTTCTTGAGGACGTGATCCGCGATCACCGCCGTGCTGACATATGGCTCCTTGGCGAGGGCCTTCCCGAGCGCGACGTTGATCAGGGCCAGGTCCTCGATCGTGCCATCAAGCCCGCCCGCCGCCTCGGGCACTGGCAGTGCGAGCCAGCCCAGTTCCGCGAACTGCGCCCAACGCGCCTCGTCGAACCCCAGCGGAGCCTGGAATTGTTCGCGCCAGTATTCGACGTGCGCGTCACCCGAAAGGAGCCGCTCCGCACTGTCGAGCAGCATCGTCTGAATGTCGGATTTGGCGAAATCCATCGATCAGTTCCCCTCAGAGCCCGAAAACGAGCTTGGCGACGATGTTCTTCTGGATCTGCTTGGCCCCGCCATAGATCGTCGCCGCGCGGTTGATGAGCGCCACCGTGGTGCGGCCCGGGACATAGTCGGCCCAGTCGGCCGTCGGCGGGGGCGGCGGGGTGGGCGCGACCTCGAAGTAGCGAAGCGCCTTGGCTCCCAGCAGGTCGCATTGCAGCATGGTCACCTCCTGCTGAAGCTCCGATCCGCGGATCTTCAGCACGGAGGCCGCGGCGGCTTCCGGCGCTTCGAACTGCTCGTGCGCGAGCACCCGCAACACCGACCACTCGAGCGCGAGCAGATCGGCCTCGAGCCGGGCGAAGCGCGCCCGGACCTGCGGATCGTCGGCCAGACGGCGGCCCCCCGGCTGTTCGCCCCGGGCAATGTCCTTGGCCCGCGCCAGTTCGCGCTTGCTCCAGTAGATGAAGCTGGAGGTCGTGCGTTCATGCTCGAGCAGGAACTTTGCATAGGTCCAGCCCATGCCCGGCTCACCGATCAGCTGGTCCGCCGGCACCTCGACATTGTCGAAGAACACCTCGCAAAGGTGGGCCTCGCCATTGATCTGGGGGATCTGGCGCACCGTGATGCCGGGGGTGTCCATCTTGATGATCAGGAAGGAGATCCCTCGCTGAGGCTTGACCGTCTTGTCCGTCCTGACAAGGAAGAAGCCCCAGTCCGCATGGGCTGCCCCGCTGGTCCAGATCTTCTGTCCATTGACGATGAACCTGTCGCCGACCAGTTCCGCGCTCGTTCGCAGGGACGCCAGGTCCGATCCGGAGCCCGGCTCGGAGAAGCCCTGCGCCCACATCGTCGCGCCTTCGCGGATCATCGGCAGGAATCGCTCCTGCAGGTATTGCGAGCCAAACGTGTAGAGCACCGGCCCCAGCATATGGGTGCCGCCCCAGTCGAATTCCGGGGCGTCGGCGGCGTAAAGCTCTTCGTTGAATATGAACAGCTGCAGCGGGGACCAGCCGCAGCCACCATGTTCGACCGGCCAGTGCGGAACCGAACGGCCATGAGCGTGCAGGATCCGCATCCATTCGAGCAGGTCGGGGACGGCGGCATTGTTTGCCACCTTGCGCCGCTGCCGCTCCTGCATCTCCGGCGGCAGGACCTCTGCGATGAAGGCACGGATATCCTGGCGGAAGGATTCGAGTTCAGGGTCCAGGCGCAGTTCCATCTGGTCGGCTCCGGCAGGCACGCGATGATTGCAATCGGCAATGACGTGGCCGGTGAAGGCGCGCAAGGCCTCCGCGGGCTCCATCATCAATACGATGAAACCGCTGCCGGTTTGACAGCGGGGGGGCTGGACGTAGCTTTGCTGGATGCGGGATGAAGATGTCCAACCGGCCGGATCGCTCGTCTGGATCACCGGAGCCACCGAAGGGATCGGGCTGGGCCTGGCCCGGAACGTTCCCTATCTCGGGGCGCGGGTGATCAACATGTCGCGGCGGTCGCACCCCGAGTTCGAAAGCCGGCCATTCGATCTGCTCAACCAGGCGGGCTGGGCCGGGCTTGGCACCTATTTCGCCGAAGAGCTTGCAGCCCATCGCGGCGAGCGGGCGATCCTGATCCAGAACGCCCATTTGCGAGGCATGACCGGATTCGCCGGCGAAGTACCGCCCACGGTCTACCAGCAGGACATCATCGCGAACGTGGCGGCTCCACTGCAGGTCGGCGAGATGTTCCTGCGCGCGGTGAACGAGAGCGGTTACCCCGGGGAAGCGGGGCTGGTCATGCTGTCATCGTCCGCGGCGCGTTCCCCGATCGTGGGGCAGTCGGCCTATTGCGCGGGCAAGGCCGCGATCGAGATGTGGGTGCGCGTCGCGCGGCGCGAGCTTATCGAACGGGGGCGGGACAAGGTGTGGGTCATGGCCGTAAGGCCGGGCTTCGTGGACACCGCCCTGACCCGCCATCTCGCCGACCTGCCCGAGAGCGACTATCCGCTGGGCGGGGCCATGCGGCGCCAGATGGCCGGTGGGGCCGGGGTGATGGACATCGACACCGCGGCGCGCCAGATCTGGGAGGCACTGCCCACGCGCGAATCCCTGCTGCTGTTCGGCGAACAGGTCAACCGCGACGGCTGAGCCGGACTGGCCAAGCGCAGGTTCAGCCCGCTGCGTCGGCCAGGATCATGTCCGCGCCTTTTTCGGCCATCATCATCGTCGCGGCGTTGGTATTGCCGGAAACAACGTTGGGCATGGCGGATGCGTCGATCACCCTCAGGCCAGACACGCCGTTGACCTTCAGCCGGGCCGAAAGCACGGCGTCGTCGCCGGCGCCCATGGCGCAGGTGCAGGACTGGTGGTAGCCGGTTGATCCCGCCGCCCGGGCAAAGGCGAGCAGCGCTTCGTCCGTATCCGCCGCAGCGCCGGGCGTCAGTTCATGGTCGTAATAGGGGGCGAGCGCCGGGCTGGCCAGAACCCGGCGCGACCAGCGCAGCGTGGCGACCTGGGCGCGCTGGTCCGCCTCTGCCGAAAGGAAGTTGGGACGGATCGACGGAGGCGCACGGAAATCCGGGGCGCGGGCATGGACCGAGCCGCGCGATTGAGGCCGCATGACATATCCTCCCAGGGTCAGCCCGGGTTCGGTTTCCATGATCATCTTGCCCGTGTTCGCCAAGGCCTTGAAATCCACCGTACCCGGGCTGCAGAAGAACTGGAGGTCGGGCAGGTCCAGCGCGGGATCGGACTTCAGGAAGGCGGTGAGGTTCGATCCGCCAAGCGCGAGAAGACCGGTGCGCGTCGTGGCAAAGCGAAGCATCTGGCCGAACAGGCGCATGCCGCGCGACATCTGGTTGAGACTGGGCGCCCCCTGCCGCAACCGGGCGCGGACCATCGAGGCATAGTGGTCCTGAAGGTTTTCGCCCACGCGCGGTGAATGGGCCACTACCGCGATTCCGAGGTCCTTGAGCCGGCCTCCGTCGCCCACACCGGACAGTTCCAGCAGCTGGGGGGAATTGATCGCTCCGCCGGAGAGGATCACCTCGCCCCGGGCGCGCACGACATGGCGGATGTTGTCACGATAGAATTCGACGCCCACCGCGCGGTTGCCGTCAAAGAGGACGCGGGATGCGAGCGCCTTGGTGATAACCGTCAGGTTGCGGCGACGCATGGCGGGATGAAGATAGGCGACCGCTGCCGAGGCCCGCAGCCCGCGCGCCGCAGTGAGGCGTATCCGTGCCACGCCCTCGCGGGTGGTCCCGTTGAGATCGGGGCTGACCGGAGCGCCAGCCTGTTCGAAGGCGGTGGTCAGGATGTCGAACATCGCGTGGCGCATCGGCACGTCGCTGATGTCCAGCGTTCCTTCGGATCCGGCGCTCGCTCCGTTTCCGTTCTGCCGTTCCATCTTCCGGAAATAGCGTTCGGCTTCGTCCCAGCCCCATCCTTCCAGGCCGAGCTGGCGCCAGCCGTCATAGTCCTCGGGAAGTCCGCGGACCCAGATCATGCCATTGATGGAGGACGACCCGCCCAACACCTTTCCGCGCGGAAAGAAGTGCACCCGATTGTCGGTCGCGGGATCCGCCTCGGTCGAGTAACTCCAGTTCACCCGGCTATCGTGGAGCATCTTGGTGAAGCCGGCGGGCACATGAATGTTCAGCGTGCTTGCCGCTTGCGCCGGGTTGAGCAGGTGGCGGGTCGGACGGTCATCCCCGCCTGCCTCGATCACCACCACCTTGTAGCGACCCCCGGCGCTCAGCCGGTTCGCCAGGACGCACCCGGCAGATCCGGCGCCGACCACCACGTAGTCCGCCTCGATCTGGTTGTTGCCCAAGGTCGCGCCTGTTGACGACATTTGCCCTCTCCCGTGATTCGCCCGCCACAAGAACGCGCCGCAACTTCCAGAACAATCGCCACGACACGGTGTGCGCCATGGTATCGCGCTTGTGATGCATGCCGGGCGGAGATCACAACCACTCCCCGGCAGGCTATGCATTGGCCATAATTCGCAAAACCCTACAGTAAGAGGATCGATGACCGCCTTGTTTTCCCTTGCCGGCCGTACCGCCCTGGTGACCGGCGCCTCGCGCGGCATCGGCAAGGCCATAGCCGTCGGGCTGGCCGATGCGGGTGCTTCGCTCATCGTGACTGCGCGGGACGAAGGCAAGCTGGCCACGACAGTCGATGAAATCCGTGCGCGTGGCGGCTCGGCCCGTGCCCTGGCCTTCGATCTGTCCGACCATGCCGCGGTCCAGGGCGCCGCCGATGCCATCAATGCGGAAGGGGCTCCTGTCGACATCCTTGTCAACAACGGGGCGATTGGAGGCTGGGGGCCCTTGCATCAGTCCACCCTGGGTGAATGGAACACCATGTTCGATACGAACGTGTCCTCCATGTACCTGCTGTGCCGGGAGTTCTCGCGCGGGATGGTGGAGCGCAAATGGGGGAGGATCATCAATTTCGCCTCTTATGTCGCGTTTACCGGCCGGCCCAACCTGTCTGCCTATGTGGCCAGCAAGCATGCCGTGCTCGGTCTGACACGGGCAGTGGCCGCCGACCTCGCGCCGCACGGCGTGACCTGCAACGGCATCGCGCCCGGGTTCTTCGACACCGACATGGCGGCGCCCACGGTCGGCCATCCGCAGCGGTCCAGGATCTTCCGGGATGCGATTGCCTTCGGCCGGTTCGGCGATCCTGCCGAGATGGTCGGACCGGTCCAGTTCCTCGCTTCCGAGGCCTCGCGATACATCACCGGGCACGTTCTGCCGGTTGATGGCGGGGTTGCCAGCATTCTGTCGCTGCCGGTCGTGGTTGAGACCTGAATCCCTCTGCCGCGGGCGCAAGCTCGCGCAACCCGACGGCTGCATTCACCCTTCATTGTGGAACCTGCCATGACCCAATCCCTGGTGAACCTTGCCAATCCCGAGAAGCTCTTCATCGCCGGAGAGTGGGCAAACTCCTCTGCCTCTGATCGGATCGACATCATCTCACCGGCGTCGGAAGAACGGGTTGGCCAGGTGGCCAAGGCCACGAGGGAGGACATGGACAGGGCGGTCGCAGCCGCGCGCCATGCCTTTGACCATGGCCATTGGCCGCGGATGAGCGGACCCGAACGGGCTGTCTACCTGCGCCGCATCGCCGGGGAGATGGACCGCCGCTCGGCCGATTTCGCCCGCGCCTGGTCACTTCAGGTCGGCATGCCCATTGCCCAGACATCAGCCACCGCGCCGTTCATGGGGGGCTATTTCAGCTATTTCGCCAGTCTTGCCGACCAGGGTTTCGAGGAGGTGCGCAAGACGCTGACCGGCGCAGATGCGATCGTCATGCGCGAACCTGTCGGGGTGGTCGCCGCGATCGTTGCCTGGAATGCGCCGCTTGCGAACCTTTCGCTCAAGGTGGCTGCGGCGCTGGCGGCGGGATGCACGGTGATCGCCAAGCCTTCGCCCGAGACCCCGCTCGAGGCGCTGGTCCTGGCGGAATGCGTCGCGGCCGCCGGCGTGCCGGAAGGCGTGTTCTCCGTCCTGACGGCTGACCGCGAGGTTTCGGACTACCTCATCCGCAAGAGCGATGTCGATAAGGTGAGCTTTACCGGGTCGACTGCCGCCGGGCTGCACATCGCATCGATCGTCTCGGGCCGCAGCGGGCGGATCACCATGGAGCTCGGGGGCAAGTCGGCGGCCATCGTCCTTGACGACGCCGATGTCGGCAAGGTCGTCTCCGGGATCATGCCCAACCTCGTCCGCCTGTGCGGCCAGCAGTGCGCGGCCTTCAGCCGGATCCTCGTGCCAGCCTCGCTCCGCAACGCGGTGACCGAGGCACTTGCCGAGGCGATGAAGGAAGTGGCCGTGGGCGATCCCTTTGCCGAATCCACAGAGATGGGACCGCTCGTGACCTCGGTTCAGCAGCGCAAGGTGATGAACTACATCGAACAGGGCAGGGCCCAGGGCGCAAGCGTGGTGACCGGAGGGGGCCGGCCCTCGCATCTCGACAAGGGCTGGTTCGTCGAGCCAACCCTGTTCACCGATGTGGACAACGCCATGACCATCGCCCGTGAGGAGATCTTCGGTCCGGTCGGCAGCATCATCACCTACCGTGACGAGGAAGATGCGATCGCGATCGCGAACGACAGCAACTATGGCTTGTCCGGCGGCGTGTTCACCGAGGATGCCGACCGCGCCTATGCGATCGCTCGGGCTATTCGCACGGGCAATTTCGGCCATAACGGACGGACCATCGACTACAGCATCCCCTACGGCGGCTTCAAGCAGTCCGGCGTGGGCCGCGAAGGCGGCATTGAAGGGCTTAACGGCTTTACCGAAGTGAAGGCTTTCTTCCCGCAGACACTGCCCAGCCATCTGCGCTGAGTATCAGGCCCGCGGCACGGCAACGTGCCCGGGCGGGAGGTTTAACTTCGCCGGAGACTGGTGCAGCAACCCATCCGGCGCCATCCATCGGGCAATGTCTTGTCGGCCGCAGGGCCGGTGTCAGAAAGAACACGGTATGACTAAGACCATTCCCGGCCTGATGCGCGAAGCCGCGCGGCTCCACGGCGATCGGCCTGCGCTGGTGTCGCAGACCGATGGTGCGATCAGCTTCGCCGAGCTGGACCGTCAGGCAGACCTGGTGGCGAAGGCGCTGCTCGCGGATGGAGCCCAGCCGGGCGATCGCGCCGCGATCTGGGCGCCGAACATGTGGGAGTGGGTTGCCGCGGCGATCGGCATCCAGCGCGCGGCCGGCATCCTCGTGCCGCTCAATACCCGGCTCAAGGGCGGGGAAGTGGCCGACATCGTTCGCCGCGGCAGGATCGCGCGGCTGTTTGTCATCGGGCCGTTCCTCGGCAAATACTATCCTGCCATGTTGCGAGACGAGGCGATGCCGGCGCTGCGCCGCCGGATCGTGTTGCGGGCCGCGCCCGACCAACTGGGACAAGGGGAGGAGCGCTGGGAAGACTTCCTCGCTCTCGGCGCGCAAACCACTGACGCTGACCTGGCCGAACGCGAGGGACAGGTGCGGCCAGACACCTATTCGGACATCATGTTCACGTCCGGGACGACCGGCGCGCCAAAGGGTGCCCTGTTCGACCATCGCCGTTCGATCGGTGGTGGACAGGCGTGGGTCGACATCGCCGGGCAGACCGCTGCCGATAACGTCAGCGTGTTCGGGCCGTTTTCGCACAATGCCTCCTACAAGGCCGGCTGGGTCGCCGGGTTGATCGCCGGCAGCACGACCTTCTGGCCGGAAGCCTTTGACCCGGTTTCGGTTCTTGACCTGATCCAGAACAACCGGATCAGCGTGCTGTCCGCCCCGCCGACCGTATTCCAGGAAATCCTCGCTCTGCCGAACTGGCGCGACTGGGATCTTTCAACCTATCGCTTCATGTCCACCGGCGCGACCGTCGTTCCGATCGAACTGATGAAGCGGATCCAGGCCGAAACCCCGATCCGCCAGATCAGCACCGGCTACGGGATGACCGAATGCTGCGGCTCGGCCACTCATACCCGCCCGGGCGATCCGGTCGAGCGGATCGCCCACACCGTGGGGACGGCCATCGCCGGAACCGAAATTCGCATCGCTGCCCCGGATGGAGCGACGCTGGCCGCGGGCAAGCCCGGTGAGGTGCTGATCCGCGACGAGAAGCTGCTGATCGAATATCTCGACAATCCCGAGGCCACGCGGTCGACGCTGGATGGCGATGGCTGGCTGCACTCGGGCGACGTCGGCTACCTTGACGAAGACGGATACCTGCGCCTGACCGACCGGCTCAAGGACATGTACATCGTCGGTGGCTTCAACGTTTATCCGGCGGAGATCGAGAAACAGATGACCGGCCTGCCGGGCATCCACCAGTCGGCAATCATCGGCGTGCCGGACCAGCGGCTGGGCGAGATCGGCCATGCCTTCATCGTGCGATCTGCCGGATCCACCATCACCGCCGAAGAGGTCATCGGCTGGTGCAAGGCCAACCTCGCCAACTACAAGGTCCCTCGCGCGGTGACCTTCCTCGACGCCCTGCCGATGAACTCCACCGGCAAGGTCATCAAGTACGCCCTCAAGGATCTGGCCCGGACGCTTTGACCTGGGGCGGCGTAGCCCGTCAGCCGTCAGGCAGAGCCGGGGCAGCTGGTTTCTCGAACTGCGCGAGATAGGCGAACAGGCCATTTGGCACGGGCTTGCGGCCCGGGTTGTACCACGGCAGCAGGTTCTTCAGCAGTTGGGGAAGAAACATCCGCCGCTGAAAGCTCTTGAGGTCGGCAATGTCCCGGTCCAGCCTGGCCATGGCGGCCGCATCCATCGTCTTGCGATCCTGCGCGATCAGGTATTCGAACATCCGCTTCGCGTAGCCCTGGAGATGGACCATGGCGTAGATGCAGCCGTAGATGCGGTAGACGTATCCGTTCCAGATCTTCCCCCACAGCGTGCGGCTGTAGAGCGCATGATAGATAGCATGGCACACCTCGCGGTGTTCGAACTCCTCGGCCATGTGCCACTTCCATAGCGCCACGGCGTTTTCGTCGGCACCTTGGAGCAACCCGTCCATGTTGCCGAACCAGATGCCGCCCTGGACTGCTCCCAGCGATTCAAAACCGTCAGCATAGGCGAGCAGGAACTTGAGCGACCTGGTGTGGAAGAACCGGTCGAGATCATCGGTGAGCAACTGTTCGAAGGTCCGCAGCTCGGGATAGCCCTGGCTCGCGATCACGCGGTTGAACCGGCGGTGCTGACGGAAGTGCTGCGATTCCTGGCCGATGAATGCCTCCATGTCCGCCTTCAATGAGCCGGACTCGGCGGGCAGCAGGTCTTTGGCCAACTGCAGTAGCTTGATCAGCCACGGCTCCACCGGGGAAGGGATGATCGAAGTGGCGTTCTGGTATTGGGCAAGGGCGACATTCGGCGACCAGTGCGCCCTGACCGCCGAATAGTCGATCCTGGGAAAGCGGACTACGATTGCCATGGTCGTGCTCCGGACGCCGTTCCAACGGTTCGGGTGTAACCCTCGCCTCTCGCATGCGGAAGCGGTTGGCCTTCGCATCTGTGATACTGTGCTCGGGCGCGCGAGCAGGCCAGAGTGCCTGTCGGGCCGGCAACGGCCGCCGAGCCGTTGCGCCGGCTTCATCCACCACCCTTGTGATATGTCCTTGTGCCGATGTCCAAGCTGCCGCCCGGCGGAGGAAAATTGACCCTGATCAACGATGAAAGCCCGTCAGCGGCGGCTCCTGTTGCGTGACTACCATGACGTTCACGCGCTTTCGGAAAGGATTGCCAGATGAAATTTCCTGATCAGGACATCCCGGTGCCGGTTCGCCGGGCCTATCCGCAGGACAGTTGGCGCCCGCCGGCCGGGGTCCGGATCATCTCCTCCGATGACCATAATATGGAGGCCGATCACCTGTTCAGGGATCGCCTGCCGGCCAAGTGGAAGGACAAGGCCCCCGTCTTCTATCGGGATGGCAACCGGCTGGTGTTCGAGGCCGAAGGGCGCAACCTGATCCCACAGGGCGTCGGTGACGAGATCATCATGGGCCTGCCCGGCCAGTTCGACCTCGACGTCAAAACGCGCGATCTCGATGCCGAAAACATCGCGGCATGCGTGGTGTTCCACGGCATGTTCCAGGCACTCAACGGGCTGCAGAGCGACGAGCTGTATTGGGCCTGCGTCGATGTCTACAACGAGTGGCTGATCGAGCACCTGAAGCCCCATGCCGACCGGATGGTGGGGGTGGCGATCCTTCCGGCGTTCCGCAAGCCCGAGGCAGCGCATGACTACATGCAGAAGCTGAAGGACCTGGGATACCGTGCCGTCCAGATGCCGCACTCGCCGCGCGGCGTGCGCTGGAACAGCAAGGACATGTATCCGGTCTGGGCTGCCATCGAGGCGTCCGGCATGCCGCTCAGCTTCCATGCCGGAGCCTATCCACACTTCGCCGGCAACGGCTCGCTGGGTGCGAACCTCACCGCCAACCTGTGTCCCTACCGCAACCTGCTGGGAGCGCTCGTGTTTTCAGGCGCGCTTGATGTCCATCCCGGCCTGAAGGTGGTGTTCCACGAAGGGGGCGGGGCCTGGGCGGCGCAGACGATCGTCGACATGGATTTCATCGTTGCCAACTTCGGCCGGCAACTGCGGCCCCGGCTCGCGCTCAAGCCCAGTGAATACTGGCGGCGGCAGTGCCATGCCTCGTTCATGGTCGATCCGATCGCCCTGCGGCTGGTCGACGTGATCGGCGAGGACAATATCCTGTGGTGTTCCGATTATCCCCATGCGGAAGGTACCTGGGGGTACAGCGGGGAAATCCTGAAGACGTCATACGAAACGCTGGGCCCCGTTGCCGGCGCCAAGTTCATCGGCGGCAATGCCGCGCGGCTGTGGAACATCTGAGGCGATCGGCAGCACGGCCGGTGGCCGGCGCCATCGGTCAAGGCCATGAGAAAACGGCCCTTCCGCAAGGAGCGGCAGGGCCGTTTGAAGAGACGGCGAGGTGGGGTTCAGATGCCCCAGACGGTTGCCGCATTGCCGCCCACGATCTTGCGCCCGGCCTCGTCGCCGACGGTTTCGAAGATGCCCTTCATGATCTTGTCGGCGCTGCCCATGACGCCCTCCGGGTGCGGGTAATCCGTTGACCACATGACCCGGTCGGCTCCGATGCGGGCGATGTTCTCCATCGCCACGTCGTCTTCCATGAAGGTGGTGTAGCAGTTGTTGTGCCAGTACCAGCTCGGCTTGTGGGCCAGCTTGGGGCGCAACTCGCTCGCATAGTCGCGGGCGACCTTGTCGGCGTTCTCCAGCGCCCCGGCAACCCAGCTGGCCCCGCCTTCGGTGAAGACCACCTTGAGCCCGGGGAATCGATCGAACACGCCCGAGAAGACGAGCTGGCCGAACAGCCCGGTGAACGGCATCAGGTTGGCATTGAGGTTGGCGCCAAGCGAGCCGCGGCCCGAATATTGCAGGTAGGCACCGATGTGGAACGAGAGCGGCAGCCCGCTTTCCTGGATGGCTTCCCACATCGGGTCCATGCTGAGGCTGTTGTAGCGCACGCCCTTCGGGTTGATCGGGACGTCGATCGCGCGATAGCCCAGTTGCTTGAGCTTCTGGAGATAGTCTCGGGTCCGTTCCGGCCAGAGAAAGGTAGGCAGCAGCGCGACCGGGAACAGGCGGTCGGGCGCAGCGTCTTTCCATTCGGCCGCCCACTCGTTGCACACATCGACGCAGCGGAACCAGAATTCCTTGTCCTGCATGCGGATCAGGCTGTTGAGCCGGCCGTGATAGAGGAGGGCCGCGTCGATGCCTTCCGCATCCATGTCGGCCAGTCGCTTGTCGACGTTCCAGTACCCTTCGCGCCCTTCCGGGAATTCCGGGGGAAGGCCCGGGACGTCAAAGTCGGCACCGTCCACGGTGAGGTGAAAGCCGGTTTCGTCGTGCCAGAACTTGGGCGCCCGGTCCTTGTCCGCGCCCTTCAGGCGATCTTCCCACAGGCCGGGCGCCTCAATCAGGTGATCGTCGCTGGAGATCACGCGTACGCCGGCGGGCCGTTCCCAGGTGCGCGCGGGCATGATCCGGTCGCGAGGCCAGGGAGTGGGGGTGAGATCGTTCATCGTCTTGTCCTTTCGCAAACCTTCTGGCCGCGACATGCTGGGGGGCGTGCGCATCAGTTGCGGGTCTCTCTGCGTCTGACTGGGAACCTTGTGAAGCAGCTTGGGCGCGCTGTCGCGGGCACTGGCCGATAGATCGGTCTTCTGATGTTTTGCCACGTGTGGACGCCGGTATTGCTGAACAATGCAAAATAAACTTTTCTACAAATGCCCGATTATGCGGGAGTTCCCCGCAATGTAGGATCGACAGACAAGCCGGCCCAGGAGTCCCATCGTGAACGGGATCGCCCTGCCACCAACAGTGCCGCCGGTCAGAACATAAAGGACACGGAGACGATCATGGCGACGCAGACCCTTTCCGACAGCAGCACCAGCCTGACGACCAGACCGCTGACCCCCGGCTTCGGTGCCGAAATCATGGGGGTGGACCTGAGTCGGCCCCTCGACGATGCAACCGTTGCGGCGATCCGCTCCGTGTGGATCTCCAAGGGCCTGCTGCTGTTCCGCGGCAGCTCGTTCGATGACGAGGCGCAGATGCGTCTTTCGCGGGTGTTCGGCGAGATGGAACCCGCGGCGACCGGGCACATGAACGATCCGGCCAACCAGTTCATGATGACGCTCAAGCACGATCCTGCGGACGAGAAGCTCAGCTTCCAGACCAATTACGAAGTCGGTGGCGTGGTGCGCGCGGGCTACATTCCCTGGCATTGGGACCAGTCATTCATGCCCACGATCGTGCGCGGCGCGGTTCTTCGCATGGTCGAACCGGCGCGGCAGCTGGGCCAGACCGGCTTCATCGACGCGATCGAGGCCTACGAGCGCCTGTCTTCCGAAATGCAGCGGCGGATCGAGGGGCTGGAGGTTGTCTATCATTTCGTCACGGACTTCACCCAGTGCCGTCTGGGGGTGCCTGCCGATCTGCGCGCGGTAGCCAGCGAAAAGCCTGCAGCCGCGTTCAAGTACGATTTCCCGCCGGTGGTCCACCCGCTGGTCATCACCCAGAGCGAGACCGGACGCAAGGCGCTCAAGATCTCGCCGCTGCAGGTGCAGTACATCCTCGGGATGGACCGGTCGGAAAGCGACGCCCTGTTGGCCGAACTGGGCGCCGTGCTCTGCGACGAGACCTATGCCTATTACCACGACTGGCAGCCGAACGACATGGTGGTCTGGGACAACTGGCGGATGATCCACACCGCCTGCGGGGTGCCGGTAGATGTCTACCGCTACGCCCGGCGCACGACCATCATGGGGGACTATGAAGTCGGGCGCTATCTTGATCCGGCGCTTGATCGCAATCGGCCTGTCAAGCGCATCGTGGATTGACCTGACGAAGGCCGCCGCCAGCCGGAACGGCGCGGCGGCGGCCATCTCCGCGAGCGTTCATCGCCCGGTGTAGCGAGGAGCGCGCTTCTCCATGAAGGCTGAGGTCGCCTCGCGATAGTCTTCGGTCATCGTACCGAGGATCTGCGCCCGGTTTTCCGCCGCGATCGCAGCCGCGTAAGAGGATGCGTCCAGATTTTCCCACATCAGTTGCTTGGTGCGGGCCACCGAATAGGGGCTGTTGGCGAGGATGAGCCGGGCGTGGGCGACGGCCTCGTCCAACAGTGCTTCCGGTGTGCAGAGCGGGCGGATCAGCCCGGACTGCTCGGCTTCGGCCGCTTCGATCGACCGGCCCGTCAACAGGATGTCGAACGCGCGCGAGGCCCCGATCAGGCGAGGCAGAAGATAGCTTATGCCGCTTTCACCGCCGGTCAGCCCGATCTTGACCGCCGCGACGAGGAATCGCGCGGCGGGGCTGGCGATGCGAATGTCCGCGCTGAGCGCAATCGCCATTCCGGCGCGACCGCGGGGCCGTTGACGGCAGCGATCACCACCTGAGGCATGGCCCGGAGGCGCATGCCCATGCCCGCAAACTGTTCCTGCCAGAACAGTTTCTCCATCGCCCCGCTGGATCCCGCCTGGTTGCGCTCGTTGGATGCCTCGAGATCCTGCCCAGAACAGAAGCCGCGGCCGGCGCCGGTCAAGACCACTGCCCGGCAGGATTGCTCGGCGGAAAGGGTCTCTATAAGTGTGTTGAGATCGGCCACCATTTCGCGGGTAAGCGCGTTGAGACGCGAGGGCCGGTTCAGGGTGATCAGCGCGATGCCGGGCTCCAGCCGGTCCAGCAGGAGATGCTCGGACCCTGGCCGATCCTGCGCGGCCTTCATGCGACGTCAGCGTAGAAGTGCGGCATGCCCTTGGTACTGATCCGGTAGAGGAGTCGGCGCTTGCCCGGGGCGTCGGAATATTCGATCGGCGTGGCGCAGTGGACCGTGCCGAAATTGTCCCACAGCACGATGTCGCCCGGGCGCACCTTGTAGCTGGTCCGGAACTCCGGCCGGGCCACGTGCCGGCGCAGTTCACGGATCATCGCCGTGGCATCTTCATCGGCCATGCCCTTGATCGCGTAGGCGGTTCCAGAGGTGAATATCCCCTTCCTGCCGGTAACCGGATGGACCATGACAAGCGGATGCTCGGGCGCGTCGGTCCGGCGGGGCGGTCGGTTGGGATCGGGTTCGGTTTCGTCCTCGATCCACGGCGCGCGCCCAAGCTCGTGCAGGGCGACGAGGCCGTCGATTCGCCGGCGAGTGCCTTCGGGAAGGGCTTCATAGGCTGCGGTCGTGCTGGCGAAGTGGGTCTCGCCGCCCTCGTCCGGGGCCGCCTTTCCGAACAACATGGTCACGCAGCCCGGCTCGGCCTCGTAGCTGCTGTCGGAGTGCCAGTGCACGGCGCCGTCGCGCGTCACGACGGGTGTCGCGGGGTCGTTGTTGATGTGGATGATTTCGGGATGGTCCGGGTCGCGGTGTTCGGGAATGAAAAACTCGAGCGGGCGACCGAAATGGCGGGCGAAGGCGACATAGTCGGCATTGCTCAAGGTCTGTCCCGGCAGAACCACCACGCCGCGCTCGAAGAGGAGCGCGACGAGCTCCCGCATCGTCCCCTCAGTCATGTCACTCGACAGGTCGAGTCCCGTGACGATGCTGCCGATGGTGGGCGTAAGGTCGGTCGTCTGAAGGGGCATCCCGGCATGTTCCTGCATGGTCTGTGCTGATCGCAGCCTACATCGAGACGCCCCGATCGTCATGGTGGGAGGCACTGCGAGACGCAGTGTTTACGAGTGTGATGCCATCATCGCGCCCGCAACAGGCTTTCTTGCGCCGTGGACGCGATCAGCCTTCCGCTCCGGTCGAAAATGCGCCCCTGCGACAAGCCGAGTCCGTCGCTGGCGCTCGGGCTCGTGGTGTGGTGGAGAAGCCAGTCGTCGCAGCGGCCCGGACGGTGGAACCAGACCGTGTGGTCGAGGCTCGTGATCATCAGGCCGGGTCCATTCGTGGGCGGGGCGTGGGGCACGGCGGATACCCCCGCCAGCCAGTAGTCGCTGCAAAAGGCAATCAGGCACTGCTGCATCCGCGGATCTTCGATGGCCGCCGCGCTGGGCAGGCGCAGCCAGAACTTCCGCCTCGGCTTGGAGGTGCGCTCCACGAAATAGCGCTCCGGGGCAATCACGCGCATCTCGACCGGCAGCGGGCCGGAGAAATTGTCGATGGCAGCGGGGGCGACCTGGTGCGCGTTGTCGTGCACGAATTGCTGCAGGGGCGGCACGGCTTCGGGCGGCGGCACGTCGGGCATGGCCGGGTCCTGGTGGTTGAACCCCATCTCGGGTTCGTGAAACTCACACAGGATGACAAACAGCGCCCGCCCGTCCTGCTGGGCGATGACCTGCCGGTTGGCGAAGCGGCGGCTGTCCCGCAGGCGCTCCACCCGGTACTCGATCGGCCGATCGGTGCTGCCCGGCGCGAGGAACTGGGCGTGCAGCGAGGAGGCCGGGAGCCGTTCCACGGTGCAGGCCGCGGCCCACAGCGCCTGCCCGACCAGCCGCCCGCCGAACACGCTGCCCAGATGGTTGCGGCTTCCGGAGAGAGCCCGGAACGTGTCCGATCCGGTCGGCTCGAGCGCGAGGATGTTCTGCGCGGTGTCGCGCGTAAGCGGATCAGGTATCGCGCCAAACTGTGACGACATGAGGCTCCCCGTAAGATCCGACACACGATCGGCCCGGCGCGATGAATTGCAATCGGGCGGCTCCTGAATTCAGTCCTGTGATGGTTGCGCCGCAGGCTTCGCGTCCGTCGGCAGTCTGGGTTCGGAAGCCTTGAACAACATCCGGGCCATTGCTGCTTGTGCCGCGCGTTCGTCAGGTGCGCCCTCCGGGAAGAACCAGTCGCCCAGCAGGACCGCGCCGGCCAGCATGCCGAAGGCATAGCGGACCAGCAGCTCCGGCTCCACGTCCGTTTGCCAGCCATGCCGGGCATATTGGTCGCGCATGGTCTGGGCGGAGAGCCTGAAATAGTCGGCAAGGCCGCTGGACGGGATACTGGTTATTTCGTGACCGGACCGCACTAGGGCGTGGAGCAGTTCGGCGTTTTCCACCAGGAAGGGATAGGCCAGGTGGACGAATTCCGCGCTGCGCTGTTCGCGGCCTTCCGGTTGGCTGGCGATCTTTTCGAGGTAGGTCACGAGCCGCGCATGGAACGGCGCGATCACGGCTTCCTCGAACAGCGCCGCCTTGCTGCCGAAGTTTTTGAAGATCAGTGGTTCGGCCACCTGGGCCCGTTCGGCGATCTGGCGCGTGGCCGCCCCGGCGAAGCCGCGTTCGGCAAAGCACCGCCGCGCCGCATCGAGTGTCAGCCGACGAATCTCGTCGGTGGTCCGGCGCGGCCGGCGTTGACCGGTCAGACCTTTGCTGACCTTCGGTCTGTCGCGGATATCGCTCACGTTCCTGAATTCCCCTTGGCTCGAATCACGTTGAGGTATAAATAGCAAACACTAACTAAGATGCTGTCCATGGCTGCATCGTCGAGAGGACCTGATGAGCGCACAGTATGACATGGTGATCCGCGGGGGAACCGTAGTTGATGGAACCGGCGCCGCACCCTTCGTGGCGGACATCGCCGTCAAGGGGGGGCTGATCGTCGCAATCGGCGCGGTCGAAGGCGCCGGCGTCGAAGAGATCCAGGCTGCCGGCCTGACCGTTACGCCCGGCTTTGTCGACGTGCACACCCATTATGACGGCCAGATCACGTGGGAAAATACGCTGGCGCCATCTTCGGATCACGGGGTGACCACCGTTGTCATGGGCAATTGCGGTGTGGGTTTCGCCCCGGTCCGCAAGGGTGACGAACAGCTGATGATCAAGCTGATGGAGGGCGTTGAGGACATTCCCGAGGTTGTCATGGCCGAAGGGGTCCCGTTCAACTGGTCGAGCTTTCCCGAATATCTCGACGCGCTGGCCCGGCGCGAGTGCGACGTCGACTTCGCCACGCAGATCCCGCACAGCCCCTTGCGCGTGTTCGTAATGGGCAAGCGCGGTGCCGACCTTGAGCCGCCGACGCCCGATGACCTGTTGGAAATGCGTCGCTGCGTGGCCGAGGCGGTCAGGGCGGGCGCGATCGGCGTGGCCTCCTCGCGCAACCTGTTCCACCGGTTCCGGTCTGGCCATCTCGCCCCATCGGTCACGACCGAGCTGGACGAGGTGCTGGCCCTGGCCCAGGGGTTGCGGGATGCCGGTGGCGGCATCTTCCAGTGCAATCCCAACCTTGACAACGATGCGGACGAGGAGCTCGAGCTGTTTCGCACCCTGGCGGTCGAGGCCGGCTGCCAGGTCACGTTCAGCCTCATCCACTATCCGCTTATCCCCGAGAACTGGGACAAATATGTCCGTGGCCTTCGCGAGGCCAGGGCCGAGGGGCTGGACATCAAGGGGCAGTTCATGCCCCGGCCGATGGGCGTGCTCTATGGGCTCAACCTCAGCTACCATCCGTTCTCGCTCAACCCCAGCTACCGGCCGTTGGCCTCGCTCCCGCTGACTGAAAGGGTCGCCCGGATGCGCGATCCGGAACTGCGAGCGAAGATCATCTCCGAAGAGCCGGAAGATCCCAATCCGGCCTTTGTCGGCTTGATCAGGTCGATCCGTGCCCTGTTCCCCATGTCCGATCCGGCCGACTACAACTTCGCGCCGGAAGACAGCCTGCAGGCTCAGGCCGAACGGGCCGGGCTGGACCCGCGCGAAGTGATCTACGATGCGCTGCTGGCCGATGACGGCAAGGCGATCCTGTGTTCGTACTCCTCCGATGTGCAATCCTACATGGACTTCAGCCGCGACCTGATCGGCGAGGACAACACGATCCTTGGGCTGGGCGACGGCGGCGCCCACTATGGGATGATCTGCGACGCCGCCTATACGACCTACATGCTGGCAGGCCGACGCAAGACCGACGGGCTGCCCCTGCCCAGGGTGATCAAGGCCCTGACCAGCCAGCCGGCGGCATCGGTGGGGTTGAATGACCGCGGTACCCTTGCGGTCGGCTACAAGGCTGACATCAACCTGCTCGACCTCGATAACATGGTCCTGCACCGGCCTCAGGTTAAGGCAGACCTGCCTGCGGGCGGCAAGCGCCTGACGCAGAAGTCCGAAGGCTATGTGGCGACGATCGTCAGTGGGGTCGTCACCTATCGGAGCGGCGCCTCGACCGGGGCGCTACCGGGGCGGCTGGTTCGCGGCATGCGCAAGGCCCCGGGGGTCATGGTGGAAGCGGAGCCGGCGCTCGCCTGACTACACGGTGTCGAGCGTGAGCGCCGGGCCGTCGGGGCCGGCGCTCCCCCAATAAGGGGCGACACCATCGCGGGAGAGGCAAGTGGCTGATACCATCAGGGTCGGGATCATCAGCGCCAACTGGGCGCTGAAGGTCCACGGAGCGGCTTGGCGGCGGATCGAGGGGGTAGAGGTGGCCGCCATCTGCACCTCGCGCCAGGAAACTGCGGAGCGCGCTGCCCGCGAGTACGGCATTTCCAAGGCCTATTGGAGCCACGAGGAAATGTCGGCGGATCCGGACCTTCACATCATCGACGTGGGCACCCGGCCGTCGTTTCGGTATCCCATGGTCATGGCCGCCCTGGCAAACGGCAAGCACGTCTACGATGCGCTGCCCTTTGCCGTCAGCCTTGCCGATGCCGAGGCGATGCGCGATGCCCAGCAGGCTGCGGGTTTGGTGGGGGTGGTGGATGCGCAGTTCCGCTGGTCACCCCCGGCCCAGCAGATGAAGCGGATGATTGATGACGGATTTATCGGTCGTCCCCTCGGCTTCAATGTCCAGCTCATGCTGCCGCTGATCGTCGCGAACGGGAAGCCCTACCCTTACAGCGCCTTTTCGGAACATACCGACCCTTACTACTGGCTTGCGGAAAAGAGCAGCGGCGGCAGCGCCTGGCGCAATTTCGCCTCCCACGCCCTGCTCTTCCTCACCCATCTGATCGGGCCGGTGGCGAAAGCCAACGGCATGCTGACAACTGGCCTGCCAGAATGGCATCTCCCCAGCGGAGAAGTGCTCCGGCCCGAGACTCATGATCTGGGCAGTGCGACGCTCTGCATGGAAAACGGTGCGATCGGCAGCTTGCAGGCTGGCTGGTGCGTGCCGGATACCGAAGGCTGGAGAGTAGAAATTTGGGGCGACCGCGGGCGATTGCTGCTGGTCGACAACAGCTTCGGCAACCTGATGTCCGCAAAGCTCTACGGCGGTGACGGAAGGCTGCTGACCTATGGCGCGCGCACTTGCGAAGAGGTGACGATCGACCCGCAGCTGTACGCGGTTCCGGGTGTGGACGGCGGAGAGAACGGTCCGCGCAATTTCGTGGCCATGGACTGGATGTTCGCCAGCATGGTGGAGGCAATCCGGACCGGCCGCGAAGGATCGCCCAGCTTCGCGGAAGCGGCTGCGGTCCACCGCGTGGTCGAGGCTGTGGAGCTGGCCGATCGTGAGCAGCGCACGATCAGCATGGCCGAAATAGCCTGACACGGCACGGGTTGTACGGACCCTAGATGCCCGCCGATACCATCCGCGACCAGCCATGCAGCCGTTGCCACAGCACCGTGCGGGTGGATGCGAAATTGTGCATGTGGGCCATGGTCGGCACGATGAAGATGCTGACATCGCGTGACGTCTGATAGGCGGCCGCTTCGGCATGAGGTTTGGGGCACGTGTCACGCTCGCCGTTGGCGACGAGCACCGGCACTGCGACGGCGGCGGCCTCGGCGGCGAAGGTGCCAGGCAGCATCATCTGCACGGCGCAGTGGGGAATGGTCAGGCTGCCGAATTCCGGCGCCGTCTGCCGAACCGGATAGCCGCCCTTCATGTCCTCGTGCAGGATGTCGGCCGGGACATCCTCCCAATGGAACGCGTAGCGGTAGTCCACTCCGGTGTGGTCATGCTCTACGTGGTTCGTCACGCGGCCCTCGGCCACGGCATCGAAACGGCGAATCCCGTGTTCGAAGGCCGCCGCGTCGGCTTGGGGCAATACCGTGTGGATCGCGCTGACTCCGCAGGGCGCAATGGCATCGAACGTGGCGAAGCGGCCCTGGGCGAGGATCGTTACCCCGCCGCCCATCGATTGGCCCATGCCCACCTTGAACAGCCGATCAACGGCCGGGTAGCCGCTGGCCAGCGTGCCATCGCTCAGCGCCCCGGCGATCTGCCGAACGCAACTGTCGTGCGTGGCGGCGAGAGTCTGGTAGGTTATCCGGGATAGGTCAGGAACAGAGCTTTCGCCCACCCCAAGGTGATCGATCGTCACGTAGATCGTGCCCTGCGCGACGTGCCATTCGGCTTCATTGTAGCCGGCGTGGCCAGCGAAATGCATTTCGAAGTAGCGGCGGCTGTAGCCCCCGCCCGGGCAGGCAAAGATGGCGACTGGCCGTTCCGGAAGCAGATCGGGCGTGGGCAGGTAGATGGAAACCGCCATGTCCGCGCGCTCGCCGACATCGGCAGCAGCGGTGACATCGATGCGGCGTTCCAGTCTGATCATGGCCTTTCTCCTGCGTTCATCGGGCCTGCGCTGTCGATCTTCTGACCTTGGGCAAGGCGCCGGGCAAATTATCTTCGATATCTGCGCAAGAGCATCGGCACTGTGATGCTTGTGGTTGGGCCATGCCATCGCGTTTGGCCTTGTCGTAGTCAGCGTGGGAAGGGGTGCATACAACCTGACGCCCCCGACTGTCCTATGCTCTCAAGGTGATCCCGTGCGCACAGCCTACATCGTCTCGCCTGTCCGAACCCCCGTCACCAGGTATCTTGGCGCAATGTCGGAGGTTCCCGCGGAGCGACTGGCGGAGACGGTAATTCGCGCCGTGGTTGAGCGCAGCGGGGTCGATCCCGCGGCGATCGACGATGTGGTTTTCGCCCAGTCCTATGCCAACGGCGAGGCGCCGAGCATTGGCCGCTGGGCGGCGCTCGCGGCGGACCTGCCGATGGAAGTACCCGGGATGCAACTGGATCGCCGCTGTGCCGGGGGGCTTACCGCCGTGGCCATGGCCGCTGCGATGGTGCAGGGCGGCATGGCCGAGGTCATCCTCGCCGGCGGCGCGGAAAGCATGAGCAACGTGGAGTATTATACCAACGGCATGCGCAAGGGGATGCGGGCGGGAAATGCGACCCTCTACGATCGGCTCGACCGCCAGCGCGAGCGTTCGCAGCCGGAGGAGCGGTTTGGCCGGATTTCCGGCATGATCGAGACGGCGGAGAACGTCGCCCGCGCATATTCCATTTCGCGTGACGATTCCGATGCCTATGCGGCGCAAAGCCACCAGCGCGCCGCCGCCGCCTGGGAGGCCGGAAAGTTTGATGCGGAGGTCGTTCCGGTAACGGTCAGGACCCGCAAGGGCGAGGTCATGGTCAGCCGGGACGAGGGCATTCGTCCCGACACGACGGTCGAGAGCCTGGCCGTGCTCAGGCCAATCATCAAGGACGGGGTCGTCACGGCCGGCAATGCCAGCCAGCAGAACGATGCCGCAGCCGCCTGCCTGATCGTGTCGGAACAGGGACTGAAGGACCTGGGATTGTCTCCGATGGCCCGGTTCGTCGGCTATTCGGTCGCGGGCTGCCATCCGTCCCTGATGGGCATCGGACCCGTGCCGGCGGTTGAAAAGCTCTTTCGACAGACGGGACTCGGCTGGGGCGATATCGATCTCGTCGAATTGAACGAGGCTTTCGCTGCCCAGGTGCTGGGCGTCCTGGCCGGATGGCAATGGCACGATGCCGACCGTCTCAATGTCAATGGCGGCGGCATTTCGCTGGGCCATCCGATCGCCGCGACTGGCGCCCGCATCCTCACCTCCATGACTCACGAGATGCAGCGCCGGCACGCGCGCTATGGCCTGGAAACCATGTGTGTCGGCGGAGGGCAGGGCGCTGCGGCCATCTTTGAGCGGGCCTGATCGGGCGCGGCCGGGCCTCCGGGATCGGCGCATCACCCAGGGTGAGTGCCGCCGCCCGCAACTTCGAGTCCGCGACCGGTGATCATCGCTGCCTCGTCGCTGGACAGGAACAGGACCGCGGCTGCCACCTCGGCAGGCTGGACGGCCCGCGCGATCACCTGGGCCTCGCTGGCGATGGCGGCCTGCTCGGCCTCGCTGAACATGCCGGCGATCACCGGCGTCGCGGTCAACCCCGGCAGCACACTGTTGACCCGGATGTTGTCCGCCGCATAGGCGCAGCTGGCATATTGGCTGAGATGGATCACGCCCGCCTTTGCAGCGGAGTAGGATGGAGCAGCAGCGGGCGTATACCGCCGGCCTGACATCGAGGCGGTGTTGACGATGGTCCCTCCGCCGTTGGCCTTCATGACCGGGATCTCGTGCTTCATCGCGAGGAATGCGCTGGTAAGGGAGATCCGCAAGGTCCAGTCCCAGTCCTCGAGGCTCAGGCTTTCCATCGTGCCGGGCCGCGACATGCCGACGTTGTTGAAGGCATGCCGGACCGGGCCATGGGCCACGCAAGCCCGGGCGATCATGGCCTTGACCGATGCTTCGTCCGTCGCGTCGGTGCGAACGAACAGGGCCGTGCCGCCTCGTTCGCGGATCGCTGCGCAGACCCGTGCTCCCGAAGCGGGGTCCAGCTCGGCCAGGGTAAGGTGCGCGCCTTCGTCGGCGAAGGCCATGGCAGTGGCCTCGCCGATGCCCGAACCGGCACCGGTGATGATCACCGATCGCCCTTCGAACCGCCGTCGCCCCATCATGTCCTTGCCTCCGATCAGCCCACTATTTCCGCGCGGCGGGTTGGCGGGTGAGGCCGGGTGCCGGCTCCGCCAAGTCCCAGAAGGGGGCCCAGGTCGCGAAATCCTGCGGGAGCGTGGGCTCCTGCGGATGGGCAGGCCAGGCAGTGAAAGGGGCGGCCGGCCGCTCCTCCCAGTCCGCGGCATACCAGTGCCGCTCCCGCCGGCGGACGAAGTACCAGTCCCGCCCGCGCCGTTCGTAGGTATCGAAATAGGCGATCGCCATGACGATCCAGCGGTCGCCGTCCTCGTGTTCGGCCCGGCAGTAGACCACGCCGTGGGCATGGTCATCGTCGTCGAATTCGATCCTGTGGCCGCAGATCTGGTGAACCGAACGGTAGAAACTGCGCAAGGCCGTGGTAATCAGTTCCTTCAGCACGTCACGCCCGGCTCCATGCTGGCCGCAGTTCACGTCGGGCACGAACAGGCCGGCCCATTGCGCCACGTCCCGTCCATCAATGGCAAGAGCATAGCGGATCGGAAGCTGCTGGATCGCGGCATGGGATTCGAGTCGGTCGATCCGTCGAGCAAGGTTATCGGTCATCTCAGCCCGCCTGCGTCGGCGGGATTGAACGGCGGACATGGGGAGCTGGCCCGGCCATCCTCACTGCCCGGTAAAGTGTGGGCTGCGCTTCTCGATGAAGGCGCTGCGCTTTTCCGCGGTATCGGCGGTCGACTGGCTCATGAAGATCGCGCGGTTTTCCAGTTCGATGGCGGACGACAGGCTGGGCGCGTCGACGTTGAGCCACATCGAGCTCTTGGTGACGGCGAGGCCGATCGGGCTGTTGGCCATGACCGCTGCGGCAAGCCGCAGCGCCTCGTCCATCAGGGCTTCGTCATCGACACAGCGCAGGATCAGACCGATCCGCTCGGCCTCTTCGGCCATCACGGACCGCCCGGTCAGCATCAGCTCGGCGGCGCGTTGCATGCCGACCAGCCGGGGCAGAAGATAGCTGAACCCCATCTCGTGCCCGGTGCCGGCATTGTGAAAGGCGTTCACGAATTTCGCCGAGCGCGCCGCGATCGTCATGTCCGCCGCCAGCGCGATGGGATAGCCCGCGCCGGCGGTGACACCGTTGACGGCGCAGATCACCGGCTGGGGCAGGGCCCGCATCAGCACCGGGATCTGGCCGAGCTTGTCCATCACCTGCCGTTGCAGCTGGGCCTTGCCAAGGTCCGCGCCGGCCCAGTCCGGCTGGCCCGCGCCGCGGATGTCGTGCCCGGCGCAGAAGCCGCGTCCCGCCCCCGTCAGGACGACGACGCGCACGTCATGATCATACCGTACTGCCTCAAGGTGATCGATCAGCCCCGCGTACATTCCGAAAGTCAACGAGTTGAGCGCGTCCGGCCGGTTCAGCGTAAGACGGCAGATGCCGTCCGCCGGGGAGTCGCGTTCGATGTCGGCCATAAGGCTCTTGTCCTAGCTGTCGTATATGCGCCCCAAGGGTGTGACCCATTGCCCCGCAAAAGGCGAGCGGCCAAAATGAAGGCACGGCCAACCCGGGCGGTTCATCATGGTTGTGAACTGCACTGTCCGCGCCTTGTCTTGGCCGCCCGCGGGGACAAGGAAGGCTCCATACCGTCCATCAAGGTGACCAATGGCCAGACTGCCTCTCGACAAGATCCGGGTTCTCGATCTCACGCGCGTACTCGCGGGACCGTTCGGGTCGCAGGTGCTGGCGGACATGGGCGCGGACGTGATCAAGATCGAGCGCCCGGTGGTGGGCGATGATGCCCGGATCTTCGGCGAACCGTATCTGCGCGACGCCGAAGGCAACCGCACGCGCGAAAATGCCTTCTACATGTCGGTGAACCGCAACAAGCGCTCGGTCGCGCTCAATATTGCCAGCGCAAAGGGGCAGGCAATTATTCGCGACCTGGTCCTGACCTGCGACGTGGTGATGGAAAACTACAAGGTCGGCGATCTCAAGCGCTATGGGCTGGACTACGAGAGCCTCCGCGCGATCAACCCGGGAATCATCTACTGCTCGGTCAGCGGCTATGGCCAGGACGGGCCGCTGGCCGCTAAGCCGGGCTATGACGCGGTGTTTCAGGGCGAGTGCGGACTGATGAGCGTGACCGGCGTCCCCGACGGGAAGCTGGGGGCCGGGCCGATGAAGGTCGGCCCCAGCATTATTGACCTGTTCACCGGACTGAACGTGGCCAATGCCGTGCTCGGCGCGTTGTACTACCGCGACGCGAACGGGGGCGAGGGACAGTACATCGACGTAGCTCTGCTCGATTGCGGCGTCGCGGCCTTGTCGCACTACGCGCAGATTTACCTGACGTCCGGAGAAGTGCCGGTGCGTCGTGGCACCCAGGGCAACGGCGGTATGCCGACCAGCATGTTCCCGTGCAGTGACGGCGCGATCATGATCACCTCCGGCAACGACAAGCAGTACGAAGCCCTGTGCGACGCCGTGGGCAGGCCCGAGCTCAAGGCCGATCCCCGGTTTTACACCAATGTCGAACGGGTGAAGAACCGTGACGAGATCACCGAAGTGTTCAACGCGATCTTCTGCGTCAACACCGTGGACCATTGGCTCGCCGTGCTGGGCGAGGCCGGAATCCCCAGCGGACCGATCAATGACCTGGAACAGGTTTTCGACTATCCCCAAGTGGTCCATCGCGGGCTCCGGGTGCGGGCTCCCCATCCCCTGAAGCCGGACCTTGACGTGATCCGCAGCCCGCTCAAGTTTTCGGAAACGCCGATCAGCGAATACCGGGCGCCTCCGATGCTGGGGCAGCACACGCGCGAGTTCCTGGCCGCGGAGCTGGGCCTGGACGAGGCTGCGCTGGCCGCCCTCGCCGACGAAGGCGTGATCTGAGCTGTCGGCTTCGTCAGACGTAGCCGCGCTTGCGCCGATAATCGGCGAATTGCGCGGCAAGGCCCTCGGTCGTCAGGCCGAAATCTTCCGGGCCATGCTTCGGCCCCTTAGGCGCCTCGTGCGGGTGGGCCGCGAGCCAGGCAAGCATTGCTGCTTCCGTTTCGGCTGAAAGGATCAGTCCCAGCTGGTCGTAGATTGACTGGATCACGCCAATCTGGTCACGGACGAAGTCGCCGAACTCCATGTCGATGAAGGTGGTGCCGGGATGACGCGCGCGCACCCCCTCGGCCCGGGCGAGTGCTTCTGCCCAGAGTGCCGATTCCCGGCGGCCGACATCGGCTGCGTCAGCCTTGTCTCCGCAGAAGGCGCGCCGGGCCGACAGGATGAGATTGCTGACCGAAGGCATCGACGCTACCGGATCGCGATGGGTCTGGATGATCGTGGCCTCCGGGAAGACATTCAGCACTTCCTCCAGCGAAAACAGGTCGGTCGGATTCTTCAGCAGCCAGCGCCGGTCATCATCCGCTCCGATCAGGCGCAGCACGTCGGCAAGCCAGCGATAGCTGTCGGTATCGTCGCGCCCGCGATACCAGGCGTCGTAATCCGGCACGTTCCACATCGATGGCCACATGTTGTTGGCAAAGCTGGAGCCGAGGATGAAGATTGATTCCTCGATGCCCTCCACGGTCATCATGTGGTCGGCGGCAGCCTCGGGCGAGGCGGCAAGAAAGGCATCGAGCGAAGCCTTTTCCGCGACATAGCCGGGGATCTGTTCCCATCTGTCGCGGGGCGGGCGTGGCATCGGATATATGGTCAGCCAGTGCTCCGGCCCCTGGAACCGGGGGTCAAGCGACATCAGCAGGTGCAGCACGGTCGTGCCCGATCGCACCAGACCCGCGATCACGATCGGGTCGCGGATAGGCCGAGCCAGGGCATCGGGACGATCCTTTAACCCCTGAACCGCCAAGGCGCGGGTATCGAGCGATTGGCCGATCCGCCACGCGCTGGCCGCAACACACTCGGGCGCCAGGTTGAGTGCGCGTACCTCTCGAAGCAGGCGCTCCAGCCCTTCGCGAAACGACGGGTCGCCAAAGTCGGAAAGCCCTGTCCGTGCCGTGGACGCCGTCAGCAGGGCATCCATCGTGAGCATCTCTCGCGTTTCCATGGGGGCCTGTCCGTTCACGCCGCGGCCCACGGATCGACATGGACCTTGGTCTCGTTCGCCCCGGCTCGAAGCTGTTCAAGCAAGTCGGGGAAGGCATCCAGACCGACGGTCCGCGAGACCATCAGGCGCGGCTCCACATGGCCGGCGTCCAGCATATCCGCGCAATGCTGGAATTCACGCAGCGTATAGGCGAAGGAGAACTTCATGGTGACCTGCTTCCAGGTCGCCAGCGAGGGCAGGATCGGGTCGGGCGCGGTGCAAAAGCCGAGCGAAATCACCTGTCCACCCGGCCCAACGAGTTCAACGGCCTTCTGGGTCATGCCGACAGCGCCGGCGCATTCGAACACGATGTCGGGCATTCCGCCCAGAGCCGCGTTGATCCGTTGCCCTTCGCCTTCTCCGAGAGCCTCAAACGCCGTTGCTCCCATCTTCCCGGCCAGTTCGGCCCGGCGTTCAGAGCGGGATACGGCGACGATCCGGCCTGCGCCGAGCAGGCGAGCCCAATAGATCACCGCAAGACCGATCGAACCGGCGCCGAGCACGGCAATACGGGCGCCCGGATCCATCTGAGCCAGCCTCACCCCGCGCAAGCCCACGGCAAGCGGCTCCACCAGCGCTCCGTCCTCGGGGGACAGGGCGTCGGGAAGGATGATCGTGCTCGGCGCTGATATCCGCATGTATTCGCCGAAGCCGCCAACCCTGCCCTGCATCTGGAAGCAGGCCATCGGATAACCGGTGAGGCACTGCACGCACGCACCGCAGCCGGCGACCGGCATCGCCGTGACGAACTGGCCGATCTTGAGGCTGTCCACTCCGCGGCCAAGGGCGACGATCTCGCCGCAGTATTCATGGCCGATCACGCTGTTGGACGGCGCATCGTTGCCGCGGCCCGAAGTCATGTGCAGGTCGGTACCGCACACGCCGCAGCGCCGCACCTTTATGACCACCTCGCCCGCGCCGGGTTCGGGATCGGGCACCGTTTCCACCACCAGCGGTACGCCCGCTTGCTTGAACACGGCAGCCTTCATGATGCTCTCCTCGACAGGGCCGCATCGGAAGTTCTCGATCCCGGCCGGCGTATTCGCCTCCCGATTTAGATACTAGAGAGTACCTAAAATGGCAAGCGCCGTGGCCTCCCGGGTCACCATGGTCGGGACGACCTGTCGGCATTTCCGTCTTGCAGCGTTCACGCAAAAGCCCGGGAAGCTCGGCACGGGTCGGGGACGGACCTATCGCGTCCGCGTCCGGGGAACCGCATCGAAGAACTTGCGGCCTTCATCGTAAAGGCAGATGAACTCGCTGAACACGCCAAGATCGTCGCGAGTGTCGGCATAGATGTAGTCGATCGCTCCGGGCATGGATCCTGCCATCGGCACCGCATATCCCAGTTCGGCGAGCCGCTGCATTGTGCTGGCGTAGCTGTCTACGAGTATCCCCAAATGGTGAAGCCTGATCGGCCCGTCTGTGTCGGGAATGGCGTGATCGTAGATAGTCGTCTGGGCAGGATCGGGTTCGATGATCTCGGTCATCACCTCATCGATCCAGGCCAGCGCGATCCGGCGGGTCGGGGCCGACACGCCGTTGATTGGCTCGGGGCTGGTGACGAGGAAATCCGTGGGTCCGAACTTGCGGCAAAAGGCAGCGCAGGCGGCGTCGAGGTCACGCGTGACATATCCGTGCTGAAAAAAGCCACTGAAGAAATTGTGCATGAGGGGGCCTTTCGCGGGCACTGCACGCAGGAGCACCTGCCCGCCAATATAGCTACTGTTTTGCACCTATGTGCGCAACAAACTGTGTTCCGCTCCGTGGCGGGGTTCACGGTTTGCGTCAGGACACGTGATAGCCCCCGTCGACGGTCAGGTGGTGGCCGGTGATGTAGCTTGCCGCTGGGCTGGCGAGGAAGAGGATGGCGCGCGCCTGTTCGATCGGGTCCGAGATACGCCCAAGTGCGATCCGCCCCGGTTGCACCATCGGGCCCCGGGCGGGCAGCTCGTCCATCATCGTGCTTGTGCCTCTGCTGGCCGTGCCGCCCGGCTGGACCGAGTTCACGCGGATCCCGTCGGGCGCAAACTCAATCGCGGCGGCGCGGGTCATCGCATCCACGCCGGCCTTTGCCGAATCGTAATGGGCATTGTTGAAGATGGTCGGGTGCCTGGCGCTGACGGACGACACATTGACAATCGAACCCCCGCTGCCCTGTTCGCGCATGATCCGAATTGCCTGGCGCATCATCAGGAAGGTGCCGCGGGACGTGACTGCATGCATGCGGTCCCATTCGGAGGCTGGCATGGTCATGGTATCGGCCTTGCGCCGGTACGCCGCGACATTGGCAAGCACGTCAACCCCGCCGAACAGTTCGACCGCACGGCAGAACAGGGCCTTCACGCTGGCCTCGTCGCTGATATCGCACAAAGCCCATGGGCAGCCGGCCGTCTCTGCCGCAGCGCTCAGGGCGGCTTCCTCGATGTCAACGAACAGGACCTTCGCGCCGACCTGGTGAAACAGGTCGGCCGTGGCGAGGCCAATTCCCGAGGCTGCCCCGCTGACGATCGCGCGCTTGCCTGCAAGAGCGAAGGAGGCGAGTGGCTCGCGTTCGGCTTCAGGCGGGTTTGCGCTCATCATGCGTTCCTTGGATTTGCGGGTTTGGAGCACCTTCCGACCCGTCCGGGTCGCCATGATTGGGGCAGAAAGCCCTTTTGCAAGGCGCAGCGCGCGCCAGGGGCTGTTTGCCCGGGGGCCACCCGGTTCAGGTAAGGCATATAGGGTGGGCCCTCCGTGGCAAAGTCTTGCCGATGCAGTGCGCCATCCAACAGGCATGTGATCGCACGGCGGTCGCCAGGTTTGCCTGCGGCCGAAGGCCAGGCCTGCGGACTTGCACTTGGTTTCGCCGTGCCCTTTGTCTATCGGCGAGGGATGAACAGGCGTGACCCAAAGCGGCAGGCGCTCCCCAGGCATTCACCCGGCGCCCGGGCGAGCTGGCGGGGCGGCCGCCTGCCTCGCGCCGAAGTCGACCAGCGGATCGACACCCTGCTGGACATCGCCGCAGACGAGTTCGCCCGCTCCGGCTACGGCGGGACCAGCCTCGACCGGCTGGTCGAGCGATCCGGCGTCAGCAAGACCACGATCTATCGCCGCTTCGGCAACAAGGAAGGACTGTTCCTCAGTCTGGTCGATTGCAGCCTCAATCGGACCAGAAGCGCGCTGCGTACCGTTTCGCTGGAAGAGAACGACCCGCTCGGCACGGTGACCCGATTTGTCGAAGCCTATACCCGGGCCGCTGTCGATGAGCCGATGGCCCAGACCCTGCTGCAGATCGCCGTGGCCGAGCGCCGGACCTTCCCGCAATTTGCCGAGACGCTGCTGGCCAATGCTCTGGACGGGTTCGAGCCGCTTGCCGGTTATTTCGCTTCGTTGATGGAGGACGGCGTCATGCGTGGTGGCGATCCCCTGGAGGCTGCTTTCGAACTGCAGGCGCTGATCACGCACGGGTTCCGCGTGATGGTTGATGACCGTGCCTTCCTGCAACGGCCGGGACGGGCCGCCGATATCGCGGGGAGGTTCCTGCGGGGCTGGTCCTGAGAACGGGCCTTCGTCCGGCGCATCTGCAATAGGAACGAGGCCCGTCCGGGCGACGGGCAGCGCCCAAAGGACAAGGCCCGCCTGGGGGGACGGGCCTTGTCCGGTTGATGTCCCGGCGGGCGAACCCGCCGGGAGAATCTCGGCTCAGAACATGACGCGCAGTTCGACGCCGTAGGTCCGCGGCGGCTGCAGGTACACGGCCGACTGGGGTGCGGTCTGGGTGATGTTGAGCGAGTTGCCCGCGGCAAAGCCATGGGCGGCATCGACATGGTTGAGGATGTTCTTGCCCCACAGGCTCAGCTCGGCCTTGGTGCCGCCGGCCAGCGGGATGTCCTTGAGCGCTAGGCGCGCATTGACCCGGTTGGTCGAGATCGGCGACACGTAGGTCGGCTTGGGCGTTGCCGTACCGCCGCTCGCGACGGTGACCAGGGGTGTTGGCGCGGCCACGTAGGCATCGCCCGAGCGGACCCATTCGCCGTGGAACGCCAGCCTGCCGAGGCTGCCCACCGGATAGGTGTAGTCAAGCGACACCGAACCCGAATGCTTGGGCGAACCGACCGGCGCCAGCTGGACGTAGGTGGCGTTCGGATGAGCGGTTAGATCGGCCGCCGACGGGATCAGACCGCCGTCCGCGCGGAAGGTATAGCCCGTCAGAACGAACGACTTCAGCGTGGTGGAGTCGAGTCCGATGTAACGGGTGTTCGAATCCAGGTAGGTGTAGTTGGCCGAAATCGAAAGGCCGGCCGCAGGTCGGATGCTCAGTTCCACTTCGAGGCCCGTGGTCTTGAACTTGGACGGGGAGTTGAACGTTTCCGTGATGCTGGGGTTGATCGCCGGCTGCGACTGCAGCGGGATCTGCTGGCCTTCGACGATATTGTGGAACCCGGCGATGTTCAGCGTGACGCGGCGATCGAACCACTGGGACTTCAGGCCGATTTCATAGCTCATCAGGCTTTCCGCATCGAAGGCGTTGAACACGTTCGAGCGGACGTTGGCACCACCATCGCGGAAGCCGCGGGCTACGCGGATGTAGGTGTTGAGGTCGGGGGTCCACTGGTACCGGATCATGAACGCCGGATCGACCCGGTCGGTCTTCGCAACGTTGGTGACAGGGGTGGCGAGTACCACGCCGCCGTTGATCACCCGGCTGCCGTTCTTGGTATCGTTGCTGTAGCGCAGGCCGGCGACGAGTTCGAGCTTGTCGTCGAACATGGCCGGCTTGAAGCTGGCTTGCCCGTAGAGGGCGTACGATTCGGTGTTTGAGAGGGAGCGCTTGAAGCCTGGAGCCAGCTGCCAGATCTGGCGGGTAGGCTGGACCCCGGCGCTGGTATCGCAAGGAGCGTTTCCGCTCAGGCGCGGGTTGAGGTTGGAAAGCGGCCCGAAGCAGTTCGTTGCGAAACCGGAATCACGCTCGTCGATCACCTTCTCCTGGAAGTAGATCGCGCCTGCCGTCAGGTTGAAGCTGCCCTTGCTGTAGATCGCCTGGACTTCCTCGCTGATGGTCTTCGAATTCAGGTATTCGCCGGCGAAGGGATTTACCGCGGACAGCGCGATCGACAGGTCGTTGCCGCCCTGACGACGCGAGGTACGCAGGCCGGTGATCGACTTCAGTGTCAGCGCGTCGGAGGCGTTGTAGGTCAGCGTCAGGCTGTGGCCGAACGACTTGGTGATGAACGGCACATACAACTGCGCATACGGCGCCCGGGTGGGATAGCCGGCGTTGAAGTCGAGCGGCGCCTGGCTGAACATCCCCTGCGTGGTGAACAGCAGGGCCGGATCGTTCCGGCCGTTGGGGTTGGAGATGGTGCCGTAGGCAGACGAAGTGGTGAACTGGGTCAGGCCCTGGTCATCCTTCGCCCAGCTGTTGTCATAGGTGTAGAACACGTTGAGCGGGCCGAAGTCGCGTTCGACCGCAACGCGCCAGCCGTGGCTGTTGAGTTGGCTGAGGTCCTGGTCATAGTTGCCGACCGGGAACTGGAACGAGGACAGCGGGTGGGTGTACAGCTGGATGTTCTCGAGCAGCGGGTTGCGCGTGTTCTTGATGTACCCGTCGTGGGCACGATAGCTGCCCGAGATCTGGACCCTGAACCCGGCGATTTCCGGCAGGTCCAGGCGACCCTTGGCATAGCGGGTGTTGAAGTTGCCATAGCCGCCGCTGAAGTCACCGTTCAGCTTGCCGGTGGGGCGCTTCGACACGATTTGGATCGCGCCGGCTTCCGCGTTGCGGCCGAACAGCTGGCCTTGCGGGCCGCGCAGCACTTCGACACGCTCCGGCGTGATCAGGTCCATGGCCATGCCCTGGGCGCGCGGCAGGTTGATCCCGTCGATGTAGAAGGCGGCCGGCTGGTCATTGGTGCCCTGCGACGGATCGGACGTGCCGTAACCGCGGATATTGAGGGCGATGGCCGTTTCGGAACCGAACATCGAGTTGATGTTGAGGCCCGGCACCTTGCCCGAACCGAGGTCGGCGGCGCTGGAAATGCCGCGGTCGCGCAGGGTTTCGCTGCTCAGCGCGGTGACGGCGAGCGGCACTTCCTGCAGGCGCTGTTCGCGCCGGGTCGCGGTAACGACGATGTCCTGGCTGGTAATGCCCTCCGCAGGGGCGCCGGACTGCGCGAAGGCACTGCCGGAGCCGACGAGCGCGAGCGTGCATGCGCCAATCAGGTAAGATGATTTTTTCATGTATTTCCTCCCTCCACGAGTTCTTCACAGTGGGGCGACCCCGTGATCGCCGGTCTCTTGGAACTGATCTTTTTTCCGCCGGTGCAGCACCGACGTCTTCACATGGAGATGCAAACCTACAGGCAAATCGCGGCTTCGCCATGCGGGGGCCGGCGATATCGTCTATCCGATGAGTTCGATCCGAACGGGGATGTTGCCCATGCGTGGCAACCCGGTCACAGGATCGTATCCGTCCTCCACGCTGGCCAGCCGACCGGTGTTGGCGCCCAGGCGCAGCGGATCGTCCGAGCCTGGGTTCGCCCCGAAACCGTGGGCCATGGAAATGGTGCCGCGGCGCAGCTTCGGCTCGGCTGCGACAATGGCGTCCACCGCCCCATGGGGCGAGACCAGGCGCACGGACTCGCCGCCGGACAGGCCCATTTCGCGAAGGTCGTCAGGATGCAGATGGGCGGGGTTGACCCCGTCGCCTGCCAGCGTGGCGATTTTGCGGCCGAACGAATTGAGAATGGTGTTGGTTCGGCGCGGGATGAGGCGGAACGGATAGAGCGCCGCAGGTGCTTCGCCGCCGCCACCGGGCGCCTCGGCCAGGACCGCCTGCAGCTCTGCCAGCATAGGACTCGCGGCAAGATCGAGCCTGTCGTCATTGCCGGCGGCGCGTGGCAGGACTCGCTGCTCGCTCTCGAACACATGGCCGTCCGGATACTGCTTTACCCGGTCGAGCGATATGCGTGACCATTGGCAGGCCATTTCGATCAGTTCGTCGGTCGAGGGCCTGGGCCGGTGCGTGTCGAGCGTGAAGCTGGTCGGTGGGTGTTCTGCCTGGGGGCCGTTGCCATAGCGGTGTGTGACGGTGATGTCCGTGCCCATGCGCCGGGCCAGCTCCCAGAACACTTCCCAGTCCTCCAGCAGGTCGCTGCCGGCGGGCGGTGGCACGATGGCCGGAGTGTAGGCCCCATAGGGCCGCGGGAAACCGCGCGTGGTGCCGTAATACTTCACGCTTTCCGGCATGTAGGTGGTCATCGGCGTTTCAAGCGAGAGCTTGGGGGCGATGATGTAGTCCGACAGTTCGGCGGTGGCCGTCATTTCCGTGTCGATTGTGACCAGCAGGTCAAGCGACTTGAGCGCGGCATAGGTGCGGTTCTGGTCCGGCCAGGCCATCATCGGATTGCCGCCTGCGACGATCAGGGCCTTCACTTGGCCTTCGCCGGGCAGGAGGATCTCGTCCGCCAGGGCCGCCGCCGACAGCCCGCTGGCGCAGCCGCCCAGTCCGCGCACCCGCAGCCGCGGCGCCAAGCCCCAGCCGGTGAACGGCGGCCATGGTTGGGCCCGCGGCGCGAACGCGGGGAGCAGGACATTGGGCTTCGCGAAAGGTTCGCCTTCCCGCGCCCAGTGGCCGCACAGGCTGGCGAGGCACAACGCAAGGTACTCGGTCAGGGTGGAATGGGTGGCGAAGCTCGGACCGGTTCCGCAGCTGACCCCTGCGTTGCGGGCCTTTGCAAAGATCCGGGCGGCTTCGATCAGCTGATCCGGATCGATGTCCGCGCGCGTGGCGACATACCTCGGCGTGAACGGTTCCACCGCTTTCCTCAGGGCATCCACGCCCGCCGTGTTGGTGGCCACGAATTCACGGTCTTCCAGCTCGTCGACAAGGATCTGCCGGATCAACCCGGCCAGAATGACCGGATCCTCGCCTGGACGGGCCTGAAGATGAATTCTGGCCCGCTTGGCAGTCTCGGTCGCCCGCGGGTCGACGACGATGAGGCCGGCCCTTGCGGTTGCCATGTCCTTCAGGACCTTGGCCGGGTTCTGGCCCGGGAAACCGTGCGACTTGCTGATTACGGGGTTGATCCCGACGAGCAGCCAGGCGTCCGCCGTGGCAAAGTCGGGTTGCCCGGCCTGCCACATCCCGTGGTGCGCAAGGGCGATGAGAATGCCCGGCTTGTCGATGGATCCCGCAGTGAAATACATCGGCGAGCCGATGCCGGCGAGAAATCCCGCGGCAACATTCATCGCCGACTGGTATGGCACCAGTCCCATGCCGACATAGAGCGCAACGGAGCGGGGGCCGTGTTCGGCGATGATCCTGCCGAGCCTTGCCGCGACCTCGTCGAGAGCCTGATCCGACGGAACCGGTGCGAACCCGGAACCGTCCCGCCGCAGCGGGTGCAGCAGGCGCTGCGGGCCATGGTGCTGTTCCGGAAGGGCCCGGCCCTTGGGGCAGGTATAGCCGCCATAAAGCGGCGCGCGGGGATTCCCTGCCACCTTGACCGCGCGCCCCTGCTCGACCGTTACCTCGATGGGGCAGAAGGCAGTGCAAAGCCGGCAGAAGCTGGAGTGCCGCGTCCCGCCCGCACGGCCGACCTTGGCCCGCGCGCCGGACTGCCCGGTCAGCACGCAATCGGTTCCGGCAAGCGGAAGGTGCGGCGCAATGTCGTGATCGCGCTGTACGCGTCGCGCACGGCTTCGCCGATCCGCGCAACCTGCACCGCGTCGCCGATCCGGATGATGGGAACGTCGAGCCCTTGCAGGGTTCCGGCCAGGGCGTCATCCGGTTCCAGCCCATGGGCAAGCAGGACCGAGGAAGCCGGCTGCTCGGTCAGGGTGCCATCGTGGAAGAGGACTACGTGCTCGCCATCGATTGCGTGGAGCCGGGTGTGATCTAACACCCGGATGGATGGATTGGCAGCGACCCGCTCAAGCAGGGTCTTGCGGTAGAGCAGTTCGGCATTGCGCGCGAGGAACTTGCGGTCCGAACGGGTGACCAGCAGCACGCTGTGGCCGTCCTTCGCCAGGTATTCGGCCGTTTCGGTGCCGGTTTCCCCGCCGCCATAGATGACCACCGGATAGTCCGGACTTGAAGGCGGCAGGACCGTTTCGCCGATCAGGGCTTCGAACGCCGGCGCGGTGGGAAGGTTGCCCCAGGCAGCAAGGTCCAGTGGGGCCAACCGCGAACCGCCGGCGAGGATCACCGCATCGGGCAGGTCGGCCTCGAGCGTCTCGCGCGTGACTAGCGAGCCGGTTTTGACCCTGACCTTGCTCTGGCCGATCCGGTTGACGAGGAAGGCATGGTACCAGAACAGCTTTTCCTTGCCGGGCGGCACTGCCGACGTGATCAGGTTCCCGCCCAACCGGTCGCGCTTTTCGTGCAGGGTTACGGCAAAGCCCGCCTGGTCCAGCAGCAGGGCGGCCGCCATTCCGCCCGGCCCTGCGCCCACCACGGTCGCGCGCAGGCCTTCGGCAAAGCGGTCGATCTCCGGTTCGGTTTCCTTGCCGCAGCGCGGGTTTTCGGCGCAGACGACCGAGCGACTCTGGCCCAGTTCACGAATGCACCAGTTGCACGACGTGCAAGGACGGATATCGTCCACCCGTCCGCGCTGCGCCTTGATCGGCCACATCGGGTCCGCCAGCAGCGCCCGTCCGAGCGACACGATATCGGTGTCTCCGTCGATCACCGCCTGTTCGCACTTTTCGGGCCAGCGCATGACCCCCGCGGTCAGCACGGGCTTGCCCGTGGCCTCGCGGATCCGCCGGGAAAAGGGCAGGCGATTGCCTTCCTCCACGGCCATCGGTTCGAGGATCAGGTCCGCGCTCTCCAGAAAACCCTGGGTGATGTCGATCGCGTCGACCCCGGCTGCGCACAGGTGCGGTGCGATCCGCTCGCTGTCTTCAATCGTTAGCCCGCCTTCGACGCCGTCTATGACGGACATGCGGTAAAGAAGCGGCTTGTTGCCCAGTTGCGCCTTCACCGCGCGGATCACCTCAATGCCGAATTTCATCCGGCGCTCGAAATCTCCTCCCCATGCATCGGTGCGACGGTTCATCAACGGCGACAGAAACTGGTGCAGCAGATAGCCATGGCCGCCGTGCAGCATGACCCCGTCATAGCCCGCAAGCATGGCCAGCCGGGCCGCATTGGCGTAGCTGGCGATAATGCGGTGGATCTCGTGCTCTTCCAGCGCCCGGGGCGTGGCGTTCATGTAGACGCTGTTGAGCGGAATCGCACTGGGCGCCACCGGGGTGGTTCCGATCACGCTTTCCTTGGCCTGCCGCCCTGCATGGGAGAGCTGGATGACCACTTTCGCCCCTTCGGCATGGACCGCCTGGGTCAGCCGCGCGTGGCCGGATTTGTAGCGGTCGTTGTCGAGCCGCAACTGCGGAACGTTCGAACTGAACCCGTCCATCCCGTCAACGCAGGTGAATTCGGTGATGATGAGCCCGGCTCCGCCGCGCGCCCGTTCCCGGTACCAGGCGATCACCGCCTCGTTCACCCCGCCTTCCGGCTCGCCCAGATGGGTCTCCATCGGCGCCATGGCGATTCGGTTTTTGAGGTGAAGCGATCCGATGTTGAACGGCTCGAACAGGCGGGGGAAGGCCATGGGATCCTCGATCTCGGTTTTGGTTTGTGCCCCAGCATAACGCTCCGCGTGCTGCGGATAATCAGGTGTTTTTTGCATGGATTATCCGCTAATGTCGGACAATGTCCGATCGTCTCACTCCCCTTCAGGTGCTTGTCGCCATTGTCGACAGCGGCGGTTTTGCCCGCGCCGCCGAACGGCTTGCGATGTCGCCCACCATGGTTTCCACCCATGTGGCGCGGCTGGAAAGCCGCTTGGGCACCCGCCTGATCCACCGATCCACGCGCCGTTTTGCCCTGACCGCCGAGGGGCACATGCTGGTCGAGGAGGCGCGAAGCCTGCTGCAGGCGCTTGACGCGGCGGAACATGCCGTGCGCCACGGCGTCGCCGGTCCCAGCGGCAGGGTCGCAATCGAAGCGCCCGGCGCCTTGGGCCTGCGTTTTGTCGCCCCGGCGCTGCCGCGCATGCGGGGGGCCCTGCCGCGCATCGTGCTCGACGTGAACGTGAACGACCACGTCCGGCTGGAGCGTTCGCAGTCGGTCGACATCATGGTCCGGGTGGGTCTGACGCCCGATGGAAAGGGCGAGGTGATACGCCTTGGCCAGACCCGCTTCGTGCAGGTGGCGTCACCTGAATACCTGGCACGGCGCGGCGTACCGGACCGGCCCGAGCAACTGCCCGACCATGACACGGTCGTGTACACCACTCTGGACAGGCCGATCGGGCAATGGCGGTTCGTCCGCGGCGATGAACGGCGATCGGTTCGTCTGACCGGTGTCGCGACCTTCAATCACGGCGATGCGATCACCAACGCGGTGGTTGCGGGCCTTGGCATTGCCCAGACGCTTGAGCTGCTGGTGGGGCCGGAGCTTGCATCCGGGGCCCTGGTGCCCGTGCTTGCCGACTGGAACACCGACCCGGTCGACATCCAGCTGCATGTGCCCCACGATAGCATGCGGCGCCCGGCCGTGAAGGCGGTGGTCGATTTTCTTGTCCGCGAGGTGGACTGGCGGTGATCCTTCAGCCTGGGCCTAGGTAAACGGCGCGGCGGGTTAGCCACCATCTGCCATCAGCACGATCTTGCCGCGCACACTGCCGCCTTCAATTGCTTCGTGGGCCCGCTGTGCCTCGGCCATCGGGATCCTCGCGACGATTGGCACATCGACCTTGCCAGCCATGACCGCCGCGGCGATTCGCCCCAGCCCGGAGCCATCGGGATGGACGGCGATGAACTCGGGAACGACCGGCAGGAGCGCCGGATCGAGCGGATCTGTCGCCGCGGACAGGATCCTTCCGCCGGACTTGACCGCGCTCGCAAGCGCCGAGGCCGCGCGGCCGCCGACCGTATCGATCATCCCGTCGAAAGGAGGTCCGTCCCAGGCCGGGCCGCCGAGCACCGCGACGCCATCCGCGCCGAGAAGACGGGCCTCGTCCGCGTAGGCCGGACGAACTGCGGCAATCGCGCGGGCACCGGCGTTCCTGACAGCAAGAATGGCGAAGCGCCCGACCATGCCCGTTGCCCCGGTCACCAGCACGGTTTCCCCCATGGCCGGCCGCAGGATTTCCTCGACCATCTGGGTTCCGGTCAGCGCCGGGCAGGGCAGGGCCGCGGCAGTCGCGAAATCCATCCCTTCAGGGATGACGGCGCAGAAGTGGGCGGGCACGGCCACATATTGGGCGTAGCCACCCGCGGTCAGCGGGTCGAGCATCGCGAAAACGCGCGTGCCGGGGGCCGGGCGGCCACTGTCCGGACCCTCTGTCTCCGGCCCGCCCGCATCCCGGCCATGTGCTTCCACGGTCCCGGCCACGTCGTAGCCGAGGATCTTCGGGAAGACATATGGGACGAAGTCCCGGAACATGCCGTTCCGGTGCTTGTAATCCGCCGGATTGACCCCGGCAGCGGCGACTCTAACCAGTATCTCGCCAGGGCCCGGCACGGGTCGCGGTGCGTCCTCCCACACCAGGGCTTCGGGGCCGCCGTGGCCATGGATGCGGACAGCTTTCATGCAGGGTTCCTTCGTGGGCTCAGGCAAGCAGGCGCTTGAGCTCGTGGTCCAGCGCAGCCTGCGAAAACCGCGCCGCGTAGGCAGTGTTCACCGCTTCTGACTGGTAGAGCGTGGGATTGGTCAGAAAGATGAACAGCCCCCAAACGATTGACCGGCGATAGTCCAGCCATGCCGCCTCGTATGGCGGTGCATCGATGCCGTGGGCGCGCAGACCGCCAAGATACCGTTCGAGCAGCGGGCCTTCCCAAGCAGCCCGATCGGCCGGGTCGAGCGCGCAGACGATGTGGTACGACACTTCGTGGTGCCAGGCCGTGCGCGCGACCTGGGCGTCGAAAAAGCCCGGCGCCCCGTCCTCGAGAATGTAGAGGTTGCCGAGGTGGGTGTCGCCATGGATCAGGCAGCGGGGCTGCTCGAACTGGATCCGGCCGATTTCCTGCAAGGCCCGCTGCATCCACTCACGATCGTGCCAGAGCACCGATGCCGCCGCGCCGCGCGGCGCCGCCATGTAGCTGTCCCAGACCGCGGGCACCAGGAAGCGGCCCATGAATTCGAGTCCCCAGGTCTCGAACCGGCTGCCGATATCCGCCCAGCGTCCGCCGGGCGCAAATTCCGGCGATTCCCAGGTAGCGGCGTGGTACCGGGCCATGGCGTCCATCCGCCGGGCGACCTGCTCGAAGCCTTGCGGGCGAAGCGGATCGCAGAATTCCACCCCCGGTCGGCGCAGGTCTTCCATGATTACGATCGACTGGTGCGAGGATGGGTCGCTGGCGGCAAAGTAACAGTGCGGCGACGGCATGGGCATGTTGGGCTGCACGTTGGCGTAAAAGCGGGCCTCGTTCGCGTACATCGGTCCCATGTTCCGGCTGTGCTGCTCGAACCCGCCTTTCACGATGAGCGTAGCCGGCATCTCCGCGGCTCCCGGTCCGCTGCACGTCAGGCGGACACGGATCTTGGTGGAGGTGCCGGTCATCACATCTACGATTTCGCAAGATCTGACGGCGATCCCCGGGCGGCGCTGGCGCAGCGCTGCGGTAAGCCAGGATGCGGTCACGCCATCCGGCGACACCGGAAGAGGGAGCAGGTCATCACAAGGTGGGCTGTTCGTCATCTGTCCGGCTCCCTGGTAATCGATGCCGTTACATCGACGAGAGGATTGACATGAAGTTCGAGGACTATCGCGACCGCTATCGGACCATTCGCCTGCAACGCGACGAAGCGGGCGTCCTTGAGGTCACCCTCCACACGCGCGGGGGTGAGGCATTGTGGGGATCGACGGCGGATAGCCTGCACGGGGAGTTGGGTGAATGCATGGCCGACATCGCACGGGACGCCGCCAACCGGGTCGTGATCCTCACCGGCACGGGCGCCACGTTCTGTACCGGGCTGGACGAACAGGAGATGCCGCGTGAATCCAGCATGGTCGCCAGCTGGGAACGCCTGTTCGAAGAGGGCAATGCCATGCTGGAACGTCTGCTGGACGTACCGGTGCCGATGATCGCGGCGGTCAACGGACCGGCCCACGTCCACGCCGAAGTGCCGGTGCTGTGCGACATCGTCCTGGCAGCGGACCATGCGGAGTTCGCCGATCTGGCCCACATGGTTCACGGGGTCCTTCCCGGTGACGGCGTCCACGTCGTCTGGCCGCTGTTGCTTGGGCCAAACCGCGGGCGCTATTTCCTGCTGACCGGCCAGCGCATCGGGGCGGACGAGGCACGGCAGCTGGGCATCGTGGGCGAGGTGCTGCCAGCCGATCAGCTGCTGCCCCGCGCCAGGGAGCTTGCCGCCCGGCTGGCGCGGCTGCCCACCAAGACCCTGCGCTATACCCGCCGCCTGATGGTGCGCGAACTGCGCCGCCGGATGCGCGCGGAGCTCGGCGAAGGGCTGGCGCTCGAAGGCCTCGCCCTGATGCACGGCTGACGAGGGCCTAGCCCGAAAGGCCGATGGCACGGCGGGCAGCCAGGACGGTGTCCATCTCGTCCAGCCCGCTTCTGGGCACGGCAAAGCGGGCGAGGTCGTCGATCTGTGCGATGTGCTCGAGAATATCCTCGGCGCTGGGGGCTTCGGCGCCGGGGACGTACCACCCTTCGGTGGCACCCAGGAACAGGCGCGAATATTTTCCTCCTAGGACCGAATACATGTTCTGCGATGTGTCGCACGCTCGGCTCGCCATGTAGCACGCCAGCGGCGCGACGAACCCCGGGGCCATGCCGTCTATGTAGTGGCGCGAACGTTCGCCCGCCGCCTTCAGAAACGCCACGTCCGGCCGCTCTGGGAGCGGGGTGCCGCCAAGCCGGCCACCGGCGGCATTGGGGAACAGGGCGTTGACCGCGATTCCGGCCGGCGCTTCCTGCGCGATCACGTTCATCAGGCCCACGAGGGCCATTTTCGCCGATCCGTAATTGGCCCGGAACGGATTGCCGAAGGCGCCCGATTGCGAACTGACCAGCAGCAGGCGGCCATAGCCCTGTTTCACCATTTCCCGGTAGGCAGGCTGGCACACGTGGAACGCGCCCTTGGCGTGGACGGCATATACCGCTTCGATATCGTCCTCGGTCAGCTCTCCGAACGCCTTGTTCCGCTGGTTGCCCGCGTTGCTGATCACGGCGTCGACCCGGCCGAAGGCCGATAGTGCGGCATCGACGATTGCCTGTCCGCCGGCCGCGGTTGCCACGCTGTCGTAGTTGGCCACCGCGCGCGCGCCCATGTTGCGAAGTTCCGCCACGACCGTGTCGGCCCATTCGGTCGATCCTCCGTCGCCGGTGGTCGATCCGCCCAGGTCGTTGGCAACGATCGACGCGCCGCGCCGCGCCAGCTCCCGGCAGAACTCCGATCCCAGCGCCCCGCCAGCCCCCGTCACGATCACGACCTGCCCGGTGAAGTCGATGCTGCCTGTCACGTTTTTCTCCCGATTATGGTGTGTTCTGCTGGCCACAGGTGCCAGATCAGGTGTTCCAGACGAGTTCAAGCCGTTCCACGCTGCCATTGACGCCGGTGCGGAAGCGTACCGGATCAACCGGGGCGAGAGTAAAGTCCGGAATGCGTGCCAGCCATTCCTCAAGCAGGATCTTAAGTTCGATGCGTGCCAGCATCGACCCCGGGCAGACGTGAGGTCCCGCGCCAAAAGTGGACTTGGCACTGGATCGCCGCGCGAAATCCACCGTAAGCGGATCGTCATAGTCCCGCGGATCGACCGCGCCGAACGGCGTCGCCATCATGACCTTGTCCCCGGCCCGCATGGCAACGCCATGGAACTCCATGTCGCTGACAACGGTACGTCCGGGGTTCGTCAGGGCGAAGCGCCGCAGAAATTCCTCCACCGCCGGCGTGGTGAGGGCCGGGTCCTCGACCAACTGGCGCCGGTGCTCCGCGGAGCCGGCCAGGAAGTGCATGATGTGGCCCATCATCGAGGCGACCGTGTCCAGCCCGCCGATCAGGAGCAGGGTGGTGACGCCCACCGCTTCGTGAAGGGTGATGGGGCGCCCGTCGATCTCGGCCGTGGCGATCTTGCTGATCAGGTCGTCGCCCGGGTTGGCGGCGCGCTCGGCCACGCGCTTGCCGGCATACTGGAACAGCAGCGCGAGCTTTTCCTCCTTGGGCGCGTCGGCCGCCACCTGGGCATTGGCCAGCGGCAGAAGGGTGAGCCGGTCCTCATCGGGAATATCGACCATGCGCATGAATATCTTGATGGGCAGGTGCTGCGCGAACTCGGTGACGAACTCGCAGCGCCCCTTGGGCTTAAGGCCCTCGATCAGCTCGATCGCCAGGCTGCGGGCCTCCCGTTCACGCTCCTTGAGCGCCAGTACGGTGAATGCCGGCGCGAACAGGCGGCGGAACGTCTGCTGTTCGGGGGGATCGGATTCGATCGGGGCCAGCCGCGGTTCGCCCGGCTTGCGCACCTTGTCTACCGAGGCGCCTTGTGCAGATGTGAACCGGCCCGGATCGGAAAAGGCCTCCACCAGGTGATCGCGGCGGGTGAGGACCCAATGGCCGCCATTGTAGGGCGACCAGAAGATATCCGGCACCTTGCCCTGCAAGGCAGCGTAGGGCTCATGGTAGCAGCTCGCCCCGTTCATCGGCCGGTAGGCGTCAAAGTCCACCTCCAGTGCCGAAGGAACATGGGCGGGGCGGGCGCTTCGAGCGGCCTGGCTTGCAGTGGTGGTCTGTGTCGTCATGGTCTGAACCTACCGTAGAGGGTGAGGGAAGATGAATGTGTACTGCTCGGATCTAGCCGGCATTTGACGGAATATATCCATAGCGTGGCGCCTTGCGCGGAGCCTCCCGCAGAGGACGCGCGCGGCCGCCGCGCGCGTTTGGCCTATCGGCGCTCGGGCAGAGGCTGGTCGAGGGCGAGCAGGCATCTGCCTCGCCGTGGTAAGCAGGCGGGCGCCACGCTATGCCAACCGTGGCGAAGCCGGCCAGCTTTGGGGGAATAACCTTGCGCTCCCCTTGCCCCGTCACTTCACGGTCGGGTCCCATGACATGCTCTCCGTTTCTGCTCCGTTTGCCGAAGCGGTCGGGCAAGACTAACCGAACGGGCGCACCTGCGTCTCACGCCATGGCGGGAAAACGGCCGGCTTCGGGCACTCATCGTGCATGTGATGATCGCCGGCATCACTCTCGCGACCGGTGGCCAGGCGGAGGCAATCATGGCCATCTCGCTTCAGGCAGCATGGAAGAATCGTCGGCGTCGCCGGCAAGGGTTGGGCGACAGCGCGGATGCAGGCGGCGAGCTGCGCGGCGGTGGCCATGTCGACGGGGCGATCATCCGCGCGGACGGCGGCAGGCGCAGCGCATAGCTGATTAAGTGGAGAGTACCGAGATGACAGACCAGATTCGCTTCGACGGCCGCGTGGCCGTGATCACCGGCGCCGGCAATGGGCTCGGCAAGGATTACGCGCTGGAACTGGCCCGTCGTGGCGCACGGGTCGTCGTGAACGACCTTGGGGGCAGCGGAGCCGGCATCGGCAGATCACACTCCGCAGCTGACCTGGTGGTGGAGGAAATCCGCGATGCCGGCGGTGAGGCCGTGGCCTGCTACGCAAGTGTCGCCACCCGCCAGGGCGGAGCAGAGATCGTGCAGACTGCGCTCGACGCGTTCGGCAAGGTGGACATCTGCATCAACAACGCGGGCTTTCTGCGCAACAACCGGTTCGAGGATCTGGACGACGAAGCGATCGACGCAATCATCGCGGTCCACCTCAAGGGGGCCTTTCACGTTTCGCAGCCGGCCTATCGGGTCATGCGCCGCAACGGCTATGGCCGCTTCCTCTTCACCGGCTCGGCGTCCGCCATGTTTGGCCATGCCTGGCAGGCGAACTATGCGGCGGCGAAGGGCGGGCTCATGGGGCTCAGTCACGTGGTGGCGATCGAAGGGGCCGCCTACGGCATTACGTCCAACCTTCTCCTGCCCACGGCGCAGTCCCGGCTCGCCGCAGAGATGTCGCAGGACTTCATGGAAATCCCCCAATTTGCCCAGGCCGTGCAGAGTGCGGACTATGCCGCCAGCGCCGGGCGGGTCGAGGTGCCGTTCAACACGCCGATGGCCGTCTACCTTGTCAGCGAGACCTGCACCGAGACTCACGGGATCTGGTCCCAGAACAGCGGCCGATATGCCAAGGTCCGCATTTCGGCCGCGGAGGGCTGGGTGGCCCCGATGGGGCCTACGCCGCCTTCGGTGGAGGATGTCGCCGCGCAATGGGACGCGGTGTGCGACGACACGGTGAGCCACCAGCCGTTGACGGTCTATGACGAGTTCACCGCCGTTGCCGCCGCCGCGCGCCGGCGGGGGCTCATCTGATTCGGGACAAAGCACACTGTTCCGCGCTCCAGGCAACAGGAGGGCATCAATGCGTCTTGAGGGCGACTTCTATCAGATCGGCGCAGTGGTGCGGGACATCGACAAGGGCATGGCGCACTACCGCGACCTGCTGGGGGTGGGCCCGTTCTGGCGGCTCGATACCGACTACGAGGGTCGGTATCGCAACTGGCGCGGACGTTTCGCGAACCGCAATGCCTTCGCCCGCTGGGGGCCGCTTTACCTGGAGCTGATCGAACCGGTGGTGGGCGAGGGCAACGCGCGCGAATGGCTGGACACGAGGGGCGAGGGCATCTTTCACCTCGGCTATGCGGTGGATGACATCGCGCAGCGGCCCGGGGGCGCGGAGTGCGTCTTCGAAAGCTGGGGGGCGACACTCGCCGACGGGTCGGCCGCCGTCATCCATCTCGATACCGTGGCCCAGCTCGGCTATTTCGTGGAATTGTCCGACAGGGCTCTTGTCAACCGGGTCAATGCGACGATCGATCGCTTCCTCGCCGCCGCCGACGGCACTGGCTGAACTGTCTGGGCCGTCGCCGGGCGTCACCATTTGCGGCGCAGTTGCGAGCCAATGCGCCGTTGCTGCAGGGCTTTCGCCCGCTCGGCGGGCGAGGCGCGGGGGCTGGCCGGGGTGAGGTGCTGATCGAGTTCGGCGAAACGCACCTTGCGGATGGTGGGCAGGGGCAGCGAGGAGCAACGGTACCACCGGCCGATCATCATGCCGTATGTATTGCCCCCGGTGTCCAGCCAGTTGGCCACTCCCGGGTCCCGGTGCGCGAGCACGGCGCGGAACAGGCCATCGGCATCCACCTTGGCCTGAAGGCCGTTCAGGCTGCTTTGCCGGTAGACATAGTCGACCTGGTTCCAGAGTGCATCGATCACCTGGATGTTCCAGTACGGCCGCTCTGCCGGCAGCTCGCTTTCGATGATCAGGGCTTCGTCTGCACCGATATCGAACACTGTTTCGAAGTAGGCCTGTGGCCAGTCCTTGCCGTTGCCCAGCTCCTGGAAGGTGTTGAGGTTGAAACGGTTGACGAACCCGCGTTCGGCGCAGCGGTTCACCGCGCCCACGGCTATCCCCGAAAGGTTGCGGACATAGCCGCCCATCAGGTGGCTCAGACGCGCGTCGGTTTCGGCCTCCGACATGGCCGGCCGGATCTGAGTCGGCGCGTCGAGCCGTTCGATCGCGACCCGGAGGTCGCGTTCGTTTCCCCAGTCGTAGGAGAATTGGCGCACCAGTATGAAATCTGTTTCAGCCGGCAGTGGCAGCCAGTTGCCCCGGTGGCCGGCTGGCCGGTCGGTGCTGAAGATCACTTCGAAATGCCCCTCGTCGTCCATGTCCAGATCGTCCAAATCGAAGTTGCCAAGCCCTTTTCCCGGCGCGGGGTCCATCCCGATGATGCGGTTGCCCAGGGCAAATCCCGCGACCGGCGCATTGCCGCGCTCGCCGGTCACCCGGTAGGTACCGCGCCCGTCGACCGGCGCATAGTAATAGACCGCATCGGGGTTGGGCTGCGCCAGGAACACCGAATTCTCGAACGGGGCGAATTCCGGATGGTGCGGGGTGGACTGGAAGAGCAGGAAGTACCCCTGCGAGAGGTTCATCGCGAATTGCCGCCACAACTCCGCCTTGAGCCGCTCGCGATCAGGATGCGCGGTGCGTTCGGCGAGCGCCTCTGCGCCCTTGAGGAGGTCGACGTAGTAGGCCCAGTCCTTCACGGCCATGTCTCCTTGGCAAAGCGCGGCAAGAGTGCCCCAAGGGCCCGGCGAAGGCCACGGAAAGGACGCGCCGGGACTCATCCATCGCAAGGGTGGTGGCAGCACCGCAGCCGTTGTCTGCCGATCGTCTTGGCTGCATGATGGCGCAGACCCACGAGCCGACAGGAACCCGATGGATCGTTTGACGGCTATGGAGGCTTTTGTCGCCGTGGCGGAGACCGGCTCGTTCACGCGCGCCGCGGCCCGGATGCGACTGTCTGCCGCCATGATGACCATTCACGTCAGCCGGCTGGAGGAGCACCTTGGGGTGCGCCTGTTCAACAGGACCACCCGGCGGGTGGACCTGACCGCCGACGGCCGGCAGCTGCTTGAACAGGCCCGTGCCGCCCTCGATGCGTTCGCGGCAGTCGAGCGGCAGGCCAGGCCAGGCAGCGGGCTCTCGGGAAGGGTCCGTCTCGATGTGCCCGCGTCGATCGGCCACGCCTTCATCATCCCGGCCCTGCCGGAGTTCCGCCGCCTCTTCCCCGAGATCGTTCTGGACCTCACCCTGGGTGACCGCGGGACGTTCTTCCGCGTGGACGGGTTTGATCTCGTCATCCGGATCGGCGAAGCATTGCTGACGGGATGGCGGGCCAGCACCTTGGGCGTGACCCGGATTATCGGCCTTGCCTCACCGGACTATGTCCGCGATCACGGATTGCCGGATCGCCCCGAGGATGTCGCCCATCACCGCTGCATCCTCTATGCCAGCGTTGAAGAGCCGGGCGGAAGCGCGTGGACCTTTTTCGAGGACGGGAAGAGGGTCCGGATCAGGCCGCCGGCGTCGTTCACCTTCAACGACGGCGCGGCGATCATGGCGGCCGCGCGGGCATCTCTGGGAATCGCCCAGAACCTTGAAATGCTGGCCCGGCAGGACCTCGCGCTGGGAAGCCTGGTCCAGGTTCTTCCGGCCTTCGTCGGCCCTGAACTGTCGGTGGTATTGACCGGGGCAAGAGCGCGGATCGACCTGCCGCACGTGCGCGCCGTGCGGGATTTCCTCGTCGGCCACATCGATTGGGCGCTCGACCCGTTGGGCGCACCATCGGAAGCATGATGGAATCGCCGGCCGCTTGGCGAACGTTGCGGTCCGTGAGAAACCTCCCCGCAGAAGAATCCCATGGAGCAGGACATCATGTACAAGGCGGGTGCAGAGATAGTGGACACGGTTCCGTTCGCGGTTGAGCGGGCAGACCAGATCCCGTCCCGGCGCTATTACGACGCCGAATTCTACGCCCTGGAGAAGGAACACCTCTGGCCCCACGTGTGGCAGATGGCATGCCGGCTGGAGGAGGTCCGCCAGCCGGGCGACTACAGCGTCTACCGGATCTTCGACAAGTCGGTGATCGTGGTCAGGATCGACGAGAACACGGTCCGCGCCTATCATAACCATTGCCGCCATCGCGGTGTCGAACTGGTCCAGTCGCAGGGCCACACGCGCGGCGGGTTCATCTGCCCCTTCCACGGGTGGCGCTGGGATGTGGAGGGCAAGAACACCTTCGTTTTCGAGCCTGACACCTTCGCCCCCGAAACGCTGTGCGAGGCAGAGATCAACCTGAAGCCGGTGCGGCTGGAGACCTGGGGCGGCTGCGCCTTCATCAACTTCGATGACAATGCGCCGTCCCTGATGGAATCGATCCAGCCGTTCGCCTCGCAGATGGACATGCACAAGGTGGAGGAACTCAAGGTCGACTGGTGGCTGTCCGCGCGGCTGCCCTGCAACTGGAAGCTGGCGATGGAGGCCTTCATGGAAGGATATCACGTTGCCACCACGCATCCCCAGCTCTTGCCGCCCGGTGCGACCAACCGGCCGGGCGAGTCCCGTTTCCTGCCGATGCCGCCGGAGATGGCAATCACCAGCCTGTGGCTGACCTTCGGCACGACCCCGCCACCGGCGGAAGTGGATTCGCAGGCCTTTATCGAGGCCAACATTGCCTACCTTAACACGCTCAGCGAAGGCATGGCCGGAATGACCCACCAGCAGGAGCTGGACGTCGCCCGCGCCATCGCGCCCCATACGAAGCTGTCGAGCGATCCGATGACGGCTGCGGGCGAATGGCGCAGGATCATGAACGACGCGGTGATGAACTACTATGCCAGGATGGGCTCGCCGACCGGCGATCTCAACGCGCTCGACGCGGCCGGCATGGCCAACAGCGTGAACTTCTGCTTCCCGCACTATTTCCTCCTGCCGATGTTCGGCAGCGCCTCGTCCTACCGCATCCGCCCGCTGGGTCCGGAGGAATGCCTGTTCGAGCTGTGGTCGCTGACCCGCTACCCGGCAGATGCCGAGCGGCCCCGGCCCCAGCCGCCCAAGCCGCTGGAGTTCAACGATCCGGCCTGGCCCGCGATTCCCAAGCAGGACTTCTCCAACCTGCCCCGCCAGCAGCGCGGCCTGCATTCGGAAGGCATGGATGTGCTGAGGCTGTCGCAGGAGATGGAGGGCATGGTCAGCAACTATCACCGGCTGATCGACGGTTACCTGGCCCGGCTCGACCATGAGAGGCTGATTGCCGCCTCCCGCCAGGTCAGCGGGGCAATCGATGCGCCGATCCGCGATCTGGGGTTCTGACCGGCCGCCGGTAGCGCCGGCCGTCCATGCGGCGGCCATTTGGCCGGCACATGAAAAGGGCGGGTTGGTCCCGGCCTTTCCCTTTGACGCCCCGTACCCGCCTTCCCGACCCGCGGCCGGGCCCGGTCAGGAACCCGGGCGGCTTCTGGTCAGCGGCCGCACGTAGGAGATGTCGTCCTTGTCCCGCCGGTTGGGGCCGGTCTTGAAAATCAGCTGCTTCCACTCGTCCGGAATGGCCGCCGCCTTGAGCTCGGCGGTCAGTTCGTTGACGCAGACCCGATGGGCAATGCGCCATTCGCCGCCGCGCCGTTCCAGCCGGTCGACATAGCGGCCGAAGCTGAGCTGGGGCGGGCCTTCCCGGTTTTCGGCCCAGAAGATGTAATAGGTCTCGGCGTGGGCCGTATCCCCATCCAGTTCACAGACATGGTTGAGAATGCCGTGGTGATGCTTCGTCTGGTACTCACCGTGCCAGCCGATCGCCCAGTCGACGAATTCCGGAGCACGGGCTTCGGCCACTCCGTGTTCGTCGAAGGCGTCCGGCCAATAGGCGGACAGCATCAGTTCGCGATCGTGGCGATCCACCCCCCGGGTATAGCGGTGCAGGGCCGCAAGGATTTCGGTCCGGTCCTTCTGTTCGCGGACGAAGGCGATGAGGTCGGGTGTCAGTTGATCGTCGGCCATTGTGGTTCTCTGGTGGCAGTGGGGGGCAGCTCAGGCGGGTTGGAGCGTTTCCCGGGCGGGCAGGGCGGGGATCCCGCGGCTGCCGCGCACCAGTCGCCCCGGCAGCGCGCCGGTGGACCTGCCATTGCGGTAGGTCACCACGCCGCTCACGATCGTGACCTCGTAGCCGTCGGCCCGCTGCGACAGCCGGCGGCCGCCCGCGGGGAGGTCGTAGGTCACGTGCGGGGCGTAAAGGTGGAGGCGTTCCATGTCGATCACGTTGAGGTCGGCCTTGTACCCTGGCTGGATCAGGCCCCGGTCATCGAGGCCGACCGCATGGGCCGGCTCATGCGTGAGCTTGCGGATCGCATAGGGGAGATCAACCTTGCGATCGTCACTCGCGTCGCGAACCCAGTACGTCAGGAAATAGGTCGTATAGGCGGCGTCGCAGATCATGGCATAGTGGGCGCCGCCGTCGCCGAGGGCAGGGAAGGTAAGGTCGTTCTTCAGCAGGTTCCGGCCCGAACTCTCGAACCGCTCGCCTTCGGCGTTACCGAGGGGGCGATAGAGGACTTCCTTGCCTTCGCGCTGAAGCAGGGCGTCGTAGAGCAGTTCGTGCGGATCGACTCCCATCGTTCGCGCGCGCGCGCCGATGCTTTCGGACGGGTGCGGATTGTAGTTCGGCGGATTGCCCAGCACGAACATGGAATCGAGATCCGAAATCACGAAGACGAAGAAGGACTGCGGATCGACCGGCTCCTCGGCGATCAGGCGCCGACGGAACTCCGGATCGCGCATCCGCGCGACCTTTTCGGCCAGCGGCAGCTTCTCGATCTCCCGGTAGCTCGGATTGAACGAGAACGGGTGCATCGACAGTTCCAGCCCAAGCAGGGCACCGGTCGGCCGGGGGATGATCTGGCCACGCACCTCCAGCCCGTCGGCCCGGGCCTTCTCCAGCCCGGCGAGCATGTCCTTCCAGTCCTCGGGCCCCTTGGGCGTCTGCATGAAGGTGAACGATACGGGGCGGCCGGACGTCCGCGCGATGTCGTGCAGCAAGCCCATGCGTTCGCTCGCATCCACGTCATAGCTGGGCACCATCTGGAAGACGCCCTTGCCCGCCGCCCGCAGTCCCTCGGCAAGGGCGAGGATCTCCTGATCCTCTGTCCTGACCGAGGGCGCCGGGCGCCCGTCGCGGAACTGGTGGGCATAGCTGCGCGACGTGCTGACGCCGAGCGCACCGGCCTCGATCGCTTCCTTCACCAGCCGCTTCATTTCGGCAAGGTCGGCGTCGGTGGGCGGCTCCAGGTTGGCGCCGCGCTCGCCCATCACGTAGACCCTCAGCGGGCTGTGGGGCAGCTGCGCCGCGAAATCGATGTCGCTGTGGCGCTGCTCCAGCGCATCGAGATAGTCGGGGAAGGTTTCCCAGTTGAATGGCACCCCTTCGACCATCACGACCTCGGGAATATCCTCGACCCCCTCCATCAGCTTGATCATGAGCTTGCGGTGTTCTGGCCGGGACGGCGCAAAGCCCACGCCGCAGTTGCCCATGACCACGGTGGTCACGCCATGGTCGGAAGATGGGGCCAGACGGCTTTCCCAGGTGACTTGCCCGTCGTAATGGGTATGCACGTCGACAAAGCCGGGGGTTACCAGCCGGTCCCGCGCGTCGATTTCCTGGTTGGCCGAACCATCGATCTTGCCGACCGCGACGATCACGCCGTCCTTCACTGCAACATCGCCAACGAAGGGTTCGGAACCGCTTCCGTCACAGATTGTCCCGCCGCGAACGATCAGGTCAAAATCAGCCATGTGCGTTCCTCTAACCAGTGACCGGGCGTCTCCCGCCTGCCCCAGGGCGCCGGCCTTCTCCCAGCGGATCGTGACACCCCCTGCCCACGCCGGCCAAGCAAATGTTGGCCGTGCGGGCGATTGTTCAGATGGGCGATGGATTGTCGCACCGTATCAGCTCCACGCCACGGGCAATTCGCGATGGCCGTAGTAGATCCAGCTGTTGATCCGCTCCGGCGATCCGGTCAGCCGCAGGTCGGGCACGCCTTCCATCAGCTTGCGCAGGCCGATCTGTGCCTCAAGCCGGGCGATCGGAGCGCCGAGGCAGAAATGAACCCCGTAGCCAAACGACAGGTGGCGCTTGGACTGGTTCAGCGGACGGTCGAGCCGGAAGGTGTCCGGATCGGAGAAGATTTCAGGGTCGCGGTTGGCGCCCATCATCGAGAACATCAGCTTGGACTTCGCCGGCAGCTCCGCGCCGTGCATGGTCACCGGGCAGAGGCTAGTGCGGAAGTGCGAGTTGATGGGCGGGTCGAACCGCAGGCTTTCTTCGATGGCATTCTCGATCAGGTCCGGATTGGCCTTGAGCTGGTCCCATCGCTCTGGAACCTCAAGCAGGCGCCAGACCACGTTGGTCAGCAGGCTGGTGGTCGTTTCCTGTCCCGCGGACAGGAAGGTGGTGCAGATCTGGAACAGCTCCTGGTCGTTGAACCGGCGCCCTTCCACGCGCGAGACGAGCCCGAGCGAGATGTAGTCGGGCGGCAGCACGGTGCCCCAGTGCTCGTGGGTGGGTTCAGCGACGCCGGCCTCCCGCAGCAGGCCTTTGCGCTGCTCGATCAGGCCCATGAAGTGAGGCATGATCTCCTGGATCAGCGACTGTTCGGCGTTGGGATCCTTGTCGTTGAACAGGAACGAGACGAGGTCGTCGGCCCAGCGCTTGTAATCGGCATGGAGCGCCTCGTCCGCACCCAGCATGAAGCACATCATCCGCGCCGGCAGCGGCAGGGCGAACAGGTCGTGGAAGTTGCCCCGCTTCTCGCTTGCGCCCTGCATCCGGGAGACCAGGTCATCGGCGATCCGCTCCACCTCGGGGCGATAATAGGCCATCCGCCTCGGCGTCATGCCCTTGCGCAGGGCAGAGATGAATTCCAGGTGGAACGGTGGATCTGTCAGGATGCCGAAGTCGCTGAACGTATCCCAGTCGACCGGGCCATCGCCCCACTTGAACGACCACACCGAATTGTCCGAGAGGATCGTGTCGCGGATCTCCTTGTAGTCGCTGGTGATGTAGAACTGGTACTCGTCGCCCTCGTAGCGATAGAACGGGCACTCGGCGGCCAGGGCCGAATAGGCCAGGCCGGGATTGCGCACCACCGCCGGATCAAGCGGGTCGAAGGCGAAATCAGCGGACGTGTGCAGGCGCCTCGCGGTTTGCGCGCGCGTATCGGACATCGGCATTCTCCCAGGGCTTATCTGCCCGCGAGTTTACACGCGGTGCGCCCCTCGCTCCTATGGCGAAGTGTTCAGGGCCCTAATCACCGCGGCTGGCCGCGCCGGGGAACTCCCGGTCGTATAGTTGGTGCAGGAGCGCCAGTAGCCGCAGCAGCGTGGCCCGGTCCTCTGCGGTCATGCGGCGGAAGAAACGGGCAATATGGGCCTCGCCCGTGATGAGGGCGATCGCTTCTACCACCAGATCGCGGCCGCGTGGGGTGAGGATCAGGTCGTAGGCGCGCTTGTCCGCCTCGCTGCGCCGGCGCGAAAGCAGGCCCTCCTGCTCAAGCCGCGCCACGCGCTCTGAAACGACCGCGTCCGAGATGCACAGCGTCAGTGCCAGGTCCGTGGCCCGCATCCCGCTGTTTTCCTCTATGGCGAGGGTGCCGAGCAGATCGAAATCGGCAAAGCTGTGGCCCAGCCGACGAGCCACCCGGTCAAGGTCGGTCGTCACCAGGTGGCCGACCTTGAACAGGTGCCACAGCGCGCCGAAGTGACCTACGTCCAGCTCGGGAAATTCGCGCGAATAGAACCTTTCGCCCGCGTTCAGCTGGTCGACCGGTCGGCGTGGCATCCTTCGCTCTCCTCCTGCGCTCGACCAGGACCTCCTGGCAGGACTCCCGGCGCCAGCAAAGTGGGACAGTTGCCTGCCCACCCGTTCGGATCAGGGCCAGACAAGCTCCAGGCGGAGCACGCCGCTGACCATCCCCGTGGCGAGGACCGGCGCGGTGCCCGGCTTGATGCGGAAATCGGGGATGCGGCTCAGCCATTCCTGAAGGAATATCTTGATTTCGCGCCGGGCAAGACCGGCCCCGGGGCAGGCGTGCGGCCCATTCCCAAAGGCGGCGTGAACAGGCTTGGTCCGGGCGAAATCGACGCTGAGCGCATCGGGGTTCAGCCGCTCGTCGATGCCCACGAAGACATTGGCCGGCAGGATGCGGTCACCCGCGCGGAAGATCACTCCCCTGTATTCGCAGTCATGGGCGATCACGCGCGCGGTGTTCGCGATGCCGTGCCGGCGGATCAGTTCCTCGATGGCGTGCTTGACGAACGCCTCGTCGTCGAGACGACTGGCCAGTTCACGGCGATGCTCGGGATGTTCCGCCAGGAAGCGGCCGATGAAGCCGATCATGCCCGCAACCGTGTCGAGGCCTCCGAACAGCACGAGCGTGGCGAAGCTGATTGCCTCCGGTTCGGAGATCAGGGCGCCGTCGATCTCGACGTTGACCAGCTTGCTTAGCAGGTCATCACCCGGGTTTTCCCGCCGGGCGCGCACCTTGTCGAGCAGGTAGAGGCCCATGTCCTGCTGCGCGCGCTGACGGGTTGCGGCGTCGGCGCCCCGCACCGAGGCTTCGGCGATCGGCAGCAGGGCAGTCTTGTCGGTGACCGGCAGGTCGACCAGTTCAAGGAAAACATGGATCGGCAGGACCTTGGCAAAGTCCTCGATAAACTCGCACTCGCCCTGCGGCAGCACCCGCTCGATGGCGGCGATGGCGACTTCGCGGACCTTGTTTTCCAGGGTTGCCACCGTATGGGGCATGAGGAACTGCATGAGCGGCCGGCGGTAGGCCGGATGCTCCGGCGGGTCCATTTCCAGCGGGATCTGGCGCGGGCTGCCTTCCGGCATGGGCGGCAGAACGATGTGCTTGTGGGAAAAGTGTTGGTAGTCGCGCTGCATGGCGACGACATCCTCGCCGCGGGTGGCGACCCAATGGCCGCCGTTGTGCGGTGTCCAGAAGATGTCCGGGTTCTGTTGCTGGATCGCCGCATAGGCTGCCTGGACGTCATGGTCCGCACCCGGGATGTCATAAAGGTTGAAGTCCCGCACCAGTTCAGCCGGAACGTGTGCCGGACGGGCCGGAAGTTCAGTAGTCGTCGCCATCTCTCTCACTCCTGGACCACGCTGTGTTCGTCGTTTCTCGCTCAGTCTTCCGGTGCGATAGTCACCCGCAGGCCCGCGAGTTCCGCCGTGACCGGGATCTGGCAGGACAGCCGCGAGCGGGCATCACGGTGATCCGAACTGTCGAGCAGGTCGCTTTCGTCCGCGCTCACCGGTGGCAGGGTTCCGGCAAAGTCGGGATCCACCTTCACGTGGCATGTCGCGCAGGAGCAGCAGCCGCCACACAGTGCCAGCATCTCGTCGATCCGGGCCTCGCGGATCGCTTCCATCAGTGACATGCCGACGGGAGCGTCTATCTCCCGCTCCTCGCCGGAGCGGGTCGTAACGGTGATCTTTGGCACTTGCGAAGTCTCCCGTGCGGATTGAGATCAGCCGCCGAAGCGGACGAACAGATGATGGGGAACGCGCATCATGGAGCCGCGGATCTCGGCCCTGGGCCGGTCCGGGTCGAACCGCAGGTTTGGCAGGTGATCCAGCACCGCATGCAGCGCGCGGGTCATTTCCACGCGGGCGAGATGCTGGCCGACGCAGATGTGCGGCCCGCGTGAAAATGAGAAATGGGCGTCCCGACGCCGGTGGATGTCGAAACGGTCCGGCTCCGGGAACAGTGCCGGGTCGCGATTGGCCGCGCCAGCCACGACATCCAGCAGCGACCCTGCCGGTATGGACACTCCGCCCAATTCGACATCGGCCTTGGCCATCCGCAACTGCACGAGCACGGGGCCGTCCCAGCGCAAGGCCTCTTCGATGGCCGGCGCGATCAGGCTCCTGTCCCGTCGGATTTCCTCGAGCTGGTCGGGATTTTCAAGGAGGGCGGTCAGCAGCACGCTGGTTGCGCGATAGGTCGTGTCACCGGCAGCATTCATCAACTGGCGCAGGAACGAGATCAGGACGACCTCGGGCAGGTATTCGCCGTCCACCTCGGTGTTGGCCAGCAGGGTCACCAGATCGTTGCCCGGCCGGCCCCGGCGTTCCTCGACCAGCGCGACGAAGTATGCGCCGAGCTTGCGTCCGGCCTCCATCGCCTTGTCGGAGTTCATGTAATCGGTCTGCCCAATAGCGAGGCGCTGGAACGTCCGCACGTCCGCTTCCGGGAGATCGAGCTGGCGATAGATGACCTCGAACGGATAGCGGATCGTGAATTCGGAAACGAGATCGGCGTGGCCCCGATCGACGAATTTCGACATGAGCCCATGGACCACCGGGTCGACAACGCTCTCCCCCCAGGTCTTGACGAACTGGGGCAGGAAGATCTTCTGGAAGATCTTGCGCCAGCGCCCGTGTTCCGGGTTGTCCATCGTGCTGATGCTGCCCTGACCGAAGGTGATGCCAAGGTTGAAGGCGTAGGCAGCGTTGGAAAAGCGTTCCGTGTCGGTCAGGACCTCCAGTATTTCGGGCGTGCCGATGACGGTGAACGATTTGCGATCAGGATAGAGCGCCGACTGCAGGCCCATGCGGGGGCGATAGTCCCCCTCCTGGACCGGCCCCGCCGACCGCCAGGAGGCGATCGTGCTGTAGGGATCGAGCGTGTCGCCGAAGTTGATCTCGTCAGAATTGAACGGATCGTAACCCGGATCGGCGAACTCTTCGATTCTGACCGCGCCTGCCATGTCACCCTCTTTTATATAGTACGTACTACATAAGGGTCCGGCCAGTGCGAGTCAATCTGTGTCAGGCCCGATCAGCGTGCGTGAAATCATGAACTTCAAGGCATCGAGCACGCTCTCGCGGCGCGGCGTGGTATCGAACAGGGCCTGCTCCAGCAGAACGCTGGACATGATCATCCCGAAGCCCAGCCGCACGCCCACGGCCAGGTCGATGGGAGGCGCCTTTTCGAGCTGTGCATAGCGCGCACTCACATGGTCCACCGACCTGTCGAAGAAGGCGGCAATCCCGCCCAGGCCGGGTACCGGCGCTGCCGGACCCGTCGCCAGCGAGTCCAGCAGCAGGCTGCGGAACAGGGACCGGTTTTCCTCGAAGACATGGAACACCTGCTCAGTGAACTGGCGCGTCAGGGCATCGACAGGAGCGGCGGGGTCAGTGCTGGTCAGGGCGGTGAAACGGTCCATCAGTTCGTTGAAGGGCCGGGTCACCACCTCCTCGTAGAGCCCAGCCTTGTCGCCGTGATAGCGGAACAGCAGGGTCTCGCTCACGTCCGCGCGCTGGGCGATCTCCCGCGTGGTTGCCGCGGCATAGCCTTTCTCGGCGAACAACTCGCGGGCGGCATCGCGGATGCGCTGGGCAACGTCGGCCCTGCTGCGCCGCCGCCGGCGAGCGCCGGGGGCAGTTGCCTCCGCCTGAGGCCCCTGCCGAACCCGTTCCGCTGCGCCAGCTTCGCAGGTGATGCCGCCCTTGCTGTCCACGTTCAGCTGTTCCGTCCTTCCAGGATCATCCCTGCCGCATTCCAGGCGGAAGCCATGATCGGTGCATTGGTGTTGGCCGACACCATGGTGGGCATGATCGATCCGTCAACCACCCTGAGGCCGCTTGTTCCCTTCACCCGCAACGCGGAATCAAGCACGGCATCGGGGAAGTCCCCCATGCGGCAGGTTCCGCAGGCGTGGTAGCCCGCCTGGCCGATCCGGCGGAACGCGGCAAGGATCTCGTCATCGCTTTCGAGCGACCGGGTCGGCTCTCGCTCCCTCACGCCCATGCCGGCCATCAGCGGATGGTTCATCCAGCGGCGGATGAAGCGGTGCATGCCGAGAGTGACCGCGCAGTCATAGGGATCCGTCAGGTAACCGGCTTCGATCAGCGCGGGCTGGGCCGGGTCCGCCGAAGTGATCGCGATCCTGCCCTCGCTGCGCGAACGGAGCGGGTATCCGAACAGGGATATGCTGTGCGCTGCATCCGGTACGAGATTCCCGCGCGCATCCGGCATGGCGACGGCAGGGGAGAGCAACACCTCGATGTCGGGCGTGGCCGATTCTGGCAGGACCGTCGCATAGGCGCCGACCGTCCCATAACCTGAGGCCATCGGCCCCTTGCCGGTCAAATAATAGCGCAGGACGTTCGAGACCAGCCGCAGTCCGCGCAGTTCGGCATTGTGGCTGTGCGGCACGCCGATATCGTACGTCATCATCAGCAGACGGTGTTCGAGCATGTGCTCGCCCACACCGGGGCTGTCGATCACCACCGGTATGCCAAGGTTCCTGAGGAGCGTGGCAGCGCCCACGCCGGACCGCTGCAGGATCTGGGGCGACATCAGCGCCCCCGCCGAGAGGATCACCTCGCGCCCGGCATGAAACTCCTGCCGCGCGCCGTTGACGGTGGCGCTCGCGCCGATCGCGCGGGTGCCTTCGAACAGCACCTTGTCCACCAGGGCGCCGGTCACCACCCGCAGGTTCGAACGCTTGCGCGCACCGCTGAGGAAGGCCCGGGCAGAGCTTTGCCGCCGCCCCTTCCAGATCGTCCGGCTGGTATAGCCCACGCCCTCGCGGCCAGACTGGTTGAGATCGGCCACGCGGGGAAGGCCCAATTGCTCGCCGGCAGCGATGAAGGCCTCGGAAAACGGGTTGCTTTGGGCTTCGACCGAGATGCGCAGGGGGCCGTTGCCGCCGCGCATGCCCTCCTCGCCCAGCTCGTGGCCCTCGATCGCGCGGAACGCAGGGCCCATGCGCTTCCAGCCCCAGCCATGGGCGCCCAGCGCCTCCCAGCCGTCGTAGTCTTCCGGCTGGCCGCGGAAATACATCATCCCGTTCACGCCCGACGATCCGCCCAGCATCTTGCCGCGGATCCAGGTCTCGGAGGGGACGTCACCGTGGCCCCTGGTCTGGAAGTACCAGACGTGGCGCGGGTCGCTGTAAAGCTTGGCCGCACCGCGCGGCATGTGGATGAAGGGGCTGCGGTCCTCCGGACCGGCTTCCAGCAGCACGACCGTGTTGGTCGGATCGCGGGACAGCCGTTCGGCCAGTACGCACCCGGCCGAACCGCCACCGACGATGATGTAGTCGAAGGCCATCAGATGTGCTCCCTGATGATGTCGCCAATGATCGTCCGGCTGTCTTGTGCGATGTCGATGGTGTCGAACATCCGGTTGTGGCAGAACGCTACGGCCAGCTTCGTGTCAGGGTCTGCCCAGCCGATGCTGCCGCCCATGCCGGGATGGCACAGCGCCCGCATGTTGCGGGGCGATGAGACGGGCGGGCTCTCCGCGCCACCAAGCCAGTATCCGGCCCATCCGATGGGAACCTTCATGCCGAAGAAGACCGGATCGGCATCGTCGAAGTGCGGCCGCGGCCCGGCGAAGCTGGCCACTCGCTCGGCCGAGAGGAGACGGACCCCACCGAGCCGGCCGCCGTTGGCCAGCATCGCCCAGAACCGCGCCTCGCTGCGCGCGTTGAAGATGCCGCCAACCGCCGGGATGCAGGCCCGGCGGACGTAGGGCCGCTCGAACGGATCAGGCATAAGATCCACGACGAGCGGCTGGGCTTCGCGCATCATGTTGTTGTCGGGCGCGACGTAGACATTTGCCGCGTCCAGCCGGGCAATCCGCGGTTCCACCCGGTCATCGACCCCGATCCACAGGTCGGTCGCGCCAAGCGGATCGGCGATCTCCTCTTTCACGAACTGGCCGAAAGGGCGGCGCTTCGGATCGGTTCTGCGCACCACTTCGCCGATCAGCCAGCCAAAGGTCATGGATTGATAGGACGAGCGACTTCCGGCCGGGTAGACGGGTTCCATCGCGGCGATGCGCCGGCACATCCAGTCCCAGTTCGTCATCAGTTCGGGGGTGACGTCGGGCGGCATCCTCAGCACGCCGGACACGTGGCTGAGCACGTGGCGAACGGTGACGTCACCCTTGCCGGCCTGGGCGAACTCCGGCCAGTAATCGGCGATCGGGGCATCGTATTCGACCAGCCCGCGTTCCACCTGGATGTGCATGGCCGTCGCGGTGACGGCCTTGGTCACCGAATAGACATTGAACAGGGTGTCACCGTCCACCAGTCGACCGGTCAGCGGGTCGGCCTGCCCCGCCCAGCAGTCCACGATCTGCTCTTCGCCCAGCCAAGCGCAGATCTGGATGCCAATCTCCTTGCCCGTAGCCACAAGTTCGGTCAGCTTGTCCTGAACGGCATCGTTGACCTTCGTCGAACCCGTCATCGCGTTGTCCTCTTCCTGCGGCATTCCGGCGCCTTTGCGCCCGGCCACTCTTGCGTTATGCAGTGCTTACTACACTGGTGTGTGGCGCCCGCCAAGGGAGAGCCGGCACAACGACAATCGGGAGAATGACATGACCGCCGCAAGCGCGCTGCCTCTGGAACCTTCGGATGTAACTGCGGCGTGGCTGGGGGGCGTGCTCGCGCGCCGTTGGCCGGAGGTGACGGTAGAACGGCTCGATGTGGACGAGATTCTCTGGGGCACCGGCACCAAGGTGATGGCACGTGCCACCTATAATGGCGCGGCGGCTGCGGCGGGGTTGCCTGAACGCCTGTGCATCAAGGCTGGTCTTGCCGAACACCGCGAACTGGTAAAGTTCTGCTACCAGACCGAGGCCCGCTTTTTCGGCGAACTGGCGCCGCGGCTGGACATCGGCTTGCCGCGGACCTTCTTCGCCGAGGCCGATGAGCACCAGGGTGTCGTGGTCATGGAAGATCTGCGCACCACCGGCGCGCAGATCTGCCGCGTGCAGGAGCCGATGAACAAGGCCCAGGCGGCGGCCTTTCTCGATCAGCTTGCCGCCCTCCACGCGCGCTGGTGGAACAGTTCTGCGCTTTCGGACGAGGGCGAATTGGGCTGGCTGATGCGCCACGATCCGCTGCCCGATGCCGCCTGGGGCGATTTCGCGCGCGGCCAGCTCGTCCCGCAAACGTGGGACCATTACATGAGCCTGCCGCGCTCGCTCGCCGTTCCCCGCGCCTGCCGGGATCGACTGGCCGTGGAGACCGCGCTCCGTGCCTTGCGCAGCTACGGCGCGGACGGGCCGCTCTGCGTGATCCATGGCGATGCGCACCTCGGCAACATGTACGTGCAGGCCGATGGAAGCCCGGGCTTTCTCGACTGGCAGACCACCCGGCGGGGACACTGGGCGCAGGACGTGGCCTATTTCTACATCTCGGCGCTCGACCCGCTCGACCGTCGGGCCTGGGAGCAGGACCTGATCGCGGGCTATGTCGCCGCGCTCCAGCGGCACGGAGTTGACGATGCGCCGGGGCTCGCGCAGGCGTGGGACGCTATCCGTGCCCATGTCATCTACGGGCTGTTCTTCTGGATGGTGAACCCGGTCGAGTGGCAGGTGGAGCAAAACAACACCGCCGTCGCCCCGCGTTTTGCCTGGGCTGCGGTGGACCTCGGCGCCCCGCCCCTGCCGCCATCGGGAGCTTCCGCTGGGTGACCGATCGGCGCAGCTCCCGCCCGCGGATCAGTTGGACCGGACGAAGCGGTTGCGGATGTCGCCGAACAGGTATTCCCGGTTTTCCACCGCGTCGAGTGCATCCAGCGTCCAGCCGCCGGGATGGATGCTGGTCCGGATAGCTTCTGGCTCGGGGATCACGGCCACCTCGTCACCCTGGATGTAGAAGTCGCGACCCGAAACGTGGGCGGCATGGTCGGTGCATAGCCACACGGCCAGCGCAGCGACATGCTCGGGCAGGGCCGTCATCCGTGGGGCGCTCATCGGGCGGTTCCAGAGCAGCGGAATGCCCAGGCGACCGGCTTCGTCGATCGTGTTCTGGATTTCAGGCGTGAAGGTGCCGGTGATGTGCGACACCGGGCGAACCAGGTTGGCGCGGATGCCGAATTCCCCGAGATCGCGTGCAATGCTGCGGGTCAGGCCCATCAGCCCTTCCTTCGCGGCGGAATAGTTTGCCATGCCCCAGTGGCCGAACCCAGATGGCGAACCCGTGTTCACGATCGCGCCTGAACGCTGTGCGATCATGTGGGATGCGGCGAGGCGGCAGGTGTGGAAGCTGGCGGTCAGGCTGACATCCACGCACAGTTGCCAGTCCGCGTCCGTCATCCGGTCGATCCGTGCCGGGCGAACGATGCCGGCATTGTTGATCAGGATGTCGATCCGGCCATAGGCGTCGATCGCCGCCTGCACGGCCGCTTCGGCGCCTTCGCGGGTGGCGACGTTCGAACACTGGCCGATGGCTTCGCCGCCGGCATCGCGGATTTCCTGTGCGACCGCTTCTGCCAGCGAGGCATCGGCTGCTTCGGTGCCATAGGGGCCGCCGCCCAGGTCGTTCACGACCACCCTGGCGCCCTGCTGGCCGAGCAACAGGGCCTCGGCACGGCCGATGTTGCGGCCCGCACCGGTAACCACCGCGACCTTGTCCTTCAGCCTCTGCATGTCCTGCTCCTGTCTCTTGCCTTCACCCAGGGTAATAGTCGCGCTGCCGCCGCGCAAAACGCTGCCTGATCCGGCGGCGGGGTCATCACAGACGCGATCTTTGCGGAAGGCAACCGGGGGGAGGATGTCCGGAGGGTGGTGCGGTGCCTTCGGGGCGTACAAGCATCACATTCTCGCACGATCGCCCGCCTGCGCTGCAACCGCGAGACGCGGAGATTACCCTGGTGTATTGGCCGCCCGAGCGGAAGGCCGCGATCAACGATGACATGAGCGCCCAGATTTCCCGGCCGCTGCCAACGGCCTGGCGGACGCCTGCTCGCGCTCGTGCCGGAGCTGACGGAGAAGCGCTGGAACCACAGCCCGGGGGTTTGCGAATATGTCCAACTTGCTCGAAAATCTCGCGCCCTGGCCTCAGGTTGACTTTGCCGAATTCGGGCCTGTCACACGCAAGCCGCTGAGCCGCATACAGAAGTTCGTGGCCTCGTTCATGGGCCGCAATTGGGTGGCGGTTCCCCACGTGACCCACAACGACCTGGCCGACATCACCGATCTCGAACGTCGGCGCAAGGAACTGGCGGCCAGCGGCGGCCCCAGGCTCACGCCGGTTCCCTTGCTGGTGAAGGTTCTGGCCGACGCGCTGGCCGCATTTCCCCAATTCAATGCCTCGCTGGATGACGGTGGGAGTACCCTTGTGCTGAAGGGCTACGTCAACATCGGCGTGGCGGTGGACACGCCGGGCGGCCTACTCGTGCCCGTGATCCGCGACTGTGACCACAAATCCGTGGTCGAAATCGCGGAAGAGATCACCGCCCTGTCCGAGGTCGCCCGGACCCGGGGCCTCAGCATGCAGCAGATGGCAGGTGGCTCAATGACCCTGACCTCGCTCGGCCATATCGGCGGGACCAGCTTCACCCCCATCGTCAACGTGCCCGAGGTCGCCATTCTCGGTGTCAGCCGGGCGAGGCAGGAAGCACAGCCGGCGGCGGACGGTGGAATAGCCTGGCGGACGATGCTGCCGCTCTCGCTCAGCTACGACCACCGCGTCATCAACGGCGCCGACGCTGCTCGCTTCTGCCGGTTCGTTGCGGAGCGCCTTGCTGCCGACGACCTGCTGCCCCGCGCCTAGGCCGGATTGACCCCCATCCAGAGCGGCTTGAGGCGATCCTGGCATGTTGCCAGTTCTGCCTGAGCGCCGCGGCCGCGTTACCCGTGATCTCCGAAGTCGCAGACCTTGCGCAGCAGGGTGGTCAACTGGGCCAGCTCATAGGGCGCGAGGGCCTTTTCGAGCCGCAACTGAAACGACTGGGCGATCGCCAGCAACTCGGCAAGGATGGCCCGGCCGTTGTCGGTCAGGTGCAGGGCGCCAGCATCGTCCCGGATGATTCCTTGCTCGATCAGCCGGTCCGCGGCGTCCTGCGGAAGCTGCGCGCCGCCCCCGGCCGCGCGGCGTGACAGGTCCGCGCGCGTGCAGCCGTCGCCCATTCCGAGGGACACGATCACCGTATAGTCGGACGAGCGCAGGCCGCGCTGGTGGTACTCGTCCCGGAGTTTGGCGAAGGTCGTGTTGTAGGCACGGTTGAGCAGGTGGCCGATGAAGTGCCGGCCGAAATCGCCGATTTCCTGTTCATCCGGGGCCACATGCTTTGTATCCGAGAACACGCCGCCATAGCGGCCGGCATGAAAGGCGAGGGGCTGGCTGCCCTCGTCGTGGAAGGCCACCACCTCCCCGACGAAAATGGCATGGTCGCCGCCATCGTATTCGAATTTCGCGCTGCAGCCGAACCGGGCGGCGCAACCGGGCAGCATGGGCGCGCCCTCCGGCCCGTCCTCGACGCTGAGCCCCTCGAACTTGTCGATCCCCCGCGTGGCGAAGCGATTGGACAGGTCTTCCTGATCGGCCGCAAGAATATGCACGGCCCACGAGCCACTGCTGCGGAATGCCTCCAGGTTGGGGCTGTTGAGGGACAGGCTCCACAGCACCAGCGGCGGATCGAGCGAGACCGAATTGAAGCTGTTAGCGGTCAGGCCTATGGGGTTCCCGTTGGCGTCCCGGGTCGTGACTATGGTGACTCCCGTGACAAAGCGACCGAGCGCCGATCGAAATGCCTGCCTGTCGTCTGTCATGTCGCATCCTCCCGCGAAGGTCACCCGGCTTTAATGAGCGAGATGAACGACGGGAGGAAGCCGGTCGCCCAGATATCCGGGATGTGAAGGATTTGCGCGTGGGCCGAGGCGTGTGCGGCGGTTCACGCCGCCGGGACGAACATCGCTGGCACTGAACCGGATCGGGGGATCCGACTGGCTGGGGCGGGAGGATTCGAACCTCCGAATGCCGGTACCAAAAACCGGTGCCTTACCACTTGGCGACGCCCCAACGGTCCGGCGCGCCTAGACGATGCGCGCCGGCATGGGAAGGGGGATCATTGCCGGGCGGCGATGGGGCTCGGGGCGGCGGCGAAGTCCGCGATCGTCGGCGCATCGCCTGCAAGGAAGCGGCTCTGGCCCAGGCGCGTGTCGGCCACGTGGACCAGGCGCTTGGTTTCCATGGCGTAGCGGTTGATCGCATATTCGATCTTCTCGGGAGCATAGTGGTAGAAGTGCCCGAAGCCGCCGCCGATGAACGGGGCGCTGCCCATCTGCCACATCAGCCAGGACAGCGTTTCCGCCCGAGGGTGCCTCGGCCTTTGCCGAAAAGGCGCAAGCCGGTGTGGAAAGGGCGCTGATTGGGTGATTGAAGCGGGCCGGATCGACCATGTGCGGCTGGCCACGTCCGTCCGCCGCACACTTGGCACGTCATTTTTGCTCATCGTGGCTCCTTCTCACGGATAAGAGCCTCCGGGAAAGCCGGGGGGTCATGCTTCGGCGGCGGACATCTGCACGACCTCATTTGGTGCGTAGGCAATTCCAGGTGTTTGCGGTTACTGGGGCGCCGGCAGGAACTCGTGGCCCCAGTCGCTGCCGCGAGTGGTTTCGAAGAAGACGTTCTCGCTCCAGTCGCCAATCTCGCGACCGCCGGTGCCGAATTCGAGCGAGAATCCTGCGGGCGTGCGGATGTAGAACGAAACCATTTCGTCATTCACGTGCCGACCGAGGGTAGCCGTAAGAACGGCCCCATGCCGTTTGACCCGATCAAGACAGCGCCCGACATCGTCCATCGTATTTGCCTGGAACATGATGTGGATGCAGTGGCCGGGAATGGCCAGTTCGCCAAACGCCATGCTGTGCTGGCGCGGATTAGCGCAGTGCAGGAAGCTGACCCGCGCCATGCCCGCGGGTCCGGGAATGCGCAGGATGTCCGACACCCCGAACCGCCCGGGGCGGTCCCAGAAAGCGACCTCGGCATCGTAGTCGTCACCGACCGCGAGCGCGATGTGCCCCAAGCCCTGATTGCCGGTTACGAACCCGCTGACCCCTGCGGGCGAGGTAAATGGGGCAAATGCAGACACCGGGCCCCAAGCGACTTCGTGCAATATCCCAGCCGGATCAGTGAAGGCAAAATAGTTCTGTACCCGGCGCAGCTTCGATCCTTCAGGCGTGCCATCGACAATCGAAACACCGTCTCTTGCAAAATCAGCGCGCGCGGCCTCGAAGTGGTCCTCGCAAGCAACAAGCCAGCCACAGGCAAGCAATCCGTCTCCGTGTCCGGGCAGGATCGCCAGGCGAAAGTCGCGCTCGTCGATTTTCAGATAGAGCGAGCCATCCGGGCCGTCGTGGGCCATCGCGCCGACCACGTCCTGGCCGAACTGCCGCCACGCTGCCGTTTCGGGAGCGCCTACCAGAAGATAAGCTAGTTCTACGATTTCCATTCCCGCCCCTCCGGTGGGATGAAGCGCACCTGCCCCATCCCAGGATTATCTGGTCAAACAGGTGGTCGCGGCCTCCGTTACGATTCTATCGCTTGGATTGCGCGCTGGCGGGCGTGGCCCTCCTCCGCGCCCGCCAATCCCGGAATGGTGTATGTGCCTTCGCATCGCGCCAGCACGCCCGCAACTTCAGCGCGGGGCACGAAGAACTGCTTGTACCAGGTCCGTACCTTCAGGAAATTGCCGTCGGCCGGCATCTGCATGACCTTCAGGCAAGGCTCCTTGTTGGACCAGATCTCGAAATCCTGGGCGAAGGCATCAAGGCTGAGTTTCTGGAGCGCCCGGGCCTGGACGACATCCTGCGCAGTCGGCTTGCGTTCGGCTATCTTGGATAACACTGCGTGCCACACCCGAACGGAGCCATCGTCCACCGGAGTGTGGGTGATGAACATGATCGAATCGTTCGCATTGTCGCCGATGAAGCGCGACAGCAGGATGCCCGGTCCCGTGTAATAGGTGATGAACTCGGACATCGCCACGTCCGCGCCCAGGATTTCGTGCTTGCCGCCCATCAATTGCCACACCCGATGACCACGGATGACGTTCTGGAAGTAGAATTGCTTGGTTGTCGCGTGGATCGGCGCGAGGTGCTGCGTATCGCAGATGTTGTCCGTCACCTCGATCTGGTGGAGGTTCATCGAGCCGAGCTCGTCTATCTCCCATTGCACGTAGTGCGGATCGTCCCATTCGGGAATTTCCGGCAGATCATAGTCGGGCGCGCCGCCTTCTGGATCGTTCCAGTGGAACAAGGCACCATACTTCTCGATGATGGGGAACGAGCCAAGTTCGGCCGCCGGCGGAATTGACTCCGAATAGGGTATCTTGTTGCACTTGCCATCAGGTCCAAATCGCCAGGCATGATAAGGGCAATGGATCGACTCGCCTTCGATCTGTTCATCGCGCTGTGCCATGAACGAGGTTTCGCTCTTCCCAATGTGGGTGCGCATGTGCGGGCAATATGCGCCGACCATGTAAGCCTTTCCGCTTTCGCCGCGATAAATCACCATGTCACGACCGAAGAATCGAACGCAGTGGGGCTTCCGCCCTATCTGGGCAGAAGTTGCCACCATGAACCATCCTCTGGGAAAGACGAATGGACCCAGGCCATAATCCTTTGCGGTTGCCATCTTGCTAAGTCCCTTGATTGGAAATCAAATTCTCGCTATTTGCTACTAGAAAATCAGACCTTTATTTGTATTTTCGCAAAGCCAGCGATATTTCCGATGTCGGTTGCGAGAGCCACCTCGTCCTCGATCAACTGGTAATCCGGCGCCATTTCGAACAGCACTTGCAACATCGTTTTTGCCTGCAGCCGGGCCACGTGCGACCCCAGACAGCGATGCGGGCCAAGGCCAAACGAGAGATGGCGGATATTCTCGCGACGAAAATCGACGTGATGCGGATTTTCGCATTCGTCCGGATCGCGATTGGCCGCGGCATATGACATGAAGACCTGCTCGCCTTCCTTGATCTGCTGGCCTGCTACCACCACGTCCGCGGTGGCCCGGCGCACGTTGCCTTGCGTGGGTGGAAATACCCGCAGGAACTCTTCGATAGCATTGTCCAGCAGGTGCGGATTGTGGATCAGTTCGTTCCGGCGATCCGGATTGCGGGCCAGCCAGACAGCACTCATCCCAAACAGCGCCTGCGTGGTGTCTAGTCCACCCCCGAGCAAAATGAGGATGATGCTGTCGATCTCGTCGACCCGCAGCTTCCGCCCGGCCATTTCGACGTTGTAGAGATACTCAATCAGACTGCCCGGGACCGGCTCATCCTTGAGGCGCCGGATTTCCGAGCGCATGTATTCTATCATCTTGGCCATGCCCTGGAGGCGTTCCTCCATGGGTTTTCCGCTGTAGATCAGTTCATGAAGCGGCGGCGCATAGAACGCCCAGTCTTCGGACGGCAGACCGGCAACCATGCAGGTCACCTTGCCGGTGAGCGGGAGCGCATAGTCCCATTTGAGATCGCCGCCGCCGTTCGCTACGATCTTCGACATCAGTTCTTCGGCGGTATCCCGCACAAAGCCCGTCAATGCCTTCGCCTTGGGAGGAGAGAACACCGGCCCGAGAATGGCGCGATAGTCATAGAGCTCCGGCGGATCGACATTGATGGGAATCATCAGCGTCGGTTCGAGGTCCGGGATCACATCCGTCGGGAAGTTCGAAAACACGTCGACATTCTTGGCGATTTCGAGGCAGTCCGATGACTTGGTCGCAATCCAGAAGCCCCCGTAGTTGTCGCTGTGGGTGAACGGAAACTTCTTTCGCATATGCTCGAGAATATCGATCGAATTGCTGCGATATTCAGGGCTGTGGTGATCGAAATTGGCCGCGAGCTTGTCGAGCTGGGCCTCGTCTAGATCGTTGGTCGGGCTGAACATTGCTGAATTCCTCAGAAAGAATTGCGTCTCAGCCGCGGTCAGGCGGCGACAGGTGAAGGGCTGGCGACGCGGGCTTCCTGACCAAGGAAGCGGGCCGGCATGGCACCGGTGTACTCACCGTCCTTCTGAACCAGCACGCCGCTGACGAAAGTGTAGCGAAAGCCCCCGGCAGGCCGGCGCAGGCGCGATCCGCCACCGGGCACGTCGAACACCTTCTTCTCGGGTTCCCAGCTCAGGTCGTCGAGATTGAAGACTGCGATGTCGGCAATCTTGCCGACTTCCAGGGTGCCGCGGTCGACCAGTCCCAGCACCTTCGCCTGATCGTTCGACATGCGTTTGACCGCAACCTCGATCGACATGTCATGACGATCCCGGACGTGACGCGTGAGCACCAGGGTGGTGTCTCCTGCGCCATCGAACATGCCGATATGCGCGCCGGCATCGCTACCGCTGATCAGCGACTCGTCGGCCGCGAGCAGCTGCCCGACCACGTCCAGATCGAGGTTCGTGAAGGGGCAAACGAGTTCGGCCTCGAGATTGTTTTCGAGCGCCCAGTCGGCAAGCACGTCGGATGGGTGCCCCCCGCGTTCGGCGAGGATCACGTCGAATGTCTTGCCCAGATACTTTTCGTATTCGGGCCGGTCGACAGTGATGATCCGGCATCTTGCCAGCCCGCCGCGGCTCGGGAAACCTTCCTTGACGGCATCCCATTGTTCGCGGGCCGTCGCGCGCCAGGCCGGATCGGCAAGGCGGCGCCTTTTTTCCTCATCGGGGACGACCGACTGCACAAGATCGGCCCACGCCGGCATGTACATCATCACCATGCATTGATTGAAGTTCACGACGAGCTCGATCGAGCGAGGCGAGGCGAAATAGTAGAAGTCTGCGCCTTTGGCCCGCATCTCGCGGCCCACGTCGAGAAGGCGCGATGCGTAGGTGGCGTTTTCGGGGCGTTCATAAATGCCGTTCGACATGACGGGCACGCCGCCATGCCGGATCGACAGCTCGCACATCTCGCGCAGGTCCTTTTCCTGGTTGTCCAGCGAACTCAGGTCAGGGATGATCTGCACCACACCCTTATTCTTGGCAGTGACGGCGAAGAGGTCGTCCCACTCCTGCGCATCGGCAAAATAGCTCGGTACCTTGTTCCCATCGGGGTTGACGTCGAATCGCGAAGTCGAGAAACCGAGCGCTCCAGCCTTCATTGCCCGATCAAGGCATGCCGCGAGGCGATTTCGCTCTTCCGGAGTCGACGGCCGGCTCCAGGATTCGTCCCCGACTTCGAACATGCGCAGCAGCGAATGGCTTACCAACGTCGTCACATTGACGGCATATTCGCGCGACCGCAGATCCTTTACGTAGGCATCGAAATCACCCCACGTCCACGGGATCTCTGTATCGAACACCCCGCGCGGCAGATCCTCGATGTAGCTGAACAAGGCGGATATGCCCGGAATCTGGTGCTCGTGGATCGGCGCAATGCCAAGACCGCAGTTTCCGATCAGCAGCGTGGTCACGCCGTGCTGAGCGATCGGATCGAATTTCGGGTCCCAGTACAGTGATCCGTCGTAATGCGCGTGAGTGTCGATGAAGCCGGGCGAAACATAGCAGCCGTCAGCATCGAAAACCTCTTCGGCCCCCGCGGCAAGATCCGACCCGATCTCGACAATCTTTCCGCTCCTGATCCGCAGATCAGCCGCAAATGCTGGCGCGCCAGTCCCGTCAATCACGCGACCGCCCTTGATTAGCGCATCACCCTTCACCGCACGCCCTCCTTGGGGATATGAACAATAGTCCCTTGGGGAATCGCAGTAACCTGTCTTGTTGTAATTGATTTTTATCAAATTTTGACTACAAATTTCTAGTCCAGACAGACTATGACACACTTCAACTTGCCATATATCAAGGCATGATCATCCGTAACTTGGAATATTTACGGAACGAATTCTTTTAATACGGTATGAATTTAGAGATCAAACTCATATTGCGTGTGGAGTAGCTGTCATGGAGCCTGCAACCATTTTCAGTGATCAAAGAAATATCGGCACACCAACTGTTGAGGATTTGGTGGCGCGGGCGCGGGCGCTGGTGCCGTTGCTCAAGGAGCGCGCCGCCGAAGATGAGAAGAATGGCATGGTCAACCCGGACACGGTTCGGCGCATGAAGGAGGCGGGACTGTTCCGCATCTTCCAGGCGCGCCGCTGGGGTGGTTACGAGCTGGGCCAGCGCGCCTTCGCCGAAGTGCAGATGACGCTTGCCGAAGGCGACATGTCGGTTGCGTGGATCTTTGGCGTGATCAGCCTGCACGCGTTGCACATCTGCCTGATGGATGACCAGGCGGCACAGGACGTATGGGGCGAGGACGACTCCGTACTCGTTGCTTCGCCCTATATGCCAGGCGGCGTCGCAAAGCCGGTGCCAGGTGGCTACGAGATCAGCGGTCGCTGGGCCTATTCCAGTGGCTGCGATCATTGCGAATGGACGTTCCTCGGAGGAATCGTCGATGGTACCGACGGGCAGGACCTGCGGTCGTTCCTGCTGCCGCGCGCCGACGCGAAGATCGTTGGCGGATGGGATGTGCCCGGCCTGCAGGCAACCGGCAGTCAGGACATCGTCGTCGAGAAGGCGTTCGTGCCGGAGCATCGCACGCACAAGTTCATCGATGGATACAACTGTCAGAATCCGGGTCGTTTCGTGAATCCGGGCCCGATCTATCGCTCGCCGTTCATGCTGGTGTTCATGCGCGGCATCACCAACTCGCAGATCGGCGCGCTGCAAGCCATGCTGGATCTCTTCAAGAATTACGCCAAGGAGAAGGTATTCGTCGGCACCCGAACGGCGCGCGACCCCGACGCGCATGTTGCGGTGGCGATGGCCACCGCCGGGATTGCAGAGATGAAGAATACGCTATTCGCCAATCTGCAGACCATGGCCGATTATGCGGATCGCAATGAACCGCTGCCCATGGAGTTGCGCCACATGTTCCGTCTGCAAAGTGCGGCAGTGGCGGACCGCTGTGTACGCCTCGCCGAGGACATGATGACCATCGCCGGCGGTGGAGGGGTCTACGAAAAGACGGAGATTCCTAGAATTTACCGCAACATGCGTTGTGGCCGACAACATGCCGCCGCCCAGTTTCGCATGTATGCCCGGACCTTCGGAGATCTGCTGATGGGCGGCTCCCCAGTCGACATGATGCTCTAGGTGATTTGCATCGAGGCCAGTCGATCCCACAGATCAGGCCTTCGAATGTCCGATCAGCCGATGAGACGGCGGGGTCCCCGAGTCACGAACGTAGACTTTGAACCGCCCCGGCTTTCCAGGTTGTGCCAGCGTGCACGAGTCGGCTGGCTGGGGCGGGAGGAGCCTTAACCACATTTCCGCGCCCCAGCAATTCTGCTGCTTTCGGCTTCTCGAGCGGCGCCGCTCGACGGTTCTCTGTAGCAGGCTATAGTTGCACCATGTCAACGCTAAACGGAATTAGGCGCCTTGGCGCTGCCTAGGTGGAAGCAGGCAAAGAGCTTTCGGGTTGCCGCGCCGCCGGTCGGGCTGCTTGGCTGTCCGCACCCGCAGCGTTGCGGCCCGAAGACCTGATAGAGCTGGCCGAATTACCTCGCCGGTCAGTTATGACCGTGGTAATCGGGACTTCGGCAGCGCTTGTTATGCCTTCCGGCGCAGATGGTGGAGTTCTTTCCTCTGCCCAGTGCTACGGACCAACCGTCGAAGGAATTCGTCATAAATAGCCTCTTGCGGCAGCCTCCTCTTCCACCAGGAGAGCTCGGCTTGGCGATCGTCCTGGCCTCAAGTACGCCACTGGTGCTGCTGGACGCAGCTTTGGTAGTCCAGACGGCGAGCGGCACGTTCTGTCGGATGTTCGGCATTGATCCCCAGTCCGTGTCGGGCAGATCGTACTTCTCTCTCGGTTCCGGTGAGTGGGATATTCCACGGCTGCGGTTGCTGTTTGCTGCCACAATGGCCGGCAAGGCTGCGATAGATGCCTACGAACTCGACCTCGTATGCAATGGCGAGTTGCAGCATCTCGTGCTGAACGCGCAGCGGCTCACCTATGGCGATAATCCAGAGGCATGGCTGCTCCTCGCCGTCAACAATGTGACCGAGGCTCGGCTTACAGCGCGGCAAAAGGATGAATTGGTTCAAGAAAAGCAGGTGCTGTTGCAGGAATTGCAGCATCGGGTTGCCAACAGCCTGCAAATTATCGCCAGCGTCCTGATGCTCGGCGCCCGCAAGGTTCAGTCTGACGAAGCCCGGATACACCTGAACGATGCGCACCAGCGCGTCATGGCCATCGCTAAGCTGCAGCGCCAGCTGAGCACATCGGGGGCCGACGGCGTACCCTTGGGAATTTACCTGGAGGACCTTTGCGGTAGCATCGCGGCATCTATGATCCTGCAACCTGACACATTGAAGATCACTACAGCGATTGACGATTATGTGGCCAGCCCAGAGCAGTCGGTAAGCTTCGGGCTGATTGTCACCGAACTGGTGATTAATGCTCTGAAGCACGCGTTTCCGGATCACCTGCAACATGGAATAATAGCTGTAGATTTCACCGCCGCAGGTGTTGGTTGGACCTTAGCGGTAGCAGACAATGGCATAGGAAGGCCGCCAGCTGCTCAGCCCGGACTTGGGACCGGAATTATTGAGGCGCTGGCGAAGCAGTTGAACGCGCGTGTCGAGGTGAGCGATGCAGATCCCGGCACCCGGGTCCTTGTCATTCACGACCCGGCCCTTCAACAGTGAGACTTCACCGGCAGTCGTGAGACGAGGAACGTCACGCCATTTGCGCCTGTAGCCGACTAGCGATTCTTGCGACGCGCCGAGGCGCAACCCTTCTCACCTGCACCCGCACTTCAACCGGCAGATGTTCGTCCCTGCTGACTGTCCAGCAGCCGCATCAGCGTCGACGCGGTAAATCCGTGGAGAATCACGGAAAAAAGGACAACAAGGCCGACAACGGCCCACAACCGATCTGAACCGGGAAGCGCCAGATGATTGACGGCGTAAGCCATGTAGTAGACTGACCCGACCCCGCGAATGCCGAAGAAGGCCAGCATCAGCTTCTCACTGCGGTCGGCCGAGAAACCGAGCAGACCGAGCCAGCCGGTGAGCGGCCGCACGATCAGAATGACAGCCGCGGCGAAAGCTATCTCCAGCCATGTTGTCCCTGCAAGCAACCCGTGGGCCAAACTCCCCCCGAACAGGATCAGGAAAACCATCAGGACGAGCCGTTCGACCTGCTCGATTACGGTGTGCATGCTGGATTGGAACGCGTGTTCCCGATGGGTGTGGCGGATGGTGAGTGCTGTCACGAATACCGCGACAAACCCGTACGCTTGCACTGCTTGCGCGCCCCCATAGGACACGAGAGTGGCCGACAGGGCGATGAGCCCGTCGCCCGTTCGCGACAGTTGGTGCCTGGTCGACGCCCGGAACGTGAGCCAGCCGAAGAGGCGGCCGACCAGCCAGCCCGAGCCGATCCCTCCGGCAATTGCCCAGAGCACCTGAAAAGATAGCCATTCGGCCAACTCCCCTGTGCCGACAGATCCGGCGGCCGCCAGCAGGATCGCGAGGTGTACGAACGGAAAAGCTGCCCCGTCGTTCAATCCGGCCTCGGAAGTCAGGCCGAACCGCACTTCGTCGTCCTCACCACTCCTGGGCGGACCAACCTGAACATCGGCCGCCAGGACCGGGTCAGTCGGTGCAAGGCACGCCCCGAGCAAAAGAGCGATTGGCCACGGCAGATCCAGAATCCATACCGCCAGTCCCGTTACAGCGAGAATCCCGAGAGGCATCGTGGCGCCCAGCAGATGCCACGTTACTGCCCAGCGTCGCCGGCCCATGACCCTGTCGATTTTGAGGCCCGCTCCCATGAGGGCGACGATCATGACGAATTCCGTCAATCGCTCGGCAACAACAGGATGAAGCTGTGGCAGAGGGACGAGTGAGATCTGCGGCAGGCGAAAGACGACTGCTCCCAAGGCTACACAAATGATAGGCAGGGACAGCGGAAGCCTTTTCAGGGCAAGCGGTAACCAGGCAACCAGGGCAATGAGCACGCCGGTTGCGATAGCCACAAAGACATAGGGGTCAGTTGAGATCACAAGAGCGGTGCAACAATGCGCGGTGCGATGATTTCCGAAGTGAGGCCGATGCGGGGGGCGCGGTTGCGAGGCCCGCTCGTGTAGCTCCCGGGGCTGTGGATCAACTCCGATCCCTGACGTAGCGGAAAGTGTACCGGCCGGTTACGCGGCACCCCCGCGTAGATGATGTGTATGGGTTTTCTCAGGATTGGCCCCGCTGGCCTGAGCGTTCGACTTCTGCAACCGCATCCGCCAGGTTCGTATAGCGATAGCTGCCGACCGTGAATGTTTCCTCAGTGTGGCGGACCACTCCTGGCGGAATGCTCGACAGGGCCTCAAGGCTTCCACCTTCGTTTTCCCATCTGTCGGTGGACTGCGGCGTCTGGCGCGCGGGCGACGCCTGCGCCCTTGCGGGAACAGAAAGCAGCGACACCACCTCCTTCAATTGATCGGCGATTGATTCCAGCGCCAGCACGAGACGACCTTCTGTCGTCGCATCGGCGCGGTTCTGGGCGAGAAGTTCTGCGGCGGTGAGGGACATGGCAACGCTCCATTCAGGAAATCAATCGTCCGCTTGCCGGTTGCGGATAGCGATCGCGCGTTCGACCGAGCGGATAAAGTGATCGCCGAAGTGATCGGTCGAGACGTAATCCTGTTCGTATTCTCCAAGGTTGTGGCTACTCTCAAAGCTGGTCTTCAGCTGCACCAGAATGGCAGGGTCGTCTTCGGCGAGGCGGACGATCAGCGCCTGGAGAATGCGTTCGTGCGCCAGCACGCGCCGTTCCAGCGTGGTGATCTCGCTGGGCGTGGCGTTGGCGCCGCCTTGCCCGCGATTGGTTTGAGCAGCCGCCGATGCGGCCTCCTGTCGCTGCTGTGCCGCGTCCTGAGCGGCCGACGAGAAGGCGGTAAACGAATGTGGGTTATCAGGCGAATTGTCCATGTGACGCCTCCGTCTAAGCGGGAAGGCACGGCTCGCAGGGAGCACTCTGGCTGCATCGAGGAGCGTGTCTCAGGAAGGTGGTTACGAACGGGTTCAGGCGCAAGGCACGGCTGCGGCCTGTAAGGACATTCTCCTGCGGATCGGCGACCCACCACGCCGTGAGCCCCGGGCCGCAACCCAACGCATGTCGAGCATGAGGCCGTATGCGCCGCTAATTTCGCACGGCGCCTGCCTCTGTCTCCACGGCACGAGCCCGGACATTGGCAGCGTCTCGGATCGCTCTCGATTGTTCATCCAGGCGGGTTGCATCGACGTCGGCGTGTCGCCGTATCTCACGGCCCTTTGCCTTGAGCACCTCGCCGTTTGCTTCACGAAGTCGTCGATCTGCATCATCGGCTCGGTCCTGTGCTTGGCCCAGCCGCTGGTTTGGGCCGCTACCGCGGTAGGGTTCTCCGCGGGATTGGGCAGCCGACTTGTCCTGATCCCTTCCGGCCTGCTCGTGAGGCCCATTGCAGGCAGCCAGAGCCGCACAGCAGGAGAGCAGCACCCATCGCACACCAACCCTCAAATGGTCTGGTCCGGATCGCACATGCACCATGGGAAACATCCTCTTCATGCACTCAACGATCGGCAGGCTAAATGGGTCGTGGCCGGAAGAAATGTTGCGGTGCTTGACCCTTGGCCATGAGAGTCCAAGGTCGATCCGTCCGTACGCTGCCCTGTGCTCGACCGTGTGGTCGCGCTGCAATCCGGCTCGTCCGGGCGCTCAGCGCTGGGCTGGCACAAGGGGGACGTTAATGGAGGTCACGATGGCGAATGCTGACAAACAGCGCGATCACCTGAACGAGGACGAGGCGGAATTGCTTCGGCAGTTGCGCGAGGTACGCCGAGAGCAAAGGCTCCGCGGCTCGCCGGACAGGGCAGGCAAACTGAGCCGCGGGCAGCGCGTCGCCGATTTGGTTGCCGCCACGATGGGATCATGGCGGTTCATCATTATTCAGACGACCATTCTGGTCTTCTGGGTTGCCTTGAACGTCACGGCCTATGTGCAGCGGTGGGACCCGTATCCATTCATCCTGTTGAACCTCGCGCTATCCTTCCAGGCTGCCTATGCGGCACCCTTCATCATGATGAGCCAGAACCGGCAACAGGACATTGATCGGGCCGATGCGGCGGCCGATTATCAGATCAACATCAAGGCTGAACTCGAAATCGAGCTGCTACATGAGAAGCTCGACGCTTTGAGAGAAAAGGAAGTTTTGGCCCTGACCGAGGCCGTACGATTTCTCAGCAACCAATTGGCCAAGTCCGACGACGCCGCTCCAACGGTGGGCGGACCAGCGCCCGAGCAGTGACATCGCGATGTGCAGGCAATCGGTTCCATGGAGCAAGGACGCGCTTAGGTCGACGCAACAGGCCGATAAAAGCGATAGCGTTGAACAGCGCCATGGATGATGTGGTTCATCAATCTCAAGCGAATCTCGTCGGCGCCTTCGCTCGTCTTGCAGACCAGATGGGTGCCGCCCGACCTCAGCGGTTCAATGGCGCTGATCGAAACTCCGCTCTCACGGCACCGATCACGCACCTCCGCTTCGGTCATGCGGAGGTTTACAGCTCGGCTCATATAGGCCTCCTGGGGGCTGTGGTTCCTCGGGCAGGTCCCCCGGCCCCCCTTTACTTCTCTGACTGGAGCAGGCTCCACAGCTCTTCCGCTGACTGGCTAAAGCCACGCCATCGTGGAGAATCATCCTCGGCTGTGCGCTCCTTCGCTTCGGACAGTTGGAAACCCATTGAGGGGTGCATCGGGGCATCCGGATCCTCGCCAGAGAACCGGCATAAAAATCGTGCGATAATCTCAACTTGTTTCATTGGCTAAACTCCCTGTCACAACATCCGATTGTGCATCGGCGGCGTGGCGCCGGACGTGCGACAGGGCTGCCCGACAATCTTCCTCTCGCTCATAAGCCCGGCTCTGCGCTAGAATCTGCCCCGACGGGGCGCAAAGCCGCCACGACCAAGCGCCCCCACAAAACTGGGTCGAAGAGACCCGGATTTCCTCATCGCGGTAAACCTCAAACCGGAAGAGCCCTGGAGTGCCATCGCTCATTGCGTTGAAGTCGATCATCGAGCTCTCCTCGTCGCATACGGACCGCGACGGATGCGAGCAGTTTTTCCTCAGCGGAAATCTCTAGCAAGATTCAAGCCGGCCGCGCTTTGTTCGTATATGGTGATGAACTCAGTGATTGTTAGGCAGGGATTGCGGGCCGACATTGGACGCGTGAGACCTAGGGGTGCCGCGACGGCAGCGAGCCGTCGTTCCATGACCTAACGGGGAATCGACGGAGGAATGTCGCCTGCTAGAACTCGCTCAGTTCGATCCGGGACGGACCGCGTCCACGGCGACAGCGCTATACTGGGGCGGCAGGAGCCTGTTCCAGATTTCCACGCCCCAGCAATTTTGCGGGTCTTTGGCCTCTCGAGCGGCGCCGCTCGATGGCTCTCTGTAGCAGAGGGATGGAGCAGTTGGTCAAGAGCACGTTGGCGCGCGGCTCAATCTTAGTCCTCGACGTCATCGAAGTTATCGACGAGATCAAGCGGATCGCCAGCCTCAATCTTTCTGAGTAGCGCTTCGATGTCCTCCTGTGCCTCCTTGTCAGTCACGGAGATCGACAGGTCGCGGCCGGACACCTTGCGGTACGCGCGCTGCATCAGGGGCGACGCCGCCGGATGGTCAGTTGCGTGGACCATGTGATACATGATCCGTCCGCCCCGCCATTGGCTGTGGATTGGATAGGCGTAGGCGTAGGTGTAGCCGAGCTCGCTCTTGAAGCGGTCGGCGAGATCAATCCCGCGGAGCGTGGAGTGCCTCTTGCGCAGATCCCGCCAGTCGTCGCGGCCCCACCACTTGGTGAGACGCTCGGCCGTCTCCGCTTTCCGGACGGCGGCAATCGACCGGTCGAGCCACCCGGTGGCGAGGAAGTAGAAGATCTCGATCTTCATCGCCTGCTTGTGGCGGGCGAGCGCCTCGACGGTCGCCCAGTCGCACTCGAACGTGCGCTGGTCCAGAAGGGCGAAGGTGGCTGTTTTCGGCTTGATCGTGCCGGCGCCGAGGATGTCGTGAACACGCTTGTTGAAGTCGCCCTCTAGCACCTCCACCCGCCGCTTCGGGTTCGGGATTGCCTCGGCGGCCTTGATCTCCTCGAGCAGCCCGACGCCCTTGGGGTCGCGGTCGCAGAGCCAAAACTCGCGCATCCACGGCGGCCTCGCCTGTAAGACGAGGTTGGCCGAGCAAAACTCCTTCTTATCGCGCTGCTGGGGTGCCGCGAAGCCGTCGATATAGGTGCCGTGCTTGGTCACGAAGGTGAACAGGCGGATGTAGTCGCGGATCAGCTTCGCCTTGTTCTCGGTCCAGAGCGGATGGCGCAGCGACTTGAAATCCGTCCCCTCCGGCGGGGAGAGGATCGGGATCTCCTGCTCGCCGAACAGGAAGGGGTGCCCGGGAACTAGGCTGTTCTTGCGTCGGGTAGCTCGTCCCATGTTTCTCCGTCCAGTTCTCGTCCGGCGATCTTCTTGCCAACGCGGAGCATGGTGGTGCCGTCGGCGACCGTCTCCATGCGAACCTTGGCGAGCGGGATGCCCTGCCCGGGCGCCCAGTCGCCCCACTGCTTGAAGTGGAAGGCGACGTCGTGCGCCATGCAGATGTTGAGGAGGTCGCGGAACCACGACGGACTCGACGGTCGCGCCTTCGGTCCGCTCTCGCCTCCGGTGATCACCCAGTCGAGCCGGTCCGCCCATGGACCGATGTCGAGCGGACCTAGCAGAGGCTCGGCGGAGATGAAGCGCACCGCGGCTGGGATGGCGGTCAGGTGCGGCAGCCGCTCCTCGGCGTATTTCTGGTCCTCGACAGTCGTGCCGACCCAGACGTTGCCAGGCCATTCGTCGCCCCAGGGAGTGAGGCGCGTCACGATCTCGGGCCGCTTGGTGAGGAGGAGCCAGTCGAGATGCGGCGTCGCCTCGATCAGCTTCCACAGCCGGGTGCGATGGACGTCGAGATCGCGGCGGTCCTCGAACACGTCGGCCATCGAGGCGCAAAAGACTCGGGCGCGGACGCCGGAGGCGGCGGCCGCTGCGTTCCATTTGAACGGCTCGGCCCAGTGCTTGTCGCCGAAGAAGCGGCGCTCGGCCTTGATACCCCAGACATTGCTGCCGACGCGCTTGGCCCAGCTCTCCGCGTAGCAGTGCTTGCACGCGGGTGACACCTTCACGCATCCCCACCAGGGATTGAAGGTGTGCGTCGTCCATTCGATCCGAGAGTTTTTAGCCATCCGCGCCTCTGGAGAATGTTAAGCCGTTTCGGCAATGTGCGCCAGATGTTCGTTGTTCGTTCGACGTGTGCGCCACGCCTCCTGTGGGCGGCCGGTCTGTCATGCTGCCGCTCCGTCACGCTGCGACGCGTCGCGTGTGACGACGGACTGCCGATGCTTCCATTGCGGGCGCACGTGAAGCAGCATTGCGTCCGTCCTGAATGCGTCTCGGATGTGGTCAAGTTGACCATCAGTAAGGCCGAGCAGGTCGGCGACCTTTCGGTCAAGTGAATCGAGGGCTGCGGCGAGTTCCTGCTCGGCCGATCCCTCTCGCAGGCGTCGCACGAGGGTGGCAGCGGCGGCGGGATCGTCGGGGATGGAGAGAGTTCCCATCCACTGCCGGTCGGGACGGCCGCCGCGGGCAAGAAGCGAGCGGGCTTCGGAGGTTGCCCATTCGCGCAGATCAGGATCGGTAATGGTGATTACGGTCGGCTGTCCGGTCTCGGTCGGCGCCGGCGCCTCCGCTCCGTCTGCATCCGTTGTGACGAACCTGATGTCGGCGCCGTCCACCAGCAGGCGCGCACCCGTCCAGTTCGCGTCGGCTCCCGGCCACGACACGTCCTTCGGCGCAGTGACGATCCCGTTAGCGACGAGGTCAAGACGATTGCGAAAGGGCCGGCTGCTTACGCCGCTCCGCAGCTTTTCGATCTCGGTGTCGCCCCGCGCGAGTTCGTCGTCGGCGGTGAGGATGCGTCGGCCGATCTCGTCGAGTTCGTCGAGCAGCGCTTCGTCCAGCTCGGCCGGGATGGGGATGCGCGTCGTCTGACGCGGATAGAAGGTCGTGAAGTAGCCCTGTACGACCGAGGTGCGCGCCGTCTTAGCCATGAACCAGGCGACGACGCGAGATAGCGACCAGATGTTGAGCGGGAAGCGCTCGGATAGGCGGATGCAGTAAACCGTGTTCGTCAGGTAAGCGTTGGCGGGATGGGGGGCGAAGACTGGCTGGGTGGCGATGTTGCGCACTACGAAGGTGTTCACTTCGTCCCCGACGCCGGCCCAGGCGTAGAAGCGAGCGGTGTCGACCTCGGCGGGATCGCCGTTCCAGTGGCCGAACGGTTCTTCGGGAAGGCTGCCGTCGGGCGGAAGATGCTTGGCCTTGTAGACCGGGCGGCCGCCGGGGTTCTCTATCGACTTACGACCGACCTTGACGCCGTAGCCCATGACCCGCTGCTGCTGCCAGTGAACGGCCGGCTCGCCGTTAGGTATCGCGGCCTCGTATCTAGTCTTCTGGCGGTAAGCCTTCTTAGTCCATCCGCGAAGGATGATGTCGTCCAGCCGGCGGGCGGCTGCGAGCGCGTCTAGAACGTCAACGTCGGCCGATCGGATCTTGGTGAGCCAGGCGCTGTCTGATGCCTCGCCGTCCTCGGATGCGGCTTCATCGTCCGAATCTTCGGAAGAAGGCGTTTCGTGATCGGGAGCAGCGGTGACGGTCTCGTCATCCGCTTTGGTTTCGGCGGGGGGGGCTCGGAGATCGGCGCCCGAGCCAGGCAGGTAGCGTTCGAGAAGGACCGCCGAACGCGGCACCACATCCGTGATCGCCTTCGTCATGTCTATCCGGCCGTGTTCCTCGTCGAGGCACTCCGGCGTGACGCGGGTGATCTTGATTTGATCCTGCGCCGTCGCCGCCGTCTTCTCCATGACGAGGCCGATTGTCACGACGTTCGCGCCATGGAAAGCGACGTTGCCTATCTCCTCGAGGTCGATGATCTCGACGATCCGGTATTGTGCGAGAATGGCGCGGAGCGGTTCGGCGTAGCTGGCTTCGGAAAGCGCCAGCGGGAGGAAAAAGCCGAGCCTGCCGTTGGGAGCCAGCCACCACTCCATCGCGCGAAAGGCGAACAGGACCGAGAGGTCGGTGTTCTTTTTGAGCACCGGCGCATATTCGATCCGCTCCTCGGGGCCTATCGGCGCGCGTTCGAACCGGACGAAGGGCGGGTTGCCCGCAACGATGCGGTACCCGCCACGGCGGCCGGACAGATCGCGAAACTTGCGGTCGGCGGTGCGCAGCCGCCTAGCGCCGCCCTGGCCGTGAGCGCGGATTTCCTCGCTCGCCCGGCCCGCGGTGCCGCCGAATAGATCCTTGTGGGCCGAGACGCCCCATGTCGAGAGGCTACTGTGGCCGCCCTCCACCGACAAACCGACAATTGCCTTGCGCATCAGGTCCGCGGTATCTCCCTCCACGACGGCGGCCAGAGCGTGCCAGAGCAGCTGGATCTGCGCCAGAGTGGCCGAGAAGGCGTTCAAATCGAGACCGTGTAGGCGTTCGATGGTCTCGATCGCGTCGTCGGCAGTGAAGTCGAGACCGGCGTCAACCTTGCGCAGGCGCGCCGCCTCGAACGCCTCGACAAGGAAGGTGCCGGAACCGCATGCGGGATCGAGAATCTCTTGGGTCCCGTCGTACCCGCAAGCGGAGAGCATGTAGGCGGCGAGTTCGGGGCGGGTGTAGACCTCGCCCAGTGCCTGACGCTGGCTACGATCGAGGTTGCGGTCGTAGATGCCCGACAGGATGTCGCCGCGGACAGTGGTAAAATCCCAGCCGGCGAGGATCCACATCGCATGCAGCAGGGCGTCGGACAGGCTCTCGTCGCCGCCGTAGAGCAGCCAGTCGAGCGGCTTTCGCTCGAACAAATGGCGATAGATCTGACGGGCCTTGTCGTAGGCCGTCCTGATTAGGAGCTGGAACGGCTCGGAGGTGTGCTTTGCGAAATTCGCGAAGGCCGCTAGGCCGCCGTTGGAAAGGACGCGGGGCACCAGCCCGTGATCTTCGGAGAAGCGGACCATCAGGAGCCGCGAAAAGAGGAGCGCCGAGGTCTCCTGCACGAAGCTGGCCCTTGCGCTGACCGCCACTTCGCGAGCCTTCTTCGATCCGTCACCCGTTTTCAGGAACGAGGCGTGGACGGCATCCAGGCCCGATCGACGGGCGTAGGAAGGAAGGTCCACGTTCTCGGCGCGCAGTGCGTAGAGGCGGGGTTCGATGTCGGAGAGCATGCGCGTGTAGCTCTCGTTGAACACGGCTGTCGCGTCGAAGTTGTCGGGGTTGGGTTCGTTCTCGAAAACCACGGGATCAACGTCGCCGGTGAAGTCGAACGTGGCGACGCCATAGCCCTTGTCCGTGCTCAGCTTCGCGACGTCGGCAAGCGCGATCTTGAGATCGGGAATGAGGTGGGAGTCGACGAGGTCGTCGACAGCGCGCGATAAGATGCGCGCGACCGTAACCATGGCGTCGATGAAGCGGCGCCTGTCGCGAAGATCGGTGATCGGCTTGCCGAGCGGCACCTCGATCGCTGAGAACTCCTCCAGCTGGCGCCTGAGCGACCGTCTGTCCGCCGTGATGGGAGAGAAGAAGTCGACAAACGTCGCCTCTTCCTCAAGCGCGGTCCATTCGATCTCCCGGGCCTGAGGGAGCTTCGGCCCTCCGAGATCGTAGCGCTGGATGACCTCGCCGTCCGCTAGATAGAAATATCGCAGCTTCGAGTAGTTGTAGGTCGTCAGCTCGCTGCGCGCTATCGCGCGTCCGCCCGTGCGAACCTTCGAGCCTGATTTAAGCTCGAGGATGGCGAAGAGATGCTCGCTCTCGTTCCGCAGAGACACGGGCACGCCGTCGAGCCAGATCTGGATGTCAGGACGCTCGCGGCCGAACGGCACGGGAGCGTCGACGACGATGCTGTTGGCGGGAATGCCGAGGCCGAGCTTCGGATCGATCAAGAGCTCGCGCGCGGGAGCGTAGCTCTGGGCCTCCGCAATCTTCCCAACGGCGACCCGCTGGTTGACGGTGATCTGTCGAATGAGCTCCGCGCGTCTGGCAACTGGATCGAACTTCGGCATTATCCCCCCATCAGCGATACGCTGCTGATACCGCATTCTAGATATCAGCGGATTCCTAGGCAATGCTTCTTGAGACTTGTCACCGTGGCTCATGCACCGAGGTGATGCGTCGGGTTCCAAGCACCGAGCGTAGGATGGCCGTTAAATATCCTGTGAGTCACCGCAACTTTGACTTGCCTTGGCGGCGCCATGATGAAGAATTGCGTCATGGATGAGGACGCACAGCAAGAGCTTGAACAGTCTGTCGCCAACCGCGTGCTATCGACGTTCATCGCGGAGGTTGGGGAGGACGAGGCGCTGTCCGAGCTGGCCAAGCGCCTGAAACCCGTCTTGCTCGATGGAGATACGATCAACGAAGCATCATTACGTCAGGCCATTTTCGGCGACGACTCATGATCACCGTCGAGCGCATCAAGATCGAAGAGTTTCGGGGCATTCGCGAGCTGACGGTTGATCTCGGCAGCGCGAATTTTGCGGTGTGTGGCCCAAATGGAACCGGCAAGAGCGGCATAGTTGACGCTCTCGAATTCGGCCTGACCGGCACGATTTCTCGCTTGGTCGGCAAGGGTCGAGGTACGCTGTCAGTCAAAGAACACGGCCCCCACGTTAATAGCCGGACCCATCCCGAGAAAGCGGTGGTGACACTGGAGGTGTTGATCCAGAGCCTCGGCAAGAAGGCGACCATCACCCGTAATGTTAAATCGCCCAAGGCTCCGAAGATCACGCCGGATGACCCCGCCGTCCTCGCGGTGTTTGAGCATGTGCAGCGCCATCCGGAGTTTTCCCTCTCGCGGCGCGAGATTATCAAATATGTTCTCGCCGAACCCGGTGTGCGCGCCGAGGAAGTGCAAGCGCTGTTGCAGCTCGACAAGCTCGATACCACTCGCAAACTCTTGCTGAAGATATCCAACGCCGCGACGCGCGATTTAAAGGGTCTGGAAGGTGAACGCGACCGTGCCGCGACCCACTTGATGAGCGCGCTTGGTATTGCCGAGGTCAAAGCGCAGACGTTGCTTGCTGCGGTTAACGTCAAACGGGCGTCATTGGATCTTCCCGTCCTGACCAAACTCGAAGCAACCACGTCCATTCGTGACGGGCTAGAAACGCAGAGCGGAGTATCTGCGCCCAAGGTTCCTAAGATCCAGGCCAAAACCGACATTGCCCATGGGCTTGCCTCGCTCGCAGCGATCAAAACACCGGAAAACGAAGCGGCGTGGGCAGGCGTTGCCGACGCGCTCACTGCGCTAAAAGGGAACGAGGCCAAACTTGCTGATATGACCCGCGATGGGATGCTCGCCACTGCCCTGGCTCTTTTCGATGAAGAACATTGCCCCGTCTGCGAAACCGAGTGGGAACCGGCTGAATTTCGCTCGGTGGTCGAGGCTCAGCGCCAGCAATTGAAAGCGGCGGCGGCCGAACGCACACGAGTCGAACAATTGATCGAGCCCGTCATCGACGCTTTGGAAGGTCTGCGACCGATGTTACGGCAGCTAGCTGTCTATGCTCGCGACTTGCCTACCCCGCTTGCATTTGAGCCGTTCGCGGTGGTCGCGAAGGAAGCTGATCGTCGTGCCGAAGTGCTTCGCAACTTCCTGCCGCTAGACGAGGCGATCGCAGCGCTCGACACCGACTGGAAGGATGTCGAACCGGCGCTGGAACATATCGCCAAGCTCTCCGCGAGTGTCGAGGCATTGCCGGAGCCGTCCGACCGAGACGCGGCACGCGATTTCCTGACCGTGGGGCAGGAACGCTTGGAATTGTGGCGTCAGGCCATGACAAAATATGCGGCGGGGAAAGCTAAAGCCGATGCTGCCGCCAAAGTACACGCGCTGTATGGCGCGACTTGCGATAAAGCGCTCGACTCGATCTACAAGGAGGTGGAGGCGGACTTCCGCAGCTACTACCGCGACATTAACGGTGATGACGAAAGCAAGTTCGAGGCGCAATTAACGCCCTCGCTCGGCAAGCTCGGCTTCGAGGTCGATTTCTATGGCAAAGGTTTTTTCCCGCCTGGTGCCTATCACAGCGAAGGCCATCAGGACGGCATGGGCCTTTGCCTTTACCTCGCCTTGATGAAGCACATGCTGGGCGACCGGTTCACCTTCGCCGTGTTGGACGACGTGTTGATGTCGGTCGATGCCGGGCACCGGCGCGAAGTCTGCACCCTACTTCGGACTAGGTTTCCGAACACCCAGTTCGTGCTCACCACCCATGACCCGGTGTGGTTGAACCACATGAAGAGCAGCAATCTAGTCGCGGGCAAGAGCGCAATCACGTTCCGGAAATGGCATGTCGATCACGGCCCGCGAGAATGGAAGCAAACCGACGTGTGGGTGGAGGTCGATCAACTGGTTGCCAACAACGAGGTACGAGCAGCCGCCGGTCAGCTACGGCATTACCTCGAATATGCCGCAGCGGAATGGTGCGCGCGGCTGGGCGGTCGCGTTGAGTATCGCAGCGATGGCAAATATGAGCTAGGCGACCTATTGCCCGCCGCCATCGGCGCGATGAATGAACTTTACAGGAAGGCCAAAACGACCTCGCAAAGCTGGGGGGACAAAGCCCGCGTTGACGAGATTAATGGCCGTCACACCGCCTTCACTGCTGCCGTGACCCAATCGCAAAGCGAGCAATGGGAAATCAACCCAGCCGTCCATTTCAACGAATGGGCCAACCTGCAGCGACAGGATTTTGAACCGGTGGTCGCCGCCTTCAAACAGTTGGAACGCCAGTTCGAATGTCCCGCCTGCGGTGACCTGATCTACGTCGTGCGGACCGGCAAGACCAAAGAGGCAGCGCGCTGCGGCTGCGCGAGCGTCAATTTGAACCTGAAACCCAAATCTAATGCTGCCTAAGCCAAGGAGCGCGAATGTCGATTGAGCTGTACGAGCGGTACCTTGAGGAGGCGCCCGGGACGGAGGATCTCGGGCGGATCCTGCCATACGAGTGGATCGACCTGCCCGAGACGCTAGACATGACGTTCATGACTTACGTCGAGATGGTAAAGGAGTTTGCACGCGAGATCGCCAATAGCATCAACGCCTTCACTATCTCTCTTCGGAGGCTGACCGCCTGGGAGCGGGTGTCCGCATCCCTCGCCGACCAAGAGGAGCGGCACAGTCTGCTGCACGAGTTTGTCGACGGACCTGTCACGCTAGCGCTGATCACGCCCTACGTGCTTCGCTCCCGCTTCGTCTTCGCGACGGCCCATCTCAGCCACCAGCTGAACCTGCTGCGCGAGGAGGGTTGGCAGGAGGACCGTCTTCCGCCCGACAGCGAGATCTGGTTCGACGCCGCGGACGTCCAGGGGCGGCCGTGGAAACAGTATGGGAAATTAAAGGTCGCCGCTCAGAAGCTCGGGAGCAAAGAGTTCCAGACGGCCACGGAAGACTTCCGCAACGCGTTCACGCACCGCTTCTCCGCCCGAATCGGAGTAGGCATCACGAACTTCGTGACGCGCATCCTTGATGAGGGGACTGGGCAGGTCACCTATGGATTCGGTGGCACGCCTCCGCTCGATCTCGGTCAGATCATCGCCCTGCTCGTTACCGAGGCGGAGAAGGCCTACACTGTGTTCGATCGGTTTCAGCGATTGGTAGCGGAGCAGACCGCCTATGTGACTGCACGTCAGGCCGAGTTGCCTGGGCTGCGCGAGGATGCTGCGCGTGGCTAAGCCGAAGATCAAGCGGGCGACCACGATGACAGCGAACGCGATCAAGCCGGCGCGCAAGGCTCCAACCGCAGACACCATGAGGCGGCTTTTCGCCTTGTCTGGAAATCAATGCGCGCGGCCTGGATGCGGCACGGTGCTGTTGAACGCGACGGGTAAGCTCGTCGGCGAGGCCCCGCACATCGCGGCCGAGAGCAGCGGAGGGCCGCGCTACGACAAGAGCCTTAGTCCCGACGATCGCCGTGCGTTCAAGAATCTGATCCTGCTCTGTGCTACCTGCCACACCTTGGTGGACAAGGATGAGAAGACCTACACCCGGGCGAAGTTAGTCAAATGGAAGACTGACCGCGAGAAGCGGTTCTCGGCGGTCGGCGAGCTACTGCGGAAGGCCTATCTGGACGAGATCGTCGATGAGTCCGATGACACCGGCATGTCGCTGCCGGAGACGCTGGCCGGATATGTCGCGTACCTCGCCACGATCAGCACCCACCCGTCACTGGATTCTGGCGCGCTGGCTGCGGTCGCTGCCTATGCGGAAAGGCTGCGGCACCTCACGATAAGGGATCGCCAGCTCATCGTTGCCATTATCGAGAAGGCGCTGCAGCTCCCCGGGGCTAGGGAGTATACGAATGGCGTGTCGGTTAACCCCGAGGATCTGCGCACCCTGCGGGTCAACAACGTGCCTCTGGCGCAGAACCGGGTCAGACGCCTTGGGGACACGCTTCAACGCAATGAGCTAGGCGCGCTCGACGTCGATGACGGCGTGGCCCAGCTTTTCATCAAAACCATGGACGACGACTTCGAGTGGGCGTCGCTGAAGGCCTACATGGAGAGGAGGGGCGGCACATTGTCTGACCTTATCGTGGGAATGAAATTCGCGGCTCTGGACTAGCGGTTCGCACCTTCGTCACGCGTTCACGCCCAGCAACTGTAGAGGGCTTCGCCGCTGACCTTCCGGCCCTGCCGGAAGTGATACAGTTCGCAGGCGCGCCGCAGCTCTCCGTTGAGCTCCGCCTCATAGTGGATCGCCAACGCCTGCCGCTCTTCATCGCACAGAACATCGAGCAGAGTGAAGTGCAGCGTGTCGATACCCGCCAGTGCCTTTTCCCAGTAGGCGCGCAGAGCCTCGGTCCCGACGATCTCGGCCGAGCCGGTGGTGCGTTCGGCAAGCGGGCTGCGGAAGGTCGCAGCGGGATCGAACCCGGCCAGGACGGCCTCGACGTCGCGTCGGTTCCAGGCAGCGATCCAGGCCTGCGCTGCCGCGATCATCTCGGCCCGGGTGAGACGGACCGGCCTTTCTTCCATGCTCCCGCGCGGGGCAGTGTGACATACGACGCACAGCTTGTTGGCATCACGGTCGCGGAAGTAGGCCCCGTAGTAGTGCCGATGGTAGTGGGGGCGCAGGCCGGGCGGTCCTTCGCAGGTGCCCCCCAACCTCAGCGCGAGGGCGTGGACAGCATCGACCGTGGCCCGATCCGGCGCGTTCAGCGCCACCATGGCCCCGTTGCCGATGTGGTGGGCCGCGCCGTCGAACGGGAGCATGATGACGAACAGGGGGCGCGCTGCGGTGCCCGGCTGCCAGACTAGCTTTCTGGGCGTACTGTCCGAGGGACGGCAGCGCCAGCCCAGCATCGTAAGCAGCGGCGCATGGAAGCCTTCTGCCCGCGCCATGTCGGTCGTGCCGAGCACGATGTGGGAGAGGGGTGGGCTCACCACGGGCTCCCGTCGCGGTGAGTAAAGCACCAGCCGTCGCCGTGGCGTTCGGCGACGAGATCGTCCTCCGGATAGGTTGCCCCATCATCGGGATCGCGGTCGCCGATCTCGAGATAACAGACCGGCGCCTCCGACCGGTTCACGAGGCAATGGGCGGGTCCGTCCGGTCGGAAGCCGATGCACATGCCGGGCGCAAGCTCATGCTCATCGGCGTCGAGGCGCAGCACGGGATTGCCCGCGAGGACGTAGACGAATTCCTGTTGTCTGCTGTGGCGGTGAAGCAGGGAGGAACGGGCGCCTGGGGCAAGTTCGACGAGGTTCACACCGAAACGGGTCAGCCCGAAGGCTTCGCCGAGCTGGCGCTTGCTGCGGCCCGACATCATTGCCGCATAGACCTGCGGGTAATTGGAGGCGCGCGCCCGGATGGGGATGTCAAACGCGGCGAGCGGCTGGGCGGTGTCGGTCATGCTGATGTCCTCGTGAAACGTGCTCCCATCAGGCGGACTGGACCGGTCCGGGTCAATCTTGATAAACATAATCAACATGACGGATGACGAATGGATCATTGCCAGAGACGCGCGAACCCTGCTCGGGGTGCGCGCCCAGACGCTCTATGCCTATGCCAGCCGCGGCCTGCTGCGCGCGGTGGCTGACCCGAAGGACGCGCGGCGCAGCCTGTACCGACGGGTTGAGGTGGACGAACTCGCCGCGCGAAAAGGCCGCAGTCGCAAGCTGGCGGATGTTGCTTCGGCGGCGATCGACTGGGGCGAGCCGGTGCTGGAATCGGCGATCACTACGGTACGCGAGGGACGGTTCACCTACCGGGGTGTCGATGCCGTGACGCTGTCGGAGCGGGCCACGCTGGAGGAGGCGGCCACACTGTTGACCGGCTTTTCGGATCGGACCCCGGTGAGCCACGAGCGGCTGATGGTTCCGGACTTCCCCCGTGCGAAGGCCCGGCTTTTTCAGGCGCTCGCCGCCCGGGTAGCCGAGGCCTCGCCGGCGGCCGGAGCCGGTGCAGCCGAGTTGGGAAACGAGGCCGCCCTTCTGCTCGACCTCGTCGCCGATGCCGCGACGGGTGCGTCTTTGCAGGGTGCGATTCACCAGCGGCTGGCACGGGCCTGGGGCCACGATCCGGACGGGCCGGTTGCCGACCTGATCCGGCGGACCCTTGTGCTGCTGGCCGACCATGAGCTCAATGCTTCGACCTTCGCGGCACGGGTCACCGCCTCGACCGGAGCTTCGCTGGCGGCCGCCGTGCTGTCGGGGCTGGCCGCCCTGACCGGTCCGCGCCATGGCGGGATGGGCGCGATGGTTCGTGATCTGGCCACCGAGGCGGCGACCTCTGGCGTATCTGCGGTGGTTGCCGCGCGCCTTGCCAGAGGCGATCCGCTCCCCGGCTTCGGACATCCGCTTTATCCCAAGGGTGACATCCGCGCCAAGGTGATCCTCGTGGCGTTCGACGTTCCGGCCATCTTCGCAGAGATTGCCGCAGCGGCAGGCGACGCGGGCCACGGCAAGCCGAACGTGGACTTCGCGCTGGCGGCGGTCTGTGCCGCGCACGCCTTGCCGGAGGACGCGCCGTTCCTGCTGTTCGCTACGGCGCGCACCGCGGGCTGGCTCGCCCACGCGATCGAGCAGGGCGGCAGCGGAAGGCTAATCCGGCCGCGCGCTCGTTATGCCGGACCTTAGCTAACACAGTAGTACAGCATTGATGTTGGAGAAATGGTTTGCGCGTTGCTGGACGCTCTTACTGTAGGGTCAAGAGCCTTGACCAAGAGTTGCACGCCGAAAATCAGCCGTCGATCGACATGGACAGCTTAATCCTGTGCATGGGCACTCCCAGCGTTCGGCTCAGGCGCCGTCGTGCATCCGTAAAGACATCTGTGATGTCGTCGCGTGCCTCTGACTTATAAGATGGGGGGGTGCGTTGGAGTTCGTCCGCATCAATGTCGAGAATTGAAGCGAGCGTGAGTGCCAACTCGCGGCGGGGAAAGGAAATTCCGCGATCCCAGTTCGACACTGCCGCCCGCGACACATTCGCGCTTTTTGCGACATCCGCGATCGAGAGTTCCTTCCGAATTCGCGCTCGGTGGAATGCGCAGCCGTGTTCCATAGCCATAGCTCCTCATCTGGATTTTTTTCGTAGTACGCGGCGCCGGCCCTTGCAAGATGTAACTAGACTACCAGTTACATACCGATCATGCGCCATGATGGCCTGATCGAGCAAGGAGACAGAGTATGTTGAGGGACACGGCCTGTGCGGATGCCAGCCCGCAGAAATGTAATGAATTTCGATCCAATCCATACCTTTCCGCGCCGCCGTTCGCTCGCAATGGCCACGCGCTCGAAGGTATCGTACATGGCCCACGCCAGCCGGGCTCCTTGTTCGACGAGGGGGAGCTTTCATTCGCACCCCCGCCATCTGCTGATTCTCGGGAGCAGATGGCGACCAAGCGCGTCTACGACATGTTCGCGCGATGGCTCGCTCACATGGAAAAATGTGACGAGGTTGAGGTGGAGGACTGCTTCGCTCGCCTTGTGAACACCGTTCACTGCCCACCTGCCCGCGACTATGCCCAGCGGAAGAGTCTGCCCAAGCACGTCCCGTCGGACCGGAGGGATCCGATAGCACTCGTGGTCACGGCGGTTCAGTTGATCCACGATGCGGTGGGGGATGCGCGTTGGGGCAGGGGACGCGCTGACATGCATTTGTTGAGGTACGTGCAAGCTCGCTTGGCCGAAGCTGAGCGGGTTCAGGTGTTTTCAGATGATCCGCGCTTTGCCGCGCTGAAATTGCTTGGCGCCACGTTGGTGACATTTCTCGAGAAGGCGGAAGCGGACTGCTGGGCTGAGTTGGAGACTCTGCGATGAGCCGTTCGCACCCGGGCATGAGCACTCGTGACCTCGAATCCCGTTCGAAGGTGGAGGGCGGCGATCACTGTCTCGCTGACGTGCACCGCGGGCCGCGGACTGGCCCCTACGGTGCAGTCCATAGAGGCATCTTCGGGGACACCCTCGAAGACTTTGACAAAGCCGTCCAACAGGAATGGGAGCAGAGGCAGCGCGAGACGCCCGATCGTTTTGTCCGGAAGATCGCTCCACGCTCCAGACGAAGCCGCAAGGCCTGAAAATGAACGAATTCACCATAACTGAGGTGATCAAAGGGTTGGCGGCGGCAGAGTTTGCCGCCGCCCAGCCATTGTACCTCGACGTGCTCGTCACGCTCGATTTCGGTCGGATGCGCATACATGATGCTCAGGGCGCTAAGTTTGAGTTGCAGCGCTTCCTGAAGGCCGCCGATGCTTGGCTGCGTGAAAGAAATTTACCTGTATTGTGGCTGGCAGCAATCGAACGCGACAGGCTGGGCGGGTTTCACGCCCATATCGCCATCCATATTCCGCCGATGCTCAAGACAGACGGTAAGCTATATGGCCGCCGCCATCGCACGCACTTCCGCAGGTGGGCACGCGAGGCAGTTGCCCGGAGGACCGGCGAGTATATCCCCAAGGCGGTGAATGTTCGCTGCACTCTGACACAATCCATTGTCGCTCATTGGGTATGCGTCACATACTTGCTAAAGGGGTACGACAGGTCAGCCGTGCTGGCTCACGCACGGGTAGCACCGAGCGGTGTGGAGCTAACCCTAGGGGATATCCTCCCATTCCCCTATCACCCCCCAGGCGATGTCGGCTTGGACAAGCGCCTGTTCGTGTCCGGGGGATTGGGCCCTGCGCAGCGGGCAATGGGCGTGCCGAAATGCGGAATCTACCAGCTCGAAAGAGTCCCAGACATAATGTCCATCGATGTGTCGGGCGTTTCCGCGCCACCGCCGCTGGACGGCTGGAAGGTGCCCCGCGTACCTAGACCATTTCGAGCGTGGGTGGAGGACGGGGTCTTCGACGTACGCCTCATATATGGGGCTGAGTTCGCGGCGTTCGTCACCGGCGTTTTGCCCGAGGGCGACAAGGTGGTGGACGCTGAAGCGTTCGATTGGGAAGAGCACCTGCAAAGCCTCGGTATCTAGCTTGCATGCACCTCGTGTGCGTTATTCGCCGTCTTGCCCCCCACCTGGAGTTTCACAGAAACAGCAGGTCGGGGGTATGGGAAAAATGAAAAAGTACCTCTAAATCAATGGTTTATGAACGATCCGGGAGGGAGGCGAGTCACATAGAGGCGTGCCTCGCAAATGGCTGGCTTAGCCATCGCCTTCTCCGCCCCGAACCCTGCCCGCTCCACCCCGCGCTCAATATCTAGGTCGATCGTTCTCCCGCTTGGCAAGCGCGCACATTGTACCGGAAAAGTTCCAGGTCTTGGGGAGATTGATCCGTAGTCCCTGTGACGAGTGTGAGGCCGGTATCCTTCGCACTGCCTTTCATGCTGCCTCCCGGGTTCAACACTCCTTCGTCGAAGGAGTCGTCCGAATCTTCTGACCCGACCATCAAGTGGACGGGCCTCGACGAATCGTTGCGGATTAAGAACTGGTCCCCCGTACAGAACTGGAGGGCTTCGCCATCGGAGCGGTTCGCATATTTCAGCAAATTCTCATCGATCACCAGATTGTGGATCTTGCCGGTAGAGGGGGCAACATCATGATCACCGATTTCGCCGCTGCTTCCAACCCTGATGGCGGAGGGTGAGCTCGCTGGGGTTGTCTCCGACGCTGGGGCGGGTGGTCCCATGTCCTCCCCCGTTTCGATGATGAAGCCATCGTCTTCATCGCTGTGGCGGAGGGTGAAACCGATGTGTTCAGTGCCGCCGTTCGTGGACACGTCCGCCGCGCAGTAGCGCTTGATGGGCTCGCCCCCGACGCCTCGCTCTTCAATATGGGCTATCTCAACGACCTCAATCGCAACTAGCTTGGACGCAGGACTCCCTTCGATGGCCCCGCGAAGCGCCTTTCTGACATCTTCGCTAGCGCATTGGGGAAGCCGTTCTCCAATGATCTTAGTCGCCTGTTCCGGTGTCATCTTATGCAGCTGCGTCCAGCCGGCGTAGCCGAGCACTGGGGCGAGCACGAACAGCGCCCCGAGCTGCCACTTCAGATTACCCCACATGGACCTTCGCTGATCGGCTGTCTCCTCCCATGCTTCGGCCAGCGACTTCCGCGTCGGCTTGCCTCCGCCGTTCAACAGTTTGGCTTTCTCCGCCTTGAACTCCTCGTCGGTAAGGCAGCCTTGTTCTCGTAGTTTCGCCAGCCGCTCCAGCGCGTCTATCTGATCTGACATGATCTTCCCCGTTACATACCCGACGCTGATTTACATATTAAAGTTGATAAACTCCTGCTCGCCGTTCAGCGATTTGTGGCCCGATGGACATGCGGGCTCTCGTCGGACGGAACGTACGCCAACGCCGTATTGCTCTCGGCATGACCCAAGAGGAGCTGGCCGAGGCTGCTGGCGTGTCTCAGCAGTACGTCAGCGGGCTCGAGCGCGGGGATCGCAATCCGACCATACTGACCCTGTGAGACCTGTCCCGTCCATTGAAGGCCACTCCGGCAGACTTGCTGACGCCGTATCGATGATTGCCGGGCTTGCGTCAGCCGAGCGTTGCTTGGCTTTGAAGGGGGAGCGGTCCGATTTGTCCTCGCGAGACGAGGCTGGGCTCCGTGCGGACGGAGCATCGGCGCGGGTCGATTTCGAAATGCGACGTCACGGCCGCGAGAAACTCGGGCTTGTTGATCCGCCAGTCCAGCCGGACCCGCGCGCGCTGCGGATGAACGTCATAGTGAACCTCCCCCCTAGGGAATGTGTCGAAGTCCATCTGCGCAATGATCCTTGGAAGGCGGCGGCGGCGCAACTGCCTCCGGTCGAGCGCCGCCAATTCTTGCCAGACTACTTCGTGGCTGCGCGGTGGAAGCCGGGTGCCGTCGACCAGCGGCGCCTCCGGCGAGAGGGTCAGCTCGGCAGCCAGCCACGACCGCGGCTCCCAGTCGGCGGGCACAAACCAGAAAACGCCCACGTAGCTCACGCGCATATGGCACCGTTCGTGCGGGCCGCGTCGGCGTAGGTAGAGAGCGGCTGGCTTGGATGAAAGTGCTCGTCGCGTTCGATAGGGAGACCCAGTCGGCCCCGAAGCGCGGCCAGCTCGCTCAGGCGGACATTGCCCAACTCGGGGTAGCCAAGGCCGAGATCGCACAGACCGAAGGCGAGATCCTCGTCGTCGGGATCAATCTCCGTCAGTAGCCATGTGGCGTTTGCGTCCGGCGTGAACAACTTGACCACCGGGACCGGGTCGATGTCCTCCCCGCCAGCGGTGCAATGACCATTGGCAAGGAGCTGAGCGAAGGACGCTTCGTCGAGGAAGCTGGGGCGGCTGGTCCAGCCCACGTCAGGCGGCCTTCGCTTTGGCGGTGCGCGTCGGTGTCGCAGGGGCTGCCCAGGTGGGTGCCTTTGCCTTCACGGCTGCGCGCACCACCTCGTCGACCCTGCTCCAGTCGAGGTAACGCTCGTGCAGTGCGAGGGCATGGTCGTGGGCGCCGGCCCAGCCGTAGGCCTCGATCAACTGCTCGAGGTGTACGTTGACGAAGGGCACCTGTCCCTCGATCGGCTGGTTGAGGAAGGCCGCGTACAGCGAAGCGCTGTTCTGAACGAGGTGGTTGAGCCGAGGCGCGATGAGGACGAAGGTCGCCTCGGCGTAGTCGCCGCGCATGACGGCCGCCTGTGCCAGCAGGTGCTCGCGGAATAACTGTTGTAGCGGATTGACGCGCAGGGCGGCATGGTCCGGGTGCTTGAACAGCCCCGACGAATGGGCGAGGTCGGCGTAGCGCGGGTTCAGTTCCGGGGGCGCGGGTTCGGTCCCTGTCTCGGTGTATTTCACCTCAATGGCGATCAGACCGCGTTTGCCGTCGCCGCGCTCATACACGAAGGCCACGTCGAAGGCACTGCGGTCGCCGGTCAGGGTGGCGTCCCTTCGGCCTGGAGAATGCTCCCACAGAACATCATGGACGAATTTGAGATCGAGCCCGGGAATGATCGCGCGGAGAACCCTTGCGGCGAGATTGCGATCGCGGCGCAAGACGGCGAAGGCATTGAACGCCAACGGCATCGAGGAAAGGAGATTGCAGAGCAAGCGGGTGCGGTCGATGAGGGCGCCCGGCTCTTGGTAAGCGGTTTCCAGCCGGGCAACCTCGGCGATCTCGGGGGTCAGGAAGTTGCGTCCCTCGTGGCCGGCCGCGGTCGAGATCAGGGAGCCGATCGTGCGCCGGCGTCCGGAGTTCGACAGGAAGCTGCCGATGGGGAGCTGCTGGCGCTGGCGCCACAAGCTTTGGAGAAGCCGGGCGCATGAACGGAAGCGGGTGTCGAATTCCTCCAGAACCCGATGCTTCGCCAGCACGGCGCGAGGAACAATCGGCAACTGAGTGATGGGATTGTCATCGGCAGGGATCATGCAATTTCTCCTGCGCCGTCTGCTAGAGTGCCACGGCGGAGGATAGATTCACGAGTGGTCGAGCGAAATTAGCAGCCTCTTCAGGGAAGCCCGAACCTCAGAACGAAATGAAGGGGCGCTCTCTCACCCACTTTTCCAGGGCTTCGCTGCCCCGCTCTGTCCAGGCCTGAGCCTCCCTGTCCACGAACAGTGTGCCACGTGAGGGATAGTAGCTGGTTCGTTCATCCAGCTTGAGCTGATGGTCGCTGTTCACGGGGCGCCGAGCGTCAATGCCGTTGGAATCAAGGAATTCGATGGCTTGGCGCATCGCGGGCGGATCATTCGGCCTCACCTGCGCCTTCGGCATCTTGTGAAATTTCATCGCACTTCTCCTCTCAATGGTTCTCACCGGAACGCAAAGGCAGAGAGAAGAATGTCTGTGTAACTGACAGACATAGAAGTTGTAAGTAGGATAGAGAGGTAGAAGGGGAAGGGGTAAGTGATATAGCGTAATGTCCTTATCTGGTCGGAATATTTTTTCGTGTTATTCCCTGAGCGTTTTACGGGATTTTCGCCCAGACGGGGCTGAAGCGCGACGATAGTATTGAAATATGGAGATATTTTAATTCAGCCGCGAGGATTTCTGCTGGCGCCACATGGGTACAGTGCAGTCAGATCTACGCCAATGTCGATGGTTTCGACGGCGGTCTTCAGATTGGCCACGGTGAATCCCTTGTCGTACCGGGCAGTTTCCCCCACGGTCTCATGCCCTGTTATCGCATCGATAACGGCATGCTGGACTCCGGCGCGCGACATGAAGGTCGTGGCGCTATGCCGGAAGGAATGGAAATCACGGCGCGGCACGTAAAGATTGGTGTCACGGCGATAGCGGCTGAACCATTTCGAGTAGTTGTGGCCGAGGCGGTCGTCAGCTCCGCCAGGCTGTAAGTTCGGAAATAGGAGTTCCGCCCCCATTCCACGCAGCTCGTCGGCGTAGGTAAGCAGCCCCAGCCGGATGAGCTCATTGTGGATTGGTACCTGCCGGATAGCGTTTGTGTTCTTTAGCTGCTGGCCGTCACGGGTGTTGAGATCGAAAATCCAGACTCCCTCCGCTTGCCGTACGTCCGCGAGCCGTAGCTGGCAGATTTCCTCCTGACGCATGGCAGAAAATACTGCGATGAGGGGGAGCCAGAACTTCTCGTCCCGGACGATGGCGGAGCCTGGCTTCGACCGTCGGCTGGCTGATTGGCAGCCTGTCCACACCGGGGTGGAGAAGAGCTCCCGCAACTGGTCGCGCTCCCACATCTCGCGCTGATCCCGCGCCTTCTTTGTTGCGGGGAATTTGAATCCACTAAAGATGTTGGCATCTGCCTGCCCGCGCTCGACGGCAGATGTCCAAAGCGCCGCAAGAGCGGCAAAGTGCCGTTGCACGGTTCTCGCCGACAACCGCTGAACGTCAAACTCCTTGGAAATCTCCACGACCTGCTTGGCGCTCATGCCCTTGTACTCAGCCGCCTTGCCGTAGTTTGCAGGAAGGTCCTCCAGCAGTTCCTTGAAGGCCGCTGCATCGCGTCGGGTGAAGTTGCTGAGCGGCCGGTCGCCGAAGTGCTCGGCGAACATGGCGAAGGTCTTCCGGGCCTGAAGTCCGGTCTGCTGCTCCCAGACCTTTCGACGTATCTGCGCCAGCCGAAACTCTTCTGCCGCTTGCGTGAAGCGTGGCCCTTCCGGCGCTATTGGCTCGACGGTCGCTGGAGTTGGCCGGGCCTCTGTGGTCGGAGCCATCATTGAGCCGGCCAGCGCTGCGGCCAGGAGCTTGTCCTTGGGCTCGTAGTTGAAATCGCCTTCCGCACGAGCTTTGAGCGCTTCAGCCGCTTCGATTCCCCCGCGCAGCATCGCGTGCGATACTCGGCGCGCATCGGATTTCTCGACCTGAACCTCCGGCCCCAAATGGCGCGCCAGCATGGCGTTGGTGATCATCCGCACCGATCCGAAGGCGCTGTTGGCCAGGTCCGCGCGAGCCTGATCGGCGAGCTGCCGATAATGCTCTATGTAGTGAGCTCGCAGTTGCGGCGCGATTGGCTCGTCCCGCATCAGCCGAACCGCTTCATCGTGCGCGAGGGTCGACGTGTAGAAGTCCTTCACCATCGCCGCGATGTCCTGCTCGCTCAGCATGGGCATGGCCCTGACGGCATCAAACAACTCCTCCGAACCAATGTAGAGCGACCGCGAGAGCCGGCGGGCGTGCGATACCTCGGCGGTGCGCAGGCTGCAGGTAAGCTCAGCCCGGTTGAAGAGTGGTTTAAGGCTTGCCGGTATCGCCCGGCGAAAGTGGAAGATGCCGCCCCGTCGGACGGCGTTCGGGACCGATCCCATACCCGCAAAAAGCCCGGCTCTGTAGCAGAGGTTTGTAGCAAAACCCCAGCTAGGTTCCGGCGCCGACGAGAAAGCCAGCATTTCTGAGGGTTTACGGGAAAACTGGCTGGGGCGGCAGGATTCGAACCTCCGAATGCCGGTACCAAAAACCGGTGCCTTACCACCTGGCGACGCCCCAACGGTCCGGCGCGCCTGGACGATGCGCGCCGGCATGGGAAGGGGGATCATTGCCGGGCGGCGATGGGGCTCGGGGCGGCGGCGAAGTCCGCGGCAGAGTGGCGTTCGCGCATCCCGTCCCGCTGGTTGACGAGGCGGCCGCGCGCCACTCCGGGCCGGGCGGCCAGTTCGTCGCACCAGCGGCCGACATTCTCGTATTCGTGCATCGAGAGGAACTCGGCGGCCGTGCCATATGTGCCCTTGCGCAGCGCGGAGAGCCAAGGGAAGGCAGCGAAGTCCGCGATCGTCAGCGCATCGCCTGCAAGGAAGCGGCTCTGGCCCAGGCGCGTGTCGGCCACGTGGACCAGGCGCTTGGTTTCCATGGCGTAGCGGTTGATCGCATATTCGATCTTCTCGGGAGCATAGTGGTAGAAGTGCCCGAAGCCGCCGCCGATGAACGGGGCGCTGCCCATCTGCCACATCAGCCAGGACAGCGTTTCCGCCCGCGCGGCGCGCTCGGTCGGCAGGAAGGCGCCGAAGGTCTCGGCCAGGTGGACAAGGATGGCGCCGCTCTCGAATACGCGGATCGGCGCGGGGCCGGTGCGGTCAAGCAGGGCGGGGATCTTGCTGTTCGGATTGAGCGCAACGAAGCCGCTGGAGAACTGGTCAGCCTGCGCGATATCGATCAGCCATGCGTCGTATTCGGCGGCATGGCCGGCTTCGATCAGCTCCTCGAGCATGATCGTCACCTTCTGCCCGTTGGGCGTGCCCATCGAATAGAGCTGAAACGGATGCTCGCCCTGGGGCAGGTCGGCCTCGCGCGTCGCGCCGGACACCGGGCGGTTGGTGCTGGCAAAGGCGCCGCCACTCGGCGCGTCCCAGGTCCATACTGCGGGAGGGGTGTAGGGTTCGGACATGCGGCGCGGCTCCGTTCGTCGGCAGGCCACCCTTCTTGGGGATCGGATGGCGGAACCGCAACCCCCCCGGGGTCGTTCGCGCCCCATGGAACCCGTCGTGCCCGGCCGCCTGACCCACCGCCTGCGCTATTGCGACGAGCGCGAGCCCGGCATCACGCGGCGGCGTCAGCGCCGGGGCGAGCGCACAGTGTTCGCCTATTTCGCGCCGGACGGCAGCCGCATTACCGACCGTGACGAGATCGACCGCCTCAACCGCATTGCCCTGCCGCCGGCCTACGAGAACGCATGGTATTGCCCCCATGGCGATGGCCACCTGCTCGCCACCGGGATCGATGCGCGGGGGCGCAAGCAGTACCGCTACCACCCTGATTTCCGGCTGGTGCGCGAAAGCGCCAAGTTCGACGCCACTGCCCGCTTCGGCCACCTGCTGCCGCGCGTGCGCCAGCGGGTCGAACACGATCTCGGGGTGCGTTCGCTGTGCCGTGAGCGGGCCATCGCCAGTGTGGTCCGGCTGCTCGACACCGGGACGATCCGCGTCGGCAACGAGGCCTATGCCAGGCTCAACCGCTCCTTCGGCGCGACTACGCTGCGGATGCGCCACGTCCGGCTGACCGGCAAGGCGCTGCGCCTGCGCTTCGTCGGCAAGAGCGGCAAGCTGCGGCAGATGACCGTGACCGACCGCTCCCTCATCCGCTTCGTGCGGGCCATGCAGGACCTGCCGGGGCAGCACCTGTTCCAGTACCTCGACGAAGAGGGCCGGGCCTGCCCCGTCACCTCGACCGACGTCAACGCCTGGCTCAAGGAAACGATGGGCGAGGACTTCACCGCCAAGCACTTCCGCACCTGGCACGCCAGCGCGCTGGCTTTCGGGCGGCTGGCGACCGCGACGGAGAAACTGCCGCTGAAGGCACTGCTGGAAGAAGTGAGCGACCGCCTCGGGAACACGCCGGCCATCGCACGGCGCAGCTACATCCACCCGGCGGTGATCGCCCTGGTCGATCGGCAGGAGGAATGGCGCGCGGGGCTCAGGCTGCCCCGGGCGACGCGCTGGCTCAGCCGGACCGAGCGCGGACTGATTGCCCTGCTGGAAGAAGGGCCGAGCGCGGGCGAGCTGCTGGCCGGCTAGGGACCCCCGGGGTGCCCGGTCGGGCGCTCAGCCCAGCCGCATCACCCAGCCATGCGGATCGGGCCCTTCGCCGCGCTGGATTGCGACGAGCTTCTGCCGCAGCCGCTGGGTCAGCTGGCCGGGGCCGCCCGATCCGATCACGAACTCGCCCTTGACCGGGTCGGTGACCCGGCCGACCGGGGTGACGACCGCGGCGGTGCCGCAGGCGAAGGCCTCGACCAGCCTGCCCGAAGCGGCATCGGCGCGCCACTGGTCGATCGAATAACGCTCCTCGCGCACGTCGAGACCTTCCTCGCGCGCCAGGGTCATCAAGCTGTCGCGGGTGATCCCTGGCAGGATCGTGCCGGACAGCGGCGGGGTGATCAGCCGCCCGTCATCGAACACGAAATAGAGGTTCATGCCGCCCAGTTCCTCGATCCAGCGGTGCTCTTCCGCGTCGAGGAACACGACCTGGTCATGCCCCTTGGCCATGGCCTCGCCCTGGGGCACGAGGCTGGCCGCATAGTTGCCGCCGCACTTGGCTGCCCCGGTGCCGCCGGGGGCGGCGCGAGTGTACTGGCTGACCCAGATCGACACCGCCGGGGCGCCGCTCTTGAAGTAGTTGCCGGCCGGGCTGGCAATGACGAGGAAAGTATAGGACTTGGCCGGGCGCACGCCGAGGAAGGCCTCGGTCGCGATCATGAACGGGCGCAGGTAAAGCGAGCCGCCCTCGACCGTGGGGAACCAGTCCTCGTCGACCGCCACGATCTGGCGGCAGGCCTCGACGAACAGGTCTTCCGGCACTTCGGGCATGGCGAGCCGCCGGGCCGAGGCGTTGAACCGCGCCGCGTTCGCCTCCGGCCGGAACAAGGCCATGGCCCCGTCGGCCAGGCGATAGGCCTTCAGCCCCTCGAAGATTTCCTGCGCGTAGTGCAGCACGGCGGCTGCCGGGTGCAGCGCCAGCGGCTTCAACGGGCCGATTTCGGCATCGTGCCAGCCACGCTCTTCCGACCACTGGATCGTGACCATGTGATCGGTGAAGAACTTGCCGAAGCCGGGATCGGCAAGCACGGTCGCACGGTCGGCCGCAGAGGTGGGGGCCGGATGCGGCAGGCGGGCAAAGGAAAGGCTGTCGGCGGCAGTCGCCATTTCGAATCCTTATGATTTCAAAATTCAGAAGCCCTTTGAACGAAAATTACGCAAAGGGCAATCTAGGAGAAATAAATGGAAATGCAGCGATCGTGACCCTGTCCTAGGCAAAAAACCTCTGCGGGCCAAGGGGCAAGGCGATGCGCTGGACCGATCCGGGGCTGCGTCTAGCTCAGGCGGGAGGCCTGGATATGAGAAGGGCAGCAACGCCGGCCGGCGTGCTGCCCTTCGCATGGTCAGCGGCTGGAAGTGCCGCCCACGAAGCCTTTATCGCTTAACCGTCCCTCAGCGATAATGCTCCGCGATGCGGAAGTCCGACCTCTGTGCTGAACCATGAGACATCGGATCACCTCCTTTCGCGCTGTTGAGCCAGGACGCCCCTCTCGAGGCTGGGCCGGGTCTCCCGCGGGAGTATCCCGTGCTTGTGACCAAACATATTTATATGCGGCGCAACAACAAGACTTGCGTGTATTTTTTTTCCCGTCATCATCGCCGCTTCGGCCTGCGAACGGCGCTTGCTTCGCCTGCGGTTCAGCCCTTGCGGCAATCCTCCACAACCCGGGACAGTTCAGGCCAGCTTGGCAGGTAAAGCGGCGGATTTCCGGGCGTTTCCAGCATGAACCGGCCGCGGCTGAAGGCGATCGCGTCAAGCAGCGGATCGTTTGCGGGCAGGCTCGCGGACAGGCCGCCGGAAGGCGCGGGGCTGCCCGTCAGGGCACGGCGGGCGCTCGTGGCCGTGACGACGAGCAGCGCGCCGGCTCCGGCCGCCCCCGTTCTCCACAGGTTTGTCGTGCGGGTGACGGGGTCGCAGGCGAGGACGGCGAGGCTCGGCCGGGCGGGCAGGCCGTAACGCGCGGTGGACCGCCCGGCCTCATTGGCCCAGGTCCAGGTGCCGGGGCTGGCCGGCGCGTCGCGCCAGTCGGCGGGAGCAGGCGGGGCCGGCGGCGGGGGTGCCGGGCGGCTGGCCACGGGCGGGCGCGGCGTGGGCGGCGGAGCGGGCGGGGAGGGAACGCAGCCGGCCGCGAACAGCAGGACGACAAGCGGGGCGATGCGATTTGCCTTCATCCCTCCGGTATGGAATGAGCGGGCCGTTCCGCACAACCCCGCAGGTCCGATGGCCGACCCTTCCAGCCCACCATCCGTCGCTAAGCCGGCCCGAACCAAGCCCGCGGCAAAAGCGCGGGTGGACCAGCTGCTGGTGGACCGTGGCCTCGCCGAAAGCCGTACGCGCGCGCAGGCGCTGGTGCTGGCCGGGCTGGTCTTCTCGGGCGCAACCAGGCTGGCCAAGCCCGGGCAGTCGCTTCCTGCCGACGCCCCGCTCGAGGTGCGCGGGCGTGACCATCCCTGGGTCTCGCGCGGGGGGATCAAGCTTGCCCATGCGCTGGAGCATTTCGGGCTAGATCCGGCGGGCGCGGTGGCGATGGACATCGGCAGCTCGACCGGCGGGTTCACCGACGTGCTGCTGCATCACGGCGCGGCGCGGGTGTTCGCGGTCGATTCCGGCACCAACCAGCTCGCCTGGAAGCTGCGGCAGGATCCGCGCGTCACCGTGCTGGAGCAGACCAGCGCCCGCGTGCTGACGCCGGAGCTGATCGACGCGCCGGTGGACTGGGTGGTCTGCGACGCCAGCTTCATCGGCCTCGCCAAGGTGCTTGAGGTGCCGCTGCGCCTTGCCCAGCGGCGCTGCCGGCTGGTCGCGCTGATCAAGCCGCAGTTCGAAGTCGGCCGCGGCGAGGTCGGCAAAGGCGGCGTGGTGCGCGACCCGGCACTGCATGGCCGCGTCTGCGACGAGGTCCGCGCCTGGCTTGAAAGCGACGGCTGGCAGGTCGACGGGATCGTTGAAAGCCCGATCAAGGGCCCGGAAGGAAACGTGGAATTCCTGATCGCGGCCCGGCGCGGGTGAACGTATTGCGTCCCACAGCGGGAAACCGGTCAAACATCCGATGCGGAGGAATTGCCAGTAGCCGGCCCGCCCGCCAATATCCCAAGGGATCAGGCGGCGAATCGGTCCGATTCCATGCGTCTTGAGGGGTTGAATGAACCAGCTTGCGTCTTCGGGTCAGTTGCGCGCCTCGCTGCTGCGCTGGTCGCTCGTCTGCGTTCCGCTCGTAGTGCTGCTTGGCTTCCTGTCGGGCAAGCTCGGCGGCTCCGGGCCGGACAACCCGTGGTTCGCCGCCCTCGAAAAGCCGGGCATCTATCCGCCGCCGGTCACCTTCGGGATTGTCTGGACCCTGCTCTACCTGATGATGGGCTTCGCGCTCGCCATGGTCTGCGCGGCGCGCGGCGCCTCGGGCCGGGGCGGGGCGATCGCGGTCTTCGTGGTCCAGCTGGCGCTCAACCTTGCCTGGACCCCGCTGTTCTTCGCCCTGCACGAGATGACCAAGGCGCTCTACCTGCTGGTCGCGCTCGACCTGGCCGTGGTGGCAACGGTCCTGTTGTTCTGGCGCGTGCGGCGCGGCGCGGCGCTGCTGCTCCTGCCCTATCTGGCCTGGGTGTGCTTTGCCACGGCGCTGAACTGGCAGTTCCTCCAGCTCAATCCCGATGCGGACGGAATGCCCACCGGCAATGCGGTGACGCGGGTCCAATTCTGATCTTGCGCAGGCCCATTGCAGCGACCATCTAGGGTCGATGCAGAGCGACAACCCCCTCTTCGCCGACTTCGCCAAGCTCCTCAACAGCGCGGCTGGTACTTTCGCGGGCATGGGCCGCGAGGCCCGCGATGCCGCGCGTGAGCGGCTGCGCGAAACCTTCGGCGGGCTCGATTTCGTCAGCCGTGAAGAGTTCGATGCCGTCAAGGACATGGCCGCGAAAGCGCGCGAGGAGGCCGAGGAGCTGAAAGCCCGGATCGCCGCTCTCGAAACCCGCCTGAACGGATAGGGACGGAGGGGCGCCAAGCCCTTGCCCCGGCCGGCTGGCGCCGGCACACCCTTGCCATGGCCGCGCCGCATCCCGAACCAGCGATCGTCTGTGCCGTGCGCGCCCATGGCGAGACGGCGGTGATCGCGCGGCTGCTGACGGCCGATGCCGGGCTGGTCGCTGCCTATGTCGCCGGCGGACGCGGGCGGGTGCTGCGGCCGGTGCTGATCCCCGGCAACGCGGTTTCTGCCGAACTTTCCCAGCGTTCCCCCGCCAGTCTGCCCTTCGCGCGGATCGAACTGGTGACCAGCCGCGCGCCGCTGCTGGGCGAGCCGCTGCCGGCGGCGGCCATTGCCTGGGCCACCACGCTCGTCGCCGCGGCCCTGCCCGAGCGCCAGCCCTACCCGGTGCTCCACGGCGCGCTTGGCGCCCTGCTCGAGGCTGTCGCCGAGGCGCCCTCAGCCCGCGGCTGGCTCTCGGCCATGGTCGCCTTCGAGGCGCTGACCTTGCGCGAACTCGGCTACGGGGCGCCGCGCAGCCTGCCGCCGCATGGGCTGTTTGCTCAGAATCTGGCGCTGTTCGACCGGCTCGGCCCGCAGCTGGCGCGCTATCCGCTTGCCGATACGCGAACCGATGTTATGGCGGCGCGCGCCCTGCTGCGCGAGCGGCTGGGCAGGATCGGACAGGAAGGCTAGGCGGGTTTTCACATGAAGATTGCGGTTTTCGCGGGCGACGGCATCGGGCCGGAGGTGACGCGGCAGGCGGTGCGCGTGCTGAAGGCGCTGGACCTCCCCGGGCTGGAGCTGACCGAGGGTGACGTCGGCGGTGCGGCCTGGCGCAAGCATGGCCACCCGCTGCCCGAGGCGACGCTCGCCATCGCGCGCGAGGCTCATGCCATCCTGTTCGGCGCCGTGGGCGATTTCGAATGCGACAAGCTGGAGCGCCATCTGCGGCCGGAACAGGCGATCCTCGGCCTGCGCAAGGAGCTGGGCCTGTTCGCCAACCTGCGCCCGGCCAAGGTCTTCCCGGGGCTGGAGGACCGTTCGGCCCTCCGCCCGGAAGTGGCCGGCGCAATCGACCTCCTGATCGTGCGCGAGCTGAACGGCGACGTCTACTTCGGCGACAAGGGGATCGAGACCCTGCCCGGCGGCGGACGGCGCGGCTGGGACATGATGAGCTACACCGACGAGGAGGTGCGCCGCATCGCCCACGTCGGCTTCAAGGCCGCCCAGGGCCGCCGGGGCCTGCTCTGTTCGGTTGACAAGGCGAACGTCCTCGAAACCTCGCAAGTGTGGCGCGACACCGTGCTGGAGGTGGCGAAGGAATATCCGGACGTCACGCTGAGCCACATGTATGTGGACAATGCGGCGATGCAGCTGGTGCGCAACCCGGGCCAGTTCGACGTGATCGTCACCGGCAACCTGTTCGGCGACATCCTTTCCGACCAGGCCTCGATGTGCGTCGGCTCGATCGGGCTGCTCGCCTCGGCTGCCATGGCGGTCGGTACCAAGGGGCTGTACGAGCCGATCCACGGCTCGGCCCCGGATATCGCCGGCAAGGACATGGCGAACCCGATGGCCTGCATCCTTTCTGCCGCGATGATGCTGCGTCATTCGTTCGGGCGCGAGGCCGAGGCGGCCCGGATCGAGGCGGCAGTAGCGAAAGCGCTGGCAGACGGCGTGCTGGGCGGGGACCTCGGCGGCTCGCATGGCACCGTGGCGATCGGTGACGCCGTGTTGGAAAGGCTCTGAGCGATGGGCGCGGGGGACAAGGCGCTGCAGCTAGGGATCGTCCTGCCGACCTTCAACGAGCGCGGCAACCTGCGCTCGATGGTCGAGCGGATCGACCGGGCGCTGGCCGGGATCGCATGGGAAGTCGTCGTCGTCGATGACAACAGTCCCGACGGCACGGCCGACGAGGCGCGGGCCATGGCCAACGAGGACCGGCGCGTGCGCGTGCTGCAGCGGATCGGCCGGCGCGGCCTGTCCTCCGCCGCAATCGAGGGCATGTGCGCCACGGCGGCCCCCGTCGTGGCGGTGATGGATGCCGATCACCAGCACGATCCCGAACTGCTGCCGCAGATGCTCGCCGCGATCGAGAGCGGCCAGTACGATCTGTCCTATGCGAGCCGCTTCGCCGAGGGCGCCAGCACCGAGGCCTGGGGCCGGCCGGACCGGGTGAAGGCCTCGGGCCTGGCCAACAAGCTGGCCCGCAAGGTGACAGGCGTGACCCTGTCGGACCCGATGAGCGGCTACTTCATGCTGCGCACCGAAGTGCTGCGCCGCGATGCGAGCCGGCTTTCGGGCGTGGGCTTCAAGATCCTGCTGGATATCCTCGCCACGGTCGACGCGCCGATGCGGATCAAGGAATTTCCGCTGCACTTCGCCGCCCGCGCGGAGGGCGAATCCAAACTGGACCAGACCGTCGTGTTCGAGTTCCTGGTCGGCCTGTACGACAAATGGCTCGGCCGCTTCGTCCCGACGCGCTTTGCCCTGTTCGGCACGGTCGGCGCGCTGGGCGTCGGCGTCCAGCTCGGCGCGCTGTGGGTGCTGCTGCATATCGTCTTCGGGGAACGCTTCGTCTACGGCCACTGGTCGAACGAGACGACGTTCAACGTCTCCAACACGCTCGCGGCCATCGTCGCGATGACCTTCAACTTCGTGCTCAACAACGAGCTGACCTATTCCGACAAGCGCCTGCGCGGCTTTGCCCCGCTGATGCGCGGCTGGGCCAAGTTTGCCGTCACCTGCTCGCTCGGCCTGCTGACCAACGTCGGCTCGGCCGCGGCGCTGAAGGCCATGGGTTTCCACGACATCGTGGCCGTGGTCATCGGCATCGTGCTGGGCTCGGTGTGGAATTTCGCGCTGTCGAGCAAGTTCGTCTGGGGGCGGTATTAGGGGGTGGTGACCGGTCAGCCGCTACGCGCCTGACCTCGCGCGGCACCGGGGCGGTCCCGCAAAGCCTTTGACGGAGTTCGAAGGCGCGCCACGTCAACGCCAGGTCGGCAGCCACATCCAGTACTGGAAGCTTGGCTTGCCGCAGCACAGCTGGGCCGCCGAGATGATCGGGAAGAAGCCGGCGAACAGCACCAGCGAGATGCCCAGCGTTCCGGGCGCGATCCAGCGCCAGCGGTCGGGCCGGCGCCACAGCGCGTCGAGCGCGAGGGCCAGGCAGGCCATCAGGAAGGCGCCGGGCAGCAGGTAGTGGTAGTAGAACTGAACCGGCTTGCCGTTGGCGATCCACATGCCGATCGAGACGAGGTAGAACAGCGCGGCGGCCAGCGCGTCATTTCGGTTCCGTTTCACCCCGGCCCATAGGCACCACAAGACGGCGGGGATCCCGGCGAGAGTGGACAGCGGATTGCCGATCATCACGATGCCGCGCTGGCCGCCGTCGATGTTGGAATAGAGGAACCAGATCGAGCGCTCGTTCAGCACCCATTGCCACCAGATCGACTGGTACGGGTGGTGCTTGATCACAGAGTGCTGCAGCTTCAGCATGTAGAACTGGTAGTCGACGATGTGCAGCGGATCGACCGGCTTTGCAGCATAGAAGAAGGCGGGCAGGAAGGTCGCGAAGTAGACCAGCAGCGGCAGGGTCCCCAGCCACAGCGCCGCCTCGGCAAGGCTGATCCCTTTGATAGGCGGGCCGCCCGTCGCCAGCAGGAAATTGCGGCCATGGCGGCGCAGGCGAATCCACAGGAAGGCAAGGCCGGGAAGGGCGGCGGCCGCCAGCGCGTTCCACTTCGAGCCCAGCGCAAGCCCGAGGAACAGGCCGGCGAGCGCGAGCCGCCAGCGGGCCTGCCGCGGGTGGCGCACGGCCGCAGCCAGCATCCACATGGCCAGCATCACGAAGCTCGCCATGAAGATATCGAGCATGGCGATCCGGCTCATCACGAACCACATGAAATTGGTGGCCAACAGAAGCGTGCCGACGACCGTCGCAAGGGTCCGGCCGCTCGCCAGCCACAGGGCGCGGCTGAAGGCGAACAGGCCGAGCGTGCCGAACAGCGCCGGGAAGGTGCGCCAGCCCTGCGGGGTATCGCCGAACAGGCGGATGCCGGCGGCAAGGATTTCCTTGCCGACCAGCGGGTGTTCGGCGTTCTGCGGCCTCGCCATGGTGAGGAGGACCTGTGCCGCCTTCACATAGTGGACCTCGTCGAAATAGATCCGCGAGGGGATGCCAAGGCGCAGCCACAGCAGGCCGAGGAAGACCGCCGCGATCAGCGCGCACCATCCGGCCGGATCGCGCTGGTCGGCGGGGACGAACGGGGCAGGGGCGCGCAACTGCATCGCCGCCGCGATTAGCGGTCCAAGCGGCGGCCTTGCAAGCCCGGCGGCCAAATCCTAAGGCATCGGCATGAAAAGGACTACCGGACAGGATCGCTCGATCACTGAGAGCTGGCGCCCCGCAACCCGCGCGGTGCGCGGCGGCACCTGGCGTTCCGAGCAGGGCGAGACGAGCGAGGCGATCTTCCTCACGTCGGGCTTCAGCTACGACGACGCGCAGACCCCGGCCAACCGCTTCGCCGGGCTCGAGCCGGGGATGACCTATGGCCGCACCCAGAACCCGTCGGTGCAGATGCTGGAAGAGCGGATCGCGCTGATGGAGGGGGCCGAGGCCTGCCGCGCCCAGGCGACCGGAATGGCCGCGATGACCAGCGCGCTGCTCTGCCAGCTGTCCGCCGGGGATCACATGGTCATCGCCCGCGCCGCCTTCGGCCCCACCCGCTGGGTGACCGACAACCTGCTGCCGCGCTTCGGGATCGAGGCGACGGCGGTGGACGGGCGCGACCTTGATCAGTGGAAGGCCGCGATCAGGCCGAACACCAAGGTGTTCTTTTTCGAGACCCCGGCCAACCCGACCATGGACATCGTCGACATCGCGGCGGTCTGCGGCCTGGCGCGCGAACACGGCATCCGCTCCGTGGTGGACAACGCCTTCGCGACCAGCGCGCTGCAGCGGCCGCTGGAACTGGGGGCCGACGTCGTCGCTTACGCGGCGACCAAGCTGATGGACGGGCAGGGCCGGGTCCTGGCGGGTGCGGTCTGCGGCGATGCGGACTTCATCAACACCGTGCTGCTGCCGTTCCAGCGTAACACCGGGCCGACGCTGTCGCCGTTCAATGCCTGGGTCGTGCTGAAGGGGCTGGAGACGCTGGAACTGCGCGCCGTGCGCCAAGCCGAGCAAGCGCTGGAGGTCGCCCGGTTCCTTGAAGGCCGCGTGCCGCGCCTGCTCCACCCGGGCCTGCCAAGCCATCCCCAGCACGAACTGGTCAAGCGCCAGATGCGCATGGCCGGGTCGATCTTCTCGTTCGAGGTGGCCGGTGGCCGCGAGGCAGCCCATGGCTTTCTAAACGCCCTGCAACTGATCGACATTTCCAACAACATCGGCGATTCCAAGACGCTGATGACCCATCCCTCGACCACCACCCATTCGAGCCTGACACCCGAAGTGCGTGAGACCATGGGGGTCAGCGAAGGCCTGCTGCGGATCAGCGTCGGGCTGGAGGATCCGGCCGACCTGATCGACGATCTGGACCGCGGCCTCACGGCTATTGGGCTGTAATTACAGTGTTTTATTTTGATCGGGGTGGGAACGGCCGGGCTTCCCCGTCGTTCTGTCCCGGTCGGGCGCGCTCTTTGTGCGTTTGCTTTTGCGCGCCTGTGCGGGGCGGGCAGGCAAGACGGGATTGACGGGCATAGACTTCATGGACGCCGCCTCGCTGCTTGCAGCCATCGTCGAAGGATCGAGCGACGCCATCGTCGGCAAGTCGCTCGACGGCACCGTATTGAGCTGGAACCATGCGGCCGAGCGGATCTTCGGCTACGGCGCGGACGAGATGGTCGGCCAGTCGATCCGGATCCTGATTCCGGATGACCGGCAGGCGGAAGAGGACGCGATCCTCGCCGCGATCACGCAGGGGGAGCGCGTCCCGACCTTCGAGACGATCCGCCGGCGCAAGGACGGCAGCGCGATCCACCTTGCCGTGACCGTATCACCGGTGCGGGATGCACAAGGGCGCGTCGTCGCGGCGAGCAAGATCGCGCGAGACATTTCGGCGGCCCGGGCGGTGGAGCAGGCGCTGCAGGAGAGCGAGACGCGCTTCCGCCTGATGGCCGACAATATCTCGCAGCTGGCCTGGATCGCCGCGCCGGATGGCACGCTCACCTGGTACAACCGACGCTGGTACGAATACACCGGCACGACCTTTGCCGACGTCGCCGGGTGGGGCTGGCGCTCGGTCCACCACCCGGCCCATGTCGACCGGGTGGAGGAAAAGTTCCGTTCCTGCGTCGGGGCCGCGGTGGAATGGGAAGATACCTTCCCGCTGCGCGGCGCAGACGGGCGCTATCGCTGGTTCCTCTCCCGCGCCCTGCCGCTGAAACGTGACGACGGCAGCGTGATCTGCTGGTTCGGCACCAACACCGACATCACCGAGCAGCTCGAGGCAGAGCGGCGGATCGAACTCCTGCTGCTGGAGGTCAACCACCGCTCCAAGAACATGCTGGCCCTGATCCAGTCGCTCGCCCGCCGAACGGCGGCGACCGCGACCGATCCGATGGAGTTCGTCGGCCGGCTCGAGCGGCGGATCGCCGGGCTGGCCGCCAATCAGGACATCCTCGTGAAACAAGCATGGAACGACGTGCCGATAGCCGAACTGGTGGAAGCGCAGCTTTCGTTCCAGGGCGAGGCGCGCGGCCAGATCCACGCCGGCGGACTGCCCCTGGACCTGCAGCCAGCCGCCGCCGAGACGATCGGCATGGCCCTGCACGAACTGGCCACCAATGCCCTCAAGTACGGTGCGCTATCGCGGTCGGGCGGACGGGTCGACCTGATCTGGGCACTGAACGGTGAGGACAAGGTGCGGCTGGAGTGGCGCGAATCGGGCGGCCCCGCCGTGGCTGAGCCGCAGCGCCACGGCTTCGGTACCCGCCTCATCGCCGACGTGCCGCGCGGCAAGCTGGGCGGGCGGGTGAGGCTCGACTATGCGCCGGACGGCTTCGTCTGGACGCTGGATTGCCCGGTCGAGCGAATTCTTGCCCTCAAGGACGCTTGAAGCGCACCGCGCAGCGTCGAAAACTGTTCATTAGCGGAACGGCGCCGGCGGAAATGGGTTTTCCCAAGTGCGAGATGAGGCTAATCATGACGGGCATGAAGGGACTGTTTCAACACGCTGCGACAACCGACGGGATCACCGTGCGGGTGGCGGTGAATTTCCTGCCGGAGCAGTCCCGCATCGATGCGGGCAAGTGGTTCTGGGTCTATCACATCCGGATCGAGAACAATTCCGACGCTCCGGTCCAGCTGCTCACGCGCCACTGGCGCATCACCGACGGGCACGGCGTCGTTTCGCTGGTCGAGGGCGACGGGGTGGTCGGCGAACAGCCGCTGATCGCGCCGGGCCGCAGCCATGACTATGTCTCGGGCTGCCCGCTCAACACCCCGCATGGCTCGATGGAAGGCCGCTACACCTTCGGCCGCGACAATGGCACTCACTTCGAGGCGGCGATCCCCTTCTTCCCGCTGGCCGCTCCCGCCACCGCGGGCTGAGCTGCGCTTGCCCACCGGGGTTGCTCCCTCTAGAGCAACGGCATGAAGCGCACCCACCTGCCGCTCAACGCCCTGCGCGTCTTCGATGCCGCCGCGCGGCACCTGTCGTTCACCCGCGCCGCGGACGAGCTGGCGGTGACCCCGGCGGCGGTCGGCCAGCAGATCCGCGCGCTGGAGGACGTACTCGGCGTGGTCCTGTTCCGCCGCACCTCCAAGGGGCTGGAGCTGACCGACGAGGCGGGCGAGGGGCTGGAGGCGCTGCGCACCGGCTTCCTGCACTTCGAGGATGCGGTCAGGGCCATGCAGGCCGGGCAGGCGAGCCATGTCTATACGATCGCCGCGCCGCGCGAATTCCTTGCCGGCTGGCTGGCCCCGCGCCTCGCCGCCTTCCGCGCCGACAATCCGGAAATCCGCTATGTCCTGGTCGATGGCGAAGCGGCTGACTTTACCGAGGCGAACCTCGATCTGGCCGTGCGCTGGGCGGAAGGGCCCGGCGAGCTGGAGGGCGTGGCCCTTGGCCCGGCCCGTCGGGTGACCGTGGGCGAAGGGCCGTGGATCGCCTGGCCGGGCGATCCGGCGCCGCAGGGCCAAGGGGCCGAGGAGGCGCCCGTCCACGTCGGCGACGCCGGGCTTGCGCTGGCGGCGGCGGCGGCCGGCCTCGGCCAGGCGCGCGTGCCCGAACTGCTGGCGCGGGCCTGGGTCGAACAGGGCCGGATTGCCGCCATGGGTGCGCAGGAGGACTGCCGCTTCGGCTACTGGCTCGTCGCGCCGCTGCCGCAGTGGCGCCAGAAGAAGGTCCGGGCGCTCGTCGCGGCGCTCACCGCCAGCGCATAGGGTAAGGACGGCGGCACCGCGAAAGGGCTTTGCCTCGCGCCAAAGCGCGCCTAAAGCGCGCCGGTCATGGATCACAACGACCGCGATCTGCTGCCCGAGGGGCTTGAGGACCGTCTGCCCGGCACCACGCCGGCCAGCACCCGCGTGGTGCGCGCCCTGCTGGATGTGATGGACAGCCACGGCTACGACCGGGTGCAGCCGCCGACCATCGAGTTCGAGACCTCGATGGCCAGCCGCATGGCCGGCGTCCAGTCGCGCCGGATGTTCCGCTTCGTCGATCCCGCGTCCCTCCGGATGATGGCGATCCGGTCGGACATGACGGTGCAGGTTGGCCGCATCGCTGCCACCGGCCTTGCCGCGGCGGCGCGGCCCCTGCGCCTCGCCTATTCCGGGCAGGTGCTGACGATCCGCGGCGACGGGCTCGATCCTGCGCGCGAACGGCTGCAGGTCGGGGCCGAGTTGATCGGGTCCGACAGCGTCGGCGCCGTGGGCGAGATCGTGGACCTCGCCATTGCCGCGCTTCAGGCTGCCGGCGCCACCGGCATCTCGGTCGACTTCACCCTGCCCGACCTCGTCGACACGCTGGCCGCCAAGGCCTTTCCGCTGGACGCGGAGGCCGTCGAGGCGGTGCGGCGCGAACTGGACGCCAAGGACGCCGGCGCCCTCGTCGCGGCGGGCGGCGCGGCCTACCTGCCGCTGCTCGAGGCGATCGGGCCGTTCGACCAGGCGATCGAGCGGCTGGTCCGCTTCGATGCCGGCGGCGCGCTCGCCTCGCGGATCGCTGCGCTGCGCCAGATTGCGGCGCGGGTGGCCGGCAAGGCGCGGCTGACGCTCGACCCCTCCGAACGGCACGGCTTTGAATACCAGTCGTGGTTCGGCTTCACCATCTATGCCGAGGGCCTGCGCGGCGCGGTCGGCCGCGGCGGCACCTACGCGATCCTCTCGGGCGCGCAGGGCAGCGAGCCGGCAACCGGGTTTTCGCTCTACCCCGATCCGCTGATCGATTCGCTCGCCGCGGCCGAGGCCCGGCGCGACACGCTGTTCCTGCCGCTCGGCCACGATCCGGAAACTGCCACCCGCCTCCGCGCGATCGGCTGGCGCACAGTGGCGGCCCTGTCCGACGCGGACGACGCGCGGGCGCTCGGCTGCACCTACCGGCTCGATGGCGACGAGGCGGTTAAGCTGTAAACGGGGACGGCTGGCGTGGTTACCGCCCCGCCACCTTCTCCAGCCACGCGTCGACCACGCCCGTCGCCGCGTAGGCCGGATCGCCAAGGCGGCGGTTGATCTCCATGTGGCCCATCAGCCCGGTGCCCGGAAATCCGCGCCGTTCCACTGCCGTGCCGGCGGCCCTGAGTGCCGCTTCCAGTGCCTCGGCCTGGCGGGTCCCGTCGGGTCGCTGGACATGGAGGAGCAGGAAGGCCGGAGCGTTCGGGGGCGCCGCCTGCAGCGTGGGGGACAGTGCCCGCTGGCGGGCGGGGGCCGTGCCGAAGGCCGCGCCATAGGTCGTCTGCATCATGCCCTGGCCGTCCTTCACCTGGGCCGGCACGTCATAGGCCGCGCCGTCGACCGGGATGACGCCGGCAAGGTTGGCAAAGGAGAGGCCGGCCTCCTTCAGATAGCGCTCGTCCGTGCCGACCAGCGCGACAAGGTGCGCGCCGGCGCTGTGGCCCATCAGCACGACCCGGCGGGTGTCCACGCCCAGCGCCGCCGCGCGGTCCACCACGGCACGCAGGGCAAGCGCGACGTCGGCGGCCTGCTGCTCTACCCTGGCCTGCGGCACCAGCCGGTAGTTGATCGAGGCGAAGGCATAGCCGCGTGCGGGGAAGTGCGCCGGCTTCCACCGCCCGGTCGCATTGTCCTTGCTGCCGCGCTGCCAGCCGCCGCCGTGGACATAGAGCACCAGCGGAGCGGGGCGCACGTCGCGGAATTTCTCGGTCGGGCTGGAGCGTTGCACCGCCGGCCAGAAGTCCAGCACCTGCAGCGGATCGCGGCCATAGGCGATGGTCTGGCCCGCGGCGACCGCGGGGGCGGCCTTGTCGGCCGCGGCGGCGCGTTCGGCAAAGCGGGCGCGCATGCGCTCCCGGAAGGGCTGCGCATCCGCCGCGGACAGGGTAAGGGCAGGGCTCAGGGCAAGGACAAGCAACAGGGCTTTGCGCATGGGTCGGTTCCTCCCGCCAGGAATGATAGGACGCGGCCCGGGTTGCGCCAACCATGCGCGGCGCGGCTGAACCGGAGCTTAGCGGGGTCTGACTCACCTTGCCCTTGGCCGCACAGTCCCCTAGGGCGCGCGGTCGTAACGTCCGTGCAATAGAAAGAGCAGGAAACCTTGGCCAACGTCACCGTGATCGGCGCCCAGTGGGGCGATGAGGGCAAGGGCAAGATCGTGGACTGGCTGGCCAGCCGGGCCGATGCCGTGGTGCGGTTTCAGGGGGGGCACAATGCCGGCCACACGCTGGTCGTGGGCGATCAGACTTACAAGCTCTCGCTGCTCCCCTCGGGCATCGTCACCGGCACGCTTTCGATCATCGGCAACGGCGTGGTGCTCGATCCGTGGCACCTGCGCGCGGAGATCGCCAAGCTGGAAGGCCAGGGCGTGGAGATCACGACCGAGAACTTCGCCATCGCCGAAAACGCGCCGCTGATCCTGCCGCTGCACCGCGACCTCGACGGCCTGCGCGAGGCGGCGGCCGGTTCGGGCAAGATCGGCACCACCGGGCGCGGCATCGGCCCCGCCTATGAGGACAAGGTCGGCCGCCGCGCGATCCGCGTCTGCGACCTTGCCCACCTCGATTCCCTCGACGCCCAGCTGGACCGGCTCTGCGCCCACCACGATGCGCTGCGGGCCGGCTTCGGCCAGCCCCCGGTGGACCGTGCCGCGCTTCTGGCGGAGCTGCGCGAGATCGCCCCGTCGGTGCTGAAATATGCCCAGCCGGTGTGGAAGCGGCTGAACACGGTGAAGAAGGCCGGCGCGCGCATCCTGTTCGAGGGCGCGCAGGGCGTGCTGCTCGACGTTGACCATGGCACCTATCCCTTCGTGACCAGCTCCAACACGGTGAGCGGCACGGCGGCTTCCGGCTCCGGCCTCGGCCCCAATGCGACCGGCTTCGTGCTCGGCATCGTCAAGGCCTATACCACCCGCGTCGGCTCCGGCCCGTTCCCCACCGAGCTGGAGGACGAGACCGGCCAGCGGCTGGGCGAACGCGGGCACGAGTTCGGCACCGTCACCGGCCGCAAGCGCCGCTGCGGCTGGTTCGACGCCGTGCTGGTGCGCCAGTCCTGCGCGATTTCCGGGGTGACCGGGATTGCGCTGACCAAGGTGGACGTGCTGGACGGGATGGAGACGGTGAAGATCTGCACCGGCTATCGCCTGCGCGGCCAGATCCTTGACTATTTCCCCAGCCACGCGGCCGATCAGGCCGAGGTGGAACCGATCTACGAGGAAATGGAAGGCTGGAGCGGGACCACCGCCGGCGCCCGTTCGTGGGCCGATCTGCCGGCCCAGGCGATCAAGTACATCCAGCGCGTGCAGGAACTGATCGAAACCCCGGTGGCGCTGGTGTCGACCAGCCCCGAGCGCGAGGACACGATCCTCGTGCGCGATCCGTTCGAGGACTGACGCCGCTTTTCACGTGGCGCCGCGCGGCCTAGCATGGGCCGGTGCGCCGCCTGTTGTTCCTGTCCGCTTGTGCGCTGAGCCTTGCCGCGCCTGCCGCCGCGCAGGAGCCGGAGGCCGCGCTGGTGCGCGTCGACAAGGCAGCGAGAAGGCTGGTCGTGGAGGATGCCTCCGGACGCGTGTTGCTCTCGCTCAGCGGCATCCAGCTTGGCGATCCGGTCGGGCCAAAGCGGGTCAAGGGCGATCGCCGCACGCCCGAGGGCCGCTATGTGATCGACTACGGGAACGAGGGCAGCGCCTACCGGCTGTCGCTCCACATCTCCTATCCCAGCGCCGCCGACCGGGCCCTTGCGGCGCGGCTTGGGCGCCCGGCCGGGGGCGACATCTTCATCCACGGTCAGCCAAATTCCCTCCGTTCCGGACGTATCGCCGGGGACTGGACCGATGGCTGCATCGCCGTATCGAACGAGGAAATCGAACGATTGTGGGCACTTGTGCCAGATGGAACGCCGATTCTCATCTATCCGTAATTCTGCCTACCTATTCTTGACTTGGACCGCATTTGTTCTATTCCTGTTCAAATTGGAACGGAGTCGGAACACATGGGCAACACCAGCTTCGCAAACCCCGCGCACCAGCTCGCGCCGGTCGGCAACTTCAGCTATGCGGCAGCCAGCAGCCATGGCCCCGCCAACGATATGGGCGGCATCGCGCTGACCCTGGCGATCTATGCGGACCGGCCGCACCTGCGCGAACAGCTGCGTGAGGATGCGCTGATCGCGGGCTACCGGGTCAGCGAATGCGCCCCGCTTGATCGGCTCGAACGGGAAGACGGGAGGCCGCTCGCCGAAGTCGTGCTGGTCGATTGCCCCGTTGCCGAAGGGGCACGCCTCGCCGCCCTCGCGCGGATGGACATGCGCGTGGCCGAAGCGCGCGGCCAGCTGATCGTCTCGACCACCGCGACCGGCCTGGAAGACGTGTTCGGCTGCCTTGACCAGTCGGCCCCGCAGATCCTGGTGGACGGGTGCGAGGCTGACCTTGCCCTCGCGCTTGGCCGGGCCCAGGCGCTCGCGCCCGGTCGGCGGGTGCGCGAAATGGCCGACGAGGATCGAATCCAGCTGCTCCGCCTGACCGAACAGTTCGGCCGGCTGGCGGCCCGGCTGGGTGAAGGCGGACTGGCTTCGCCGAATTCGCGCGTGGAATCTCCGGCCATTGCCTTCCGCGGTGCGCCGGCGGAGGAGGGGTTGCTGATCGCCCCGGTGGAAAGCGAGTTTCCCGATCCGCGCATGATCCGCAAGATCCTGCGCCAGCGCCAGCAGCGCGCGCGGTTCTTCGATGCCGATCTGTTTGCCGATCCGGCCTGGGACATGCTGCTCGATCTCGCCGCCGCGCGAGAGGAGGACAAGCGGGTCTCGGTCACCTCGCTGTGCATCGCCGCCGGGGTCCCGCCGACCACCGCATTGCGCTGGATCGGGCAGATGCAGCACGCCGGCCTGTTCGCGCGGGTGGAGGATCCTTCGGACCGCCGCCGTGCCTTCATCGCCCTCACCGAATCGGCCGTGCGGGGCATGGCGCGCTACTTCGCGGCGATCGGCCTCGCTGGTCCTGCCGCGGCCGGCGGGGCGGGCGTACTGCCGATCTGATCGCAACGCCATCTTCCCACGCCCGGCGCGATCCGGCATGGCAGCGTCCGGACGATCCGGGGGAAGGGCTGAATGAGGCGCAGGCATCTGCTTCTGGGCGTAGCCGGCCTCGCGGCGGGGCTGACCGGGCTTGCCGTCGCCAACCAGCTCACCGCCTTCAACCTGCTGGTCCCCAAGGACGCCGGCTCCGAGGTTGCTGCAGCCGGCCTCGCCTACGGGCCGGGCCCGCGCGCCAGGCTCGACCTCTACCGCCCGTTGCGCGCGGCCGGGCCGCTGCCGGTCATCGTGTTCTTCTACGGCGGGGCCTGGGACAGCGGGCGGCGGCAGGACTATGCCTTCGCCGGACGGGCGCTGGCGGCGCGCGGCTACCTGGTCGTCATACCGGACTATCGCGTGCGGCCCGAGGTGCACTTCCCCGACTTCCTGCGGGACTGTGCGGCGGCCGTGCGCTGGGTGCGCTCCCACGCACGAGAGCATGGTGGCGACGGGGAGCGGATCGTCCTCGCCGGCCATTCGGCAGGTGCCTACAACGCGGCCATGCTCGCGCTCGATCCGCAATGGCTCGGGCCGGACCGGGCGGCGGTGCGCGGGCTGGCCGGCCTTGCCACTCCGGCCGATTTCCTGCCGCTCGACGATCCGGCCAGCATCGCCACCTTCTCGCGCTGGCCGCGGCTGGAGGAGACCCAGCCGATCCACTTCGCTGCCGCGGGGGCGCCGCCCGTCCTGCTGCTCCACGGCGAGGGGGACGAACGCGTCCGCCCGCGCAACAGCCTGCACCTGAAGGCCGCGCTCGATCGGGCCGGGGCGGAGGCCGAACTGCGCCTCTATCCCGGCGTCGACCACGTCAGGATCCTCCTTGCCCTGTCACGTCCGCTGCGCGGCTCGGTGCCGGTGCTGGACGATATCGATCGCTTCGCCCGGCGGGTCGCCGGCGGTGTCCGGTCCGCGGCGGGAGCTACCTGACCGAAATGTCATGAAACCCGCCGCCTCGTTCGGCCGTTGGGGCAGCCATGGAGTCAACAGGCAGACCGGCACTGGTCACCGGTGGTGAATCGGGCATCGGCAAGGCCTGCGCCCTCGCGCTCGGCGCAGCGGGGCATCCCGTGACCCTTACCTATTTCACCGACGAACCGGCGGCCGCTGCGGTCGTGGCGCAGATCGAGGCGGGCGGCGGCAAGGCGCTCGCCCACCCCTGCAACGTCGGCCAGGAGGCGGAAGTGGAAGCGCTGTTCGCCGCGGCCGAGGCGGCCCACGGCCCGGTGCGCCAGCTGGTCAACTCCGCTGGCCTCAACATGAGCGGCACCCCCGTCGCGGCCATGTCGCTGGCGCAGTTCGACCGGGTGCTGAGGGCCGATCTCTATGGCCCGTTCCTGACCTGCCGCCGCTTCGTGCGCGCGCTGGAAGGGCTGGATCAGGGCGGACGCATCGTCAACATCTCGTCCATCCACGAACGCGCGCCCCGCCCCGGCGGGCTTGATTACGACGCGGCCAAGGGCGGCCTTGCCCAGCTGACGGCAACCCTTGCGCTGGAGCTGGCGCCCCGGCGGATCGCGGTCAACGCGGTCGCCCCCGGCATGATCCTCACTCCCATGAACCAGTCAGCCCTCGATCATCCCGCCGAACTCGCCGCAAGGGAGGGCGCGATCCCGTGGGGCCGCGCCGGCCGGCCCGAGGAGGTCGCTACCCTGGTCTCGTTCCTGCTGTCCGACGCGGCCGACTACATCACCGGCACCACCGTCACCATCGACGGTGGCCTGTCGCTCACCGTGGCGCTCGGCGCATGAGCGGGACCGCGCCCGATGCCTCGCGGGCCGTTCTGGTGGACTTCGCCGTGGAGGGGCTCGACGTGGTCACGCTCGACAGTGCCGGACCGGACGGCCTGCTCGACGGGCATGACCTGATGAGCCCCTACGTGTGGGAACGCGATGGCGCGCTCAACCTGCTCGTCCGCGTGCTGAAGAACCCGCTGGGCGCGGACGATCCGACCGGGATCATCTATGCCGGGACCTCGCACGATGGACTAGCCTTCGCCATGCAGGACAAGCCGGCGATCGTGCCGGGCCCCGATCCGGTCGACGGCGGCGGGGTCGAGGATCCTACCGTGGTGCTCTCCGAAAAGCAGGTGATGGTGTTCTACACCGGCGTCGAAACCGGCCGGACGCAGGGCTCGTTGCTGGTGGCCGAAGGGCCGGAACTGTCCGACCTCACCAAGCGCAAGGTCCTGCTGAAGGCGCGCAAGGGCGAAGGCAACATCAAGGAAGCGACCGTCGCCCGAGGTGCCGACGGGCGCTACCGCCTGTTCTACGAATTTGCCGCCGAGTTCCAGCCCGGCCCGGATGGAACGAAGGTCGCGGCCTCGCGGATCGGCATGGCAGTGGCGGACAAGCTGGAAGGCCCTTGGAAGGTGGCCGACGACCCGTTCACCGTGCGCGAGCACGCCTGGGACAACTGGCACCTTTCAACCGGGCCGATGCTGATCCGCGATGGCGAGCCGCCGGTCATGTTCTACAACGGTGCCACGCTCGACGCGCGCTGGCGGATCGGCTGGATCGCCTTCGACCCGGACTTCACCACCGTGGTGGACCGCTGCATCGAACCGCTGATCGTCCCGCCCCCACCGCGGCTGCGTTCGGGTACCGACATCGCCTTTGCCGCCTCGTGCATAACCCCGGGCAAGGACATTCACCTCTACTTCTCGCTGGAGGACCGGGTCCTGCGCCGGGCCACGCTGGCTTGCCTGACCCCGAAGCATTGAACGGACATAAAGGTTCGGTGCGCAAGGTGCCTCATTCCGGGTCAATGCCGCCGCGCTTGCGGGCCGCGGCGCCGTCTTGGGGCCGAGCACGGCGCAAACTTCGTTAACGCCCTTTCATCCGCCGGGGCCAGCGGGCATATTCGTACCAACCGGCGGGCGAATGGCGCCCCCGGCAGAGGACTTGCCTGCCACGTGACGGCTCCCGTTCGCTTTCCCCGGTTCTTCGTCACCAGCCCGGGTCCGTGCCCCTATCTGCCCGGCAAGACCGAGCGGAAGGTGTTCACCGAGCTCAAGGGCGATTCCGCCGATGCGCTGAACGATGCCTTGGCCCGGATCGGCTTCCGCCGCAGCCAGTCGGTCGCCTACCGCCCATCGTGCACCGATTGCGTCGCCTGCACCTCGGTCCGCGTCGCCGCGCGCGAGTTCCGCGCCTCGGCCACGCAGCGCCGCAATCTGAAGCGGAACGACGATCTGGTCGTTACCGAGTGCGCCCCCTGGGCCACGGCGGAGCAATACGATCTGCTCCGCGCCTACCTCGGTGCGCGCCACCCCGGCGGCGGCATGGCGCAGATGGACGAGAGCGATTTCGCCGACATGGTGGAACATACTCCCGTCACAAGCTTTGTGATCGAGTACAGGGAACCGGGAGACGGGATCACGCCCGGACGCCTGGTCGGCGCGTGCCTGACCGACCGGCAGGACGATGGCCTGTCCATGGTCTACAGCTTCTTCGATCCCGAGCATGAGGCGCGGACCGGGCTTGGCAATTTCATCATTCTCGACCACATCCGCCGCGCCGCCCGCAACGGGCTGCCTTACGTCTACCTCGGATACTGGGTCGCCGGGTCGGAGCGGATGCAGTACAAGATCCGCTATCGGCCGCTCGAGCGGCTTGGCCGCGAAGGCTGGGAACGGATCTCGGATGCCGAGCATGACAGCCTTATCCGCGCCGTTGCCAGCGCCGCCGCCCCGGCTTCCGGCGCTCCCGCCCCGGCCAAGGACGTCCTGCCCCGGCTGGATGCCGATTTCGACAGCCGCGATCCGGCCTTCGCCTGACCGCGCGCCGCGGTGGCTCGGCATCGTGCGGGCCTCCACGGCTCTCGCCCTCGTGCTGGCCGGGCTGGCGCCGACCGTCGGCCAGGCCCAGGCCGCCGATCCCGAGCTCAAGGACCTGATCCCCGACGCCGCCGTCGCCGATCCCGAAGGCTGGGCGAAGCAGGGCGCTCAGACCGATGGCACTCCGCCAGTGGCGGCGCAGCCCGATCCATCCTCCCCGTTGGCCGCCGATCCCGGGATCACCGTGCCCTGGCCAGACGGCGCGCCGGTGCCCGCGCTCGCCTCGCTGCCGCCCGATCCCGATGCCGACCAGGCGCTGGCCCAGGCGCAGGCTATCGCGCCTCCTTCGGCGGAACTGGCCGCCGGAGAGGGCGAGACGGTGAAGGTTTCGGACCACCTGACCCTGGTGTTTCCCGCCCGGGTCGAGACCTTTCCCGAACGCGACAGCTTCCTTGACCGGTTCCGTTCGCTTTCCTCGCTGCGCAAGTTCGATTCCGACAAGGACACCGTGGCGCAGGTCGCGGCGCGGGCGCGGGCAGACCGCGAGCTGCTGGAAAAGCTGCTGCGGATCTACGGCTATTACGACGCCAGCGTCTCGCAGACCGTGGGCAACGGCGCGCTGGAGCGCAAGAGCGAGGCCGACGTTGCCGTTCGCTTCGACATCATCCCGGGCCCGCGCTACCGGTTCGGGGCGATCGACCTGGGCAACCTTGCCGCCGCCGGGCCGGATACGCCGATGCTGCGCGAGGCCGTGGGCATCAGGTCGGGCGATCCGCTGAACAACGACAAGATCGTCGAAGGCCGCAACGCGCTCGACACCAGACTCGGCGAAACCGGCTATGCCTTCGCCAAGGTCGGCGATCCGGACCTGCTGGTCGATCACAAGCGCGAACAGGGCGACCTCACCATCCCGACCGAGCCGGGCGGCAAGTTCCACTTCGGCCGCGTGGTCAGCAAGAACCCGAAGTTCCTCTCCTCCAACCACCTCGAAGACATCGCCCGCTTCAAGCCCGGCGATCTCTACAAGCGCAGCGACCAGGACGACCTCAAGCGAGCGATCCTCGCGACCGGTCTGGTATCGGCGGTGACGGTCACCCCGCGCGCGGTCACCCCGCCGCCGGCCCCCGGCCAGACGGGCGAGGTGGCGCTCGACGTCGGGCTCGTGCCCGGGCCTCTGCGGACGATCGCCGGGCAGATCGGCTATGAAAGCGGCGACGGGTTCCGGCTGGAAGGATCGTGGGAGCACCGCAACTTCTTCCCGCCCGAAGGAATGCTGCGCCTGCGCGGCGTTGCCGGCACAAAGGAGGAATTGGTCGGCTCCACCGTGCGGTGGAACAACTGGCATGGCCGGGACCAGGTGCTGACGCTGGATCTCTATGGCAACACCGTCGCCCGCGACGCCTACAACGCGCGGACCGTGGCCTTCACCGCCACCTTCGAGAAACTGACCACGCTGTTCTTCCAGAAGCCGTGGGTGTGGTCGGCCGGGCTGCAGATCCTCGCCACGGCCGAGCGGGAAAGCGCCGTTGCCGGGCAGGTCGTGCCGCGCAACACCTATTTCATCGCCGCCCTGCCGCTGCGCGGCGCGCTGGACCGGTCGGACAACCTGCTCGATCCGCGCAAGGGGTGGCGCGCCGCGCTGGCCGTCTCGCCGGAATTCTCCAAGCAGAAGGGCGGACCGACCGCCAGGTACGCCCGCATCCAGTTCGACCTGTCCGGCTATTTCCCGGTTTCCTCCGGGGTCGTGCTGGCGGCGCGCACGCGGGTCGGGTCCATCCCCGGGGCGGCCCTGGCCGACATCGCCCCGTCGCGGCGGTTCTACGCCGGCGGCGGCGGTTCGGTGCGCGGCTATGGCTATCAGGAAATCGGCCCGCGCGATGCTGCCGGCGATCCTTCGGGCGGGCGCAGCCTGGTCGAGCTGAGCGCCGAGGCGCGGATCGACACCGGGCTGTTCGGGGGCAACCTGCAGGTCGTGCCGTTCATCGATGCGGGCACGGTTTCGGAAAGCGTGTCTCCCACTCTTTCGGGCCTGCGCTACGGCGCGGGGCTGGGGCTGCGCTACAAGACCGGGTTCGGGCCGCTGCGGCTGGACGTCGGCACCCCGCTGAACCCGCGTCCCGGTGACAGCCGGATCACGGTCAGCGTGGCGCTGGGGCAGGCGTTCTGATGGCCGAGCCGGAGACCGAGGTCCCCGCACCGCCCGTTGCGCGCCCGCTGTTCTCCGGCTGGCGCAAGGCCGTGGCCGCGCTGGTGCTCGCCCTGTTCGCCGTGCTCGGCATCGGCCTTGCCGTGCTGGAAAGCCCGATCGGGCACCGCTTCGTGGTGGACCGGATTGCCCGCTATGCCCCGGCTTCGGGCCTGCGCGTAACAGTCGGGCGTTTCGAAGGATCGCTGTTCGGCGGGGCGACGCTGCGCGACGTGCGGCTGTCGGACCCGCAGGGGCTGTTCATGCAGGTGCCGGTGGTCGATCTCGACTGGCGGCCGCTGAACTGGTTCACTTCCGGCCTCGACGTGCGCAAGCTCATCCTGCACCGCGGCACGCTCTACCGCGGGCCGAAGCTGGTGCCGGGTGACCCCAACGCGCCGATCCTGCCCGATTTCGACATCCGGATAGACCGCTTCGAACTGGACCGGCTCATCGTGTCGAAGGGGATCATGGGCGAGCAGCGCCGCGTGGACCTTGTCGCGCGGACCGACATTCGCAAGGGCCGGGTGCTGCTGTTCACCGATGCAAGGCTCGGCGGGCAGGACCAGCTGACCTTCAAGCTCGACAGCGAACCCAAGCGCGACCGCTTTGCCGTCAAGCTCGACTACAACGCACCCAAGGGCGGGCTGATCGCCGGGCTGATCGGCGCGAAGGAGACGGTGACCGCGCGGGTCAACGGCACCGGACGCTACACTGACTGGCGCGGCCGCGCGCTCGTCTGGCAGCCGGGCCGCAACCTTGCCGACGTGGCCTTGTTCAACCGTGCCGGGCGCTATGGCCTGTCGGGCTTTGTCCACCCGGCGGAATTCCTCTCCGGCCTGCCGGCGCGGCTCGCCGGACGGAGCGTCGCCGTCACCGTCGAGGGCACGCTGGTCAACTCCGTCCTCAGCGGCCGCCTCGGGGTCGGGGGGCAGGGCGCGACGCTGGGCCTCAACGGCACGCTCGACCTGGCCCGCAACGCGGCGCGCATGCTCAAGGTCAACGTCACCAGCCGCGATCCCGGCCTGCTCGGGCCGGGCACCCAGCTGGAAGGGCTGTTCGTGCGGGCGGTCGTCAACGGGCCGTTCCGCCGCCTTGCCATCGATCACCGCCTGACCCTGCGCCGCCTGTCCTCCGGCACTACCGCGATCGAGGGCGTCGTGCAGCAGGGCCGGCTGACCCGCTACGAGGACCGCTGGGCCCTGCCGCTGGACCTCACCTTCGCCCGCGCCGCCGTGGGCAACACCACGCTCGATCCGCGCCTGCGCGGCGGGCACCTGCGCGGCGACGTGGTCCTCGCCGGAACCCGCGTCCACTCGGAGAACCTCGTGCTCGGCGTGCCGGGGCTTGGCGCCGCGCTCAGCCTCGTGGGCGATACGCGCAGCGGCGATTACCGGCTGACCGGCCCGGTCGCGGCGCGGGACCTTGCCTTCGCCAACCTCGGCCACGCCGACGCCGACCTCAGGCTCGATTTCCGCTTCGGCAGCAAGCCGTGGCTGCTCGCGGCCGATGCGCGCGGTCGCATGGTGCGCGTCACCAATCCCACGCTGACCACCCTCGCGGGGAACAACATCCGCTTTACCGGCCACGTCGAAGTGGGCGGCGCCCGGCAGCTGGTGCTGCGCGGGGTCCGGGTTGAAGCCAGCAAGCTCAGCCTGTCGCTCGATGGCCGGGCCGAGCCGGGTGGCGCGACCAGTATCACGGGGCGCGGACGCCATGCCGATTACGGCCCGTTCACCGTCGAGGCACGCTTTGCCGCCGATGGGCCGCACGCCGTGCTGGTCTTCGCCAACCCACTGCCCGCGGCCGGGCTGCGCGACGTGCGGGTGGCGCTCGCCCCGATCCCGCAAGGCTTCCGCATCGAGACCGCCGGGCAATCCACTCTCGGTCCGTTCACCGGCACCCTCGGCCTGTTCTCGCCGCCCGGCGGCCCGACGCGGATCGAGATCCAGCAGCTCAACGTCTGGAAGACCTCGGTCACCGGCACGCTGGTCTTGCGTGGCAGCGCCGCCAACGGCACGCTGCACCTGGCCGGCGGCGGGGTGACCGGCACGATCGGGCTGGTGCCGCGCGGCGGCGGGCAGGGCTTCGACGTCGCCCTCGTGGCCGAAGACGCGCGCTTTGCCGGGAAGACGCCCATTGGGGTCGGCATGGCCCGGATCAATGCCAACGGCACGCTGGCCGGCGGACATTCGACGCTGACCGCCACCGTGGAGGCGCAAGGCCTGCAATATGGCAGCCTGTTCGTCGGGCGGATGAACGCCAGCGCCGCGCTGCGCGACGGGAGCGGCCGCGTCCTTGCCGCGCTGACCGGCCGGCGCGGCTCGCGCTTCACCTTGCAGCTCGTCGGGGATGTCTCGCCCGGGCGCTATGCCCTGCTCGCCGGCGGCGACTTTGCCGGGCAGCGCATTTCGATGCCGCGCCGCGCCGTGCTCACCCAGAGCGCGGAGGGCTGGGCTCTCGCCCCGACCGAGGTGGACTATGCAGGCGGCAAGATCATCGCCTCCGGCCAGCTCGGCGCGCGAACCCGTGTCAGCCTTGCCCTGGCCGACATGCCGCTGGCCCTGATCGACGCCTTCGGCCCCGATCTCGGGCTGGGCGGCAAGGGCTCGGGCCAGATCGACCTGGCGACCGAGCGCGACCGCCCGCCGACCGGCACCGCGCGGCTGGAAGTTCGCGGGCTCACGCGCTCCGGCCTGGTCCTGACCTCGCGGCCGATCGACCTGTCGCTGGTCGGCCGGCTCGACGCCGGCGGCGCCGAGGCCCGCGCCGTCGTGCGCGACGGGACCGCGGTGCAGGGCCGCCTGCAGGGGCGGATCGAGGGGATGCCACCGGATGGCGCATTGTGGGACCGGCTCTCCGCCGGCCGCCTGTTCGCGCAGCTGCGCTGGTCCGGTCCGGCCGATGCCCTGTGGCGCCTCGCCGCGGTCGAGACCTTCGACCTCACCGGCCCGGTCGATGTCGCCGCCGACGCGACCGGATCCCTTGCCGATCCGGTCATCCAGGGCTCGATCGCCAGCTCGGCCCTGCGACTCCAGAGCCCGCTGACCGGGACCGATGTGCGCAACATCGCCGTGCGCGGCACCTTCGCGGGATCGCGGCTCCAGCTCACCAGCTTCGCCGGCACGGCCCGCAACGGCGGCGCGGTGAGCGGCAGCGGCACGATCGATCTCTCCAACATGGGCGCGGGGCGGGGCCCGGCGCTGGACCTGCGGCTGGCCGCGCGGGGCGCCGAGCTGCTCTCGCGCGATGACATGGCGGCCACGGTCACCGGGCCGCTGCGCGTCGTGTCCGACGGCGTCGGCGGGACCATTGCCGGGCGCGTCTTCGTGACCGAGGCGCGCTGGAACCTCGGCCGGGCCAGCGCCTCCACCGAACTGCCCAACGTCAAGACGCGCGAGATCAACCTGCCTTACGATGTCGGTCCCGCCATGGCTCCCGCGGCGCCATGGCGCTACCTGATCGACGCGCGGGCTTCCTCGCACGTGGACGTGCGCGGCCTTGGCCTCGACAGCGAGTGGAGCGCCGACGTGCGCCTGCGCGGCACGACCGCAGCGCCGCAGATCTTCGGCCGGGCGGACATGGTGCGCGGCTCCTACGACTTTGCCGGCAAGCGCTTCGAGCTGACCCGCGGACAGATCCACTTCGACGGCGATTCTCCGCCCGATCCCCGGCTCGATATCGCCGCGACGGCGGACCTCACCGGGCTGACCGCGACGGTGACCGTGACCGGAACGGCCTCGAAACCCAGCATCGTCTTCACCTCCGTGCCCTCGCTACCTGAGGAGGAGTTGCTGGCACGGCTGCTGTTCGGCTCGTCCATCACCCAGATCTCCGCGCCCGAGGCGGTGCAGATCGGCGCGGCTCTGGCGGCGCTGCGCGGCGGCGGCGGACTCGATCCGATCAACAAGCTGCGCACCGCGATCGGGCTCGACCGGCTGCGGATCATCGGGGCCGACGCCGCGCTCGGGCGGGGCACCTCGGTGGCCGTCGGCAAGTACATCGGTCGCCGCCTCTATGCCGAGATCGTGACCGACGGGCGCGGCTACAACGCCACCCAGCTCGAATACCGCGTGACCCGCTGGCTCTCGATCCTTGCCACCGTTTCCAGTATTGGCCGGCAGGGCATCGACGCGAAGATCAGCAAGGACTATTAGAGGTCTGCTCCGCCGTCATAAGTGTCGGTTGAGACGGCTGATTTACCGGATTTGCCCAGCCTGCGCTTAACCATATCTTCGTTCCTGGTGGTGCATCTGGCCCGTCATGGGAAGACCTGGCAGGCTTGCGGCGCTTTTCCGCAGGTGGATCCGCGCCGAAGCCGGCATGCGCCGGGTGCTGCTGGTGACGGCGGTCGCCCTGCTGACTTTCACGGCGGCACTGGTCGGTGCCTTCGCCCACGCCGTCCGCGCGGCGGACGAGGTGACCGAGGCCAACGAACGCGAACTCGTGCAGGCCCATGTCGGACAGGAGATGCGCGCCACGCTCGCGGTCCAGTCCGCCCAGCTGACCTGGGACGTGGCTTCGCGCAACATTGGTAATCCCGCCCGGCCCGTGAACACCGTTTGGGCGGATGGCTATCTGGGTTCCTTCCTGGCCGGCTGGTCCAACGCCAGCGAGCTGTTCCTGGTATCACCCAAAGGGGAGCTTCTGCGCGGATGGCAGCGGGGCCGGGTGTTGCCCACGTCCGCCTTCACGCCAGTCGCCGGAGCCGTCCACCAGGCGATCGCCGGAATGGACAACCGCCGCATTAACGACACGGCGGTGCGCTATGTGAAGCTCACGGACACGGTCTGGCCGCTCGGCACCTTCGGACGCCCGCTCAGCCGGTGGCATGGGGGGATCGTAAATTACAATGGCACCCTGGCGATGATGACCATCTCCTCCGTTGTGCCTCACGCCGATATGGCATTGATGCCGCGCGCGCCCAACAATGTCGTGGCGATCCGCCCGGTCGGCCCGGACATGCTGCGAACCTTCTCCGACGCGTTGCAGCTCCACGACGTCCGCATCACCACCTCGCCTCTGGCCCTGCCTGGCCGTAACCAGCTGGCGATCCGTGGCGAAGGCGGGGGCACCGTGGCGTGGCTGTCGTGGCAGCCGAACCGCATCGGTCCGATCATCCGGGACAGGACCTGGCCGCTCGTGACGGCCTACCTTGCCTTCTACCTCCTGGTCATCGCCCTTGGCATCCACGTGGTGCGCAGCGCACTCAAGGTGGCCCGAGAACTGGCGGCCAGCGAGGCCCAGGCCCAGCACCATGCGCTGCACGATCCGCTGCTCGGCCTGCCCAACCGCACCTATGTCATGCAGCGCCTCGTCGCCATGCTCGCCCAGGTCAAGCGGAGGGCCGAGACGACCGGCGAACAGGTGTTCCTCGCCTATTTCGATCTCGATCACTTCAAGGCGATCAACGACAGCGTCGGCCACCACGTCGGTGACGACGTGCTGGTCCAGGCGGTCGCCCGGATCCGCGAGAAAATGCGTCCGGGCGATGTCCTTGGCCGGTTGGCCAGCGACGAGTTCGTCCTGCTCCGCCTCGGCACCAACGGCAGCGCGGACGCCGATGAACTGTGCGCCGGGATCATGGCGTGCTTTGCCGAGCCCTTCATGGTGTTCGGCCAGTCCCTGCCTGTCTCGGCCTCTTGCGGCGTGTCGTGGGGGCCGGAACAGGCGGGCGAGCCCAAGGCCCTGCTGCGCAACGCCGACATCGCCCTGTTCCGCGCCAAGCAGCGCGGCCGGGCGCGCTACCGCCGGTTCACGCCCGACATGGACGCGACGATCCGCTGGCGGCAGGACATGGAGATCGAGCTGCGCCGGGCCATCGCCCTGAACGGCCTGTCGATGGTCTACCAGCCGATCGTCAACGTGGCCGATGGCACGATCGCCAGTTTCGAGGCGCTGCTGCGCTGGCACCACCGCGACCGGGGCGAGATCGGCCCGGCGGTCTTCGTTGCCGTGGCCGAACAGTGCGGGCTGATGCCGCAGCTCGGCGATTGGGTGCTGCGCCGGGTCTTTGCCGACAGCCGCGACTTCGGCTGCGCGGAGATTTCGGTCAACCTCTCGCCGCTCCAGCTCGTCGCCAGGGACTTCATGCCGAACCTGAAGGCCATGGTCCGGGACGAACGGGTCGATCCGACCCGGTTCACCTTCGAGATTACCGAGGGTGTCCTGCTCGACAAGTCGGAACGCGTGCTGGCCCTCCTCAACGAATTGCAGGACATGGGTTTCCGCATCGCGCTTGACGATTTCGGCACCGGCTACTCCTCGCTCGCCTACCTGCGCTCGTTCCAGTTCGACCGGATCAAGATCGACCGCTCCTTCGTGCAGGGAATCGAGAGCGACATCGACGCGCAGTCGATCCTGCGCGCCATCGTCGCGCTCGGGCGCACGCTGCGGATGAAGGTCGTGGCGGAAGGGGTGGAGACCCTGCTCCAGCAACAGCTGGTCCATGCGGCCGGCTGCCAGCTCATCCAGGGGCACCTCTACTGGCGGGCGCTGCCGCGCGAACAGGTGATCTCGCTGCTCTCGACCGACCGCATCCAGAGCCTCAGGATGGCCGTCTGATCAGAGCGCGGCGCGGTCCTTCGCGTCGGCCGCGGCGAGGACCGTGCCGGAGGGATAGATGAAGCCGAAGGCGGGCGAGGGGCGCAGGCCGAGCGACTTCGTCGGGCCGTACCACACGCGGACCTCGCTCCAGTCACCCTTGTCCGACACGTCGACCGCCATGACGCCTTTCTCGACCAAGCCGGGGCGCGACCAGTTGGCGTGGTTGATCAGCACGTGCCGCGCATCGACCACCTTGGAGACGACCGCGACATGGCCCATCGGCATGGCCCGGCTGGCGCGGAAGGCGAGGACCGAGCCGGCGCGCGGGGTCTGGCCGCGGCTGTAGGTGCCGGCCGCATTGGCCCACCAGTCGCGCGCGTTGCCCGATATCTGGACGTCCGAATTGCCGCGGGCATAGGCAACGCACTGGAGGCGCGCCTCCGCCACCGAAGGCAACGCAAAGAAAGCAGCAACCGCGCACAGAGCGCCAAGAACCCGTCCCGTCATGGGCGGTCTTGTTGCAGTTGCGAACAGATTCGCGAACCCCGTCACGGCTCGCCTTACCCCCTGCGCCAAACGGTTCGTCCCGCTCTGTGGATAACCGGCCGGTCGACCCGGGAACCACGCCGCCCAACGAAAAAGGCGCCCCGGTTTCCCGGAGCGCCCTTTCGTTCGTTCTGATCCGCGGGATCAGGCCGAGTAGTACATGTCGAACTCGACGGCCGACGGCGTGGTTTCCCAGCGCAGCACTTCCGGCCACTTCAGTTCGATGTAGCTCTCGATCTGGTCCTTGGTGAACACGCCCCCCTCGAGCAGGAAGGCGTGATCGGCTTCCAGCGATTCCAGGGCTTCGCGCAGCGAACCGCAGACGGTCGGCACGGCAGCGAGTTCGGCCGGCGGCAGGTCGTAGAGGTTCTTGTCCATGGCTTCGCCGGGGTGGATCTTGTTCCGGATCCCGTCGAGGCCGGCCATCAGCAGGGCCGAATAGCACAGGTAGGGGTTGGCCATGGCGTCGGGGAAGCGGAACTCCACGCGCTTGGCCTTGGCGCCGGCGCCATAGGGGATGCGGCACGAGGCCGAACGGTTGCGGGCCGAATAGGCCAGCAGCACCGGGGCCTCATAGCCCGGCACCAGGCGCTTGTAGCTGTTGGTGGTCGGGTTGGTGAAGGCGTTCAGGGCCTTGGCGTGCTTGATGACGCCGCCGATGAAGTACAGGCACATGTCGGACAGGCCGGCATAGCCGTTGCCGGCGAACAGCGGGTTGCCCTTGTCCCAGATCGAGATGTGGGTGTGCATGCCCGAGCCGTTGTCCTTCATGATCGGCTTCGGCATGAAGGTCGCCGTCTTGCCATAGGCCTGCGCCACCTGGTGCACGACGTACTTGTAGACCTGCATGCGGTCGGCCGTCTGGACGAGCGTGCCGAAGGTCAGGCCAAGCTCGTGCTGGGCCGAGGCGACCTCGTGGTGGTGCTTGTCGCAGGGCAGGCCCATCTCGATCATGGTCGAGACCATCTCGCCGCGGATGTCCATCAGGCTGTCGACCGGGGCAACCGGGAAGTAGCCGCCCTTGGCGCGCGGACGGTGAGCCAGGTTGCCGGCCTCGTATTCGCGGTTCGAATTGGTCGGCAGCTCGATGTCGTCGATCTTGAAGCCGTTGCCGTCGTAGCCGTCGTAGAAGCGCACGTCGTCGAACACGAAGAATTCGGCTTCCGGCCCGACGTAGACGGTGTCGCCGAAGCCGCCGCTCTTGACGTAGGATTCGGCGCGCTTGGCGGTCGAGCGCGGATCGCGGCCATAAAGTTCGCCGGTCGACGGCTCGACGATGTCGCAGTTGATGATCATCATCGGGGTGGCCGAGAACGGATCGATGTAGATCGCGTCAAGGTCGGGCTTGAGGATCATGTCCGACTCGTTGATGGCCTTCCAGCCCTCGATCGACGAACCGTCGAACATCAGGCCGTCTTCCAGCTCGCCTTCGCCGAGGACGGCGGCGACCATGGTGAGGTGCTGCCACTTGCCCTTCGGGTCCGTGAAGCGCAGGTCGACCCACTCGATTTCCTCGTCCTTGATACGCTTCAGGACGTTGCTAGCCTTGCTCATTCGTGATCCCTTTTTCTGCACTTGCCCCCGCCCGGTGAAACCGGTGCGCGGAAACGGTTTGAACGGAAATTAGCCCCGAAAATCAGTAACTTGATATAATTCCGACGCGATCCTTAATCAGATTGCGGCGTCGTCGCGCTCACCGGTACGGATGCGCAGCGCGCTCTCGATCGGGATGACGAAGATCTTGCCGTCGCCGATGCGCCCGGTCTGGGCGGCGGCGGCGATGGCTTCCACCACCCGCTCGGCCAGGGCATCGCTCACGACGACCTCGAGCTTCACCTTGGGCAGGAAGTCCACGACATACTCGGCGCCGCGGTAGAGCTCGGTATGGCCCTTCTGCCGGCCAAAGCCCTTGGCCTCGGTCACGGTGATGCCGGACACGCCGATCTCGTGAAGGGCCTCCTTCACTTCGTCGAGCTTGAACGGCTTGATGATCGCTTCGATCTTTTTCACTTCTTACAGACCCCTGCGCCTGGTTCGACCCCGATCCGACCCGGCAGAGGGAGGGACCAGCGGCGGACCGGATGTCCAATGTGTCTCCAGCAACGGATATCAAGAATCGTGCCAGAGGCGACCCCGCCTGCCTAGGCCAAGGCCGCCGAATGGAAAAGAGCGTAAATCGCATGTTTCGCCGAGCCAGCGGCTGATCTGCGCAGCCTTGCAAAGGTATGGTGCGGCACCGTCTGCCTATTAATTCGGCAAGGCTGCGTGAAAACTGTGCAAGGCTGCCACTCCTGCCGTGATGCAGCCCGAGGCGAGAACGCGCTCACCGCTCCCGATCGCCACGGGTGACGCACGCCAAAGCGCTGTCGCCTTCGCCTGCAAGCGCAAGCCGGTGTGGATGGGGCCGCCAAGGCGCGAGGAGGTGGGCGGGAAGGCATGCGTCCAGAGCCTTGAGGCCCGGGAGGCATGGTGGGCGCGACAGGGATTGAACCTGTGACCCCACCCGTGTGAAGGGTGTGCTCTACCGCTGAGCTACGCGCCCGTCCCGTCGAGAGCGACGCCCTTAGAAGCCTTCCGGCGAATTGACAAGCGGTGAAAGCGCGGTAGTGCCCGCGGCATGAGCGAAGAGATCCTTTCCGGCCCCGCGGCCAGCAGCGACGTGCCGCCCGATCACCTGGCGATCAACCCGCGCAGCCCGTTCTTCGATGCGGACAAGCTGCGCCGCGGCGTGGGCATCCGCTTCAAGGGCGTGGTGCGCACCAACGTGGAAGAGTACTGCATTTCCGAGGGCTGGGTCCGCGTTCAGGCGGGCAAGACCATGGATCGCAAAGGCAATCCGCTGACGCTCAAGCTCAACGGCCCGGTCGAAGCCTGGTATGAGGATCTGGGCGAAGGCGCGCCCGTCGCAAAGGCCTGATCGCGAAAGTCTAGTCCCGGCCGGCGAGCCGGGCCGCGATGATCGCGCCGATCGGGTCGTCGTCGCCGTTATCGGCCGACCGCGCAAGCAGCACCGGCCCCGCCTTCTTAGCCGCTGCCGGATAGATGAAGCCCTGCACCGGCCAGTGGGTCGAACCCAGCCCCTCGATCGGGGCGAACCACACGCGCACCTCGCTCCAGTCGTTGCCGGGCGAAACGTCGACCGCCTCGACATTGTCCTCGATCTGGCCGCGGCGGCCGTTGATCGGGCTCCAGTTGGCGTGGCGCAGCAGCACCGTGCGGGAATCGACGATCCGGCTGACCGCGGCAACGTGGCCGAGCTCCATCCTGCCATAGGGCTTGAAGGTCATGACCGCGCCCACCTTGGGCCGGGTGCCCCGAGCGTACCGCCCCTCGGCCTGCTCCCACCAGGTCCGCGCATCGCCGTAAATGGCAATTCCCGAAACCGAGCGGGCATAGGGCACGCACTGCAGATAGGGCGGCAGGCTGCTGCTGCCGCCGCCGAGCACGCGGTCACCATCGACGATGGTGTCGGCCAGCGCCGGGACGCAGAGCGCGCCCAGCAGTCCGGCCAGAACGACAGATCGGATCCCCCTCATGCCTCAGCCTTCGCCACTTCACGGTTGCCGCAGGATTGCAGAACATGGTTAACAAGTGCTTCCCTGCGACGAACGGAGGTTTGCAGCGAGGCCGGGCCTGCTGTCCGGCGCGCTTGCGCTGGCGCGGATAAACCGGCAGGGCTGGCGCATCATGCTTCCTCAGGTCATCATCATCGGGCGGCCCAACGTGGGCAAGTCGACGCTGTTCAACCGGCTCGTCGGCAAGAAGCTCGCCCTCGTCGATGACCAGCCCGGCGTCACGCGGGACCGCCGCTTCGGCGAGGCCCACCTCCTCGGCCTGCAGTTCACCGTGGTCGACACCGCCGGCTGGGAGGACGAGGATCCCTCCAGCCTCCCCGGCCGGATGCGCGCGCAGACCGAGGTTTCGGTCCAGGGCGCGGACGTCGCCCTGTTCGTGTTCGATGCGCGCGCCGGGATCACCCCGCTGGACGAGGAGATCGCCCGCTGGCTGCGCGAGCAGAGGCTGCCGGTCGTCGTGGTCGGCAACAAGGCCGAAGGCCGGGCAGGGGAGAGCGGCCTGCTCGAATCCTATTCGCTCGGGCTGGGCGACCCGATCCCGTTCTCGGCCGAACACGGCGAGGGCATGGGCGATCTGTTCGAGGCCCTGCTGCCCCATCTCGACGACAAGCAACCCGATCCCGAGGAGGAGGGCGCCGAGGACGAGGACTACGATCCCAAGGCGATCCTGAAGCTCGCCGTGGTCGGCCGGCCCAATGCGGGCAAGTCCACCCTGGTCAATGCGCTGCTCAAGGAAGACCGGCTGCTGACCGGGCCGGAAGCCGGGATTACCCGCGATTCGATCGCGATCGACTGGCAGTGGACCGATCCCAAAAGCGGCGAGGTCCGCCCGGTCCGCCTGATCGACACCGCCGGGATGCGCAAGAAGGCGCAGGTCACCGAGAAGCTGGAGAAGCTTTCGGTGGCCGACGCGCGTCACGCGATCGATTTCTCCGAGGTCGTCGTGCTCCTGCTCGATGCCACCCGCGGGCTGGAGCACCAGGACCTCAAGATCGCGTCGCTGGCGCTGGAAGAGGGCCGCGCGCTGATCATCGGGATCAACAAGTGGGACGTGGCCGAGGATGCCTCCGGGCTCTTCAACGGGATCCGCGCCGCGCTCGACGAAGGCTTGGCCCAGGCGCGCGGCGTGCCGCTGGTCGCCGTCTCGGCCCGCACCGGAAAGGGGCTAGACCAGCTGCTGTCCGCCGCTTTCGAGATCCGCGACGCCTGGTCGAAGCGGGTGCCGACCGCGGCGCTCAACCGCTGGTTCGACGATGCCCTTGCCGCCAACCCACCGCCGGCGCCCGGGGGCAAGCGGATCAAGCTGCGCTACATCACCCAGGCCAAGACCCGCCCGCCCGGCTTCGTGCTGTTCGGCACCCGGCTCGACATGCTGCCCGAAAGCTATCGGCGCTACCTCGTCAACGGGATCCGCCGCGAACTCGGCTTCGAGGCCGTGCCGATCCGCCTGACCCTGCGCAGCCCGAAGAACCCTTACGCCAAGACCTGAGCGGGCGTGGGGCGCGGCCGCAGCAGCGGCAGCAGGCGCCACTGGGTGAGCGAGCGCCACAGCCATTCCAGCGGCCCCTGCCGGAACCGCGCCAGCACGGCCGGGCTCCAGCCCAGCATGAGCAGCCAGCCTCCGGCCACGAACAGCGGGTGCCAGCGGGGCGCGACCTCGCCCACAAGGCCAAGCCCCCAGCCGTAGAACACGAAGGTCATGACCACGGTCATCGCGATGTAGTTGGTAAAGGCCATGCGCCCGGCCGCGATCACGCGGCGGCCCAACTCGGTTCCGACGAGGTACGGGGCGGCCAGCATCAGGCCGGCGGTATAGCCCAGTCCCATCAGCAGGTGCGGTCCGGCCAGCCCATAGGCGAGGGCCTGGACCATCAGCACCGGCGGGAAGTGCCGGCTCCACGCATAGGCGGCGAAGGCGATTGTCACCGCGCCGCCCGCAGCGATGCCGCCCACCATCAGGCGGCGCAGCGCCCGCGCGCTCCAGCTGCCGTGAAAGAAGCCGAGCCGGTAAAGCGCCATGCCGATCAGCATCAGCGGCACGGTCTCGCCGATCGTGGCGAGCGCGGCGTTCAGTGGCTCGTCCGACTGGTCCATGGCCTTGGCGGCGATCTGGTCGAACCAGCCTTCGCGATAGCGCGCCAGTTCAGTCGCCGTGGCGGCGGCTTCCATTGCCCGTTCGGACTGGTAGGACCGGACCCGGGCCGGGGGCGCGGTGCCGGAAAGCACGCTCTGCTCATCGGCCACGACGGAAAGCCCCTGTGCCCCGAGCGCCGCGTGCCAGGCGAGGAACAGGCCGAGGGCGCCGACGAGCAGCGGTCGCGGAGGAGCATTGCGGAACGCCAGCGCCACGGCCCCCGCGAGCGCGTAGAGGAACAGGATGTCGCCCCACCACAGCAGCAGGAAGTGCAGATAGCCGAACAGCGCCAGCCAGCCGAGCCGCCGTAGCTGCAGCCGCTCGCCATCCTGGCCCGCTTCCTCGGCCCGGTCCACGAACAGCAGCATCGAGGCGCCGAACAGCATGGTGAACACCGCCCGCATCTTTCCCTCGAACACGACAAGGGCGAAGGCGTACCATGCCTCGTCCGCGGCAGTGCCGGGCAGCGGCTGATGGGGCGAGAGGGTGGCGGCGATCGGCCCGGCGAAGCCGCCGATGTTGATCGCCAGGATGCCCAGCACCGCCACGCCCCGCACCAGGTCGAGTGCGAGGATGCGGCTGTCCGGGCGGTTCAAGCGGTCAGTCCGCGACCGGAAGGCAGGTGTGGCCGGCCCGGACGAGCACGGCGCAGGCGGCTCCCGCCGCCTCGCGGCTGGCAAAGCCCCCGGCCTGGAGCTTGGTCACCTTGCCGGCCGGCACATCCATCCTGCCATGCCCGGCGAGCGCCGGGAGGCCGCGGACCCTGGCCCAGAGGGCATCGGCGTTGCCGGCCACCCCGAAGGCGCCGAGCTGCACGCGCCACGGCCCCTTGGCGGCGAGGGCTGCCGGAGCGGCCTTAGGCGGAGCGGGCTTAGGCGGAGCGGGCTTGGCCAGCTCAGGCTTGGTCGGCACAGGTTTGGCCGGTGCCGGGGGCCTGGCGAGGGGCGGCGGGACGGGCCTTGCGGCTGCCACGGTCGGCACGGGTCTGGCGGGCGGCGTCACGAGCTGGGCCGGGCGGGCATAGTCGGCCCCGGCGGTGGCCGGGCTGGATGTCCCGGCGGTGCGGATCGCGGCGGAAACGGCGCTGCCCGGCGGCACGATGGGCGGGGACGCCGGTTGGGTGAGGGCCGGGCGGGCGGCGGGCGCAACGGGCGCGGCCGGAGCGACGGCAAGGCTGGCCGGCGCGCGCTGGTCGGCAAGGTCGGCGGCGGCCAGCTGGCTGGTGCGGCGCGCCTCGGCCTCCTCGGCCAGCTGGGCCGCAAGGGTGGCGCCGGCCTGCCGGTCGGGCAGGGGGATGAAGCGGTCCATCTGGCCAAGCGCCTGGCTCGCCTGCGGCAGGCCCGCGCCCTGGGCCAGGGTCATCAGCGCATAGGCGCGCTTCCAGTCCTTTGGCGCAAGGTCACCGTTGAAGTGGGCGATGCCCATCAGGTACTGCGCGCGCGGATCGCCCCGGTCGGATGCGGCACGGACATAGGGCATGGCCTTGTCCCGTTCGCCCTTGTCGAACAGCAACAAGCCATAGTTGTCCGCCGCCTGGAGGTGGCCCTGAGCGGCGGCCTTGCCGAACAGATCCTCGGCCCTGGTCAGATCGCGCGGCACCCCGCGGCCGAGCCGGTAGGCCTGGGCAAGGTTGAATTCGGCGTCCGGATCGCCCTTGGCGGCCGGCCCCTGCCATTCGCGCACGGCACCGGCAAAATCGCCCCGGCCCCAGGCATCGGCACCGGCCTTCACGTCGGCAAAGGCGGCGACTGGCCCCAACAGCATCGCCCAGGCGCTCACACAGGCGCCAACCTTCAGAACCATTCCAGCGGCTTGCATCCTGCTCCCCCCGGGGCGTTGCACCCCACGCGCGGCGGACTGTGCCACCGAGCCCCTGCTCAGGCAAAGCCTTTCGCGGCCGAAACGGTGACCACAGGCTCTGCGCGTTAACCCGATCTTAGGGACTTTCGGGCTTTTCTCCCACGATCCGCAAGCAGGTTTCACTGTCCAGGGGGGATTGGACATTGCGCGTTTTGGCATTGGCATCGCAAAAGGGAGGGTCCGGAAAGACCACCCTGTCCGGCCATCTGGCGGTCCAGGCGCAGCGCGCCGGGGCCGGGCCGGTCGTGCTGATCGACATCGATCCGCAAGGTTCCCTGGCTGACTGGTGGAACGAACGGCAGGACGATTTCCCCGCCTTCGCCCAGACCACGGTCGCCCGGCTCGCCGCCGATCTTCAGGTGCTGCGCCAGCAGGGCTTCAAGCTGGCCGTGATCGATACACCCCCGGCGATCACCATGGCGATCCAGTCGGTCATCTCCGTGGCCGAACTGATCGTCGTGCCGACCCGGCCCAGCCCGCACGACCTGCGCGCGGTGGGCGCCACGGTCGATCTCTGCGAGCGCGCCGGCAAGCCCCTGCTGTTCGTCGTCAACGGCGCCACCCCCAAGGCGCGGATCACCAGCGAGGCCGCCGTCGCGCTCTCCCAGCACGGCACCGTCGCCCCGATCACCCTGCACCACCGCACCGATTTCGCCGCCTCGATGATCGATGGCCGCACGGTGATGGAGATCGATCCCAACGGCCGCTCCTCGATGGAGATGGCGGCGCTGTGGAACTACATCGCCGACCGGCTGGAGAAGAACTTCCGCCGCACCGTCTTCGCCGCCGCTCCCGTTCCGCAGCCGGGCATGGTCCCGGGTGCGGCGCGCAACGGCGTCGCCCGGCCGGTGGGCGGCTTCGGCCGCCGGGTCGCCGGCTCCTGAGCGCGGGAGGGCTGCCCATGGACGCCCCTTCGCCCCGCTCCGGCAATCGCTCCGGTCATCGTTCAGGGCGGACGGTCGCCTCGCTAAACCCCACTTTGCTGGCCCGCAAGGGCGGCGCCCGGCCGGCCATGCGCTCCCAGCTTGCGGTCAGCCTCGAAGCGGATCCGGCCGCTGCGCTGGAGGATCTCGGCTGGAATGACCTCGGCCTCACGGACGAGGGCGCACCTGCCGCGCTCGGCCACGTGGTCAGCTTCCCGCGCGATACGATCGCTCGCCCGGCGCCCCGCGCCTGCTCCGCCCGCCGCCCGAGCGGCTCGGCGCTGAAACAGGGCGGCAAGGCCGCCTTCACCCTTCGGCTCGATGCCGAACGCCATCTGCGCCTGCGCCTTGCCTGCACGCTCGACGCCCGCAGCGCCCAGGCGCTGGTGACCGATGCGCTCGACCGCGTGCTCGCCGAAATGCCCGAGATTGACGCTCTGGCCGCCCAGGCGGCGGAGCGCCGCGCCACCCGGCGCCGGAAACCATGATTCCCCCAAGGAGACCTTCGATGCCCTTCGCCCGTCCTGCGCTCTCGCCAAATGCCAGCCGCCTTGCGCTGCTCGCGGGCGCATCGCTTGCCGCCGGCCTGGTCTCGGGCTGTTCCGGCGCCCATGCGATTCGCTCCGCCAGCGCGGCCATGCCGGAACGCACCGGCGCGGCAGAGGTGAAGGCCGACAAGGCCGTCGTCCGCGCCGAGGCCGCCGTGGCCAAGGCGCCCGATCAGGCCGTCACCCGGGCCGCGCTCGGCAAGGCCTACCTCGCCGCCGGCCGCTTCGGCTCTGCCGCCACGGCGCTTTCCGACGCGATGACCCTGGGCGACAATTCCGGCAGCACCGCGCTGTCGCTCGCCCTTGCGCAGATCGGCTGCGGGCAGCAGCGCCAGGCCGTCGCCCTGCTCGATCAGTGGCGCGACGAGATCCCCGCCAGCGACCTTGGCCTTGCCCTCGCCCTTGCCGGCGAGACCTCGCGCGGGGTGGCGATCCTGGCCGATGCCGTGCGCAGTGGCGAAAGCACCGCGAAGCTGCGCCAGAACCTTGCCTATGCCTACGCGCTCGACGGGCGCTGGACCGACGCCAAGCTGATGGCCGCGCAGGACGTGCCGGGCGACCAGCTCGACAAGCGCATGGCCTACTGGGCCCTCTCCATGCTGCCCAGCCGCAACGTCGATCGCGTGGCAGCCCTGATCGGCGCGCCGATTCGCCTCACCGATCCCGGCCAGCCGGCCGCCCTCGCGCTGACCACTTCGTCCGAAGTCCGGCCGCAGATGGCGGTGCAGCAGGTTGCTCCGGTTCCGGCGATCGAATCCTCCGGCGAACTGGCCCCTGTTTCCGCCCCAGCGCAGACTGGGACGGTCGCCGCCAATATCACTGCGCAGCAGGCCGCCGCCACCGCTGCGCGTCCGGCCGTCACCGTTCACCGCACCGTTGCCGAAGCTTTCGCCGGGTCCGAGCCGGTTTCCGCCGTCATGGCCCGGCCTGCGCCGGTCCGTACCGCGGCCGCGGCTCCGCGCCGCGCCCGTCCGCTCCATGTGGCGACCGTGGTCAAGCCGGTCGCCCAGGGCACGCACTTCGTCCAGCTCGGCGCCTTCTCCACCGAACAGGGCGCGCGCCGCGCCTGGGGGATCTACACTGGCCGCAACCCGGGCCTCGCCGCGTTCCGCATGACAATCACGCCGGCCACGGTGAAAGGCCGTCAGGTCTACCGCGTGGCCGCCGGCGGCCTCGGCGGCAACATGGCCGCGAACACGCTTTGCGGCCGGGTCAAGGCCAGCGGCGGCGAATGCTTTGCCTATGGCACGGCAAGCCGCTTCGCCCCGCTCAAGGCCGCACCCGCAGCCCTGAACCCGCGCATGGCCGCCGCCATGCCGACCGGCCCGCAACGCGCCCGCCGCTGACCGCACTCACCGCTTGAGGGGAGAAGCCCCGCGCCCGCCCGGCGCGGGGTTTTTCGTGTGATACCCAGACCCCGAGCCGTTCTGCATGAACCGGGGAAGGGTCGGCCTGCCCCCTTCCTCCGTCATCCCGGGCTTGGCCCGGGATCCCGCTTTTTGCGGCCGAAGGCAGCGCGGCTTCCGGGTCAGGCTCGGGGCGGAACGCGATCAAGCCACCTGCACGCCGCCCTTGAACAACGCGCTGACGCGGCCCTGCACCGGCTGGCGGTCGAACGGGGTGTTGCCCGCGCTCGCGGCCATCTTGTCGGAGTTGACGATCCACGGCCGCCCGGCATCGATCACGGCGATGTCGGCGGCAAGGCCAGCCTCCAGCCGCCCGGCTTCCACGCCCAGCAACCGCGCCGGGTTGTCGGCCAGCAGGGCGAAGGCGCGGGCAAGGTCGATCACCCCGTCGCGCACCAGCGTCAGGGTCATCGGCAACAGGGTCTCGGCGCCGGCCATGCCCGGTTCGGCATCGGCGAAGGGGAGCCGCTTGTCCTCCGGCCCGCGCGGGTCGTGGCCCGAGGCGATCACGTCGATGGTGCCGTCGGAAATCGCGGCGATCACCGCGCGCCGGTCCTCCTCCGAACGCAGCGGCGGGGAAAGGCGCAGGAAGGTGCGGAAATCAGCGAGGGCATTGTCCGACAGCATGAAGTGCGCCGGCGTGACCCCGGCAGTCACCGCCACGCCGCGCCGCTTGGCCGCGCGCACCAGGTCAAGCGCCGCCGCGGTCGTCACCTGCCGCAGGTGGAGCCGTGCCCCGGTCATCTCGGCAAGCGCCAGGTCGCGCGCCACGGCCAGCGCCTCGGCCTCGGCGGGGGCCGCGGGCAGGCCCAGCCGGGTCGCCATTTCCGATGCGGTGGCCACGGCCTGCCCGGTCAGCCCGCCATCCTCGGCATGGCTGACGACGACCATGCCCAGCATCGCGCAGTAGCCCAGCAGGCGCTGCATGGTGCCCGAATCGGCGATCCACGCCCGGCCGGTGCTGACCGCGCGCGCCCCGGCCTCGCGCATCAGCGCGATCTCGGCAATCTCCCGCCCCTCCAGCCCGCGCGTCGCGGCGGCAAGCGGGTGGACCCACAGGCCCGGCTTGCCCGACTGGGCGGCGAACCGCACCCGCGCCGGATGGTCGAGCGGAGGCGACTGGTCGGGCATCAGCGCGGCCCGGGTGATCCCGCCAAAGTGGAACGCCGGCTTGTCCACCGCGAAGACGCCGAAATCGACGAGCCCCGGCGCAACCAGCAGCCCCTTCGCGTCGAAGGTGCGGTCCCCTTCGGCCGGGCGGACGTCGGGGCCGATCGCGACGATCCGGTCCCCCTCGGTGCGCACCGCGCCGCTGGCCGGCTCGCCGGTCGGCAGGATCAGGCGCGCGCCGGTGATGGTCAGCGGGGTCACGATCACAGCCAGCCCTCCAGGCCCCGGGCGCGGCGGGTCAGCACGTCAAGGCAGGCCATGCGCATGGCAACGCCCATTTCCACCTGGGTGGTGATGAGCGATACGGCCGGATTGTCGGCCACGTTGCTGTCGATCTCGATGCCGCGGTTCATCGGCCCGGGGTGCATGACCAGCGCGCCCGGCGCGGCCCGGGCCAGCCGCTCCTGCGTCAGTCCGTAAAGATGGCGGTATTCGCGGGGCGAGGGGACGAACTGGCCCTGCATCCGCTCCAGCTGGAGGCGCAGCATCATCACCACGTCGGCCCCGGCCAGCGCCGCGTCGAAATCGTGGAACGGGCTCACCTTCATCCGCTCGATTTCGGCGGGCATCAGCGCGGGCGGGGCGCAGACGCGCACGTCGGCGCCCAGCGTGGTCAGCGCGTGGATGTTGGACCGCGCCACCCGGCTGTGCAGGATGTCGCCGCAGATCGCGACCTTGAGGCCCGAAAACGGCTCGGCGCTTTCCCCCCGCTCGCGGAAGGCGCGGCGGATGGTGAGCGCATCGAGCAGGCCCTGCGTCGGGTGCTCGTGCTGCCCGTCGCCGGCGTTCAGCACCGGGCAGTCCACCTTGTCGGCGATCAACCCCACGGCGCCGCTGCTCGCATGGCGGATCACGATGGCATCGGCCCGCATCGCGTTGAGCGTGAGCGCCGTGTCGATCAGCGTCTCGCCCTTCTTCACGCTGGAGGTTGCCGCGTGCATGTTCACCACGTCGGCGCCAAGCCGCTTGCCGGCGATCTCGAAGCTCAGCAGGGTGCGGGTGGAATTCTCGAAGAAGGCGTTGATGATCGTCAGGCCCGAAAGGACCTCGGCCCGCTTCTGCGGCTGGCGGTTGAGTTCCACCCACTGCTCCGCCTCGTCGAGCATGAACAGGAGCTCGTGCGGAGCGATGCCGGCCAGGCCCAGCAGGTCGCGGTGCGGGAAGGCGAGGCCGCCTCTGGGATAGCGGTCCGACTGCGGGGAAGTTGCCAATGTCATCGAAGAAAGCGCACTAGCGGGTTGGCTCCGCGCTGGAAAGGGACAAACCGTTCAAACAAGGCCGGCACGCGCCCCGGCGGCCCCGGTCGCCGGGATATTTGCAGCGCTCAGCGCGCAAGTTCGCCGTTGCCTGTCGGTTCTTGTTCCGGCATCGAACCCCAGTACTCCCGGGGACCCGGCGGGGCGGGTGACGCGAAAGGAAGACGATGAAAGTTGCAAATTTCCTCACGGTCACGGGCCCCGCGGCATTCGGACGGATCGAAGGTGACAGGATAGTCCCGCTGCTCCTGCACGATCAGGCGCCGGGGCAGGATCCGCTGCGGCATCTCCTCGCCAGGGGGGAGGACCTTGCCGGCATGGCGCCGGTGGGCCAGCCATCCCCGCTCGATGGCTGCACCCTGCTCAGCCCCGTCCTCGCTCCGTCGAAAATCCTGGCGATCGGCCTGAACTACGTCCCTCACGCTGCCGAAGTGGATTTCGAGCCGCCCGTCCGGCCCCTGCTGTTCTCCAAGTATCCCAGTTCCATCATCGGTCCGGGCGAGGCGATCCGCTTCGATACGGGCCAGACCAGCCAGGTGGACTACGAAGCAGAGCTTGCCGTGGTCATCGGCAAGCGGGCCAGCCACGTGTCCGAAGCCGACGCCCTTGGCTATGTCTTCGGCTACACCGCCTGCAACGACGTCAGCGCGCGCGATGCGCAGTTTGCCGACGTCCAGTGGGTGCGCGGCAAGTCCTTCGACACCTTCTGCCCGCTCGGCCCGTGGATCGTGACGGCGGACGAAATCCCCGACCCCCAGACCCTCGGCATCCGCTGCCGGGTGAACGGAGAAACCCTTCAGAACGCCAACACCGGCGAGATGATCTTCGGCGTGGCGAACCTCATCAGCTACTTCTCGCGCATGATCACGCTGGAGCCGGGCGATGTCATCGCCAGCGGCACCCCCGCAGGCGTCGGCATGGCCCGCAAGCCCCAGGTCTTCCTGCGCAACGGCGACGTGGTGACGGTCGAAATCGATGGCATCGGGGCGCTAACCAACCCGGTGGTCGCCGTGAGCCGGACCGCGCCGGGTCCGGGCTGATGCCGGCGCGGCTGAGCTCCTGAATTCGGCCATTTGCGCGGCCGCACACCGGTGCTCTGACCCGGGACGCGGGCACACGCTCCAGCCCGCGCGTCTCCGATTGCGGTTTTACGCGTCCGATGTCCGCTCGGACGATGCTCCGGCGCGTCGCGCTCGCCGATGACTTGATCTGCGTGAAGCTGACTCGCGCACCGCTTGTCAGTGAATGGCTTGGTTACGCCATAAGCAACGAACCAGACCGCCGCAGCACGCAGGTTCGTCCTGAGTGTGCCCGGTTCGACAAAACGCGTGGGAGAACAGGATGAGCGGAGAAGTAAGCGAACGTCCCGATCTGGCAGCCCGGCCCGGCGAAAACGCACGGGTCGATGAGCAGCTCCGAGCCGTCCAGCCCGACGCTCGCGTCACGGCGGAGATCCTCCGGCCCGGGGTTACGCTTTCGCAAGCCTATTCGATCCTCTTCGACGCCTACGCCACTCATCCCGCGCTCGGAGAGCGGACCTGGCGCGTGGCCGAGAGGGAAGATGCCACCCGCGTGCGCGAGTATCTCGATACGTTCACCACCATCAGCTATGCCGAGCTGGGGCAAAGGGTGACCGGGCTTGCCACGGCCTGGCGGTGGCACGACAGACATGCCGTTCGACCCGGCGAATTGGTGGCGCTGTTCGGCCAGCCGGGCACGGATATCACCACCGGCATCCTCGCGGCGATCTTCGCCCAGGCGGTGCACGTTCCCTTGCTGGCGTCCCAACCCGCGGAGGACACCCGCACGATCCTGGGCGAGATCGAGCCGGCGGCGATGCTGGTCGACATCCGCGATGTGGAGCGCATGGTCCCCTTCGCCCTGTCCACGCCCTCGCTGCGCAGCTTCGTGGTGCTGTCGGCCGATCTGCGCATTGACGAGGATGCGGGGATTATTGCGCGCGCGCGTGCCGCTCTGGCCGAAGCCGGTCACGCCATCGCCCTTGCCACCATGGACGAACTGATCGCCTTCGGGCGGGAGAAGACATTCGAGCCGCTCCCGGCCCATCCCGCCGGCAAGGACGCCATGCTGGCGATCCTCTATACCTCGGGCAGCACGGGCAAGCCCAAGGGCGCGATCTACAACGAGGCCATCGTGCGCCTGCCGATCCTCCAGGCGGAGATGCCGCAGGCCACCATCGCCCTCGTCTTCGCGGGGATGAACCACTCACTCGGATATTCGCAGGTGTTCCGCACCCTCGCTCAGGGCGGGACCGTGTTGTTCACCCTGAAGAGCGACATGTCGTCCCTGTTCGAAGATCTGCGGATCAGCCGGCCCACCCACCTCAACATGTTCCCTCGCGTGGTCGAGCAGATCTACCAGTATTTCATGGGTGAGGTCCTGCACCGGGTGAGCAGGGGCCAGGGCAAGGCCGAAGCGGAGACCGAAGTTCGCCGGGCCATGGCGAAGACATTCCTGGGCGACCGGCTTGTCTTTGCGGTGGTCGGCGGAGCACCGATATCGCCTGAGCTGCGCCAGTTCTTCATCGATACGTTCGGGGTGCCGCTGTGCGTGGGCTATGGCTCGACCGAAACATCGGCCGTGACCTTCGACGGCCAGATCAACAGCCGCTTCGTCACGGATTTCGAGCTGCGCGACGTGCCGGAACTCGGCTATTCCAACGCCGACCGCCCATGGCCCCGCGGCGAACTGGCGGTCAAGACGCTGAGCGCCATTGCCGGCTATTACAAGGACCCCAAGGCCACGGCCGCGATCCGCGACGAGAACGGCTGGATCCTGACGGGCGACGTGTTCGAACTGCGCGCCGGCAATGAACTGGTCTGGATCGACCGGCGGAACAACGTCCTCAAACTCTCGCAGGGCGAATATGTCGCACTGAGCCAACTGGAGATCGAGTACGCAGGGTCGGTGCCGTGGATCAGTCAGATCTATCTGTACGGGACCTCGTTCCGGCCCAACCTCGTGGCCGTGATCGTGCCCGACCGGGACCTCGTGGTCGAGCGGCTGGGCCATGCGCCGGACGAGGCTGAACTGCGCAGCCTGATCTTCGCCGGGCTGACAGAGGCGGCGCACAAGGCCGGCCTGCGCAAGTTCGAAATCCCGCGTGACTTCATCATCGAGGATGAGCCGTTCACGATCGAAAGCGGCCTGCTGTCCACCATCCGCAAGCCGCTCCGGGCTGCGTTCAACCGCAAGTACCAGGAGCGCCTCGAAGCGCTTTACGATGGCATTGCAGAGCGCCAGCGCGAAGAGGTCCTGTTGCTGCGCAACCCGGACTCGGGCCTCGCCATCGAGGACCGCATCGCCCTCGCTTTGCGCGCGACCCTCGGCCGTGACGACATCGACCTGTCGGGGGACCCCAGCTTTCTCGATCTTGGCGGCGATTCCTTCGATGCCATCACGCTTTCCATGCTGCTGGAAGATGTTTTTGGAACCGCTATTTCCGCTGGGGTGATCCTCAGTCCGAGCAGTGGTCCGCGGCGCTGGGCCGAAATGCTTCGCGCCGGGCAGGAGCACGGCGGCCTGACCTTCGCCGCCGTGCACGGAGAAAACGCGCAGGAGCTTGACAGTGCGGACCTCGACCCCGCCCGCCTGTTGCCGGATGGCGTGAGCAGGGGCAAGGTCCCGGCCGCGGATCCAGCCTTGACGCGCGTGGTTCTCGTCACCGGCGCGAACGGGTTTCTGGGCCGCTTTGTCACGCTGGAATGGCTGGAGCGACTGGCCCCGCTTGGCGGCAGGGTCATCGCACTTGTCCGGGGCGCAGACGAGGCCGATGCGCGGCGCCGGCTTGAAAACGCCTACGGCACGCACGACGCCGGACTTGCGAAGCGGTTCCGCGAGCTCGCTGCCGATCATCTCGAGGTTATCGCCGCCGATCTGGGTGAGCCGGATCTTGGTCTCGCGCCTGCCATTCTGGCCGATCTCGGCCAGCGCGTGGACCGGATCGTCCATGTCGGCGCGCTGGTCAACCACCGGATGTCCTACAAGGACCTGTTTCAACCGAACGTGGCGGGGACGCTCACCCTGATCGAACTGGCGCTGGCCGGGCGGGTCAAGCCGATCGACTTCGTGTCCTCCCGCGCGGTCTCGGGATTGCCCGGCGCCGCCGGCGCCGATCTGGAGACCGCCGACATACGCGTGGTTCTGCCCCGGATTTCGCCCGGAGACGACTATGCTTCCGGCTACGCCGCCAGCAAATGGGCCGGCGAGGTCCTGCTGCGCCATGCGCACGAACAGTTCGGTCTGCCGGTCAATGTGTTCCGGTGCGGGATGCTGATGGCGCACCGGGAGTTTGCCGGACAGATCAACGTGCCCGACCTGTTCATCCGCCTTCTGGCCAGTCTCGTGCTGGCGGGGGTGCGTCCTCCTTCGTTCTACCACGACGCTGCCAACCCGGCCGGGTTCGAAGGACTGCCGGTGGATCACGTCGCCCGTGCCATGGTCGATCTGGCCCTTGCCGGAGGGCCGGACTATCGCAGCTTCGACGTTGCCCCGGTCCTCGGCACGGGGTCGGCCTCGCTCGACCACGTTGCCGACTGGATCGAATCCGCCGGCTATCGCCTCGATCGGGCTGACAGCCATCCGGAATGGCTGGAGCAGTTTGAGGGGCGTCTTGAGCGCCTGCCGGCCCAGGCTCGCCAGTCCAGCGCCCTGCCCATTCTCTCCGCTTTTGCTGCGCCCATGCGACGGGGCCATGTCCATGCCGGAGGTGGCTTTGCCCAGGCACTGCGGACCGGCGGCAGCGAAGCTTCGCCGGCTCTGACGGAAGCCTATGTGCACAAGCACCTGGCCGACATGCAGCAGCATGGCCTCATCTCAACGCCCTCCAAAGGACTTGCCCAATGACGAAAGACGTGGATGCGATCGTGGTCGGCGCCGGCTTTGCCGGCCTGTACATGCTGCACAGCCTGCGGGAGAACGGGCTTTCGGCCAAGCTGATAGAGACGGGCGCGGACGTGGGCGGGGCGTGGTACTGGAACCGCTATCCGGGCCTGCGCTGCGACGTGGAATCGGTTGACTACCAGTACCAGTTTTCGGACGAGATCGAACGGGGGTGGGACTGGCCGGAGCGCTACTCCAAGGGGCCCGTCATCCAGAAATACCTGGCCTACGTTGCCGACACGCTGGACCTGCGCCGGGACATCCTGTTCGAGACCACGGCCAAGGCGGCCACCTTCGATGAAAACACGCAAACCTGGCTGGTGGAGACGGATCGGGCCGACGCCTTCCGCGCCAGCTATTTCATCCTTGCGGTGGGGCCGCTGACTTCGGTCAACACGCCACCCTTTGCAGGCATCGAAGACTTCAAGGGGCGCCTGTTCCACACCGCCCGCTGGCCGCAGGATCCGGTGGACTTCGCCGGTCGGCGGGTTGCCGTCATCGGTACAGGCTCGTCGGGTGTGCAGTGCATCCCGGTCATCGCGCAGGAAGCCGGCAGCCTGACGGTTTTCCAGCGCACCCCGGCCTACAGCCTGCCGGCGGAAAACCGCGTTCTCTCCGCGGAGGAGGTCCAGCAGAAGCACGCACAGTTCGACCAGGACCGCGCGGTGCGGCGCAACTCCCGCGGGGGGATGAGCTGGACGCTGGCGGGGCGCGGCGCGCTCGAGGTCAGTGACGAGGAGCGCGAGGCCGAGTTCGAGCGCTGCTGGACCATGGGCGGCTTTGCTTTCCTGCAGTCATTCCACGACATCCTGCTCAGCCAGGATGCGAACGACCTTGCCGCCGATTTCGTCAAGCGCAAGATCCGGGCCAAGGTGAGCGACCCGGAAATCGCCGCTGTCCTGACCTCGCAGACATACCCGATCGGCGCCAAGCGGCCGTGCCTCGACACCAACTACTACGAAACCTTCAATCTCCCCCAGGTCCAGCTGGTGGACCTGCGGAAAGCGCCACTCGAACGGTTCTGCGCCGAAGGGATCGTCGCGGGCGATACGGTCCATGCGTTCGACGACATCGTCCTGGCGACCGGCTTTGATGCCGTGACCGGTGCCGTGCTCAAGCTGAAGATCACCGGCAAGGGCGGCCTCTCGCTCGGGGACGTGTGGTCCGCGGGTCCACAGACCTACCTCGGCATCGCAATCTCGGGCTTTCCCAACCTCTTCATGCTCGACGGCGCGCAGAGCCCTTCGATCATAGTCAACGCACCCCTGGCGATCGAGCAGCAGGTCGAATGGGTTGGCGATTGCATCGAGCACCTGCGCCGCAATGGCTACACTTCGATCGAGGCCACCGAAGCGGCCCAGCAGGAATGGGTTTCCCACGTTGCCGAGGTGGCCGACCACACGCTGATGGTCAATGCCGACTCCTGGGCCATGGGCGCCAATATTCCGGGCAAGCCGCGCGTCTTTTCCTTTTATCTCGCCGGTCTCGATGCCTACCGCGACAGGTGCGCAGCGGTGGCGGAGGGAGGCTACAACGGGTTCCGGCTGGAAAAGGCGATGGGCTCGGTCGAAGCGTGACAGCATCCGCCGGGGGCCGGGAGTACTACATGGAATTCGACTATATCGTGGTCGGCGCGGGCTCGGCCGGCTGTGTGGTGGCCAACCGCCTCAGTGCGCGCCCGGAAAACCGCGTGCTGCTGATCGAGGCCGGAGGCGATGACCGCCCGTTCCGCAACCCCCGCCAGTTCGTCCTGAACAGCCTGATCCATGTCCCTGCCGGATACCGCTATACGATGGAGGCACCGCCGCTCAGCTGGAACTACGTTTCGGAGCTGGGCGGGATCAATGCGGGTCAAACCGCGCCCTACCCGCGCGGGCGCGTTCTCGGTGGCTGCTCGTCGATCAACGGCATGATCTATGCGCGGGGACAGGCGGCGGACTTTGACCTGTGGGCGCAGCTCGGCTGCAGCGGCTGGGGGTGGAGCGATGTCCTGCCCCTGTTCCGGCGCAGCGAGGACCAGTGCCGTGGCGCGGACGAGGCCCATGGCGCCGGCGGCCCGCTCACGGTTTCCGACGTCCCCCGCCATCGCGTGTCCGATGCCGTTCTCGCCGCTGCGGCGCAGGCCGGATACAAGCTGGTCGATGACCATAATCGGGGCGATGCGGAAGGCTTTTCCTATGCTCAGGCCACCCAGCGGCGCGGCCGTCGCCGGTCAAGCGCAGTCGCCTATCTCCATCCCGTCATGCACCGGAAAAACCTCAGGGTGGAAACCGGCACCCTGGTGACCGGCATCCTCATAGAGGAAGGCCGGGCGAAGGGAGTGCGGGTTTGCAGGGATGGCGAGACGCGCGAGATCGCCTGCCGCGGGGAGGTCATCCTGTGCGGAGGCGTGGTTAATTCCCCGCACCTGCTCGAACTGTCGGGCGTCGGCGATCCGGCAGTTCTGCGCGCGGCGAATATCGAGGTCCGTCACGCGCTGGGCGGGGTGGGCAAGAATCTGCAGGACCACTGGTGCACCATGCTGCGGTTCCGCCTGCGTCCGGGCGTGCCGTCGATCAACACGGCGGCGCGCGGAGCCGGCCTCCTGGGAGAGGTCGCGAAGTATCTCTTCACCCGGCAGGGCTTGCTGTCCTCGCCGCCTGCCTCGGTCATGGGGTACGTCCGGAGCAACCCGGTGCTCGATTTTCCGGATATCCAGATCAACACGGTGGCCGCGTCGGTCGATCCGGCCTCGGGCGAGGTAGACCGCTTCGGGGGCGCCACCATCGCCGCCTGCCACCTGCGTCCCGCAAGCCGTGGCTTCATCCATCTTGCCAGCGCCGATCCGGCCCGTCAGCCGCGCATCCTGCTCAACTTCCTCGACGATGCCGAGGATCGCCGGACGATCGCCGCGGCCCTTCGCATCTGCTGCGAGCTAGCCCGTCAACCGGCGCTGGAGCGCATCATCGAAGGCCCTGCCGGAGACCACCCGGACGAAAATGACGAGGCGTCTCTGCTCGAATATGCCCGAACCTACGGCTACGGCATCTTTCACGGCGTGGGCACCTGCGCGATGGGCATTGGCGAGGACGCCGTCGTCGATCCGCGCCTGCGCGTGCGCGGCATCGCGGGCCTGCGGGTGGCGGACGCCTCGATCATGCCGCGCATTGTCTCGGCGAACACCAACGCCGCCGCGATCATGATCGGCGAAAAGGCATCGGACCTGATCTTGGCCGACGCCTGATCGGGTACATCAACGTGCGGACCGTCGCGTCCGAGAAGCTTGGGAGTGGTCGAAATGGGCCGTATGCAAGGAAAAGTTGCCATCATAACTGGCGGCGCCAGGGGGATGGGGGCGGCCACCGCCCGTGCGATGACGGCGGAAGGGGCGAGCGTGATCGTTGCCGACCTGCTCGAAGCCGAAGGCCAGGCACTCGCGCAGGAGCTGGGCGGAGCGGCAGCCTATCGCAAACTCGATGTTGCGCGGGAGGGCGAATGGCAGGCGCTCGTCGAGGAAACGCTGTCCCGCCATGGCCGGATCGACGTGCTCGTCAACAATGCCGGCCTGGTCCACTATGCCGATACCTTGTCGTTCGAGCCTGAAGCCTTCGACCGGCTTTTCGCGGTGAACGTGAAAGGCGCCTTTCTGGGCATCAAGCACGTCGGCCGGGCGATGGCCGAAGCCGGGCGCGGCTCCATCGTCAACATCGCCTCGATTGCCGGCCTTCAGGGCGGGAACGGGATTTCGATCTACTCTGCCACCAAATGGGCCCTGCGCGGGCTCACCAAGTCCGCCGCAATGGAGCTTGGCCATCGCGGCGTGCGTGTTAATGCCGTTCTTCCGGGGGGCGTGGACACCGATATGGGCAACCCGGAGCGAATGCCGGCAGACACCAAGAACCAGTACTACACCGAGGTTCCCCTGCAGCGCATCGGGGAACCGGAAGAAGTGGCCAGCGCCACCGTGTTTCTCTGCACCGACGATGCCTCCTACATCTGCGGTGCGGAATTGTCCGTCGATGGCGGCATGAACGCCGGTCAGTACGTCCGACGCCTCCCGGGGGCGCCGAAAGCCTAGGTGCCGCCGGGCGGTACGGGGCCTCCGCGTTGGCCGGGATCCGCATGGCTGGATCCCGGCCGGAGCAGGCCTTGTACCTTGGTATTACGCGGTCGTATCGGTCTTGAACGTCTCCAGGTATTCGGTCGACAGTTTCGACCAGCGGAGCGAGGCCTGCATCCCGCCATCGACAAGCAGATCGGTGCCGGTGATGTAGGATGCTTCGGGGCCGGCAAGCCAGCAGACGGCGGCCGCAATGTCCTCGGCATTGCCGAGCCGCGCGATCGGCTGGCTGGCGATGGTCTGGTCGATCGGCGCTCCGTGCTTGCGTTCATGCCGGATCATCGCGGTTGAAATGATGCCCGGGCTGATCGAGAGCAGACGCGCACCCCTGGCGCCCCACTCGGCCGCCTGCGCCTGCACGCGCAGCTGGTTGGAACGCTTGGCCAGCCAGTAAGAGCCGAGCCCGGTGTCGTGGCCCGGCACGCTCTCGACCACGGCCTTCAGGTCCTCGATCGGGGCCAGCGCGAGCTTTTCCTCCACATCGAGCGGCACCGGCGAGTAATAGGCGGCATTGCTGGCGGTGACGAAGGCCACCGTGCCCTCCACGGCCAGCGGCTTGAACGCGTTCAGGACGTGGATCGTGCCGACAAGGTTCACGTTGAAGATCGTTTCCCAGTCCGCCATGCCGGGCGAGACGCCCGCCGTGTGCATCAGCGTTGCGAGCCGGCCGGTCCTGGCGACCAGTTCGGCAAGTTCACCGACCGATTTGGGGTCGGCCACGTTGACCACCGCAGTTTGCACGGCGTAGCCGTCGTCCTCGAATTGCTGGGCGGTGGTGGCCAGAACCTCGGGATTGTTGTCTGCAAGCACAAGCTTCTTCCCGACGCCGAGGCGGCGGGCACATGCAAGGCCCAGTCCGCGAACGCCGGTAATGACGACGACATTATCATTCATGTTTCCGCTCCTGTGATTTTCGGAAGTATTGGGGGCAATGGGTGTTCAGTTTCGCGAGCAGGCGGCGGCCGCCATCCCGGCTATTTCCCGGATCAGTCCATCCAGCGTGAAACAGGGTTCGTCCGGATCGTGGTTCTTGCGATCCCATTCGATCAGCGCATCGAAGAACGCGGTACCCATGATGCGCAGGCGATAGTGCAGCAGCGCTTTCGAGAGGTGAGGGTGAAGGGTCGCGAGGCGCTGCAGGACAAGCACGGTCGGGTCCGAATTGTCGAACAGCGACCGGCGGACCGAGCGCCCTAGCTGCGAACGCAACAGCTGATTGATAAAGGCCGCGTGGGGATGCCGGCCGTCCTCGTCCTCAATGGCGACATAGGGCCTGATCAGGGCCTCGATCAGCCGGGAAATGTCGTCAAGGCGCCGCTCCGCCACGATCGCGTCGTATTCCTCCCGCGCCGCCTTCACCAGCTGCGGCATGCGCCACTGGCAGATCGCGATGAGAAAGCCGGTCTTGTCGCCGAAGTGATAGGTCACGGCCGAATTGTTCGACATGCCGGCGGCGAGATTGATCTGCCGGATCGAAACGCCGTCGATGCCGTGCGTTCCGAACAGCCGTTCACCGGCAATCAGAAGCGGCAGCGCGCCTCTTTGCCTGGCTGTCGGGGCAACGGTCATGCAAGCATCTCCGGGTTCCGCTTATTTGCGTTCTACATCTGGCTCTCGGGAAGCGACACCGTCAGCCCGTCCAGTTCAGGTGTCAGCAGCAGCTGGCAGGCCAGGCGGCTGAATGGCGTTCGTTCGCTGACGGTGCCGTCCAGCATGACATCTTCCGCTTCGTCTACCGGCGGAAGCCGGTCGAACCAGTCTTCGTCCACATAGACGTGGCAGGTCGCGCAATTTGCATAGCCGCCGCACACGCCGATGATGCCGGCAACTTCAGCCTGCAGCGCCGCATCCTTGACGCAGGTGCCCGCGCTTGCCGTCACCTCCCGGATGTCCCCGCTCGCGTTTCGGAACCTGATTTTCACGGCGTTGCTCTCTGACCTTGCGATTAAGAAATGTTTCTTTATCATCGCGGCGTGGTTCTCGTCAAACCCCGCCGCCTGAAACCGCTCCCGAAGCGATGGTTCGCAGCCGGCAGCGGCCTGGCGAGATTTAGGGAGAATGAAGGACATGACCTCCGCGGCGATCAAGGTTCCCGTTCCTGACAACGTTCCGCCCGAATCCGTTCGTGATTTCAACATCTTCGCTCCGCCGGGCGGGGAGGGTAACGTGCATGGCGCGTGGCGCACGCTGCAGCAGACGAGCCCGGACTTCGTGTGGACCCCCTATCACGGCGGGCACTGGCTCCCCACGCGGTTCGAGGACATCGACTATGTCCAGCGCAACCATGATCCGTTTTCGATGCATGACATATCGATGCCGGGAGGGGTCAAGCCGATCCGCGTCCTGCCGCTGGAAGCCAATCCCCCGGAACACCTCGGCTATCGCATCATCGTGAATCCGTTCTTCACGCCCCGCAAGGTCAACGAACTGGAGCAATCCACGCGCGACCTGGCGAAAACCCTGATCGCAGGCTTCAGGCCCGCCGGGACGTGCGAATTCATGCAGGATTTTGCGCTCAAGCTGCCGATCGCCATCTTCATGCAGCTGGCCGACCTCGACATGGCCGATGCGCCCTACCTCCTGGAACTGACCGAACAGGTCACGCGCGGCGGGCCGGAAGCCGTTCCCGAAGCCTATCGCAAGATGATGGAATACATCGTGCCCATCACCGTCCAGCGCCGCGCCCAGCCTGGGCCGGACCTGATCAGCGCCGTGGTCCACGGCAAGGTGAAGGGCGAGCCGCTTTCGCATGACGACATCATCAGCATACTCTCGGTCGTGCTGTTCGGCGGGCTGGATACCGTGGCGTCCAGCATGGGGTTCATGGCGGAACATCTGGCGCGCAACCCTGAAAGCCGGCGCGAGCTGATCGAGGATCCCTCGCTCATCCCCGCCGCGGTTTACGAGATGATCCGTCGCTTCGCCCCGGCGACCAACGCCCGCACGCTGTCGCGCGATTTCGAGTACAAGGGGATCCGGTTCAGGAAGGGCGACAAGGTCTTTCCGTCGACCCTGCTCGCCGGGATCGACGATCGCCGCTTTCCGGACGGGTACACGATCGACTTCCATCGCGATCAGGGCGAAAACAACGCGTTCGGCGCCGGCCCCCACCGTTGCCCGGGGCAGCTGCTCGCCCTGCTCGAAATGAAGATATTCATCGAGGAATGGTTGCAGGCCATCCCCGATTTCCGCGTGAGCGAGGCCGAACCGCCCCGTTACGCCGCAGGTCTGGTCAACTGCGTGGCGCGCCTCGTTCTGGAATGGGATGTCTGATCGGTCAGAACCCCTTTACCGCGTCGAGCAACGCGGCTGCCGCGTCTTCCTGCATTTCGGATGAGGGGTAGTAATCGTTGCGGCCCGTTGCGAGCGCGACATATTCGACCCCGCGGCCGGCATAGTCGGCCGGATCGATCGGCTGGGCGGTCCAGCGGTTGATGAGCGGCGCACCTGCACCCCGCTGGCTCACGCAGCTGACCGCGGCGCTGCACATCGCCGCCGCCTTCTCGGCCATCGCCGCGTCGACCAGCTGGGGAAACACGCCGAACATCCGGTGGACCAGCTCGACGGGCGGCCGCTGTCCGACCTCGGCAAGCAGCTCCGGCCAGGCAGGGGCCGCCGGCTTCTGTTGCGAGAACCACAGGAAGACCACCGGCACCTTAATCGCCGCGCGGAGCCGCTGCATCGATTCCAGCCAGCTGGCCTGGCTTTCGGCCACCAGGCGCGGGGCGTCGGCGGGGGTTTCCTCCAGCACCCGGCACCACGCCGAAACGGTATCGAGGCTCTCGCCCGTCACCCGGTCACGCAGGTACTCGACATAGCCGTCGGCGGCAAAGCGGCTGTTTGCCTCGTGGCGTGCCGCCATGGCCTGGACGACGACGAAACGGCTCCGGTTCATCGCGGCGATCAGCGCGGGATACTGGAGGTAGAAGCCCGGCCCGGCCCCGCCCACCGCGAGGTTCAGGGCGCCAAGGCCGAGACGGTCGGAGAGCAGGTCGGGATAGGGACGGTCGACGAAGCAGCCATAGGTCTGCGCCGCGCCAAGGCAGGTGAAGAACGATCCCTCGGGCACGGCCTGCGGATCGAACGCGGGGCCGCGGAACGGGACCGGGCACCCGTCGAGGATGAACGGATGGTAGTCGACGATGTCGGCATCGCGCGTCGGATAGTCGGGGAACCACTGGTGCATCAGCGTCTTTCCAGTGCAATGCCGAAGCGGGCGACGTAGTCGCCGAACTGGCGATCGACCATCGCTTCGGTCAGGCCGTAGTCGGCGAGGTCGTAGCGGTGGGCGCCGGCGTGTCCGCGGGCGGCGTCATGGGCGGTGGTCGCCGCCGCCATCGCCTGCGCCACCGGATCGGTCAGTTCCAGCCCTTCGAACGCATAAAGCGCGCGGATCGTCGCCATCGGGTCGCGCACGAAGTCGCGGAAGTGAATGTCCAGGAAGGCATGGTCGGGATGGCGGTCGCGCGCGGCGATCATCCGCTCCGCGCTCGCCGCAAGGACCCCGGAGACCTGCTGACCGACCATCCCCATGTCGACCTCGGCGTTAGTCATCGACAGCGGGTGGGCAACGAGGCTGCAGGTCGAGCCGAGCGGCTTGATCGGGTCGCGGTGAGTGTAGACGATCCGCGAATCCGGGTATGTGGCGATGATCTCCTCGACAGCGAGCGCGTGGGAGGGGAACTTGAGCGTCCAGGCCCCCGGCGCGGCACTCTGCAGCACCTGCAGATAGCGGCGGTGCCAGGCATAGGCGGCCGTCATGTCGGAGTGGTGCAGCCACCACTCGAAGTAATCCGGCATCTGGGTATGGACCAGCAACGAGAACGACTTGAAGTCCTGCTGCATCTGCCAGAAGCACTCGGTCGGCTCGTCGCCCCGCTCGACGTGATGGTTGAGCGGCAGGAATCCGCTCTCGATCAGCGCATCGACTTCGCGGACCCGCACCGCGATGCGCGGATCGTCGTGCAGGTGGGCGGCCTCGGCCGGCGGCAGTTCGCGGTTGCCCTCCCAGTTCCAGTGCATCCGCCGTTGCGGATCGAGGCTCAGCAGGTTGACCAGAAAGGTCGTTCCGGCGCGGGGCATGCCCAGCACGATCAACGGGCGCGTTACCGGGGCCGCGGCCGCCGCAGGATGGGCGGCATGCCAGGCTTCCAGCGCGAACCGCGCCTCGAGCGTTGCCACCACGAAGGCTTCGCTCCCCTCGCGCGCGCCCGGCCGCATCGTGCGCGACCGCGCCAGGTCGGCGAGGAACACCTGCAATCCCTCGCGCCAGCTTTCGCCGGCCGGCGGGTTGCCCGCCGCAGCCGCCCGGGCGACCAGGCGTTCAACCTCGGCACGCGCCGGAGCGAGGGTGCTCACGCGGCGTCCAGCCGCACGGCAGCCTTTGCCAGTTCAACGACGATCGGCGTGCCATTGAAGCTGGCGCAGCCGCTCGGCACGTCGAATTCGGCGTCGTCGCTCAGCCGGTTGTAATTGGCTCCGTCAAGGCTGTGGGCAAGGCCCAGGCGCGAGCCGTCAAGCGCCTCGCTCCAGCCGTGCGGAACGCAGACGGTGCCGGTCCCCACCTCATCGGTGATGCGCGCGGGCAGGGTGATCTCCCCGACGCGAGAGCGCAGCCGCACCTCGTCGCCGTCGCCGATGCCCAGCCGGGTGGCATCGGCCGGGCTGATCATCGCCGTGCAGCGTTTCGGCCCTTTCACCAGCGGCCGCAGATTGTGCATCCAGCTGTTGTTGGAGCGCATCTCGCGGCGGCCGATTAGGCGAAGCGTGCCCTGCGCGAACCTGCCATCCTCGATCGCCTGCTCCAGCCGGGGGATATCGGCAAGGAACGGAGCGGCCGCCAGCGCCAGCTTGCCGTCCGGGGTGGCGATCGCCCGCGGCAGGCGTCCAGGCTTCATCGGTCCGTGCGAAATTCCCGCCGGGCTTTCCCGCAGCCGGGCCAGTGAAAGGCCGCCGGGATGGCTGCCGAATCCGTCGCCGTTCTTGCCGCCGCGCAACAGGATGTCGAAGATGCGCTCCGGCCAGTCCTCGCCGTCCGCTTCGGCCAGCAGGCCGGCGATGTCCGCCCCGGCGGGCAGGCGCGGCAGTTGCGGCGCCTGCCGCGACAGGTATTCCACCGCGCAGCGCAGATCGTAGGCGGCCTCGTCCATGCCGGTGAAACGCGCGGCCAGGCCGTTGATGATGCTCCAGTCGGTGCGCTCGTCGGGATCGGGCGGCAGGATCCGCGGCGACCACGAGATCACGTCCTCCACCATCCAGTTGTTCCAGATCAGCGTGAACTCGCTGTGGCGCAGGTGATCGCCCGGCGGCAGGATGACGTCGGCAAGGCGCGTCGTCTCGTTGAGGTAGATGTCGACCGCAACGAGGAACTCCAGACTGTCCAGCGCGGCGGCGACCCGGCCGGCGTTGGGATTGGACAGGACGGGGTTGCCGGCGATGATCGTCATCCCGCGGATCCGGCCGGGGCCCGGCGTCTCGACATCCTCCCACATCGCATGGGTCGGCATCGTGCCGCCCAGTTCGGGCGCGCCGGAAACGCGCGAATGCCAGCGGCCGTGAGGCGGCTGATCGCCCGCATAGGGGTCGTGAGTGAACACCGGCAGGCTGCCCTCGGGGAAGATCACCCCGCCCTCGGCATCGCAATTGCCGGTCAGGATGTTGAGGCAGTCTATCGCCCAGACGCCAAGCGTTCCGAAGCTCTGGGTGTTGATGCCCACCCGGCAATAGGCGGCGGCACGGTCCGCGGCGGCAAAGTCGCGCGCCAGCTGCACGATGCGCTCCGCCGCTATGCCGGTGAGCGGGGCGACGCGCCCGGCCGGGAACTGCGCCGCGACCGCGCGCAGCTCGTCAAGCCCGGACACGTGCCCTTCCATGCGGCCAAGGCGTACCAGCCCCTCGCGGAACAGCACGTCGATCATCGCCAGGGCCATCAGCGCGTCGGTGCCCGGGCGGATCGCGACATGGTCGTCGGCCAGCTCGGCAGTGGCCGTGCGGCGCGGATCGACCACCACGAGCCTGCCGCCGCGGGCCTGTAACGCCTTGAGCCGCCCGGGCATGCCGGGGGCGCCGAACATGCTTCCATGCGAAACCAGCGGGTTGGCGCCGAATATCAGGAAGAACTCGGTGCGGTCGACGTCGGGCACCGGAACATTGCCGATGTCGCCGTAGAGATAGGCATCGACCATGTTGCGCGCGAAATTGTCGATCGCGGCCGCCCCGGTCAATTGTGCCGGCATGGCGCCGAGCAGCGAACCGCCGACCATCTGCAGTGCGGCGACATGGGCCGTGGGATTGCCCAGGTAGATGCCCAGCGATCCGGCCCCGTGATCGGCCACGACGCGCCTGAGACCGGCCGCCGCAAAGTCCAGCGCCTCCTCCCAGCTTGCCTCGCGGAAACCCTCGCCATCGCGGATCAGCGGCCTCGTCAACCGGTCGGGGTCCTCGCGCAGCGCCTTGACCGCCTGCGACTTCGGGCAGACATAGCCCTTGCTCGACGGATGGGCCGCATCGCCCGAGACCCGGGTCACCGCGCCGCTTTCGGGGTCGGCTTCGATCACCAGCCCGCAACTGGCCTCGCAGGTCGGGCAAATTCGCGGAAATTTCTGCAGTGCCATATGTTTAATTCTCCCGGGACGGAGTTTTATCCGGATCCTCGGCGGTCGCCTCGTCCTTTCGGATTAATCCCGCTTGGCGGCAAACACCTCGCCCCGCCAATCGCCGATTTCAGCGGCCCATTGCCGCATCTAGGCCACACGGACGATTGCGGCAGGGCACGGAGCGCGCATCACCACCGCCGGATGGGAAACGCACGTTTCCGGAGGATGAGCCGATGCACCAGATCGCGGCCGAGGATTTCATTGCCATCTACAACCTGATGGGCCGCTATGGCCACATCATGGACGAATGTTCCGCCGCCGGCGGGCCGTGGGAGCGGCTTGGCGAGATCTTCACGCCCGAGGCGGTGTTCGAGGTGGAGCCCTATGGCGTGCGGCTGAACAGCCTGCACGAGCTGAAGGAGGCCTGGGGCACGGCGGTGCACCCGTGGGGCCATCACGTGACGAACCTGGTGGTCGAACCCGACGGGCCGGACGGGGCACGCTGCGATTCCAAGATCGTGATCGTGCTCGCCGATGCCCAGACGATGACCGGGGTCTATCATGACCGGCTGACCCGCACGGCAGCCGGGTGGCGCATCACGCACCGCCGCTGCGTCATGCGGCTGATCGATCCTGACGCGCCGAAGCCCGCCATGTAGTTCAGGCGGCGTAATTCAGGTGGCACAATCAGGCCGGCGGCAGGGATGATGGAGAGGCAGCGAATGACCGACGCGGAAACGATCGACCGGCTGTGCAGCACGGTGGAAGCCCTGCAGGCCGAAGTGCGACACCTGCGTGATCGCATGGAGGTGCGCGACGTGGCGATCCGCCTCGCGCGCGGGGATGACCGGCTGGACAAGGATATCCTGTTCACTGCCTATGCCGATGATGCGATCGATGATCACCTGGGCTTCTGCGGCAGCCGCGAGGAATTTTTCGAATGGATCTGGGATTCGCACAAGCGGTCCATCGAAACCACGCTGCACCATACGACCAACCAGACGTGCGAGTTCATCGACGCGGACACGGCAGTGACGGAAACCTACTGGATCTTCACCGGCCCGCTGCTCGATGGCAGCAACTCGATCGCGTTCGGCCGCTATCTCGACCGGGTGGAGCGGCGGCCGGAAGGCTGGCGGATCGCCTTCCGCTATGCCACGATCGACGGCTGCTGCAACGTTCCGGGCGCGCCGATGCCGTTCACATGGGCGCCGGATCGCTTTGCCAACGGCGTGCCCAGCCAGACGCGCGAGGACCCGTCCTATCGCCGTCCGTTCGTAAACCTGCGCGAACGCTTCGTGCCGCCGGACGGCATCGACTACGACACGGTTCGCGACCTCGCGACCTATTCCCGGGGGCCGCACCCGGCGGGCTGAGGCTGCGGGCGCGCCCGCGGCAGCCATTCACCACCCGTCGAGCCGGCCCGCCGGGCGCTGCCGATTCAGGACGGCGCTATGGAATTGCCCATCAGCGGGATGCTCATTCCGCCATCGACGCGGATGACCTGGCCGTTGATGAAGGCGGCATCGTCCGAAAGCAGGAAAGTCGCCGCGCCGGCAATGTCTTCGGGCTCTCCCAGGCGCGGGCTGGCGGTCTGCCTCAGGATGATTTCGAGGGGCAGCGCATCCCCCATCTCCACCGCGTTCTCAACCATGATCATGCCGGGCTGGATGGCGTTGCAGCGGATCTTCTGCTTGCCGAACCGGGCGGCGACATGCCTGGTCAGGGCATCGACCCCGGCCTTGGACGCGCTATAGCTCACCATCGCGGAATCGCCGCGCGAAGCCGCCAGCGACGAAGTCTGCACGATGGCCCCGCCGCCTCCCTTCAGCATATGCGGGATGGCCGCCTGACAGGAGAGGAAATAGCCGGTCAGATTGGTCGTCAGCGACCGCGCGAAAATCTCGGGATCGGTGCTCACGACATCGCCGTCACGTTCGAGCAGGTGGAGATCGGCCCCGTTGTTGAACAGGCCGTCGATGCGGCCGTGGTCATGGGCAACGCCGTTCATCAGGTCCCGCAGGCTGTCGCCGCTCGCAAGATCGGCCGGGCGGAATTCGGCCTTGCCCCCGCCCTCCCGCAGCTCCTCGGCAAAAGCCCCGCCGCGTGCCACGCTGATCCCGCCCAGGATCACGACGGCACCTTCCTGCGCAAGCCGACGCGATGTTGCCGCACCTATGCCCCGGGTCGCCCCGACCACGACCACGACTTTGCCCTCCATGCGCTTGCTCATCGGCATTCCTTCCTTCCCACGACCTGAAGTTCACTCGCTCGGCCGGTTGCCCGCCATATGCCCGCCATCGACGGGAAAGATGTGGCCCGTCACGAAGGAGGCCGCCGGCGAACAGAGCCACACCGCTGCCTCGGCCTGCTCCTCTGCCGTGCCGAACCGCCCGATCGGCTCCACCCATTGCTTGATCATCTCCGGGTCGGTCATGCTCACTGCCGCCAGAGCGGCGCGCATCATCGGCGTATCGGTTGCGCCGGGGCATATCGCGTTGACGCGGATGTTGCTGGTCGCAAAATCCAGGGCCGCGGTCTTGGTCAGGCCGGCCACCCCGTGCTTGGCGCTGACATAGGCGCTCATCGCCGGCGTGCCGATCAGGCTGGCCAGCGAGCCGGTGTTCACGATCGCACCGCCACCCGCCTTCAGCATATGGGGAATTTCGTATTTCATGCAGAGAAAGCAGGAAACGGTGTTGAGCGCGTGACACCGCTCGAAATCGGCCAGCGATATGTCGGTGATCTTCCCGATCGGGCCGCCGTGGCCCACGTGGTTGTGCGCCATGTCGATCCGGCCATAGGCCTCGATCACGAAATCGATCATTTCGCGAACCGATGCCTCGTTCGTCACATCGGCCCGGACGAAGCGCGCTTCGCCGCCTTGACGCCTGATCTCCTCGACCGTGACCTGCCCCCCATCCGCATCGATATCCGCCACCACGACGCGCGCACCGCGTTCGGCAAAGAGGCGCGCCGATGCCCGGCCAATCCCCGACCCTGCGCCGGTAACAAGCGCAGTCCGCCCTTCAAGCACCTTCATCCGCGCTCTCCCAGTGATCCTTCTCCATCGCCAGGATAGGACGCGTCGCGCCTCGGCATCCTCGTCTGTTCAGACAGGCGCTCGCGAAAGACCCGTCCGGCCGCCGCCACCGGCCGCCACCGCGCCCGCACGCCAGAAATCCAGCGCCGCGACCGGGATTCCGCCGGGGCATCTTCCGGACGTCCCTGGAAGAGCAAATGTTGCCAGTAGAGGACTCTAAAATAACCCTAGCCGGGGCATAACATGCCAGGCCGGCGAGAACGGGACGTCATCGCGTAGGGCGAGGCGGCGGGCGGGGGCTTGGGAGACAAGACGCCCAGCGAGATCTCAACCGGGGCGCCGGGCACGCAGCTGCTTATACATGACGATCGGTAGCCTCATCTTGCAGGCGTTTACCTCAGTGAGACTTCAGGTCGCAGCAAGCATTGCACGCGCAGCCCGGACAAATGCCTCCGCATCGCCCTGCGCCGAAGGCAATGCCAAACGCATCGTGACAAATCCGTGGATCATGCCGTCCGCCTCGATGTGGTGAACATTTGCGCCTGCAGCACGAGCCCGGCGGACATAATCCAGGCCTTGGTCGCGCAGCGGATCGAGGCTTGCGGTCTGTACCAGCAGTGGCACCTGTGCAGGAATCTCTCCAAGCAGGCAGTTATGGCGCGGATTGTTGCCAGGGCGGCCATAATGCCCATCGAACCAATCCATCGTTGCTCGCGTAAGCAGAAAATCGTCGCCATACCGTTCACCCGAGGGCCAGTCGGTTCCACCGCCGCAAAAGGGATATATCGCCCATTGCGCGCTCATCGGGACGGCCGCTGGCCGGGCAGCCAGGCTCTGCGCCGTGACGATCGCCAGATTGCCGCCCGCGCTGTCGCCACAGGTGATGAGCGACGAGACGGTGCGGTCGATTTCGGCCGGACTGCTCGCGGCCCATCGGGCGACCGTCTCCGCATCGTCGGGGGCAGCCGGAAAGGGATGTTCCGGCGCGCGGCGATAATCGGTGGCAAGCAAAGGCAGGTCGATGGCGTCGGCCAGCCATGAACAGAACGAATCGTGGGTTTCAAGATCTCCGACCACGAAGCCGCCGCCGTGGAAGAAGAGGATGAGAGGCCCTGCATCACGGGTCGCGCGCCGGTCGTAGAGCCGCATTCCTATGCTGCCGGCATTGCCGGTCATCACCAGATCGCGTTTTACGGCGAGCGGGACGGCGGGCAGGTCACTCGTTGCGCTGATCTCCCGCATCATGGCACGGGCGGCTTCTACCGGCAGCGCTTCCATAGGTGGCGCGCCGCTGTCGTGCAGTGCATTCAAAAAGGCGGCGACGTCGGTGCGTGTCGATACAGGCGTCATCGGATTTCCTATTGCTCGTCCATCAGCAGCACAGGCTTGATGACCGCACCGATTTCGGAATCATGGACCGCCTGCTCTATCGCGGAAAAGGGATAGGTCCGCACCAGTTCCGCCAGGGGCAAGCGGCCTGCGCGATAGTGATCGATCAGGACGGGAATGAAGCGCTGGGGATCGATTCCACCTTCGACCACGCCGACGATGCGGCGGCCAAGGCTCATCACGGCGGACGGGTCCAGCATGAATCGGTCACCCGGGGAATAGGCCCCTAACAGCGCCATGACGCCGCGCGGGGCAAGCTGGTCGAGTGCAGGGGGCAGCAAGGCCGGAACGCCGGTGGTGTCGACGACGTAATCGAAGGGGCCTTCCAGGCGCTCGACCGCCATGGCCGTCTCGGTTGCGCCTATGCGTTTTCCGATTTCCAGGCGATGCGCATGCCGGTCTACCAGCGAGATCCGACTGGCTCCGGCGATGTTTGCTCCCATCACCGCCGCCAATCCGACCGCTCCCGCGCCGAGGATGGCGATGCTCTCCCCGGCCGCTAGGCGAAGCGTTTCGAGCACCGTGCCCGCGCCCGTCTGGATACCGCAACCAAGCGGCGCCAGCAGTTCGAGCGGCAGATCCGAGTCGATCTTCACCACGTTGCGCTCATGGGCCAGGGCGTGGGTGGCGAAGGCCGACTGACCGAAAATATTGCTGCCGATGATGTCTTCGCCGCGTCGGATACCGCCTTCGCCCGGCGCCACCAAGCCCAGGAAATTCCGGGTAAAGAATTCGCCGCAATAGCCCGGCTGGTGGTCGTTGCAGGCCGGGCAGGCTCCGCAACTGTCGAAGCTCATCAACACATGGTCACCGGGAGCCAGCCCGCTTACATCCGGCCCCACCGCCTCAACCACGCCGGCGCCTTCGTGCCCCAGGATGCAGGGGAAAGGCACTGGAAGCTTCCCATCCCGCATCACCATGTCAGTGTGGCACACGCCGCAGGCCTTGACCCGCACCCGCACCTGGTCCGCCCCCGGCGTCTCGATGAGGACTTTGGCGAACTTAAAGCGACCGCCTGGTTCGTCTACAAGGGCCGCATCGATCGTGAGTGCGTCCGTCATCAGAAGTTAAAACCGAAACGGGCATACCATTCGCGCGGACGGTTGTAGGTGCCGAAGAATAACCCGGCCGCCACATTCGCTCCGCCCGAAGTCAGATAGCGATCCTTCGTAAGATTGGTGCCGCCCACGGTCAGGGTCCAGCGGCCATCCGGTTCCTTGTACATCACGCTGGCGTTGACCACGTCGACCGCCGGCCGCTGCAGCAGGAAGCTCCGTTGCGCATCGTTCCATGCGCTGCTGGAGTGGCTCCAGTCGGCAAGGAAGACCATCGAGCCGCCATTCGCCAGCTTCGTCTCGTAACGCGGGCTGATGTTCGTCTTCCAGTTCGGCGTCTTGGGTAGCGTCGCGCCGACAAGCGTGCCTGCCTGGAAAGGGGTGACGCCGCCGACCGCCGCCGTAGCGGGCGACACGAAGGTGTAGTAGGCATCGATATAGCCGACCGAGCCGTTGATCGTCAGGCCGGGAAAGGGCGCTGCGACCATCTCCAGTTCGAAGCCCTTGATGCGGGCGTTGCCGGCGTTCGCAATGGTGGGGGAGGTGCCGACCTGAATATTGAGTTGGATGCCGTTATATTCGGTGGTGAAGGCCGCGGCATTAAGTTGCAACCGCCTGTCGAGCAGGGTCGATTTGATGCCCGCCTCCCAGGTCGTCGCTTTCTCCTCGTCGAAATCGGGTGCGACATTGCCCTGCGGGTTGGTGAGGCGCGTGGTCCAGCCGCCGGTCTTGTAGCCCTTGGACCAGCTCGCATAGAGCATGATGTCCTTCGACGGATGCACCTGGACACCCAGTTTCGGCGAGAAGTTGGTGAACTTCTTCCGGTTGACGCCGGGCACATAGACGCGAACCGGATTGCTCGGGTCGGGATAACCCAACGCCGCCTGGCAGGGCGCGGGCGCCAGCGGGAACGCCCCGCCCGGCGCGATATCGCCATTGGCGTCAGCGCAACCGAACAGCTTGTAGTTGAACCCGTTCAGTTCCTGCTGCCCGCCCTCAAACTGCTTTTTCTCTTCTGTGTAGCGGGCGCCGGCGGTGAAGCCGATCAGATCGATCGGGCGATAGTCGATCTGGCCGAAAAAGGCGAAATTCTCGGTCTCGAGATCATTGGGGCCATCGACCTGGATCTGCCCCTCCGCGAAGGTGACATAGTCATGCAGGTCACCCTTTTCCTTGAAATAATAGGCGCCCAGCACATAGTTCAGCTTCTTGTCGAATGCATTGCCCAGCAGCTGGAGCTCCTGACTGAACTGCCACTGGTTCATGGAAAAGCTGAGCTGGAGGAAATTGAGCGGCGAGCCGTCCGCGTCCATCCCGCTCTTCCAGTGGAGCGCGCGATAGGCCGTGAGCGATTTCAACGCGACATGGTCGGTCAGGTCGAAGTCGATCGTTCCGCCCACGCCCCAGCTTTCAAGGTCGGAAAAGCTGTTTCCCGTCGCATAGCTGGTGTCGGTATCGGCTGTCAGATAGCGGCTGTCCCAGGGCAGGCGATCGTTGCTCGGGTTGCCGTCGACATTGACCCCGGCATAGCTTGCAAGCCGCAACTGCGGGTTGAACTGGGTGCCGGCTACGCCGCACAGCGCCTGCGCGTTGCGCGCGGCGATCTGCGCCGATGTCGCGCCGATGCAGAAATTATAGAGACCCGCGAACAGGAAACCGGTCGTTCCGGTGGGATCGAAGGCGGTGCCGGGAAGGTTGGTCGTGCCCGCGAAATTGCCCGGAACGAATTCCGCCGTGCCCAGCAGCTTGTTGGCGCTTGTGCCCTTGTCGCGACTGTAGTCGCCGGACAGGGTGATCTTCGCCGATCCGCCATTGTCCCATTTCAGCTTGCCGCGAATGTTCCAGTTGTCGTTGCTGCCCTCGCGGTGGGCGCTGTCATAACCGGCTGCGGAGAAGGCCGTGAAGGATGGCGAATTCGCGACCCGCTGATCCGCATAGGGAATGCGCTTGAGGAAGCCGTCTCGCGTCTTGATGCCGAAGCTGAGCGAAGAGGCCAACGCGTCCGAAATCGGCAAGTCCACAGAGCCGCGAGCCTGGAACAGCTTATAGCTACCGGTCGTGATGTCGCCCATAATCCTGAATTCATGGCGCGGATCGCGCGTGACGATGGAGATCGCGCCGCCGATGGTGTTGCGTCCGAACAGCGTACCTTGCGGACCTTTCAGTACTTCCACCCGCTCGACATCCATCAAATCCTGATTGGCGCCGACCGTCCGGGCGAGATAGGTGCCATCGAGATAGATTCCCACACCGGGATCGATGTTGAACGCGAAATCGTCCGAACCGATGCCGCGAACATATGCGGACAGAACCGAAGGGGAGCCGGAGAAGGGAGTGCCTGCATCGAGGTTGACGTTGGGAGCGATGGCGGAAAGCTGCGCGATGCTGCCTACCGCTCTTTCCTGGAGCGCGCCGGCAGTGAACGCGGAGATCGCGATCGGCACATCCTGAACATTCTCTACACGCTTTTGCGCCGTCACCACGATTTCCGCGATGCCCTCGGATGCGGTTTCGGTGGGCTGCGTGGGCGCCTCATTCTGTGCCCGGGCCGGCGTAGCGGCCAGCGCAGTCGATGCAAGCAGCAATGTTGCGATGGATTTGCTCATTTCATCATCTCCCCTCCTGTGCGTCTTTCAACGCTCCGGCGGAAGCATACCGCAGTTGAAACTTGAGTTCTTGGACCGGAACGTACCTGTTGCGTGGACGAATGCGAATCCGCGGTATGACGCTAGACTTGCGGTCGCTCCGTCGGAGCGCGACCACGCCAGTCGCGCGGCGCGATACCGAAGCGGCGGCGGAAGCACCGGCTGAAAAAGGCAGGATCGTTGAATCCGACTTCGAAGGCGACATCGGTAATGCTGCGCCCGTCGCCCACACCAAGCAGGTCTGCCGCGCGTGCCAGCCGCCGTTCGGCGATGAACGCGGTCGGCGTCAGTGCGGCATGGCGGAGAAATGCCTTCTGCACGGCGCGCGGCGAAAGCCCCGTGGCTTCGCAGATCATGGCCGTGCCAAGTGCCGGGTCGTCGAGATGGCGCAACGCATATTCCACAGGCGCCGTGCCATCGATCCGCGTCACCGCGGATGAGTGGCTGCATCGACAGACAAGGCGAGCCGCATCGGCCAGGAGATCGCCGACTCCCCCATCGACGCTATCGTAAAGCTCCCGCTGCCCCCACAAACCCTGAAGCATATGACCGAGAAAGGCGACATTGGGATCGTCACCGCGCAGCAACCAGCCGTGGCAATCGCGCCCCGCCAGCGCCTCACCAAGCTCGGCCGCAGGCAATTGCAGGATCAGGCATTCGTTCCCTTCCGAGATTTCGATTGCGTAGGGTCGGCTGTCATCGGCGATAACGATGTCGCCGGCCGCCGCGCTGACCGCACCGCCACCATGGGTCATGGTCAGCCGCCCCCGTCGCTGAAGGTGCACGATCACATTACCGGCGTTCCGATTGGCGATCCGGCTGATATGCGCTCGCCCGCTTCGCGCACGAGCCAGGCCGACCGAGCCGAGTTTCCAGCGCGACAGATCCGCGCTGATGCCCTCCTGGGCATAGACGGTCATGCCGGGAAAGGCTTCGGCGATTATCTCGCGCCAGAACAGATGCCGCCTTTGCGGCGGCACCAGCTTGGTGGAGAAGCGTTCGACCGGGCTCAGGCGACTGGCTCCCACTCGACCGCATTGACGACATGCGCCTGCGTATATTCGTTCAGTCCGGCCTGGCCTAGCTCACCGCCGATGCCGGACTGCTTCGATCCGCGGAATGGAATATTAGGATCAATCGCCAGGTGCTGATTGACCCAGACGGTGCCCGAATCGATCCGCATGGCAACCTCGGTGGCGCGCGCCACGTCCCTGCCCCAGACGGTGCCGCCAAGGCCATATTCAGAATCGTTGGCACGGGCGATCACATCCTCGATGTCCCGATATTTGAGTACCGGAAGGACTGGGCCGAACTGCTCCTCGCGCACCAGCGGGGCATCATCATCCAGATCGCGCACGATGGTGGGCGGAATGAAATAACCCGGCCGGTCGAGCGGCTCTCCGCCCGCCAGAACCGTGCCCCGCTCCCGCGCATCGGCCAGCAGCGCCACCACCTTGTCGTACTGCATAGCGTTCTGCACCGGCCCGATCTTCGCGCCCTGCCGGGAACCGTCGTCTACCACCGTTTCCTTTGCAAGCCGCGCGAGTTCGTCACAGAAATCATCATATATGGCTTCCGGTACATAGGCGCGCTTGACAGCCACGCAGATCTGGCCCGCATTGGCCATCGCTCCCTCATAGACCTTGCGCGCTGCCACCGCGGTATCGACATCGTCGAGTACGATCGCGGCGTCATTTCCACCCAGTTCCAGCGTGACCCGTTTCAAACCGGCGGCGGCCGAGGCCATCACCTTCTTGCCGGTCGCGGTGGAGCCGGTGAAAGACAATTTCGCCACGTCGGGATGCGCAGAAAGCAGACCGCCCAGGTCGTTTTGATCGCAGATCACATTGACGACGCCGCGCGGCAATAGCTGCGCGCAGATCTCGCCGAACAGCAGGGTGGTGAGCGGGGTGGTCGGTGCGGGCTTCAACACCATGGTATTGCCGGTGACCAGTGCCGGGCCAAGCTTGTTCATCGCCAGTATGACCGGGAAATTCCAGGGCGTGATGGCCGCAACGACGCCAAGCGGGGTGCGATGCTCGATCACGCGATTCCCGCCCTCATCCCGAAGGATATTCACCTCGGGGCGCATGGCGGCAAAGGCGCGCAGCGTCATCACGCTGCCCATGATCTCGAACATCGCCTGGTTCAGCGGCTTGCCCTGTTCGGCGGTGAGCAGGGCGGCAAACTCCTCCGCGCGTTGCTCCAGCCTGTCGGCGAGCGCCGTGACCAGCGCCGAGCGCTGGTCGATAGGGGTCGCCGCCCAGGCGGAAAAAGCCGACTTTGCGGCGGCTACCGCATCGTTCAACAGCTTCTCATCAGCCTTGGGACAGCGCGCGAACGGCTGGGCGGTCGCGGGATTGATCACATCGAATGAAGAGACTCCGTCAACCATTTCCCCGTCGATCAGAAGCTTGTATCTGCTTGTCATCGGGACTCGTCTCCCACTTGCCCTGAAATCCGCTGATGCTATGCCGATTGCATTAAAATGTATCGTAGGCATACATTATAGGCAAGGGGCTTGCCGGGTGCATGAAGATGAATTCAGCTTACTGGTGGGTTTCCACATGCAAATGGCCAGCCTGCGGCTCAACGAAGCAGCGCGCGCGGCGCTGGCTGGCCACGGCCTATCCCCTGCGAAAGTAGCTGCGCTTGCGCTGATCAGAAACATGCCCGGCTGCGAACAATCGGCGCTGGCGCGCGCGCTTTCAATCAACCGCGCGAGTGCGATGAAGCTGGTCAACATCTTGGAGGATCAAGGTCTGATCGAACGGCGGCGGGGCCGTGATCTGCGCAGCAATTCGTTGTGGTTAACCGAAGAGGGAGCAGCCGGACTCGCGCACATGACAACATTGCTGCGCGCCTCCGAAGATCAGGCATTGACCATGCTCACCACGGAAGAGCGAAATCAGCTTCTGAACCTGCTTGCCAAGGTTCATGGCGATATTTCCAAACCCCGCGCCTCGGCGCGTCGTAGGGCGGCAGCGGGCGACAAGTAGCGTTTCCAGGGCGTGTTGCCGCCCGATGGCTGGACCAAAAGGAACAAACCCCGCTCGTCGATAGCTTGATGGGGTTGGGGCGGGCTTGGCCGCGCGGATCGCAACATCGTTCAAGAGCATGGGGGGCCACTCCGGAAGCACATTTTCAGATGGCCCCCACTGTGGCCCCCAAAAGTGCCCGGCTGTGGGCGAATAATGGCGGACGGCCCCGCCCAGATCGTACCGATTTATCGTAGATTTTCGCCGATTTTTCAACTGTCGGCGGCTATCGCCAGACAGGAAAATGGTGCCCAGAAGAGGACTCGAACCTCCACGCCCTTGCGAGCGCCAGCACCTGAAGCTGGTGCGTCTACCAATTCCGCCATCTGGGCACGGGCAGCAGGCTGGATCGCCGGCTGCGAGGTAGGAGCGCGCCTCTATGCGAGGCAGGCGGAGGTGTCAACTCGCTGGCGGGAAAATTAGCGCGCCTCGGCGATCAGCGCCCTGGCCTCCGCTCCGGCCCAGTCGTGCTCGCCCACGAAGCGCCAGACCTCGCGGCCTTGCGAATCGTAGAGTACGCTCGTCGGCAGGGTCCCCGTGCCGTAGTGGAACGAGAGGTCGTTCTGCGGATCGAGCCAGGCGGCGAGGCTCACCTTGCGGTCCTTGAGGAAGCGGTCCACGGCCTGCGGATCGCCCGAATCCTGCGAAACCGCCACCACCTTGATCGCGCCCGTCTGCGCCAGCTTGTCCAGCGCCGGCAGTTCCTTCACGCAGGGCGCGCACCAGGTCGCCCACAGGTTGAGCAGGAACGGCTTGCCCTTCAGCGAGGCCAGCGAAAGCTTGCCGCCCGCCGCATCGGCCAGCGTCAGGTCGGGCAGGGCGCTGCCCTTGTGGCTGCGGTCCACGCCGTGGGCGGACGCGGCCGGCCCGGCCTTGGCGGGGCTCGCCTCCGCGCTTGGTTGCGCCGCGCCGCCACTTTGCCTATCGCAGCCGCCCAGGACGATGGCCGCGCAAGCGGCGCCCGCAAGGAACAGGCGAGCGCCCGGCCGTCTGCAATTGGACACGGGCAGATTTGGCATTGGCAGACAGGACATGAGCAAGACGGGTTCCAACCAGATGTGGGGCGGCAGGTTCGCCGAAGGGCCCTCGGCGATCATGCGCGAGATTAACGCCTCGATCCCGTTCGACAAGGCGCTGTGGCGGCAGGACATCGCCGCCTCGAAGGCTCACGTCGCCATGCTCGGCGCCCAGGGCATCGTCTCGGCCGAGGACGCGGCGGCAATCGCCGACGGACTCGATGCCGTCGCCGCCGAATACGAGGCCAGCGGGGTTCCGGAGAACTGGGACCTCGAGGACATCCACATGACCACCGAGAGCCGGCTGGCCGAACTGATCGGACCCGCCGCCGGGCGCCTCCACACCGCGCGCAGCCGGAATGATCAGGTGGCGACCGACTTCCGCCTGTGGGTGCGCGATGCGATCGACCAGGCGCTGGCCGGGCTCGCCGCGCTGCAGTCCGCGCTGGTCACCCGCGCGGGCGAGCACGCCGGCTCGATCATGCCCGGCTTCACTCACCTGCAGACCGCGCAGCCCGTCACCCTCGGCCATCACCTCATGGCCTATTACGAGATGGCCGCGCGCGACGTGTCGCGCTTCGCCGATGCCCGGGCGCGGATGAACCGGTGCCCGCTGGGTGCCGCGGCGCTCGCCGGCACCGGCTTTCCGATCGACCGGGCTGCGACCGCCGCCGCGCTCGGCTTCGACGGGCCGACCGCGAACAGCCTCGATTCGGTGTCCGACCGGGACTTCGCGCTGGATTACCTGATGGCCGCCAGCCAGTGCGCGCTGCACCTCTCGCGGCTGGCCGAGGAGTTCATCATCTGGGCGAGCCAGCCGTTCGGCTTCGTGCGCCTGCCCGATGCCCTGTCCACCGGCAGCTCGATCATGCCGCAGAAGAAGAACCCCGATGCGGCCGAGCTGGTGCGCGGCCATGCCGGGCGGATCTCCGGCTGCCTCGTCAGCCTGATGATGACGATGAAGGGCCTGCCGCTCGCCTATTCCAAGGACATGCAGGACGACAAGCCGCCCGTGTTCGAGGCCGCGGGCCTGCTCACCCTGTGCCTTGCCGCGATGACCGGCATGGTCGAGGCGACCGAGTTCCGGACCGACCGGATGCGCGCCGCGGCCGAGCTGGGCTATGCCACGGCAACCGATCTGGCCGACTGGCTGGTGCGGCAGGCGAACATCCCCTTCCGCGAGGCGCACCACATCACCGGCAGCGCGGTGAAGCTGGCCGAAAGCCGCGGCGTGGCGCTCGATGCCCTGCCGCTGGCCGACCTCAAGGCGATCGATCCGCGCATCGACGATCGGGTCTATGCGGCCCTCTCGGTAGAGGCCTCGGTCGCCGCGCGCGCAAGCCATGGCGGAACCGCGCCTGCCGAGGTAGAGAAGCGCGTTGCCGAGGCGCGCCGTGCCCTTGGCCTGGCCTGAGGACCACCCGATGCGATCGCCGCTGCGCAAGGATCTGGCTCCCATCCTGCTCGCTCTCGCGCTGGCGGGGTGCGGCCAGACGGCCGAGCTGAAACCGGCCCCCGGCCATACCCTCCCGGTCGCGCCCCATGGCCGCGGCGACCGGCCGAGCGCCAACCAGCTGCTCACCCCGCTCCCGCAGGACGCCCCGCAGCGTTCGGTCGAGCTGCGCAGCCGGTCGGAAGACCGCCAGGACGATCCCTACGACCTGCCGCCGCAGTAAGGCTGGCCCAGACAGGACTGACATGGACCATTTCGAACTGAAGAACGGTGTCCTCCACGCCGAGGACGTGCCGATCCCGGCCATCGTCGCGGCGGTGGGCAGCCCGGTCTACATCTACTCGCGCGCCACTTTCGCCCGCCACGCCCGCGCCTTCCTCGATGGGCTGGCGGCGGTGCCGGACAAGCACGTCGCCTTCGCGGTCAAGTCCAACCCCAACCTTGCCGTCCTGCGCCTCCTTGCGCGCGAGGGGCTGGGGGCCGACGTGGTGTCCGTCGGCGAGATGGAGCGCGCGCTCGCCGCCGGGATGCGGCCGGAGGACATCGTCTTCTCCGGCGTCGGCAAGACCGAGGCCGAGATGCTGCGCGGGCTGGAGGCCGGGATCGGCCAGTTCAACCTCGAAAGCGAGGAAGAGGGCGTCGAACTCGCCCGCCTCGCCGCCGCCCGCGGGCTCACCGCGCGTGCGGCCCTGCGGGTCAATCCCGATGTCGATGCCGAAACCCACGGCAAGATCTCGACCGGCAAGGCCGAGAACAAGTTCGGCGTGCCGTATGATCGCGCCGCCGGGATCTATGGCCGCCTTGCCGCCGCGCCGGGGCTCGCCCTGCGCGGCCTGGCGGTCCACATCGGCAGCCAGTTAGCCAGCCTTGCCCCGCTCGAAGCCGCCTTCGTCAAGATGGGCGAGCTGATGCAGGCCATCCGCGCCCAGGGCGATGCGGTCACTCACATGGATCTCGGCGGCGGCGTCGGCGTGCCCTACAAGGCGCGGGACCGCTTCCCGAGCCCGGCCGAATACGGCGCCATGGTTGCCCGCGTCACGGCCGACTGGGGGGTGACCCTGATGTTCGAGCCGGGCCGGGTGATCTCCGGCAACGCCGGCGTCCTCGTCACCCGCGTCGTCCGGGTAAAGCCCGGGGTAACCGCGCCCTTCGTCATCGTCGACGCGGCGATGAACGATCTTGCCCGCCCGGCGCTCTACGATGCCTGGCACGATTTCGTCGCGGTCGAACCGAACGGCGCGCGGATGACCGCCAACATCGTCGGCCCGATCTGCGAAACGTCCGACACCTTCGCCATGGGTCGCGAGATCGACGCGGTCGGCCCGGGCGACCTTGCAGTGTTCCGCACTGCCGGGGCCTATGGCGCGACCATGGCCAACACCTACAACTCGCGCCCGCTGGTGCCCGAGGTGATGGTCGATGGAGACCGCTGGGCCGTCGTGGCCGAGCGGCTCGACCCCGCGACGATCCTCGCCGCCGAACACGTGCCGGACTGGCTCTGAATGGACAGCCTCCCGCTCTACCATCGCATCGCCGGCCAGCCGGTGATCGTGCTGGGCGGCGGAGAGGCGGCCGAGGCCAAGCGCCGGCTGGTGCTGCGTGCCGGCGGGCAGGTCGTCGACGATCTGCAGCAGGGGATCGACACCGGCGCCCGCATCGCCTTCATCGCGCACGAGAGTGAGGAGGCGGCCCGCGCCGATGCCATCCGCGCGCGCTGCGCCGGGCTGCTCGTCAACGCGGTGGACCGTCCGGCCCTGTGCGATTTCACCGTGCCGAGCCTGCTCGAACGCGGGCCGGTGCTGGTCGCGGTCGGCACCGGCGGGGTTTCGGCGGGACTGGCGAAGGCACTGCGGCTGCGGCTCGAGGCGATCCTTCCCGCAAGCCTCGGCGATCTTGCCGCGCGGCTCGGCGCCTTGCGCGAAGACCTGCGCCGCCGCTTTCCCGAAGCCGCCGCCCGCCGCCGCGCGCTCGATGCGGCCCTCGCCGAGGGCGGGCCGCTCGATCCGCTCGACGCGGCCAGTGCCGCACGGGTCGAGGCGTGGTTTGCCGGCGCGACGGACGGGGAAGCCGGCCTCGCCGTGATCGCCCTCGCCAGCGACGATCCCGACGATCTCACCCTGCGCGCCGCCCGCCTCCTCGGCACGGCCGACGTCGTGGTGCACGAGGAGGGCGTCGGCCCCGCCGTGCTCGGCCGCGCCCGGGCCGATGCGCGCCGCCTGCCGCTCCGCCGCGGCGATCCGGTGCCTGAAGGGCTTTCCGGTGCCGTGGTCGTCCTGCGCCTGCCTGCCGGATAGCCAAGTGATTCCAATCGCTTGTCGGCGATTAAAACCTTTTAATTTCTGTCACCCCGGCCCTTTCGCCAAGCAGAGCAGGCGCGGGGGAATGCCCCGCGTGTCACGCAATCAAGGGGCACCCCATGACACTTCCGCAGATCGACGTTTCCGCACTTCCCAACCTTGAAGTCATGACCGGCGTGTTCGGCTCGGTCGCGCACAAGGCGACGATGGTCGCCGGTGACGAGGTCGTGGTCATCATCACCTTCCTCTACGACGTGCTGAACCCCTGATCCCCCCGGACCCCGCGCTCCGGCCGGCCCCTACCGGCCGGGGACGCGGGGTCCTGCTGCCCACCTTTCGCAAAGGGTCCGGCCCATGCACGTGAACGCGGCCATCCGCTCGCTGATCGACGATCCGGCGAGCCTGCGGGCCCAGCAGGATCTCCACGCCGCCGCCTGGTCGCGCTGGGCCGCGGGAGAAACCACCGCGTCGCTCCTCGCCAATTTCTCCGCCTTTGCCGCCGGTGCGCCGCTCACCGGCCTGCCCAGCCTTGCCGGCCTGTTCAGCTCCGATGGCACCGCTGCCCGGGCCGTGCGCGCCCTCGTCGATGCGCTGGTCCCCACCCTTGCCGCCGCCCCCTTCGGCCAGGTGCCGCTGCGCCACCACGTCGGCAGTGCCGCCACCACGCTGATGCTGGCGCGCGAGGGCGAGGCGAGCCTCAGCCTCGTCGCGCTCGACCCGGCCGGGCTCGCCAAGGCCGGCCCGGCGCGCTCCGCCGCCTTCGCCCCGGCGGAGGAATGGGACGTCGTCGTCGCCGGTCACGGCTCCGGCCGGCTGGTCGAGGACGCCGGCGAACGCGGCCTCCTGCAGCATCCCCTCCGCCTGGAGCCCGGCCTTGCCCTTGGCCGCAATGCCTCGCGTGAGGCGCTGCTGGTCGATGGAGCCGGGGCCACCCTGCTGCTCCTGCGCCTGCGCCGCCTGACCTCGGCCAGCCGTCCCGTGCGCGAGCTGGACCTTGCCGACGGCGCGCTGCTTCACCAGGCCGAAGCCTCGGCCCGCGAAAGCCGGCACGAGATCGCCGTCGCCCTGCTCGGCGCGATGGGCCGCGCCGATGCCGTGCCGACCCTCGCCGAAATCGCGCAGGATGCCCGCCACGGCGCCATGCTGCGCTGGCAGGCCCTGCGCCAGTGCCTCGCGCTCGATACGCTGGCGGGCTTCCGGGCGCTCGCCGCGCTCGCCTGCTGCCCGGACGATGCGCTCGCCCCCGCCGCCGGCGCCCTGCGCGCCCAGCTGATCGAACAGCACCCCGTCCTTGCCGGAATAGAGCCATGCCCCGCCTGATCGATCCCACCGAACTCGGCGATGCCGAGGCGCAGTCCTGCTCGCTGGGCGATTGCGCCGAAGCGATCCACGCCGCCGGCTTTGCCCCTGCAGACGAAGGCAGCACGATCGAAACCGCCCGCTGGCTGCGCCGGCTCGGCAATGATCGGACCTTCCTCGGCGACGTGCTCCTCGCCGCCCTCAAGGACCGCCACACCTCCGCGTCAAGCCAAGGCTACGGCCCCCAGGCGATCCAGCTCACCGCGCCGCGCAATGGCGTGTTCCTGCGCGCGGCGGTCTGGCCGGCGGCCGGCGACGCGCTGGTCCGCGCCAGCGGCGGCGCGGCCTTCGTCTACGGCCTGCCGCACGATCACAACTTCAGCTTCCTCACCCACGGCTATTTCGGCCCGGGCTACTGGAGCGACTACTACGAATACGATTACGAGGCCGTCTCCGGCTGGACCGGGGAAGCCGCCCACCTGCGCTCCACCGGGCGGCACCGGCTCGAGCCGGCCAGCACCATGCTCTACCGCGCCCACCGCGACGTTCACGCCCAGCTTCCGGCCGATGCCCTGTCGGTCTCGCTCAACGTGATGCACGCCGAACCGGCGATGCACTGGCTCGACCAGTACAGCTTCGACGTGGAGAAGGGCACGATCGCCGGCCGGGTCGACAGCGGCCCGTCCGAGGCCTTCCTCAGGATCGCCGTGGCGCTGGGGGGAGGGGAGGCGCTCGACCTCGCCGAACGCTTCGCCACCCACCACCCGAGCGAGCGGATGCGGCTGACGGCCTATGATGCCCTGTCCGGCCAGGCCGCAGATGCCGCCGGCCGCGACCGCGTCTGGGCCACGGCCGAGGCGAACGGCAGCCTTCTGGTGACGATGGAAGCGGGCCGGCGGCGCGCCGAACTGGCCCGATCGGCCTGACCTCCGGCGCGGCTGGGGCCTTTGCCTTATTCGGCCGCGATCCCCGCCTCGCCGAACATGTCGACCTCGGTCTCGCCGGTCGCGGCCTCGCCGTTGGCGGCATCCTTGGCCTTGCGGCGCTTGTCGAAGCTGGACCAGACGGTCTGCCAGTCACCCTTGGTCGCGCCCTTCGAATACTCGGTCGCGCGGGTTTCGAAGAAGTTGGCGTGCTCCACGCCGTTGAGCAGCGGGGTCAGCCACGGCAGCGGGTGATCGTCGATCATGTAGACCGCCGGCAGGCCCAGCTGCGACAGGCGCCAGTCGGCGATGTAGCGGATGTAGCGCTTGATTTCCTTGGCGCTCATCCCCGGAACCGGCCCCTGCTCGAAGGCAAGGTCGATGAAGGCATCCTCCAGCCGCACCGTCTTCTGGCAGCAGTCGATGATGTCTTCCTTGACCGAGCGCGTCAGGCAGTCCCGCTCCTTGACGAAGGTGTGGAACAGCTTGGTGATGCCTTCGCAGTGCAGGCTCTCGTCGCGGACCGACCAGGTGACGATCTGGCCCATGCCCTTCATCTTGTTGAAGCGCGGGAAGTTCATCAGCATGGCGAAGCTGGCGAACAGCTGCAGGCCTTCGGTGAAGCCGCCGAACATGGCGAGCGTGCGGGCGATATCCTCGTCCGTTTCCACGCCGAAGGTGTGCAGGTAATCGTGCTTGGCCTTCAGCTCCTCGTATTCGAGGAACATGCCATACTCGCTCTCGGGCATCCCGATCGTGTCGAGCAGGTGCGAATAGGCGGCGATGTGCACCGTCTCCATGTTGGAGAAGGCCGCCAGCATCATCTTGATCTCGGTCGGCTTGAACACCCGGCCGTACTTCTCGTGGTAGCAGTCCTGCACCTCCACGTCGGCCTGGGTGAAGAAGCGGAAGATCTGCGTCAGCAGGTTGCGCTCATGGTCCGAAAGGTTCTGGGCCCAGTCGCGGCAATCCTCGCCCAGCGGTACCTCCTCGGGCATCCAGTGGATCTGCTGCTGGCGCTTCCAGAAATCGTAGGCCCACGGATATTCGAAGGGCTTGTAGGTCTTGCGCGCTTCAAGAAGGGGCATGGGCGAATCTCCTGAGCCATCAATATAGGCACGCCGCCGCCGTGGGCGAAGCTGCCCCTCCGGTCGAAGCTGGGGAAAAGCAGTGTGCGCCTCCCGGCGCCCTGCCGCAAGAGCCGTGCGGGCGGGCGGAAACGGGCCTTCGGCCCGGAACCGGGTTGGGCTCCGCCCGCTCGGGAAGCACGAAGCAGCGGGCACACCGGCCCGTCGCATTCCCTTCCAGGAGAGTCGCCATGGGCGAATACGAACCGAACGATTCCCGCAACGTCACCGGCGCGAACAACCAGATGGGCGCCAACGAGGGCGGCAAGGGCAGCCAGACCGGGCAGCACTGGCAGGAGTCCGACCAGCAGGGCCAGCAGCAAGACCAGCAGGGCCAGCAGCAAGGCCAGCAGGGCCAGCAGCAAGGCCAGCAGGGCCAGCAGCAAGGCCAGCAGGGCCAGCAGGACCAGCAGGATCAGCAGCAAGGCCAGCAGGGCCAGCAGCAAGGCCAGCAGGGCCAGCAGGACCAGCAGGATCAGCAGCAAGGCCAGCAGGGCCAGAAGCTCGGCCACGGGCAGGATCCGGGCTGGCGCACCCAGGCCCCGTCCCAGCAGCAGGCGGGCCAGCAGGGCGGCGCCTCCGGCCAGCAGCAGCAGTTCGACAGCAGCTCCGGCGGCCAGATGGGCGGCCCGGGCGATACCGGGATCGGCGGCGGCGGCCAGTCGAACCTCCACCAGGGCCTGCGCGAACACATGGAAGTGATCGGCGCCGACGGCGTCCACCTTGGCACGATCGATGCCATCGAGGGTGACCGGATCAAGCTGACCCGCCGCGATTCGAGCTCGGGCATCGAAGGCTCGCGCCACGAAGGCCACCACCACTACCTGCCGCTCGGTCTCGTCGCCGGGATCGAGGGCGACCAAGTCCGCCTCTCGGCCAACGCCGACGTTGCCTACGGCATGGAGCAGGAAAAGGGCGAATAGCCCAGAAGCCGACCGACGGCGCGCGCTCCGGCGCGTGCCGCGAGGTCAGCTCAGGCGCGAAAGGCTGGAGCGGGTAGCGGGAATCGAACCCGCGCGTTCAGCATGGGAAGCTGACAGGCTACCATTACATCATACCCGCGTAGCAAGCCGCCCGTATCCCGCCCCTCCCGGTCCCGTCAAGCACGCGATGTCCATACAGCCATTAACACGGCTTATGCTCAGCCAAGCGGCGAAATCGCCGAACCCGTCAGCGAATCGATTGCCGCCTGCAGGATCACCGCCGCCGCCGCCGAATCGATCCGCTGCGCGCGCTTGGCCCGGCTCATGTCCTGGTCGATCAGCCCGCGCTCGGCGCCGACGGTAGACCACCGCTCGTCCCACAGCAGCACCGGCAGGCCCAGCACCGCAAGGTTGCGGGCATAGGCGCGGGAGGACTGGCTGCGCGGCCCCTCGCTGCCATCCATGTTGAGCGGCAGGCCGAGGACGATCCCCTTCACCGAACGCTCGGCGATCAGCGCGGCCAGCAGCTCCCGGTCCGCACCGAACTTGCCCCGCGCCAGCGTTTTGCCCGGGCTGGCAAAGCGCCAGCCGGCATCGCAGAAGGCCGTGCCGATGGTCTGCGTGCCAAGGTCGAGCCCGATCAGCGCACCGCCCTGCGGCAGGGCATCGCGGAACTCGGCCGCGCTCTGGGTGGCCACCGCGCTCATCGCCGCGCGGCGGGCAGGGCCTGCCAGGCCGCCACCCTTGCCGCCACGTCGGCACGCAGGTTCGCCCAGAACAGCGGGATATCATAGACGTGGTAGTTGTTGCCGGGCAGCACGTAGGACCCGAGCGAGGGCGGAGAGCCGATCAGCAGGAAGCCCTGCGGCCCGCACCGCGCCGGCACCGCGCCGGCCACCAGCTTGCCCTTCGTGCCATCGGCCTCCGTCATCAGCGTGCCGAGGTTGGCCGAGGCCGGCGCCTCGCCGCCGGGCGCGCCGGTCAGCGGGTTGGTGCACAGGAACGGCGTGCCCTTGGGCAACTTGCCGTCAAGCGCCGGATAAGAGCCATAGGCATCAAGCGTCGGGCTCGGATCGGCCGGTTCGGCGAAGCTCTGCCAGCTGAGGATGCAGCCCGGCTGACCGGCCTTCCCGCAGGCCGGCAGGCCCATCTGCGGCAGGTCGTGTTCAAGCGAGATCGGCCAGCCGATCGCATAGACCGCGGCGATCCGCCGGGCGACGGGCTTTCCGGCTACCTCGTCGCGCATCAGCCGGATCAGGTGGCGCGCGCCCTGCGAATGGCCGGCAAGGACGATCGGCATGTCCTTCGGCACCTCCTTGAGGAAGGCGGCAAAGGCGGCGCGCACGTCGCCATAGGCAAGGTCCAGCGCCTGTGCCCGCTCAGGCCGGTCGGCCAGCAACGCGCCGAACGAGGCCTGGCGGTAGCGCGGCACCCAGACCTGATCGGAGGCGTTGAAGGCCGAGGCCATGGAGCCGACCATCTGGTTCGCGAAGGTCTCGGCCGAAGGCTCGTCCAGCCGCGCGTTCCAGTGGCTGCGCTCGAAATAGCTCGTCGGGTGGACGAAGAACACCGCCGCCGGCAGCGGCGCCTCGTCGGCCGAAAGCCCTTCGGGCCGCGCGCGGGCGGGATCGTTCCTCATCCCCGGGCGGGAGCGCCACTTCGCCGGATCCTCCCATGCCGAGGCGGGCAGAACGGCCTGGGCCTCGAACGAACGCGACGGGACAAGGGCGAGCTTGGCCAGGTCTCCGCTCCAGAAGGTCAGGGCCAGCCGGCCAAGAAAGGCTATCACGATGAGCACCGCCACGACATAGAGGAACCTCCGCGCCATCGTCGGTCAGGCCCGTGCCCCGTCCGGCCCTGCCGCATTGGCGGCGTTGCGGGCCGAGTGGCGTTCCAGCCAGATCTTGATCATCGCCACCATCGGATCGGCGAGGGCCAGTCCGATGATGCCGAACAGCGCGCCCATGATCAGCTGGGCGCCGAGCACGAGGGCGGGCGCGAGGTCGACCGTCTTCTTCGCGACCATCGGGACGATCACGTTTCCATCGATCGTCTGCACGACCACGTATACTGCAATGCAGTAAAGCCCCATCGAGGTCCCGCCCGAAAAGCCCACCAGCACCATGATGAGGCCGGAAATCGGCGCGCCGATATTGGGGAGGAAGGCCAGCAGCCCGGTCAGCAGGCCCAGCAGGCCGGCCATCGGCACGCCGTAGATGGCGAGCGCGATCCACGTGCCCACGCCTTCGACCATCATGCCAAGCAACCTGCCGAACATCAGCATCCGCAGCGACTTGCCCATCAGCGCGGCCGTGCCGTGGAAGTGCTCGCGGCTTTCCATCGGCAGCATCCAGGCCACGCCCCGCTGGTAGAGCCGCGGCTCGGCGGCGATGTAGATGCCCAACACCAGGATCAGGAACAGCGTCGTCGCCCCGCCGAGCAGCCCGCCAACCATCCGGGTCAACTGGCCCACCCCGCCGATGGCCTGCTGGACGAAGCCCTTCACATCGCCCGAGCCGACCGAAATCCCCTTGGACTGAAGCCATGCCAGCGCCCTCAGGGCCTGGGTTTCGACAGTCGCGGGAAGCTGCGCGGCCTGGGTCGCCATGGTGCTCCCGGCAAACCACAGCGTCCACAGCAGGAAGACCGTCGCGGCAAGCAGCACGATGGTCACCCGCCAGGCGCGGGGCAGGGGCAGGACCCGGCCGAGCAGCCGGGCGCCCCCGTCGATCATCGCCGCGAAGACCAGCCCCCCGAAGATCACCAGCAGCGGCTGGGCCATGAACACCGCGCCGACCACCAGCGTCGCCATGCCGATCCACACGGCGGCGCGGCGGACCTCGTCCTTCACCGCGTCGTTGGCAAAGTCTGTCGGCCCGGCGCGGCGCGGGACCGGTCCGGGCGTTTCCGGCTGCGGATCGGCCGCCCGGTCTATCTCACCTGCCATCGCTGCTTTCCCCTGCTGCGGGCCGGATGATGGCCGGGCGCAGGCTGGTCCAGGCGCGGCCGGAACGCAAGGCGTCCCACCACGACAGCGGATTCCAGCTTTCCGTCCCGTTGAGCGAGAAAGTGATGAATTCGGCCCGCCCGCCGATGTCCGAAAGCGGAACCGGCCCGCTCAGCCCGTTTTCCCACAGCGGCGCGCGGCTGTCGGCCGAATGGTCGCGGTTATCGCCCATCAGGAAGACGTGGCCGTCCGGCACCTTGATCTCCGGCATATGGTCAAGGTCCTGATCGACATGGTCGATGATCTGGTAGGTCGCCCCGTTGGGCAGTGTCTCGCGGAAGGTCGGCAGCTCGTACACGTCCTTGCCACTCGCGTCGCGCTGGCGGTACTGATCGAACGCCTCAAGGCAGGGCCGTCCGTCGCAGACCAGCGCATCGTCGGCAGCAAGCCGCACCGGCGGCTCGACCGTCTGCGGCACCGGCTTGCCGTTGAGCACGATCTGGCCGTTTACCACGGCGATCCGGTCACCGGGGAGGGCCACCACGCGCTTGATCAGGTCGTCAGTGCGATTCGGCGGCACGACGATGACGATGTCGCCATATTCCGGCGTGGACCCCATCACCCGCCAGGTCCCGCGCGGCAGCACGTGGAACGAGGCGGAGGACCAGTTCCACCCATAGGGCCACTTCGACACGACCAGCCGGTCGCCCACCAGCAGGTTCGGCATCATCGAGATCGACGGAATGTAGAACGGCTTGGCCACGAACGAGTGAAACGCCAGCACGGCCAGCAGCATCAGCGCCAGGCCGCGAATCTCGGCAAGCCAGTCGATCCCCTTGTGGGGCTTGTCGTCGGAAGTGGTCACTGTCGGGGGATCATCCTGGTTGAGGTACATGGGCGGCCGTCAGATCGGCCGGGCCTCGATCACCACGAAGGCCTGGGCCCAGGGGTGATCGTCGGTAAGCGTCAGATGGACCATGGCTTCGTGCCCTGCCGGCGTGATCGCGGCCAGCCGCGCCGCCGCGCCGCCGCTCAGCGCCAGCGTCGGCGCGCCGCTCTTCATGTTGACCACGCCGATGTCCTTCATGAACACCCCGGCCTTGAAACCGGTGCCGACCGCCTTGGAAAAGGCCTCCTTCGCGGCGAACCGCTTGGCATAGGTCCCGGCCCTGGTGAACGGCCGCCGCTCGGCCTTGGCCCGCTCGATATCGGTGAAGACGCGGGCGATGAACCGCTCGCCGAAGCGATCCAGCGAGTTCTGGATCCGCTCGATGTTGCACAGGTCCGAGCCGATGGCGATGATCATGGTACTCCCCTTCGGGTGCGCCCTGGGCATCCGCCAAGGGCTTGCGGTGCCGTTCCCGTCGTGAGCCGGGCCATTATCTCGCCGCGTCCATGATCTCGCGCATCCGCCGCACGCTGACCTCCAGCCCGCAGAAGATCGCCTCGCCAATAAGGTAGTGCCCGATGTTGAGCTCGGCCAGCTGCGGAATGGCCGCGACGGCCGCGACATTCTCATAGGTCAAGCCATGCCCGGCGTGCGGCTCGATCCCGTTGCGCGCCGCCAGCGCCGCCATGTCGGCAATCCGCTTCAGCTCCACGGCGCGCTCTTCCCCTTCGGCATGGGCATATTCGCCGGTGTGCAGCTCCACCACCGGCGCGCGCAGCTTCATCGCCGCCTCGATCTGGCGCGGCTCGGGGGCGATGAACAGGCTGACCCGGATCCCGGCGTCCGACAAGCGCGCGACAATCGGCGCCAGCCGGTTGTGCTGGCCGGCCGCATCCAGCCCGCCCTCGGTCGTGCGCTCCTCGCGCCGCTCGGGCACGATGCAGGCCGCGTGCGGGCGGTGGCGGAGCGCAATCTCGACCATCTCGTCGGTCGCCGCCATCTCGAAGTTCAGCGGCAGGCTGGTCGCGGCCATGATCCGCGTGATGTCCTCGTCGCGGATGTGGCGCCGGTCCTCGCGCAGGTGAGCGGTGATCCCGTCGCCGCCCACCGCGGCCACGATCTCGGCCGCGCGCACCGGATCGGGATGGTCGCCGCCCCGCGCGTTGCGGATCGTGGCGACGTGATCGATGTTGACGCCCAGCCTGAGCTTGCCCGGTACCACGGCCGACTCCTTAATAGTGCCTTGTAAGGCGAGACTCAGGCCCCGGCCCGGCTGCCCGGCTTCACCGCCGGGGTCGCGGCCAGCGCCTCCGGCACCTCGTCGGGCGCATAGGTCGGGAAGTTGAGCGCGATCAGCGCGGTAAACGGCACGCCAAGGTCCACCGATCCGCCCGACCGATCCACCAGCGCGGCGGCGGCGATCACTTCGGCGCCCGCCGCCTCGATCGCCTTGATCGCTTCGCGGCTCGAAAGCCCGGTGGTCACCACGTCCTCGACCATCAGCACCTTGTCGTCCGGCTCCAGCGCGAAGCCGCGGCGCAGCTCGAAGGTGCCGGTCGGCCGCTCGACGAACATCGCGTCGACTCCCAGCGCGCGGCCCATTTCCTGGCCGATGATGACCCCGCCCATCGCCGGGGAGACGACCTTGGTGATCTGCCGGCGCAGGTCGCGGGGGAGGGCGGCCGCCAGCGCGACGGCCAGCCGCCCGGCCCGCTCCGGGTTCATCAGCACGCGCGCGCACTGCAGGTAATGGGCGCTATGGCGGCCGGAAGAGAGCAGGAAATGACCTTCGAGCAAGGCCTTGCTCGCGCGGAACTCGGCAAGGACGTCTTCTTGCTGCATGACGGCGTAAAACTCCTGATGGCACATATGCACTGTGGGGCAGGCGCGCGATTCCGCCGGTTCCCCGGGGGCGGCCGATTTGCAAAATAATCCCCTAGAGGCGCTTGAGGTGCCCCGCAAGCGCGCGTATAGGCCCACCCAAACCAGCCTCCCGGGGGCGAGAGGGGGCCGTTTTGTCAACGCAGGGACTCTCGCCGGATATGGAAAGCGAAAGCGCAACAACGATGAACTTTGGCGAGAACATCGGCCACACGGCCCGTCGCGCGGCATCCGCCGTCGCGGCTTTCGGAGTCGCCCTGGCAGCCCTGCCTCAGGCGGCGCTGGCCCAGGCCGCCACGGCAGCTGCCGAAGCGGCGCCGACCGAGGCGGCCAGCGCGGCCGCCGGCAGCTACGTTCCGATGAAGCCGGTCCCCGGCATCGGCCAGCCGGTTGACGGCGCCATCGGCTTCCAGCAGCAGTTTTCGCCCACCGGGCACTACGCGCTGTGGATGCACGATGCGATCCTGATGCCGGTGATCACCATCATCAGCCTGTTCGTGCTACTTCTGCTGATCATCGTCGCCGCCCGCTTCAACAAGCGGGCCAACCCGGTCGCCTCGCGCACCAGCCACAACACCCTGATCGAAGTCATCTGGACCCTGGTCCCGGTGCTGATCCTGGTCGGCATCGCGATCCCCTCGATCACGCTGCTCGCCCGCCAGTACAAGCCGGCGCCGGACAACGCGCTGACCGTGAAGGCCACCGGCAACCAGTGGTTCTGGACCTACACCTACCCTGACAACGGCGGGCTGGAAGTCATCTCCAACATGCTCCCCGATGATGAGGCGGTGAAGCGTGGTGAACCGGCCAAGCTCGGGGTGGACAACCGCCTGGTCCTGCCGGTCGGCGAACCGATCCGCCTGCAGACCGTCGGCGCCGACGTGATCCACTCGTTCGCCGTGCCCTCGCTGTGGTTCAAGCTCGACGCCGTCCCCGGCCGCGTGAACGAGAAGGTCCTCTTCATCGAGAAGCCGGGCGTCTACTACGGCCAGTGCTCGGAACTGTGCGGCGCCCGCCACGGCTACATGCCGATCGCGATCGAGGCGCTCCCGCGAGACAAGTTCAACGCGTGGGTCCTCTCGCAGGGCGGCAAGCTCGATCACCAGCCCAAGGCTCCGGCTGCTGCCGCGGCTCCCGCCGCTGCCCCGGCTGCCGGCGCCTCGGCTGCTCCGGCTGCCGATGCCTCTGCGGCCGCTCCGGCGTCCACCGAATCCGCGGCGCCCGCCGCCTGAACCCGTTAGAAAAGACAAGGCTCTCTCACCATGGCTACAACCGCTGAGACCTTCCAGGCACACGGCGACGCGCACGACCACGCGCACGACCATGATCACAAGCCGGGCTTCTTCGCCCGCTGGTTCATGTCGACCAACCACAAGGACATCGGCACGCTCTACCTGATCTTCGCGATCTTCGCGGGGGTTATCGGCGGCGCCGTTTCGGGCCTGATGCGGCTCGAGCTTGAACAGCCGGGCATCCAGTACCTGACCATCTGGGCCACCTGGTTCGATGGCAAGCCGGCCGAGATGAACACCGCGCTCCACCTGTGGAACGTGCTGATCACCGCCCACGGCCTGATCATGGTGTTCTTCATGGTCATGCCGGCGATCATCGGCGGCTTCGGCAACTGGTTCGTCCCGTTGATGATCGGCGCGCCGGACATGGCCTTCCCGCGGATGAACAACATCTCCTTCTGGCTGACCGTCGCCGGCTTCTGCTCGCTGATGCTCTCGGCCTTCGTCCCGGGTGACACCACCGGGCTGGGTGCCGGCATCGGCTGGACCGCCTATGCCCCGCTCTCGACCTACGGCTCGAGCGGCCCGGCAACTGACTTCGCGATCTTCTCGCTCCACCTTGCCGGTGCGGGCTCGATCATGGGCGCGATCAACTTCATCACCACCATCTTCAACATGCGCGCGCCGGGCATGACCCTGCACAAGATGCCGCTGTTCGTGTGGTCGGTGCTGGTCACCGCCTTCCTGCTGCTGCTGGCCCTCCCGGTCCTCGCCGCCGCGATCACCATGCTGATTACCGACCGCAACTTCGGCACGACCTTCTTCGATCCGTCGGGCGGTGGCGATCCGATCCTGTACCAGCACCTGTTCTGGTTCTTCGGCCACCCCGAAGTGTACATCATGATCCTGCCGGGCTTCGGCATCATCAGCCAGATCATCTCGACCTTCTCGAAGAAGCCGGTGTTCGGCTACCTCGGCATGGCCTACGCGATGGTCGCGATCGGCGTCGTGGGCTTCATTGTCTGGGCTCACCACATGTACACCACCGGCCTCTCGGTGAACACGAAGATGTACTTCACCGCGGCTACCATGGTCATCGCGGTCCCCACCGGCATCAAGATCTTCTCGTGGATCGCGACGATGTGGGGCGGCAGCCTTGAATTCAAGGCGCCGATGGTCTGGGCGATCGGCTTCATCTTCCTCTTCACCGTCGGCGGCGTGACCGGCGTCGTCCTCTCGAACGGCGGCATCGACGACAACCTGCAGGACACCTACTACGTCGTCGCGCACTTCCACTACGTGCTGTCGCTCGGCGCCGTGACCTCGCTCTTCGCCGGTTTCTACTACTGGTTCCCGAAGATGAGCGGGAAGATGTACTCCGAGTTCCTCGCTCACCTGCACTTCTGGGTGTTCTTCGTCGGCGTGAACCTGATCTTCTTCCCGATGCACTTCCTTGGCTTCCAGGGCATGCCGCGGCGCTATCCGGACTATCCGGCCGCCTTCGAGCACTGGAACTGGGTGGCGACGCTCGGCTACAAGATCATGGCCGTCTCGACCCTGATCTTCTTCATCAACATCCTCTACGCCTTCGTGGCCGGCAAGAAGGCCGCGGGGAACTACTGGGGTGAGCACGCGACCACGCTGGAGTGGACGCTGTCGAGCCCGCCGCCGTTCCACCAGTTCGAGACCCTGCCGGTCATCGACGACGCGGCGCACCACTGATCTTCGCCACCTGATCCCGATCAGGCGCGAAACCGAAGGACCCCGCGGGCAACCGCGGGGTCTTTTCGTTTCCGGTGCCTCTGCCGCCGGAACGTCCGTCGCAGCGCGCTTTCCCTTTGCCGCGCGCCCGCCTATAGGCGCGGCGTGACTCAGCCAGCCCAGACTCTGCCGCTCCCTGCCGAGTGGCGCGATTTCTTCGCGCTGACCAAGCCGCGCGTGATGAGCCTGGTGATCTTCACCGGCCTGTGCGGCCTGCTTGCCGCGCCCGTGCCGATCCATCCCGTGCTCGGCTTCACCGCCATCCTGTGCATAGCGCTGGGCGCCGGCGGGGCCGCCGCGCTCAACCAATGGTGGGAGGCCGATCTCGACGCCGGCATGAAGCGAACGCGCGGACGCCCGCTCCCCGCCGGCCGGATGGACCGCACCAGCGCGCGCGATTTCGGCATCGGCCTCTCGACCGGCTCCGTTCTCGTCATGGGCCTCGCGATCGGCTGGCTTGCCGCCGCGATCCTCGCCGTCTCGATCGTCTACTATGCCGTGATCTACACGATCTGGCTCAAGCCCCGCACCCCGCAGAACATCGTGATCGGCGGGGGGGCAGGGGCCTTCCCGCCGCTGATCGGGTGGGTGGCGGCCACCGGTGATATCACGCTGATGCCGGTCGTGCTCTTCGCGATCATCTTCATGTGGACCCCGCCGCACTTCTGGGCTCTCGCCCTGTTCGTGCAGTCGGACTACGCCAAGGTCGGCATCCCGATGATGCCGGTCGTCGCGGGCGAGGTGTCCACCCGCCGCCAGATCGCGATCTACGCCGCGCTCCTCCTGCCGCTCACCCTTGTGCCATGGTGGATCGGCGGCGCGGGCGTCGTCTACGGGATCGCCGCCGCCGTGCTCTCCACCGTGTTCCTCGCCCTGTCGGTGCGGGTCGGCCTGCGCCGGCGCACCGGCCCGGACGACACGATGGGCCCCGAAAAGCAGCTCTTCGCCTATTCGGTCATCTATCTCTTCGCCCTGTTCGCCGCTCTGGTGGCGGACCGTTGGACCGCCCTCTGAGGGACATGCCATGACCCTGCCGGAAGATTTCAACTCGCCCGAATACCTCGCTCGCCGCAGCCGCGTGATCCGCCAGCGCAATGTCGCGCTCGGCCTGGTGCTCGCCTTTTTCGCCGTGCTGTTCTTTGCCATCACCATCGTGAAGATGAAGATATGATCGTGGCCACCGCTCCCGCCCTCAGGAGCCGCAACCGCCGCGTCGGCGCCTATGCGCTGGCCGGGGCGCTCGCCATGCTCGGCCTCGGCTATGCCTCGGTCCCGCTCTATCGCCTGTTCTGCCAGGTCACCGGCTTCCAGGGCACCACCCAGCGCGTGACCGCCGAAAGGGCCGCCGGGATCAAGGTCAGCCCGGTGACCATCTCGATCCGCTTCGATGCCAACACCGACCGCGACCTGCCGTGGGAGTTCAAGCCCGCGCAGGTGACCCAGACCGTCCACCTCGGCGCCCGCAACCTGGCGATCTACACGGCGAAGAACCTGTCGGACCGGCCGATCACCGGCCGCGCCTCCTACAACGTCTCGCCCGACGATGCCGGGAAGTTCTTCAACAAGATCCAGTGCTTCTGCTTCACCGAGCAGACGCTCCAGCCGGGTCAGGAAGTCCGCATGCCCGTGACCTACTACGTCGATCCGTCGATCCTCGACGATTCGGACGGCAAGGACATCAAGCAGATCACGCTCAGCTACGTCTTCCACGAGGATCGCAGCGTCGTGCCCGCAACACCGTCGAAGCCTCTGGACCGCGCCGACAACGCGCGATAAGGGGCCTCAGAAACATCGTGCCGGCACTCGCGAGCCGGAGACGCCAACAGGGACCAGATCGATCATGGCCGGTACCAAGACCCACGATTATCACATTCTGCCGCCGGACATCGTCCCGCTGCTGACCACCATCGGCGCGCTGACCTTCACCTCGGGCATGGTGCTGTTCATGCACAAGCTGCCCGGCGGGCACGTCGTCCCCTGGGCTGGCCTCGCCATCCTGCTGGCCGGCATGTTCCAGTGGTTCACCAAGATCGTGAACGAAGCCCACGCCGGCGATCACACCCCCGTGGTCCAGCTGCACCAGCGCTACGGCATGATCCTGTTCATCGCCTCCGAAGTCATGTTCTTCGTCGGCTGGTTCTGGGCTTTCTTCGATTTCTCGCTGTTCCCCAGCAAGATCGCGGAAGAGGTGATCGGCGGGCAGTGGCCGCCCAAGGCGATCGAGGCGGTGATCAACGCCTGGGATCTCCCGCTTCTGAACACGCTGATCCTGCTGTGCTCGGGTACGACCGTCACTTGGGCGCACCACGCGCTGATCCACGGCGATCGCGAAGGCCTCAAAAAGGGCCTGTGGCTGACCATCCTGCTCGGCCTGCTGTTCACCTCGATCCAGGCCTACGAGTATATCCACGCCCCCTTTGCCTTCGGCAAGAACACGTATGGCTCGGCCTTCTACATGGCCACGGGCTTCCACGGCTTCCACGTGATCGTCGGCACGATCATGCTGATCGTCTGCCTGAAGCGCGCCTACAACGGCGATTTCACGCCGCGCCAGCACTTCGGCTTCGAAGCCGCCGCCTGGTACTGGCACTTCGTGGACGTGGTGTGGCTGTTCCTGTTCGTCTGCATCTACGTGTGGGGGAACTGGGGCGCGGTAATCGAATAGTGACCGAACCCGTCCAACCGGACACGAAGGGGCAGCCCGGCACCGCCGCGGCTGCCCTTTTCGGTTGCTGTCCTCGCTGCCACGCCCGCACCCTGTTCGCCGGCTGGGCGAAATTCGCCGACCGCTGCCGCGTCTGCGGACTGGACTTCACCGCGTTCAATGTGGGCGACGGGCCGGCCGCCTTCCTGACGCTGGTGATCGGCGCAGTGGTCACCGGCCTTGCCATCTGGCTCCAGCTCGCGGCCGAGCCGCCGTTCTGGGTTCACGTGATCCTCTGGATCCCGCTCACCGCCGCGCTGGTCGTCGGCGGGCTGCGGGGTGCCAAGGCCTGGCTGCTCCAGGCCGAGTACCGGCGCAAGGCCAGCGAGGCAGTGAACGCGGAATGGACCGTCGGGGGCAAGGACTGATTGCCCTCCCGCACATCACTCCACATCCGTTCGTATCGAGCCCCTCGGCTGGCTGCTTGCGGCAGCCGCTCAGGATACCTTCGGCCAATGGCCCCCAGTCGAGCCTTCTCGCGCCAACGTGTCTCGACTTCACTCGACACGAACGGGTAGGTAGCCGCCATGAAGCGCATCCCCATCCTTCCCACGCTGATCGTGCTCATCGCCGTCGGCATCATGATCCGCCTCGGATTCTGGCAGATCGCCCGCCTGCACGAGAAGGAATCGATGCTCGCCCGGTTCGAGGCCGTCGCCGCGGACCGTACCGTGCGCCGCTGGCCTGACGGCGACATGGCGCCCATGGCCTATTCCCGCCTCCGGCTGGACTGCCGCTCGGACGCTCCGGTCAAGGCCGAAGCCGGCCGCAATGCGCAGGAACAGTCCGGTTGGGCGCAGGTTGCCCCCTGCACGACGCCGGAAGGAGGCAAGGCCCGCGTCGTCCTCGGCTGGTCGTCCCGGCCCGATCCGGTCCGGTGGAGCGGCGGCGCCGTCACCGGAATCCTGCTCCCGCGCGACAACGAGGTGATCGTGGTGGCCGATCCCCCGCTCGCCGGCCTCGAGCCCAACGCCAGGCCCGACCCGCGCAACCTGCCCAACAACCACCTGTCCTACGCCGTCCAGTGGTTCGCCTTCGCCGCCATTGCGCTGGTTATCTATGCGCTGGCGCTGAGGAAGCGGTTGATGCCCTGATCCTCCCTACCCGCGGGGAGGGGGACCGCCACCGCAGACAGTGGTGGAGGGGGCTCTCCTCACGCGCAACCTCGCACACTGCCGTCCGGTCCGTCCCTCAGCCGCGAGCGGGAGGATTGCCCTTCGCCCTCGCCAAGGCTAACGGCCCACCCATGGAATACGTCAGCACCCGCGGCTCCGCGCCCGCGCTCGATTTCGCCGGCGCCACGCTCGCCGGCCTCGCCTCCGACGGCGGGCTCTATGTGCCGTCCGAATGGCCCCGCTTCACCGAGGCCGAGATCGCGGCCATGGCCGGGCTGCCCTATGCCGAGCTGGCGCAGAAGATCATGCAGCCCTTCGTCGGCGATTGCCTGACGCCCGAGCGCCTGCTCGAACTGACCCGCGCCGCCTATGGCCGCTTCAGCCACAAGGCCGTGACCCCGTTGGTCCAGCTTGATGAACAGCAGTGGCTGCTCGAGCTGTTCCACGGCCCCACGCTGGCCTTCAAGGACGTCGCGCTCCAGCTGCTCGGCCTGCTGTTCGAGGAATTCCTTGGCCGCTCGGACCGCAACCTCACCATCGTCGGCGCGACCTCGGGCGATACCGGCTCGGCCGCGATCGATGCCGTTGCCGGCCGCGCCAAGATCGACATCTTCATGCTCCACCCGCGCGGCCGCGTCTCCGATGTCCAGCGCCGGCAGATGACCACGGTCCTCGCCCCCAACGTCCACAACATCGCCATCGAGGGCAGTTTCGACGATGCCCAGGCGATGGTGAAGCGGATGTTCAACGATGCCGCGATGACCGATCGCTTCGCCATCGGCGCGGTGAACTCGATCAACTGGGCGCGGCTGATGGCCCAGGTCGTCTACTACTTCGCCGCCGCGCTGCAGTTCGGCGCTCCGGCGCGCAAGGTCGCCTTCTCGGTGCCGACCGGCAACTTCGGCGATGTCTTCGCCGGCTATGTCGCCGCCAGGATGGGCTTGCCGATCGAGCGGCTGATCGTCGCCACCAACGTCAACGACATCCTCCACCGCGCGCTCTCCACCGGGGACTATTCGCAAGGCACCGTCACGCCGACCGCCGCGCCCTCGATGGACATCCAGGTCTCGTCCAACTTCGAGCGCCTGCTGTTCGACGTTGGCGGGCGCGATGGCACGGCGCTCGCCGCCCAGATGAAGGGCTTCGAGGCGACGAAGGCCATGAAGCTCAGCAACGCCCAGCGCGAAGGGGCTGCGGCCCTGTTCACCTCTTGCCGCGCCGACGCCGACGACATGAACCGCGCGATCCGCTGGGCCTTCGTCGAATGCGGCGAAACCATCGATCCGCACACCGCCATCGGCCTCCACGCCGCCCGCGCGGCCGGGATCGACCCCGCGATCCCCGTGGTCACCCTCGCCACCGCCCACCCGGCCAAGTTCACCGACGCGGTCGAACAGGCCACCGGCCTGCGCCCCGTGCTCCCCACCCGTGTGGGCGACCTGTTCGAGCGTGAGGAGCGGCTGACTGCGCTCCCGGGCGACTATGCCGCCGTGGCCGACTATGTCGCCGCCCACGCGGCGCCGAAGGCCTGATGGCCGAACTGGTCCACCAGCCCCGGCTCCTCGTGGGTGAGGGCTGGGCGGACTATGGCCTCCTCGATTCGGGCCACGGCCGCAAGCTGGAGCGCTACGGCCCCTACCGCTTCGTCCGCCCCGAAGGCCAGGCGCTGTGGGCGCCGCGCCTTCCCAGCTGGGACGCGCATGGCGAGTTCGTCCCCGGCTCGGACGAGGACGGCGGCGGCCGCTGGCAATTCCACCAGCCGGTCCCGCGCGAAGGCTGGCCGCTCGCCCGCGGCAAGGTCCGCTTCACCGCCTCCTGCACCCCCTTCCGCCACCTCGGCTTCTTCCCCGACATGGCCCCGGTGTGGGACTGGATGGGCGAAATGCTAAATCCTCCCCGGCACGGGGAGGGGGACCATCCGCAGGATGGTGGAGGGGCACGCGCCGCAGGTCCCGAGGTTGGGAACGCCTCCACCCTCAACCTGTTCGGCTATACCGGCGTCGGCACGCTCTCGCTCTCGGCCCACGGCCCGGTCACTCACGTCGATGCCTCTAAGAAGTCCGTCGCTCAGGCCCGCGCCAATGCGGCGCTCTCGGGCATGGAACAGCGCCCGGTCCGCTGGATCGTCGACGACGCGGCCAGGTTCGCCGCGCGCGAGGTCCGGCGCGGCCGGCGCTACGACGGTATCATCCTCGATCCCCCCAAGTTCGGCCGCGGCCCCGAAGGCGAGGTCTGGCGGCTGGAGGAGCACCTCCCCGGCCTCGTCGCCGACTGCCGCCAGCTGCTCGACGTGGACAGCCGCTTCCTGTTCCTGACGGTCTACGCCGTGCGGATGAGCTCGCTGGCCATAGCCGGCCTCCTGGACGAGGTCTTCGCCGGGCTCCCCGGCCGGATCGAACACGGCGATCTCGCGGTCCGCGAGGAAGGCTCGGGCCGCCTCCTCCCCACCGCGATCTTCGCCCGCTGGGCAAATCCGGGCTAAGGCGCGCAGGCTATGACCGATTCGCTCATCCTCGAAGTGGCAGACCTCGAAGTCGATGTCCTCACCGGCATCTATTCGGAGGAGACCGGCCAGCCCCAGCCGCTGCGCATCGGCATCACCGTGCGGCTGAAGCCGGCGGCCCATTACGACGCCGACACTCCCCTTGCCGCCAGCAAGAACTACATGGACCTGAAGTTCGCCGCGACCGAGGCCCTGCCGCGCGGCGTCCACTTCAAGCTGATCGAGGCCGTGGCCGATCACATCGCCGAAACGCTGTTCGTGCAGGATCCCCGGGTCGAGGCGGTGACAGTCAAGATCGTCAAGCTCGCCATTGCCGAAGCGGGCGAGAAGATCGGGATGACCCTCCACCGGGAGCGGCGCTGAGCCATGCTCCTCGCTGTCGGGCTGCTGCCGTCCGATCCGCCGGCCGCCGCCGCTGCCTTCCATGCCGAGGTCCTGCCCCGCATCCTCGCTGCGCTGGAGGCGGGCGAGCCCTGCCTCACCCTCGCCTTCGAGCCCGCTCCCCACGCCCACGCCGCCTGGCGCCTTGCCGCGGTGCAGACCATCGCCGCAGCCCGGCCGCCCGCGCGCGTCAACGCCGTCGCCGGGCGCGATGCCGCGGTCCTCGCCGCCACCGCCGCCTTCCTCGCCTCCGCCTCCGGCATCACCGGCCAGTACCTGGTCCTTGCAGATGCGCCGCGCGAGGCTTAGATTAACCACCATGAGCCAGCCCACCCCCCTCGTCGATCAATTCGCCCGCAGGATCAGCTACCTGCGCCTTTCGGTGATTGACCGTTGCGACCTGCGCTGCGCCTATTGCATGCCAGAGCGGATGACCTTCCTCCCCAGGGCCGAAGTGCTCACGCTGGAGGAACTGCACCGCCTCGCGCTCGGCTTCATTGCCCGCGGGGTGACGAAGCTGCGCCTCACCGGGGGCGAGCCGCTGGTCCGGCGCGACATGGTGGAACTGGTCCGCGCGCTCGGCCGCAAACTGGGCGCCGATGATGGGGGCGGCCATCTGGAAGAGCTGACCCTCACCACCAATGGCACCCGCCTTGCCGAATTCGCCGAAGACCTGTTTGCCGCCGGCGTGCGCCGCATCAACGTCTCGCTCGATACGCGCGATCGCGACGCCTTCGCTCGCCTCACCCGGCGCGACATGCTGCCGCAGGTGCTCGAAGGGATCGCCGCCGCCCGCGCCGCCGGGCTGAAGGTCAAGCTCAACACCGTCGCGCTGAAGGACGTGAACGAGGGCGAGATTCCCGATCTCATCGCCTGGGCCCATGCGCAGGGCATGGAACTCACCCTGATCGAGGTCATGCCGCTCGGCGAAGTGGCGGAGGACCGGTTCGACCAGTACCTCCCGCTCTCCACCGTGCGCACCGATCTCGAATCCCGCTTCACGCTCACCCCCAGCGCTCACCGCAGCGGCGGCCCGGCGCGCTATTTCGACGTGGCGGAAACCGGCGGCCGGCTCGGTCTCATCACCCCGCTTACCAACAACTTCTGCGATGGTTGCAACCGGGTCCGGGTCACTGCCACGGGCCAGCTGTTCGCCTGCCTCGGCGGGGCCGAGCAGGTGGACCTGCGCGCCGCCCTGCGCAGCGAAAGCCCCGATGAGCGGCTGACCGAGGCACTGGACCTCGCGATGCGGATCAAGCCGGAACGCCACGGCTTCCGGATCGACCGGCCCGGTGCCGCCCCGGCGCTCGCCCGCCACATGTCGATGACTGGCGGCTGATGGCTCGCCTCCTGTTCCTCGGCCGGCTCGAGGATGTTGCCGGGGCCGGTCACCTCGACCTGCCGCTCGCCGCTTCCACCCCGCTCGCCGACCTGCTCGCCATGCTCGACCCGGTCCTTGCCGAAGCCCTGTCCGGTCCGCGCCTGCGGCTCGCCCTCAACGGCGCTCTGGTCAGCCCCGAAGGCCTCGTCGTGGCCGACGGAGACGAACTGGCCTTTCTGCCCCCGGTCAGCGGCGGCTGAACCGTGGCCGACGTCCGCCTCGCGCTCGATCCGTTCACTCCCGCTGCGCTCCTCGAGGAGTTTGGCACGGCTCACGCCGAAGCCGGCGGGATCGTCTCGTTCCTCGGCCAGGTCCGCGCGGGGGAGGGGGTCGACGCGCTCGAATTGCGCCACTTCGCCCCGCTGACCCTGCCCGCCATGGAAGATCTCGCCCGGACCGCCGAATCGCGGTTCGTCCTCGCCGGCCTGCTGGTGGTCCACCGCTCCGGAACGATGGCGCCGGGCGATCCCATCGTCCTCGTCGCCGCCGCCAGCCGTCACCGCCGCGATGCCTTCGCCGCCGCCGATTTCGTGATGGACCACCTGAAGAGCGACGCCTGGTTCTGGAAGCGCGAGCGCGCCAACGGCAGCTGGCGCTGGGTCGAACCGCGCGAACAGGACCACGCCGATCTCGCCCGCTGGGCCACGTAACGCACCTCCTCATTGCGAGGAGCGGAGCGACGAAGCAATCCGGGCGGCCCGGCACAACCTCCGCCCAAACCCGCACCCCACGCAATTTTGAGCCACAGACCGCTCCGTTGATCCTCGTCAACGAATCGCCCGCCGCCCCGGCCTAATCCGAACTCCGAAACAAGGAGTTCGCCGATGTCCCAACATATTACCTCAGCCGAACTGGCCGCCGTCGCCCACGTGGCCGAAGCCCCGGCACAGACGAAGTGCAACCGCACCTTCGAACTGCCCGCCGCGCTCTACGGCCTGACGGTTGCCTGCTATCTCGGCTTCCTCGCGCTGATGAGCGTCCTGTTCATGAACGCGGAGCTGGTCCTGCCGATGGCGGCCTTTGTCATCTCGATCGTCGGCGGCTTTGGGCTTGGCTACAAGTGGGTGGCAATGAAGCCGGGCAACGACAACCCGACGCTGACCCTCGGCCAGTTCTCCAACCGGGGCATCCAGACCCTCTCGGGCCGGCTGACCGCCGCAGAGGCTTCGGCCCAGGTCCTGATCCTGCCGGTGCTGATCCTTGGCTGGGGCGTCGCCATCGCCGTTATCTACGCCGTCGTCGGACACTGACGGCCAGAATTCGGGGCGCCCGTCGCTCAGGGCATCGCTCAGCCGTTCATGCGCCCCGCGAGTTCGGCCAGGACCGCATCTTCATCGGCGACCCATGCGGTCACCTGGTCGCGGACGGCGGCGATGGCTCCCCCATCGCCGCCGTCAATCCGTTTCTGGGCATAGAGCCGGTCCAGCTCGCCCAGCGAAACCATCGCGTCGCTACGAGATGACTCCAGCTCGGCCACGGCGATCGCCGCCACCGACCAGGCCTCGCTGCCCGGTGCCGCGCCGCGGGCCGCCGCGGTCAGCTGGCCGGCCCGGGCCCGCTTTGCCTCGAATCGCCCATGCGCCTCGCGCGCCGCGCTGCCCAGCTCGCGCAGCCGGGCTGCAAGGTCGGCCGAAATCTCCTCTTGCCGCACCATCGTCCCGGCCGCCGGAGCGTCGGGCCGCGCGCTGCCCTCGATTCGCCCGGGCGTCCCGGTCTCCGGTGCGCCGGCCGGGGCGGGCCGCGCCCCCAGTTCGGCCGGGCGCCTCGCCAGCGAGGGGAATTCGCCTTGCGTACCGCAACCGGCTAGCAGGAAAGCTCCGGCCAGGGCGCCTGACAGCGGGAGGAAGGGGGGCTTGGGGTGTCGGGTCATGGCAACCGGCATAAGGCCTCGCGCGCAGGAGCGAAAGCCTGCTTGCCGGGCCACCAACGTGTTGACAGGGAGGGGCCGCTTCGACTAGGGGCGCACCTTCTTCCGGCACCTGCCCGTTCGAGGCGGGGAGTCGGCGCGTCGCCCGCTCCGGTCCGTCCGGTGGTGGCGGGGCGATCGGAACAGACAGATTGGATTGAGCACCATGTTCGCTGTAGTGCGCACGGGCGGCAAGCAATACCGGGTTGCCGCCGGAGACAAGATCGCGGTCGAGAAGCTGGCTGGCGAAGCCGGTGACAAGGTCACGCTGGGTGATGTCCTGCTTGCCGGTGACGGCGGGGAGATCAAGGACGCGGCCGGCGTTGTCGTCTCGGCCGAGATCATCGCCCAGGCGAAGAGCGAGAAGGTGATCGTCTTCAAGAAGCGTCGCCGGCACAACTATCGCCGCCGCAACGGCCACCGCCAGCAGATGACCCTGCTGCGCATCCTCGCCGTTGGTGGCGAGGAAAAGAAGGCCGCCAAGAAGGCGAAGACCGAAGCTGCCCCCGCGGCGGCCGCTGAATAAGATCCGGAGTAGTTCGACATGGCACACAAGAAAGCAGGCGGCTCCTCGCGTAACGGTCGCGATTCGGCTGGCCGTCGCCTTGGCGTGAAGAAGTTCGGCGGTCAGGAAGTGATCGGCGGCAACATCATCATCCGCCAGCGCGGCACCCGCGTCTATCCGGGCGTGAACGTCGGCATGGGCAAGGACCACACCCTCTTCGCTCTGGCTGAAGGGCGCGTGCGCTTCCACGATGGCAAGCTCGGCCGCAAGTACGTGTCGGTCGATGCCATGGCAGAAGCCGCCGAATAAATCGGATGGTCGAAATCGGGCCATCCTGACGGGATGGCCCCGCCGGTCTTCGCAGACCGGCCGTTCGAGGGAGAAGGGCCCGCCCCGTCTCCCTTTTTTCGTGTCTCCCTCTCGTCCAGCCCGCCTGATCGGCCCGGCCTTTTTCCCGGGCGGAGCATCGCGGGCCGCCATACCAATGTCACGCTTCGGGTCTAAGCAGGGCTCACGGGCTGACTCGACGAGGAGAACACCCATGTTCATTCGCAGCGAACGGCTGTTCCTGCGGCCCGGCTGGCCGGAGGACTGGAGCGAACTGCACGGCGAGGTCGCCGACGAAAGGATCGTCCGCAACCTTGCCTCGGCCCCCTGGCCCTACACGGCGGAGGCCGCGCGGGAGTTTGCCGCCCTGCCGCAGGCGCCCCGCCATCCGCACTTCATGATCACCCTGCCCACGGGCGAGGGCAGCCGCCTGATCGGCACGATCGGCCTCACCCCCGCCGAGGATGGCAGCGCCGAGGTCGGCTACTGGATCGCCGAGCGCCAGTGGAACCGGGGCTATGCCACCGAGGCGATCCGCGCCGTCGTCCGGCTGGCGCGCACACTCGGCCATTCCCGGCTCAGCGCCTCGCACTTCGTGGACAACCCGGCCTCTGGCCGCGTCCTGCGCAAGGCGGGGTTCAATCCGACCGGGCAGGTCTGCCCGCGCTACTCGCTGGCCCGTGGCCATGCAGTCGAGGCAGAGGTCCTCGCCCTCGATCTCGGCGCGCCCAGCGCCTGCGACGGCGCCTCGCCCAATTCGATGCGCGCCGCCTGAAGAGGGCTTCTAGTCTTCCCGGGCGAGTGCTTCGGCCAGCCAGGCGGGCAAACGGGCCGGGCTGGCCGCATCCATCCGCACGTGGTCCACGGCAAGGCCCAGCTCGGGATAGGCGGTCCGCCGCCGCTCGGGGTCCGATTGGCCGAGCGGCACCACCAGCAGCCGGCGGTTGACCTTCTGCCGCCAGTTCATCCGCGCCGTGTTCTCCTGCCCGACATAGCAGCCCTTGGTAAAGCTCACCCCGTGCAGCTCGGCGGCGTTGCACTCCAGCCAGAGCGTCTCTCCCTCGCCCAGCTCGGCGCGGCCCTCGGTCACCCCGTGGTGCAGCCGATGGGCGAGCCAGGCCGCGTCCGCGCTCTCGGCATCGTCGGCGTCGGTCGGTGCGACCCACCGCTCGCCCAGCGCGGCAAGGCGCGGGTCGGGCGCGGCGCCGTCGCCGGTGTGGGGGCGCCAGTGGACGGCCAGACCGCCGTCCCGCGCGATCGCAATGTCCCGCCGTAACCGGTAGAGGCTCAGCCGCTTCACCAGCGCGTCCGCCGCATCGGCCTCGCAGTCGATCAGCAGGTCGCGGCCCGATGGCCAGACGATGAAGTCGAACAGCGCCTTGCCCTGCGGCGTCAGCAGCCCGCACCAGACGGGGAGAATGCCGGTCACGTCGCTGGTGACAAGGCCCTGCAGGAAGCCGCTCGCATCCTCCCCCGCGCCGGGGGAGAGACGAATCACGGCGCGGTCGAACAGTCGGGTTGCGGTCATGACATCCTAGCTAATGGCACTCGGGCTGAACCGGTAGGGGAAAGCTGCGGTTCCCGCGCGGCGTGATTTGCCTCGGCCGGGTTCCCGCCTTATCCAGACGCCATGCCCGCCGCCCTCCCGTTCCGCCATGCCGTCGCCGTGCCACTCGCGCTTGCCCTCGCGGCTTGCGGCAGCGCCGCGCCCGAACGCAAGGCGGCCGAGCCCGATCCGGACCCGGCCATCGCCGCGGCCCAGGCCGATCCGCTGATGGTCGATCCAGACCTCTCCCGGCAGAACCCGGCCGGGGACGCCCTTGGCGGAGGAGGCCCCGCCGCCGCGCCCATGCCGCCGCTCGATCGCAGCCCCGAAACGGTAGAGGCAGCCTGGGCCGAGGCGCTGCGCCTTGCCGGCGGCAAGCTCGTCGCCGCGCCGGCTCCAGCCGCGGGGCAGGGGGGCGGGGCAGGGCTTACCCCCGAACGCACCGCCATTGTCGCGCTCGCCCCCGGCAGCTCCGCGCGGGACTGCGCGCGTCGCCTCGGCTATTCGGCGATCTGGGCTGCGCGCCTGCCCGCAGCGCTCCCGGTCTACCCGCGCGGCCACGTGCAGGAGGCCGCGGGGTTGGACGAACCCGCCTGCCGCCTGCGCATCGTCACCTTCGTCAGCCCGGTGCCGCTGGGCGACGTGGTCGATTTCTACTGGACCCGCGCCCGCGCCGCCGGCCTTGCCCCCACGCACCGGATCGGCGGGACCGATCACGTGATCTCCGGCCGGAACGGCCCGGCCGTCTTCGCCGCCTACCTGCGCGAGCGTGACGGCCTCAGCGAGGTCGATCTCGTCACCAGCGGGCTGTAGCGCACGAAAAACCCCGGCCCTGCACAAAGGCGGGGGCCGGGGTCCTTCCCGCAGTGCCTGGTCTGGCGCGGTTACTTCAGCCCGCTCGCGTCGAACTGCGGCAGCTCGGCGGCGATCTTCGCGTTCTTCGCCTGGACGTCGTCGAGGGAGACGATCATGCCCTGCTTGGCGAGCAGCCCACCCTTGCCCCACGACTTGACCCACTCGGCCACATAGTCTTTGAGGCCCGGGATCGCGTCGACATGGGCCTTCTTCACATAGATGAAGAGCGGCCGGGCGCCCGGATAGGTGAAGTTGGAGATCGTCTCATACGACGGCGCGATGCCGCCCATGGTCAGGCCCTTCAGCTTGTCGGCATTGCTCTCGAGGTACGAGAAGCCGAAGATGCCAACGGCTTGGGGGTTGCTGGCCAGCTTCTGGACGATCAGGTTGTAGTTGTCCGAGGTATCGGCATAGGCGCCGTCGGTGCGCAGCTCGCCGCAGATCGCCTCGTGCTTGTCCTTGTCGGTCTTCTTCAGCGCCTTGGTCGCTTCGTCGCTGTCGCAGCCCTTGGCCAGGATCAGCTCCTTCAGCGCGTCACGCGTGCCGGAAATCGTCGCCGGGCCATAGACCTGGATCGGCACGGCGGGCAGCGCCGGGTTCACGTCGGCCCAGGTCTTGGCGGTGTTCGGCTTGCCGAACGGGTTCGCCGCAATCGCCTTGTAGACGTCAACCGGGGTGAGGGCGAAGGTCGGGCCTGACTTGGCGTTGGCAAAGGCAATGCCGTCGATGCCCACCTGGATCTCGGCCACTTCGGTCACGCCGTTTTTCTGGCACGTGGCCCACTCGTCAGCCTTGATCCGGCGCGAGGCGTTGGCGATGTCGGGGAACTGGGTGCCCACGCCGCCGCAGAACAGCTTCATGCCGCCGCCGGTGCCGTTGGTCTCGATGATCGGCGACTTCAGGCTGGGGTTGTCCTTGACCAGTTGGTCGGCCACCGCCTTGGCGAAGGGATAAACGGTCGAGCTGCCGACCGCGCGGATCTGGTCGCGCGAGCCGCCCTGGCCCCCGCTGCAGGCCGCCACAAGGGCGCAGGCCGCCACGGCCCCGCCGAACACTACCACTTTCTTCATCTTCGGGCCTTTCTGCCATCGGTAATGGCGGCCCTGTGCGCCTCATATATGACACGCCCATGACACTCTTTGCGACGAACCGGGGAACCCCTCCCGGCGTGGCATGTTTGAACCGCTGGCGCGGGCAAGTCCGCGCCCATGCGTAAAAGTCGAAGTGTTGCACGGATTTACGATGGCCGGGTGAACGCCCGGCGAACTTGTAACAACCAGAACCCATAACGAAGGGGGAATCCATGAAGAAGACTGCCCTGCTGGCCGCCGCTGGCGTTGCCATCATGCTTGCCGGCTGCTCGAAGAAGGACGCCAACGAGGCGGCCGAGGCCAGCACCGAGGCGGCCAGCGCCGCTGCCGACGCCAACGCCGCCGCCGGCATGGCCGCTTCGGCCGCGTCGGATGCCGCCATGTCGACCGGGGATGCCGCCGCTGCCGCCGGCGATAAGGCCGCCGCTGCCGGCGATGCCGCCGAAAAGGCCGGCGACAAGGCGGAAGACGCTGGCGAAAAGGCCAAGGACGCCGCCAAGTAAGCTTGCGCCGGGGCCGGGCGGAGTGGACCCCGTCCGGCCCTTCCTCCCCGTCCCGTGGAGAGGACGACGCGACGCATGGTGACGGGGCACCGGCAGGATCAATCCGCCCCCTCAGCCTCCCCATCCTCCGCCTCACCATTCCGCCCCGCCAGCACGATCTCGCGAAACCGCGCCAGCTTGGCGTCCAGCGAAGCCCGCACCTCTTCCGGACTGACGTTGACCTCCGCCTCCCACGCCGCGCGCAGCCGCTCGTAGACCGGATCGCCCGGCCCGGGCAGCTCGGTCCCGAACCGCCGGCTCCGCCGCTGCCGCAGCAGGAACACCAGCAGCGCCGTGTCATAGCGCCGCCAGGTCGCCACCACCTCGCCGCCGCGCACCACCGGCCGCTCCTCGCCCGCCAGCGCCCGCTCCAGCGCACAGTCCTCCAGCCGAGCCATCCCGCGGTCGATCGCCGCCTCCCACGCCGCCGAAAACCCTTCCGCCCCCGGCTGGTTGCGCAGCCGGTACAGCGCCTCCAGACTCGCCCCGATCCGCTTCGCCGCCTGCGTCACGATCCCGCTCGCCGCCAGCTCGGCAATGAACGCCCGCTGCCGGTCCGGCGTGATCGAATTGCGCCGCGGCGCCGCGTGCAGATAAGGCGCGAACTCCAGCAACGGATCCCCCGCCTCAGGCAAGGCCCTGCGAAAAGCCACCGCGCTCGTGCGCATTCCCACCCGCCCATTCCGTGCCACACGCAGCTCCTCGGCAAAGGGCGCATTTAACCAAAATGGTTATCTGTAGGAAAGCCCTACGATGTTCGGCTCCCTCGATGGAGGGCGCGAAGCAGGTCGAAGGCCAACGATGCGGAGACTTGGCAGCTTGCTGTCCGATCGCATCTGGAAGGGGGCGAAGAGGGCACGCGGCTCCACTAGAACCGCACCCCGATCATGCTCCCCACGCCAAAGTCCGGCGCACCCTTGCTGAGCCCGGCCGAACCATAGAGCGTGAAGTTCAGCCTCTGCCCGACCGGGGTGCTGAAGGCGCCGAACAGCTCCTGGCTGTCCTGCGAAAACGGGCTCGTCGCCTGCCGGTAATCGTAGCTGGCGATCAGCACCGACCGGCCCAGCATCACGCTGGCCCCGCCCGATGCGGTCCAGGCGTTGTGCAGGTTGATCCCCGGCGCGTCGCCCGGCATCCGGTAGCCGACGTTGACGAAGGGCGTCACGGCCCCCAGCTGCTTGGAAACCTCCGCGCCCAGCGTCACGTCGGTCGCCCCGGTGCCAAGCCCGCGCGAAGCCTTGGCGGTCGGCAGCTTGACCCGGGCCGACAGGTCGAGCCCGAGGCCAAGACGCTCTTCCGGGATCGCCCAGGCCGCGCCCAGCGTCAGATCGCCGAAGCCGCTGCGCACGGTGCGCGGGGCGTTGGGATCGATCACCACCCCGCCGGCGCCGTCGCCGACGATGGCGGAAGAACCGTCGATCCGCAGCCACGGCATGGTCGCCGTCAGGCGAAGCTGCCCGGTCTTGTAGCGCAGGCTCAGCGGCACGACGAGGATCTCGGTGTCGCTCGGCGTACCATAGTCGCCGCGCGAATAGTCGATCCCGGTGGTGGCGGTGAGGCTGCTGTCGCTCGTTCCGGCGGCCTTGTCCGCGCGGTCTTCCGGTCGGTCGTCAGCGCGGGCCGGAACGCTGGCGAGGCACGCCGCGCCCAGAGCGGTGGCTGCAAGGGCCCGGATGAGGTTGACGCTGCTCGCTGCGGTGAAAATGTTCTTCATGCTGTGTTCCCCCATGATGATGGGCCCCGCACCGGCGGGGCCCATTTCGTGTCGTTCGTTACGGGTCGATCATGGCCGTCCCGGCCGATCCTTCACTTGCCCGGGCGGGCGTCGCGGACGGTGTCCTTGATCGACTGGGCAGTGTCGCGCACGGCACCGGCGTTGGTCCGTGCCTCGGTCGCTGCCTGGCGCACCTCGGCCGCGCTGGCGCGCGCCTCGATGCCGATCTGTCGGGCATCGCTGCTCGACTGGCGCGCGTCGGCGGCGGCGGAGCGGGAGTCGCGCAGGTCGGCCACGGCACCGGTGCCGTCCTTGATCGCCGAATTGGCGGCCCTTGCCTCGGCAACGGCCTTGGCATCCGTCGCGGCGGAAACGCTGGCGGCATTGTCGCGGCCCGACACGCCGGCATTCACGCCAACGTTGGCGCGGGTTTCGGCCGATCCGGTCGTGGTGCGGCTGGCGCCAGCCGTGTCCTTGGTATCCTCGGTAGTGGTATCCGTGTCAGTGCCTTTCGGGGCCTTGGGCTTCGTCCGGCTCTCCGCGCGGGCGGCGTTGCGCTCGTGCGCCACGGTCGAAACCTCGCTGCCGATACCCTTCTCGCCGCCGGTCGCGGTGCGCTGGCCCTTGGCCATGGTCGATACCTCTGCCCCGAGCCCGGTGTTCGCCTGGGTGTCGGTGTCGGTCGTGGTCTGGGCCAGCGCGTGGCTGGAGGCGGCCAGGGCAAGGCTTGAGACGATCGGAATGATGACGCGTTTCATACAAGGGTACTCCTCTTTTCCCCGTTTGGATCGGTCCGGCTATGCCCCCATGACCGGACAAACCTGTTGTTATTGCAAGGTTTGCGGGCCGCTGATCCGGCCGCATTCCTGAATTTGAAATGTATGAGAAACGTTTCCGTGCCCGAAACCATTGCAGGCGGGTCCAGTTGTGTGGAGCGGGTGTTGAGCCGATGTTGCGGTTTGCCAGCGGGCACCCTGCGGCCGGGCAGGAGCCGCCTGGGAAGTATGGAGGCCCGGCGCTCCCCCAACTCCCTTGACCCCGCGCCCAAACCCGCCTAAGGGCGCCCACTTCCGCGGAGGCTTGTCCCTCGTGGTATGGAGCTGAACATTGCCGGGGCGTGCCGCACAGCGGCGTAATCCGTCAAAGTAACCCGGCCATTCTTCCGGGTGGAGCGTTTCGGCTCGTGATGCACTGTCCGGCGGGCAAGCCCCGCCGCTGCCGGTGCAACGCGGGTTCCGCATCTCTTCACCACGCAAGCGGCCTAGCCAAGGTGAAGATTTTAATGCCCACTATCAACCAGCTGATCCGCAAGGGTCGCGAGCCGCAGAAGGCCAAGTCCAAGGTTCCGGCCATGGAGCAGAACCCGCAGAAGCGCGGCGTCTGCACCCGCGTCTACACGACCACGCCGAAGAAGCCGAACTCGGCGCTCCGCAAGGTCGCGAAGATCCGCCTGACCAACCAGCGCGAGGTCATCTCCTACATCCCGGGCGAAGGCCACAACCTGCAGGAGCACTCGGTGGTGCTGATCCGCGGCGGCCGTGTGCGCGACCTTCCCGGCGTGCGCTACCACGTGCTGCGCGGCGTGCTTGACACCCAGGGCGTCAAGGACCGCAAGCAGAGCCGCTCGAAGTACGGCGCCAAGCGTCCGAAGTAAGGTTTTAGCGCGGCGCGGCTCTGGCCCGCTCCCCCTCCCGGCCACCCTGCAAGGGTAGCCTCTGGGTGGTTGGGAGGGGGAGCGGGCCGGAGCCGCAAGGACAGGCCGGACGGCCTGTCCGCACTCCGAAGGAGTATACGAAATGTCTCGTCGTCGTCGTCCCGAGAAGCGGGAAATCCTGCCGGATCCGAAGTTCAACGATCAGATCCTGTCGAAGTTCATGAACAACCTGATGCTCGACGGTAAGAAGTCCGTCGCGGAATCGATCGTCTACGGTGCGCTGGATACCATGCAGGCCCGTGCCAAGGCCGATCCGATCCAGCTGTTCCACGATGCGCTGAACAACGTGAAGCCGCAGATCGAGGTCCGTTCGCGCCGCGTCGGCGGTGCGACCTACCAGGTCCCCGTCGAGGTCCGTCCCGAGCGTGCCCAGGCCCTCGCCATCCGCTGGCTGATCTCGGCCGCGCGCAACCGTTCGGAAACGACTATGTCGGCCCGTCTTTCGTCCGAACTGCTCGACGCGGCGAACAACCGCGGCAACGCGGTGAAGAAGCGCGAAGACACCCACCGCATGGCCGACGCAAACCGCGCGTTCAGCCACTACCGCTGGTAACGGCGGCAGGCTTCCGCTCCCCCTAAGCCTGGCGAAGGGGGAGGGCGGTCTTCAAACGGTCACACTGATCCCCATATGGGCGGAAGGCCGCAGCGCGGCACCTCCCATTACCCCAAGGAACCTCCCATGGCCCGCAGCCATCCGCTCGAAAAGTACCGTAATTTCGGTATCATGGCGCACATCGACGCCGGCAAGACCACGACGACCGAGCGCATCCTCTACTACACCGGCAAGTCCTACAAGATCGGCGAAGTGCACGATGGTGCCGCGACCATGGACTGGATGGAGCAGGAGCAGGAGCGTGGTATCACGATTACTTCGGCCGCGACGACCTGTTTCTGGAACGACCACCGGCTGAACATCATTGATACTCCGGGCCACGTTGACTTTACTATCGAAGTCGAACGTTCGCTGCGCGTCCTCGACGGCGCCGTCGCCGCCTTCGACGGCGTGGCCGGCGTGGAGCCGCAGTCCGAGACCGTGTGGCGGCAGGCTGACAAGTACAACGTGCCGCGCATGTGCTTCATCAACAAGCTCGACCGCACCGGCGCGAACTTCAAGTACTGCGTCCAGACCATCATCGACCGCCTCGGTGCGACCCCCGCGGTGCTCTATCTCCCCATCGGCGCGGAGAGCGACTTCAAGGGCCTCGTCGACCTCGTCGAGCAGCGCGCGATCATCTGGAAGGACGAATCGCTCGGCGCCGAGTTCTCCTACGAAGAGATCCCGGCCGACATGGCCGATGAAGCCGCCGAATACCGCAACAAGCTGGTCGAACTCGCCGTCGAACAGGATGACGAGGCGATGGAAGCATACCTCGAGGGCAACGAGCCCGACGTGGCGACGCTGAAGAAGCTGATCCGCAAGGGTACGCTCGGCCAGGCCTTCGTCCCGGTGCTGTGCGGCTCGGCGTTCAAGAACAAGGGCGTCCAGCCCCTGCTCGACGCGGTCGTGGACTATCTGCCCTCGCCGCTCGACATTCCCGACGTCCAGGGCATCAATCCCGACACCGACGAGCCGGACAGCCGTCCGACCGCCGACGACGCGCCGTTCTCGGCGCTGGCGTTCAAGATCATGAACGACCCCTTCGTCGGCTCGCTGACCTTCACCCGCATTTACTCGGGTACGCTCGTCAAGGGCTCGTACCTGAACTCGGTGAAGGACAAGAAGGAGAAGGTCGGCCGCATGTTGCTGATGCACTCCAACAACCGTGAGGACATCGATGCCGCCTATGCAGGCGACATCGTGGCGATCGCCGGTCTGAAGGAAACCACCACCGGCGACACGCTGTGCTCGGAAAAGCACCCGATCATCCTGGAGCGCATGGAATTCCCCGAGCCCGTCATCGAGCTCTCGGTGGAACCCAAGACCAAGGCCGACCAGGAGAAGATGGGCATCGCCCTCAATCGTCTCTCGGCCGAGGATCCCAGCTTCCGCGTCTCGACCGACCACGAATCGGGCCAGACCATCATCAAGGGCATGGGCGAACTTCACCTTGAAATCCTCGTCGACCGCATGAAGCGCGAGTTCAAGGTGGAAGCCAACGTCGGTGCGCCGCAGGTGGCTTACCGCGAATACCTCGCCAAGCCGATCGACCTTGATCACACGCACAAGAAGCAGTCGGGCGGCACCGGCCAGTTCGGCCGCGTGAAGGTCAAGGTTACCCCGGGTGAGCGCGGTTCGGGCTTCGTCTTCAAGGACGAGATCAAGGGCGGCAACATTCCGAAGGAATACATCCCGGCGATCGAAAAGGGCTTCCGTGAAACGGCGGCCACCGGCTCGCTGATCGGCTTCCCGATCATCGACTTCGAAGTGCTGCTCTACGACGGCGCCTATCACGACGTCGACTCTTCGGCCCTGGCCTTCGAAATCTGTGCTCGCGGCGCCATGCGCGAAGCGGCCCAGAAGTCGGGGATCAAGCTGCTCGAGCCGATCATGAAGGTCGAGGTCGTCACGCCCGAGGAATACCTCGGCGACGTGATCGGCGACATCAACTCGCGGCGTGGCCAGATTCAGGGCACCGACAGCCGGGGCAATGCCCAGGCCGTTACCGCCATGGTCCCGCTCGCCAACATGTTCGGCTACGTGAACCAGCTGCGCTCGTTCACCCAGGGCCGCGCGAACTACTCCATGTTCTTTGATCACTACGACGAGGTCCCGGCGAACGTCGCGACCGAGCTCAAGGCGAAGCTTGCATAAGAACACGGATGGCATTAGGGGCGGCGCCTGATTCAGCGGGTGCCGTCTTTTCCCGCAGTATCTGCACACTTGAGAAAAGAAGGTTTGAGCAATGGCTAAGGCTAAGTTTGAGCGGACCAAGCCGCACTGCAACATCGGCACCATCGGTCACGTCGACCACGGCAAGACCACGCTGACGGCCGCGATCACCAAGGTGCTCGCCGAGACCGGCGGCGCTGAATTCACCGACTACGCGAACATCGACAAGGCTCCGGAAGAGCGCGAGCGCGGCATCACCATCTCGACCGCCCACGTCGAGTACGAGACCGCCAACCGCCACTACGCCCACGTCGACTGCCCGGGTCACGCGGACTACGTGAAGAACATGATCACCGGTGCTGCGCAGATGGACGGCGCCATCCTGGTCGTGAACGCCGCTGACGGCCCGATGCCGCAGACCCGCGAGCACATCCTGCTCGCCCGCCAGGTCGGCGTGCCCGCCCTCGTTGTCTACATGAACAAGGTCGACCAGGTCGACGATCCGGAAATCCTCGAGCTCGTCGAACTCGAAATCCGCGAGCTGCTCAGCTCTTATGGTTTCGACGGCGATTCGATCCCGGTGATCCCGGGTTCGGCGCTCGCTGCCCTCGAAGGTCGCGACGACTCGATCGGCAAGGACTCGATCAACGCCCTGATGGCTGCCGTGGACGAATTCATCCCGCAGCCGCCGCGCCCGACCGACAAGCCGTTCCTGATGCCCGTCGAAGACGTGTTCTCGATCTCGGGTCGTGGCACCGTGGTGACCGGCCGCGTCGAGACCGGCATCATCAAGGTGGGTGAGGAAGTCGAGATCGTGGGCCTCAAGGACACCCAGAAGACCACCGTCACCGGCGTCGAAATGTTCCGCAAGCTGCTCGACCAGGGCGAAGCCGGCGATAACATCGGTGCGCTGGTTCGCGGCGTGAAGCGTGAAGACGTGGAGCGTGGCCAGGTCCTCTGCAAGCCCGGTTCGGTCAAGCCGCACACCGAGTTCTCGGCCGAAGTCTACGTGCTGTCGAAGGACGAAGGTGGCCGTCACACGCCGTTCTTCGCCAACTATCGCCCGCAGTTCTACTTCCGCACCACCGACGTGACCGGCGAAGTCGTCCTCCCCGAGGGCACCGAGATGGTCATGCCGGGCGACAACATTGCCCTGTCGGTCAAGCTGATCGCGCCGATCGCCATGGACGAGGGTCTCCGCTTCGCTATCCGCGAGGGCGGCCGGACCGTCGGTTCGGGGGTTGTCAGCAAGATCACCAAGTAATATAGGCCGCGCACCGCCGGGAGATTCGCTCTAGTCGAGCGATCGTCCGGCGGTCCGGTTTTCTCGATCGCTCCGCTCTCCTGCCGAGATGGAAGAGGGTGGAACGGTCGGTTTTGTTTTTTGCTCTTTCTCATCGGTAGTGGACATGGAAGCTCAGAATATCCGCATTCGCCTCAAGGCCTTCGATCATCGCGTGCTCGATCAGGCGACCGGCGAGATTGCGGACACCGCGCGCCGCACTGGTGCGCTCATCCGCGGCCCCATTCCCCTCCCGACGAGAATCGAAAAGTTCTGCGTCAACCGCGGCCCGCACATCGACAAGAAGTCGCGTGAGCAGTTCGAGGTCCGCACCTACAAGCGGCTGCTGGACATCGTTCAGCCCAACGCCGCGACCGTCGACGCGCTGATGAAGCTGGACCTGGCTGCCGGCGTGAACGTCGAGATCAAGCTCGCCTGAGCGAGCACCCTGCCGGCTCCTGCTCAAGCGGGATCTGCGGGCGGCCTGACCGGGCCTGAAACGGTCAGACATTCGAGCCTTCGGCTCACATCCTTCCGGCTTCGGCCGGTCTGCGGGATTTTCCCGCAGGGACATAGGGATACCTCCGGATCGATCCCCAGTGGTCACGTGATCCGGGCAAGCGTCCCCCGTCTCGCCACCGCGAGCCCTTGCGGCAAATGGTGGCACCTGGCCCGGACGGGGCATGCTTCACATTCTGGGCCAGACGGGTTCGCTTGGCAGCTTTCGTGGCTGCGATGTGGGCCCACAAGCCCCTGGGGATGGTCCCCTTGGGCCTCTGTAAGGAGAACGGATCATGCGCACTGGCGTGATCGCGAAGAAGGTGGGGATGACCCGCCTGTTCCAGGAAGACGGACGGCATGTGCCGGTCACCGTTCTTGCGCTGGAGGATTGTCAGGTGGTTTCGGTCCGCACGGCCGAGCGTGACGGCTACGTTGCGCTCCAGGTCGGTTCCGGCGAAGCCAAGCAGAAGAACGTCGCCAAGCCGCAGCGCGAGCACTTCGCCAAGGCGCAGGTGCCGCTGAAGGCGCAGGTCGCCGAGTTCCGCGTGGCTGACGATGCCGTGCTGGACGTCGGCTCGACGATCGCTGCCTCCCACTTCGTTGCCGGCCAGCTGGTCGACATCACCGGCCAGACCCAGGGTAAGGGCTTTGCCGGTGCGATGAAGCGCTGGGGCTTCGGCGGTATGCGCGCCACCCACGGCGTTTCGATCACCCACCGTGCCCACGGTTCGACCGGTAACCGCCAGGATCCAGGTCGCGTGTTCAAGAACAAGAAGATGGCCGGCCACATGGGCGACCGTCAGCGCACCCAGCAGAACCTCGAGATCGTCCGCACCGACGACGAGCGCGGCCTGATCTTCGTCAAGGGCTCGGTCCCGGGCTCGAAGAACGCCTGGCTGCTCGTGCGCGATGCCGTGAAGGTCTCGCGTCACGCCGAGGCGCCCTATCCCGCCGGCCTGAAGCAGGCTGCCAACAGCAACGATTCGGCCGCCGCCGATACGCCCGCGGACACCGCGGCGCCCGAGGCGACCGAAGGCTCCACTGCGAACGGGGAGGGCTAAGTCGTGAAGGTCAAGCTCATCAATCTTGATGGTTCGGCCGCCAAGGGCGACATCGAACTGTCCGATGCCGTGTTCGGCATCGAGCCGCGTGCCGACATCCTGCACCGCGTTGTCACCTGGCAGCTCGAGAATCGCCGCGGCATCGCCCGCAAGGCGCGTGAGCGTTCGGACGTGGCCCGCACCGGCAAGAAGTTCGGTCGCCAGAAGGGTGGCGGCACGGCCCGTCACGGTGACCGCAAGGCGCCGATCTTCATCGGCGGCGGCAAGGCGCACGGTCCGCGCGTTCGCGAGTTCGACATCTCGCTGAACAAGAAGGTCCGCGCGCTGGGCCTGAAGATGGCCCTGTCGACCAAGGCCCAGTCGGGTCTGGTCGTCGTCGAGAACCTCGACGTGGACGGCAAGACCAAGGCGCTTGCCGGCCAGCTCGCCAAGGCGGGCTTCGGCAAGAAGGTGCTCGTCATCGACGGTGACGCGGTGAACGACAACTTCGCCAAGGCCGCGCGCAACCTGATCGGGATCAACGTCCTGCCGGCCGTCGGCGCCAACGTCTACGACATCCTGAAGCATGATACGCTGGTGCTGACGCGCGCCGCGGTCGAAAAGCTGGAGGCGCGTTTCAATGGCTAAGCAGGCGATCGATACGCGTCACTACGACGTGATCGTGGCTCCCCACATCACGGAAAAGTCGACGCTCCTTTCTGAGCACAACGCGGTTGTCTTCAAGGTCGCCGAAAAGGCCACCAAGCCGGAGATCAAGGCCGCGGTGGAAGCGCTGTTCGACGTCAAGGTCGTCGGCGTCAACACGCTCACCCAGAAGGGCAAGACCAAGCGCTGGAAGGGCAAGGCCTACAAGCGTTCGGACGTCAAGAAGGCAATCGTGACCCTGGCCGCTGGCCAGTCGATCGACGTGACCAGCGGGATCTGAGGCGCGAACAATGGCACTCAAGAACTACAACCCGACCAGCCCGGCCCGTCGTGGCCTGATCCTGGTCGACAAGTCCGCCCTGTGGAAGGGCAAGCCGGTGAAGGCGCTTACCGAAGGCAAGCGCAAGACTGGCGGCCGCAACAACAAGGGCCATGTGACCTCGCGCGGGATCGCCGGCGGTCACAAGCAGAAGTACCGCTACATCGACTTCAAGCGTCGCAAGTGGGACATGCCGGCCACGGTCGAACGTCTCGAATACGACCCAAACCGCACGGCGTTCATCGCCCTCGTCAAGTACGAGGACGGCGAGCTGGCCTACATCCTGGCCCCGCAGCGCCTCGCTGCCGGCGACCAGGTGGTTGCGGGCGAGAAGACCGACGTTAAGCCGGGCAACGCGATGCTCCTGTCGCAGATGCCGGTCGGGACCATCGTCCACAACGTGGAGATGAAGCCGGGCAAGGGCGGCCAGATCGCCCGTTCGGCCGGGACTTACGTTCAGGTCGTCGGTCGCGACCGCGGCATGGTCATCGTTCGCCTGAACTCGGGCGAGCAGCGCTATGTGCGCGGCGATTGCATGGGTACCGTTGGCGCGGTTTCGAACCCCGACAACCAGAACCAGAACCTGGCGAAGGCTGGTCGCAACCGCTGGCTGGGCAAGCGTCCGCTGACCCGCGGCGTCGCCAAGAACCCGGTCGACCACCCGCACGGCGGTGGTGAGGGCCGGACCTCGGGCGGCCGTCACCCGGTCACTCCGTGGGGCAAGCCGACCAAGGGCGCCCGGACCCGCCACAACAAGCGTACCGACGGCATGATCATCCGTTCGCGCCACGCGAAGAAGAAGAGGTAAGCGACCATGGCACGTTCCGTCTGGAAGGGTCCGTTCGTCGACCTGCACCTGCTGAAGAAGGCCGAAGTCGCGCAGGACGCCGGTTCGCGCGCTGGTCCGATCAAGACCTGGTCGCGTCGTTCGACGATCCTGCCGCAGTTCGTCGGCCTGACGTTCAACGTCTACAACGGCCAGAAGTTCATCCCCGTCTCCGTCAACGAGGAGATGGTCGGCCATAAGCTTGGCGAGTTCGCGCCCACGCGCAACTTCCCCGGCCACGCCGCTGACAAGAAGGGCAAGCGCTAATGGGCAAGGAAAAGTCCCCCCGTCGCGTTGGCGACAAGGAAGCGCTGTCGGTCGGCACGCAGATCCGTGGCTCGGCGCAGAAGCTGAACCTCGTCGCGGGCCTGATTCGCGGCAAGAAGGCTGAGGATGCCATGAACATCCTGGCTTTCTCGAAGAAGGCCATGGCCGTGGACGCCCGCAAGGTGCTCGCCTCGGCGATCGCCAATGCCGAGAACAACCACAACCTCGACGTCGACGCGCTCGTCGTGGCCGAGGCTTCGGTTGGCAAGTCCATCACCATGAAGCGGTTCCACACCCGTGGCCGCGGCAAGTCCACGCGCATCCTCAAGCCGTTTTCGCGGCTGCGGATCGTCGTCCGTGAAGTCGAGGAGGCCTGATCCATGGGTCACAAGACCAATCCCGTAGGCCTGCGCCTCCAGATCAACCGGACCTGGGACAGCCGCTGGTACGCCGAGGGCAAGAGCTACGGCAAGCTGCTCGCCGAGGATCTCAAGATCCGTAAGTTCATCATCGAGACCCTGCCGCAGGCAGCGATCTCGAAGGTGGTGATCGAGCGTCCGGCCAAGCTGTGCCGCGTGTCGATCTATGCCGCCCGTCCGGGCGTCATCATCGGCAAGAAGGGCTCCGACATCGAGAAGCTGCGCTCGCAGCTCGCGAAGATGACCGACAGCGACGTCAAGCTGAACATCGTCGAAATCCGCAAGCCGGAAGTCGATGCCAAGCTCGTCGCCCAGGGCATTGCCGACCAGCTGATCCGCCGCATTGCGTTCCGTCGCGCCATGAAGCGCGCGATGCAGTCGGCGATGCGGCTTGGTGCCGAAGGCATCAAGGTCGTCTGCGGTGGCCGTCTCGGCGGCGCCGAGATCGCCCGCGTCGAGCAGTATCGCGAGGGCCGCGTTCCCCTGCACACGCTGCGGGCTCACATTGACTATGCCGAAGCCGAGGCGCTGACCACCTACGGTGTGATCGGGATCAAGGTGTGGGTGTTCAAGGGCGAAATCCTTGGTCACGATCCGATGGCGCAAGAACGCCTGACGTTGGAAGCCCAGACCTCCGGCGTGCGCCCCGCGCGCGACGACCGGCGGAACTGAGGCAGGGAACTGAACCATGCTGCAACCGAAAAAGACCAAGTTCCGCAAGACGTTCAAGGGCCGCATCCATGGCGTCGCCAAGGGTGGTTCGGACCTGAACTTCGGCTCCTATGGCCTGAAGGCTCTTGAGCCGGAGCGGATCACCGCCCGCCAGATCGAAGCGGCCCGCCGCGCGATCACCCGCCACATCAAGCGCCAGGGCCGCCTCTGGATCCGCGTCTTCCCGGACGTGCCGGTCTCGAAGAAGCCCGCGGAAGTCCGCCAGGGCAAGGGCAAGGGCTCGATCGAATACTGGGCAGCGCGCGTGAAGCCGGGCCGGATCCTGTTCGAGCTCGACGGCGTTGCCGGGCCGCTCGCCGCGGAGGCCTTCAGCCGCGCCGCGATGAAGCTGCCGATCAAGACCAAGGTCGTCGCCCGCCTCGGCGACACCTCGCACCTCGGAGGCGAATGATGGCCAAGACATCCGATCTTCGCGCCAAGACCGACGACCAGCTGACCGCTGATCTCGCCGATCTGAAGAAGGAGGCCTTCAACCTCCGCTTCCAGGCTGCGACCAACCAGCTGGAACGTCCGGCGCGCATCAAGGAAGTGCGCCGCGACATCGCCCGCATCAAGACGCTGCAGACTGAGCGTTCTCAGTCCGCCAAGGCGTAAGGAGCCAACGATGCCCAAGCGTATTCTCATCGGGACCATCGTCTCCGACAAGACCGACAAGACCGTGGTCGTGAAGGTCGAGCGCAAGGTGAAGCACCCCCTCTACGGGAAGATCATCCGCCGCTCGAAGAAGTATCACGCCCACGACGAGGACAACGCCTTCCACACCGGCGAAGTCGTCCGCATCGAGGAAACCGCTCCCTATTCCAAGTTGAAGACCTGGAAGGTGATCGAGCGGGTTCAGGCGGGCAAGACCGCCGCTCTCGAAGCCGAAGTCTGAGGCTCTAGCGATTTTGGAACTGCCGGACTCGTTCCGGCAAGCCACTGAGAAGGAACCGGATCAATGATCCAGATGCAATCCAATCTCGACGTCGCGGATAACAGCGGCGCGAAGCGCGTCCAGTGCATCAAGGTGCTGGGCGGGTCGAAGCGCCGCGTGGCCGGCGTCGGCGACATCATCGTGGTGTCGATCAAGGAAGCCCAGCCGCGCGCTCGCGTGAAGAAGGGCGACGTGCACCGCGCGGTCATCGTGCGCACCAAGAAGGACGTTCGCCGTCCCGACGGTAGCGTGATCCGTTTCGACAGCAACGCCGCCGTGCTCGTCGGCAAGAACGAAGAGCCGATCGGCACCCGCATCTTCGGCCCCGTGGTTCGCGAACTGCGCGCCAAGGGCTTCATGAAGATCATCTCGCTCGCGCCGGAGGTGCTGTGATGGCTACCGCCAAGATCAAGAAGGGCGACAACGTCGTCGTTCGCTCTGGCAAGGACAAGGGCCGCACCGGCACCGTCCTCCAGGTCCTGCCGAAGGATGGCAAGGTCGTCGTCTCGGGCGTCAACGTGGCTGCCCGTCACCGCAAGCCGAGCCAGCTGAACCCGCAGGGCGGGATCGACCGCCGCGAGGCGCCGATGGCGATCTCGAAGGTCGCGGTTGCCGACAAGGACGGCAAGCCGACCCGCGTTCGCTTCGAAGTCAAGGACGGCAAGAAGGTCCGCGTGGCCGTGAAGTCCGGGGAGACGATCGATGGCTGACAAGTACACGCCGCGCCTGAAGGCCAAGTTCGACGCCGAGATCGCCGCCGCGATGCAGGCCAAGTTCGGCTACAAGAACGCGATGGAAATCCCGAAGCTCGAGAAGATCACGCTCAACATGGGCGTTGGCGAAGCGAGCCAGGACAAGAAGAAGGTCCAGACGGCGGCCGAGGAAATGGAGCGCATTGCCGGCCAGAAGCCGGTGATCACCAAGGCCAAGAAGTCGATCGCCCAGTTCAAGCTGCGCGAAGGCATGCCGATCGGCTGCAAGGTCACCCTGCGCCGTGAACGCATGTACGAGTTCCTCGACCGCCTGGTCACCATCGCGATGCCCCGCATCCGCGACTTCCGCGGGCTCAACCCGAAGTCGTTCGACGGTCGCGGCAACTACGCGATGGGTCTGAAGGAGCAGATCATCTTCCCGGAGATCAGCTACGATCAGATCGAGAAGGTGCGCGGGATGGACATCATCGTCACCACCACCGCCAAGACCGACGAGGAAGCGCGTGAGTTGCTCCGTCTGTTCGGTTTCCCGTTCCCGGCGGAAGCCGAAGCCCAGCAGGCTGCGTAAGTTTCAGGAAGAGAGCTTAAGTCCATGGCGAAACTGAGTTCGATCAACAAGAACGAGCGGCGCAAGAAGCTCGTTGCAAAGTATGCGGCCAAGTACGCTGCGCTGAAGGCCACGGCCAACGATGAGTCGCTCGACGAGACCGAGCGCCTCATGGCCCGCCTCAAGCTGGCTGAACTGCCGCGCAACGCGAACCCCACCCGGGTTCGCAACCGCTGCGAAACCACCGGCCGCCCGCGCGGCTACTATCGCAAGTTCGGCCTGTGCCGCGTTGAGCTGCGTGATCTTGCCAACAAGGGCATGATCCCCGGCGTGACCAAGTCGAGCTGGTAAGGGGTATTTCAGGATGGCAATGACCGATCCCCTGGGTGACATGCTCACCCGTATCCGCAACGGCCAGCAGGCGAAGAAGGACTCGGTCCTTTCGCCGGCTTCGAAGCTGCGCGCCCGCGTGCTCGAAGTGCTGCAGCGCGAAGGCTACATCCGCGGCTATTCGGAGGACGCCACCGGCGCCCATCCGCAGCTGCGCATCGAGCTGAAGTATTTCGAAGGCGAGCCGGCGATCAAGCACGTCGCGCGCGTCTCGAAGCCCGGCCGCCGCGTCTACTCCGGTTCCAAGGAACTGCCGGTGGTCCGCAACGGCCTTGGCATCACCATCGTCTCGACGCCCCGCGGCGTGCTCTCGGATGCCGAGGCCCGCGCCCAGAACGTCGGCGGCGAAGTGCTGGCGGAGGTGTTCTGATGAGCCGCATCGGTAAAGTTCCGGTGGCGATCCCCGGCGGAGTTTCCGCCGCCATCGCCGACGGTGTGCTCACCGTGAAGGGCCCCAAGGGCACGCTCACGCTGAGCATGCGCGACGAGATCAGCTATGTTGTCGAGGATGGCCGCATCCTGGTGCGTCCGGCCAACGACAGCAAGGCCGCCCGCGCGTTCTGGGGCATGCAGCGCACGCTGGTCTCGAACCTGGTCACCGGCGTGACCGAGGGTTACACCAAGGTGCTCGAGATCACCGGCGTCGGCTATCGTGCCAATGCCCAGGGCCGCAACCTGAAGCTGCAGCTCGGCTACAGCCATGACGTCGACTTCCCGGTGCCGGAAGGCATCGAGATCAAGACCCCGGACAACACCACGGTGGAGATCTCGGGCATCGACAAGCAGAAGGTCGGCCAGGTCGCCGCCGAGATCCGTCGCTGGCGCAAGCCCGAGCCCTACAAGGGCAAGGGCATCAAGTACCGCGGCGAGTACATCTTCCGCAAGGAAGGGAAGAAGAAGTAATGGCCAAGCTTTCACTCTTCGACCGCCGTCGCCGGCGGGTCCGCACTGCCCTCAAGGCGCGCGCCGGTGGCCGTCCGCGGCTGTCGGTCCACCGCTCGGGCCGTCACATCTACGCGCAGATCATCGACGATGCGGAAGGCAAGACCATTGTCGCCGCTTCGACGCTGGTGAAGGGTTCCAAGGGCCCGGGCGCGACCTGCGAAGCTGCCGCCCAGGTCGGCAAGTCGCTGGCCGAGGCCGCCAAGGCCAAGGGCGTGACCGCTGTCGTGTTCGATCGCGGCGGCTTCCTCTTCCATGGCCGCGTCAAGGCGCTGGCCGACGCCGCGCGTGAAGGCGGGCTGGAGTTCTGACGATGGCTGACGAAACCAACATTGAAGGCGGCCTGGCTGCCAATGGCGCCGCCGAAGCCGCCGCTCCGGCGGGCGAGCAGCGCGAAGGTCGCGGCCGTGGCCGTGGCCGCGGTGGCAACGACCGTGGCGGCAACGATCGCGGGGGGCGCGGCCGCCGTGACGATCGTCGTGGCCGTGGCGGCGACGAGGAAGGTGGCGAGGAGCTGATCGAAAAGCTCGTCCACATCAACCGCGTCTCCAAGACCGTTAAGGGCGGCAAGCGCTTCGGCTTCGCTGCGCTGGTCGTGGTCGGCGACGGCAAGGGCCGCGTGGGCTTCGGCCACGGCAAGGCCCGCGAAGTGCCGGAAGCGATCACGAAGGCGACCGCTTCGGCCAAGAAGAAGATGATCCGCGTCTCGCTGAAGGAAGGCCGCACCCTGCACCATGACGGCAAGGGCCGGTTCGGTGCGGGCAAGGTCAACGTCCGTTCGGCGCCGGCCGGTACCGGCATCATCGCCGGTGGTCCGATGCGCGCCGTGTTCGAGAGCCTCGGCGTTGCCGACGTGGTGACCAAGTCGGTCGGCACCTCGAACCCCTACAACATGATCCGCGCCACCTTCGACGCGCTGACCGACCAGACTTCGCCGAAGTCGGTGGCCCAGCGTCGTGGCAAGAAGGTGGCCGACCTGCTCGGTCGTGGCGGTGCCAGCGCGGTCGAGGCGGAAGCCGCGGCCGAAGCGATCACGGAGTAATCTGAGATGGCGACTATCAAGATCAAGCAGATCGGCTCGCCGATCCGCCGCCCGGAAAGCCAGAAGAAGATCCTCGTGGGTCTCGGTCTGGGCAAAATGCACCGCGTGGTCGAGGTGGAAGACACCCCGGAAGTGCGCGGCGCCATCGCCAAGCTTCCGCACATGGTGGCCGTGGTCGACTGACCCGTTGCCTTGCGGTAATTCGAAGCGGCCCCGGGAAACCGGGGCCGTTTTCGTTTGTCCGCCGGTCGAATGTCTACTCGCGGCAATCGCCCCACACCTGAAGATCGTCGTAAAGCAGCCAGTCTTCGACATGGCGGGTGAGGATCAGCCGGCAGTTCCCGCGCACATAGCCCTGAACCATCGCCCAGGTCTCCGGAATGGCCGGGCCGTTGCGCACCGCCACCGGCACGACCACGGCGCCCGGCCGGGCGGCGATCAGCCGGGCCATCTCCGGCACGGTTCGGATGTGGCTGACGTCGCGCTCGCTCGTCTGGCTGAGATGGGTCTCGAAGGCGAGGGGAGTGGGGATCGGATTGTCGCTCAGGTGATAGAGCTGGGCTGGCCCCGCATAGACCAGCAGGCCGTGGCCGCCATCGTGCGCGCGGATTGCCGCGGCCATTTCGGCAAAGACCGCCTGCGATCGCTCGGCCTGTCCCGGCCGGAATGGAGATTCGGCCTTGAGGCCCAGTCCCGCGACCACCAGTGCGGCCACCAGCCCGATCAACCCGCGCCCCAGCAGGGGTGCGGCGGCGAGACACAGCACGACCAGCAGCGGCAGGGCATAGTGCGGGTAGAAGTTGGGGATCGCGAACAGACCGACCAACGCTGCCAGCAGCCATCCGCCGACGAAGCTGCGGCCGCGCGCCGGGGTGAACGCCAAGCCCGGCGCCGCCACGAGCACCACCGGCAGGATCAACCGCCACAGCATGACCAGGCGCAGGCTCGATGTCGCCCAGTCGCCGCCCTTGGCAAGGTTGGCCGTGACCATCGCATGCCACCATTCGCTCCAATGGCCGATCAGTGCGTAGCCGGCGGCAATGGCAAGGCTCGGCGCCGCGCCCAGCAGCATCCACCCCGCCGCAAGGGTCGCGAGCTGCGCCGGGCGCGCGCGCGCCCGGCGCGCCGCCGCCAGGCAAACGAGGCCGAAACAGGCACCCTCGAACACGGCGCTGGTCTTCACCGTGATGGCCAGCCCGGCGACCAGCATCGCGAACGCGGCATCGCTCCGCGCCCGGCCATTGGGCCAGGCTTCGTTCACCCGCAGCGCCAGAAGCGCGGCCCCGGCGACCAGCGCGTTGTAGAACACCGGACTCTGCCCGCCGAAGCCGAACAACGGCGTCAGCCAGACAAGGTAGAGCGCTCCGGCCAGCCAGGCCCCCCGGCGACCCGTCCAGCGCAGCGCAATGCGCCCGATCAGCCAGGCCGTCAGCACGGCGCAGGCCGTCGCGGCAAGCTGGTAGGCGATCGGCGCGGTCGATATGCCGGTAATCGCCCAGTAAATCACGAAAAGGCCGAACGGCTTGCGGTCCCACAGGTCGACATAGGGCAGGGCGCCATGGTGCATGGCGATGCCGACCGCGTGATAGAAGGTCTCGTCGGCGGCGAGGTCGGGGTCGCCGAAGGTGCTCCACCGCAGCACCAGGGCCAGGCCGGCGAGTGCCAGCGCTGCCAGCCAGCCGTAGCCCCGGACGCCATGCGCCTCGGCCGTTCCATTCTGCTGCACCGTCATTTGCAACGCCCCCCTCGCGCCACCATAGCCGCAGGCGGGCGGCTGAAAAGAGGGTGACAAGGCCGGCCGGTTCGCCTAGAGGCCGCCACTTCCATCCAGCGCGACCTAAAGCGAAAGCGAGTGCACGATATGAAACTGAATGATATCCGCGACAATTCCGGAGCCCGCAAGAGCCGCATGCGTGTCGGCCGGGGCATCGGTTCGGGCAAGGGCAAGACCGCCGGGCGCGGCCAGAAGGGCGCCAAGGCACGCTCGGGCGTTTCGATCGCCGGGTTCGAAGGCGGCCAGATGCCGCTCCACATGCGGATTCCGAAGCGCGGCTTCAGCAACAAGGCCTTCGCCAAGGACTATGCCGAAGTGAACCTCGGCCTCGTCCAGAAGGCGATCGACGCCGGCAAGCTCGACCTTTCGGCCACGATCGATCACGCCGCATTGAAGGCCGCCGGCCTCGCCCGTGGCGGCAAGGATGGCGTGCGCCTGCTCGCCAAGGGCGCCTTTTCGGCCAAGGCCAACTTCTCGGTCGCCGGCGTTTCGGCCGGTGCCAAGGCCGCGGTGGAAGCGGCCGGCGGCTCGGTCACCGTGCCGGCTCCCGCCTCGGCCGAATAATCGCCGGATAAGGTGCGGGCGGGGGTTCTTGCATCCCCGCCCCGCTCCTATATGCCTCTCGCCCGAGGGGAGGGCAGGTGCCGGATCGGGCACCGCAACCAGCAAGGCTTCTGACCGCCATGGCATCACGCGCCGACAATATCGCGAGCAATCTCAGCCTCGCCAACTTCTCGAGGGCTACCGAGCTCAAGAAGCGTATCTGGTTCACCGTGGGCGCGCTGATCGTCTTCCGGTTCCTCAGCTTCGTGCCGCTGCCGGGCGTGAACCCGCGGATCCTGGAAACGCTGTACAGCCGCACCCAGGGCGGCATACTCGATCTGTTCAACACCTTCTCGGGTGGTGGTCTGCAGCGCATGAGCCTCATCGCGCTCGGTGTCATGCCCTACATCACCGCCTCCATCGTGGTGCAGCTCGCCGCCTCGCTCCATCCGGCGCTCGCCGCGCTGAAGAAGGAAGGCGAAAGCGGGCGCAAGAAGCTCAACCAGTACACCCGCTATGGCGCCGTGCTGCTCACCGCCGTGCAGGGCTGGTTCGTCGCCTCGGGGCTTGAGGCCTACGGCGCCTCGTCGGGTCTTCAGGCCGTGGTCATGCCGGGTGTGATGTTCCGTGTCGGCGCGGTCATCTCGCTGATCGGCGGAACCATGTTCCTCCTCTGGCTGGGTGAGCAGATCACCAGCCGGGGCATCGGCAACGGCACCTCGCTGATCATCATGGCCGGCATCGTTGCCCAGATGCCGACCTTTGTCGCCAATCTGTTCGAAGGCGGCCGGTCGGGCTCGATCAGCGGCTTCACCATCTTCGGCCTCGTGATCCTGCTGGTCATGCTCATCCTCGGCATCTGCTTCTGCGAGCGCGCCACGCGGCGGCTGCTGATCCAGTATCCCAAGCGCGCCACCCAGCGCGGCATGATGCAGGCCGATCGCAGCCACCTGCCGCTGAAACTCAACACCGCCGGCGTGATCCCGCCTATCTTCGCCAGTTCGCTGCTGCTGCTGCCGCTGACCATCACCCAGTTCGCCGGGAACTCGGTTTCGCCCGATACCAGGCTGGGCGGCTTCGTGATCGCGCTCAACCAGTACCTCGCGCATGGCAAGCCGGTCTACATGCTGCTCTACGCGCTCGGTATCATCTTCTTCTCGTTCTTCTATACCGCGGTGGTCTTCAACCCGGAGGAGACGGCGGAGAACCTCAAGAAGAACGGCGGGTTCATCCCCGGTATCCGCCCGGGCAAGAACACCGCGACCTATCTCGACTACGTGCTGACCCGCGTGACCGTGCTGGGCGCCGCCTATATCACCATCGTCTGCGTCATCCCGGAATGGGTCATCGCGCAAACCGGCGTGCACCTGTTCTTCGCTGGCGGCACCTCGCTGCTGATCGTGGTCAACGTCACAGTCGATACCATCACCCAGATCCAGTCACACCTGCTGGCGCACCAGTATGGCGATCTGATCAAGAAGGCGAAGCTGAAGGGCCGGCTGCGCTAGCCGCCGGCCGGAGGGGCGCCGCTGCCACCGCCGCGGCGCGGACGCTTCCGACGCATATGAGGGGAACTGACAGGTGAACATCATCCTGCTTGGACCGCCGGGAGCCGGCAAGGGAACCCAGGCCCAGCGCCTGGTCGTGCGCCGGGGCATGCGCCAGCTCTCCACCGGCGACATGCTGCGCGCCGCAGTCAAGGCGGGAACGCCCGTCGGACTTCAGGCCAAGGCGGTGATGGAGCGGGGCGAGCTCGTCTCTGACGCGATTGTCTCCGCTCTCATCGGCGAAGAGCTGGATGCGATGAAGTCCGGCGAGGGGGCGATCTTCGACGGATACCCGCGCACCGCGCCCCAGGCCGAATCGCTCGACGCGATCCTCGCCGAACGCGGCCGGTCGCTCGACCATGTGATCGAACTCGAGGTGGACGAGGACGCCCTCGTCGAACGGATCACCGGCCGCTTCACCTGCGCCACCTGCGGCAAGGGTTATCATGACAAGTTCGAGCAGCCCCGCCAGCTTGGCGTCTGCGACAAGTGCGGCGGGACCGAGTTCAAGCGCCGCCCGGACGACAATGAGGAAACCGTGCGCACCCGGATGGCCGAATACCGCGCCAAGACCGCGCCGATCCTTCCGATCTACGAGGCGCGGGGAATCGTGTCGCGGGTCAACGGCATGGCCGACATGGACGACGTGACCGCCGCGATCGAACGGATCCTTGCCCGTTGAACCCGACGTGTCAGGGCGGGCTCAGGCCCGCTTTGACGCGGCGGCAAAAATCGGCTAGACAACGGTTTCGGTCTCAGGTCCGCCGCAATGGGTTGCGTGCGTTGACACTGCGCGCGAATCGGCTTAAGCGCCCCCTTCCACTCTAAAATGGTTCGTCCGGCAGGTTGCGGCATGCGTGCTCTCCTTTCGGGCTTTTTCCGTTCCGGAGTGTCTTTTCGCGTTGAGATAGGATGCGGCGCAAGGCCGGCCTCCTGTGGAGCATGGAGATCTAAGTGGCACGTATCGCCGGGGTGAACATCCCCACCAACAAGCGCGTTATCATCGCGCTGACCTACATTCACGGTATCGGTCCCAAGTCCGCCAAGGACATCGCCGACAAGCTCGGCATTGACCATACCCGTCGCGTCCAGGACCTGACCGACCAGGAAATCCTGCACATCCGCGAAACGATCGACGCGGACTACACGGTCGAGGGCGATCTTCGTCGCAACACCGCGATGAACATCAAGCGTCTGATGGACCTGGCCTGCTACCGCGGCCTGCGCCACCGCAAGGGCCTGCCGGTCCGCGGCCAGCGCACCCACACGAACGCCCGTACCCGCAAGGGGAAGGCCAAGCCCATCGCCGGCAAGAAGAAGTAAGGCCGCCCGCCCGGTTCATGCCGGGCGCCCGGTTCTTCCCTTCACCCGTATTTCGACAGGATATTCATCATGGCACGCGAACCCCAGCGCATTAAGCGCCGCGAGCGCAAGAACATCACCAGCGGCATCGCCCACGTGAACGCCAGCTTCAACAACACCATGGTCACCATCACCGATGCCCAGGGCAACGCGATCTCGTGGTCGTCGGCCGGCATGATGGGCTTCAAGGGCAGCCGCAAGTCGACTCCCTATGCCGCCCAGGTGGCCGCGGACGATGCCGGCAAGAAGGCCGCTGAGCATGGCGTGCGCACCCTTGAGGTCGAGGTAAAGGGCCCCGGTTCAGGCCGCGAGAGCGCACTGCGCGCCCTTCAGGCGGTGGGCTTCACCATCACCTCGATCCGCGACGTGACGCCGATCCCGCACAACGGTGTGCGTCCGTCCAAGCGGCGCCGCGTCTGATCGAGCCTTCGCGGCGGGTCAGTCTGGTCCGCCGCAGTTTCGAGAAGCCGCGGTCCCGCACAGGGAGCGCGGCTTTTCCCGCCAGAACACACCCTAGGGGAAGTCCATGTCTGTCAACATCAAGAACTGGCAGGAACTGAAGAAGCCGAACAACCTGGAGATCAAGCCCGGGAATGACCCCAAGCGGCGGGCCACGTTCGTCGCCGAACCGCTGGAGCGCGGCTTCGGCCTGACCCTCGGCAACGCGCTGCGCCGCGTGCTGCTCTCCTCGCTGCAGGGCGCCGCGATCACCTCGATCCGCATGGAAAACGTGCTGCACGAATTCTCCTCGCTCGCCGGCGTGCGCGAGGATGTGACCGACATTGTGCTCAACGTGAAGCAGATCGCGCTCAAGATGCAGGGCGAGGGTCCGAAGCGCCTCCAGCTCACGGCGACCGGCCCGGCCGAGGTGAAGGCGGGCGACATCGCCGTGACCGGCGACATCGAGGTCATGAACAAGGACCTCGTGATCTGCCACCTCGACGAGGGCGCGACGCTCAACATGGAACTGACGGCTGACACCGGCAAGGGCTATGTCCCCGCCGTGTCTAACCGTCCGGTCGATGCGCCGATCGGACTGATCCCGGTCGATTCGCTGTACTCGCCGGTGCGTCAGGTCTCCTACAAGGTCGACAACGCCCGCATCGGGCAGGAGCTTGACTACGACAAGCTCAGCCTGACGGTCGAGACGGACGGCACGGTCACCCCGGAAGACGCCGTGGCCTATGCCGCGCGGATCCTCCAGGACCAGCTCTCGCTGTTCGTCCACTTCGAGGACGTGGCTCCGGTCGGCGCCTCGCCGCTGATCGGCATGGCCGCCGCGCCGGCCGAGGAAGGCGACACCAACCAGCTCAACCGCTACCTGCTGAAGAAGGTGGACGAGCTGGAACTGTCGGTCCGTTCGGCCAACTGCCTGAAGAACGACAACATCATCTACATTGGCGACCTGGTCCAGAAGACCGAGGCCGAGATGCTCCGCACGCCGAACTTCGGCCGCAAGTCGCTCAACGAGATCAAGGAAGTCCTGAGCTCGATGGGCCTGCGCCTCGGCATGGACATTCCCGGCTGGCCGCCGGAAAACATCGAGGAAATGGCCAAGAAGCTCGAACAGGAACTTCTCGGCTGACGAACCGGGCCGGGCGCCTTCGGGCGCCCGCCTCAACGGGCGATCGGGTTGCGGCCCTGACGGCAACCTGGACCGGGGTACCTCGCACGGCCCCTTTACGAACGGAGAAAGCACATGCGTCACAAGCTTGGCGGTCGCAAACTGAACCGCACCTCGGCCCACCGCACCGCGCTGCTGCGCAACATGGCGGCCGCGCTCATCAAGCATGAGCAGATCACCACCACCCTGCCCAAGGCGCGCGAACTGCGCCCCTATGTCGAGAAGCTCATCACCCTCGGCAAGCGCGGTGGCCTGTCCAACCGCCGCCTGGCCCACGCCCGCCTGCTCGACGATGCCCAGCTGGTGAAGCTGTTCGACGTCCTGGCCGAGCGCTATGCCGGTCGTGACGGTGGCTACACCCGCATCATCAAGGCCGGCATCCGCGCCTCGGACGCCGCACCGATGGCTGTGATCGAGCTGGTTGACCGCGACACCTCGGCCAAGGGCCAGGATTCGGGGCCGGTCGTCTCGGCCGACGAGGACGAGTTCGAGGCCGCCTGACACCCGGGCAATCGCCGCAGTTCAAGGGCGGTCGCAGCGATGCGGCCGCCCTTTTGCGTTCCGGCGCCCACTTGCATCCCCACGCCCGCATGGCCACATTCCGTGGCCTGGACGGATCCCGATCGAATGCACCATTTTCGCGCGGCCTTGGGCGGCTGCCCTCTTCCTCCTTACCAGCCCGGCCCTCGCCGCGGCGCGAGACGCCCTGCCCGTGACCTATCCCCAAACGCGCCGCGACGATGTGGTCGAAACCCTGTTCGGCGAACGCATCGCCGATCCTTATCGCTGGCTTGAGAACGACGTGCGCAGCGATCCCGAGGTCGCTCGCTGGGTCGAGCGGCAGAACGCCGCCACCTCGGCCTATCTCGCCGCCCTGCCGCAGCGTGACTGGTTCCGCGCCCGCATTGCCGAACGCACCAATTACGAACGCTATGGCCTCCCGGTGAAGGCCGGCCGGCGCTATTTCTACATGCGCAACTCCGGTCTTCAGAACCAGTCGACCCTATGGGTCCGGCAGGGTCTCCGCGGCAAGCCGCGCCTGCTGATCGACACCAACCACTGGGCAAGGGACGCTGCCACCGCGCTCGATGACTGGAAGCCGTCGCGCGATGGCCGCCATCTGCTCTACAGCGTACAGGACGGCGGCAGTGACTGGCGCGTGCTGCGCGTGCTCGACGTGAAAACCGGCAAGCCACTGGCAGACGAGGTGCGCTGGGCCAAGTTCACCGCGCTTGCCTGGGTGGGCGACCAAGGCTTCCTCTATTCGCGCTTTCCGCCGCCGGCGGAAGGCCAGGCGTTCCAGGCGCGCACCTTCAACCAGGCGATCTGGTTCCACCGCCTCGGCACGCCGCAGTCGGCCGATGAGCTGGTCTTCGCCACGCCCGACCAGCCCGAGACCGGGCACTACGCGCAGGTCACCGACGACGGGCGCTGGGCGGTCATCACCAGCGCCACCGGCACCGATGCCCGCAACGAGGTGCGGGTGATCGACCTTGCCGAACGCACGCGGGCGGCCGCTCAGCCGGGCGGAGCGCCGTGGCACGTGCGCACGCTGGTGTCCGGCTTCAGGAACGATTGGCAACTGGTCGAGAGCCTGGGCGGGACGATATGGTTCGTCACCAACCTTGATGCCCCGCGCTACCGCCTCATGGCGATCAATCTCGATCGGCCCGGTGCGCCCTTCAGCGAGATCGTCGGGCAGGGGGCGGACAAGCTCGAACAGGCCAGCATCGTCGGCACCCGGCTGATCCTGTCCTACCTGAAGGACGCGAAGACTCGCGCGATCATCTACGACCTGGCCGGGCGGCCCGCCCGGGAGCTCACCATGGGCGAGATCGGCACGGCAAGCGGCTTCCGCGGCCGGCCGGGCGATCCGGAAACCTTCTACGCCTTCGCCAGCTTCAACCGCCCGTCCACGATCTACCGGCTCAATCTTGCCAGCGGCCGGACCACGGTTTTCGCTGAGCCAAAGCTCGGCTTCGCGCCTGACGATTTCCTCGTGGAGCAACGGTTCTACCGCTCGAAAGACGGCACCGAAATCCCGATGTTCCTCGTGCGCAGCAAGGCGGTCGCCGCGCAGAACCGGCCGGTGCCGACCCTGCTCTACGGCTACGGCGGCTTCGACGTGTCGCTCACTCCCGGCTTCGCGGCCAGCCGCATGGCCTGGATCGAGGCGGGCGGGGCTTTCGCTCTCGCCAACATCCGCGGAGGCGGCGAATACGGCAAGGACTGGCACGACGCCGGGCGGGGCGCGGCCAAGCAGAACGTGTTCGACGATTTCATCGCTGCAGGCGAATACCTGATCCGCGAGGGCATCACGCCCCGCCGCGGCCTTGCCATCCAGGGCGGGTCAAACGGCGGACTGCTGGTCGGCGCGGTGGTCAACCAGCGACCCGACCTGTTTGCCGCGGCCAATCCCCAGGTGGGCGTGATGGACATGCTGCGGTTCGACCGCTTCACGGCTGGGCGCTACTGGGTGGATGACTATGGCCATCCCGACCGCGAAGCCGATTTCCGCATCCTGCGTGCCTATTCGCCCTATCACAACATCCCGGCCAAGGGAGACTACCCGGCGATCCTCGTCACCACTGCCGATACCGACGATCGCGTCGTCCCGGGCCACAGCTTCAAGTATGCGGCGGCGTTGCAGGCCGCCGATCTCGGCCCGCGCCCCCGGCTGATCCGGGTCGAGACGCGCGCCGGCCACGGCTCGGGCAAGCCGACTGACAAGGCGATCGAGGAAAACGCCGATATCCTCGCCTTCCTCGCGGAGGCGACCGGACTCAGGCCTCGCTGACCGACGGAGAGGCTACCTGAGCGGGAGCCTCGGCTCCCGCGCGCCTTCCCGCGCCCCAGCCAAGCAGGCGGCGCAGCGGCCCGCGAACCGGCCAGTCGATCAGGTCGCCGAAGGATCGCGGCGCCTCGTCCAGCCCGCACGGCGGCCAGCCGTCAGGCCGGCGATAGGTGCCGAAGATCACGTCGAACACCGGCAGCATGGCGGCGAAGTTGGTGTCGTAATGCTCCGGCAGGCGCGAATGGTGGCGGCGGTGGTAGGCCGGGCAGTTCAGCACCCACGACCAGCGGCCGAAGTCGACCTTCAGGTTGGCGTGGATGAAGTAGTTGTAGAGCGCCAGAACCGCATAGGCCGCGAAGACGGCGTCGTTCGGGTTCATCATCATGTTGGCCAGCGGCCAGACAGTGATCGCCTTGACCAGCCGGTCGCCCCAGAAATGCCGGTTGGTGGTCAGCGCCGTCATTTCCGGATCTGAATGGTGCAGCGAATGCATGGCCCACAGCCAGGGCAGCCGGTGCTGCGCATAGTGGAACAGCCACTCGGTAAAGTCGCGGATGACGACGAACAGTGGCAGCGCCAGCCAGAACGGCAGCAGGCTCGCCTGGATCAGCGAACCGCCCATCCATTGCGGCCAGTAGCGATGCACGAAATAGGCGATGCCAAAGTCCAGCGCGAAGGCCTGGAGGTTGCGCACCCAGTCTGTCGGGTCGGGATTGCGGCGGATCTCGACCAGCGTGATCGCGCCCATGACGGCAAACGGCAGCAGGAAGAACAGCCACGGTGACATGGCGTGGCAATAGTGCGCACGCGGTTAACGATCCGTTCGTCCGATTGTAAAAAATTCCGACGGAATCGGATCAATTTGCCTTGATGCCGGCCGCGACCGCGGCGTCGCTGGCCAGTCGGTCAGCCCGTTCGTTCTCGGGATGGCCGTCGTGACCCTTGACCCAGATCCATTCGATCCGGTGCGGTTTGGACGCCGCGATCAGCTCCTGCCACAGGTCGGCATTGGCGACCGGCTTCTTCGCCGCGTTCTTCCAACCATTGCGCTGCCAGCCGAACACCCAGCTGGTGATCCCGTCGATCACATAGCGGCTGTCGGTGTGAAGGCTCACCCGGCACGGCTCCTTCAACGCGGCCAGAGCCCGGATCGCCCCGGTCAGCTCCATGCGGTTGTTGGTCGTCGCCGCCGCGCCGCCCGACAGCTCCTTCTCGTGCTCACCCATCCGCAGGATCGCGCCCCAGCCCCCCGGGCCGGGATTGCCCTTGCAGGCGCCGTCGGTAAAGATCGCGACGTGCTTCACGAGAAAAGGGCAGGGTTGGCGCAGTAGAACTCCAGCCGCCGTGCGAAGGCCATCGGATCCTTGCGTGTCACCAGCGCACCGGCGGGGGTATTCAGCCAGTCAAAGGCCCGCGTCGAAAGGAAGCGCAGCGCCGCCCCGCGCGCCAGCAGGGGCAGGGCGGCCCGTTCGGCGGTCGACAGCGGCCGCACAGCCTCGTAGCCGGCGAGCAGCGCGGCGGAAACCGCCGGATCGAACTGCGCACCGCTCGCATCGAAGCACCAGGCCGCATGGGTCACCGCAACGTCGTAGGCGGTGATGTCGGTGCAGGCGAAATAGAAGTCGATCAGCCCGCTGACCCGGTCGCCCAGCATCAGCACGTTGTCGGGGAACAGGTCGGCATGGATCACCGAGCGGGGCAGGTCCGCCGGCCACGACTGGCACACCGCGGCCAGCTCCCGCTCGACCAGCGACGGCAGGGTGGCATCGATCGAGGCGAGGCCGTCGGCTCCGCAGGCCTCCAGCAGCGAGCGCCACTTGTCCGGCCCCATGCCGTTGCGGCGCGTGCCGGCAAACCCGGCGGAAGCCAGGTGCACCTCGGCCAGAGCCGAGCCCACCGCCCGCGCCTGGGCGGGGGTGGGATGGCTTACCGTGATTCCCGGCAGGAACTCTATGAAGGCCAGCGCCTTGCCCTTGTACTCACGGAACGAGCGGCCTTCCCGGTCATGGATCGTCGCCGGGACCGGGCAGCCCTTCCGGGCCAGATAGTCCAGCAGGCCAAGGAAGAACGGCAGGTCCGCCACCTCGGTCCGCTCTTCATACACGGTCACGATATGCCGCGCCGTCTCTTCCGAACCGGGGCGCGCCGTCTCGATGATGAAGTTGCTGTTGGAAACGCCCTCAGCGATGCCCTTGTGAAAGCGCAGCTCGCCGAGCCCGAAGGCATCGGCCAGCGTGCGGAAGTCCGCATCGTCGAGATGGGTGTAGACCGCCATTGCCCCCGCAGCCTCCGCTCAGTCGACCAGCTGGCGCGGCAGCTTGAACACCATCTTCTCCTCGGCGGTGACGACCGTCTCCTCGAGCACCGGGCGCAGCGCGGCGATCCGGTCCACGACCTCGCGCACCAGTTCCTCGGGGGCGGAGGCGCCTGCCGTCAGCCCCAGCGTCGTCACGCCGTCCAGCCAGTCCGGCTGGATCTCGCTCGCCCGCTGGATCAGTTCGGCGCGCGCGCCGCAGCGTTCCGCCACTTCGACCAGCCGCAACGAGTTGGACGAATTGGGTGCGCCGATCACCAGCACCAGCTGGCATTCGCCGGCAATCGCCTTGACCGCGCCCTGCCGGTTGGACGTGGCATAGCAGATGTCTTCTGCCTTGGGCCCGACGATCGCCGGAAAGCGCGTCTTGAGCGCAGCGATGATATCTGCCGTATCGTCTACCGAAAGCGTGGTCTGGGTCAGGAATGCCAACGGCGCATCGGGCGCGAAGTCCAGCATGGCGACGTCTGCCTCGGTTTCCACCACGGTAATCGCACCTGCCGGGACCTGGCCGATGGTGCCGACCACTTCGGGATGACCCTTGTGGCCAATGAACAGGATGTGGCGGTCAGCCTCGATCTGCCGCTCGGCCTGGCGGTGGACCTTGCTGACGAGCGGGCAGGTCGCATCCAGCCAGTTCAGCCCCCGGGCGGTCGCCTCGGCGGGAACCGCCTTGGGCACTCCATGCGCGGAAAAGATGACCGGCACGCCGTCGGGCACGTCGTCCAGTTCTTCCACGAAGATCGCGCCCTTGGCCTTGAGGCCGTCCACCACATAGCGATTGTGGACGATCTCGTGCCGCACGTAGACTGGCGGGCCATAGCGTTCGAGCGCCCGCTCCACGATCTCGATCGCCCGGTCCACCCCGGCGCAGAACCCGCGCGGGGCGGCGATCAGCAGGCGCAGCTCGGCGGCGGCGGATTCGGGGGATGGAAATGCGGCATTCATGGGAAGGCCCCTAGCGCTTCCCGGCGCGCGCCGCTAGGGCAGCAACACGCATATGCCAAGGAACCGAGGATGATCGCTCGCACCCGCCTGTTTAAAGTTGCCGCTCCTGCGCTCGGTGTCGCGGTTCTTTCGCTCGCGCTGGGCGGCTGCAAGTCCAGGGGCGATATCGTGGTGGACGAAGGTATCGGCATCACTGCGGTGCACGGGCCGTGCCCGGCCGTGGGCATCCCCGACTACACTGGCGACGTGACGCTGTTCTCCCGTCCCGGGGCGACCGACGCAGGCTCGCTCGATCTCACCGCGGCGATGACGGACGTGCGCTCCACCTGCGACGAGACCGGGGACCGGGTCTATGCCAACGTCGGTTTCGACGTGCTGGCCCGTCGGACCGACACCTCCAGCGCTCGCACGGTGCAGCTGCCCTATTTCGTCACCGTGATGCGCGGTGGCACCGCCGTGACCTCCAAGCGGATCGGCACGGTCACGCTGTCCTTCGCCCCCGGGCAGGAACGCGCCCAGGCCCGCGCCCAGGCCGGCGCCTATGTCGACAAGGCCGAGGCGACGCTGCCGGAGGACATCCGCCGCCGCATCCTGCGCAAGCGCAAGGCCGGCGCGGAAGATGCCGCAGTCGATCCGCTCGCCCAGCCCGACGTGAAGGCCGCCCTCGCGCGCGCCAGCTTCGAGGTGCTGGTCGGCTTCCAGCTCACCGACGCGCAGCTGGCCTACAACGCCACGCGCTGAAGGGCGACCCACTTCCCCCGGCCCCGCAAACCGGCTAACCGCGCGGCCATGTCCCAAGCCATGTCTCAAGCCACGACCCTTCACGCCGCGTTCGCCGGCCATGTCGCCGCCGCGCTCGATGCGCTGGTCGCCGCCGGCACGCTCCCTGCCGGGCTGAACCGCGCCAACGTGACGGTCGAGCCGCCGCGCGATCCCTCGCACGGGGATCTCGCCACCAATGCCGCGATGGTCCTCGCCAAGCCCGCCGGTCTGAACCCGCGCGCCCTGGCGGAGGCGCTGGTCGCCGAACTGGCGCGAATCCCCGAAGTCACCGCCGCCGAGATCGCCGGCCCGGGCTTCATCAACTTGCGCCTCGCGCCCTCGGCCTGGCTCGCGGAACTCTCGACCATCGCCGCGCTCGGCGCGGACTATGGACGCTCGGCCGCTGGCGGCGGGAAGCGGGTCAATGTCGAATATGTCTCCGCCAATCCCACCGGGCCGATGCACATGGGCCACTGCCGGGGCGCGGTCGTTGGCGATGCGCTGGCGAGCCTGCTTGAATATGCCGGCCACACGGTCCGCCGCGAATACTACGTCAACGATGCCGGCGCGCAGGTCCAGGTCCTCGCCCGCTCGGCTCACATCCGCTACCGCGAGGCGCTGGGCGAGGCGGTGGGCGAGATTCCGCAGGGCCTCTATCCGGGCGAATATCTGATCCCCGTCGGCCAGGCCCTCGCTGCCGAGTTCGGCGATCGCTACGCCGCCGCGCCGGAAGGCGAATGGCTCGTTCTGTTCCGCACCCGTGCGGTGGCCGCGATGATGGAGATGATCCGCGCAGATCTCGCCCGGCTCGGCATCGTCCACGAGGTCTTCGCTTCCGAGGCGGAGCTTCAGGCCTCGGGCAAGGTGGACGCAGCGGAGAAGTGGCTGCGCGCCCACGATCTCGTCTACGACGGCCTGCTCGAAGCCCCCAAGGGCAAGACGCCGGAAGACTGGGAGCCCGTCGAACTCCCGCTGTTCCGCTCGACGAGGTTTGGCGACGATCAGGACCGCCCGATCCGCAAGAGCGACGGCAGCTGGACCTATTTCGGTGCGGACCTCGCCTACCATTTCCAGAAGGCGCAGGAGGCCGACGCGCTCGTCGATATCTGGGGCGCGGACCACGCCGGCACGGTCAAGCGGATCAAGGCCGCCGTCGCCGCGCTGACCGGGGCCGATGGCAACACGCCCAAGCCATTCGAGGTCAAGCTGGTCCAGATGGTCCAGCTGCTGAAGGGCGGCGAGCCGTTCAAGATGTCGAAGCGCGCCGGCACCTTCGTCACTCTGGCAGACGTGGTCGAGATGGTCGGCAAGGACGTCGTGCGCTTCACCATGCTGACCCGCAAGCCCGAGGCCCAGATGGACTTCGACTTCGACAAGGTGGTCGAAGCCTCGAAGGACAATCCGGTGTTCTACGTGCAATACGCCCACGCCCGCATCCGCTCCAGCCTGCGCAAGGGCGCGGCCGAAGGGATCGTGCCCTCTGACAGGAATCTGGGTCTGCTCGGCGAGGAAGAGCTCGATCTCGTTCGCCTCGCCGCCCAGTTCCCCCGGTTGGTTGAAGCCGCCGCCGCGGCGCGCGAACCGCACCGCATCGCCTTCTGGCTTTATGATCTCGCCGCCGCCTTCCACTCGTTCTACAATCTCGGCAACGATCGGCCGGACAAGCGCTTCCTGGTCAGTTCGGATCCTTCGCTCAGCGCGGCGAGGCTTTTCCTCGCCGAACGGATCGGGCAACTGTTCCGTAACGGCCTTGCGATATTGGGCGTCGAGGCAGTCGACGAAATGTGAACCGGCCTGCCGCAGGAGGGGTTGAATGAACGATCACGATCGCGACACGCACGAAAGGCGCCAGGACGCAGCCGATGCGTTCGACGATGCCGCCCCCCAGCCGGGCCTCGCGCTGGACGAGGACGAACGCCTCCCCTGGCTAGAGTCCGCCGATGAGGACGATGACGAAGGCGGGGCCGACAGTGCCCGGCTGGTCCGCTTCGCCTTGTTCGGCCTTGCCCTCATCGCGCTCGTCGCCGGCGGCTTGTGGCTCGTCGGCAGGAATTCCGGGGGGCCGGTCGTCGCCGAAGGCGGCGTGATCAAGGCGCCCCCGCGGCCCTACAAGGAAGCGCCGGCCAAGGATGGCGGCAAGACCTTCGCCGGCACGGGCGATTCCGCCTTCGCCGTGTCCGAAGGCAAGAACCCCACGGCACGCCTGGGCGAGGGCACGGCGCCCGCCCCCTCGATCGCCGCCGGCGCGAACGCTCCTGAAGCGACCGAAGGGGTCGGTGTCCAGGTCGGGGCCTACAAGAGCGCCGCCGACGCCGAGGCCGGCTGGACCCGGCTGTCCGCGAACGAGGCGCTGAAGGGCGTCAAGCACCGCGTCGTCGAAGGCAGCGCCGATATCGGCACAGTCTACCGCCTGCAGGCCGTCGCCGCCGACGTGCCCGGCGCCAATGCCCTGTGCGCCAGTCTCAAGGCAGGCGGCATTCCCTGCCAGGTCAAGCGCTGAGCCATCCCCGATCCTCCCTGTGGCCTAGCCATGGGGAGGGGGGACGCTACGGCGCGGCAGTCATGGTTTTGGGCTGGCGGGGCGCGTCTGCCCCTCCGTCAGGCACTACCCTCCTGCCACCTCCCCATTGGCGTGCTGCGGACGAAAACAGGGAGGAAACCCTTCCCGGATACCGGTTCGTGTCGGGCGAAGCCAACACACATCAAGCCGCTTTTCCCCACCCGCCGGGCGGACAAACCTTGCCATCGCGGCCCACTTCCGCGAACCTTGCCGGGCTATGATCCCCGCCATCTTCGGCCTGTCCTCCACCAGCCTGACCGCCGACGAGCGGGCCTTCTTCCGCGATGCCGATCCGGCCGGCTACATCCTGTTCGGCCGCAACGTCGAAAGCCGCGAACAGCTGCGCGCGCTGACCGATGATCTGCGCGCGCTCCACGGGCGCGATCGCCTGCTGATCTCGATCGACCAGGAAGGCGGCCGCGTCGCGCGGATGAAGCCGCCGGTGTGGGATGCCTATCCCACCGGGGAGGCGTTCGACCGGCTCTACGAAATGGCCCCGGCCTCCGCCATCGAAGCTGCCCGCTGCAACGCCGAGGCGCTTGGCCTCGATCTTGCGGAAGCTGGAATCAGCGTCGATTGCTGGCCCCTGCTCGACGTGCGCCAGCCCGGCGCACACGACGTCATCGGAGACCGCGCGCTGGGGGCAGAGCCGATGCGCGTCGCCGCGCTGGGCCGCGCCGTGCTCGATGGCCTCGCCCGGGCGGGCATTGCCGGGGTGGTAAAGCATATGCCGGGCCACGGCCGGGCCCTGGCCGATAGCCACAAGGAACTGCCCACCGTTACCGCCGCCGAGGCCCAGCTGGAGATCGACCTCGCCCCGTTCCAGGCGCTGTCTTCCGCGCCCATCGCGATGACCAGCCACGTCCTCTACACCGCATGGGACGAGGCGAACCCCGCCACCCAGTCCGAATTCGTCATTGCCGAGATCATCCGCAAGCGGATCGGCTTTGCGGGGCTCCTCCTCACCGACGATCTCGATATGGAGGCCCTGTCCGGCCCCGTGCCGGAACGCGCCGCGCGTTCGCTCGCCGCCGGCTGCGACATCGCGCTCAACTGCTGGGCGCGCATGGCAGACATGGTCGGCATTGCCACCGCCTGCCCTGCGATGGGCTTCGAAGCCACCATCCGGCTGGACGCCGCACTCGCCGCCACCGGTCCGTTCGCGGCCGATCCTGCGCGCCGTCAGGAGCTGGTCGCCAAGCGCGACGCCCTCCTCGCGCTTACCGGAAGCGGCGCATGAGCGATCTGGCGCTGCCCTTCGCCGAGGATCTGGACGCGCCCGAATGGGCCGCCCCGGGCAGTGCCGCAACCCCGGACGATGCGCTCTATCTCGAACTGGAAGGCTGGGAAGGCCCGCTCGATCTGCTGCTCGATCTTGCGCGCCGGCAAAAGGTGGACCTGCGCCGGATCTCGATCCTCGGGCTGGTCGACCAGTACCTGGCCTACATCGAACGGGCCGAAGCGCTGCGGCTCGAGCTTGCCGCCGACTATCTCGTCATGGCTGCCTGGCTCGCCTACCTCAAGTCCGCCCTCCTCCTCCCGCGTGATGAGCAGGAGGATCCCAGCCCCGAAGAGCTGGCCCTGCGCCTGCAGCTCCGGCTGCAGCGGCTGGGCGCCATGCGCGAGGCGGCAGCACGGCTGATGGGGCGGGACCGGCTGGGGCGCGACGTGTTCCTGCGCGGCGCCCCCGAAGGCCTCCGGGTCGATCGCAAGAACGCCTGGCAGTGCGAATGGTTCGACTTGGTTCAGGCCTATGGCCAGGTGAAGGCCCGCACCGCGCCCGTTGTCCACATGGTGCGTGACCGCATGGTCATGACCCTCGATTCGGCGCTCAGCCGCGTGTCGGCCATGCTGGGCGTCTCGCTGGACTGGATGGAGCTGCGCGATTTCCTGCCGCCGCATGCCGACCCCCGCCTCAGGCGCTCGGCGCTCGCCTCCAGCTTCGTCGCGGCGCTCGAACTGGCGCGGCTGGGCAAGGCCGAACTCGCGCAGGACGAAACCTTCGGTCCGCTGCGCCTGAGGGGCGTGGCGTGACGCGGCCCGACGATCTCGTCCGCGCGGTCGAGGCGGCGCTCTTTGCGGCGACGGAGCCGATGACCGCCGAACAGATTTCCGTCCACCTCGGCGGGGCAGCGGTCGGCCCGGCCCTCGCCGAGCTTGCCGCGGACTATGCCGGGCGCGGCATTCACCTTGTCGAGCGCGGACGGCGCTGGCACTTCCAGACCGCGCCCGACCTTGCTCACCTGCTCCGGCGCGAACGCGAGGAGCCGCGCCGCCTGTCGCGCGCGGCCACCGAAGTGCTGGCGATCGTCGCATATCACGAGCCGGTCAGCCGGGCCGAGATCGAGTCGATCCGCGGCGTGCAGACCGCCAAGGGCACGCTCGACGTCCTGCTGGAGGCAGGCTGGGTGCGCGTTGCCGGGCGGCGCGAAGTGCCGGGGCGGCCGGTGATCTTCGCGACCACCCCGGCCTTCCTTGCCCACTTCGGCCTCGCCTCGCGCCGGGACCTGCCCGGAATCGACGAACTGCGCGCGGCGGGCCTGCTCGACCCGGTCGACGATGCGCTCGCCGCAGTCATGGAGGCACCTGACGCGGCCGATCCGGCGGCCCTTGCGGGCGGCACTGGCAATACGCAGGAAAACGCCCTAGATTAAGGGGGCATGGGGGCTTATGGCCGGCGCAGCAGGAGCGGCCGGTCGCCTGCGCAGGAGTTCGCAATCATGGGTTTCGGGTCAATCTGGCACTGGATCATCGTTCTGATCGTGGTGCTCGTGCTGTTCGGGCGCGGTCGGGTGTCGGAAATCATGGGCGATTTCGGCAAGGGCATCAAAAGCTTCAAGGAAGGCATGGCCGAAGACGCGAAGTCGGCGCCACCTGCCGCCCAGGCGCCACCCGCGCAGATCCCGCCGGTTGCTCCCGTCGCCCCGCAGGAATTGGCCGCGCCGCAGTCCACCGATCAGTCTGCCAAGAACTGATCTGCCGCACGGCGGATAGGGTTTCATGTTCGATATCGGCGCCGATGAACTGCTGTTGACGGCGGTCGTCGCTGTCGTGGTGATTGGCCCCAAGGACCTGCCGCGCGCGCTGCGCACGGTGGGCCGCTGGGTCGCGAAGATGCGCCGCATGTCGAACGCCTTCCGGGCCGGGATCGACAACGTGATCCGCGAGGCCGAGCTGGAAGAGCTCGAAAAGGAATGGCGCGAGCGCAACGCCCGGATCATGGCCGAATACCCGGAGCAAACGGCAGACACCGATGCGCAGGCCGCCAGCGCGGCCGCCCTTGGCTCCCCGCCGCCGGCACACCCGCCGTCGACCGAGGCCGCGTCGCCCCCGCAGGCCGGGCCGCCCGCCGAAGGGCCGCGCTGACATGGTGTTCCGCGTCGACGATATCGATCACAGCCAGGCCCCGCTGCTCGATCACCTGCTCGAACTGCGTACCCGGCTGGTCCGCTCGGTCATGGCGCTGGCTCTGGCCTTCGGGGTATGCCTCTACTTCGCGGGCGATATCCTCGCCTTCCTGCTCCACCCGCTCGCGCTCGCCGGACAGCAAAAGCTCGTTTACACCAAGCTCTACGGCCAGTTCTTTGTTGAGCTGAAGGTGGCGCTGTTCGCCGCCTTCTTCGTCTCCTTCCCGATCATCGCCAACCAGATCTGGGCCTTTATCGCCCCCGGGCTCTACGCCAAGGAGAAGAAGGCCTTTCTGCCCTTCCTCTGGGCCACGCCGATCCTGTTCACGGCGGGCGGCGCGCTCGCCTACTTCGTGGTTATGCCCACGGCCTTCCGTTGGATGCTCGGCTTCCAGGGGAGCCACGGGGGCGTCCAGATCGAGGCGCTGCCCAATTCCGAGGACTATCTCGGCCTCGTCATGCAGTTCATCCTCGCCTTCGGGGGCAGCTTCCTGCTACCGGTCCTGCTGCTGCTGCTGAACCGCGCGGGCATTGTCACCCGTCGGCAGCTTGCCGGTGCGCGGCGCTACGTCATCGTCGGCATCACCGCGCTGGCTGCGGTCATCACCCCGCCCGACGTGGTCTCGCAGCTGATGCTCGCCATCCCGATGCTGTTCCTGTTCGAGGGCGCGCTGCTCGTCATGTGGTTCACCGATCGCAAGGCGGCGAAAGAGGCGCAAACCGTCCCGGCGGTGCGCGACGCTCCTTAAGGCGCCGGTGCGGCCCACACCTTGCGGCCACCGACCCAGGTTTCCAGCACCCGCGTCGCCGCCAGATCGTCGATCCCGGCCATCAGCGGATCGTGGTTGACCAGGATGAAGTCGGCCCGCAGCCCCACGGCCAGTCGGCCCACCTTCGTCTCGGCCCCGCCTGCCCAGGCGCTGCCGCTGGTCCATCCGGCCAGCGCCTGCTCGCGGGTCACGTTCTGGCCGTCGGCACGAGTCACGGCCGCGGCGATGGCGGGGAAGGGCGCACCGGCCCCGTTCGGCAGCCCCGATCCGGTCGCCACCTTCGCCCCCGCAGCGGCCAGTGCCCGCGCGGGGCCGCCCGGCGAAGGCAGCACCGCCGCAATGTCGCCCCCAAATCGCGCCACGTCCTCCGGGGCTGTCCCTTCGGCCCCCTCGATCCGCCAGCGCCGCTCGCCGCGATAGGTCTGGGCCAGCTCGCCCACGGCCCCGATCACCGCGCTGACCGCCTGGCTGCCATGGGCCTCCACCGCCACCTGGAACCGGTCGATCCCGGCCCGGCTCATCAGGTTCCTCAGCTGGATCGGGCTGAGCCGCGGCGTCCCCGTCGCGCCATCCAGCACCAGCGTCACGCCGTTGAGCTTCAGCCGGTCCTCGTAAAGCCACGGGCTCGGCCCCGGGCCGCCAATCAGGCTCATCGCGTCGGTCCCGGCGGCATAGCCGATCACCCGCACCTGCAGCCGTCCGCTGTCACCAGCGCGGCGCAGGGCCTGCCAGTCCTCGATCGTGGTGCCCAGGTCGGTCACCGTCGTGATCCCGCGCCTCAACAGCGCGTCCTGCGCCGCGGCGAAGGCAAGGTCGCGATCTTCCGGGCGAGGGGCCGGCACGGCCTTCTCCACCAGCGCCATCGCCGTCTCGCGCAGCACGCCAGAAGGCTTGCCCGCCGCCGTGCGCTCGATCACCCCGCCCGGCGGGGGCTTGGTTCCAGCGGTGATCCCGGCAGCGGCCAGCGCGGCCGAATTGGCCCAGCCGGAATGCCCGTCCGCGCTCACCAGCCAGACCGGCCGGTCCTTCGCCACTCCGTCAAGGTCCGCGGCCGAGGGCACCGCGCCCCAGCGTGCCGCGTCCCACCCGCGCCCCAGCACCCAGGGCCGGTCCTGATGGGCCGCGAGATAGGCCGCGATCCGTCCCTGCGCCTCGGCCAGGGTCCTTGCCGGCGCAAGGTCGAGCGTCAGCCCGGCAAAGCCCAGTGCCATGACCTCGGCATGGCCGTCGACCAGCCCCGGCAGCAGCACGCGGCCCTTGCCGTCGATGCGAAAGTCGGTCCGTCCGGCCCGCTCGCCCCGGTGCAGCACCTGCGCGATCCGACCGTCGTTGCCGATGACGATGCCGGTGATCCGCTCGGCATTGCCGACCGCGTCAAGCGTGATTCCGTCCACGTTGTCGAGCAGGGTGTCGGCCGCTGCCATGCCCGGGCACAGCGCACCCAGCACCAGCGCTGCCAGCGCCGCGCCGCTCCGCCTTGCCATGCAGCTCACCGGCGCCGGTCGGGCCGGGGCAGGCGCCGCACCAGCGCGCTCGTGTCCTGGCGACCACCGCCGATTGCCTGAACCTCGGCGTAGAACTGGTTGACCAGCGCGGTGATCGGCAGCGAGACGCCCAGCGTCCTGCCCTCGTCCATGGCCAGGCCCAGGTCCTTGCGCATCCAGTCCACCGCAAAGCCGAAGTCGAACTCGTCGGCGGCCATGGTCTTCCAGCGGTTGTCCATCTGCCAGGATTGCGCCGCGCCGCCCGAAATCGCCTCGTAGACCTTGTCGATGTCGAGATGGCCGGCCTGGGCGAAGCGCATGGCCTCCGCCACACCCGAAACGGCCCCGGCAATGCAGATCTGGTTGACCATCTTGGCGAGCTGTCCATACCCTGATTTGCCAATATGGACAACACGCCGGGTATAGGCGGCAAAGATTTCCTCCGCCGCCTGCATCGCCTCGGGCCGGCCGCCGCACATCAGGGTCAGCTGCCCGTTCTCCGCGCCGATCTGGCTTCCGGTCATCGGCGCGTCGATGCACAATACCTCGTGGTCACGCGCCTCCACCGCGATCTGCCGGGCGATCCGCGCCGAAGCAGTGGTGTGATCGATGAACAGCCCGCCCCGCCGCAGCCTGGTGAAGACCCCCGATGGCCCGAGCACCACGTCCGACAGGTCGTCGTCGTTGCCAACGCAGGTCAGGACCACGTCCGCTCCCTCGGCCGCGTCGGCCGGGCTCGTTGCCACGCGCACGGCAAGGTCCGGGTTGGCCGCCGTCCATGCTTCGACCCGCTGCGGCGAGCGGTTGTAGATCGTCAGCCGGTGGCCGGCCTTGCCGAGGTGGCGGGCGATCGGCCCTCCCATGACGCCCAGGCCCAGGAAGCTCACGTTGCGGGGAGTAATGCTCATGGCGCCGGTGTTAGGACGACCGCGCCCGGAAGGAAAGACCGCAAGGGGCCGCCAACTCCCCGCGCGGCGCTTGCATCGCGCCAGCCCCGCGCTATCGCCGGGCGATGCCGCTTGCCCGATTCCGCCCGCTGCTGCGCGCCCTGTTCTGGATCGCCCTGCTGGGCGCGACGACCCTCGCGATCATGCCCCAGCCGCCACAGCTGCCGACCGACCAGTTCGGCGACAAGTTCAACCATATCCTGGCCTTCTCGGTCATGGCGGCCCTTGCCGGCCTCGCCTGGCCCGATGCGCCTCGGCTCAGGATCGTGGAGCGCCTGTCGTTCCTCGGCGCGATGATCGAAGTGGTCCAGTCGATCCCCGGCCTCCACCGCGATTGCGACGTCCGCGACTGGATCGCCGATACCCTCGCGGTGGTCGTCGTCACCCTGATCGTGGCGCGGCTCACCCGCCAGTCCACATCCGAACGGGAAAGACGCTAGGCATTCCATTGCGCGTTGATTTGCCCTAGGGCGCGCAGACCATGCAGAAGCTCGCCATCCAGCCCGAAACGGGGGCCCAGCCGCTCCTTACCCTCGCCGATGTTCGCGCGGCGGCCGGGCGCATTGCCGGCAAGGTCGTCCGCACGCCCACCCTGCACAGCAAGACGCTGAGCAAGATCGCCGGTTGCGAAATCTGGGTGAAGTTCGAAAACCTGCAGTTCACCGCCGCCTACAAGGAACGCGGGGCACTCAACGCACTGCTGCTCCTGCCGGAGGATCAGCGCGCCCGCGGCGTGATTGCCGCCTCGGCCGGCAACCACGCGCAGGGCCTGTCCTACCACGGCACCGCGCTGGGCGTCCCGGTCACCATCGTCATGCCGCGCACCACCCCGATGGTGAAAGTGATGCAGACCGAATCCGTCGGTGGCACGGTCGTCCTCGAAGGCGAAACCTATGACGAGGCCTATGCCCACGCCCGCCGGTTGGAGCAGGAGCTTGGCCTCGCCTTCGTCCACCCGTTTGACGAGCCGGCAGTGGCGGCGGGGCAGGGCACCGTCGCGCTCGAAATGCTCGAGGATGCGCCCGCCATCGACACGCTGGTGATCCCGGTTGGCGGCGGCGGCCTTGCCACCGGGATGGGCACCGCCGCGCGCGGCATCCGGCCCGACGTGCGGCTATACGGGGTCGAGGCGGAACTGTTCCCCTCGATGTTCAACCTCCTGAAAGGCGAACAGCGCGCGATCGGCGGGGACACCCTCGCCGAAGGCATCGCCGTGTTCGAACCGGGCAGCTTCACCCGCGCGGTCCTTGCCGGCCTGCTCGACGATTTCTTCCTCGTCACCGAAAGCGAGATGGAAAGCGCCCTCGCGCTTCTGCTGCAGATCGAGAAGACGGTCGTCGAAGGCGCCGGCGCCGCGGGCCTTGCCGCCGTTCTCGCCAACCGGGAAACTTTCGCGGGCCGCAGCGTCGGCATCGTGCTGACTGGCGGCAACATCGACACCCGCCTGCTCGCCAACGTCCTCCTGCGCGATCTTGCCCGCTCGGGCCGCCTCGCGCGCCTGCGTCTCACCCTGCAGGACCGGCCGGGCGCGCTGTTCAAGGTGATGGAAGAGTTCAACCGGCACAACATCAACATCATCGAGATCTGGCACCAGCGGATCTTCACTCACCTGCCGGCCAAGGGCCTCATCACCGACATCGAATGCGAAGCGCGCGACCGTGAGCAGCTCGAGGCGCTGGTCGCCGGCCTGCGCGCCAAGGGCTACGATGTCAGCCAGGTCGACGTGAACTGATTTGGCGTGAACTGAACCGGCGGCGCCTTCCCGGGGTGCTGCGATCCTGCTGGCAACCATTGCATAACCGGCCGCCGGGCTTATCACGAGCGCGGTATCTCTCCCTCTCCGGCAGGTGATCTGGTCAATGGTTTTCGCACGCAAGGTCTGGCGCCTGCTGGTCGGCATCAAGGACGCGCTGGCGCTGCTGTTCCTGCTGCTGTTTTTCGGCCTGCTCTACGCGGCCCTCGCCATGCGTCCCGGCCCGGCCCAGGTGCACGACGGCGCCCTGCTGCTGCGGCTCGACGGCGCAGTGGTGGAGGAACCGGTTCAGGCCGATCCGCTGGCCATGGTGCTGAGCGGCGGGCCGGGACAGACCCAGATCCGCGCCCGCGATCTCCTGCGCGCCGTCAATGGCGCCGCGAACGACAGCCACGTCAAGGCCTTGGCGCTGGACCTTTCCGGCTTTGCCGGCGGCGGCTTCGTCCACCTCACTGAACTCGGCGCCGCGCTGGACCGGGTGCGCGTGGCGAAGAAGCCGGTGCTGGTCTATGGCGTCGCCTACGACGATGACAGTCTGCTCCTCGCCGCCCATGCCAGCGAGGCATGGATCCACCCGCTGGGCGAGGCCTATGTGCGCGGGCCGGGCGGGCAGGGGCAGTACTTCGCCCCTCTGCTCGAACGCCTGAAGGTCAAGGTCCACGTCTACCGCGTCGGCACCTACAAGGAATTCGTCGAGCCCTATGTGCGCGATTCCATGTCCGAACCCGCGCGGCAGGCCCGCACTGCCGTGCTTGACGCGGTCTTCTCGCAGTGGAAGGCCAATGTCGCGCGGGCCAGGCCCAAAGCGGATATCGCGCTCGTCACCACCGATGCGGTCGGCTGGCTGCGCGCCGCCGGCGGAGATACGGCACGGGCGGCCATCTCGGCCGGACTGGTGGACCACATCGGCGACCGTGTCGCCTTCGGACAACGGGTCGCGCAGATCGCCGGAGCGGACAAGGCCGACAAGCGCCCCGGCTCCTTCGCTCACACCAACCTCAGGGACTGGCTCGCCGCCAATCCCGAAGCCACCGGCGGGAAGGCCATCGCGGTCGTAACCATCGCCGAGGACATCGTCGATGGCAGCGCCGGACCGGGAGTTGCCGGCGGGGACCGGATCGTGCGCCTGATCGACAAGGCCGCCGCACGCGACGATCTTGCCGGACTTGTGGTTCGCGTCGATTCCCCGGGCGGGTCTGTGCTTGCCTCCGAATCGATCCGTTCGGCGGTCGAACGGGTGAAGGCGCGCCACGTGCCGGTGGCCGTGTCCATGGCCAACATGGCGGCGAGCGGCGGCTATTGGGTCTCTACCCCCGGCGCCCGCATCTTCGCCCAGCCGGGCACGATCACCGGCTCGATCGGCATCTTCGCCGTGCTCCCCAGCTTCGAGGCGACCCTGGCCAACTGGGGCGTCAAGTCCGACGGCGTGCGCACGACGCCGCTGTCCGGCCAGCCCGACATGTTCGGCGGCTTCACGCCGGAATTCGACCAGATGCTGCAAGCCGGGATAGAAGCGGGCTATGCACGCTTCATCGGCCTCGTCGGCAAGGCCCGCGGCAAGACGCCCGCCCAGGTTGATGCGATCGCGCAGGGCCGCATCTGGGACGGCGGCACGGCCCGGCAGATCGGTCTGGTCGACCAGTTCGGCACGCTGGACGATGCCCTCGCCTGGACGGCGAAGCAGGCGAGGCTCGGCAAGGGCGAATGGCACCCGCTGTTTCTCGGCAGCGGCGGCTCCCCGCTCGGCAACCTGGCCGACAAGCTGTTCGGCCCCGATGACGATGGCAGCGCGCCCGAACAGGACGCCGTCGCGCAGATCGCCCGCCGCAATCAGCAGGCGCTGGTCCGCGCGCTCGCCAGCGTGGAGCGGCTGACCGGGGTCCAGGGCGCCCAGGCTTATTGCCTTGGGTGCCCCGATCCTGCCGCTCCGCCGCCCGCGCCCAGGGCGCAAGGATGGCTCGCCGTGCTCGTCCGCGCAGTTTCCTGAGCCTTCAGGTCTCGACCGGAACCTCGCTCGGGTTCACCGCCGGCTGGTCCACGTCCGGCGAAGGAGCCGGGAATCCCTCCGGCTCGGGCGGCTGCTCGGTCGGGGTGATGACCGGCGGCAGTTCGCCGGGAATCGTCGGGTCGATCGGGTCGGCCTGATCGGGCGGGGGCGGGGCGGGCTGGGTCGCCATGGTGCGTGATCTCCTCCGATCCTGAGCGTTCCGCCGGCCATTCCGTTCCCCTTGCCCGGCCGCCTCGTGCGCAACGCTTGCCCTTTGCCCCTCTTCTCGCTACGGGCCACCGCTCGGAATTTGGGCTTCGTCGCACATGCGGGCGTGGCGGAATTGGTAGACGCGCTGGTTTTAGGTACCAGTATCGCAAGATGTGGGGGTTCGAGTCCCTTCGCCCGCACCAGTTTCCGCCCATCACCGCCCGCGCGCCGTGGCACGTGTTTGAGAAGGCTTCTATTGTCATGCAGATTGTCGAGACCACGAACGAGGGTTTGAAGCGCGCCTACACGATCACCATCGCCGCCGGCCTGATCGCCGAACGCGTGGCGGGCGAGGTGGAACGGATCGCGCCGCAGGTGCGGATGCCCGGCTTCCGCCCCGGCAAGGTTCCGGCGAACCTCGTCCGCAAGATGCACGGCCCGGCCCTGCACAGCGAAGCGCTTCAGGCCGCAATCCGCGAGGCGATGGACAAGCTGATGGCCGACAATGGCCTGCGCCCTGCCATGCAGCCCGCCGTGAGCCTCGCGGAAGGCTATGAGGAAGGCCGCGATGCCGAACTGACCGTCAGCCTGGAAGTGCTTCCGGCGATCACCGCTCCCTCGCTCGAAGGGCTGAAGCTCGAACGCCTTACCGTGCCGGTCACGGACGAGCAGGTGGACGAGTCGGTGAAGCGCATCGCTGCCGGCGCCAAGACCTTCGTCGCAGCCAAAAAGGGCAAGAAGGCCGAAAACGGTGATCAGCTGATCGTCGATTTCGTCGGCAAGCTCGACGGTGAGGTGTTCGAGGGCGGTTCGGCCGAGGATGCCGCGATCGAACTCGGCGCCAACCGCTTCATCCCCGGCTTCGAGGAGCAGCTCGTCGGCGTGAAAGCCGGTGAGGAAAAGACCATCACCGTCACCTTCCCGGCGGACTATCCGGCCGAGAACCTAAAGGGCCGCGAGGCGACCTTCGACGTCACCGTCAAGGAGGTGAAGGTTGAGGGTGAGGGCGCCCTGGACGATGATTTCGCCAAGAACCTGGGCCTTGAAAGCATCGAGCAGCTGCGCGAGATCCTGCGCGGCCAGCTGGAGCAGGAAATCGCGGGCCTGACCCGCACCCAGATGAAGCGCCAGCTGCTCGACCTGCTGGCCGCCGATCACGATTTCGATGTCCCCCCAACCATGGTCGAGGCCGAGTTCGGCCAGATCTGGCAGCAGCTCGTTCAGGAAGCCGGCCAGGAGGAAGATCCCGAGGCCGCCCTGAAGGAGCTCGAGGCCGAGAAGGACGATTATCGCAACATTGCCGAACGCCGCGTGCGGCTCGGCCTGCTCCTGTCGGAAATCGGCCAGGTCAACGGGATCGAGGTCAGCCAGCAGGAAATGTCGATGCTGCTCAGCCAGGCGGCCCAGCAGTACCGCCCGGAAGACCGTGAGCGGTTCGTCGAATACATCCGCAACGAGCCGCTCGCCGCGGCCCAGTTGCGCGCCCCGCTCTATGAGGACAAGGTCGTCGACTTCCTGTTCGACAAGGCCGAGGTGACCGAGCGCGAAGTGACCCGCGAGGAGCTCCAGGCCGCGATCGAGGCCGAGGAAGGCGCCGCTGCCAAGCCGGCAGCCAAGAAGCCCGCCGCCAAGAAGGCCGCCAAGCCCGCCAAGGCTGAAGAGGCTGCCGCGAGCGAGGACAAGCCCGCCGCGAAGAAGGCTCCGGCCAAGAAGCCGGCTGCCAAGAAGGCCGAAGCCACCGAAGCGGCTCCGGTCGCTGAGGCTGCGCCCAAGAAGAAGGCCCCGGCCAAGAAGAAGACCGAGGCCTGAGACTGTTCTGAGCTGAGTCCGTCCTAGAGAGGGGCGGGGGCTGCAGTCTCCGCCGCCTCTCCAGGCCAACCCGCTGAACATACAAGGGGCGGACCGGCAGGTTCGCCCCTTGTCGCGTTCAGGGTTTAAAGCAGGATGTCGGCCAAGGTCACGGCGCCGTGCGTGCCGTTGAGCTGGATCTCCATGTCGTAGATCCCGTTGCCGTGGGTCGAGATGCGAAGCAGCTGCGCATAGGCAGTGCCAGCGGACGTGCCGCCGTACCAGGTCGAAAGGTCGATGTCGGCGGCGGTGATGTGCAGCGCGCGCAGGCCGATCTTGTCGACGCCGGCCTGGAAGTCGAGCACGATGTCGCGCTGGCCGATGCCCGTGCCGGAATCCGTGGCGGAGTTGAATACGAACGTGTCCGAGCCCGCGCCGCCCGACATGACGTCGCGGCCGCCGCCGCCGATGATGACATCGTCGCCCGCACCGCCGCTGATGCGATCGTTCCCAGCGCCGCCGGCCAGCGTGTCCCTACCCGCGCCGCCGAGCAGCACGTCGCTGCCGGCATCGCCGTTGATCCGGTCGTTCCCCGAGCCGCCGACAAGATGGTCGTTGCCTGCTCCGCCGCCGAGGATGTCACCGCCGGCGCCCCCGCGCACCGTGTCGTTGCCGCCGCCGGCAAAGATCGTGTCGGCCCCGGCAGTTCCGATGATGGTGTCGGGTCCGGCAGTTCCCAGTGTGGCCATGTGAAATCTCCTGAATGAGGCAGAAAGGAGGAGTGGCCCGGCCCAGGGGCGACACTCCGCTGACCCGTCGGATCCGGGCCTTGCTGCGGAGATTACCATGCTGCACCTGCGTTGTGCCCGGTGCATCCAAAACGGGAGCGATATTACCGGAATCTTGCGACGACCCCGGTATTCGCCCCTATGTCTGCTGTCAGGGTTGGCTCCGTTCGCCTGCAAAGGGGAGTGTCGCCGCCATTGCCGTCCCCAGCAGGATGGCCTTTCGCCGCGCTCTCTACCGTTTTTCGGGGTTAACGCCCTTGAACATCGGTCCTCGGCGCGCGACATAGGCCCGGCAACGCAATGAGGACCTCCATGCTCGATCTGTTCGGCGCTTCCGATTCCCAGGGCAAGTTCACTGTCGATCCCGTAACCGGCGCCCTCGTGCCCGTCGTCGTCGAGCAGACCAGCCGGGGCGAACGTTCCTTCGACATCTACTCCCGCCTCCTGCGGGAACGGATCATTTTCATCACTGGCGAGATCGAGGACCATATGGCCTCGGTGATCGTCGCCCAGCTGCTGTTCCTGGAAAGCGAGAATCCTTCGAAGGACATCTCGATGTACATCAACTCGCCGGGCGGCGTGGTCACGGCCGGCATGGCGATCCACGATACGATGCAGTACATCCGTCCGCGCGTCTCCACCGTGTGCATCGGCCAGGCCGCCTCGATGGGTTCGTTCCTGCTCGCCGCCGGTGAGCCGGGGATGCGCATTGCCCTGCCGAACTCGCGCATCATGGTGCACCAGCCCTCGGGCGGCGCCCGCGGCATGGCGTCGGATATCGAGATCCAGGCCCGCGAAATCCTGCGGATGCGCAAGCGTCTCAACGACATGTACGTGAAATACACCGGCAAGTCCCTTGACGAGATCGAGAAGGCGATGGACCGTGATACCTTCCTCGAAGCCGATGAGGCCCTGGCCTTCGGCATTGTCGACAAGGTGTTCGAGAGCCGTCCCGCCTCCGACCAGATCCCGACGCCGGACGATCCGACCACGTGATGCCCTGGCAGGGGTTCCTTAAGCAGCGGGCTTCAGCATCCTGCAAGGAACCCGCTGCTAAAGGGCAGGATTGAATAAAAACGCTGCCGGGGTATCCTCGGCGAGTCTCCCCGGTGGAGACAAACAGGACAAGGCATGACCAAACTGAGCGGATCGGACGCGAAGAGCACCCTCTACTGCAGCTTCTGCGGCAAGTCGCAGCACGAGGTGCGCAAGCTCATCGCCGGGCCCACGGTGTTCATCTGCGATGAATGCGTCGAGCTCTGCAACGACATCATTCGTGAAGAGACCAAGGCCGGGATCGCCGGCAAGAAGGACGGCGGCGTGCCGTCCCCGCGCGACATTTTCGAGACCCTGAACGATTACGTGATCGGACAGGATCGGGCCAAGCGCGTGCTCTCGGTCGCCGTGCACAACCACTACAAGCGCCTCAAGCACTCCGGCAAGGGCGGCGAGGTGGAACTCTCGAAGAGCAACATCCTGCTCGTCGGGCCGACCGGCTGCGGCAAGACCCTGCTCGCCCAGACCCTCGCCAAGACCTTCGACGTGCCATTCACCATGGCCGACGCCACGACGCTGACCGAAGCGGGCTACGTGGGCGAGGACGTGGAGAACATCATCCTCAAGCTGCTCCAGGCCTCGGACTACAACGTCGAGAAGGCGCAGCACGGCATCGTCTACATCGACGAGATCGACAAGATCAGCCGCAAGGCCGAAAACCCCTCGATCACCCGCGACGTCTCGGGCGAGGGCGTGCAGCAGGCCCTGCTCAAGCTGATGGAGGGCACCACCGCCTCGGTCCCGCCGCAGGGCGGCCGCAAGCACCCGCAGCAGGAATTCCTGCAGGTGGATACGACGAACATCCTGTTCATCTGCGGCGGCGCCTTCGCGGGCCTCGAGAAGATCATCTCCGATCGCCTGCAGAAGCGCTCGATCGGCTTCGGCGCCCACGTCGCCGATCCCGACAAGCGCAAGGTCGGCGAACTCCTGCAGAAGGCCGAACCGGAAGACCTGCTGAAGTTCGGTCTGATCCCCGAATTCGTCGGCCGCCTGCCGGTGATCGCCACGCTCAACGATCTCGACATCGAAGCCCTGGTCAAGATCCTGCGCGAACCCAAGAACGCGCTGGTCAAGCAGTACGCCAAGCTGTTCGAGCTGGAAGACGTGACCCTGACCTTCACGGACGACGCGCTGGAAGCGATCGCCAGGAAGGCCATCGAACGCAAGACCGGCGCCCGCGGCCTGCGCTCCATCGTCGAAGGCCTGCTGCTCGACACCATGTTCGACATCCCGACCGAGGAAGGCATCGCCGAAGTCGTCGTGGACCGCGAAGTGGTCGAAGGCCGCAAGGAACCCGTCCGCGTCCACAAGGGCAAGGAACAGGCCGCCTGACCTTCAACGATCCTCCCTGTCGCACAGCGACGGGGAGGGGGCCGTCCGCGCAACGGGTGGGGGAGGGCTCGCCGCTCAGGCGCCAGCAGAACCGCTCGGGGAGCCGGTTCCTGAGCGGTTTTTCATGTCCGCATTTTCCTACACGGCATCACGCTGCCTGATGCGAGCTGCCTTTTGGGTCGTCCGGCAAGGCCTCGCGCGAAGGCCGACAGTGGCTCCCCGATGTTGGAAATGTGTCACCCGTCCACTCCGGGCGTCCGGTCAGCAAGATCAACCACTTGAGCGCGAATCACAGGGTGACACCTGTCACCCTGTGTCACCCATGCACCGGGTTCAGACCACCGCTTCGCTGTGCAGCGCGCAATCGGCATTGGCCTCGCGCTCGATCTGCACCGTGGCGTGGCCGATCCGGAAGTCGTGCTCCAGTTCGTGGGCCAGTTCGTGAAGGAAGTCGTCGCCCGGGCACCCCGCCGGCATGACGAGGTGCGCGGTCAGCGCGGTCTCGGTCGTGCTCATCGGCCAGATGTGGAGGTCGTGGACCGCGGTCACCCCGGGCTGACCTTCAAGGAAGCGGCGCACGGCCACCTCGTCGATCCCGGCGGGCACGCCCAGCATGGACAGCTTCACCGAATCCTTGAGCAGCCCCCAGGTGCCCCAGAAGATCACCGCCACGATCAGCAGCCCGGCCACCGGGTCGATCCACAACGCGCCGGTCCACCCGATCAGCAGGCCGGCTATCACCACGCCAGCCGATACGGCGGCATCGCCGGCCATGTGAAGGAAGGCCCCGCGCACGTTGAGGTCGCCATGCCGCCCGCGCATGAACATCAAAGCGGTGGCCGTGTTGATGACAATGCCGATCAGGGCAACGATCACCACCGTGCCGCTCTGCACCGGCTGCGGGTCGAAAAGGCGCCGCACCGTCTCCACCGTGATCGCGCCCAGCGCCACCAGCAGCAGGGCCGCATTGGTCAGCGCCGCAAGGATCGAGCTTGACTTGAAGCCCCAGGTAAAGCGGGCGGAAGGCGGCGCGGCGGCGAGCGTGCTGGCTCCCCAGGCGATCAGCAGGCTCAGCACGTCGGACAGGTTGTGCCCGGCATCGGCCACCAGCGCCATCGACCCGGAGAGGAGGCCGAACCCGGCTTCCACCACCACGAACAGCGTGTTGAGCACGATGCCGATCGCAAAAGCCCGGCCATGGCTCACCGGCCCGTGCGAATGCCCGTGCCCGTGCCCGTGCCCGTGCCCGTGACTGTGCCCATGATGATGATCGTGATGCGCGGCCAAGCTCTGGTCCTTTCGCGGCGGCTCTCGCACAGCCACCCGTTCGCGGCAACCGGCCATGAACTCAGTCGTAGACGCACCCGTCGAAGTCGGAGCGCTTCACCACCCCGCTGCGCGCAGCGATGGCGTTGCCATGGCGGCGAGTGAAGCCGGATGCCCCCACCACTTCGCGCTTCTTCGGGCTGGGCAGCGCGGCCGCGATCCGCGCCGCCTCCACCGGGCTCAGTCGCGCCGCCGAATGGCCGTAATAGCGCTGCGCCCCGGCCTCCACGCCATAGGTTCCGATCCCGGTCTCGGCGACGTTGAGGTAAACCTCCATGACCCGCCGCTTGCCCCAGATCTGCTCGATCAACAGGGTGAACCAGGCCTCCAGCCCTTTGCGAAAGTAGCCGCCGCCCTGCCACAGAAATACGTTCTTGGCGGTCTGCTGGCTGATCGTGGAACCGCCGCGGATCCGTCCGCCCTTCTGGTTGCGCTCCCACGCCTTGCGGATCGCGGCCGCGTCAAAGCCGTGGTGCGAGCAGAACTTGCTGTCTTCACCGGCGATCACGGCGGCCACCATGTTGCGATCGATCCGGCTGAGCGGGGTCCAGTCCTTGGTGAAGCCTTGCGGGTCCATCACCATGGTTGGCGTCACCGGCACCGGCACCCACTTGAACAGCAGCACGAGGAACAGGCTCAGTGCCACGAACCACACGGCGGCAAGGCCCAGCCACCAGGCCAGCCGCCACGGCCATGATCGGCCCGCAGGGGCACTTCGCCAGGACAGGATGCGCTTCATGCAAGGGCCGCCATAGCTCGCCGCAGGCCGCTCGCCAATCGGTCTAGAACAGCCGGGTCAGAGCATAGAACAGCGCGCCGACACTCGCCGAGGCCGGGATCGTGATGACCCAGGCTATTACCACGCTCTGCGCCACGCCCCAGCGCACCGCCGAGGCCCGCCGCGCCGTGCCCGCCCCGATGACCGCGCCGGTGATCGTGTGGGTCGTCGAGACCGGAATGCCCAACGTCGAGGCGCTGAACACCACGATCGAGCCGGCCAGCGAGGCGGAAAACCCCTGATGCTGCGAAAGCTTGGTAATCCGCGAGCCCATCGTCTCGATGATCTTCCACCCGCCCGAAAGCGTGCCGAGCCCCATCGCCGTGTAGCAGGCCAGTGCCACCCAGTGCGGCACGGCGAAGTCGCCATGCAGGTAGCCGGTCGAATAGAGCAGGACCGTGATGATCCCCATGGTCTTCTGCGCATCGTTGAGGCCGTGGCTCAGCGAATAGGCGGCAGAGGAAACCAGGTGCAGCCGGCGCAGTTTGCGCTCGGCGCTGTTGGCCGTCACCCGGCACAGCGCCCAGCTTGAAACCAGCATGACCAGCATGGCAAGGTACAGCCCGATCACCGGCGACACGACGATGGCGATCAGTGTCTTGGACAGCCCGGCCCACTGGATCCCTCCGAAGCCGGCATGGGCCACCCCTGAACCGATCAGCCCGCCGACGAGGGCGTGGCTGGAGCTCGAAGGGATGCCCTTCAGCCAGGTCACGACGTTCCAGAACATCGCTCCCGCCAGCGCCCCGAATACCACGCCGGGCGTGATCACGTCCTTGGCGATCAGCCCCTTGCCGATGGTATCTGCCACCGCGTGGAGGCTCGGCACGGCCAGTGTCAGGAAATAGGCGGCAAAGTTGAAGAAGGCGGCGAAGGCCACCGCTTTGACTGGAGAGAGCAGCCGGGTTGCCACCACCGTGGCAATCGCATTGGCGGCATCGTGCAGGCCATTGAGAAAGTCGAAGGCGAGTGCGACGAAGATCAGCGCGATCAGCAGCGGCAGGGCAAGCTCGTGCATGGGGCGGGCCGGGCGCGGATCAGGCGTGGTCGATCACGATGCCGTCGATCTCGTCGGCGACATCCTCGAAGGCATCCACGATCCGCTCCAGATGCTTGTAGATCTCCCGCTCGATCAGGAACCGCAGGGTGTCCGCGCTGCCATGGTCGGACAGGGCCTGCTTGAGTCCGGACGAATGGACCGAGTCGGCATGTCCCTCGATCCGCACCAGCCGCTCGGTAAGCTCGTGCAGGCGCTTGCCGTTGCGCGCAACGTCGCGCAGCAGCGGCATGGCCTCGGCGGTGAGCCGGGCGGCATCGACGGTGATCGCCGCCATGTCGCGCATCTGGGGCGAGAAGGTCTTCACTTCGTAAAGGTCGATCGCCTGGACCGCGGCCTGCATCTCATCCACCGTATCGTCCAGGGCGCCGATTAGGCTGGTGATCGCGCCGCGGTCGAACGGGGTGAGGAAGGTGCGGCGCACCTCGTGCAGCACCTCGCGGGTGATCTCGTCGGCATCGTGCTCGCGCTCGATCACTTCGCGGATGTGCTCGGCGCTTGCCGGCCCCCCTTCGATCACGCGGGCAGTAGCCTCGGCGGCCGCCAGAACCGTTGCCGCGTGGGCCTCGAACAGGTCGAAGAAGTTGCCGCTCCGCGGGAGCAGACGCTGGAACCAGGCAAACATGGAACGGACCCCTGAGGTTTTGTCGACCATCGCCCCGAACAGGCCGGAGCGGCTGGCCGCAGATTTGAACTGGATGGGCGCAAACGAGCGCAGAAGCTCCCGCAGGTCAGGCTCGTCTACCGCACTGGCCGCCTCGGCGAGGCCGAACCAGCGCCGCTCGCGCTCGTGCTGCTCGGCCCAGGCGTCAAGTTCACGCGTGACCGCGAGTGGAAACACGTCGACGTCCGCCATCAGCGAGGCCCCGCTCGAGCGCTGCTTGCGATAACGGTAGGAGCCGAGCGGCACCGGGCAGACCGCGCCGAGAATACCCGCTTCTTCCTCTGCCTCGCGCGCGGCAGCCACATGGGGAGCAAGACGGTTGCCGATGTTGCCCTTGGGCAGGACCCACCGCCCCGTCCCGCGCGAGGTAACCAGCAGCACGCGTACGTTCGCATCGGCGGCAAGGCCTTCGGTGCGATAGGGCAGGGCGGCAACCTGACGGATGGAGCGGACCTTTGCTGCAAGCTTGTGCGTCGGCCCATATCCCGCCGCGCCGACAAGCGCAAAGCTGTGTCACACGGTTGTCACAATTTGCTGGGGAAAGGCGACCCCCGGACCTTCCGGGGGCCGCTTTTCGGTCAGGCCGCCGGCAGCAGGTGCCGTTCGGTCGCGATGCGGTGGATCGCCTTCTGCAGCTTCTCGAAGGCGCGCACCTCGATCTGGCGCACGCGCTCGCGGCTGACGTTGTAGACCTGGCTCAGCTCTTCCAGCGTCTTGGGATCGTCCACCAGGCGCCGGTCGGTCAGGATGTGACGCTCGCGCTCGTTGAGCGAGGAAAGCGCCTCGTTCAGCAGGTCGCGGCGATAGGCGGCTTCCTCGGCATCGGCTACGGTCTCGTCCTGGAGCGGACGTTCGTCGGCCAGAAGGTCCTGCCACTGGCCCTCGCTGTCCTCGCGCATGGAGACGTTGAGCGAGGAGTCCCCGCCCATCATCATCCGCCGGTTCATGTTGATCACTTCCTGCTCGGACACGCCGAGGTCGGTCGCGATCTTACGCAGGTGCTCGGGCTTGAGGTCGCCGTCCTCGTAGGCGTCGAGTTGCTTCTTCATCCGCCGCAGGTTGAAGAACAGCTTCTTCTGCGCGGCGGTCGTGCCCATCTTGACCAGGCTCCACGAGCGCAGGATGAACTCCTGGATCGAAGCCTTGATCCACCACATCGCATAGGTGGCGAGGCGGAAGCCACGATCGGGCTCGAACTTCTTGACGCCCTGCATCAGGCCGATGTTGCCCTCGCTGATCAGCTCGGACACCGGCAGGCCATAGCCGCGATAGCCCATGGCGATCTTGGCAACGAGTCGCAGGTGGCTGGTCACCAGTTGCGCGGCCGCGTCGGTATCCCCATGTTCGGAGAACCGCTTGGCGAGCATGTATTCCTGCTCGGCGGTGAGCACCGGAAACTTGCGGATCTCCGATAGGTAGCGGTTGAGGCTTGCCTCACCGCCAAGCGCGGGGACCACCGGGAGATTGCGTTCTTGAGCCACTGTATCAACCCGTCCTTTCATCGTCGGCCGGTGTGTCCGACCCTAGCAGGCATCGAACGGTCCGGCCACCTTTCGGGGCAATCGAATTCCTGTTCACTGTAATCGGTTACTGCCAAGTTGACCGAGGAGTTCCCGCATGTCCGTAGGGACAGGGCTCTCGAACCGGAGGGCCGTGCCCGATACGGGATGGACGAAGCCCAGCACCCCGGCATGAAGCGCCTGGCGGTGGAACCCGAGCCCGGCAAGAACCGGACGCAGCCGAGGGGGAGAGCGCCCATAGACAGGGTCCCCCAATAGCGGATGACCGATTGATGCAAGGTGAACGCGCACCTGGTGCGTGCGGCCCGTTTCCAGCCGGCATTCGACCAGCGCCGCGCCGTCCAGAGGCTCGACCACGCGATAATGGGTGACCGCGTGCTTGCCCCTCCTGGGTCCGTGGGGTCCTTCCTCCACCAGCGCCATCTTCTTGCGGTTGGTGGAAGACCGAGCAATCGCGCCGCGGATCGTGCCCGCCAGCGGCTTTGGCACCCCCGCGGTGATCGCGCTGTACACCCGCTCGACCGAATGGTCCGCGAACTGCCGCGCCAGCCCCTCGTGCGCCGCATCGGTCTTGGCCACGACGAGCAGGCCGGACGTGTCCTTGTCGATCCGGTGGACGATCCCCGGCCGCGCCACCCCGCCGATGCCCGAAAGTCCGCCGGCACAGTGGTGGAGGAGGGCGTTGACCAGCGTCCCGTCAAGGTTTCCTGCCGCCGGATGGACGACCAGCCCGGCCGGCTTGTCCACCACGATGAGGTCTGCATCCTCGTGCGCGATGATCAGCGGGATGTCCTGTGGCGCGGCTCCGGCCGGCGCGGCCTCGGGCACGGCTATCTCGAATGCGGTGCCAGCGGCGACCTTCACCGAAGCCTGGGCGGCGGGCACGCCGCCAAGGGTCACGCGGCCTTCTCCCAGCAGGGCCTTCACCCGCTCGCGCGAGAGGCCGCTCGCCTCGGCAAGCGCCTTGTCGAGCCGCTGGCCACCCTCGGCGATCACGCCGGAAATGATGCTGTGCTGTCCCCCCATTGTCTCGCCAATATGGTGCGCCCGCGCCGTGGGACAAGGCCGTTCGCCGCGCCGCGCAAGGCATGCGGCAACCATTCTCTCCTTCAGCCATTCTAAGGCCAGCCTTTCCGGGGCCAGCCAGCTGGAGAATGCCATGTCTCGCCACAAGATCGCCATCGTCGTCGGCAGCCTCCGGGCGGAGAGCATCAACCGCAAGGTCGCCCGCTCCATCGCCGCCATCGCTGCCGACACGCTCGACTGCGCCATCGTCGAAATCGCCGACCTCCCGCTCTACAGCCAGGACTACGACGCGGAATCCCCCGCTTCCTACATCCGCTTCCGGCAGGAGATCGCCGCGGCCGACGGCGTGCTGTTCTGCACCCCCGAATACAACCGCGGCGTGCCGGGCGTCCTGAAGAACGCAATCGACGTCGGCTCGCGCCCCTATGGCGCCTCGGTGTGGGACAAGAAGCCGGCCGCGGTCGTCACCGCTTCGCCCGGCGCGACCGGCGGGTTCGGGGCCAACCACCAGCTGCGCCAGTCCTGCGTCTTCCTCAACATGCCGATGATGCAGCAGCCCGAAGCCTATCTCGGCCGGGTCACCGACGAGAGCTTCGACGGGGAAGGGCGCCTGAAGGACGGTCCGCTCAAGTCCGTGGTCGAGCATGTTGCCACGGCCTTCGCCGAATGGGTTGACCTGATCGTCCGCTCCCGCGCCATGCTGGCCGAGGATGCGGCGCGGTCCTGAAACGGGCTTGCGCGGCCTGGCGTAGGCGCTAGGCCGGGCGCATGTCGCCCACGCTTCCCGCCGCCGTCCGCGCGCTGCTCGTTGCCGCGGCGGGCGAGGCTCATCCGCGCGAGGCCTGCGGGTTGCTGCTCGGCGAGGGGGAGCACATCACCGCGGCCACCGTCGCCGCCAACATCCATCCCGATCCGGTCCGCCACTTCGAGATCGATCCCGCCGCGCTGCTTGCCGCGCACAAGGCGCAGCGGGCCGGCGGGCCGCAGGTGCTCGGCTACTGGCACTCCCATCCCAATGGCCGCCCTGACCCTTCCGACGAGGACCGCGCCCTGGCCGCCGGCGACGGGCGGCTCTGGGCCATCGTCGCAAATGGAGCCATCTCTGTCTGGCGCAGCGAGCCTGACGGGTTCAAGCCGCTTCCCTCCGCCGTCCGGGCCGGTTAAGGCGTGCGCCGATGACCCAGCCGATCGATCTCGCCGCCCTCCTCTGTTCGCGCCTGTGCCATGACATGCTGAGCCCGATTGGCGCTTTGTCGAACGGGCTGGAGCTGCTGGCCGATGAAAAGGACGCCTCGATGCGCGGCCGGATCGTCGAACTGCTGGAGCAGAGCGCGAAGACCAGCGCGGACAAGCTCAAGTTCTTCCGCCTCGCCTTCGGCGCCGCCGGGGGGTTCGGGGATTCCGTGCCGGTGGAGGAAGCGCGCGCTGTGATCGATGCGCTCGTCGGCAACAACGGCCGGATAGAGGCACGCTGGGCGCTGTCGGGCGGATCGCTGCCCAAGCCCGCGGTCAAGGTCCTGCTCAACCTCGCGCTGATCGGCATCGATGCGCTGGTGCGCGGTGGCACGCTGGATCTGGGGGCGGAAAGCCACGACGGGCAGACCGAAATCGTGATCCGCGCCGCCGGCCCGCGCATCGCCTTCGATCCGCTGGTCGGCAAGGCGCTTGACGGCAGCCTTGCTTCGGCCGACCTTTCCAGCCGCACCGCCCCTGCCGCGATGGTCCGCCAGCTGGTGGAAAGCCTCGGTGGAGAGGTGCAGTCGATCCTTACCGGGGAGGCGCTCGTCATGGGCGCGGCGCTGCCCGGCTAGCACGAATCCAGGCGCGGGAGACCGGATGACCTCGTCGATGCGGCAGTGGCTGGTTCACCGCGAGGTTCCCTCGCCGAACTGGAACGAGCGGAAGCTACCGGTCTCAATGGTCGTTCTCCACTACACCGGAATGCGCACCGCCGCCGATGCGCTGGAGCGGATGTGCAGCCCTGCGGCCGAAGTGTCGGCTCACTACATGATCGACGAGGACGGGACCGTCACCCAGCTGGTCGACGAGGAAAAGCGCGCCTGGCACGCCGGCCGTTCCTCCTGGCGCGGCATTACCGACGTGAACTCGGCCAGCGTGGGGATCGAACTGGTCAACCCCGGTCACGAGTTCGGCTATCGCCCGTTTCCCGAGGAGCAGATCGACGCGCTGCTGCCGCTGCTGGCCGACATCGTCAGGCGCCACAACGTGCCGCGCGCCAACGTGGTCGGCCATTCCGACGTGGCCCCCGCCCGCAAGACCGACCCCGGCGAGCTGTTCCCGTGGGAGCGCCTCGCCCGCCTGCGCCTCGCCCTGCCGGTGCCGAAGCTGTCGATGCGGCTGATCTACGACAACCGCGGCGCCTTCTTTCTCGCGCTCGAACGGTTCGGCTACGACATTACCGACGAACGCGCCGCCCTGCGCGCCTTCCAGCGCCGCTTCCGTCCCCAGCGGGTCGACGGCGAGTTGGATGGCCAGTGCGGCGCGCTGCTGTTCGAGCTTTTGTTGGAACGCGACCTCGGACGTGCTAGATGAGCGCCGCCAGGGGGCCGGGCAGCCGCGCCATCTCAGGATGACGAGGAAAGTCCGGGCTCCACGAAACAAGGGTGGCGGGTAACGCCCGCCGGGGGTGACCCCAGGGAAAGTGCCACAGAGAGCAGACCGCCGGTCGGGATCCGTCCCGGCAGGCAAGGGTGAAAGGGTGCGGCAAGAGCGCACCGCGCGACTGGCAACAGGAGCGGCACGGCAAACCCCACCCGGAGCAAGACCGAATAGGGGCGGCGCGCTCCCGGGTCGAAAGACTCAGGAGCAGGTCTGTTTCGGACCCGACCGCCCGGGTTGGTCGCTGGAGCGGCATGGCAACATGTCGCCGAGAGGAATGGCTGCCAGTGCGGATACGGTCTCTTCTGGGATACCGTCCGCGCTACAGAACCCGGCTTACAGGCCCCCTGGCAATTCGGGTCTTGGCATGACAGGCGACCGGTGCGGACCGGTCCTGCATCCGCGCGAACCGCTGCCCGACCCCTATTGCCCGACCGCTACCGAGCGAAGCGGCACCGGCATCGGGGCAGGGCGTTGCTCCCGCCCGCTTCGGGCCGCGCTGGCAAGGCTGGTCCGGCGGTCGCCGGCGCTGCCGCGCGCCCGCGCCTCGTCGTCGCGCGTGCGGAAGGTGGCGACGAGGGTCGTCAGGCTCTGGGCTTCGTCCTCAAGCGCGCGCGTCGCCGCGGTCGACTGCTCGACCATGGCGGCGTTCTGCTGGGTCATCATATCCATTTCCCGTACGGCGGCGCTCACTTGGCTAAGGTTTTCCGCCTGTTCGACGGTGGCACTGGCAATCTCGTTGGCGATGCCGGCCATCTCGCCGACCTTGCTCACGATTTCGGCCAGCTTGCCGCCAGTCTCGTCTACGAGGGCGACGCCGCTCTGCACTTGGGCCGATGAATTCGTGATCAGGCCCTTGATGTCCTGTGCGGCGGCGGCCGAGCGCTGGGCAAGGGCGCGGACCTCGTTGGCGACGACTGCGAAGCCCTTGCCGCTCTCGCCCGCGCGCGCGGCTTCCACGCCGGCGTTGAGCGCAAGGAGGTTGGTCTGGAAGGCGATCCCGTCGATCACCTCGATGATCTGCGTGATCTCACGCGAGGATTGTTCGATCGCGGCCATTGCATCCACCGCACGCTGGACCACCTCGCCGCCCTCGGTCGCCACGGAATGGGCCGAGACAACGGCCTGCTGGACCGAGGAGGCGCTTCTGGCGGTTTCCGTCAGACTGGTGGACACGCGGGTCATGGTCGCCGAGGTTTCCTCCAGCGCCGCTGCCTGCTGCTCGTTGCGACGGGCCAGATCGTCGGATGCGGCGCGGATTTCGCGAATCGAGCTCATCACGCCGGCGGCACCCACGCGAACGGAACCCATGGCCCGGGCAAGCGCGTCTACCGTCCGGTTGAAGTCGCTGCGGACCTTGGCATAGGGGGCAGGGTATTCCTCACAGATCGCGGATTCCAGGTCCTGCTGCGAAAGCCGGTCGAGCGCGTTCGACAGCGAAGCCATGACAGTGTCCTGCTCCCGCTTCGCCACCTCTCGCTCGATCCCGGCAAGGCGGAAGACCTCCATGGCCCGCGCCATTTCCCCCAGCTCGTCCCGTTTCTCGATGCCGGCGATCGTCACGTTGAAGCGGCCATCGGCCAGTTCGGTGATGTCACGGGTCGATTGGGTAAGCGGATCGATCACGCGGGTGCGCAGGGTGCGGCCCAGGAATATCAGCGCGGCGATGGTGGCGAGGGCCAGAAGGCCCACGATCGACAGCGAGATCGCAACGAAGGAGCGGTTGCGGGCGTCAATCTCTGCCTTGTGCCGGAGCGTCGTCTTGACGAGCTCCTGAACACTGTCGTGCTGGACACGGTACAGGGCCGCCAGCTGGGTATCGTGGATCCGCCGCATCTTTTCCACGTCGCGCGCCTTCAGGGCGGGGATGAACTGGTCATCCAGAACGGTCCAGAACTGCTCCGCATGGGTCAGAACCCGGTTGACGTCAGCGCGCATGGCATCCGGCACCTTCTCCTTCTGCCAGAACGCCCTGCGTTCCCCATATTCCCGCCGCGCTTCTCCGATGTCTTCTATCAGGGCATCGGCCGTCTCGGGTGCCGCAATGGCGAGAGACGTATCGAGGTAAGGTTCCACCACGAAGAGAGGCGGAGGAAGAACGTCCGCCATGAGCGAGTCCTGCTGGCCGACGCTGTCCGAGAGCGGCCCGCCATAGCGGATCTGGAAGATCACGCCGCCGGTGATCAGGACCGCAGCGAGCACCATGGCCACCACGGCCAGGCTCCCGCGCCGAACTAGATCGTTTATCATCCAACACTCCCACATTGGTGAAGGCTGGATTACTAGGTCTTTACTAAAACTGAGCTTTTCTTTTCCTTCCGCAAATACCTACGGACAACGCAGAGACATTTACGGCCTGATCGCCGGGACTATGCTGCGCTGAACGGCAATGCCAGAGCGCTCGAACTTTCAATTACAGGCTGGTTAATCCCGCCCGACGCTCGAATAGGCAAAGCCTTTGGCGCGGACCTCCTCCGGCCGGTAGACGTTGCGCAGGTCCACCAGCACGGGCGCCCGGGCCAGGGCCTTGACCCGCTCGAAGTCGAGCGCGCGGAAGGCGTCCCATTCGGTCACGAGCACCAGGGCGTCCGCGCCCTCGACGGCGGCATAGGCGTTGGCGGCCATTTCGACGCCCGGCATGAGCGGGGCAGCCATCTCCATGCCTTCAGGATCGTAGGCCGAAACGTCGGCCCCGGCGTCCTGCAGGGTCTGCGCGATGGCGATAGACGGGGCGTCGCGCATGTCGTCGGTGTTCGGCTTGAAGGTGAGGCCGAGCAGCGCGACTTTCTTGCCCCGCGCCGCGTCGAGCCCGCCCAGCGCCTCGATCACCTTGCGGCCCATGGCACGCTTGCGGCTGTCGTTGACCTTGGCCACCGCCTCGACGATGCGCAGCGGGCTGTCATAATCCTCCGCCGTCTTGAGCAGGGCCAGCGTGTCCTTCGGGAAGCACGATCCGCCATAGCCCGGCCCGGCGTGGAGGAACTTGGCGCCGATCCGGTTGTCCAGCCCGATGCCGCGCGCCACGTCCTGCACGTTGCCGCCCACCTTCTCGCACAGGTCGGCGATCTCGTTGATGAAAGTGATCTTGGTCGCGAGGAAGGCATTCGCGGCGTACTTGATCATCTCGGACGAGCGCCGGCTGGTAAATAGCAGCGGGGCCTGGTTGAGGAACAGCGGGCGGTAGACCTCCTGCATGACCTCGCGGCCGAATTCGTCCTCGGCGCCGATCACGATGCGGTCGGGCCGCTTGAAGTCCCCGATCGCCGCGCCTTCGCGCAGGAATTCGGGGTTGGAGACGACCGAGACCTGGAACGGCAGACCGGCCTTGCCGATGATCCGCTCCACCTCATCTCCGGTGCCCACCGGAACGGTGGACTTGGTCACGATCACCGCCGGCTTCTTCAGGTGCTGCCCGATCTCCCCGGCCACGGCATAGACGAACGAGAGGTCGGCATGGCCGTCGCCCCGGCGCGAGGGCGTGCCCACCGCGATGAAGATCGCGCTCGCGCCGTCGATCCCTTCGGACAGAGATGTCGTGAACGAGAGCCGCCCGGCCTTGACGTTGCCGGCCACCAGTTCGGCCAGCCCCGGCTCGTAGATCGGCATGATCCCGGCGTTGAGCCGCTCGATCTTGCCCGGATCCTTGTCGATGCAGACAACCTCGTGGCCGAAGTCGGCAAAGCAGGCGCCGGACACCAGCCCGACGTAGCCGGAGCCCACCATTGCGATCTTCATGCGATACTCCTGGTCTGCGCGCCGATCGTCCCGTTTTCGTCCCGGGTCTCGACCAGCCAGCGCTCCGTGCCCTCAAGGGCAAGGGCGGTCAACCGCCCGCTGAAGAATGCCCCCGTATCAATTCCGATGCGGTTGGGCAGAACCTGCGGCTCCTCGGCGATGGTGTGGCCGTGGACCACCACGCAGCCGTGATTGCCGGCGTGGCTGAGGAACGGCTCGCGAATCCACCTGAGGTCGGTCGTGCGCTGGTGTTCCGGCGGGGTGCCGGGGAGAATGCCGGCGTGGACGAACAGGTAGTCACCGATGAGCACCATCTGCTCGAAGCTTTCGAGGAAGGCGATGTCCTCGGCAGGGACGGCCGCGCGCATCAGTTCCTGCACTCCGGCGAAATCGGCCTCGGCATAGGCCCGGGGGTCCATCGGGTAGCTGAGCAGGGTCTCGCGCCCGCCGTGGCGCAGGAAAGTGCGCAGCACCTCCTCCTTGCGGAAAGCCTGGAGGAACATCTCTTCGTGATTTCCGGCGATGATCCGCACGGTGCGGCGGGCCTGCCAGTCCCGCGCGGCGGCGATCACCCCGGCGCTGTCCGGGCCGCGGTCCACCAGGTCGCCCAGCAGGATCACCGCGGTGCGTGCCGGGCCGCGGGCCGCGTCGTCCGCCTCGATCGCGGCGATCATTGCGCCGAACAGGTCGACCCGCCCGTGAATATCGCCCACGGCATAGACGCGCTCCCCCGGCGGGACCGCCGGCAGGGCCGCCTGGGGTGCGCCCGCCAGCAGCCTGCGCAAGGTTTTCAGCATGGTCGGGTCCGCATTGCACTGCGGTATATCCGGAGCGCCATCCCGGCACAACCGCCCGCATCCCCGCCCCGCTATAACCCTTGTGACATGAAATCCTCACTGCATGGCTTTTTTGCAAAGCAGCAGGATCAGCCCTTGTGCAATGCGGAAAAAGCCGTGATCCTTTTAACTGTGACCGCGGATCGCACCCACGAAGAGGTGTGGCCTAACGGACACGAGTGGGGAAGAGGACCACTAAAATCTTGAGGGATATATTATGAAGAACATCGTTCGCGGCCTCCTCGCCGCTTCTGCTCTGGCGGGCGCCTTCGTCGCCGCTCCGGCTTTCGCCGAGGACGCGCCGAGCGACTTCACCATCACCGGTTCGGCCACCGTCGCCTCGCAGTACCGCTTCCGCGGCCTGTCGCAGTCGAACAACGAGCCGGTCGTCCAGGGTTCGGTCACCGTCACGCACAAGTCCGGCCTTTATGCCGGCGTGTGGGGTTCGAGCGCCGGTACTTCGGACTTTAACAACAGCCCGATCGACATCGGTGGTACGGAAATCGACGTGTTCGCCGGTTACAGCACCACGCTGGCTGGTGTGACCCTGGACGGCGGCGTCTATGGCTATTTGTACCCGAGCTACGGTCAGGGTTCGTTCGGTCAGTCTGTTGGTCTCACCAGGAACGCAGGCAACTACTACGAGCTGTATGCTTCGGTCGCCAAGACCTATGGCCCGGTCAAGGGCAAGCTTGGCATCAACTTTGCGCCGGCGCAGAACGTGTTCAACTACTCGACCTGGTCGGGCACCCGCAGCAACACCTATGTCTATGGTGAACTGTCGAGCGGCATCCCGGGCACTCCGCTGAGCGTCCACAGCCACCTCGGCTACACCTCCGGCGGCTTCGACTATGTGCGTGACTACCTCGACTACTCGGTCGGCGTCAGCGCCTCGTGGAAGGCCCTGACCCTCGATGCCTCGTTCGTCGGCACTGACATCGGCCGTGGCACTGCGTTCGGCAGCAACTATCTCTACCGTCCGGCCAAGCCGGTCGGCGTGGTCTCGCTGACCGCCGCGTTCTGATCGCTTTCGCGAACAGGTAAAGGCAGGCCCGTCCCGGAACCCGGGGCGGGCCTGTTCCTTTGCGGGGGAGGGTGGTATCCGGGCCGCACGAACCGATCTCCCGCGAAAGGCCCCCCGTGACCACCCGCTACCTGCACACCATGATCCGGATCACCGATCCCGAGGCGACCATCGCCTTCTTCAACCTGATCGGGCTGGAACAGGTGCGCCGGTATGACAGCGAGCAGGGCCGGTTCAGCCTGATCTTCCTCGCCGCGCCCGGGCAGGCCGATGTCGCCACGGTGGAGCTGACGTGGAACTGGCCGGCCGAGGACGGATCGGCCGAAACCTATACCGGCGGGCGCAACTTCGGCCACCTTGCCTTCGAAGTGGACGATATCTACGCCACCTGCCAGCGCCTCGTGGAGGCCGGCGTCACGATCAATCGCCCCCCGCGTGACGGGCACATGGCCTTCGTCCGCACGCCCGATGGCATCTCGGTCGAACTGCTCCAGGCCGGACGGCTCGACCCGGCCGAGCCCTGGCTGTCCATGCCCAACGTCGGCACCTGGTAGGGGTTAGGACGGACCTTGGGCGGCGGCCGGACGGGCCAGCCGCAGCACGGCGAATCCCGCAAGCGCCGAAACCGCAGAGCCGGCCAGGATGCCGAGCTTGGCCTCGTCGACCAGCGCCGCCTGGCCGGGGAAGGCCCCCGGGAATGCAAGGCCGGCGATGAACAGGCTCATTGTGAAGCCGATCCCGCACAGCAGCGAGACGCCCCACAGCTGGGCCCAGCTTGCCCCCGCCGGGCGGCGGGCCAGGCCCATGCGGTCGGCCAGCAAGATCGCACCGAACACGCCCGCCTGCTTGCCCAGCACCAGGCCCGTGGCAATCGCCAGCGGCAGCGGTGCCACGGCTCCGGCAAGCCCGCCGCCGGCCAAGTGCACCCCGGCATTGGCAAAGCCGAACAGCGGCACGATCACATAGGCGTTCCACGGCGCGAGCCCATGTTCCAGCCGCAGCAGCAGGCTGTCACCGCTCTGACGGGCCGGCGTCAGCGGGATCGTGAAGGCGGCCAGCACTCCGGCGACCGTGGCGTGCACGCCCGAATTCAGCACGGCAAACCACAGTCCCGCGCCCAGCGCCGCATAGGGCAGCAGCCGGCCCTCGCGCCTGAGGCCGAGCACGGCCATGGCGGCCAGCAGGGCAGCGGCAAGGGCCAGCCAGCCCAGCTTGATCGCCGGCGTATAGGCAATGGCGATGATCGCGACCGCCCCGAGATCGTCGACAATGGCCACGGTCAGCAGGAACAGCCGCAGGGAAGCCGGCAGCCCACGGCCGACCAGGGCGAGGATGCCGACGGCAAAGGCGATGTCGGTCGCGGCCGGAATGGCCCAGCCGGCGCGCAGGCCCGGCTCGTGGCCGGCGATCGCCAGGTAGACCAGCGCAGGGGCGATCATTCCGGCGGCGGCAGCCAGGATCGGGAGCCTCCTGCGGGTCCGGTCGGCCAGTTGGCCGTCCAGCACCTCGCGCTTGATCTCCAGCCCGACGACGAAGAAGAACACGGCCATTGCCGCATCGTTGATCCACAGCTCCAGCGTGGCGAGCTTCGGGATCGGCGTCCAGGCCAGCGGTGCGTGGAACAGCGCGCGGTAAGTGTCGGAAAAGGGCGAGTTGGCGAGGATCAGCGCCGCCGTCGCCGCCACGATGAGTATAAGGCCTGCGCCGGCCTCGCCGTGGGCAATCTTGATCAGCCGCGAAGCGATGCGGGAAAAGATGTGATGGCGCCGCTTCATCTTCATCCAAGTTTAACCCGTCGCGAGGTCTTTGCAACCGAATGCAATTGATTTAGGTGCTTTCACCGGGGGTGATCAGGGCCCCGGGGGATTGTTAGGGGGTATTTGGGCATGGCCTACTGGGCCCATGCGCTCGTCGGGGCATCCGTGGCCGCTCCGCTGCACTGGTTGCAGCTGGCGCAGTACGAACTGATGCTGTTCGCCGGGTTCTGGTTCGTGGTCGGCATGGCCGACGAGATGGCGATGGATCTCGCCTGGCTTTGGCTGCTGGTGCGCCGCCGCGTCCGCTCGGCCCGGCTGACCCAGGACGTTTCCGACCGCTCGCTCACCGGAATTGCCGCCGTCTTCATTCCTGCCTGGCGCGAATCGGGGGTGATCGGGACGACGATCAGCCATGCCCTGAAGGCCTGGCCTCACGCCGGGCTGCGCCTCTACGTCGGCTGTTACCGCAACGATCCGGCCACCATCGCGGCCGCCATGGCCGGAGCCTCCGGCGATCCGCGGGTGCGCCTCGTCATTCACGACCGCGACGGGCCGACAACCAAGGCCGATTGTCTCAACCGGCTCTACGGCGCCCTGTCCGAGGATGAGCTGCGTTCCGGCACACGGGCGCGATTCGTCGTACTCCACGATGCGGAGGACATGGTCCATCCCGCCGCGCTGGTGGTCATGGACGCCGCGCTGGATGGCGCCGGCTTCGTCCAGCTGCCGGTCCGCCCCGAACTGCAGCCGCGCTCGCCCTGGGTGTCGGGCCACTATGCCGATGAATTCACCGAGGCCCACGCCAAGGCCATGGTGGTGCGCGATGCCATGGGAGCCGCGCTGCCGGCCGCCCCCGAACTGCAGCCGCGCTCGCCCTGGGTGTCGGGCCACTATGCCGATGAATTCACCGAGGCCCACGCCAAGGCCATGGTGGTGCGCGATGCCATGGGAGCCGCCCTGCCCGCCGCCGGGGTTGGCTGCGCGATCGGCCGGGCCGTGCTCGGTGAACTCGCCGATGCCCGCAAGGCAGAGCTTGAACAGGCCGAAGGGCCGATGACCGGGCGGCGGGCCGGGCCATTTTCGCCCGATTGCCTGACCGAGGACTACGAACTTGGCTGGCGGATCGCCCGCAGCGGGCGGCGCGGCAGGTTCCTGCGCCTGCGCGATGCCGACGGCCAGCTGATCGCCACCCGCAGCTACTTCCCGGCGACCGTGGGCGAGGCGGTGCGGCAGAAGACCCGCTGGGTCCATGGCATCGCCTTCCAGGGCTGGGACCGGCTCGGCTGGTGGGGCAAGGCCGCCGACCTGTGGATGGCGCTGCGCGACCGGCGCGGGCCGCTCGTCGCCCTCGTGCTGTTCGTCGCCTACGTGCTCGTCGTGGTCGGCGCCGGGCTGAGCCTGGCCGAGGCGGCCCATCTCGTCCCCGCCGCCAAGTACCCGCCCGAGGTGCGCCTGCTGATGCAGCTGTGCCTCGCCGGCCTTGCCTGGCGGGTCCTGTTCCGCTTCACCTTCACCTGCCGCGAATATGGCTGCGTCGAAGGGCTGCGCGCCGTCCTGCGCATTCCGGTGGCCAATCTCATCGCCATCATCGCCGGCCGGCGCGCCCTGTTTGCCTATGTCCGCTCGCTCAACGGCGCGACGGTCCGCTGGGACAAGACCGAGCACCGCGAACATCCCGCTCTGGCCCAGCGCTCGGCCCCGGCGGTGAGCGCATGATCCTCGAACGCCGCACTCGCGGGCAGCCGCTGATGGCCCTGGTCCTGATCCTCGGGGGCTGGATCGGCGCGCGCGGCTTTGCCTGGGAAGGCGCGATCCACGCCCGCGAGGAGGCGAAGGCACGCGCCGAGGCCCAGGCTGCCGAAGCCATTGATGCCCCCCGTGCCGCCGCCCTGATCCGGCCGCGCCGCGAGCCTGCCGAGGCCCGGCCCGCGGCCGATCTGCCCGCATGGGCCGTTGCACCGCGCGCCGACGCGCCGTTCCAGCCGGTGCCGTCCGCTCCGCCGCTCGCGACCCCGGTTCCGCTCATGGCCCAGCCGTTCGACCTGCCTCCGGCCCCGCGCGCCGCGGCTCCGGCCGAGGCGGCCCCGGCGCCGAACCGCGTGTTGACCGCTGCCGGGCACCAGTCGCTGTGGCTCGCCGCCACCGCCCTCCTCCCGCTGCCCCCGCTCGGCCTGCGCAGCCCTGTGGCCGCCGGCACCGCCCCCTCGCGCCCTGCTGCGGCCCTGCCGCGCTGGTCGGGCGACGTCTGGCTGCTGCTGCGCCCCAACGCCACCACCATTTCGCCCGGCCCCCGCGTCGGAACCTACGGCGCGAGCCAGGTCGGTGCGGTCCTGCGCTACCGGATCGACCGGACCGATCCGCACCGGCCGAGCCTTTACGTCCGGGCGACCGGCGCGCTCAACGGCACCCGCGAGCAGGAGGCCGCGTTTGGCTTTTCGGCCCGCCCGGTTGCCCGCATCCCGGTCGTCGCCATGGCCGAAGGCCGGCTGGTGCGCGACGGCAGCGGCGCCCGCCTGAGGCCGGCCGTCGCCCTCGTCACCGAACTGCCGGCCAAGCCGCTCCCGCTCGGCTTCACCGGCGAAGCCTATGCCCAGGCCGGCTGGATCGGCGGCCGCAGCCCGACCGCTTTCGTGGACAGCCTGGTCCGCGCCGAGCGGCCCGTGCTCGATCCGGCAGAGGGTTTTTCGCTCCGCGCCGGGGCAGGGGCCTGGGCGGCCAAGCAGCGCGGCGCCTCGCGGGTCGATGTCGGTCCGGTCGCCAGCCTGACCGTGCGCGTCACGGGCACGGTCAGCGCCCGGGTCGAGGCCGACTGGCGGTGGCGCGTCGCCGGACGGTCCCGGCCCGATTCCGGACCGGCGCTCACGATCTCCACCGGATTCTAGACGGCCACCGGTTCTCCCCGGAAACGGGGGAAAATGCGCTTCATTGTGAGCCGGGGTGCGGCTAGGCTGGCCGTTCACGATGGACGTCTACCTTCCAATCGCCAACCTTGCGGTCAACGGCCTGGTCATCGTCGCGCTCGGCGGGATCACCGGTATCCTGTCCGGAATGTTCGGGGTCGGCGGCGGCTTCCTGACCACGCCGCTGCTGATCTTTTACGGCATCCCCCCCACGGTCGCCGCGGCATCGGCCGCCAGCCAGGTGACCGGGGCCAGCGTTTCGGGGGTTTTCGCACACACCCGGCGGGCCGGGGTGGATTACCAGATGGGCGGTGTGCTCGTTGTCGGCGGCATCCTCGGCACCGGGATGGGCGCACTGCTGTTCCGCCTGCTCACCGCACTTGGTCAGATCGATACGGTGATCAACGTGCTCTACGTGGTCCTGCTCGGCGGGATCGGCACGTTCATGGCCCGCGATTCCGTGCGCGAGATCCGCGCCCAGCGGAGCGGCATCCCGCTTGAGGCGCGCAAGCGCCGCCACCATCCGCTCGTCGCCAGCCTGCCGCTGCGCTGGCGGTTCTACCGCTCGGGCCTCTACATTTCGCCGCTGGCCCCGCTGCTGCTCGGCATGGCCACGGGCGTGCTCACCATGCTCATGGGGATCGGCGGCGGCTTTGTCCTCGTCCCGGCCATGCTCTACATCCTGGGGATGAGCGCGGGAGTGGTCGTCGGCACCTCGCTGTTCCAGATCCTGTTCGTGACCATGGCGACAACGATGATGCACGCGTTGACCACGCACGCGGTCGATATGGTCCTGGCTGCCCTGCTGCTGCTCGGTTCGGTCACCGGCGCGCAGGTGGGTGCCAACTTTGCGCTCCAGGTCCGCCCGGAACGGTTGCGGCTGGTGCTGGCCGCCATCGTCCTGATCGTCGCGCTGCGGATGCTGATCGGCCTCACCTACCGGCCGGAAGCGATCTACACGGTGAGCCCGCTGTGAAGCGGCTGTTCGCCCTGCTGTGCCTCGTGTTCCTCAGCGCGGCGCGTGATCCGATCCTAGTGCCGGAAATCTCGCAGCACGAGGTGGAGGTGCGGCAGGGCTTCACCGGCACGGAACTGCTGCTCTACGGCGCGATCCTCGATCCCCAGGGCACCCGCGCCGGTCGCGATTACGATATCGTCGTCGTACTCAAGGGGCCGACCCGGTCGATCACCGTGCGCGAAAAGGAGAAGAAGGCCGGGATCTGGGTCAATGCAAACAGCGCCCAGTTCCGCTCTGCCCCCACGTTCTTTGCGGTCGCCTCGTCCCGCCCGATCGAGCGCATCGTGGACCCGCGCACCGCGGCAATTTACGAACTGGGCCTGCCCTTCGTTCAGCTTTCCCCGATCGGCACGATCGATCCCGACGAACAGGTGCGGTTTGCCGCCGGCCTCGTCTCCCTTATGGCATCGACCAATCTCTATCAGGAAAACCCGTCCGGCGTGACCGTGCGCGAGCAGGTGCTCTACCAGGCGCGCATCGCCTTGCCATCCAATGTCCAGACCGGCACCTACACCGCCGAAACCTTTGCCATCACACACGGCCGCGTCGTGGCTTCGGCCATCTCCCGGGTCGAGGTGCGCAAAAGCGGCTTCGAAAAGGCCGTGGCCGATTTTGCGGAGCGCGACGGCCTGCTTTACGGGCTTATCGCGGTAGCCCTCTCCGTCGGCATGGGCTGGCTGGCTGGTCGCCTCTTCGCCCTCTCCTGATGTCAGGTTTACGAAGAGCTTAGCCATAATTTAACCCGTCTCGGCCAAGGTCGGTGGATCAGTGCATCTACGCCGGTGACCAATGTCCGATATGTCCATGTCCGGGTTCGATCAGGCCAGCCCTGCCACACTGCGGGATCTTGAAGCCGGCCCCGGTCCAGCAAGGCCGCTCGGTGCGGCCAACGCAGCGGAACCGATCGGCGTGATTCTCGACATCGCCGGCTCTTCCTCGATGGTTGCGCTCGATCTCCAGCGCCTCAACGAATGTGCCGAGGATCTCGATCCCTCCGTGGCGCTCGCCGGTCAGGTCGGCAGCCAGATCAAGATTCGTGTCGGGCGCGGCTGGCTGCTCGCCTCGGTTCGCACCCAGAAGCAGGACGGCCGCTCCGGTGGCGGCGGGATCATCGCCAGCATCGACTTCCTCGGCGAAGGCGACGAGGAAAAACTCACCGGCCGCATCCACGGCTTCCGCCGCGGCGTCACGCGCTATCCGATCCCCGGCGCGCTGGTCTATCCGGCGACCAGCACCGATCTTCGCCAGATCTACGCCAGCGACGGCCGCTCGGCCATCCAGGTCGGCACCGTGTTTCCCACCCGCGATATCCGCGCCGGGCTCTACATCGATGCCCTGCTCGGCAAGCACTTCGCCCTGCTCGGTTCGACCGGCACCGGCAAGTCGACCAGCGCCGCGCTGATCCTCCACCGGATCTGCGAAAGCGCGCCTCAGGGCCACGTGGTGATGATCGATCCCCACGGCGAATATGCCGCGGCCTTCCGCCACACCGGCGTCATCTTCGACACCTCGAACCTCCAGCTGCCCTACTGGCTGATGAACTTCGAGGAGCACTGCGAGGTGCTGCTGACCTCCCAGGGCGAAGCGCGCCAGATCGATGCGGACATTCTCGGCAAGTGCCTGCTCCAGGCCCGGATGAAGAGCCGCCTCGCCGAAGGGCTGGGCAAGATCACCGTCGACAGCCCGATCCCCTACCTGCTCTCCGACCTGTCCAATATCCTCCAGAACGAGATGGGCAAGCTCGACAAGGGCACGAACTCGATCCCCTACATGCGGATCAAGACCAAGCTAGACGAACTGAAGGGGGATCCGCGCTACCAGTTCATGTTCTCGGGCGTGCTGGTCGGCGATACGATGGCCGAGTTCATCGGCAAGATCTTCCGCCTGCCGGCCTCGGACAAGCCGATCTCGATCATCGACGTCTCGGGCGTGCCGTCGGAAGTTACCTCCACCGTCGTCGCCGTGCTCGGCCGCCTGATCTTCGATTTCGCGATCTGGGCCCGCGACGAGGAGACCCGGCCGATCCTGCTGGTCTGCGAAGAGGCGCACCGCTACGTCCCGAACGAGCGCAATTCTGACGGTTCGTCGGTCGGCCGCATCCTCAGCCGCATCGCCAAGGAAGGCCGCAAGTACGGCGTGTCGCTCGGCCTCATCACGCAGCGCCCGTCCGACCTTGCCGAAGGCGTGCTCTCGCAGTGCGGCACGATCATCTCGATGCGCCTCAACAACGATCGCGACCAGGCCTTCGTCAAGGCGGCAATGCCCGAAGGCGCGCGGGGCTTCCTCGATTCGATTCCCGCCCTGCGCAACCGTGAATGCATCATCTGCGGCGAGGGCGTGGCGATCCCGATCCGCGTGGCGTTCGACGATCTCGAAGAGATGAAACGGCCTGCCTCGGCCGACCCATCGATCAGCGAACTGTGGCGCCAGTCCGGCGGCGAAGAGGAAATGGTCCAGCGGACCGTGATGCGCTGGCGCGCCCAGGGCCGCTAGGCCTCGTCCACGCTGCTAGGTTCCGTCCAGACCCACGGTCCTGCGCCAGTGCCCGCGCGTGTAGGCCAGCAGGATCAGCGCCACCGAAAAGGCGGACGAGAACGGGTAGGACCACCACAGGGCCTCCGACCCGATCAGCGGGTGTGTCGCAAAGTAGAAGCCCAGCCGCGCCGGATAGAGCGCCACGAAGGTGATGCCCAGCGGGATCATCACCGCCCCGCAGGCCCGCATCGTCCCGTTCAGCACCATGGTCATGCCCGAAATCGCGAAGGACCAGGTGCAGATCAGCTGCAGGTGCTCACCGATCGGAATGGCCTCGCTGCCCGAGCCGAGGAACAGCGTGAGCATCGGACGGTCGGCGACGATCAGGATGGCAGCGAGGGCCAGGGTGAGCACGAAGTTCAGGCAGACCCCCACCTTCGTCACCGCGCGCACCCGCTCCGGCTTGCCCGCGCCCACGGCCTGGGCCACCATCGCACTCACCGCCGTGGCAATGGCATAGGGCGGCATCTGCAGGTAGTTCCACAGCTGGATCGAAGCGCTGTAGGCCGCTGTCGTCGCCAGTCCCTCGCGGTTGACGAGGCCGAGCAGGATCAGCTGGGCGGAGGAGAACAGCAGCATCTGAGTTCCCATCGGCAGGCCCTTGATCACGCTGTAGCGCATTTCCGGAAGCGTCGGCACCAGCCAGCGCAGCTCCGCGCCCTTGAGCCGCAGCGGAAGGTCGCGGCGGTAGATCGCCACCAGCATCAGCACGACCCCGGCGAAGTTCGCGAGCGCCGTGGACAGGGCCGAGCCGGCGATGCCAAGCCGCGGCAAGGGGCCATGGCCGACGATCAGCAGCGGGTTGAAAACCGCGTCGAGGATCACCGTAAGGATCATCGCATACAGCGGCGTGCGGGAATCGCCCACCCCGCGCAGGGCGAGCGAAAGCATCATCGAAACCGCGCCGAACGGCAGGCTGAGGGAAAGCACGCTCAGGTAGGCGTCGGCCTCCTCCAGGCTCCCCGCCGGCGTTGCCATCAGGTGCAGCACCGGGCGCGACCAGAACCAGCCGGCCGCACCGGTCAGCAAGGCCAGCGCCGTACAGAAGCCGACTCCGGCACCGAAGGTCCGCCGGGCCGAGGCGATGTCCCTGGCGCCGAAATGCTGGCCGACCCGCACGGTCGTTGCCATGCCCAGGCCGAACACGGCGGCCATGGCCAGGAACAGGATGACATTGGCATTGGCCGTCGCCGCCAGCGCGCTCTCCCCGATGAGCCGGCCCACCCAGACCGCGTTGATCGAACCGTTCAGCGTCTGGAGGACGTTGGCGATCAGCGTCGGCACGGTGAAGGCCAACAGGGTCCCGAGGATCGGGCCGGAGGTCAGGTCTCCGCTCCGCCCCTCTCCGGCAGGGCCTTCCTTCGGGCCGGCCGGGGCGGGGTGGATCGGCATGGCCTCGCTCATGTCCCGCGGGTGTCCCCGTAGAGGTGGATGTGCAGACGGTCGGTCATGCGCAGCCCGTGCGCCAGCGCGAGCGGGGCCAGCCAGCGCAGCCGCTCTCCCACCACCGTACTGGACCGGCCCTCCGGCATGAGGAAAATCCGTTCTCCTGCAATGCCATAGCCATCCCGCAGGGCCAGCACCTCGTCAAGGTCAGCCGGTTCGGCGATCACGAATTTGAACCAGGCGCGCGGGTCGGCGGCCCAGGCGGTCAGCCGCTCCGGAACGAGCGCCAGCTCGGCCGGGTTCCCGCTGTGCGCCAGCTTGGGGCTGACGTTGAACTGCGTTACCATGGGGTCAAGCGCCGGGTGCGGGGCCACGGTCCCGTTGGTCTCGATCTCGATCGCCGTGCCCGCCGGCAGCAGCGCCGCCATCCGGGCCAGCGCCGCGCCCTGCAGCAGCGGTTCGCCGCCGGTGATCACCAGGCGGTCCTGCCCGAGCGCCGCGATCCGCGCCGCCACCTCCGCTTCGGCAAGCGCGACCTGATTCGCCTCGCGCTCGAATGAAAGGCCGTCCCGGTGCGGCCGGTTGTCGCCGGTGAAGCGCCAGGTATAGGCGGTGTCGCACCACGTGCAGGCAAGGTTGCAACGGGAAAGCCGCACGAACGCCACCGGCCGCCCGATGCTCGGCCCTTCGCCCTGCAACGAGGCGAAGATCTCCGGTTCGCCCGGCATCGTGGTGGCCAGCGTCAGCATACCTGGAGATGGCCGCTGCCTTCGGCTTCGGCCTCCTCAAGCCGAACGGGCCGGGAAAAGTCCGTTCGTGCTGAGGAGCGGGCGAGGCCGCAAGCCGAGTTCGCGTTTCGAAGCACCATCACCCCAGCCGCGCCAGCGCCGCGCGCAGACGCTCGGCCTCGGCGGCGTGCATCGCATGGTCGGCCCGCGCCTTTTCCACCGCCTCGGGCTTGGCCTTCTCGACGAAGGCGGCGTTCGACAGCCGCCCCTCCAGCGCCTTCGCCTCCTTCTCGGACACGGCGAGCGCCTTCTCCAGCCGGGCCTTCTCGGCGGCGATGTCGATCACGCCTTCCAGCGGAACGACGATGTTCGCATCGCCGGCGCCCACCTGCATGGCCGCGCCCGCCGGGGCCGGCTCGAAGCGGATTCCGTTGAGCCGCGCCAGCCGGTCGATCGCCTGCGGGTTGCGCTCGATGATCCCGCGCGACTCGGCGCTCGGCTCGGGCAGGAAGGCATCAAGCCGCGCGCCCGGCGCGATGCCGAGCTCGTTTTTGGCCGTGCGCAGCGAACCGATCAGGCCGATCAGGAACTCCACCTCGGCCTTCGCCGCCGCGTCCACCGCCGCAGCAGGCGCGGGCCACTGCGCCACGATCAGCTCATGGGGCCGCTCCGCCAGCGCGCCCCACAGCTCCTCGGTCACGAAGGGCATGAACGGATGGAGCATGACGAGGATCTGGTCGAGCACCCAGCCGGCGACGGCCTTCGTCTCCTCGTCGAAGCTGCCTTTGATCAGCTCGATGTACCAGTCGCAGAAGGTATCCCACACGAAGTGGTAGATCGTGTTGGCGGCGGCATCGAAGCGCAGGTCGGCCATCGCCTGGTCGAGCGCGGCGACCGTTTCCACCACCTCGCCGATGATCCACTTGTTGACCGCGCTGGTCGCGGCCGGAGCGGCCACCGAAGCCGATCCGCCGATCCCGTTGGACTGGCAGAACCGCGCCGCGTTCCACAGCTTGGTGGCGAAGTTGCGGTACCCTTCGACCCGCTTCTCGTCCATCTTCACGTCGCGGCCCTGGCTTTCCATCGCCGCCATGAAGAACCGCAGCGCGTCGGCGCCGTACTTGTCGATCAGGCCCAGCGGATCGACCACGTTGCCCTTGGACTTGGACATCTTCTGCCCGTCCGCCGCCCGCACCAGCCCATGCAGGTAGAGCCGTTTCCACGGCACTTCTTTCATGAAATGAATGCCCTGCATCGCCATTCTCGCATCCCAGAAGAACAGGATGTCGAAGCCGGAAATCAGCAGGTCGTTCGGGTAGTGGCGCTGGACCAGCGCCGTGTCGTCCGGCCAGCCCAGCGTCGCGAAGGGCCACAGGGCGGAGGAGAACCAGGTGTCGAGGACGTCCTCGTCGCGCGCCAAGGCCTTGTTGCCGGCCAGCGCCTGGGCCTGTTCTTCCGTTTCGGCGACGAAAACCTCTCCGTCAGGACCATACCACGCCGGAATCCGGTGCCCCCACCATAGCTGCCGGCTCACACACCACGGCTGGATGTTCTCCATCCAGTTGAAGAAGGTCTTTTCCCAGGTCTTCGGCACGATCTCGATCGCGCCCGAACGGACCGCGTCGAGCGGGGCTGCGGCCAGCTTTTCGGCATCGACATACCACTGGTCGGTCAGCCACGGCTCGATCACCACGCCGCCGCGGTCCCCGTAAGGAGTCTGGATCGTGCGCGGCTCGAAATCGGCCGCGATCTCATTGCCTTCCTTGTCCTTGATGACATGGGGGATGAGCATCCCGGAGGCCTTCATGTCGGCCACCACCATGTCGCGCACCACGAAGCGGTCGAGCCCGAGGTATTTCTCCGGCACTAGCCCGTCGGCGGTCTGCACCACCAGCGCCTCGGCATCGAACATGTTGAGCATGTCCGAGGGCTTGATGCCGGCTCTTTTGCCCACTTCGAAGTCGTTGAAGTCATGCCCCGGGGTAATCTTCACCGCGCCCGAACCAAGCTCCGGATCTGCGTGCTCGTCGGCCACGACGCGAAAGCGCCGCCCGGTCAGCGGCTGGACGATTTCCTTGCCGATCACCGCCCTGTAGCGCGAGTCCTCGGGGTGGACCGCCACGGCCATGTCGGCCAGCATGGTCTCCGGCCGGGTCGTCGCCACCTCGATGTAGTCGAGGCCATCGTCCCGCTTCACGCCGTCGGCCAGCGGGTAGCGGAAGTGCCAGAACCCGCCCTTGACCTCCCGGGTCTCCACCTCAAGGTCGCTGATTGCGGTCTTCAGCTTCGGATCCCAGTTCACCAGCCGCTTGTCGCGGTAGATCAGCCCCTCGTTGTAGAGGTCGACGAAGACCTTCACCACCGCCTTCGTGAAGTGCGGGTCCATGGTGAACTGCTCTCTGGACCAGTCCATCGAACAGCCGAGCCGGCGCAGCTGGCGGGTGATCGTTCCGCCGCTCTCGGCCTTCCACTCCCACACCTTGTCGATGAAAGCCTCGCGGGTGTAGTTCGCGCGCTTGTCGCCGGCGGCTTCCATCTGCCGCTCGACCACCATCTGCGTGGCGATCCCGGCGTGGTCCGTCCCTACCACCCACAGCGCGTCCTTGCCGCGCAGCCGTTCATAGCGGATCACCACGTCCTGCAGCGTGTTGTCGAGCGCGTGGCCGATGTGCAGCGATCCGGTCACGTTCGGCGGCGGGTTGACGATGGTGAAGGGCGCCGCATCCGGTCGTTCCGGGCGAAACAGGCCCTTGTCTTCCCAATGGCCATACCACCTGGCCTCGATCGCCGCGGGATCGAAGGTCTTGTCGAGAGTCTGGTTCTGCGCGTTCATGGGCGGCGCTTTGCCAGCGCCCCCGCGCTCGCGCAAGGGATGCGCCTCGCCACGCGAACCAACCGCGCGTGCAACCCTTTGCGCCGCTCGGCGTTGTCGCACCACAGTTCGTCGCACTTGTCGCATTGGACAAATTACCCCATGAACCGCATCCGATGAGGCAACTGGCCGAATATACCCTGCGCGAGGAGGGCGGCGCGCGCACGGTCGCGCTGTCCGGTCCGCTGACGGTGGCCGGCGTCGGATGGCTCGATGCCGAACTGCGCAAGGTGGCCGGGCCGATAGAAACGGTGGACCTGTCGGGCGTTACCGCGATCGACACGGTCGGCGCCTGGATCGCCTGGCGTCTCGCGCGCGACTGCGGGGGCGAGATCACCGGAGAGAGCGAGGAGGCCCGCCGCCTGATCGAGGCGGTCAGCCCGTCCGAAAACGAGGCGCCTGTTGCCGCCCCCCGCGCCGAACTGATCGAACGCGTGCCCGAGGCGGTGGGCGATCTCGTCGTCGGGCTCGCGCAGGGTTCGGTCGGGGTCGTCGCCTTCCTCGGCTCGATCCTGCTCGGCGCGTGGCAGATCATCCGCAGTCCGTCGCGCTTCCGCGGGAAGGCCGTGGTCCGCCAGCTCGAACTGGTCGGCGTCTCGGCGCTCGGGATCATTGGCCTGATGAGCTTCCTGGTCGGCATCGTGATTGCCCAGCAGGGTGCCGTCCAGCTCGAGCAGTTCGGGGCAGAGGTCTACACGGTGAACCTCACCGGCCGCCTCGCCATGCGCGAACTGGGCGTGTTGATGACCGCGATCATGGTCGCCGGCCGCTCCGGTTCGGCCTTCGCCGCCCAGCTCGGCACGATGAAGCTGACCGAAGAGGTCGATGCCATGCGCACCATCGGCGTCTCCCCGGTGGAGGCGCTGGTCATCCCGCGCGTGATCGCCACCGTGGTGATGATGCCGCTGCTCGGCTTCTACGCGGCGGTCCTCGCGATCATCGGCGGCGCCTTCATCTCCGAGCTGGCGCTGGGCCTGCCGTTCATGACCTTCCTGTTGCGCATCCAGGAGGTTGTGCCGATCAAGGACCTGTGGGTCGGCCTGATCAAGGCCCCGTTCTTCGGCCTGATCATCGCCCTGGCAGGCTGCTACCAGGGCATGCAGGTCAAGGCCAATGCCGAGGAGGTAGGCCTGCGCACGACCCAGGCCGTGGTCCAGGCGATCTTCATGGTGATCGTGCTCGATGCCTTCTTCGCCGTCTTCTTCACGAAGATCGGCTGGGGCTGAGACGATGGCCGACGAAACCCGTGGTGCGCAAGGCGACGCTTTCGATCCGCCCCCCGGCGCCCTCTCGGGCCGCAACTTGCCCGTTACGCCAGAGCACCCGATCGTGGTGGAGGATCTCACCACGGCCTTCGGCGAGCACGTCATTCACCAGGGTCTCTCGCTCACCGTCAACCGAGGCGAGATCCTCGGCGTGGTCGGCGGCTCGGGCACCGGCAAGTCGGTCCTGATGCGCTCGATCATCGGCCTCCAGGTTCCCGAGGAAGGATCGATCACCGTTCTGGGCCGTTCGATCACCGATGCCCAGGACGATGACGACATCGACATCCGCTCGCGCTGGGGCGTGCTGTTCCAGGGCGGAGCCCTGTTCTCGACCCTTACCGTGGGTGAGAACGTCGAGGTTCCGCTGAAGGAGTTCTATCCCGAAATCGGCGATACGCTGCGCCGCGAGATCGCCCGCTACAAGGTCATGCTGTCCGGCCTGCCCGAGGATGCGGCGAACAAGTACCCGTCCGAACTGTCGGGCGGCATGCGCAAGCGCGCCGGCCTTGCCCGGGCTCTCGCGCTGGATCCGGAACTCCTGTTCCTCGACGAGCCGACCGCCGGCCTCGATCCGATCGGCGCTTCCGCGTTCGACCGGCTGACCAAGGAGCTCCAGGAAACGCTCGGCCTCACCGTGTTCCTGATCACGCACGATCTCGATACGCTCTATGAAATCTGCGACCGGGTGGCCGTGCTGGCCGATCGCAAGGTGATCGCCGTGGGGACGATCCCGGAACTGCTGGCCATGGACCATCCGTGGATTCAGGAATATTTCAACGGTCCGCGTGGCCGGGCCGCGCGCGACAGCCGCGACCGGGCCGAGCGGTCGGACGCGAACAGGGGAAGCTGATGGAAACCCGCGCAAACCATGTCTGGGTCGGTGCGGTCACGCTGGTGCTGATCGCGGCGATCGTCGCCTTCGTCATCTGGATCGCGCGCCTCAACGAAGGCGCCCAGAACGAATACGACATCTTCTTCAAGCAGTCGGTCGATGGCCTGGCCAAGGGTTCGTCGGTCACTTTCGCCGGCGTGCCCGCCGGGCAGATCGAGAAGATCGAGCTGTGGCCCAAGGACCCCAGCTTCGTGCGCGTGCGGATCGGGATCGACAAGAAGGTGCCGATCCTGCTTGGTACGACGGCAACGATCCAGGGCAGCTTCACCGGGGTGTCCAACGTCCAGCTCGAAGGGGCGGTCAAGGGCGCGCCGCCGCTGACCGAGCCGGGGCCGGAAGGCGTTCCGGTCATTCCGACCCGACGCGGCGGGCTGGGCGCGCTGCTCTCGAACGCGCCGCTCCTGCTCGAACGGCTGGCCACCCTGACCGAGCGGCTCACCCTGCTGCTGTCGGACAAGAACCAGAAGTCCATCGAGGGCATCCTGGCCAATACCGATCGGCTGACGGGGCACCTCGCCGACGCCTCTCCGCAGGTGCAGCGCACCCTGGCCGAACTGCAGGTCACCCTGCGCCAGGCCAGCACCACGCTCGCCGCCTTCGAACAGACCGCCAACAAGGCAAACGGCCTTCTGGATAATGAAGGCCAGCCGCTCGCCAGGCAGCTGCGGCAGACCCTCGTCTCGGCCCAGAATGCGGCCGACGCACTGCAGGCGACGCTGACCGAGGCGAAGCCCGCCGCGCGTCAACTGTCGGAAACCACCTTGCCGGCGGCCGAAGCGGCCATCCGGGACCTGCGCGAGACGACCCGGGCCCTGCGCGGCGTTACCGAAAAGATCGACGACCAGGGCGCCGGCTCGCTTATCGGCGGCCCCAAGCTGCCTGACTACAAGCCATGAGGACGCGCGCGATGAAGACTGTTCACCCGGCCCTGCGGCTCGCCGCGCCGCTCGCCCTCGCGCTCGGCCTGACCGGCTGCATCAGCCTGGGTGGGGGCAAGGCGCCGCCAACCCTGATCAACCTGACGGCCGAAACGGAGGCCCCCGCCGGGGCGACCTTCAACGGCCGGGCCGAAGATGCGCTCATCGTGCTCGACCCCGACACCGATCGCCGCCTTGCCGTCCAGCGCGTGGCGGTCACCGTCGATCCGGCCAACGTCGCCTATCTCAAGAACGCGATGTGGGTCGAACGCCCTGAACGGCTGTTCCGCGGCCTGCTCGCCGAAACGATCCGCGCCAAGGGCAAGCGGCTGGTCTTCGAGGATTCGGAATCGAGCGCCAGCGGCCGGGTCCGCCTCGCCGGCCGCCTGCTCGACCTTGGCTACGATGGCGCCGGCCGCGCCGCGGTGGTCCGCTACGATGCCGTGCTGACCGGGCCGGGCGGGGTGATTTCGACCAAGCGGTTCGAATCCCGCATCGAAGGCGTCGCGCCCGAGGCCAAGGCCGTCGGCCCGGCACTCAACCGTGCCGCCAACGACGTCGCGCGGCAGGTGGCCGACTGGGTGAACTGAGCGGGCCCGTTTCCTGCCCCGTCAGCCGCGCGCCAGCGCCGCGAAGCGGGCCGCGGCAAGGAAGGCCTCGCGCCGCAGCGCCCGGCGCTGCTCGGCCTCGGCGTCGCGGCCCCACCGCTCGGCCTGCCAGTCCTCTTCGAGGTTGGCGGCGGCCCACAGCTCGTCCGCCGCAGCATCGGCTTCCAGCGCGGCCAGCCCCAGCGTGAGCGAAGCGGCCAGCCCGGCAAGGGTGCGCAGCGCCGCAAGGGCGAAGCCGTCCTGCCCGCGCAGCAGTGCCTCGATCCGGGCCAGCGTCTCGGCGGGCTGCGGGCGGTGCATGATCCCGCCGATGCGCTCGAACCGCACGCCAAGCCGCGCCTCGGCGGCGGCGAGCAACGGCTCCCACACCAGGTCCTGTTCGCGGCGCAGGCTGTCGCCCTCGTCGGCCCGGTAGCACAGCGTGTCGGTCTCGGCGTAGGGCACCAGTTCGCGGATCGCCTGGTCCGGATCGGGGCCGACCACGTCGAGGGCATAGTCCGCCAAGTCGCGCAGCACGAAGCCGGCGGGGTCCATTTCCTCGCCCTGCGCCGCCCATTCCGCCGCCAGCGCCTCGGCCAGTTCGCGGGTCGGCACGATCTGCGCCCGGCCGCCAACCGTCTTCACCGCGCGGCCATCGAGCAGCACCTGCCAGCCGCCCTCGCGCTCGCCGGTTGCAGCGGCCTTGTAGAACCGTTTCATCAGTCTTTCGTCTTCCACCTGCGGGCAAGGATGACCGGCATGACGAAGGCGTCGAACAGGCCGAGGAGGACCAGCACCACACCCAAGATCCCCGGCGCCGCGATCCTGCCCGCGTTGATCAGCATCCCCACCAAGACCAGCCCGACCCCGGTCCAGCGGATCAGGGTCAAGGCCATGAACCGCGCCCGGGCGGGATCCTTCGGCTCAGCCATCGAGCAGATACTCCTGCAATTCCCGGACAGTCCCCGCGACGTAGACGGCCCCCGCCGCGCGCAGCTCCGCCGCCTCGTGATAGCCCCAGGCAACCCCCACGGGCCGCACCCCGGCATTGACCGCCATGGCCATGTCATAGGCGGTGTCGCCGATCATCACCGCCGCGCCGGGCTCCACCGCCGCCTCGTCCAGGGCGGCCTCCAGCATCGCCGGGTGGGGCTTCGACGGGTGCCGGTCCGCCGTTTGCAAGGTGATGAAATGGCCGGAAATCGCATGGGTGGCGAGGCACGAGGTCAACCCGCGGTCGGACTTTCCGGTCGCCACGCCCATCAGCCACCCCGCCGCGCCAAGGCTCTCGAGCAGGGCGGGGATCCCGTCATAGAGCGGCTCCGAAAGCTCGCCCGAAGCCCGCGCCGCGCGGAAGGCATCCTTGTAACGCTCGACCACGACGTGGACGGCATCCGCGCCGAGCCCGGGCGAAAGCCGCCGTACCGCCTGCGGCAGCGAGAGCCCGACCATCCGGCGGATCGTCGCCCGGTCGGGGCAGGGCAGGGCCGCCGCGCCATAGGCCGCCTCCATCGCCCGGCACACCGCCCCCTGGCCATCGACCAGCGTGCCGTCGCAGTCGAACACCGCCAGGCGCCCGCTCATGGCGCAAGCCTGCGCATCAGTTCGGCGAGCGCGCTGGGGCCGCTCTCCTCCAGCCCCGCGGCCACCCGGGCGCGCTCTGCCGCCGGCTTGTTTTGCGAAAGCTTGAGCGTCGGGCGCCAGGCCAGAATTTCCAGCTCGAAGCCGACGATAGCCTCCATCATCCGCGCGAGAGTGGCCTGAGGCATCTTGGCCGTGGTCCACGCCTCGCCGCCCAGCCGCGCCTCTTCGCGCGCCGACAGGGCATCGAGCAGGCCGCCCAGCCCGTCACGGTCCATTCGCCGCACCCGCCCTTCGAGTTCGAGCGCGACATAGTTCCACGTCGGCACCTGCGCGGCATCTTCATACCAGCGGGGCGAGACGTAGCCGTCGGGGCCGTTGACCACTGCGATCACCGTCGCCCCGTCCAGATGGCCGGTCAGCGCATTGCCGGCGGCAAGGTGAAACTGCACCGCGCCATCGCCCGAGGACAGCAGCGGCGTATGCGCCACGCGCGGCCCGTCCGGCGTCTGCGCGAATACCATGCCGAAGCCGACCTCGGCGATCAGCGCTTCGAACAGGTCCCGGTCGTCGTGACGGAAGGCGGGATTGGGATGCATCAGCGACGCGGTCCGGACGGCCCCTTGCGCGGAGCCGCAGGCCGCGCGGAGCCAGGCTTGGCGCCGGGCCGCGCCGCCGGCTTCGCGCCGGGCTTGGCTCCGGGCTTGGCCCCGGGCTTGCCCGCAGCCTTCCCCGCAACCTTGCCGGCGCGCTGGCCGGTGGGCTTGCGGTTATCCGCGGGCGCATCGCTGCGCTTGCGCCGCTCGCCGCGCCGCTCCTTGCGGTACTGCTTGGAGTGGGCCTTGGCCGCGGCCTTCTTCGCCTCGCGCTCGGGCAGCTTGGGCGCCTCAAGCAAGTCTGCTCCCAGATCCTCGTCGAAGCCCAGCTGGGCCATCGAATTGGCGAAGTGCTCGGGCAGTTCTGCGGTCACGTCAAGCGGGGCGCCGTCGGGATGCTCGATGATCAGGCGCCGCGCGTGGAGGTGCATCTTGCGGCTGATCGAGCCCGACAGGAACGCCGCCTGCCCGCCATACTTGCCGTCGCCGACGATCGGATGGCCGATCGCCGCCATGTGGACGCGCAGCTGGTGCGTCCGGCCGGTCAGCGGCTGCAGCTCGACCCAGGCAGTGCTGTTGCCGGCACGGTCCAGCACGCGGTAGCGGGTGCGGGCGGGCTGGCCCTCGCCGCTCTCGTCGACCATCATCTTCTCGCCGCCGGTGCCCGGCTGCTTGGCCAGCGGCAGCTCGATCAGGCCGTCCTTGATGTCAGGAATGCCCACCACCAGCGCCCAGTAGATCTTGCGCGCCGAACGCCCGGAGAAGCGCTTGGAAAAGAACGCCGCGCTGCCCGGCGTCGCCGCGATCAGCAGGACGCCCGAGGTGTCCTTGTCCAGCCGGTGGACCAGACGCGGGCGCGGTCCGTTGCCGGCATAGGCATCAAGCAGCCCGTCGACATGCTCGAAGGTCCCGCTGCCGCCCTGCGTGGCAAGGCCGGGCGGCTTGTTCAGCACGATCGCCGCGCGGTCGCGGTGGATCACCATGCGATCGGCAAGATCGATCTGTTCCTCGGTCAGCGGGCGCCGGGCCTTGGGATCCTTGTCCGGCGTCGCACCGCCCGGCGGCACGCGCAGGATCTGCCCGGCCACCAGCCGGTCGGCCGCATCGGCGCGCTTGCCATCGACCCGGATCTGCCCGGTCCGCGCCCAGCGCGAAACGGTGGCGAAGCCGACCTGCGGCAGGTGGCGCTTGAACCAGCGGTCCAGCCGCACCCCGTCATCGTCGGCGCCAACGGTGAACTGGCGCACCATGTCGTCCGGGCTCATGCCAGTGCCCCCCGCATCAGCCACAGCCCGGCGAACAGGGCGGCGAACCCCGCCAGCAGCGAGACGCCCACATAAAGCGCCGCCGCGCCCAGCGCCCCGCGCTCGACGAACAGCGCGAACTCCAGCGCGAAGGAGGAAAAGGTGGTGTAGCCGCCCAGCACGCCCACGCCCAGCAGCAGCCGCGCGCTTTCGCCCCCGGTTCCGTGCCGGGCCATGGCGCCGACCAGCACGCCCATGGCGAGGCTCCCTGCAACGTTGCAGGTCAGCGTGGCCCAGGGGAAGGCAGCGGCGGCAGTCGGCCCGACCGCGCCCAGCCAGGCGCGTCCGGTCAGATAGCGCAGCCATGCCCCGAACCCGCCGCCAAGGGCGACGAGCAGCGAGGAGGCGGCAAGGGAGGGCGGGGTGCTCATGGGGAGCGCCTTAGCCGGGGATCGCCGCGAAAGCCACAGGGCCCGCGTGGATACAGGCCCGCGCGGATGAAGTTCGGTCGAACATCGGCGCCCGGCCCCCGTCGCGAATCCCTTGCCTTGCCGGCCCCTTGGTGCTAGCGGCGCCCATCTTCGAGCCGATCCGCGTGGATTCGGCCCGGTCAGGTATTGCCAATTATCGGATGTCCCCCGCGCCAGCAGACCGGCGGGGTTCTCGTCCGCTGCTGTGTGAGGTGTTTCGGTTTATGCAAATTCTCGTCCGCGACAACAACGTCGACCAGGCCCTGCGCGCGCTCAAGAAGAAGCTGCAGCGTGAGGGCGTGTACCGCGAGATGAAGCTGCGCCGTCACTATGAAAAGCCCTCGGAAAAGCGCGCCCGTGAAAAGGCCGCCGCCGTCCGCCGCGCCCGCAAGCTGGAGCGCAAGCGGGCCGAGCGCGACGGGGCGAAGTAGGTCAGAAAAGCGCGCCAGCCGGTCTTGCTCCGGCGGCAGCTTTCAGCCAAGAGGGCGCGGATTTTCTTCGCGCCCTTTTTGCTGTGCGCGTGACACGACACGAGGACGAATCGATGACCGAGATCACCCGCGTTCCGCTCCAGCCCATCGCTCGGGGTTCGCTGACGAAGCTCTGGCTCGGCGTTGCCGCCGCGGTCGCCGTGGCCGGCGGGGTCGCTTGGGCGGCCATGCCGCCGCTCGTCTCGGTCAAGACGGTGAAGGCCGGCGAAGGCGCCTCGCCCACCCTCGATGACGTGGCCTTCATCGATTACACAGGCCGCCTGAAGAACGGGCAGGTGTTCGATCAGGGCAAGGCCCCGCTCGCCCTGCGCGAAGTCGTCCCCGGCTTCACCCAGGCGCTCGAGCAAATGCAGCCCGGCGGCAAGTACAAGGTCGTGATCCCCGCCAGCCTCGCCTATGGCGACAAGGCGACCGGGCCGATCCCGGCGAACTCGGATCTCTACTTCGATATCGAGGTGCTCGGCGTGATGAACCGCCAGGCCTTCGAGCAGCAGCGCCAGATCATGCAGATGATGCAGCAGCAGGGCATGGGCGGTGGTGCCCACGCTCCGCAGGGTGAGGGCGCGCCCGAAGCGGCCCCTGCGCAGCCCTAAGTCCTGATTTTTTCCGCCTGAGTCCTCACTTTTTCCGAAGGTCGAACCCCGCATGTCGGTCGATACCGCCACCGTGGCCAAGATCGCCTCGCTCGCCCGCCTGAAGGTGAGCGACGCGGATCTGGCCGCCATGGTCCCCGAACTTAACGGCATCCTCGCCTGGGTCGAACAACTCGGCGAGGTCGACGTGTCCGGCGTCGAGCCGATGACCGCGGTGATCGAGAACCACCTGCGCCTGCGTGACGACGTGGTGACCGACGGCGGTATCCGCGATGCGGTCCTCGCCAATGCCCCGGCGCCCGAACACGGCTTCTTCGGCGTGCCCAAGGTGATCGAGTAATGACTGACCTGACCAGCCTCGGCGTTGCCGAAATCCGCGGCGGCGTCGCCTCGGGCGAATTCACCGCAGTCGAAGTGGCCGAGGCCTTCAACACCGCCGTCGCCGCGGCCCAGGACGCGCTGAACGCCTTCATCGTGACTACTCCCGATGCGGCGCTGGGCGCGGCCCGCTCGGTCGATGCAGCGCGTGCCGCCGGCAAGGCGCTCGGGCCGATGGCGGGCGTGCCGATCGGCATGAAGGACCTGTTCGCCACCAGGGGCGTGCAGACCACGGCCGCCAGCCACATCCTCGAAGGCTTCAAGCCGGAATACGAGAGCACGGTCAGCCAGAAGCTGTGGGATGCCGGTGCCGGGATGCTCGGCAAGCTCAACCTCGATCAGTTCGCCATGGGTTCGTCCAACGAAACCAGCGCCTTCGGCAACGTCGTCTCGCCGTGGCGGCGCCCAAATGATACCGCGCCGCTGGCCCCCGGCGGATCGTCCGGTGGTTCCTCGGCCGCCATTGCCGCGCGGCTCTGCCCCGCTGCTACCGGCACCGACACCGGCGGTTCGATCCGCCAGCCGGCTGCCTTCACGGGCATTTCCGGCATCAAGCCCACCTATGGCCGCTGCTCGCGCTGGGGCATCGTCGCCTTCGCTTCGAGCCTCGACCAGGCCGGCCCGATGGCCCGCTCGGTGCGGGACTGCGCGATCATGCTGGAGGCCATGGCCGGTTTCGATCCGAAGGACTCGACCAGCCTCGACCTGCCGGTGCCGCAGTGGGAAGCCGGGCTCTCGCCCGATCTCGCCGGCAAGAAGGTCGGCATCCCGCGCGAATACCGGATGGACGGGATGGACGCCGAAGTGGCGAAGTCCTGGGACGATGGCATCGCCTGGCTCAGGGACGCCGGGGCCGAAATCGTCGACATCTCGCTCCCCCACACCAAGTACGCGCTGCCGACCTACTACATCATCGCCCCGGCCGAGGCGTCCTCGAACCTCGCCCGCTACGATGGCGTGCGCTACGGCCTGCGCGAACTGCCCGATGGCGCCAACCTGCAGGACATGTACGCCGCCACCCGCGCCGCCGGGTTCGGGGCCGAGGTCAAGCGCCGCATCCTGATCGGCACCTATGTTCTCTCGGCCGGCTTCTACGACGCCTACTACACCCAGGCGCAGAAGGTCCGCACCCTGATCAGCCGCGATTTCGCCGCCGCCTTCCACCACTGCGACGTGATCCTCGCGCCAACCACGCCGAGCGCCGCCTTTGCGCTGGGGGAAAAGAGCGACGATCCGCTGTCGATGTACCTGAACGACGTGTTCTCGGTCCCGGCCTCGCTCGCCGGCCTGCCGGCGATGTCGGTCCCCGCCGGCCTCAACGCGCAGGGCCTGCCGCTTGGCCTCCAGGTGATCGGCAAGCCGTTCGACGAACAGGGCGTGCTCAATGCCGGCCTGGCTATCGAGCAGCGCGCCGGCTTCGCGGCCCGGCCGGAGCGGTGGTGGTAACGGCAGGCGCCGAACGCCCCCGCTTCGTCGCGCTCGATTCCTGGCGCGGGATCGCCGCCCTCGCGGTCGCCTTCCGCCACATCAACGGCACTGCGCCCTTCCTGAACGGGCCGGTCCACGGCAATCTCAGCCTGGCGGTGGATTTCTTCTTCGTCCTTTCCGGCTTCGTCATCGCAATGAGCTATGGCGACCGGCTGGCGCAGGGCTTTTCCATCTTGCGTTTCATGGTCCTGCGCTGGGGCCGGGTCTGGCCGCTCCACGCCGCGATGGTCATCGCCTATCTCCTGCTCGAAACCGGCCTGTGGCTGAAGGGTCCGGGCGGGGGCCTTGCCGGGCGCGAAGCCTTCACCGGCCCGCGCGATCCTGCCGCCCTGCTGCCCTCGCTGCTGCTGGTCCAGACGTGGATCTGGCCGGGGCGGGACCTGTGGAACGTCCAGAGCTGGTCGATCTCGGTCGAGATCGCGCTTTACATCGGCGCGGCAGTGCTGTGGCGGGGGCTGGGGCGGGGGGCATACCCGGTGGCGCTGGCGCTGGCCGGCATTGCGCTGTGGCTGCTCGCCCGGACCTCGCTGCCCGACCAGATGCTGCGCGGTCTTGCCGGCTTCGGCCTCGGCATGGCCTGCTGGCGCCTCTGGGCCCGCGCAGAGGCCTTCCCGCTGCCGCGTCTCCACGCCACGGTAGCCGAGATCGGCCTCATCGCCGCCCTGCTGCTGTGGCTGGCCGCTCCCGTACCCCTGGCGGCGATGGACCTGCTGTTCGCCCTGATGGTGCTTCTCTTTGCGCGCGAACGGGGCCTTGTCAGCCGGCTCCTCGTCACCGCGCCGTTCCAGCTGCTCGGCGTCCTGTCTTATGGCATCTACATGGTTCACGGCATGGTGAACGGCCGCGCGCTGGACCTCGTCCAGCTGGTCCAGCGCCACCTCGGCACGCACTGGGTCGATGCCCGGCTCGGCGGGGAAGACCTGATCCTGCTGCCCTCCGTCCCCGCGCTGGCGCTGGCCTGCGCCATGCTCGCTCTGTCCGTCCTCGCCGCGTGGTGCGCCCATCTGCTGGTTGAACGGCCCGCCCGCGATCTGTCGCGCCGCCTTGCCGGGCGCATCGGCCGGCAAAACAGCGCCCCCGCCGCCACCTGACCCCTTTTCACTTGCCCTCAAGCACCGTAACGGGAACCCCATGAGCACCTATCGCATTCAGGGCGCCACCGGCGAATGGGAGGTCGTGATCGGCCTCGAAGTCCACGCACAGGTCGTGTCGAAGTCCAAGCTGTTCTCCGGCGCCGCCACGGCCTTCGGGGCCGAACCCAACGCGCAGGTCAGCCTCGTCGATGCGGCCATGCCGGGGATGCTGCCCGTGCCCAATGCGGAGTGCATCCGCCAGGCCGTCCGCACCGGCCTTGCCATCGATGCGCAGATCAACAAGTGGTCGCGGTTCGATCGCAAGAACTACTTCTACGCCGATCTTCCGCAGGGCTACCAGATCAGCCAGCTCTACCACCCGCTCGTGGGCGAGGGGCAGATCGAGATCAGCCTCGATGACAAGAACCCCGAAGCAGAAGTGAAGACCATCGGGGTCGAGCGGATCCATGTCGAGCAGGACGCCGGCAAGCTGATGCACGATCAGCACCCGACGATGTCCTACGTCGATCTCAACCGCTCGGGCGTCGCGCTGATGGAGATCGTCAGCCGCCCGGACATGCGTTCGCCAGCCGAAGCAGGGGCTTACCTGCGCAAGTTGCGCGCGATTCTTCGCTATGTCGGCTCGTGCGACGGCAACATGGAAGAAGGATCGATGCGGGCCGACGTCAACGTGTCGGTGCGCAAGCCCGGCGATGAATTTGGCACCCGCACCGAAACCAAGAACGTCAACTCGGTCCGCTTCGTCATGGCCGCGATCGAGCATGAGGCGAACCGCCAGGTCGATGTGCTCGAAGGCGGCGGCAAGATCGTCCAGGAAACCCGCCTGTTCGATCCTGACACCGGCACCACCCGGTCGATGCGCTCCAAGGAAGACGCGCACGACTATCGCTACTTCCCCGATCCGGACCTGCTGCCGCTGGAACTGACCGATGCCTTCATTGCCGAGTGCCGCGAAAGCTTGCCCGAACTGCCGGATGCCAAGCGGCACCGCTATGAAACCGCGCTCGGCCTCTCCCCCTACAACGCCGGCGTGCTGACCGCCGAGGTCGAGACCGCGCGCTGGTTCGAGGCCCTGCTGGCCGAAACCGCCGCCCGCCAGAACAAGGGCGAGGATGCCGTCGCCAGGCAGGCCGCCAACTGGCTGACCAGCGAACTGTTTGGCGCATTGAACCGCCTCGGCCGCTCGCTGGAAGACAGCCCGGTCAGCCCCGGCGGCGCCGCCGAACTGCTCGCCCTCGTCGCCGACGGCACGATCTCCGGCACCATCGCCAAGCAGGTCTTCGAAAAGATGCTCGAAACCGGAGACGGCGCGCAGGCCATCGTCGAACGCGAAGGACTGAAGCAGGAAAGCGACACCGGCGCGATCGAAGCGGTCGTCGCCAAGGTCCTGGCCGACAACGCCGACAAGGTCGCCCAGTTCAAGGCCGGCAAGGAAGCCCTGTTCGGCTTCTTCGTCGGCCAGACGATGAAGGCCATGCAGGGCAAGGCCAACCCGCAGGTGGTGAACGAACTGCTGCGCAAGGCGCTAGGCTAAGGCGCCCGCCGGAAGGCCTCGCCTCAGCCTGCCGGGGCAACCTTCTGCACGCTGACCAGGCCCCGCGCCCAGATCGTCACCATGCCCCGCGCCGCTGCCGGGTCTGACACCGGCGCGCCATACCGCCCCGCCACATAGGTCCGCGGCGCATCCTTTGCCGAAAGGGCGGCCACCTCCTGCGGCGTCATGTCGATCGCCCGCTCGGCCAGCTGGCCCAGCCGGGCGAAGCTGGCGGTCAGGGCAGACTTCGCCAGCGCGCCGCCGTTCGCGCTCCACGCGCGCAGGTTTTCGCGGGGATCGATCGAGGGCTTGTCCAGCTGCACGACGCTGGTCACGCGGTGGTAGATGACGAGATCGGGCTTGCCGGTGCCGCGCTTGGCGATGGCGATGTTGAGAACCGCCTCCAGCCGCGCGCCCTGCGGCTCGATGTAATAGCTGATGTCGGCCAGGGCAGCCTTCCCGCCGGGACCCTGCGCAACGAAGGCCCCGCGCGTCTTCACGTCCGCCTCGCGCACGACTTCGCTGCGCGACGGATGAAACCACGTGGATTTTCCGAGGCCCTCCTGCACGGCGGCGAGAACCAGCGCATCTGCATCGAACCCCGCCAGCGCCTTTTGCAGCGGCGCGATCAGGACGTCGGTCTCGCGCGTGGCCATCGCATAGAGGATCGCCGGTTCCGAAGTGCCGGCCCCGTTGGTCTGCTTGAGCAGGCTCTCGATGTTGAGGTTGGCGGAGTAGGCCGAGATCAAGCCCTTCTGCTGCAGCGAAACTTGCAGCGGCAGCCCCCGATAGGCCGGGCGATCTGCCAGGGCAGGGGCGGCGGGAAGCTTGGTCGGATTGCCGGCCTGCGCCGCTCCGGGAAGGAGCGCCAGGGCGAGCGCGACAACCCATGCGTGGTAACGTGCCATCAGGAAAGGTCCGTTTTCGGCAGGGGCCGGGGGCACGCGGTGCCCCCGGCGGCTGTCAGCGCGATGCGGTCTTGGTCGGCTGGTTGGTCTTGCTGAACTCGATGAAGTTCTTGACGAACACCTCCTTCAGTTCCTGCTCGGCTGCAGGAGCCTCTTGCTCGGTCTTCGGCGGGAACAGCTTAAGCCCGTTGCCACCCCGGCCCTTGACGAGCACTGCGCTGGTCTTGCCGGTGCGGAAGTCCTTGAGGATGTAGCGGTTGTTCAGCGAGCGGCCATACATCGCGGCCTTGCGATAGAGGTTCTGCGTGATCAGCAGTTCGACATAGCACGGCGCCTTGGACTCGCTGAGGCGGGCCGTCGCTTCGGTCGAAACCTTGCGGTCCGCCACGGGAGCCTCGAAGATCACCTGCGATGGCTCCAGCCCGAGCGTCTGGACGAGGTCGATGGATTTCAGAGCCTCCATCTGCATCTTCGGACCCAGGGCCTCCTTGAGGTAGGCCGCGTCGCCGATGTTGCGGTTCTTGTTGGCAGAAGCATCGGCAAGCGCGCCGATGATCCCGAAGCCCGCCAGCCAGCCGGTGGTCATCGCCTGGCCTTCCAGGGTCGGGAACACGTGCAGTTCGCAGGACGGGGCCGGGGCGGCGGCAACTGCGGACTGCGCGGCCACGGCCTCGGCGGGAGCAGCCATGGCTTCGGCCGGAGCTGCGCCCGGAACCGCCGCCGGTTGCGGCGCGGCCGGAGCCGGACTCTCCTGGGCGCCGGCCGGCATGGCGGCCACAGCGGCCGCAAGGCCGATCACACAAGCTATTCTACGCATTCGAAACTCCCCTCCTGCTCTGCGGACGATCCCGCAGTCCTTCATCGTTGCGCCGGTCCGGTTTCCGCCGGCGGCGCAATCGTGTTCCCTGCCGGTGCGACCGCCGTGGCGGCAGTCGTCGCATCGGTCGTGTCCTTGCCCGCCGGCTCGACCGCGCGGGTCTGGTCATGCGCGAACGTCGCGGGCTCTGAGGTGCGGCCATCGATCTGCCGCCCCCGGTTCATCGTGCCGCCCTTGCCCTTGATGACCCCGGCGAAGATCCCGACCGCGACCCATGTCGCCACCATGGCGCCGCTCCTGTCCTTGCCTTCCTGCCGGGCCCGGCCCTCGAGGGCGACAGTCCGCCCGTCGGCGAAATCCAGCGAGCGGAGCGCCACCATCAGCAGGCCGGCCCGCCCGAACCCGCCCTTGCCGCCGGCGAAAGTAACCTCGCCCTGGCCGGCCGTGCCCTGAGGTATGACGATCCGCCCGCCGGCCACCACGTCCCGCACGAGGGAGACCTTGAACGTGTCCCCGATCTTGTTGGTGGCGCTCGACAGGTCCTGCTCGAGCATGACGCTGACCGGCGTTCCGGCCGGCAGGACCACGGAGGGCTGCTCCACTGCGGTCGCGGCCACGGCGGCCTGGGGTTCGGCTGGTTGGGCGCCGGCCGTCTGGCAACATATTGCCACAGAAAGCAAGGCGCCTGCCGACAACAGTGGAACTGTTCGCACGATCTTCCCCCGAATGCGCCCAGCCCCGCGCCCCGTTCCGTGTAGTCAGGACATGGAAGATTGCAACTTCTTCAGCCGCCTCACCCCACCCGCACGCCGCTGAGCGGCATCGACCCGAACATCCCCGCGTCCACGCTGCCGTTCATCGCGTCGCCGGCCACCGTTGCGGTCACGTCGACCTGCATCGGTATCGGGCTGGTGATCCCGATCCGGCACGAAAGCGTGTCGCCGCTCACCGTGCCGTCGGGGATGTCCAGTGAGCCGAGCCCGCCGCTCATCGTCCCGGTGAAGCTGCTGCCCTCGGCCTGCACGGTCAGCCGCAGGCGCTGCGTGCCCATCGGCGTCTCGATCGTCACGTCCCAATCGCCCGAAACCCCTGCCATTGTCACTGTCCTTTCCCTTGATCGTCCACATAGGTGACCGGCAGGCCGATCCCCTTCAGCTGCGGTTCGATCGCCTTGCGCTCGCCCACCACCACAATCGTCAGCCCCTGCGGCTGGAGGTAGCGGGCTGCTGCTGCGTCCAGCGCCGCCGCGTTCACCGCCCGGTAGCGGGCCGGCAGCGTGCGGATATAGTCGTCCGGGCGGCCGACCAGGTCGTTGTAGATCACCTGCTGCAAGACCTGCGCGTTGGTTTCGTAGCGGGTCGGCAGGGCGCGCACGTTGCCTTCGGTCACGCGGGCCACTTCCACCGGCTCGGCCCGGCGCCTGGCGGGGAAGGCGGCCATGTCGGCCAGCAGCAGGCGGATCGCATCGCCGGTTCGGTCGGTCTGCACCGGCGTCGCCACGGTGAAGGTGCGCCGGCCCACCACCCGGTCGATCGCGGAGCGCACACCATAGGTCCACCCCTTGCCCTCGCGCAGGTCCATGTTGAGCCGGCTGAGGAAGCCGTTGCCCAGCACCTCGTTAGCCAGGTCAAGCGGCTCCTGCCCCGGATCCCGCCCGGTCAGCGGCAGGACCCGGCCGGCGAGGATCGCCGACTGCGGCGCGCCGGGGCGGTCCACCACGACGATCCGCTCCACCGCCGCCGGAACGGGGGCGTCCATCGGTTTGCGCGGCGGCGGGCCGGCGGGGGCGGTCCAGCCGCCGAAGGCCCGCTCCAGCAACGGCTTCAATTCGGCCATGGTGATGTCCCCCACCACGGTGATCCGGGCGAGATCGGGCCGCAGCCAGCGGTCGTGCGCCGCACGCACCGCTTGCGGCGTCAGCGCGGCCAACCCCGCCTCGGTGCCGAGCCCGTCGGCGGGCAGGGCATAGGGGTGGGCCGGCCCGAACAGCAGCGGCGCCATCACCCGGCTCGCCTTGCGCATCGGCGTGGCCTCGGCCTCGGCCAGTTCGGCCAGCCGCTGCGCCTTGACCCGGGCCACGTCGTCCGCCGCGAAGGCCGGGTGCAGCACGAGATCGGCCATCAGCGCCAGTGACGGAGCGAGGTTCGGCCTCAGCGCGTCGAGCCGCACCATCGAGGCGTCCTGCCCGGTCTCGGCCGCGATCGTCGCGCCCAGCCGCTCCTGCTCCTCGGCGATTTCGATGGCGCTGCGCGTGGACGTTCCTTCGTCCAGCAACGAGAGCATGGTCTCCTGCGTCCCCGGCGTGTCGAGCAGGTCGGCCGAAGTGCCCGCGTCGAAACCGAGGTTGACCAGCACCTTGGGCACCGAGGTGCGGCGCGCCAGAGTGACCGGAATGCCGTTGGACAGGCTCGCCCGTTCCAGCGCCGGGAAGTCCAGCTCGCCCACTGCCGCAACGGGCGGCGCCTGTCGCGGCGCGGCCTTGGGCGCGGCGGCGGCTGACGCGGCCTTGCGTGGAGCGGGCTTGGCGGCCGGCCTGGAGCCATCGTCGCCCCAGCCGCCCATCTGCTCGCCGCGTTCGGTCCGCGTGCCGGGCTGGACCACCAGGGTGAACGAAGGCCGCCCCAGCCACTCCTGCAAGGCTGCCTGCACATCCGCGGGGGTGAGCGCGGCAATCGCCGCAAGGTCGCGCCGGTACTTCTCGGGATCGCCCGAATAGAGCTGCCCTTCGGCTAGAGTCGCGCCCTTGCCATAAAAGCCACCGACCTGCTCGAGCTGGCCGATCTGGTAGGCGGTCTGCCGGGTCGCGGCGCGGCGCACCTCGTCGGCGGTCGGCCCGTCCTGTACCAGCCGCGCGATCTCGGCGTCGAAGGCCTTCTCCGCCACGGCGGGATCCACCCCGGGCTTCACCTCCATCATCGCCAGCAGCTGCGAGACCTGCTCCATCGGCGAGGCCGCCGCGAGCACTTGCGTGGCTACCCCCGCGCCCTTGACCAGCCCGTTGTCGAGCCGCGAAGAGGCGAGGCCGCCCAGAATGTCCAGCCCGACGACCAGCGCCGGCATGGCGGGATCGTTGAGTCCCGGCGCCGACCAGGCGCGGTAAAGCCGCGTCGCCGGCACCTGGTCGGTCATCATCCGCCGCACCGGCGCGGCCAAGGTGACCGGCCCGGCGCTAACCGGCGGCACGTCCGGCCCGCGCGGAATGTCGCCGAACCACTTTTCCACCAGCGGCCGCGCGGTCGCCACGTCGATGTCGCCCGCCAGTGCCAGCACCACGTTGTTCGGCCCGTAGTTGTCGCGGAACCACTGCCGCACGTCGGCCGGCGTCGCCGCATCGAGATCGGCCATCGATCCGATCGGGCTGTGGCGATAGGGGTGGCCCACCGGAAACAGCCCCTCGGCGAGTGCATATTCGGTAAGGCCATAGGGCTCGTTGTCACCCTGCCGCTTCTCGTTCTGGACCACGCCGCGCTGCTTGTTCAGCTTGTCCTGGCTCAGCGCGCCAAGCAGGTGGCCCATCCGGTCGCTCTCCATGAACAGGGCCAGGTCCAGCGCGCCCTTCGGCACGGTCTCGACGTAATTGGTCCGGTCCTGCGAGGTCGATCCGTTGGTCGATGTCGACCCGGCGTTCTCCAGCGGAATGTCGAAGTTCGGCACGTTCTCGGATCCGCCGAAGAACAGGTGCTCGTAAAGGTGCGCGAACCCCGTCTTACCGCGCGGCTCGTTCTTGGAGCCGACCCGGTAATAGGTCGTCACCCCGACGATCGGCGCCTTGCGGTCGGTGTGGACCAGCACGGTCAGCCCGTTCGGCAGGACGAACCTGTCGTAGGGAATGGAGACCTGCCCGACCAGCTCGGACAGCGGGGCCGGTGCCGGCGCCGCGACCGGAGGGGGCGGCGGGGCAGAGACGAGTGGCGGCGCGGACGAGGCGGCGCATCCGGCCAGAACGAGCGGGATCAGCGAGGCGGCAATCAGGCGGGGGGAGGGCATCAACATTGTGTAGCCCAGCCGCGCCGCTTTGCCAGCGGCAAAGGTGCGCCGCAAGGCTTGGGACCGCTTTGGCAAAACACAACCCACCCAACCACTTGCGCCGGATCAAACCATTGCCAGATTACCCGGGTTACAAAAAGGCGGGCCGAGGATCTTGTGTTGCCAAAGTGCAACACTATCTCACCACCAACAGGAGGCGAGACACCGCATGAATCTCGAGAAGTTCACCGACCGGGCCAAGGGTTTCCTTCAGGCCGCGCAGACCGTTGCGATCCGCAAGAGCCATCAGCGGATCGGGCCGGAGCACCTGCTCAAGGCCCTGCTGGACGACGATCAGGGCATGGCCGCCCAGCTGATCCAGCGCGCCGGCGGCAACCCAGGCATTGCCGACGACGAGGTCGAGAAGGCGCTTGGCAGGGTTCCGGCCGTCTCCGGCGGCGGTGCGCAGGCCACCCCGGGGCTCGACAACGACGCCGTGCGCGTGCTCGATCAGGCCGAGCAGCTCGCCACCAAGGCAGGTGACAGCTTCGTCCCCGTCCAGCGCATCCTCCAGGCCCTTGCGCTCAGCACCGGCGCCGCGGGGCAGGCGCTGAAGGCGGCCAATGTCGACGCCAGGGCGCTCGAGGCGGCGATCCAGGAGGCGACCGGCGGCCGCACCGCGGACAGCGCCAGCGCCGAGGAAAGCTATGACGCGATGAAGAAGTACGCGCGGGACCTCACCCAGGCCGCGCGCGACGGCAAGCTCGATCCGGTGATCGGCCGCGACGAGGAAATCCGCCGCACGGTGCAGATCCTCGCCCGCCGCACCAAGAACAACCCCGCGCTGATCGGCGAACCCGGCGTCGGCAAGACCGCCATCGCCGAAGGCCTCGCGCTGCGCATCGCCAATGGCGACGTGCCCGACAGCCTCAAGGACCGCAGCCTGATGGCGCTCGACATGGGCGCGCTGATCGCCGGCGCGAAGTATCGCGGCGAGTTCGAGGAGCGGCTGAAGGCCGTGCTCGACGAGGTGAAGGGCGCTGAGGGCCAGATCATCCTGTTCATCGACGAGATGCACACGCTGATCGGCGCCGGCAAGGGCGAGGGCGCGATGGACGCCGGCAACCTCCTGAAGCCCGCGCTCGCCCGCGGCGAACTGCACTGCATCGGCGCGACCACGCTCGACGAGTATCAGAAGTACGTCGAGAAGGACCCCGCGCTGCAGCGGCGGTTCCAGCCGGTCTTCGTCGGCGAGCCCACGGTCGAGGACACGATCTCGATCCTGCGCGGCCTCAAGGACCGCTACGAGCTGCACCACGGCGTGCGGATCACCGACGGCGCGATCGTCGCCGCGGCCACCCTGTCGAACCGCTACATCGCCGACCGCTTCCTGCCCGACAAGGCGATCGACCTGATGGACGAGGCGGCCAGCCGCATCCGCATGGAGGTGGAGAGCAAGCCCGAGGAGATCGAGAAGCTCGACCGCCGGATCATCCAGCTCAAGATCGAGGAACAGGCGCTCGCCAAGGAGAGCGACCAGCCCTCGAAGGACCGGCTGGCGGCCCTGCGCGAAGAGCTCGGCAACCTCGAGCAGCAATCGTCCGAGCTGACCACCCGCTGGCAGAACGAGCGCGACAAGATTGCCGGCGAGAGCCGGATCAAGGAGCAGCTCGACGCCGCCCGGGTCGAACTCGAACAGGCCCAGCGCCAGGGTGACTACGCCAAGGCGGGCGAACTCTCCTACGGTCGGATTCCCGAGCTGGAAAAGCAGCTGGCGGACGCCCAGGCCGCCACGGGCGACGGCGCACTGCTGCGCGAGGAGGTGACCGCAGACGACATCGCCGGGGTGGTCAGCCGGTGGACCGGGGTGCCGGTCGACCGGATGATGGAGGGCGAGCGCGAGAAGCTGCTGCGCATGGAAGAGGTGATCGGCGCGCGCGTCATCGGTCAGAAGGATGCGGTGGTCGCCGTGTCCAGGGCCGTGCGCCGCGCCCGTGCCGGCCTGCAGGACCCGAACCGGCCGCTCGGCTCGTTCCTGTTCCTCGGCCCCACCGGCGTCGGCAAGACCGAGCTGACCAAGGCGCTCGCCGGCTTCCTGTTCGACGATGACAGCGCGATGGTCCGCATCGACATGTCGGAGTTCATGGAAAAGCATGCGGTCGCCCGGCTGATCGGCGCGCCTCCGGGCTATGTCGGCTACGAGGAAGGCGGCGTTCTCACCGAAGCCGTGCGGCGGCGGCCATACCAGGTCGTCCTGTTCGACGAGGTCGAGAAGGCCCACTCCGACGTGTTCAACGTGCTCCTCCAGGTGCTCGACGACGGCCGGCTGACCGACGGGCAGGGCCGGGTGGTGGACTTCACCAACACGCTGATCATCCTCACCTCCAACCTCGGCAGCCAGTACCTTGCCGGGCTGGATGAAGGGCAGGATGTCGCCTCGGTCGAACCGCAGGTGATGGAAGTGGTGCGCAGCCACTTCCGCCCCGAATTCCTCAACCGGCTCGATGAGATCATCCTGTTCCACCGCCTCGGGCTGGAGCACATGGCGCCGATCGTCGACATCCAGGTCGGCCGGGTGGCGAAGCTGCTCAAGGATCGCAAGATCACGCTGGACCTCACGGAAGCGGCGCGCCGCTGGCTTGGCCGGGTCGGCTACGATCCGGTCTACGGCGCCCGCCCGCTGAAGCGCGCGGTCCAGCGCTACGTGCAGGATCCGCTCGCCGAAAGGCTGCTCGGCGGCGAGATCCCCGATGGCAGCACCGTGCGGATCGACGAGGGTGACGGCGCGCTGGCGATCAGCGTGGCCTGACGGTGGCTGTTCCTTCGCGAGCGCTCGCGGCGGACGGCGCCGCCGACCGGAACCGCGTCAGGCGGCGCGCGCCGTCACGATGTAGTTGAGCGAGAGGTCGGCCGACAGGGACAGCCCCGTCAGCGGGCTCCAGCCGATCCCCCGGGGCTCGCCCATCGCGAGCCCCGCGGCGGACAGGAGGTCCTGCAGTTCGTCGGGCCTGATGAAATCGTCCCAGTGGTGCGTGCCGCGTGGAATGCCGCCAATCCGCTCGGCCGCCTCCACCAGCAGCAGGCGGGAGCGGACGGTGCGGTTGGGGGTCGAAAGGACCATCAGTCCGCCGGGCGCAAGGCTTTCGGACAGGGCGCGCACGAATGCGCCCTTGTCGGCCACGTGCTCGATCACCTCCATGGATGTGACCAGGTCGAACCGGCCAAGTCCGAGCGTTGCAAGGTCGCCATGGCGGTAGTCTATGGCGAGGCCCGCGCCCTCTGAATGGGCGCGTGCGGCGGCGACGTTCTCCGCCGCGGCATCCACCCCGGTCACCTCGGCGCCGAGTCGGGCCAGCGGCTCGCACAGCAGGCCGGCCCCGCACCCCGCGTCAAGCGCGCGCTTGCCCGCGAGCGGCTTGAGCGAGCGCGAATCGCCGCTCCACTGCGCGTCGGTCGCATCGCGGATGAAGCCAAGCCTGACCGGGTTCAGCCGGTGCAGCATTGCGGAGGAACCGCGCGGATTCCACCATTCGGCGGCCATCCGGCCGAAATGGGCCGCTTCCTCGGCACGGATGGTCGGCGCGGCGTTGGAGGTTGCATTAGCCATGGACCCTCCCTAAAGCGCCCGCGCCTTCCGGTCCATGCGGCCGGTCGGGAAAGATTGCCGCGCGTGGATCGGAAAAGGCGCAAGTCTCTGGTTCTTCGGGCAGCAGCGCAACGGATTGGATAGACAGGAGCACTGGACCGTGGCCCGCATCGTGATGAAATTCGGCGGCACTTCCATGGCCGGGTCCGAGCGCATCCGCCGGGTGGCGAACATCGTGCGACGCCAGCAGGAAGCCGGGCACGAGGTCGCCGTGGTCGTGTCGGCCATGTCGGGCGAGACCGATCGCCTGGTCGGCTTCTGCCGCGAGGCCCATGCGCTCTATGATCCGGCTGAATACGACGTGGTCGTCGCCAGCGGCGAACAGGTGACGTCCGGCCTCCTCGCCATGCACCTCCAGGCCATGGGCTGCAAGGCGCGGTCCTGGCTGGGCTGGCAGCTGCCGGTGAAGACGGACGATGCCTATTCCAAGGCCCGGATCGAAGATATCGATTCGGACGCGCTGATCGCCTCCATGCAGTCCGGCGAGATCGCCGTGATCCCTGGATTCCAGGGCCTTTCGCCCGAAGGCCGGGTGACCACGCTGGGCCGCGGCGGCTCCGATACCTCGGCTGTTGCCGTGGCGGCGGCGGTAAAGGCGGACCGGTGCGACATCTACACCGACGTGGACGGGGTCTATACCACCGACCCGCGCATCGTCGCCAAGGCGCGCAAGCTGAAGAACGTGACCTACGAGGAAATGCTGGAGCTGGCGTCGGTCGGCTCGAAGGTACTGCAAACCCGCTCGGTCAGCCTTGCCATGAAAGAGCAGGTCCGCGTCCAGGTGCTCTCGTCGTTCATCGACGACGATGCGCCCGCGGCCGACACGCTTCCCGGCACGATGATTGTCTCTGACGAAGAACTTGAGGATCTGGACATGGAACGCCAGCTGATCACCGGCATCGCCGCCGACAAGAACGAAGCCAAGATCACCCTGACCCGCATCGCCGACCGGCCGGGCGCGGTGGCGACGATCTTCGGCCCGCTCGCCGCGGCGAACATCAATGTGGACATGATCATCCAGAACATCGCCAAGGACAAGGGCGAGACGGACGTGACCTTTACCGTTCCCGCCGCCGACCTGCCGCGCACCACGGCCCTGCTGGAAGAGCGCAAGGACGAGATCGGCTACTATCGCCTGATCAGCGACGACAAGGTCAGCAAGATCAGCGTCGTCGGTGTCGGCATGCGCAGCCATGCGGGCGTGGCCGCCACCATGTTCAAGAGCCTGGCGGACCGCGGGATCAACATCCAGGCGATCTCCACCAGCGAGATCAAGGTTTCCGTCCTGATCGACGCGGACGAGACCGAGCTCGCCGTGCGCGTCCTGCACACGTCCTACGGGCTCGATTCGGAATAAATCCGAATTCAACGATTTAGGTCTACGAAGGCCCCGGGACGATGCGTGCCGGGGCCTTTTCGTGGGTCCAAATTATGGTGACCGCCGCGCTCACCGCATTTGTAAATCCGGCGCAAACCAGCTTCCTCCATCCTGCGTCAGGCAAAGGAGGAGGTTCTGATGGTCCAGCTCAGCATCATGGCGATGGTCCTTGGCGCAACCGTGCCGCTGGCCGTGCCCGCGCCTCGCTCGCGCGGGGCGCTGCTCGCCACCAAGGGCTTCGGTGCCGGGGTCTTCGCGGCGGGCCTTGCCGGCCTCGGCTATGCCCTCGCCCTCGCCTGACGCATCATGGTTGAAACCCGTTAACCCGGCCTCTTGGGTTTGGCGTAACCAGCCAGCGAATATTCCTGTTCACGCTCTTTCGTCCCACCGGAGCCTGACATATGACAAACTACATCATGGCCATGATGGTCGGCTTTGCCGTCCTGGTGTTCTGGCCGGTCTCGCGTGACCGCTTCGTGCGCACCTCGTCCAAGACGCTTGCCGCGCTGGTGTTCAGTATCGGCCTTCTCGGCGCAATGTCGCGGCTTCTGCTGCCGGTCTAACGCCTGTCGCGCGGCCGTCGGCGGCGCCACCACAGCCAGCATCCACCGCCCGCCACGGCACAAACGGCTGCGACCGCGCCCGCCACGCTGAGCGAGCTCATGGCGATCCCGGCGAGCAGGAACAGCACGACGTCGAGCGTTGCTTTCATGCGGGGCAGCGATGGTCGGGAAATGCGGCCATGGAAAGACAATGCGGCGCTCGCGGCGAATTTCCCGGGGTTACGAATCATGCCCGGCGCATGTCCCCTTCCGCCGCGCGGTTTCACCGCCTATAGGCCCCCTTCCTGCACGGACGGCCGGGACGGGGGTATTTCGAGTGTACGACAAGACCAAGGCGCTGATGGCGCGTGGCGCGGCTTTCCTGGGCAGCGACACCGCAATCCTGTGCGGCGCGATGAGCTGGGTGTCCGAGCGCAACCTTGTTGCCGCGATCAGCAATGCCGGCGGCTTCGGCGTGATTGCCTGCGGGGCCATGACCCCCGAACTGCTCGATGCCGAGATTGCCGCAACCAGGGCGCTGACCGACCGGCCGTTCGGGGTCAACCTCATCACCATGCACCCGCAGCTGTTCGATCTGATCGGGATCTGCGCGAAGCACAAGGTGGGTCATGTCGTGCTCGCCGGCGGCATCCCGCCCAAGGGCAGTGTGGAGGCGATCAAGGAGTTCGGCGGGAAGGTGCTGGTCTTCGCACCCACCCTCGCGCTTGCGAAGAAGCTGCTGCGCTCGGGCGCCGATGCGCTGGTAATCGAGGGGATGGAGGCCGGCGGCCACATCGGCCCCGTCTCCACCAGCGTCCTCGCGCAGGAATTCCTCCCGGCGCTTGCGGAAGAGTTCCTGGTTTTCGTTGCCGGAGGGATCGGGCGCGGCGACATGATCGCCGCCTATCTCGAGATGGGCGCGGCCGGGGTGCAGCTCGGGACCCGGTTCGCCTGCGCGACCGAATCGATTGCTCATCCCGATTTCAAGAAGGCGTTCTTCCGGGCAAATGCCCGCGACGCCGTGGCCTCCGTACAGGTCGATCCGCGCCTTCCGGTCATCCCGGTGCGCGCCTTGAAGAACAAGGGGACGGAGGAGTTCACCGCCAAGCAGCGCGAAGTGGCGCAGCTGCTGGATGACGGTACGGTCGAGATGGGCGAGGCGCAGCTTCAGATCGAGCATTACTGGGCGGGGGCGTTGCGCCGCGCGGTGATCGACGGGGATGTCGAGAACGGCTCTTTGATGGCCGGCCAATCGGTGGGCATGGTCACGGCGGAAGAGCCCGTGGTGGATATCATCGCCCGCCTGCTGGCGGAAAGCGAAGCGGCTCTGACGGTGCGCTAAGTCTCTGACATTGGTGCTTGCTCCGGCGCATGTGGGCGACCATCCTTTTGCCTGAGAGGAGCATGTCATGGCTGTTGCCGTATTGGATCACATCAACATAGTCGCGTCGGACCTGGCGAGAACGATAGAGTTTTATGAACGCCTGCTGGGGCTGACCCGGTTCGACCACCCGATGTTCGCCGGTCCCGAACCAACCGGGGCATGGCTGTGCGACGGCACCGGCCATCCTGTCATCCACGTGCAGAAGTACGATCCGGCCCAGCACGACCGCCACTCGCCCGTTCCTGCCGACACCACCGGATCGATCGATCACGTGGCCTTCCGCTGCGAGGACTACGAGGCCATGCGCGCGCACGTCGATGCGCTGGGCGAGGCTTATCAGACCTTTGATTTTCCGCCCGCAAACATCCGGCAGATCCGGCTGACCGATCCGGACAATGTCCTGCTGGAGCTAAACTTCCCGCTGCATAGAGCCTGACCGTCCGCGGAGACTTGCCATGTGCGACGAAGCAACGTTCGCCCTCAGCCGCCGCCATCTCGGCCAACTCGGCGCCGCCGCCGCCCTCGCGGCCTGCGGCGCCGAGGGCAGTGCTGCCAGCGGCACGAAGCTGGCGGGACGCACGGTCACCATTTCCACGCCCGACGGGACGGCGGACGCCTTTTTCGTGTTTCCCGCGGAGGGCCGGCACCCCGCTGTCGTACTGTGGCCGGACATTGCCGGCCTGCGCGATGCGAACAGGGTCATGGCGCGGCGGCTTGCGGGCGAAGGCTATGCCGTTCTGGTGGTCAACCAGTACTATCGCAGTGCCCGTGCACCCGTGTTGCAGAGCTTTGCCGAATGGCGCACGCCAGAGGGACAGGCCCGGTTGAAGCCGATGATCGCAGCCATCACCCCTGATGGCACGGAACGCGATGCCGTTGCCGTCGTCAGGTGGCTCGACGGGCAAACGGAGGTGGACACGGCCCGCGGGATCGGCAGCAGCGGCTATTGCATGGGCGGCCCCTTTGCCGTCCGCACTGCCCACGCAGTGCCCGGCCGGGTGAAGGCCGCCGCCTCTCTGCATGGCGCGGCCCTTGTTACCGACCGCCCTGACAGCCCGCACCGGCTCCTTGCGGCGACCGGCGCCAGCTATCTGTTTGCCATCGCCCGCAACGACGATGCCAGGGCGCCGACCGACAAGGCCGTGCTCAAGGAGGCGGCCGCCTCGGCCGGACGTCCGGCGGAAATCGAGGTTTACCAGGCTGACCACGGCTGGACTGTCCCCGATAGCCCGGTTTACGATGCGGCCGAGGCCGATCGCGCCTTTGCCCGCATCCTCGCGCTGTTCCGGACGTTGTAAGCGGTCTCGTCCCGCGCCATATGGGCCGCGAAGGAGATAGGCCGATGACCGAGAAGATGGACCTGACCGAGGAAGAGTGGCGAGAGCGCCTCACTCCTGAGCAGTATCACGTCCTGCGCGAGGCCGGCACGGAACGTGCCTTCACCGGAAAGTACGAGCAGAACAAGGCTGCGGGCATCTATGCCTGCGCAGGATGCGGCACTGCGCTGTTCTCCTCCGACACGAAGTACAACTCCGGCTCGGGCTGGCCGAGCTACACCGCGCCCGTCGCGCCGGACGCGGTTGAAGAGCATACCGACCAGACGCACGGCATGGTGCGGACCGAAGTGCGGTGTGCCGCCTGCGAGGGCCATCTGGGCCACGTTTTTCCTGATGGACCGGGGCCGGCAGGGCTGCGCTATTGCATCAATTCGGCCTCGTTGGACTTCAAGCCAAAGGAATAGCGCAGATGCTGAGCGGGGGCGGACGCAAAAACTGTTAACGCCCGGTTCGGGTTGCCCTATGCAACAGCGCCAAGAGGTGCGGTTCGCGCGTCGCGGGCCGCCGGAGGGATACAGTCTAGTTCATGGCCCGATCCGCCATCCGGCGCAGCCTTTCCGATAGTCCGGGCGCGCCACCGCCGCCGCAGCCTCCGCGCTCGTCGCGCAAGAGCCCCAAGGGCTCTGGCGGGGGAGGGGGGCGCGGGTTCCTCAAGCGCCTGTTCGCGTGGTTGCTGGGCCTTGGCGTCGCTGCCGCGCTGGCGCTGGCCGTTGCGGTGATCGTTGCCGCGCAGTCGCTCCCCTCGTACCAGTCGCTGAAATCGCAGACCCAGGGCCAGATGATCGTGGTTCGCGCGCGGGACGGGCAGGAGCTTGTCTCCATTGGGCCGAGCTATGGCCGCTGGATTCCGGTCAGCCAGATCCCCGCAACGATGAAGGACGCGATGATCTCGGTCGAGGACCGGCGTTTCTATGACCATTTCGGCGTCGATCCGGTGGGCATCCTGCGCTCGCTGTTCGTCCGCGTGGAAAGCGGCAAATGGCGGCAGGGCGGTTCGACGATCACGCAGCAGCTGGCGCGCAACGTGTTCCTCAACAACAACCGCACCTTCGCCCGCAAGGCGCGCGAGGCGGTGCTGGCGATCGCGCTCGAGACGAAGTTCACCAAGCAGCAGATCCTCGAACTATACCTCAACAAGGTCTACTTCGGCGGCGGCGCCTATGGCGTGGACAGCGCCAGCCGAAAGTTCTTCGGCCATCCCGGCACCGAACTGTCCCTGCCTGAGGCGGCAATCATCGCCGGCCTCGTCAAGGCGCCCTCGCGCTATTCGCCGACCGCGGACAAGGAAGCCGCCGTCAGCCGCGCCAAGGTTGTCCTCGAGACGATGCAGGATGCCGGCACCATCGGCGCAGCCGAAGCGGCTGGCGCCGATTTTGCCGACGTGAAGTTCGCCGCCGAAGCGGGCCAGAACTCGGTGCGCTACTTCACCGATTGGGCCTTGCCCCAGCTCGATATGCTGGTGCCGGAAAACAACGAGCCGATCGAGGTCTGGACCACGCTTGACGTCAACGCCCAGAAGGCGGCGACGGAGGCCGTGGCCCACAACGCCCCCAAGGGCGCGCAGGGTGCGCTGGTTTCGATGGACCGCGACGGAGGGATCCTCGCCATGGTCGGCGGGACGGACTACGTGACCAGCAACTACAACCGCGCCACGAATGCGGTGCGCCAGCCCGGCTCGGCGTGGAAGCTGTTCGTCTACCTCGCCGCGCTGGAGGCCGGGTACAAGCCGGACGATGCGGTGGTGGACGAGCCCGTCACCATCCAGGGGTGGAGCCCTCACAACGACGGCCGCAACTACGCGGGCAAGATCGACGTGCGGACGGCCTTTGCCTATTCCAAGAATACCGTTGCCGCCCAGCTGGGCAACGAGGTCGGGTTCGGCGCGGTGGCCGGAATGGCCCGCCGCTTCGGCATCACGACCCCGATCAACACCATGCCCTCGATGGTGCTCGGCACGTCCGACGTGCGGCTGATCGACATGACCCGCGCCTTTGCCGCCGTTTCCGCCAAGGGCACCGCGATCGAGCCTTACGGGATCACCAAGGTGGCAACCACCGACGGCCGCGTGCTCTATGAGCATCGCAGCGCGCCGGGGCAGCAACTCGTTCCCGAATATGTCGCCGCCGGCATCACCGACCTGTTGCAGACGGCGGTCAACATCGGCACGGGCCGCGCGGCGCAGATCGGTCGCCCGGTCGCGGGCAAGACCGGGACGACCAGCTCCAACAAGGACGGCTGGTTCATCGGCTTCTCCAGCGGCATCACCACCGGCGTGTGGATGGGGCGCGACGATGCGCGGCCGATTCCCGGCCTGATGGGCGGCACGGCGCCGGCCCGGGCCTTTTCCCAGTACATGCGCGTTGCGACGGCGCGTCGGCCTGTCGAGCAGTTCGATACCCAGGTCAAGCTGCCTGAATGGCAGCTCGAACCGGACGACGAGGCCAACCTCGGGCAGAACCCGGAGGACTATTACTACGTCGACGAGAAGGGCAACCTGATCGACCCGAGCCGCCGCCAGCAGGGCGGCCAGGACGGATCTGGTCCGGGACGGCCCGAGGACAACGGCATGCCGCCGGAGGCGGACGGCGGACCGCCGCCGGCTGCCGCGAGCGACGATTTCCTCAACCAGGCCACCGGGCGCCAACAGCCGCCGCCCCGCGGGCCGCGCGGCAACTGATCGCCGTCAGACACGGCCGGGACGAGAAAGGAAAAGGCCCGCCGGAGCGATCCGGCGGGCCTTTTCCTTTCTCGCGGCTGACCTTGTCAGCGAACCCGCACGGGCAGGTAGGTAGCCGGCTGGCCGCGCCGCTGCACCCGCAGCAGGACGGCCGGGCGGCCCTGTGCCTTGGCAGCCTTCACGATGGCTTCCATTTCGGCAACGGTCGTCACGGGCTGGTTGTTCGCGGTGAGCACGATGTCACCCCGCTGCAGCCCCTTCTGCCCGGCATCGGACGAGGCATCGACGGCGGTGATGACCACGCCCCGCGTGCCGTCCGACGCGCCGAGTTGCCGGGCGATCTGCGGGGTGAGGGGGATGGTCGAGAACCCGAGTGCCTTCTCGACCACGCCCTGCCCCTGCTTCTGCGGGGGCTGGTTGTACTGGTCGTCCTGCTGGTCTCCCGGCTGCTGGTCAAACGACTGCTGCTGAGCCAGCTCCTCCTCGCTCGGCCGCTTGGCGACCACGGCGGTGACCGTCAGGCGCTGGCCGTTGCGGATCAGTTCCAGCGGGATGCGCTTGCCCGGCGGGGTATTGGCAACAATGAACGACAGCGTCTGGTCAGGCGTGACCTCCTTGCCATCGACGCGCAGGACCACGTCTCCCGGCTGAAGACCGGCGCGCGCACCGGCGCCACCCGGCTCGACCGCCTGGATGAACTCGCCCCGGTTGTGCGGGATGCCCAGCGAATCGGCGAGGTCCTCGTTCATCTGCTGGATGCGCACCCCCAGGTAGCCGCGTTCGATCGCCTGGCCACTGCGCAGCTTCTCAACGATGGGTGCCGCGATCTCCGCCGGGATCGCAAAGCCGATGCCGACCGATCCGCCGGTGGGCGAATAGATCGCGTTGTTGATGCCGATCACCTGGCCACGCATGTCGAACATCGGCCCGCCCGAATTGCCGCGGTTGATGGCCGCGTCGGTCTGCAGGTACCGGTCGTAGGCGGAGCCCGTGCCGGTTGCGCGGTATACGGCCGAGATGATGCCGGCGGTCACCGTGCCGCCGAGGCCGAAGGGGTTGCCGATCGCGATCACCCAATCGCCCACGCGAGCGTTGCGGCTGTCCCCGAAGCGGACGAAGGGGAGGGGCTTTGGCGAGCTGATCTTCAGCACCGCAAGGTCCGAAGCGGCATCGCGCCCGATCAGACGCGCCGGGTATTCGGTGCCATCCGGCGTCGTGACGGTGATCGACTCGACCTGTCCGCCGCCCTCGGCCGCGATCACGTGATTGTTGGTGACCACATAGCCATCGGCCGAGATGATGAAGCCCGAGCCGAGCGATTGCGCCTCGCGCGTCTGCGCGCCGCTCCCTCCGCTCTGGTCGCCGCCGAACAGGTCGGCAAAGGGCGTTCCGGCGAAGGGATTGTTCTGCGCCACCCGTACCCGCTGTCGGGTGGAGATGTTGACCACCGCGGGCTGGAGCTGCTGCGTCAGGTCGGCAAAGCTGGCCGGTGCGCCGCCGCGGGGGACCACGCCCTGCATCTGCTGCGCATCGTTCTGCGCCACCTGGGCGCCTGCGGGAATGCCGGTGACCAGCGAGATCGCCGCGCCGCCCAGGAGCAGCGCCGAAGTCACACCATAAGCGTATCGCACGGGCTTCACGTCCTTTGTCATCCTTCAGTCTGTCACTCCGGCACCTGAAGATGGCCGGGCTGGAAAATCATGCAAGGCGGATTCACGCCTATCGGGCTGAACGCAGATTGAATGGCCAGGTTCACGCCGATCCCGTCGCGAGCCTGCCTTTTTCACTGCCCGGCCTTTCCTTTGAACTGGCGCAGGTAATCGTTGTCCGGAGAGAGCAGGATCGTGCTCTGCCCGGTGTTCTTCGCGTTCGAGAAGGTAGCGTCGTAAGACTGCATCGCACGGTAGAAATCGTAGAACGCCGGTTCCTTGTTGAAGGCCGTCGCATAGATCTTCGCGGCATTCGCTTCGGCAGTGGCGCGGATGATCTGGGCGTTCTTCTGGCCCTGGGCGACGATGGTCGTCGCCTCCTGTTCGCGTGCGGCCGCCATGCGCGCGAAGGCGCTTTCCAGCGGGGTACCATCGGGCAGGTCAGCCCGCTTGATCCGCACGTCGATCACCTGGGCGCCGTATTCGCGCGCCTCGCGGTCAAGCCCGACGCGGATGTTGTTCATCGCCTGCCCCCGCTCTGCCGTGAGCAGCGAACCGAAGGTCCGCTTGCCCAGTTCCTGGCGCAGGACGGACGAGAGGATCGGCTGGAGCTGCTCCTCGACCCGTTCCGTGGTACCGGCCGAGCGGACCATCCGAACCGGATCTATGATCCGGAACCGGGCATAGGCATCAACCTCGATCCGCTGCTGGTCGGTCGAGAGCACCTGCTGGCGCTCCATATCGACCGACAGGACGCGCTTGTCGATCCGCACCAGCCGCTCGGCAAAGGGCAGGCGGAAGATGAGGCCCGCGCCTGTGCTGCCGAAATCTGTGTTCGGGCGGAAGCGGTTCACCACCCGCACCGGTTCGCCGAAGCGGACGATCACCGCCTGCTCGGTCTCGGGCACGATGGTCACGCTCGAAAGCAGGGCGACACCGGCAACGCCGGCAGCGATGAGCGCCGCCTTGTGGCGGGTCCAGAGCTCCTGACCGATCACTGGCCCGCTCCTTCCTCGGCGGACTTCTTGCGCCGGACTTCGGGGAGGGGGAGGTAGGTCGTCACGCCGGGTGCGGCGACGATGACCTTGTCGTTGTTGGACAGGACGCGCTCCATCGTTTCGTAATACATGCGCCGGCGCGTGACCTCGGGGGCGAGTTTGTACTGCTCGTAGACCTTGTCGAAGGCTGTGGCATCGCCCTGGGCCCGGGCCAGGACCTGCTGCGCCCAGGCCTGGGCATTGGACATCTCGCGCTGGGCGTCCTGCTGTGCCGCGGTAACCTTCTGGAACGCGTCAACCACCTTAGCCGGCGGGTCGGCCTTCTTGATCTCCACGCCCTGGATCAGCACGCCCGACCGGTAGGCGTCCAGCACGGCCTGCATCCGTGCGCGCACGTTCTGCTCCACCGAAGCACGCCCGGCGCCGCCCATGGCCGCGCCCAGTGGCACCTCGGCGATCGAGGCGCGCATGGCAGCCTCGGCCACTTCCTTCACCGTTCCGTCCGGATCGGCGAGCTGGAAGGTGTAGAGCTTCAGGTCCTTGATGTTCCAGCGGACGAGATAAGAGATATCGACGAGGTTCTGGTCGCTCGTCAGCATCAGCTTCTCCGCCTCGCCCTCGGGAATGGTATCGCGCTTGATCGAGGTCACGTCGACCACGTCCACGCTTTCCAGCGGCCAGGGTAGCGTCAGCGACACGCCGGGGCTTATCGTGCGCGAGTACTTTCCGAGCGTGGTGACGATGCCCTGCTCCTTGGGGCCAACCATGTGGGTCGTGCCCATCAGCACCCACACCACGGCGATCCCGCCAGCGATCACGGGGAACCAGCTGCGCCCGCCGGGGCGCTGGGGCATCCGGGGAAAGCCGCCGCCGCCGGGCCGTCCGGGGCCGCCCGGCCGATTGCGGAACAGTTCGTCCAGGCCGGGTGCGCGCTTCGGCCCTTCGCCTTGCGGGGAGGGATTGCCGCCGGGCAGCCACGGATTGCGCGGACCATTGCGGGTGCTTCCGGGATTTTCGGGGGTGTCGCTGCCCGGATCGCCCGGTTCGCCGGAGCCTCCCGTTTCGCCACGGTTGCCGCCCCACGGACTGCGTCCGCCATCTCCCTTGTCGCCGCTCATGGCCAGCCAGCCGCGAGCGAGTGCATCGCTGAAACGCTTCATGCCGCACGTTATAGGAACTGCGACGCACAAAAACAGTGCCCCGAGGCGCATTTTCCTTGCTAGGGGCAGCCAAACAGGAATTGGCGGGAGTATTCATGAGCACGGACGACCACGCGGCGCTGCAGGCCCTGCTGCCTGAGGAGGTGCGCCAGCGTCTCCAGACCGTGCGGCTGGCGCAGGGCGTCGCAACACTGGTGCTCGACGTGGCAGGGCTGGACCGCCTTGGTCGCGACAAGCTGGAGATTGCCGTGAAGGGCGCCCTGCGCGGCGCCGAAGGGGTGAACGAGGTGCGCGTTGCCATGACGGCGGACCGCGCTGCCCCGCCGCGCCGCCGGATCGTGGCGGTGGGTTCAGGCAAGGGCGGCGTGGGCAAGTCCACCCTCTCGGCCAACCTTGCCGTCGCGCTCGCCCGCCGCGGGATCAAGGTCGGGCTGGTCGATGCCGACATCTACGGCCCCTCGCAGCCGCGCCTCCTCGCCACCGAGGGCAAGCGGCCCGAGGCCAAGGATCAGAAGCTGTTTCCCGTGCAAAGCCCCTGCGGCGTGCCCGTCCTTTCGATGGGCCACCTGGTGGAGCCGGGCAGGGCGATCGCCTGGCGCGGGCCAATGGCCTCCGGCGCCCTTGGCCAGCTGGTTGATGCGGAATGGGGCGATACAGAGCTCATCCTGATCGATCTTCCGCCCGGCACCGGGGACGTGCAGCTGACGATGGTCCAGAAGCACAAGCCGGATGGCGCGGTGATCGTCTCCACGCCGCAGGATCTGGCCCTGATCGACGCCGCGCGCGCGATGAGCTTCTTCGGCCAGGCCGGGGTCCCGGTCATCGGCATGGTCGAGAACATGTCTGGCTATGTCTGTCCGCACTGCGGCGAGACGAGCGATCCCTTCGGCCATGGCGGGGCCGAGGCCGTGGCGCGCATGGAAGGGGTGCCTTTCCTCGGCCACATCCCGCTCGATCTCGCGATCCGTCAGGAAAGCGACGCCGGGCGCCCTCCTGCCGCCGGGGACTCCGCGCAAGGCCGGGCCTTCCTCGCCATTGCCGACCGGCTGGCTGCCTGGCTGGAGCAGACCGCCTGACATGGCGCTGCGGCTTGCCCGTCCGGGAATGCCGCGCATCACCCGGCGCGGGCTGCTCGTCGGCGGGGCGCTCGGCGGCGGGCTGATCGTCGCCTGGGCCCTCGCCCCGCGCCGCTTCGTTGAAGCCCTGCCGGCGCGGGAGGACGAGACGTCGTTCGGCGCATGGCTGCGGATCGCGCGTGACGGCACAGTCACCGTCGCCCTGCCTCAACTCGAAATGGGGCAGGGCGTCTCCACCCTGTTGGCGCAGGTCGTCGCCATGGAGATTGGCGCGGACTGGCGGCAGGTGACCTTCGCCCCGGTCCCGGTCAGCGGCCAGTTCGCCAACGTGCCGCTCGCCGGTCGCTGGGCGCCGCTGTGGATGCCGTTCGCGGCCGGCCTTGCGGAAGGCGACGATGCCTGGCTGGCGCGCGACTGGGCCGAGCGCAACCGCTTCATGGCCACGGCCGAGGGGACCGCGCTCGCCGCCTACGAACAGCCTGCCCGCGAGGCGGCCTGCGCGGCACGGACCCTGCTGATGCAGGCCGCGGCCGACCGTTGGGATGTGGACTGGGGGGAATGCACGGTCGCCAAGGGGGTCGTGAGCCATGGCAACCAACGCGCCCGCTTCGGCGAGCTGGCGGAGGCCGCCGCGCGGTTCAGCCCGCCCTCCACCCTGCCACTGGGGCCGCCCGCCGCCGATGCCGGCGAAGGCGTGTCGTTTCCCCGGCTCGATGGTCCCGCCAAGGCGACCGGCACGATGACCTTCGCCGCCGACGTCCGGCTGCCCGGCATGGTCCACGCCGCGATCCGCCACGGCCCGGTCGCCCGCGAGGCGGTACTCGGCGGCTATGACGCGAAGCGGGCGAACCTTCCGGGCGTGCGCCTTGTGCCCGGTGACACCTGGCTGGCGGCCGTCGCCCCGACCTGGTGGGAGGCCGAACGGGCGCTGTCTGCCGTGGCGCCGTCGTTCAAGGCGCACGCTCTGGTCGATAGCCAGCGGATCGACGCCGGTCTGGACCGGGTGGTGCGCAAGGGACTGACCCGCAGGATTGCGGCCGAGGGCGATCCGGACGGCGTGATCGCCGGCCAGCCCAGCCTCGTCGCCCGTTACGACGTGGCCGCGGCCGCTCACGGGTCGCTGGAAACGGCCAGCGCCACGGCGCGGCTGCGGGATGGAGTGGTCGAACTGTGGATCGCCAGCCAGGCGCCCGAACAGACCCGCCTTGCCGTCGCCCGCGCGCTCGGCCTCGCCCCGCACAAGGTCGTTCTCTACCCGGTCGCGGCGGGCGGCAGCTTCGACGCGCGGCTAGATACGCCTCACGCCGTCGAGGCGGCGTTGATCGCGCAGGCGGTAGAGCGACCTGTGCAACTCACCTGGTCGCGCTGGCAGGAAAGCCTCGCCGGAATGCCGCGCGCACCCGCCGCGGCTGTTCTCTGGGCGCGGACCGATCCCGACGGCGGCGATGTCCTCGCCTGGAAGACGCGCATCGCCACCCCGGCCAGCGTGCACGAGTTCGGTCGCCGCCTGTTTGGCGAAGACACCCCGGCCAGGGCCATCGCCCAGAGCCGGGGCAAGGCCGATCCGATGGCCGTTGCCGGAGGCCTGCCGCCCTACAGGCTGGCCCACGTTTCGCTCGATCACGTGCCCCTAAGTACAGGTGTCCCCGCCGGCTGTCTTCGCGGCAATGCCCATGCCGTGACCGCGTTCTTCACCGAAAGCTTTGTCGACGAACTGGCGGCCGCCGGACGGCGCGAGCCGCTGTCCTACCGGATCCAGATGCTGGGACACGATCTGCGGCTGGCCGAATGCCTGCAGCACTGCGCGACGCTCGCCAACTGGGATGCCGGCGTCGATGCCAGCGGGCAGGGGCTCGCCTGCCACCGCATGGGCGCCAACGACGACGAGGCCCCGCGAATCGCCGTGATCGCCACCGCGCGCCGCACCGAAGCCGGCGTCAGCGTGGACAAGATCACCGCCGTGGCAGACCTCGGCCGCATCGTGAACAGAGACCTTGCCCGCCAGCAGATCGAAGGCGGACTCATCTTCGGCCTCGGCCTTGCACTCGGCTGCGCGGTCGGATGGGCGCGGGGCTTGCCCTATCAGGGACGCCTTGCCGGATTGGGCCTGCCGGTCCTTGCCAATACCCCCGAAATCGTGGTCGGCTTTATCGAGAGCGCCCGCACTGCCCTCGATCCCGGGGAGATCGGCGTGGTCGCCGTCGCGCCGGCCATCGCCAATGCGCTCCATTCGGCCACGGGCGTGCGCTTTCGCCGGCTGCCGCTGCTTTCGGAGGAGGTGTGATGAAGCCTGCCGATCATCCCCCGGTCCGGATCGGAAAAATCGGCGTGCTGCTGGTCAACCTCGGCACGCCCGACGCGCCGACCCCACAGGCGGTCAGGCGCTATCTGGCCGAGTTCCTCTCCGACCGGCGCGTGGTGGAGATCCCGCCCCTCCTGTGGCAGCCAATCCTGCGCGGCATCATCCTGAATCTGCGCCCAAAGAAGAGCGCTCACGCCTACCAGCAGGTCTGGGGACCGGACGGTTCACCGCTTGCCGCGATCACGAAGGCCCAGGCCGCAGCGCTGCAAGCCCGCCTGGGAGACGCCGTCCGGGTTCGTTGGGCCATGCGCTACGGCAATCCGTCGATCCCGCTGGAGCTGGACGCGCTTCGCTCTGAAGGGTGCGACCGCATCCTGATCGCGCCGCTCTATCCGCAATACTCCGGGGCGACGACCGCAACCGCGGTCGACAAGCTCGCCGAAAGCCTGAAGGCAATGCGCTGGCAGCCCGCGATCCGCACCCTGCCGCCTTATTTCGACGATCCAGCCCACATCGCGGCGCTCGCCACCGATATAGGGCACCAGCTTTCCGCTCTGGCCTTTCGGCCCGAAGCCCTGCTGCTGTCGTTCCACGGGATGCCCGAACGGACCTTGCGCCTTGGTGATCCCTATCACTGCCAATGCCGCAAGACCGCGCGCTTGCTGGCCGAGGCGCTGCACAAGGATTGGCCGGACCTGCGCGTGGAGACGAGCTTCCAATCCCGGTTCGGCCGGGCCCGCTGGCTCGAGCCGGCGACCGACGCAGTGCTCGCTGCCGAAGCGGGGAAGGGCACCCGCCGCCTCGCCATCGTCGCCCCGGGCTTCTCCGCCGATTGCCTCGAAACGCGCGAAGAGCTGGCAATCCGCGGTCGCGAGCAGTTCCTGAAAGCCGGGGGGGAGGACTTCGCCGCGCTGGATTGCCTCAATGCCGGCGCGGCCGGCATGGACATGCTCGAAGCCCTTGTGCGCCGCGAGCTGGCAGGCTGGATTTAACCGGCGAACCGAGATCGCCTAACAGCTGCCGTCGCCCCGGACTTGATCGGGGCCTCGCCGCCTGTTCTAGAGGCCGGAGCTTGCGTTGACAGAGAAGAAAAGCGGGATCGCGGGCCAAGCCCGGGATGACGGGATCGGCGCAGTGAAACCGCCGCGTGCAGGGGCGCCTAGAAGTCGATCGCGATCCCGTTCTGCTCCCAATCGCCATAGCGGGTAGGGGAAAGACCGCGCGGATCGGGCTCCTGCTTGGGAGCGGCGGGAGGGGGCGCAGGCTCACTGGTCCAGTGCGCCGGCTTGACGAAGCCCTCCGGGCGTTTGGTCGCGCGTTCGGTCATGGAGCGTAAATGGGCGCTCTGGCCTTGGAATGCAAACGGCTTTAGGGGCGGCGCGATGGACATTCCCGGCCTTCCCGCGCGCCGCGCCGCGCTCAAGCTTCTCGATGCCGTGCTGCGCCGGGGCGAAACGCTGGACGGGGCGATGCACAACGCCGTGCAGGGGATGTCTGCCGACGCGGATCGGGCGCTGGCCCGCGCCATCGTGTCGGAAGCGCTGCGCTGGCTGGTTGACTTCGATGCACTGATCGATTCAGCGACCCGGCAGCCTTTGCCAGACGATGCCAAGCCGCGCGGCGTGCTGCGCCTGATGCTGGCGCAATGGCTGCGCTTCGGCACCCCGCCGCACGCGGTCGTTGCCACTGGCCTGCCGCTCCTTTCCGGCGGCCCCCGCCGCCTTGCCCACGGCGTTTTCGCCACGCTCACCCGGCGCGGGGCGACCTTGCCAGCCAGCCCCAGTCTGCCCTCTGCCGTGTCCGAGCGCTGGGGCGAGCGGGCCGGGCCGATTGCGGCGGCCCTCGCCGAACCGCCGCCGCTGGACCTTGCACTGAAGAAGCCCGATGAAACGTCCGCATGGGCTGAACGGCTCGGCGGCCTCTCGCTGGCGCCCGGTCATCTGCGCCTGAACCGGGGCGAGGCGGTGGAGCGGATCGAGGGCTTCCGTGAAGGCGCGTGGTGGGTCCAGGATCTTGCGGCGAGCCTGCCTGCCCGTCTGCTCGGCAGCGGGCCTGGCCGAGTGCTGGACCTCTGCGCCGCGCCCGGCGGCAAGACGCTCCAGCTTGCCGCCGCCGGCTGGCAGGTTACCGCGCTCGATATCTCGGCCAAGCGGCTCGAACGGCTGGCAGCCAACCTCGCGCGCTGCGGCCTGTCAGCCGGGATCGTGGCGGCCGACGCGCTGGAGTGGGAGCCGGATGCCCCGTTTGACGCCGTCCTGCTCGACGCGCCCTGCACGGCCACGGGCACCTGCCGCCGCCATCCCGACGTGCTCCACCGGATCGGTCCGGCCCAGATCGCCGATATGGCCGAGCTGCAGCAGCGCCTGCTCCAGCGTGCCCAGGGCTGGCTCGCCCCGGGCGGGCGGCTGGTCTACGCGGTCTGTTCGCTGGAGCGTGAGGAGGGGGAGGGGCAGGCCGCCGCGATCACCCTCGCTCCCGATCCGATCAGGCCGGATGAACTGCCCGCCGCGCTTGAGCCTTCTCCTGAAGGCTGGCTGCGCACTGACCCCGGCCTGCTGGCGGATGCCGGCGGGATGGACGGCTTCTTCATCGCCCGCTGGCGGAATTGAACCTCCTCAGGCCTTGACCTTGGCCGCGAAGCCCTTGCGCAGCTTCTGCAACTTGGGCGGGATGACGGCCAGGCAATAGGGGTTCCGCTGGCCTTCGCCCTCCCAGTAGAGCTGGTGATAGTCCTCGGCCGGAAACCACGGCGCAGGTCCCTCGATCGTCGTCACCACCTCGGCACTGCGCTCTTCCTGGGCACGGACGATGGCCGCCTCGGCCTCGATCCGCTGGTCCTCGTCGAGCGGGAAGATCGCGGACCGATACTGCGTGCCGATGTCGTTGCCCTGCCGGTTTAGCTGCGTAGGATCGTGGGTGGCCATGAACATGTCGAGCAGCTCGCCATAGGACACGACGTCAGGATCGAAGGTCACCTTGATCCCCTCGGCATGGCCGGTCCGGCCCGAGCAGACCTCCTTGTAGGTCGGGTTCGGCACAGTCCCGCCGATATAGCCGCTCTCCACCGCGCTCACGCCGATCACGTCGCGGAACACGGCCTCCGTGCACCAGAAACACCCACCCGCCAGAATTGCCTCGGCCATCTCGCTTTCCTTCATCGACTTGCCGCCCAGATAGGAACGCCGCTGCCGCCTGTCGACCTCCGGTGGACTTTGCGACGGCCACGCCTTAGTTCAGCGGCATGACCGAAGTGACCGTCGCCGCCCTCCAGCTCGCGCTCGGCTCCGCCGACGAGCAGGAGAACATCGCCGCCGTATCGGCTCTTGTCGAACAGGCAGTGGCGCGCGGCGCCCGCATCGTCCTCCCACCCGAACTGTTTTCCGGCCCCTACTTCTGCAAGGTCGAGGACGAGGCCCTGTTCGCCCTTGCGCGGCCCACGGTCGAGCATCCCTCGGTGCGGGCCATGTCAGCCCTCGCGGCAAAGCTCAAGGTGGCGATCCCGACCAGCTTCTTCGAGCGCGACGGTCACCATTACTACAACACCCTTGCGATGATCGACGAGCGCGGGGACGTGCTCGGCACCTACCGCAAGAGCCACATCCCAGACGGCCCCGGCTACGAGGAGAAGTACTATTTCCGCCCCGGGAACGACGGCTTCAAGGTGTGGGACGTTGCGGGCACCCGCATCGGGGTCGGCATCTGCTGGGACCAGTGGTACCCGGAATGCGCGCGGGTCATGGCGCTGATGGGCGCCGAACTGCTGTTCTATCCCACAGCCATCGGTTCGGAGCCATACGACGCCGAACTCGATACCAGCCGGATGTGGAAGCGCGCCATGATCGGCCACTCGGTGTCGAACTCCATGCCGGTGATCGCCGCCAACCGCATCGGCACCGAGGACGGCCAGCGCTTCTACGGCCACAGCTTCATCGCCGATGAATGGGGTGACTATGTCGAGGCCTTCGGCGAGGCGGACACCGGCGTGCTGGTCGCTACGCTCGATCTGGCAAGGGCGGCGCGGCACCGGGCCGGCATGGGCTTCTTCCGTGATCGCAGGCCGCAGCTGTACGGGCGCATCTGCCAGGATATCTGACCGACGGAGGATCCTGGGCGAATGCGCCATCGCTACCTCGTGGCCCTCGGCTCGAACCGCCGCCATGCGCGCATCGGCCGGCCGGAGCGCGTGATCGCCGCAGCCTGTGACGCGATGGAGCGCGAGGGCCTCGTCCTCCTCGCCCGCTCCCCCAACCACCGCTCGCGCCCGATCGGCCCTTCCGACCGGGAGTTCGCCAATGCCGCGGTGCTCGTTAAGACCGATCTTGCCCCCCTTGCGCTGCTCGCCCTGCTCCAGCGGATCGAGCAGGCGTTCGGACGGCGGCGGCGGGGGCAGGGCTGGTCGGCCCGCGTGCTCGACCTCGATCTCGTGTTGTGGAGTGGCGGCTGCTGGGCGCAGGGCGGGCTAGTCCTGCCCCACGTCGCCTGGCGGGAACGCCGTTTCGTGACTGCGCCGGCGCGCAAGGTAGCCGGCAAATGGCGCGATCCGCTCACGGGGGCGACTGTCCGCCAGACCGATGCCCGCTTGACCCGCCCGCGCCCTCTGCCTAAGCCGCCCACCGTCCGACCCCGACGTCGCACGGGCCCTTAGCTCAGTCGGTAGAGCAACTGACTTTTAATCAGTAGGTCGCTGGTTCGAACCCAGCAGGGCTCACCATACGGTAAAGTCGGAGCGGCTGCCCTGCTCCTCTAATTGTTGCCGGTCAGAGCTGCGACCTTATCCCGTCGATGCAGCCGGGTGCCTCGACGATGCATTTTAGCGCCATGCACTTTGGCGTGGCGGGACTTGCGCGGCGGGAATAAGGGCGGGGCCATGTCCTGCGTTACTGCACTTCGCCGCGCCGTTCGCCTTCGCGTTGCCCTTGGCCTTGGAATTTCCGTGGGGTCCTTTGTGCCAGCCCCGATTGCCCGGGCGGACGAGGCATCTCCTGCCGAGCAAAGGCTGGCGATCCACGCCCAGATGACCACCGTTGTCCAGGGCGTCGGAGGCTTTGCCTCGCCCTATGCGGCAGACAACAGCCTGACACCCGATCAGGTCAAGTCCACCAGCGACGTCACGCTTTACCTTGGCCTGCGCACCTGGCGCGGGGCCGAACTCTGGGCCAACCCGGAGATCGACCAGGGCTTTGGTCTGTCGGACACACTGGGCGCGGCCGGTTTCCCCAGTGCCGAGGCCTACAAGGTCGGCAAGCTCAATCCTTACTTCAAGATGCAGCGGCTGTTCCTGCGCCAAATCATTGCGCTCGGCGGCGACAGCCAGCCGGTGGAGGCCGGAGCCAACCAACTGCGCACGACGATGCGGGCGAATCGGATCGTCCTCACCCTCGGCAAGTTTGCCGTGGGCGATGTGTTCGACACCAACCGCTTCGCTCACGATCCGCGTTCGGATTTCCTCAACTGGTCGCTCGTGGACACCGGCTCCTTCGACTATGCGGCGAACGCCTGGGGCTACAGCTACGGAGCTGCGGCCGAGTGGTATCAGGGGCGCTGGACCCTGCGGGCCGGGCTGTTCAACCTGTCGACCGTTCCGAACGGGACGGACCTCGAGACCGGGTTCGGTCAGCACGAATTGGTGATCGAACTGGAGCGTCGGTTCCGCCTCGCCGGAAGGGATGGCGCCGTCCGCCTGACGGGTTTCCGCAATCGCGGCCGCTTTGCCCGCTTCGACGAGGCGCTTGCTCGTTCGCGGCCGCCCGGCGCAGAGCCTGACCTTGCCCCAGCCCGCCGGGTGCAGGACCGGATCGGGGTTGCGCTCAATGCCGAGCAGGATGTGACCGCCAATCTCGGCCTGTTCCTGCGTGCCGGGCTGACGGACGGGCAAATCGAGACCTACGACTTCACCGATATCGACCGGACCATTGCGGTGGGCGGCGCCCTCAAGGGAGCGGGATGGGGCAGGGCGCAGGATACCCTTGGCCTGGCGGTCGCCGCCAATGAAATCTCGCCCGCCCACCAGCGGTGGCTCGCCGCAGGCGGCCTGGGGGTGCTGGTCGGGGATGGCCAATTGCCGCACCCTGGGGGCGAGAGGGTGTTTGAGGCCTACTATGCCCTCCATCCGGTTTCGCGCCTTACTGTCACCTTCGATCTTCAACACATCGCAAACCCCGGCTACAACCGCGATCGGGGGCCGGCCGATGTGTTCGGTGCACGTCTGCACTACAGCCTCTGACCGCGTAGCGGCCGGGCTACCTGGTGGAGCGGCACCGCCCGTACGAGGCGTGCAATGAAACTGCTCATCATCGAGGACGACGACGGCCTCGGCCAGGCGCTTGTCGCCGCTTTCGTCAGCGCGGGAATCTCCGTCGAATTGCGCCGCACTGCCGCCGCGGCCGAGGACATGCTCGGGCTCTATCACTTCGACCTGGCCATCGTGGACCGCGGCCTGCCCGATGCGGACGGGCTTGATTTCGTTCGCGGCCTGCGCCGGAAGGGCAATGCGCTTCCGGTCATCGTTCTGACGGCGCAGTCCGATGCCCACGCGCGGATCAGCGGGCTTGACGCCGGGGCCGACGACTATCTCGGCAAGCCGTTCCTGTTCGCCGAGCTGCGCGCCCGCATCGAGGCCGTGCTGCGACGCGCCGATGCGCGCCTGGACAGCACGAGCCGGTGCGGAAACCTTGCCTACAATCTGGTCAGCCACGCGGCCTCGGTGGCCGGAAACGCCATCGAACTGACGCCGCGCGAGCACCGTATTCTCGAAGTCCTGCTGCGCTCGGGCGAGCGCCCCGTCAGCCTCGGCCGCCTGGAGGACGAGCTATGCGATCCCAGCCAGACACTGAGCGTCAACGCGCTGGAGGTCAGCGTGCATCGCCTGCGCAAGAAGCTGCTGCGCCATGGCTGCGACGCCGAAGTCCAGGCGATGCGCGGCTTCGGCTACTGCATCCGGCACGTGGCGTGAGCATGACCCTGTGGCGCCGCATCGTGATCGCCCAGGTGGTGATCGGGCTGGTCCTCGCGCTGGCACTACCGCTGCTGATTGACCGCACGATCCGCGGCATTGGCGACGATCTCACCGGCCGCTTCCTCGCCGGCGAGGCCGATCGTTGGCTAAGCCTGCAGGCTTTCGGCAAGCGCAAGGGCGAGACGATCGCCGCAGGCAACGAGCACGGCGCCGTTGCGATCTATCTCCTTGATAGCAAAGGCGTTCACCGGCTGAGCGGCCCGTCCATTCCGGACGAGGCGGCGCTTTCGGGGCTGCGCGGTGCGGATGGGCGGCTGGTCCACGGGCCGCGCTCGGACCTCGTTGGGCGCTCCACGAGCGACGGGAACACAGTCGTCGCGGCGGAAGACCGGGGGCATCCCGCGGTCCTTTCGGATGACATCATCTCTCACTTTCTCGAACGTTTCTCGATCATTGTGCCGCTGGCCCTGCTGTGCTCCACGGCGGCGTGCCTGTTTGTGCTGCGCCATGCGCTCAACCCTCTTCGCCGCAGCGCCGACGAGGCGCGGCGGATCGATGCCGTGAACCCCGGCGTGTTGCGGCTGGACGAGCGGGCCGTCCCCGCGGAAATCCTCCCGCTGGTGCACGCCGCGAACGAGCTGCTCGAACGGGCAGCGGGCGATTTCGAACGGGAGCGCACCTTCTCCGCAACGGTGGTGCATGAACTGCGCACTGCCCTTGCAACGATCAGCCTGCGCGCCGAACTGGTTGCCGCCGATCCGGCCTCGCGCGATGCCCTGATGACGGCAATCGAACGGGCCAGCCGGGTCGTCTCCCAGATGCTCGAACTCCACGGACGGCGGGGCGAACTGGCCACCGGTATGCCCGTCGCCGTTGGGGTGGCCGCGCGCGAGATCGTCAGCGCGCTCGAGCCTCTGGCGGGCCGTGACGGCCACCTGCTGGTGTGCCGGGCCGCGGGTGCGACGGGAGTGCCGCGGCTCGCCTCGGAGAACCTCGTCACGGTAACCCTGCACAACGTGGTCGAAAACGCGATCCGCCATGCGGTGCCGGGCGGGACCATCGAGGTCGCCTTTGACGATGCGGCCGCGACTGTCAGCGTGGCCGATGCCGGACCGGGCATCCGCGTGCGCGAGACAAGCGACGGCCGGAAGGTCTACTCGCGTGCCGACGGTGGAGGATCGAACGGGGCGGGACTTGGCCTTGCCATCGTTACCCGGTTGATGGAATCGGCCAGCGGCAGCATCGCGATTGCGGGTAATGCGCGCGGCGGGACGACCGTGACACTGCACTACCCGGCGGCCACCCGGCCCTGAGCCGTCACTGCGTCTCGCCCACCCCGTTGGCCTGATAGAGCGCGACGGTGTCGGTTAGCCACGCCGCCCGTGCCGCGACCGTCTGGATTCGCGCCTGCTGTAACGCCGCTTGTGCGGAAAGGACCGAGAACGTGCCGACATCGCCGAGCTGCTGCTGGCGGCGCACGAACTCGGCCGACCGTTCGGCCGCGGCGAGGGCCCGATCGGCGGCAGCCAGCACGGCGGCATCGCCGTAGAGTCCGTTCAGGGCATCGTTCACGTCGACGAAGGCCTGGATCACGGCGGCACGGTACTGCGCCTTGCTCTGGTCTAAGGCGGCCAGGGCGGCTTCCTGCTGGTGGTGCAGTGCCCCGGCATGGAACAGAGGGGCAGTGATCCCGCCCAGCACCGACCAGAACAGGTTCGCATCACGGAACATGTCGCCGAAATTCTGGCTGGCGCCGCCGCCCGCGCCGCTGAGGGTCAGGCTGGGGAAGCGTGCCGCCACCGCGGCGTGGGCATCGGCCGCAGCGCCCTCCACGGCGGCGGCCGCAGCCATCACGTCGGGACGGTGGCGCACGACGTCAGCCGGCTCGGCAACGGGAACCGTGACGGGCAGGGCAAAGCAGGCGCTCTCGGGCAGGGGCGGCAGGGCGATCCCGGGTGCCCGGCCGAGCAGCGCTGCGATCACTGCCTGCTGGTGCGCCTCGGCCCGCTCCAGAGCCGGCAGCGACCCCTCGGTTGCCGCGAGCGCCGCTTCCTGCGCCGCAACGTCGGCGTCGCCCGAAGCGCCAAGGTCCCGGCGGCGGCGGCTGAGGGCGAGCGTTTCGCGCGCGGCGGCAAGGCCGGTCCGCGTTGCCGCAATCTGATCGGCCAGTTCGGCGCGCGTTATTGCCGCCACGACAAGGTTGGCGGCGACGGTCTGGCGCGCGGCGAGCAGGCGGGCGGCGGCAGCCTTGGCTGAAGCGATCGCCGAGCGGCGCCGGGCGTGTAGCTCGCCGAACAGGTCGACGGGATAGTTGACCGTCACTTGCGCGGTGTGGAGCGAATAGAGCAGTTGGTTGGAATCGGTCACCGGCGGGGACAGCGCCTCCGAAGTCCGCGCCCGCTGCGCCGAGTAGCCAAGATCCACTGCCGGGCCGAGCGCGCCGGCCGCAACGCCTGCCAGCGCGCGTGCCTGCCGCAGGGCCGCATCGGCGGCGGCAAGATCGTTGTTGGCGGTAAGAGCCTGCGCCTCGAGGGCATCAAGCGGCGCGCAGCCGAACGCACGCCACCACCCGGCCGGCGTCGCCTGGCCAATGGCGAAGGTCTGCTGCGGCGCCAGCCCCGGCCGGGCTGGCCTCAGCGGCGCCCCGGCGCCGGCGTTCGGGGGAAGGAGGGCGTGCGGATCGGGATCGCCGATGGAAGTGCAGCCGGCCAAGGCAAGTGCGGTCAGGCTGACGGCGGTCCAGCGTGAGGCTGGGGCACGGGGCTTCATGCCGGTTCTCCTTTCGCGTCGGGATTGTTGCCCTCGTGATGCCCGATGTCGCGCCCGTGCGGCCCGCGGTCTTCCGGGGGAAGGTGCAGCGAGAAGCGTTCGACCAGCGCGGGCAGGACCAGCAGGATCAGGAGCGGGGCAAGCGTCATCCCGCCGACCACCACCAGCGCCAGCGGCTTCTGCACCTGGCTGCCGATGCCGTTGGACAGTGCCGCCGGCAACAGGCCGATGGCGGCGACAAGGCAGGTCATCAGCACCGGGCGCAGGGCGTTGCGGCTTGCGGTCTGCACGGCTTCGCTGCGGCTGGCGCCATCGTCCACCGCCTGGTTGAACATGGTCACGATCAGGATGCCGTCCATCACCGCGATGCCGAACAGCGCGACGAAGCCGATCGCGGCCGAAATGCTGAAGGCCGTCCCCGTCAGCGCCAGCGCCAGCACTCCGCCGAAGATCGCCATCGGGATGGCAGAGAAGGCCAGCAAGGTGTCTCGCACGGAGGCGAAGTTGGCATAGAGCAGGATCAGGATCAGCAGCAGGCTGACCGGGACGACGATCTCCAGCCGGGCAATGGCGTTCTGCAGGTTGTCGAGCTCGCCCGCCCATTCCAGGTGGTAGCCCGAAGGCAGGGTCACGTTACGGGCGATGCGCGCCTTGGCTTCGGCAACGGCGCCGCCAAGATCGCGCCCGCGCACGCTGAACTTGATCGGGAGGTAGCGCTCCTGGTGCTCGCGGTAGATGAACGATGCGCCGGAGGTCAGCCGGATCGTGGCAACTTCCGACAAGGGCACCTGGATCAGCCCGTTGCCGGACGGTGCCGGGGCGCCGATGGTGATCCGGCGCAGGCTCTCCAGCGAATCCCGCTGGCTCGGCTGCAGGCGGACGACGATGGGGAAGTGCCGGTCCGTGCCCGGCTCATAGAGGTCCGCCGGGGAGGAGCCGCCGATTGCTGCTGCCACGGTGCGGTTGATGTCGTCGGGGGTGAGGCCATAGCGCGAGGCGCGCGCCCGATCGATGTCGATCCGCACGGTCGGCTGGCCGAGCGACTGGAACACGCCGAGGTCCTCGATCCCCTTCACCTTCTCCATCTGCGCCTTGATCGCCGCGGCGGTCTTTTCCAGCACGGCAAGGTCCGGGCCGAACAGCTTGATCGAGTTGGCGCCCTTCACGCCGGAGGCCGCCTCTTCCACGTTGTCCTCGATCATCTGCGAGAACGACAGGTCGAGCCCCGGATAGCGGTTGCCAAGCTCTTGCGACATCTGGTCAATCAGCTTCTCCTTGGTCATGCCTGATGGCCATTCGCTGCGCGGTTTCAGCGGCACGAAGAATTCGGCGTTGAAGAATCCGGTGGCGTCGGTCCCATCGTCGGGCCGGCCATTCTGGGACAGCACGGCCACGACCTCGGGATAGCGTGCCATGTCGCGGCGGATCGCGTTCACCACCGGCTGCCCGGCCTCCAGGCTGATCGAAGGCGGCAGGCTGGCGCGCACGTAGAGATTGCCCTCCTCCAGCTGCGGCAGGAACTCCACGCCCAGCGTTCTCATCCCGACCAGCGCGGCCAGCAACGCCAGTGCCGCGCCTCCGAAGGTCAACACGCGGTTGGCGCGCGCGAAGGCGGCGGCCGGTTCGTAGCGCCGGCGCAACGCTGCGACGACGCGGGTTTCCACCTCTGACAGCCGGTCGGGCAAGAGCAGGGCCGACAGGACCGGCGCCACGGTGAAGGTGGCGATCACCCCGCCGGCGATCGCATAGGCATAGGTCTTGGCCATCGGCCCGAAGATGTGGCCCTCCACGCCGGTGAGGGTGAACAGCGGCAGGAAGCTGGCGATGATGATCGCCGCCGCGAAGAAGATGCCGCGGCTGACCTCGGAGCCGGCATGAAGTATGGCACTCAACCGGTTGGCATAGCTGTAATGCCCGCGCCCGCCGTCGATAGCGGCCGAGCGTTCGACCATGTGGCGGAAGATGTTCTCGACCATGATGACGCTGGCATCCACGACCAGCCCGAAGTCCAGCGCCCCCACCGAGAGCAGATTCGCGCTCTCCCCCTGGGCGACGAGGAGCAGCACCGCGAAGGCAAGGGCAAAGGGGATCGTGGTCGCCACGATCAGCGCGCTGCGCAGGTTGCCGAGGAAGATCCACTGCAGCGCGAAGATCAGCAGGATCCCGGCGACGAGGTTTTCCAGCACGGTGTGCGTGGTCAGGCCGATCAGTTCCGAGCGGTCGTAGATCCGTTCCAGCCGGACGCCGGGCGGCAGGACGCCCGAATCGTTGATCTCCGTAACTTCCTTCTGCACCGCCTGGATCGTCGGCATCGACTGGGCGCCGCGCTGCATCAGCACCACGCCCTGCACGATGTCGTCCTCGTTGCCGTAGCCGGCTATGCCGAGGCGCGGCTGATTGCCGATGCCGACGCGGGCCACGTCCTTGAGCAGGACCGGCGCTCCGCCTGCCATGCCGACCAGCACGTTCTCGATGGCCGATGGCGACTGGATCAGGCCCACCCCGCGCACGATTGCGGCCTGCGAGCCGAAGTTGATGGTCTGGCCGCCGACGTTCGCGTCGCTTTTGGCAAGGGCATCCATCACCTGCGGAATCGTAACGCCGTGGGCGACGAGCCGGTCGTTATCGACCGTCACTTCGTAGGTGCGCAGCTTGCCGCCCCACCCGGTCACGTCGATCACGCCGGGGATGCGCTTGAAGCGGCGTTCGATCACCCAGTCCTGGAGGGTCTTGAGGTCCATCGGAGAATAGCCGGCGGGGGCGACGATGCGGTAGCGGTAGATCTCGCCGATCGGACTGGTGGGCGAGATCGAAGGCTGCGCCCCGCCGGAAAGCGGCGGCAGCTGCGACAGGCGATTGATGACTAGCTGCTGCGCTTCCTGGAACGAGACGTCGTAAGTGAACTGCACCTTCACGTCGGACAGGCCGAACAGCGAAATCGCCCGCACCGTCGTCATGTGCGGGATCCCGGCCATGGCGACTTCCACCGGGATGGTGACGTTGCGCTCCATCTCCTCGGCGGAGAGGCCCTGGGTCTGGGTCACGATCTCCACCATTGGCGGGACCGGGTCGGGGTAGGCCTCGATGTTGAGTGCGGCGAAGGCAAAGCCGCCGGCGATCAGCACAACGGCAAAGACGGCGACAACCAGCCAGCGCTGGCGCAGGGACAGGCCGAGCAGCCGGTTCACGCGCCGAGCCCGGCTTCGTTCACGAACAGCGCGCCGGCGGTCACCACCGTTTCTCCGGGTCTCAGGCCGGCGGTAATTTCTACCTCGTCGCCCTCGGCCTGGCCGGTGCGGACCATGCGCGCCTCGAGCCGGCGGTCGGGCCGCAACACCCACAGCCGGGCGCTTTCGCCCTCATGGATTACAGCGGTGCCCGGAACCGTCAGACGGGCGCGCTGGTCGACGTGGCGAATCGCGAAGCTGGCGAACATCTGCGGCTTCAGCGCTTGGTCCGGATTGGCAATGGTAGCGCGGACGGGCAGGCGGTGGGTGTTCGGATCCAGCCCGGCACCGACGTTGTCGATCACCGCGTGGAAGATACGCCCCGGCCAGGCCGGCGTCGTCACCTCCACACGGTCGCCCACGTGGACGTTGGCCGTATCGCTTTCCGGTAGCTGCGCGATCAACCAGACCCGCGACGGGTCGGTGATGGTCAGGACCGGCTTGTCCCCGCCCGCGCCCACATACTGGCCGGGCGAGACATCGCGGCTGGCAATCGTGCCGCCGATCGGGGCGTGCAGCGTCGTCTCTTCGTGGAGGCCGGTGATCTCGCGCGCCGTTTCAAGCCGGCGGATCTCGCCCGCGGACTTGCCGAAGATGGCGAGCTTGTCGCGCGCCGCGCCGACCGCGGCCTCCGCGCTGCGCTGCTGCGCTTCGGCGGCCGCGAGGTCAGTCAGCGCCTGCTGGTAGTCCTTGCGGGGGCCGCCGGCGCTTTCGAATAGGGCCTTCGTCCGCTCCGCCGTGCGCCGCGCGTTTGCCACCTGGGCGCGGGCCGAACCGAGCGTCGCCTCGGACGAGAACAGTGCGTTGCGCGCATCCACGAATTCGCCGGTGCGCACGATCAGCAGCGGCTGGCCGGCCGCGACGACCTGCCCCGCATCGACCAGCACCTTCGCGACCTGTCCCGAGTAGGGCAGCAGCACCGGCGTACTGAGATCACCGTCGGCTTCGATGGCGCCAGTGGCATTCGTCTCGCTCGCCCCGAATCCGGCGCCCACCCGCTCAAAGGTCAGCATCTTGAGCTGGGCGGCAGTGGGCGTGAAGGTGCCCGACGGGTCGGCGGGTTTCGCCGGCTCGCCGCCACGACCGAGCAGGCCGATCAGCCAGATCAGCGCGGCAAGGCCCACCACCGCGCCAGCGGCCGTGGCCAGCAGGCGAAGCTGTGCGCGGGTGGAGAGGCGCGCGGCACGGGCGCGGACGGAGGCTTCTGGGGAGAGGGTCATCGTGCGCTTTCAACTGCGCGCCGCGACTATCGGCTGTCGCTTACAGCCCGCTTACACCGGGAGAGGATCCTGTCACGGACGGATGAGGCTCTCCAAGGGGCTGGATTTGGAGAGCCTCGACCGAGGGCAAGCCCTGGGCCTGGGGTCCGTCACGTGACAGCTGGCAGCGAACCGCCTGGGCACAGGACTACCTGTACCCCCTTACAGCTCGCTTACACCGCGGCGGACAAATCGCGCCCGACCCTATCCCAGCGTCCTGAGCACGCCATCGATACCGAGCGCCGCGCCGTTCTTCGCGTTCGCCGAACCCCCGGTCAGCCGCGCCTTCGCCCCGTCGGCCCCGCTGACCACGATGGCATCTCCATCCTTGCTCAGGGTCAACGTGCCCTTGCCCATGGAGCGCAACTTCAGAGGCTTGCCATCGGCGCGGGCCAAGGCCGCGTCGAGATTGGCACGGGTCAGCGTGCCCGGCACGATGTGTTCGCGCAGCAGTGCGGCGAGGGCGGCCCGCTGCTCCGGCTGGCGCAGCGCCTGCCCCTTCGCGCCCAGAGCATCGAAGGCCGCGTTTGTGGGGGCAAACAGAGTGTAGCTTGCCCGCCCGTCCATCACGCCTGCAAGGCCCGTGTCCCGGATTGCCGCCGCAACAGTGGAGAACTGCGCCGCCTTGCCCAGCGCCGCGCCCAGAGTCGTGTCTGCCGGGGCCGCGGTGGAGCTTGCGCCGGTCGGATGGCCACGGGCTTCGTTGCCCTTGTGGCACCCGCTTGCAAGGCCGGTCAGGGCCAGGCCGATCAGGAAGGTCCGCAAGACCTTGGTCATGTCCGTCTCCATCAGGTCAGCAACTGGATCGCGGCGAGGATCAGCATGGTCTTGGGATCGATCCGGTAGACGTAGCCATCGGCATAGCGATACCAGGCATCCGGTCCGTCGGCGTAGCGGTCGCGGTAATCCCACGGCACGTTGTAGACATCGTAGCCGATCGGCATTGGTTGCCCGACGACGAACTCGTCGCCGGTCAGGAAGCCGGCCACTCCGGCGATCCGGCCGGAACCCGGATCGAGCCGGTAGAACGTATCGTCGTAATACCGGTAGTCGGGGCCGAGGTCGTAATAGTCGCGGTAATAGACCGGGACCGGGGCTGTCTCGTAGACTTCGGGCCAGGGCTCGCCCAGATACAGCGCTCCACCGAGCAAGGGCACGTAGCCGAGGATCGAAGGTCCTGAGGTGCGCAGCAGGTAGCCATCGAAATAGCGGTAGTCGCTGCCCCGATAGCCCCACCAGTCCGCCTGCCACGGCACGTAGCTCTGCCGCACCAGCCCTGGCGGGTTGCACCCGTTATACTTCCTGGCCAGCCCCGGAGGACACCCGCCCAGCAGGCTCGGCCGCTCCCCGCGGAACGAGATGCGGTCCGGTTCGCCTGCGCGGGCGAAGTCCTCCCGACCACTCCGGGGGCCTTGGGCCGCATGGATGGCCCCGGCCACGGCTGCTCCGCCAACCGCCGCAGCGGCACCCGCAGCGACCATGCGCCCGGCACCGTGTCCCTTTTCGTTGCCCCTGCCGTGGCCGGGCCGCTCGGCCCAGGTTGCCGACCTGCCGCGGACATGCCCGGCGGCCGTGCGTTCGTGACCTCGCGGACCCTGCCTGGCGGCGGCACGTTGCCCTCCGGGGCCCTGCCAGGCTTTCTGCCCGATCCGGTCGGGACCATGCCCCATGTGTGAGCCGGCCCCTGGCCGCGGGCCGCCGCCATTGCCATTGCCATGGCCATGGCCATAGCCCCCGCCTTCGTGCGGCCCACTGCCACCACCGTGAAGCCCACCGCCACCGCCACCGTGCGGTCCGCCACCGCCACCGTGAGGTCCGCCGCCGCCACCGTGTCCGCCCGGGCCGGCCATTGCGGGAGCGGAAAGAGCCAGAACCATGGCCACACAACCCGCTGCCAGCGTCGACGTCGCGAACAACCTGCTCATCGCGAATCTCCTTGCCGCCGCAACGCGGGGGTTTGCCGGTCGGTTCCATCGAGCGGGTTGGCGGCCCGACCTGGCGGACGAGCTACGCCCCCGACGCCCGAGTGGGCGCCCGGCGTTGAAGCTGCATGTCCCGCTGGCGGATGGCTGGTTGTGTCGCCTGCATCGGCGCGAATCTGACATGGCCCGCGGCAAGGACCCAAATATGCGCCCTGCGCGATGCCGTGGCCGAATCGGGGTGGGGCACGGCGGTGGGGGAACGAAAAAGCCCGCCTGACCCGGAGGGCTGGCGGGCTTTTCGAATGGTGGGCGTAGGAAGGATTGAACTTCCGACCCCTGCGATGTCAACACAGTGCTCTACCACTGAGCTATACGCCCGAACCCATTCGGCGCCGGGGTTTCCCCCGGGGTAGGAGCGCGCCTTTAGCGGGCGTGCTTCGGCAAGGCAAGCGATTCTGGCGGGACGGCCCGGGGGCATCGCTGCCCGCTGTGGATCAGATCCGGGCGGTGCTTGAAAAGCCGAATACGCGGTCCACTTCCAGGACGAGATCCTTGAGGTGGAACGGCTTGGAGAGGACCTTGGCCTGCGGCGCCTCGCGGTTGGCCTTTAGCGTCACGGCGGCGAAGCCGGTGATGAACATCACCTTGGTATCGGGCGAAACCTCGGCGCAGTGCTGGGCCAGTTCGATCCCGTCCATCTCCGGCATGACGATGTCGGACAGCAACAGGTCGAAGTGTTCGCGCTCCAGCAGCGGCGCGGCCGCCGTGCCCCGATCCACCGCGACCACGGAGTAGCCGGCATTCTCCAGCGCCCGGGCAAGGTAAGTGCGCATCGCGTCTTCGTCTTCGGCAAGGAGAATGCGGATCATGTCGTCTCACGTGGGTGGGGCAGGGACGATTCCTGTAACGCTGAGGTATTAACAATCTGGTCCAGGAGAGGTTTCGCGGCTTTGACATGACCGGCGATAGCAGCCAGCCTACGGCCATGGACGCCACCGAACCAGAACGGGATTCGCCGGATCAGGCTTCGACCCTTGCCCCGCTCAGGGCGGGTGGCAGCATTCCCGGCTTGCAAGGAGTTCCCGCTTTCGTCTCCCGGGTGCCGCAACCTTCCGACATCCCGGTGCTGATCGCCGTTCCCCACGCGGGGCGCGCCTATCCGCCCCGCCTGGTCGAGCGTCTGCGAAACCCTGAATTTGCCGCCCTGCGGCTTGAAGACCGCTATGTGGACCGCCTGGCCTACGCCGTCGCTGCGGCGACGGGTGCTTCGCTGATCGTCGCCCAGGCACCGCGGGCGATGATCGATCTCAACCGGGCGACCGACGATGTCGACTGGGACATGATCGCCCGCGCTGGCGGCAAGGCCGATGCCGGGACGACGGTCGATTCGGCCGCGTTCGCGCGAACTCGGGCGCGCAGCGGCCTCGGCCTCATTCCGCGGCGACTTCCGGGCATGGGCGAGCTTTGGAAGCGCCGGCACGATCGGGCAGAGCTGGAGAACCTGATCGCCCAGGTTTACGAACCCTACCACGCTGCCCTGTCGGGCATGCTGGAGGTCCTGCACGGGCGCTGGGGTGCGGCGCTGATGCTCGATCTCCATTCGATGCCGCCGCTCACGCTGCGCGGCGGGCTGGCGCCGGAATTCGTTATCGGCGATCGCTTCGGGGCCAGCTGCTGCGGGACAATCGTGGCCGAGATGTTCGCCTGGATGGGCCAGAACCGCCGCGTCGCCGCACACAATCGCCCCTATGCCGGCGGGCACGGGCTGGATCGTCACGCCGCCCCGAAACGCAATATCCATGCCGTGCAGCTGGAGATTGACCGTTCCAGCTACCTCGATGCCCGCCTTGCCGAACCGGGCGAGGGCTTTCCGGCCATGGTCGATCTGCTGGTGGGGCTGGTGCGGCACCTTGCCGTCCAGGTCGCGGGCGTGAAGGCTCGGCACGAGCGCCGGTTCGACTGGCCCGATGCGGCGGAGTAGGCCGGCTGCACAGCGCACATAAAAAACCACCTCGTGCATCAAGCACGAGGTGGCCAAGGTTCAGGGAGGAGGTACACAATGTGTACCTGCCCGACCGGGCTATGAGGGAAGCGCCGACCGAGCCCGTCCTATCTAGCTCCAAATGCCCTTTCATTCAAGGGGCGATCCGGAAATTTTAAAAAAGCAAGAGTCGGTCGTGTCGCCCTCGGCGTTTTTCCTAATGTGGTGCTTTGGTGCAACAGTGTGGCTTAGCCAGCCATCTGCACCTGGGCGGGCCCCTTGCCCTGCTGAACCTGGCGGCCAAAAATTTCCCGGATCAATTCAAGGGAAAACAGGTGGGCGTAGATCAGCGGCAGCAGCCCGTTCTGGTTCCAGTTGCGCAGAACGTCGCCGCGAATGTCGCGCAGCTTTGTCTGGTCGATCATCTGGAAACCGCGGTAGACGAACGGTGCGTCCACGCTGTCCTGCTGGATCGCGACTTCGCCCTCCATCAGCAGCTTGTGCTTTTCCAGTTCCTCGACAAAGGCCTGGGTCTTCATCCCGGCCTGCTCGAACTGCTCGCAGAACTCCAGCAGGCCCTTGGTCAGTTCGCTGGCCTGATCGCCCTCGAACAGGGGGCGGCCATCCTCGAATTCGCCAAGGAGATCGCTGGTCGGATCGAAGCACAGCGAGAGCTCTTCCGATTCGGGCGTCAGACGGGCCAGCAGGAACGGATAGCGGCGCACGTAGGCCGGGATGTAGATGTTCTCGCTCACCGAACCGTCGGCGTCGACGAACACGTTCACGCCTTCGTTCAGGCCCATCAGGGCAAGCGGCACCGGGTTTTCGCCGGACGAGAAGATGATCGGGTAGTTGCGCGCGGCGGCGGGGAATTCCTCCACCGTGAGCGGAACGGCGTGAAAGCCGGCCAGCCAGGGCGCCTTGTCGGTCGTCCGGCTCTTCCAGCCGGCGTGGTCGCGGCTGTTGAGCGGCATCAGGTCCTGGTAGAACACGGGAAGGGATGCTTGCGGCGCGCTGGCCATAACGTTTCTCTCCAATGGCGCCGGATTGGAGCCGAACTGGCAGGCCGGTCGCGCGAAGCCGCGGCTTTAGGCGGTGGCGCGGGACGGTGCAAGCCGCACCAGCTTGCCGGGGTTGAGGATTCCCTGCGGGTCGAGCGCGGCCTTCACCTGCCGCAGCAGCGAAAGTGAGACCGGATCGCCCAGCCGTTCCAGTTCCTCCAGCTTGGCCTGACCGATGCCGTGTTCGGCAGAGATCGAACCGCCCCACGCGGCGACCATGTCATAGACCTCGGCAGAGATGGCCTTACCTTCCGCTTCCCGCCAGACACCGGGCACGGCGCCCTTTGGCGCAATCACGTGGAAGTGGACGTTGCCGTCGCCAAGGTGCCCGAAAGCCACGGCCTCGGTGCCGGGATGCCGCCGCTCCATGGTGGCGACGGCCTCCTCGATGAAATCGTGCATCCGCTCCACCGGGACGGAAATGTCGTGCTGGACGGCGGGGCCCTTGGCCCGTTCGGCCGGCGCCACCGATTCGCGCAGCATCCAGAAAGTCTCGGCCTGTGCCTCGCTGGCCGACAGCACCGCATCGCGCACCAGCCCGCCGGCGAAGGCCTCGGCCAGCGCGGTCTCGGTCCGCTCCCGCAGGCCGGCGGCGCCCGCCCGGTCCGCGACGACCTCGATGAGGACGTGCCAGGGATGGCCGCCCTCCAGCGGGGCGCGGGCGTCGGGCAGATAGTCCAGAACGGCGCGCAGGGTGGCCTCGGGCATGACTTCGAAGCCCTCCATTTCCGCGCCCAGCCGCTCTTCGCCGTGGAGCAGCAGCGCGCGCGCATCGTGGATTGAGCCGACCCCGGCCCAGACGACGATCCGCTCCGCCACAGCCGGGACCAGCCGCAGCGTCGCGGCGGTGATGATGCCCAGGGTCCCTTCCGAACCGATCAGCAGCTGCTTGAGATCGAACCCGCGGTTGTCCTTGCGCAGCGGGGTGAGGGCGGACCACACCGAGCCGTCGGCCAGCACGGCTTCCAGCCCAAGGACCTGCGCGCGCATCGTCCCGTGGCGCAGAACCTGCGTCCCGCCGGCATTGGTTGAGATGAGTCCGCCGACCGTGGCCGATCCCTTGCCGCCCAGGCTCAGCGGAAAGCGCAGGCCCTCAGCCTCGACGATGCCGTGAAGGTTCTCGAGGATCACGCCCGCCTCGCAGGTAACCTGCCGCGCATTGGCGTCAAGTGTGCGCACCGCGTCCATCCGCCGCAGCGAGAGCAGCAGTTGCGCCCCGCTTGAGTCCGGGGTCGCCCCGCCGCACATCCCGCTGTTCCCGCCCTGGGGCACGACGGCCACGCCATGGCAGGCGCAAAGTTTGACGAGCGCGGAGACCTCCTCTGTCGATCCCGGCAGCGCCATGGCCACGGCCCGTCCGTGATAGCGCCCGCGCCAGTCGGTCAGCCATGGGGAGATCAGCTCGGCATCGGTCACCAGCCCCCGCTGCCCAAGCAGCGTCCCCGCTTCTTCGAGAAAGATGTTCATGCGGCCGGCGATGTTCATGCGGCCAGTATAGGGACGCAGGCGGCCAACCGCAAAGCGGGGCAGTTAAGCAGGTGTTCAACCGTGCGAACTATGGCATCAGGACGGCAGTGCTTTCGGTCTCGGTCCTCGCGCCGGGCTTGCACAGGTGGAGATTTTGATCGCGCGATGAACCCCGTATCCGGCCTCATTGCTCCCGTCCTGGCGCTGCTGCCGGCGCCCACGGCGCCGGATGCGGCGCCGTGGGCGGAGGGTCCGGCTGCCGTCGCGCCGGCCGAACTCACGCCTGCGCCGCCCGAACTGCCGGCTCCCGCCGAAGTCGAAACCTTTGCGGAAATGGCCCGCGCCTTCCGCGACGGAGCGAGCGCGCGGCAGGTCCGGATCGAGCAGCGCATCATCATTCGCATCGCGCCGGGCCCGGCCCGCCCGCATGACATGCGGCACGGCCTCTTTGCCGGGCCGGCGGGGCGCCCGCTAACCCCGCGGCTCGAAGAGCGGCGGATGAACCAGTGCCTCGCCGTCAGCGGGATTGCCGGGGTTCAGCCCGATGGCCCCTCGCGCCTCGTCCTGTTCATGCGCGACCAGCGGATCGTCAGCGCAAGCCTGGAAAAAGCCTGCAACGCGCAGGACTTCTATTCCGGTTTCCTGGTCGAACGGACCTCCGACGGGATGATCTGCTCGGGGCGCGACGAGCTGCTTTCCCGCTCCGGCAGCCACTGCTCGCTCGGCAAGCTGCGCCAACTGGTGCAGATCGACGACGAGGAATAATGCAGACGCGCGGCGAACGCGCATTTCCTTGACTTGGCGGGGTCATTGCGCCTAGGGGCGCTCAAGCTCGCAGCCGCCCGTCCGGCTGGCGCAGCCGGCGCGATGGAACGCCGCCAGGCCCCATCGGCTTTTTACCTTTCCGGATAGACGCCCGCACATGACCTTTGCCGATCTCGGCCTCTCTGACGAATTGCTCAAATCGGTCGAAGGCGCCGGTTATTCCGAGCCTACGCCGATCCAGGCCCAGGCCATCCCCTCGGTCCTGATGATGCGCGATCTTATCGGCATCGCGCAGACAGGCACGGGCAAGACCGCCAGCTTCGTGCTGCCGATGATCGACATCCTGGCCCACGGCCGCCGCCGCGCGCTGATGCCGCGTTCGCTGATCCTCGAACCCACGCGCGAGCTCGCCGCGCAGGTCGCGGAAAACTTCGAGAAGTACGGCAAGAACCACGATCTCAGGATGGCCCTGCTGATCGGCGGCGTGCAGATGGGCGATCAGCTCAAAGCGCTGCAAGCCGGGGTCGACGTCCTGATCGCCACCCCGGGCCGCCTGATGGACCTGTTCGAGCGTGGCAAGATCATGCTCACCGGCTGCGACCTGCTCGTCATCGACGAGGCAGACCGCATGCTCGACATGGGCTTCATCCCCGATATCGAGACGATCTGCTCCAAGCTTCCGGCCCAGCGGCAGACCCTGCTGTTCTCGGCCACGATGCCGCCGCCGATCAAGAAGCTGGCGGACCGCTTCCTCAGCAACCCGAAGTACATCGAGGTGGCGCGCCCCGCGTCGAACAACACCTCCATCGCCCAGCACAAGGTCAAGACCACCAGCCGCGGCAAGCGCGACACGCTGCGCCAGCTGCTGAGGACGGACAATGTCTCCACCGCGATCATCTTCGCCAACCGCAAGACGACCGTGCGCGAACTGGCCAAGAGCCTGAAGAGCAACGGCTTCGCCGCTGGCGAGATCCATGGCGACATGGACCAGTCGGCCCGCAACGCCGAACTGCAGCGCTTCAAGGACGGTGACATCACCATCCTCGTCGCCTCAGACGTCGCCGCGCGCGGGCTCGACATCAAGGGTGTCAGCCACGTCTTCAACTTCGACACTCCGTGGCACCCGGATGATTATGTGCACCGCATCGGCCGTACCGGTCGTGGCGGCGCTACCGGCCGCGCCTTCACCCTCTTCACCGACGAGGATGCCGAGGCGATCGCCAATGTCGAGAAGCTGACCGGCGGCGAAATCCCCCTGTTCGCGCTCGACGAATCGGCCGCTGCCGAACCCGCGCGCCGCTCGGCGCGATCCTCGCGCCGGGATGAGCGGGAGCCGGAGGACACGCCCTCGTCGGAACAGCCGAAGCGGTCGGGCCGCAGCGAACGGCCCCGTCGCGAGCGCGAGGAGCAGCCCGCTCATGAGCGCGAGGAACGGCCCGCCCGTGGACGCAGCGGTCGCAGCCGGGGTTCCGAACCGCGCCATTCGGAACCTGGCGCCCCCCGGCCGCATCGGTCCGAGCACCACCGCAGCGAACCGCCAAGTGCACCCGGCGAATGGAACGGCCCGATTCCGGGGTTCCTGTCGATCAGCGCACTTTGATCGCGGCGGGAGGGGCAGGCTCCCGTTCGGCAAGGTTGCCCCTCCGGCCCGTTGCCGTATATGTCATTTCCATGTCGCGTGGCTGACCCCGGTCGGTCGCTCGCAGGGGAAAAGGACCTTCGCTTGCCCGTGATCAGAACACCCCGGCCCGTCGCCTGCGGGTCGAACGGATGAGCGTTCCAGCCCTCGCCGCCGCCCTGCTCTATGCCGCCGCGCCGGTGCAGGGCGCGCCCCAAACGGCGGCATCTGCGCCGGCAGGTCCCGCTCCGGTCGCAGCTCCCGCCACAACGGACGCTGCGCCTGCTGCACCCGCTGCCCCCACAACGCCGGCCGCTCCGGCGCAAGCGGCGCGCGCCTCCGAGAACGACCAGGTCGATATCGTCGTCACCGCCCGCGCCGCCTCGCCGATCGATCCGCTGGCGCGGTTCAACGTGGAAAGCTTCAAGGCCATCCAGTCGGTCGACAAGGCGGTGATCGGCCCGATTGCCCACGGCTACGAAAAGGGCGTGCCAGGCCCGGTCCGCTCGGGCCTGCGCAATTTTCTGCGCAACCTCGATGAACCGGTCAGCTTCGTGAACTACCTGCTCCAGCTGAAGCCGGGCCGGGCGGTGAAGTCGCTCGGGCGCTTCACGGTCAACTCCACGCTCGGCTTCGGCGGCGTGTTCGACGTGGCGAAGCGCAAGCCGTTCAACCTGCCCTACAAGCCCAACGGCTTTGCCAACACCTTCGCCTGCTGGGGCATCGGCAATGGCCCCTATTTCTTCCTGCCGCTGGTCGGCCCGATCACCCTGCGCGACATGATCGGCCTCGGCATGGATCGCGCCGCCATCCCGCTCGCCGTCGGCAAGCCGTTTAACAAGCCCTACTACGCGATCCCCGCCGGAGTAATCGATTCGCTGAACGACCGGATCGAGATGGACGGCCAGCTCAACAAGCTGCGCGAGGAAAGCCCTGACCCCTACGTCGCCATGCGCGAGCTCTACCTGAAACAGCGCCGCGCCGAAGTTGGCGCCATCTGCCCGCGCCACGGCGATGCCAAGCCCGACCCCGCCTTGCCGCCGCGCGTGGGCAAGGGCGAGAATTGAGGGAACGGCCGGGGAGGCGCCGGCCGACGATGGGCCTCCGGGGTGTCGCCGGGGGCAGGATGCCCTCGCCGACATTCGTTGACGCGGCGCTTCAGCCTTCTACGCTGCGGCCATGCAGCGTTTATGGAGTTACTGTGCCTGGCTGGCCCCTTCCGGCAGGGGCAAGTCACGGAAATTGCAGGAATACCATGTTGGAAACAGGGTGGCACCTGTCACCCCGTTTCCCCCCGATCTGGTCACGACCGCGCCCGGCCCCGTCATTGCGAGCAGAGCGCGGCAATCCAGAACGTGCGGAAAGTGTCACGCGGGGGCCTGGGCGAACCGCTCAGGCCGGCCGCACGAAGCTGTCGATCACGCGCTTGCGGCCAGCCGTGTCGAAGTCGATCTCCAGCTTGTTGCCGTCCTGCGCGGCGATCGTGCCGGTGCCGAATTTCTCGTGGAACACCCGGTCGCCCAGGCGCAGGTCGGCGCGAGGCTTGGCGGCGAAGCTTGCGGCGCTGCGCGAGGGTTCGGCGATGCGGCGCGGGGTCGGGTCATAGGCCCCGGCCTGCGCCGCCCGCTGCCAGCCGGGACCGCGGGTGGTGATCCGCGCCGGTTGCATCGCGGCAACGTGAGCGAAGGGATCGTCGCGTTCGGACCACTGCGCCCGCCACAACGAGGCACCGCCTGACAGCGTGGTTTCGCTCATCACGTGCTCGTCGGGGATCTCGGCCACGAACCGGCTCGGGATCGAGCTGGTCCACTGGCCATAGATCCGCCGGTTGGCCGCGTGGAGGATCGTGCAGCGCCGGCGGGCCCGCGTAATCGCCACATAGGCAAGGCGGCGCTCCTCCTCCAGGCTGGCAAGGCCGCCTTCGTCGAGCGCGCGCTGGCTCGGGAAGACGCCCTCCTCCCAGCCGGGCAGGAACACCTGGTCGAATTCCAGCCCCTTGGCGGCGTGGATCGTCATGATGGTGACCTTCTCGGCATCGTCGGCCGCGTCGTTGTCCATCACCAGGCTGACGTGCTCGAGGAAATCGCCCAGCGTCTCGTAGTCTTCCATGGCGCGGACGAGTTCGGACAGGTTCTCCAGCCGCCCCGCTGCCTCCGCGCTGCGCTCGGCCTGGAGCATTGCCGTGTAACCGCTCTCGTCCAGCACCGTGCGCATCAGTTCGGCGGGGGAGGCGCTGCCGGCAAGGTCGCGCCAGCGGGCAAAGTCGCGCACCAGGGCAAGCAGGGAATTGCGGGCGCGCGCCGTCAGCTCGTCGGTGTCGCAGATCTCCAGCGCGGCCTTCATCAGCGGCGCCTCGTTGGCCCGGGCATGGCGGTGCAGCCGCTCCAGCGCCTTGTCGCCAAGGCCGCGCTTGGGGGTGTTGTAGATCCGCTCGAAGGCAAGGTCGTCCGAAGGCTGGGCGATCAGCCGCAGGTAGGCAAGGGCATCGCGCACCTCGGCCCGCTCATAGAACCGGAAGCCGCCGACGATCTTGTAGTTGAGGCCGATCTGGATGAAGCGGTCCTCGATCTCGCGGGTCTGGAACTGGGCGCGGACCAGGATCGCAACCTGGCTGAGCGGGGCGCCCTCGCGCTCCAGCCGCTCGATCTCCTCGCCGATCCGCCGCGCCTCTTCCGGCCCGTCCCAGACGCCGATCACGCGAACCTTGTCGCCGCCGCCGGCCTCGGTCCACAGCGTCTTGCCGAGCCGTTCGGAATTGGCTCCGATCAGTCCGGATGCCGCAGCGAGAATCTGGGGCGTGGAGCGGTAGTTCTGCTCCAGCCGGATCACCCTGGCGCCGGGAAAGTCCCGCTCGAACCGCAGGATGTTGGCCACTTCCGCGCCACGCCAGGAATAGATCGACTGGTCGTCATCCCCCACCACGCAGATGTTCTGCCGCCCCTGAGCCAGCAACCGCAGCCACAGGTACTGGACCTGGTTGGTGTCCTGGTATTCGTCCACCATGATGTACTTGAAGCGCTGGCGGTAGGTTTCCAGAATGTCGCGGTGGCCGCGCAGCACGTTCAGCATGTGCAGCAGAAGATCGCCGAAGTCGCAGGCATTGAGCGCCTTCAGCCGGTCCTGGTACAGCTGGTAGAACCTCTGGCCCTTGCCGTTGGCATAGGTCTCGTTCTCCACTGCATCGAGGCCGGCAGGGTTGAGGCCGCGGTTCTTCCAGCGGTCAATGCAGCCCGCCAGTTGCCGGGCGGGCCAGCGCTTTTCGTCCAGCCCCTCGGCCACGATCAGCTGCTTCAGGAGGCGCAGCTGATCATCGGTGTCGATGATCGTGTAGTTGCTCTGCAGGCCGACCAGTTCGGCATGGCGGCGCAGCATCCGCGCAGCAATGGCGTGGAACGTGCCGAGCCACGGCATGCCCTCCACCGCCGGGCCGATCAGGTGGCCGACCCGTTCGCGCATCTCCCGCGCGGCCTTGTTGGTGAAGGTTACGCACAGGATCTCGCTCGGCCAGGCCATGCGTGAGCGCACCAGCCAGGCGAGCCGCGCGGTCAGCGCCGCCGTCTTCCCGGTGCCCGCCCCGGCCAGCATCAGCACTGGCCCTTCCGTGGTCAGCACGGCCTCGCGCTGCGGAGGGTTCAGGCGGGCAAGCCAGTCCGGCGCATCGGCCGGCAAGGGGATCGTGTCGGAGGAAAGCATTGGCGAACATCTAGAGAACGCAATCTCGTTCGGCAAGCCTGCCGGCGCGTGGAACGGCCATGGTTGCAAGGCGTTGTCCTGCCGCACGGAGTGCCTTGGGGCGGATCAGGAGAAGATCGATGTTCAAGCTTCTAGCAACCAGCGCCTTCGCGCTTTCGCTCGTGACCGGGTCGGCCGTGATTGCGCAGACCGCAATGTCCTCGGGGACCATGCCGGCCGATCCCGCAGCTCCCCAGGTTCCGGCCGATTCCCCGGCGGCGAGCGCCCTGCCGCCGACCACGCCCACCACGGTGAGCAACGCCCTCCCGCCACCGCCGGCCGCAGAGTTGAACAAGTCCTACCCGGTGTGCAGCCGCACGGTTCAGGACAGCTGCCAGAATCCCGGCGAGGGCGGAGCGCCCGGCCGCAGCCGCGCCTCGAACACGCGTCATCATCGCCATCATCGCTGATCGCGGTTGACACCATGGGGCGGCTGGGCAACCCAGCCCCTCATGGACGCGAGCAACCCGATCAGCCAGCACCGCAGAGTGCTTTCCGCCTCGCTCGTCGGCACGGCGGTGGAATTCTACGATTTCTACATCTACGCGACCGCTGCAGCCCTCGTGATCGGGCCACTGTTCTTTCCGGCGCAGTCCCAGGCCGCGCAGACCCTGCTGTCCTTCATGACATTCGGCCTCGCGTTCTTCGCCCGGCCGATCGGCGCCATCGCATTCGGCCATTTCGGGGACCGGATCGGGCGCAAGTCCACTCTCGTCGCCTCGCTGATGCTGATGGGCGGTTCGACCCTGCTGATCGCTTTCCTGCCGACCTATGCGATGGCCGGTCCGATCGCGCCCGCGCTGCTGTGCCTGCTGCGCTTCGGTCAGGGATTCGGCCTTGGCGGGGAATGGGGCGGGGCCTCGCTGCTCGCGGTGGAGAACGCGCCGAAGGGATGGGAAGCCCGCTTCGGTGCAGCGCCGCAGCTTGGCGCGCCGCTTGGCTTCCTCTGCGCCAACGGTCTGTTCCTGCTGCTGGGGCTTGGCCTTACCGAAGCCGACTTTGCAGCCTGGGGGTGGCGCATTCCGTTCCTCGCCAGCGCCCTGCTGGTCGCCATCGGGCTGTGGGTGCGCCTCCGGATTGGTGAGACCCCTGCTTTCCGCGCCGCGCTGGAGCAGGCGCCGCCGCCGCGCGTTCCGGTCGGGCGCCTGCTGTCGGATCACCCCGGCGCCGTCCTCGCCGGAATTGCCGGAGTGGTCGCCTGCTTCGCAATTTTCTACCTCGCGACGACCTTCGCGCTTTCCTTTGGAACGAAGACACTGGGTTATCCGCGTGAAACCTTTCTGGCGGTCCAGCTTGGCGCGAACACGTTCCTCGCGATCGGCATCGCCGTGGCCGGATGGTGGGCCGACAGGCGTTCACCGCGCACCGTGCTGGGCTGGGGAGCAGGGCTGACGGCACTGGTTGGCCTCGCCTTTGGCAGCGGGCTCGGTTCCGGATCGCTCCCCATTGTATTCGTCACCCTGGCCAGCGCCCTGTTCGTGATGGGCCTGGCCTATGGCCCGCTGGGCGCTTGGCTCCCCACGCTCTATGCGGTGCCGGTGCGCTACACGGGGATCAGCCTGGCGTTCAATCTTGGCGGGATCATCGGCGGGGCGCTCGCCCCGTTTGCGGCGCAAATGCTCGCGGATCGAGGCGGCGCGCCCTACGTCGGGCTGTTCCTGACGGCAGCGGGGGCCGTTACCCTGCTAGGCGTACTCACGGGCCGCGCGGTAAAGCGGGACGGTGAGCCCTATACCTCAGCCTTGCTTGAGCCGTAGCAAGGTCAGGCGGGCCTTGCCGACGCGGCGATCGGCGACTGTCTCCATTCCTTTGATCTTCGGCTCCTCGTCGACGGCGGTCTCCAGGCTGGTCCAGGTGGCGGGGCCGATCCAGCCGAGCCGGACGAGCTTGTCGAGCGCGACCGATCCGGCGCCGGTGTGGTAGGGCGGATCGAGCAGCACCAGGTCGAGAGGCAGTTTCGCCGGGCCGAGCGACAGCACCGAACCGGCGCGGACGTCACACTCGGACTGGGCCCTCAGATTGGCGATGTTGCGACGAATCGCGCGAATGGCAGCGGGGTCCTGCTCGACGAACAGGGCGCTGGCCGCGCCCCGTGACAGGGCTTCGAGCCCCAGCGCGCCCGAGCCGGCGAAAAGGTCCGCCACGGCCAGTCCCTCGAACGAGCCGAGCCGGCTTGCCAGCATGGAAAACAGCGTCTCACGCGTCCGGTCCGCCGTGGGCCGGGTCGTGTCACCTTCCGGCGCGACGATCGGTCGGCCGCGCCACTGGCCGGCGATGATCCTCATGGCCGGCCTTTCCTGCCGCCGCCCGGCCGTCCGCCCGGTGCGGGGCCACCTTGCGGTTTGCCCGCGGGCCTGCGGGGCAGCTTGCCTGTCGCGCGCGCGGTGCCGGGCCGGGCCGGGGCATTGCGGCGGGACAGTTCGCTGCGGCTCAGCAGATCGCCTTCGTCCTCGCGCGTGGTCTTGCGGCGCGGAGCCGGGCTGCGGGCCTTGCGCCGGCCCTCCGGTTCGGCCTTGGTGGGCCGGGCCTTCTCAGCTGCCGGCCGGACGGCGCGGGGTTCCTGCGGCGCGAGGCCGAGCGCGCGGCGGAAGCGCTCCACGTCCGCGGGGTTGATCTCCACGGCCATGCCGCGCGGCAGCTCACCCAGCAGAAACGGGCCGTAGGACACGCGCAGCAAGCGGCTGACCTGCAGGCCGAGGTGCTCCAGCACGCGGCGAACCTCGCGATTCTTGCCCTCGGTCAGCGTTAGCTCGATCCACTGGTTGCGGCCGGTGCGGCGTTCCATGTTGGCGTTGATGGGGCCATAGCGGACGCCTTCTATCTCGATCCCGTCCATAAGCTCCTCAAGCCGGGCCTGGGTGATGTCGCCGAAGGTACGGGCGCGATAGGTGCGGGGCACGCCGCTCGACGGCAGCTCCAGCGCGCGCTTCAGTTCGCCGTCGTTGGTGAGCAGCAGCAGGCCCTCGGTATTGAGGTCAAGCCGGCCTACGGGCATGACCCGGGGCGTGCCGGAGGGCAAGGCATTGCGGAGCGCGTTGTAGATCGTCGGCCGCCCGGCCGGGTCGCGCTCGGCCGTGATGACGCCGGATGGCTTGTGGAAGCCGAACAGGCGGGTCGTCTCCGCGGCCCGCACGGGCTTGCCGTCAACCGTGACGCCGGCAAGGCTGGACAGCACCGTCGCCGGCGTGCTCACGATCTCCTCGCCGATCTTCACGCGGCCTTCGGCAATCATCCGCTCCACCTCGCGGCGGCTGGCGATGCCGGCGCGGGCGAGCAGCTTGGCGATGCGGTCGCCGGCGCGCGGTTCTGACGGGGGGGTGGTGGTCATCGGTTCGCCTTAGCTGTGCGAAGCGCGCGGGGAAAGCCTGCTGGTTGGGCTTGCAGGGGCTGGCGCCGCGCGCGATCTCCGGTAGGTTGGAGGCCAAGTCCACGGGAGGAACGTACATGGCCACCGCCGCCGCTCCGGCGCCGCGCCCGAAAGGGCTGAAGCTGCTGCGCGTCGCGCTTCAGTCACGCAAGTCGGCAACGATGCTGGCCTTCGGCTTCTCTTCCGGCCTGCCCTATGCCCTGCTGATCGGCACTCTCAATGCCTGGCTGGGCGAAGTGGGGGTGAAGCTGGCGACGATCGGCGTGCTGAGCTGGATCGGGCTGTCCTACTCGTTCAAGTTCCTGTGGTCACCACTGGTGGACCGAATGCCGCTGCCGGTGCTGGAACGGCTGGGTCGGCGCAAGTCGTGGATACTGCTGTGCCAGATCGTGATGGTTCTGGGCTTCGCCGGCCTTGCGGTGACGAACCCGGCGATCTCGATCGGCACCTTCGCCCTGTTCGCCTTCCTCGCCGCGCTCGCCTCGGCGACGCAGGACGTTGCGGTCGATGCCTGGCGGATCGACGTGGCGGACGAAACGGCACCGGTCGAGCTGCTGAGCGCGATCTACCAGTTCGGCTACCGGATCGCCTCGATCGTCGGAGGCGCGCTGGCGCTGGTGCTGGCGGCGCGGATGAGCTGGGCTTCGGTCTACCTGCTGATGGGTGGCCTTATAATCCTGATCGCCTTCGTCACCCTGCGCGCGCCCGACACGCCGCGACCCGAGAGCGCGGTGCTGCACCAGCAGCTGGCGGAGCCTGGCGCCGTCGCGCCGCGGGCGCGGGCGCTGGCACTGGTCGTCGTCGGGCTGAGCTGGGCCTGGGCGATCGGGACCATCGGCAACTTCATGGTGACCATACTGGCCCCCGCCGATCCCGGCGCGCCGCCGCCCTCGGTGGCGGACTTCACCAAGCATTACGGGCCGTGGATCATCGCGGCGACCGTTGGCGTGCCGCTCGTCACCGCGGCTGTGATCAACTGGATGAGGAGCCGCGGGCGCGGGGTCCTGGCTGAGGCGGACGGGCGGCAATCTGCGCTGCGGACCCTTTCCAACCATCTCTACGTGGCGCTGGTATCCCCGTTGGCCGAGCTTTCGGCGCGGCTCGGCTGGGGGGTGCTGATCGTGATCGGCATGATCCTGACCTACACGCTGTGCTACAACATCTGGTCGAGCTTCGCCTTTCCCTTCTACCTCGATTACCTGAAGTACTCGAAGGACGAGGTGGCCTTTGCGTCGAAGGTGTTCGGCATTTTCATGACCATGCTCGGAATCAGCCTGGGCGGGTTCCTGTTCGCGCGGGCCGGGCGGATGCCCACGATCCTGATCGGGGCGGTGCTGCCGATCCTGGGCAACTTTGTCTATGCCGACCTTGCCGAAGGCGCGCCGGTGATCGACGGCGTGGGGCGGGCGATCGGGCTGAAGGCGCTGTTCGGGCTGTTCGGTTTCGACGAGCGGATGATCCGGCTCCTGCTTGCCATCAGCTTCGAGAACGTCTCGACCGGCGTCGCCGGGGCGGCCTTCGTCGCGTATCTCTCGGGCATCGTCAGCAAGAGCTTCACGGCGGTGCAATATGCGCTGCTCTCCTCGCTGACCTTCCTGATCGGTTCGCTGGGGCGCGGGATCGCGGGCGAGGCGTTCGATACCTATGGCTATGCGACCGTGTTCCGCTGGACGGCGCTGGCGGGGCTTGCGGCCGTGGCCTTCGTGCTGCTGGAGTGGGCGCGGGTAAGGCGCGCGGCGCGGGCTGAAGCTTCGTCGGAGGCGCCCACTACCGTCGGTTAGCGGAAGGGGTGACACAGGGTGACAGATGTCATTCTCCTGTCCGGCGGTCTATCCGTGCGTTTTCCGTAGTCTGGGGAAGAGTGCGTGGGAGACACTTCTCCAACGTGTTCCACGATCAGGCTGTCGAAGAGCGCGGCAATGCAGGATCGCCGCCCGAATAATGACGGTGGGGCCTTGCAGGAAAGCTAGGCGGGCAGATCGCCGTTGCGCCTGAGCACGTCGCCGGCGAGGTAGAGCGAGCCGGCGATGAGAACGTCGCCTGCGGAAGGCAGGGCCGAAAGGGCTTCTTCCACGGTAGCGAAGGAGCGTACCGGCAGGTCAGTGTAGGGGGCGAAATCAGCCGGGGTGTGAGCCTCGTGGCCCGGTGCGGGCACGACGGAGATCGAGGCGAGGCGGCCGCGGAGGGGGGCGAGGATTGCCGCCGGGTCCTTGTTGGCGAGCATGCCGATGACGAGGTGCAGCGGCGGGTGCCCTGCGAAGTGGCGGGCAAGGGCGGCTCCGGCGTCGGGGTTGTGGCCGCCGTCGAGCCATACCGCGCGGCCGGGGGCGAGGTCGGTCAGGGGGCCTTTGTTGAGGAAGTGCATGCGCGCGGGCCATGTTGCACTGACGATGCCCCGGGCCATGGCTGCGGGGGAGACCGGGAGCGCGGACTGGTGGCGCAGGAGGGCCACGGCGAGGGCGGCGTTGTCGGCCTGGTGGGCGCCGGCGAGGGTGGGGAGGGGCAAATCCAACAGGCCCTGGTGGTCCTTGTAGGACATGTTGGATTTGCCGGTCACGGCATCCCAGTCGCGGGCGCGCAGGAGATGGGGCGCGCCGTGGGCGGCGGCGGTGCGGGCCACTTCGGCGGCGACGTGATCGGGATAGGACTGGGTGACGAGCGGAACGCCGGGACGGGCGATCGAAGCCTTTTCGAAGGCGATGCGGGCGAGCGGCTCTGCCGGCACGCCCTCTTCCGGGCGGAGCAGGAAGGTCTCGTGGTCGATCCCGAGCGTGGCGACGCCGCAGGCCGCCGGGGCGGGGATCACGTTGGTCGCATCGAACCGGCCGCCCAGTCCGACTTCGATCACGCAGGCATCGGCGGGTTCGCGGGAGAAGGCGAGGAACAGCGCGGCGGTGGTGACTTCGAAGAACGACGGGCCGAGATCCTCCCCGGCGTTCAGGACCTCGTCCAGCAGGGCGGCGAGCGCCTCGTCCCCGATCAGGCTGCCGGCGATGCGGATCCGTTCGTTGTAGCGGACGAGGTGGGGCTTGGTGGCGACGTGGACGCTGTAGCCTTCGGCCTCCAGCATGGCGCGCAGGAAGGCACAGGTGGAACCCTTGCCGTTGGTTCCGGCGACGTGGAACACCGGCGGCAGGCGTTCCTGCGGATTGCCGAGGCGGGCGAGCAGTTCGCGGATGGTCTCCAGCCCGAAGCGGCCCTGCGGCAGGCTGAGCGCGGCGAGGCGATCGAGCTGGCGCTGGACGCCGGGGTGATCGGAGGTGGCGAAGTCTCTCACGGGCGTGGTCCCGGATAGTGTTTCACGTCCCAATCCGTTCGTGTCGCGAATTCGCTCGACCCGAACGGGATCCGGGCTGAATCCTTCCCGGTTCGGGCAGGTCGATCACGCGGCCTTTGCGGGGGCCAGATAGTCCAGCACGCGGGCGAGGGTGGCCTTGAGGTCGCGGCGGTGAACGACCATGTCGACCATGCCGTGGTCCTTCAGGTATTCGGCGCGCTGGAAACCTTCGGGGAGCTTTTCGCGGATCGTGTCCTGGATCACGCGCTGGCCGGCGAAGCCGATCAGGCAGCCCGGCTCGGCGATGTGAACATCGCCCAGCATGGCGTAGCTGGCGGTGACGCCGCCGGTGGTCGGATCGGTGAGGATCACGATATAGGGCAGGCCGGCGCGGTTCAGGCGCCGGACGGCGACGGTCGCCTTGGGCATCTGCATCAGGCTGAGAATGCCCTCCTGCATCCGCGCACCGCCGGCTGCCGTGCAGATCACGTAGGGTGCATTGGCCTTGATCGCGGCCTCGGCCCCGGCGACGAAGGCGGCACCCACGGCCATGCCCATCGAGCCGCCCATGAAGGCAAAGTCCTGCACGCCGAGGACGACCGGGTGGCCATCAACGGCCCCGCTGGCGTTGGTCAGCGCATCCGGGTGGGGGTTGGCGGCGCGGGCGGCCTTCAGCCGTTCGGGGTATTTCTTGGAATCCCGGAACTTCAGCGGGTCTTCCTTGACCTTCGGGCTGGGCAGGACGGTGTAGCCGGCGTCGAGCAGCGAGGCGAAGCGGGCGTCCGTCTTCATCCGGCCGTGGTGTTCGCAGCGCGGGCAGACGAACAGGTTGTCCTCGTACTCCCTGGTGAACAGCATTTCGCTGCAGGTGGGACACTTGATCCAGAGGTTGTCCGGCGTGTCGCGCTTGGGGGTGAAGGGCAGCGCGTTGCGGACGCGGGTGAGCCAGCTCATGCCGGTTCCTTCCGGGCTTGGTGGACAGCGTGGGAGAGGGCGGCGGTCAGCTCGCGGACCGGGCCGGCAGCGGCGGCGCCATGTTGCGCGACGAGATCAACGAGGGCCGAACCGACGACCACGCCATCGGCCACCTTGGCGATCTTGCCGGCCTGTTCGGCAGTGCGCACGCCGAAGCCGACCGCGATGGGGATCGTGGCCGAGGCCTTGAGGCGGGCGACCGCATCCTCGATCGAGGCCTGGGCAGCCTGCTGCAGCCCGGTGATTCCGGCGACCGAGACGTAATAGAGGAACCCGGCCGAGCCTTCGAGCACGGCGGGGAGGCGCGCGGCATCGGTGGTCGGCGTGGCGAGGCGGATCGGGGCGATCCCGGCCTGGCGCAGGGCCGGGCCTAGCTCGTCATCCTCCTCAGGCGGGATATCGACGCAGATCACGCCGTCTACCCCGGCTTTTGCGCACTCGGCGGCGAACCATTCGGCGCCGCGGGTGACCATCGGGTTGGCATAGCCCATCAGGACCAGCGGCACGTCCGGGTGGCGGGCGCGGAAATCGGCGGCGATGCGGAACAGGTCGGCTGTGGTTGTCCCGTTGCCGAGCGCGCGCAGGTTCGCGGCCTGGATCGCCGGGCCATCGGCCATCGGATCGGTGAAGGGCATGCCGAGCTCGATCACGTCGGCCCCGCCTGCGACGAGCGCGTCGAGGATCGCGGGGGTGGCATCGGGCGTGGGATCGCCGCCGGTCACGAAAGTGACGAGCGCGGGGCGGCCCTTGGCGAAGGCGGATTGAAGGCGGGTCATTGGTGACGGCCCCTCTCCCCGGCCCTCCCCCCTGAAGGGGAGAGGGAGTTGGCGGGGTTGGCGCTGTCCTCTGAAGGGGAGAGGCAGTCGGCGGTGCTTGCCCTCTCCCCTTCAGGGGAGAGGGTTGGGAGAGGGGCAAGCCGCGCTTGGGCAAGCGCTTGGGAGAGCATTGTCAGCACACCTTCCATGTTCGCCATCACGTCGCGATTGATGAACCGCACTACGCGATAGCCGCAATCGTTCAAGTAGGCAGTCCGCTTTGCATCTGCCGGATCGCCGGCATCGTGGGTTTCTCCGTCGATTTCGACCACCAGTGGAGGAGTGTTGGCGGCGAAATCTGCGATGTAGGGGCCGATGACTTTCTGCCGCCGGAATTTCACGCCCTCAAAGCGTTCAGCCCGCAGCTGGAGCCACATTCGCGTTTCGGGTTCGGTCATCTGCTTGCGCATGGCCTTGGCGTAGCCGATCAGCCTGGCGTCCCGCATGTTCCGCTGCCCCCTCTCCCAACAATTCCCCTCTCCCCTGCAAGGCAGAGGGCTATAGGGAAACGCCCAGGTGCTCCGCGACCGAGAAGATGTCCTTGTCACCGCGGCCGCAGAGGTTGGCGAGGATGATCTGGTCCTTGCCCATGGTCGGCGCGACCTTGCGGACGGCGGCGATGGCGTGGCTGGGTTCGAGCGCGGGGATGATGCCTTCGGTGCGGCACAGCAGCTGGAAGGCGTCGAGCGCTTCCTTGTCGGTCGCTGAGGTATAGTCCACCCGGCCGGTTTCCTTGAGCCACGAGTGTTCCGGGCCGATCCCGGGATAGTCCAGCCCGGCGCTGATCGAGTGGCCTTCGAGGATCTGCCCATCCTCGTCCTGCAGCAGGTAGGTCTTGTTGCCGTGGAGGATGCCGGGGCGGCCGCCGGCGAGGCTGGCGGCGTGTTCCTTGTCGAGCCCGTGGCCCGCCGCCTCGACGCCGAGCATCTTCACGCTGGCATCGTCAAGGAAGGGGTGGAACAGGCCGATGGCGTTGGAGCCGCCGCCGATCGCGGCAACGAGCAGATCGGGCAGGCGGCCGGTGCGGGCGAGCATCTGGGCGCGGGCTTCCTTGCCGATCACGCTCTGGAAATCGCGCACGAGCTCCGGGTAGGGGTGCGGGCCGGCGGCCGTGCCGATGATGTAGAACGTGTTGTGGACGTTCGCGACCCAATCGCGCAGGGCCTCGTTCATCGCGTCCTTGAGGGTGCCGGCCCCGGCAGTGACCGGGACGACCTCGGCCCCGAGCAACTTCATGCGGAACACGTTGGGCTGCTGGCGGGCAACGTCGGTCGCGCCCATGAACACGGTGCAGGGCAGGCCGAAACGGGCGCAGACCGTGGCCGTGGCGACGCCGTGCTGACCGGCCCCGGTTTCGGCGATGATCCGGGTCTTGCCCATGCGGATCGCGAGGAGGATCTGGCCGATGCAGTTGTTGATCTTGTGAGCGCCGGTGTGGTTCAGCTCATCGCGCTTGAACCAGACCTGGGCACCGCGCCCCGCGGGAGCATCCTTGCGAAGTTCTTCCGTCAGGCGGGGGGCGAAGTACAGCGGGCTGGGTCGGCCGACATAGTGTTCGAGCAGATCGTCGAACTCTGCCTGGAAGGCCGGATCGGCCTTTGCCGCGCGGTATTCCTTTTCGAGATCGAGGATCAGCGGCATCAGCGTTTCGGCGACGTAGCGGCCGCCGAACTGGCCGAAGTGGCCGCGTTCGTCGGGCTGGTTGCGGAAGCTGTTGGGGCTCTGGACGGTCATGCCTGTGCGCTTGGCAGAAGGGCTCGGCAATGTCCAGATTCGCGCGCCCGGGGGCTGGCGGCAAGGCCGTGTTGCCGCAAGGCAACAGGGTGCGGCAGATTTGTTCGGATCGGATTCATTGTTCATTGTGCCGACAGATTGCGGTGCCTACCCGGCCCCTGTCCCACAGACGGGACCCCCAAGGTTCGGGGACTGAAATCAGGAGTATGGAAATGCGCAAATTCGTCCTTCCGCTGCTCGCCGCCGCTGCTTTCGGCGCCGCTGCGACCCCGGCCCTTGCCAATGAAGCCCGCGTTGAAGCGCGTGGCGGCGTGTACTGGCTGCCGGGCACGAGCAAGGCGGTTGCGGGCATCGCGGCCGGTTATGACTTCGACCTCGGCTCGGTCGCGTTCAGCGGCGTTGAGATCTCGGGCGACAAGGTCCTGACCTCGGGCACCAAGGTGGCCTTCGGCTTCACCGGCCGTCTGGGCGCCAAGCTGGGCGGCACCAAGCTGTTCGCCGCCGGCGGCTACACCACCGAGCCCTGCGACCTCTGCGAAGGCGCCTGGCACGCCGGCGTCGGCGGCGAAGTTCCGCTGATGTCGAACGTCTACGGCAAGCTGGAATACCGCCACTTCTTCACCAAGAACTTCGCGGATTCCGACTCTGTCGTCGCGGGCGTCGGCCTGAAGTTCTGATCGCCCTGGCGGTTTGAAAGGAGGGCGGTCCGTGCGAACGGGCCGCCCTTTTTCTATGCCCGCGCCGCGCGGCAGAAGGCTTCGATCAATGCGGTGTCCTTGATTCCGGGAGCGCTTTCGACGCCGGATGACGTATCGACCAGCGGCGCCCCGGTGAGGCGCACGGCCTCTGCGACGTTGGCAGGGGTGAGGCCGCCGGCCAGGCCCCAGGGCGCGCGGTTCTTCCACCCGGCGAGCAGCGACCAATCGAACGACAGGCCCATGCCGCCGGGAAGCGTGCCCTTCGGGGTCTTGGCGTCAAACAGGACGAGGTCTACTGCGCCCGCCCAGTCGGCGGCGCGATCGACATCGGCGGCGCTGGCGACGGCTACGGCCTTCCAGACCGGCAGGCCGAAGCGGGCGCGGACTTCGGCAGCGCGGGCCGGGCTTTCGGCGCCGTGGAGCTGGATGGAGGTGAGCCGGGCGGCGATGACGGCTTCGGTCAGCAGGGCATCGCCGGCATCGACGAACAGGCCCACCCGGCCGATCCGGTCACCGGCGCGCTCGGCAAGGACGGCGGCTTCCACCGGGCTGACGTGGCGCGGCGAGGGGGGGAAGAACACGAAGCCGGCGTGATCGGCGCGCGCGCGGACCGCCGCGTCAAGCGCGGCGGCCTCGCTGATGCCGCAGATCTTGATGGCCGGGCCGGTCATGCGCCCGGCCCTACCGCCATCCGGCTCAGGGCACCAGTTCGAACTGGACCGAGACGGTGAGCGAGAGCTGCATCTCGCCGGCCTGGACCGGGCTGGGCGGAGCCGGGGGCGCGGCGGCGTCCATCGCGGCCATGCGGTACATCACCGGCTGGGGCGGGGACCAGCCGCCGTTCTCGCTGATCGAGAGGATCCGGCCAACGCGCAGGCCGGCGGCGCGGGCATAGAGTTCGGCCCGGGCGCGGGCCTTGCGCATGGCGGCGGTGCGCGCCTCGTCCAGCGCGGGTTCGGGGTTGTCGACTTCAAAGCTCGGGCCGTTGACCTGGTTGGCGCCGGCGTTGACGAGGGTGTCGATCACCTTGCCGTAGCTCGCGAGCTTGCGCTGGCGGACCGAGACCGAGTTGTTGGCCTGGTAGCCGATGATGCGCGGCTGGGGCGGATCGATCGTGCCGTCGGGCAGGGAGCGCTGCGGCTGATAGATCGGGTTGAGCGAGAGGTTGCTGGTCTGGATGTCGCGGTCCTCGATCCCGGCGCGCTTCAGGGCGGCGATCACGCGGGTCATGTCGGCGGCGTTGGCGGCGAGGGCCTCGGACGCGGTCTTGCCCTGGCTGACCACGCCGGCGGTGAAGAGGGCGAGGTCGGGCGCGCGGGTCACCTTGCCTTCGGCGCTGATCGACAGCAGCGTTCCGTTCGTGGAGAGCACCGGGGCGACGGATGCCGCCTGGGCCGAGGCGGCAGTGGGCACCAGCGCGAGGGTGGCGAGGGCGGCGGCCAGCGGCAGGAAGGTGCGTCTCGTCATATGTCCAGCTCCTTGACGTTCAGATGCAGGACAATGCGCGGGGGCGGATTTCGTTGCGATGAACCGTTTGTCGCCGGGGATGGTCAGAGCGTCGCCTCGATCGCGCGGGCGGCGGCGACGGGATCCTCCGCGCGCGCGATCGGGCGGCCGATGACCAGCACGCTGGCTCCGGCATCGCGGGCGCTGCGGGGGGTGACGGCGCGCTTCTGGTCACCGAGGGCCGCATCGGCGGGGCGCAGGCCGGGAACGACGAAGAAGCCGTTCTTCCAGCGGCGGTGGACCTCTGACACTTCGTGGCCGGAGCAGACGATGCCGTCGAGCCCGGCTTCCTGCGCAAGGTCAGCCAGACGAAGGACCTGGTCGTGCGGCTGGGCGGCGACGCCGGTGGCAGCGAGATCGGCGCCATCGAGGCTGGTGAGGACGGTGACCGCGACGACCTTGCAGCTTTCTCCGGCGGCGGCCTTGGCGTCTTCCATCATCGCGCGGCCGCCGGCGGCGTGGACCGTGACGATCGCCGGTTCGAGCACGTGGATCGACTGCATGGCGCCGGCCACCGTGTTCGGAATATCGTGCAGCTTGAGGTCGAGAAAGATCGGCAGGCCGACCTTGGCCACCTCGTGGACGCCGTGGTGGCCGTGGGCGCAGAAGAATTCGAGGCCGAGCTTGAGGCCGCCGACATGGCCCTTGACCTTCCGGGCGAGTTCTACGGCAGCGTCAAGGCGGGGCAGGTCGAGGGCAAGGTAGATGGGATTCATGGAATTTCCGGGTCCGGTCTGGTAATGGGCGCGGCTTCACCGGCTGCGTCGAGCTGGGTGGTGGTGAGCGCGGCGGAGGGCTGGCGGGCCACGCTTTCCAGCGCGCTGATGCGGCGCTTGAACCGCCACTTGCCGGTGACGTGGAGCAGCCACATCGGCACGAGGCCGAGCAGGAACGACAGGACGACGACGGCGGGCAGCCGGGTTTCCCAGACGAGATCCTCCCAGATCTTGACCGTGACCGTGGTCCAGTTGTTCAGCGAGAAGATCAGCAGGGCAATGAGCAGCACCACCCACACGATCGTGCGGATCACCTGCATGGCTTCGGTCCTCCTGTTTTCCCGTCCGGCAAAGGCCAGCCTGTGCGACTTGTCGCAATGCTAGGGCGGTTTGCCGGGGAAGGGAAGGGTGGTCTGGCGACGCTGGAAAGGCGGGCGCGGGTCAGAAGGTGTTCTTCGCTTCGCGCAGGGCCGCGAAAGTCTGGACCGCATCGCCTCCGCCCCAGCGGGCCTGCAGGGCCGGATCGTCGGCCCTCAGGAACGGATTGGTCGCCAGCTCGCGGGCGAGGGGGGCCGGAACCGTGGGCTTGCCGTGCTCGCGCAGCTGGAAGACCTCGGCCGCGTAGGAGGCAAGCGCCGCGTTGTCGGGATCGGCGTGGACCGCGAACCGCGCGTTCGACGCGGTGTATTCGTGCGCGCAGTAGATCATGGTCTGGGCAGGCAGGGCCTTGAGCCGGCAGAGGCTGGCCCAGAACTGCGCGGGCTGGCCTTCGAACATGCGGCCGCAGCCGAGCGCGAAGAGGCTGTCTCCGACGAAGGCCATCGAGGCTTCGGGCAAGTGGTAGGCGATGTGGCCGTTGGTGTGGCCGGACACGTCGATGACGTCGGCCTCCCAATCGCCGAGGCACACGACATCGCTGTGGGCCACCGCGCGGTCCACCGCTGGAATCTTGTCCGCTTCGCCCGCCGGGGCGATCACCGTGCAGCCGGTGGCCGCCTTGATCGCCTCGTTTCCCCCGGCATGATCGCGGTGCCAGTGGGTGTTCCAGATCTGCGTGATCTGCCAGCCGCGATGCGCCGCCGCGCGCAGGTAGGCCTCGGCATCGGGCGTATCGATGCAGGCGGTTTCGCCGCTGGCCGGATCGTGGAGCAGATATCCGTAGTTGTCGTCGAGACAGGGGAACTGGTGAACTTCAAGCATGGCGCATCCTCTTCCGTGCGCGTGGCATTAATGAGGCGCGCGGCTCTTGGCTCCCGTTTTTTTGGCCGGTGCGGGCTGGGGCAATGGGGTGCATTCGCGGCTGCGGCCCGGATGAGCGCGGGAGATGGATCCCCGCCTGCGCGGGCATGACGAAATCAGGCGTTGAGGACGAAATCGGGTCGGGGTGCGGAACGGCAGTGCGTGTGTTCGCGCGGGACCAGAAAGCAAAAGCCCGCCCGGTCGGGTGACCGGGCGGGCTTGTTGTTGCGGCAGTGCCGTCCGGCCCCGGCTGGGCCGGGGCGCGGGCTTACTGCTTGGCCTTCAGGGCGGCGCCGAGGATGTCGCCCAGCGAGGCGCCGGCGTCGGACGAGCCGTACTGCTCGACCGCTTCCTTTTCCTCGGCCAGCTGGCGGGCCTTGATCGAGAAGTTCGGCTTCTTCGAACGATCGAACCCGGTGACCATGGCATCGACCTTCTGGCCGACCTGGAACCGGTCCGGACGCTGTTCGTCGCGATCGCGACCGAGGTCCGAACGCTTGATGAAGCCGGTCGAGCCGTCGTCGCCGGCCTGGACTTCCAGACCACCGTCGCGGACTTCCAGAACGGTCACGGTGACGACTTCGCCACGGCGCAGCGAGCCGCCCGCAGCCGCGGTGCCGCCGGCAGCCGGCGCGCCCTTTTCGAGCTGCTTCATGCCGAGGCTGATGCGCTCCTTGTCGACATCGACGTCGAGCACGACGGCGTTGACCTGCTCACCCTTGCGGTGCAGCGCCAGCGCGTCCTCGCCCGAGATGCCCCAGGCGATGTCCGACATGTGGACCATGCCGTCCACGTCGCCATCGAGACCGATGAACAGGCCGAATTCGGTGGCGTTCTTGACTTCGCCCTCGACCACGGAACCGACCGGGTGCTTCTCGGCGAAGGCTTCCCAGGGGTTCTGCTGGGCCTGCTTGAGGCCGAGCGAGATGCGGCGCTTGTCGCTGTCGACCTCGAGAACGAGGACGTCGACTTCCTGCGAGGTCGAGACGATCTTGCCGGGGTGGACGTTCTTCTTGGTCCAGCTCATCTCCGAGACGTGGACCAGGCCTTCGATGCCCGGCTCCAGTTCGACGAAGGCGCCGTATTCGGTGATGTTGGTGACGGTGCCGCGCAGCTTCGCGCCGACCGGGTACTTGGCGGCGACGCCATCCCACGGATCGCTCTCAAGCTGCTTCATGCCGAGGCTGATGCGCTGCGTGTCCTGGTTGATGCGGACGATCTGGACGCGGACGGTATCGCCGATGGCGATCACTTCCGACGGGTGGTTGATGCGCTTGTAGCTCATGTCGGTGACATGGAGCAGGCCGTCGATCCCGCCGAGGTCCACGAAGGCACCGTAGTCGGTGATGTTCTTGACGACGCCGTCGATGATCTGGCCTTCGGCAAGGTTCTGGATCAGGCCCGAGCGCTGTTCGGCGCGGGTTTCTTCCAGCACGGCGCGGCGCGAGACCACGATGTTGCCGCGGCGGCGATCCATCTTGAGGATCTGGAACGGCTGCGGGATATCCATCAGCGGCTGCACGTCGCGCACCGGACGGATATCGACCTGCGAGCCGGGGAGGAAGGCCACGGCGCCGTCGAGATCGACGGTGAAGCCGCCCTTGACGCGGCCGAAGATCACGCCTTCGACGCGCTTGCCTTCGCCGAACTCGCTCTCCAGCTTGTCCCACGCGGCTTCGCGGCGGGCGCGGTCACGGCTGAGCATGGCTTCGCCGTCGGCGTTTTCGACGCGATCGACATAGACTTCGACTTCGTCGCCGACCGAAAGCCCGTGCGGCTGGCCGGCCATGGCGAATTCGCGCAGGGCAACGCGGCCCTCGCTCTTCAGGCCCACGTCGATGACGGCCTTGTCGTTCTCGATGGCGGTGATGGTGCCCTTGACGACGCGGCCTTCGAAGCCGCCGCTGGCGGCGCCGCCAAGCGATTCATCAAGGAGAGCCGCGAAATCGTCGCGGGTCGGGTTAGCCGAAGAGGCCATGTGGAGTTCCTTCGTCGATGTTTCCGGCCAGGCGGTTTACGGGGCGAGGCCCCTTCCGCCGGTCTTTCCTCCGCCGCGGCACCATTGCCTTGGCGGGCCAAAAAGAAGCCGAACCACCCGCCTGGCCCCATGCCATGCGGGTGCCCCCCGAACCGGACCGGCCCGCGGGACCGGGGGCGCATAGGCCTGCCGGCCCCGAAAGGCAAGGAAAATGGGGCGAAGCGAGCCTTGGAAGGCTATACGTTGACTCGGCGGGGCTGGTGCCGGAAACCGGCTGGCAGCGGCCGGCAATCGCGGCCGCAGCGGAGGGTGCAATGGCAAACTGGTACGAGCGGCGGATCCTGCCGCACATCATCCGCATCGGCTGCGGCTGTGCGGAGTTCGACGCCCTGCGCGAACCGTTGATCGGTCGGGCCAGCGGCGAGGTGCTGGAACTGGGGATCGGGGCGGGTGCCAACCTCAGGTGGTACGATCCGCGCAACGTTGCAAAGATCACCGCGGTCGAGCCCTCGCCCGAGTTGCGCGCGATGGCAGCGAAGGCCGAGCGTCCCGACGGGCTGGCGGTGGAGGTGCGCGATGGCATGGCCGAGGCGCTGCCCTTTGCCGAGGCGCAGTTCGACACGGTGGTCTGCACCTATACGCTGTGCACCGTGGGCGACCCGGACCAGACCCTGCGCGAGGCGCGGCGGGTGCTGCGGCCGGGCGGGCGGCTGCTGTTCTGCGAGCACGGGCTGGCGCCGGACCCGGGCATAGCCCGCTGGCAGAAGCGGCTCGACCGGGTGTGGCCGAAGGTGTTCGGCGGCTGCCACACGGCAAGGCCGGTGCGCGAGACCATCGCCCGCCACTTCGACGTGCGCGACTGGGAGGGTGGATTCCAGCCGAAGATTGTACGGCTGATGGGCTGGATGGAGCACGGCTCGGCCGTTGCGGCCTGACCTTCCGGTCAGGAAGGCGCGGGCACGGCGAAGATCCACCCGTCGCCGATGGCGCTGACCGTGCCGGTGGCAACAGGGTAGCCCTGGGCGCGCAGGGCCCGGGCGAGGTCGGCGGCGGCTGGCGGGCGGCCGGGGACGTGCTCGGCCCAGAACAGGGTCGGGCACCCGGTCGACATCCGGCGCGACTGTGGCGGCTCCACGGCGAAGCCATGGCGGGCGGCGGCCATGCGATAGGCGAAGGGGATGACGGCGCGGTTGTCCACCGGGGCGAGGCCGAGGGTCGCCTCGTTCCAGGCGAGCGCGGGGTGGACCACGGCGGAGCGGCAGGCGCGGCGCTCTTCGGCGATGGCGGCGGCAGTGCCGTCCCATCCGGGCAGGTCGAGCGTGCGATGCAGGGTGCGGTTGAGCGAGAAGAGGGTGCCGGCAAGGACCGCGAGGGCCAGCAGGGCCGCGCCGCGGCGGCCGAGCGCGCGGGCGAGGTCCGCCGTGCCGAGCGCGAGGATCAGGATCAGCACCGGGTGCACCGCGACCAGGTAGCGGGCGATCACGAAGGGGCGCTGGAGGTGAAGCGCGACCAGCACCGCAAAGGCGAGGGCAAGGCCGCAGCCGAGCGTGACGGCGAGCTGGAGCGGCTCGGGCAGCCGGCGGTCCCTGATGGCGCGGCGCAGGAGCAGCAGGTGGCCGGCGAGGCCCGCCACGGCCAGCGGGAGGTTGGCGGTGAGTGCCGCAAGGACCTCGTTCTGGATCGTCCAGCGCGCGACGGCAAAGCCGGCCGGGATCCAGAAGGAGCGCGTGTTGCCGGCGATCGTGCCGAGCTGGAGCGCGAGGCATAGCGCAAAGGGCAGGCTCGCCGCGAAACCTATCAGCGCGAGGCGGCGCAGGGCGGGCCAGTCGCGCAGCAGGGCCAGTCGCGCGGCGAAGGCGAGGGCGACGCAGCCGAGGATGATGCTGGCGGCAAGGTGGACGGTGAAGGCGATGGCGAGGGCGAGCCCGAGGCACAGGCCCTCGCTCCGGCTGGCGGGGCCGGGCCTCGCGAAGGCGGCCAGTGCGGCTGCGGCCACGGCCGCGGCGGCGAAGGCGAGGAAGTTTGAGCGCAGTTCGGCGATGCGCACGAGCATGGGGAGCGCGCCGGCAAGGCCCACGGCGTAGAAGAACAGCGCCGGGCTCAGGCGCTCGTTTCGTCGCGCGATCCGCCAGAGGGCGAGGCCCGACAGCGCGGCGAAGGCAAGGTTGACGAGGCGGCGGGCGGGGATGTCGGTGCCGAGCCACCCGGTCGCCCAGGCGAGGGCATAGAACGGCGGGGGGTGGTTGTCGCGCAGCCAGCCCGCCGCGAGCACCGGGAGGGGCGCGCCGGGGCGGGTGATGTAGAAGGTGTAGTATTCGTCGTACCAGGCACTGCGGCCGAACACCGCGGCGAGCGAGGCGGCGAGGAGCGCCACGGCCAGCAGGGCGAGGACGAGGCGCTGGAGGAGCAGGGGCGGGGCTTGGTCGCGGTCCACCCCGCGGGCCTAGCAGGGCATTGCGAAAGCGGGGTTAACGGGCGAGCGCCGTCTCCACCAGCCGGATCGCGGCGGCGATCGAGGCTTCGGCGGAAAGCTCGGAATTGTCGAGCGGCAGTGCATCGGCTGCGGCGACGAGCGGCGCTTCGCTGCGGGTCCGGTCGCGCTCGTCACGGCGGGCGAGGTCGGCCTCGATCTCATCCAGGGTCACGGCAAGGCCGCGCGCGGCCATCTCGAGGAAGCGGCGGCCGGCGCGGGCGGCAATCGAGGCAGTGACGAACAGCTTGGCGTCGGCATCGGGGGCGATGACCGTGCCGATGTCCCGCCCGTCGAGCACGGCCCCACCGGGGCGGGTGGCGAAGGCGCGTTGCCGTTCGAACAGGCACTGGCGCACGCGCGGGTGGACCGAGACGCGGCTGGCAAGGCCACCGGTTTCCTCCGAGCGCAGGGCCGGATCGGCAAGCAGGCTGTCGGAGAAGGCGCAGGCGGCGAGGGCATCGGCCGGATCGTCCGGATCGCCGCCCGAAAGCCGGCACTGGTAGCCGACGGCCCGGTAGAGCAGGCCGGTGTCGAGATGAGGCAGGCCATAATGCGCGGCCAGGCCCCGGGCGATCGTGCCCTTGCCCGAGGCGGTGGGGCCATCGACGGCGATGATCATCCGGCCTGCTCCGGCTTCCTCTGGTGCCTCCTCTGGCGCACCGCCTTGGCGAGGCCCCACAGGGCGATCGAGGCCCAGAAGCCTTCGAGCACGAGGCTCGCGGGGTTGAGGTGGACCAGCAGCGAGACGGTGAGCAGGGCAGCCCCGGCGAGGTTGACGCCGTGCTGGACGAAGGGGTTGGGGTCGGTCTTCCCGGTCATGTAGCCATAGGCGAAGATCACGCAGGCCATGCCGATGAAGCCGCAGATGTCCGCCAGCAGCGGATCGAGCGAGATCAGCACGCGGCGAGCCCGGCCAGCAGGCTTTCGAAGGCCGGGAAGGAGGTGGCGATGGGCCGCGTGTCGTCCACTGCGACCCCGGCGCGGCTGGCAAGGCCGGCGACGGCCATGGCCATGGCGATGCGGTGGTCAAGGTGCGTGGCGACCTGCGCGCCTTCGGGCGTGCCGGGCAGGGGATCGCCGCCGGTGCCGTCGATGACGAGGCCGTCCTCGGTCTCGGTGACACGGGCGCCGGCAAGTTCGAGCGCGGCGCGCATGACGGCGATCCGGTCCGATTCCTTGACCCGCAGCTCTTCCAGCCCGCTCGTGACCGTGCGGCCCGAGGCGAGCGCGGCGGCGACGAACAGGACGGGGAATTCATCGACCATGGCCGGGACGACGGCGGGATCGACCTCGATGCCGGTGAGAGCCGAGTGGCGCACGTGGAGATCGGCCACCGGCTCTCCCCCCACCTCGCGCCGGTCCAGCTCCTCTATCGATCCGCCCATCAGGCGCAGCACGTCGAACAGGGCGGCCCGGGTCGGGTTGAGGCCGACGTTCTCGACCACGAGGTCCGAGCCGGGAACGATCAGTGCGGCGACGACGAAGAAGGCCGCCGAGGAGGGATCGCCGGGGACGACGATGGTCTGCGGGCGGAACTCCGCCTCGCCGGTGAGGCGGATCACGCGAGTGCCATCGGCTTCGACTTCAACCTCAAGGTCGGCGCCAAAGCCCTTGAGCATGCGTTCGGAATGGTCGCGCGTGGGGACCGGCTCGATCACCGTGGTGACGCCGGGCGTGTTGAGGCCGGCGAGGAGGAGCGCGCTTTTTACCTGGGCGCTGGCGACGGGCAGGCGGTAGGTGATCGGCACGGCGGGGAAGGCGCCGCGCATCATCAGCGGCAGGGTCTGGCTGCCATTGGCGCCGGGGCTGGCGGTGAAATCGGCGCCCATCAGGGAGAGCGGCTCGATCACCCGGCCCATCGGGCGCTTCGACAGGCTGGCATCGCCGGTGAAGGCCGCCGTGATCGCATGGCTGGCGACAAGGCCCATCAGGAGCCGGGTCGAGGTGCCGGAATTGCCCATGTCGAGCGCGGCCTGCGGCTGGAGCAGGCCGCCGACGCCGACGCCGTGGATCGACCAGTTGCCTTCGCCGGTGCGCTCTATGGTAGCGCCCATGGCGCGCAGGGCTGCGGCGGTGGAGAGCACGTCCTCGCCTTCGAGCAGGCCGCTGACCTTCGTTTCGCCCACGGCCAGCGCGCCGAGCATGATCGCGCGGTGGCTGATCGACTTGTCCCCCGGCACGCGAATCCGGCCCTTCAGCGGGCCTGCCGGCGCGAAGCGGCGGGGGCGCATCTGGGCAGGATCGGAATGGCTCACGGAACGGGACTTTCCTGATGACAGGGCTATGCGGCGCGCGGCTTTTGACAGCGGGCGCGCCCTATGGCAAGGCGCGCGCCCTGTTGATGTTTCGGCGCTTGATTTCGGTGTCGGACCTTCCCATCAACGCGAACGGTTTTTCGGCCCCGCCAATTTGGTGCGCGGCCCTGACGAGGAATTGCAATGGTCAAGCCTGAGTGGGGCGCCAAGCACGGCTGCCCGAAGTGCGGCACCCGGTTCTACGACCTCGGCAAGTCCGATCCGGTCACCTGCATCGAATGCGGATATGCCTGGAATCCGGAGCCGGTGCTGAAGTCCAAGCAGCCGATCCCCTATGAGGAAATCCAGAAGAAGCCGGTCGAGGCCGACGTGGACCTCGCGGAGGAGGATCTGGACATCGACGACGACGGCGACAGCCCCGACAACGACGTTGACCTTGGCGGCGACGACGATCTGGGCGTTGGCGTGGACGGCGACGGGGACGGCGACGAGAACTGATATTTTTCGTCTTGTCCGGAGTGTTTTTTCGTCTTGCAATGCCGGAGGGCCGCCACTAGAGGGGCCACCTCCGGCGGCAAGCCGGGCCGGTCGAACCTCCCAGGGGCGGCCGGAAAGGATGGTCAAGGGGCCTTAGCTCAGCTGGGAGAGCGCCTGCATGGCATGCAGGAGGTCAGCGGTTCGATCCCGCTAGGCTCCACCACCATCGCGGCATGGCGATATTCGCTTCATGCCGGGCTGCAAACGGCGGCCTTCTGCGCTTCCGGTGCTCACGACCAGCAGGTCGCTGCGCTCCGGTTCTCGAAGTCCGCCATGTTCGCTCCGGCCTGAAGCAAATCTCACCATACCGCGGCACCGTGAGGTGCCATGGGGTGAATTGAGTTGACGCTGGCTGACGAGGTTTCGTCCGCCGGCGTTTTCGGCGTTCTTGCCGAGGCGAAGGTTTGGAGCAGGCGAGATGTTCGACTCATTGTCCGATCGCCTTGGCGGGGTGTTCGACAAGCTGCGCGGGCGCGGCGCGCTGAACGAGCAGGACGTGCGCGATGCCATGCGCGAGGTCCGCATCGCCCTGCTCGAGGCCGACGTTGCCTTGCCGGTGGTGCGCCGCTTCATCGACGAGGTGACGGAGAAGGCCGTCGGCCAGTCGGTGCTGAAGTCGGTCACGCCGGGCCAGCAGGTCGTCAAGATCGTCAACGATGCGCTGGTCGAGGTGCTGGGCGGGGAGGAGACCGTCGGTCTCGACCTCAACGCCGCGCCGCCGGTGGTGATCATGATGGTCGGCCTGCAGGGTTCGGGCAAGACCACGACGACGGCCAAGCTTGCCAAGCTGCTGAAGGAAAAGCAGGGCAAGAAGGCGATGATGGCGTCGCTCGACGTCAACCGCCCGGCCGCGCAGCAACAGCTCAAGGTGCTGGGCGAGCAGGTGGGCGTTGCCACCCTGCCGATCATCGCCGGCCAGCAGCCGGTGGACATCGCCACCCGCGCGCTGAACGCGGCCAGGCTGCAGGCGGTGGACGTGCTGCTGCTCGACACGGCCGGTCGCCTCCATGTCGACCAGCAGCTGATGGACGAGATGAGGGCCGTGGCCGGCATCTCGGTTCCGAAGGAAGTGCTGCTCGTCGTCGATTCGCTGACCGGACAGGACGCGGTCAACGTGGCGAAGAGCTTCTCCGAGCAGGTCGATCTCACCGGCGTGGTGCTGACCCGGATGGACGGCGATGCGCGCGGCGGGGCAGCGCTGTCGATGCGCGCCGTCACCGGCAAGCCGATCAAGTTCGCCGGTACGGGCGAGAAGATGGACGCGCTCGAGCCGTTCCATCCGAGCCGCGTGGCCAACCGCATCCTTGGCATGGGCGACATCGTCTCCATCGTCGAGAAGGCGGCGGCGACGATCGAGGCCAAGGATGCCGAGCGGCTGGCGCAGCGCATGGCCAAGGGTCAGTTCGACATGAACGACCTGCGCATGCAGCTGAAGCAGATGCAGAACATGGGCGGCCTTGGCGCCCTTGCCGGGATGATGCCCGGCATGAAGAAGGCCAAGGCGGCGATGGCCGCGAGCGGGATGGACGACCGGGTGCTGCTGCGGATGGACGCGATCATCGGTTCGATGACGCCCAAGGAGCGCGCCCGCCCCGACCTGCTCAACGCCAAGCGCAAGATCCGCGTCGCCAACGGCTCCGGCACCCAGGTGCAGGACGTCAACAAGCTCCTGAAGATGCATCAGGAGATGGAACGGGCGATGAAGCAGATCAAGAAGATGGGCGGGCTCAAGGGCCTTGCCGCCATGTTCGGCAAGGGTGGCCTCGATGCGGCCATGCCAGGGCTGGGCGCTCAGGGTCTGGGCGGCGGTGCCGGCGGGGCCGGGCTGCCCGGCCTGGGGAACATGCCCTCGAACCTTGGCGATCTGCTCAAGCGGAAGTGATTTCAGTTTAGTTTCAATGATTCAGGAAAGGTAGCTCACATGTCGGTTTCACTTCGTCTGTCGCGTGGCGGTTCCAAGAAGCGCCCCTATTACAAGATCGTCGCCTCCAACTCGCGCGCCCCGCGCGACGGCAAGTACCTGGAGCAGGTCGGCACCTACAACCCGCTGCTGGCCAAGGACAATTCGGACCGCGTGCGCTTGGTCGAGGACCGCGTGCGCTACTGGCTCGGCGTTGGCGCCCAGCCGACCGACCGCGTTGCCCGCCTGCTCGACAAGGCCGGGATCAAGGAGCGCGCCGCGACCGTGAACCCGAAGAAGGCCGAGCCGGGCCAGAAGGCCAAGGACCGCGCCGAGGAAAAGGCCGAGAAGATCCGTGAGGCTGAAGAGGCTGCTGCCGCCGCCGCTGCCGCTCCCGCCGTTGAGGAAGCCGCCAACGAGGCGACCCCGAACAGCGACGCCGGCGACGATGCCGCGGCCGACGTTTCGGGCGAAAGCAGCCAGGAACCGGCTGAGGGCTGAGCCCGATGGCCGACAAACCCGTCACGCTCGCCGCCATAACCGGCGCGCACGGGGTGACGGGCGAGGTCCGCCTGAAGCTGTTCGGAGAAGGCGTGGAATCGCTCAAGCGATACCGCGCCTTCAATGATGCAGCGCTGACAGTTCAGAAACTGCGTGAAGACGGCAAGGGCGGCGCCGTGGCCCGCTTTGCCGAGGTGACCGACCGCAATGCGGCCGAGGCCCTGCGCGGCACCCTGCTGACCGTGCCCCGCTCCGACCTGCCGCCGCTGGCCGAGGGCGAATACTACCATGCCGACCTGATCGGCCTGCCGTGCATCAGCACTGCGGGCGAGGCGCTGGGTACCTGCGTTGCAGTTGAAAACTACGGCGCGGGCGACGTGCTGGAGGTGCGGCGGCCGGACGTGGACGGCAAGGCCGGCAAGACCTTCATGGTCCCGATGCGGCCCGAGGCCGTGCCGGAGTGGGGTGATGAGCGGATTGTGATTGAAGCGGGGTGGGTGGAGTAGTATATACGCTCTGTATCTACGGAGGCTGGCATGGGTCAGGAATATACTGCCAAGAGCTTCAAGTCCGGCAACTCCGTTGCGATCCGCATTCCAGCCGCACTTGGTGTTGAACCAGATCGGGAGTGGTGTGCCGAATGGGTGGGTGGTGATTTGCACCTGAAGGCCAAGCCACCAGCCAAACGGAAGATCGACGTGAGCGGCTTCTGGGGCAAGGCGCCCGGTCTGTCACTTGCGCCGCGTGAGGACTTTGAGGAACGGCCCAGCACGATCGCTGCTCGAAAGGCGGCGGAAGAGGCGTGATCCGTTTTCTGCTGGATGCCAATACGGCCGTCTACGCGATGCGTGGAGAGTTCGAACCCCTGCGTGAGCGGATTGAGTCGCACGAGCCGGGTGAACTCGGGCTTTCGGTCATCAGCTATGCCGAGGTTGCCTATGGCACCCATGTTGGCAAGCCCCCCGCGCCAAAGGTGCTTGAAGCGTTTATCATGGCAATCCCGTTGATCGCTTTCGACGAGGCCGCCGCGCGGGAGTATGCGAAGCTGCCGTTCAAGCGGGCGCGGTTCGACCGGTTGCTGGCCGCCCATGCGCTGAGCATCGGGGCGACGGTGGTGACGAACAATATTGGCGATTTTGCCGATGTGCCGGGGTTGGTGGTTGAGAACTGGACGGTTTGATGGGTGTAGTTCTTTCCGGCATGCTTAGCGTCGCAATCGTTTCCGCCTTTCTTGCTGTGCTGGCAGATTGGAAATGGCCGTCCGCACCAGCACGGCGGCTCGCCCTCCTTTGCGGCTTCGCCGTGCCACTATGTATCATACCTATTTATCCACTGGCGCTTCTGTGGATTTGGAGCAGGCCGAGTAGCGGTTTTGACGCGGATGGGATGACGCTGCTGGTAATTGGGATGTTTGTTTGTTTTGCGTTCGTCGTGGCGTTGTTGGTCGGCCTTCCGGCAGCCGTCCTGACACTAAAGTTTCTTCGGAAGAGAACATGACCTTCGCCGCCACAGTTCTCACCCTCTACCCTGAGATGTTCCCCGGCCCGCTGGGCATCAGCCTTGCCGGGCGGGCGCTGCGTGAGGGGACATGGGCGATGGAGGCGGTGCAGATCCGGAACTTCGCCGTCGACAGGCACAAGACCGTCGACGACACGCCGGCCGGTGGCGGGGCGGGGATGGTGTTGCGGGTGGATGTGCTGGCCAAGGCGATCGATTTTGCGCGGGAGCGGATGGCTGAGCAGGTCTCGACTTCGCTCGACACCAATGGTGAGGGGGGCGTTTGCCCCGTTCCCGTCATCGCCATGACGCCGCGCGGCAGGCCGCTGACTCAGGCGCGGGTGCGGGAGCTTGCCGCCGGCCCCGGCGTGATCGTGCTGTGCGGGCGGTTCGAGGGGTTTGACGAGCGGATTTTCGAGGCGCGGGGCGTGGAGGAAGTGTCGGTTGGCGACATCGTGCTGTCCGGCGGGGAGCCGGCGGCGTTGATGCTGCTTGATGCTTGCATTCGCCTGCTTCCCGGCGTAATGGGCGCGCCTTCTAGTGGGACCGAAGAGTCGTTCGAGAACGGCTTGCTGGAGTATCCCCACTATACCCGACCCGCCGAGTGGGAAGGGCGCACGATCCCTGAAGTGCTGCGATCGGGGGATCATGCGAAGATCGCGGCCTGGCGCAAGAGCCAGTCCGAGGTCGATACACGGTTACGCAGGCCGGATCTTTGGGAGCGTCACGATGGCGCTCGGGTCCAGTCTGCCTCTGGCGCGCGGCGCGAAACGAAGGACTGAGGACCAGTGAACCTGATCCAGCAGATCGAGGCCGAGGAAATCGCCAAGGCCGCCAAGGACATTCCGGAATTCCGCCCGGGCGACACCGTTCGCGTCGGCGTGAAGGTCAAGGAAGGCGAGCGTAGCCGCGTCCAGGCCTATGAGGGCGTGTGCATCGCCCGCTCCAACCGGGGCTTCAACTCGAATTTCACCGTGCGCAAGATGAGCTTCGGCGAAGGCGTTGAGCGCGTGTTCCCGCTCTACTCGCCGAGCATCGAGAGCATTACCGTCGTCCGCCGGGGCGTCGTGCGTCGCGCGAAGCTTTACTACCTGCGCGGCCGCACCGGCAAACGCGCGCGTATTGCGGAGCGGCGCGACACCCGGTCGGAAGGCTGAGCGGAGACTGAAATCCCTGAATTTCAGTCCGAGTAACACCAAGGCGGCCGGCTCCCGATCAGGAGACCGGCCGCTTTCGTTTCCACATGTCCATCGTCGGAAGAGCGATGCGTTGCAGCCGCACTGGATTGCTTCGTCGCTTCGTTCCTCGCAATGACGAGCAGAGTTCAAGAGGCCACTATCATGGGTTATCGCGTAGTAGTCGTGGGTGCGACGGGGAACGTCGGCCGCGAGATGCTGAACATCCTGGCCGAGCGCAGCTTCCCGATCGACGAGATCGCTGCCGTTGCCAGTCCTCGTTCGCAGGGGACCGAGATCGAGTTCGGCGACACCGGCAAGATGCTCAAGGTCCAGAACATCGAGAACTTCGACTTCACCGGCTGGGACATGGCCCTGTTCGCCGCCGGTTCCGGGCCGACCAAGACCTATGCGCCCAAGGCCGCGAGCCAGGGCTGCGTGGTGATCGACAATTCGTCGCTGTACCGGATGGACCCTGACGTGCCGCTGATCGTGCCCGAAGTGAACCCGGACGCGATCGACGGCTACAAGGCCCGCAACATCATCGCCAATCCCAACTGCTCGACCGCGCAGATGGTCGTGGCGCTCAAGCCCCTGCACGACAAGGCGAAGATCACCCGCGTGGTGGTGGCGACCTACCAGTCGGTCTCGGGCGCCGGCAAGGAAGGGATGGACGAGCTGTTCGAGCAGAGCCGCGCGATCTTCGTGGGCGACAGCGTCGAGCCGAAGAAGTTCACCAAGCAGATCGCCTTCAACGTGATCCCCCACATCGACGTCTTCCTTGATGACGGTTTCACCAAGGAAGAGTGGAAGATGGTCGCCGAGACCAAGAAGATCCTCGATCCCAAGATCAAGGTGACGGCCACCTGCGTGCGGGTACCGGTCTTCGTCGGCCACTCCGAGGCGCTGAACATCGAGTTCGAGAACGAGATCTCGGCCGCCGAGGCGCAGGACATCCTGCGCGAGGCGCCGGGCGTGATGCTCGTCGACAAGCGCGAGAACGGCGGATACGTGACCCCGGTCGAATGCGTGGGCGACTATGCGACCTATGTTTCGCGCGTGCGCGAGGATAGCACGGTCGACAACGGGCTGGCGCTGTGGTGCGTTTCGGACAACCTGCGCAAGGGCGCGGCGCTGAACGCGGTGCAGATCGCGGAACTGCTGGGCCGGCGCCACCTCAAGAAGGGCTGAGCCTTTCCCGGAAAACACGAAGGGGCCGGACCGGCGGACGGTCCGGCCCCTTTTCGTTGCCCGGTTACATCGTGCCGGTGGTGACCTTGGTGGTCGTGGTCGTGGTGGCCGCCGGTGCCCTGGTGGTGGCGTGGCGGCGGGTTACGACCCGCTTGCGGACCGTAGCCTTGCGCGCGACGGTGTGGCCGCCCGCGGTGGCCTGGTGCGTGGTGACCGTGGTTTCGACCTTGGTCGGCTCGTCCGGCCTGGCCGTGGCGGCGGCGCTGGCGGCCATCGCCTGCTGGGCGGACAGGGCGGCCGACTGCTGCGCGGCAGCGGCCCGGGCGTTGGCCTCGGCGGCTTCGGCGCGGGCGGCATCGGCCTGGGCCTGGGCGCCGGCGGCCTGATCCTGCGCGGCGGCCTGCGCGGCGGCGGCGTTGGCGTCCTTGACCTGGGTCGTCACGCCGAGCGCCGCATCGGCCATGGCCGCGGCGTGAATGGCGATCTGGATCGCCTCTTCATTGTGGCCGCTTTGCTTGGCCTCGCTGGCACGGGCGAGTTCGGCCTGGGCGGCGGCCATGCGGTGCGGCACTTCGCTGCCGGCGCCGACGGTCTTGGCGCTGTCGATCTTGGCCTGCGCAGCGGCAATGGCCTGCGCGGCCCGGTCGGACTTTCCGGCCTGGGCCGGGGAGGCGAGAGCCAGGCTCACGGCGGCGGCGGCAAGCAGCGGAGAGATCAGGCGACGTGCAGTCATGGAATCGGTTCCTTTCATCCCCCCGCTCGGGCGGTTGAACGGCGCAGGCAGGGGCGACGTTCCGCAAGAACGATCGGTTGACCGATGGCAGAGCCCGGCTGGTCGGTGCCCTACCCATTCCAATCGGTAGCTGCATCAAACCCAACCATTCCGATTGAGATTAGTGTTGCATGGTCCGCCGCAGGACCATAAGCGGCCCGAGGGTCTGGGACGCGACAGCGCGACCGGGGGGTATTTGCAATGTTTGCTCACATGGACCTGCTGCATGCTGTGGCAGGGCTTCTGGTCGGCTTCCTCGTGGGGCTTACGGGCGTGGGCGGCGGATCGCTGATGACACCGATCCTGGTCCTGTTGTTCGGGGTCAGCCCGGCCACGGCCGTGGGCACCGACCTGCTGTTCGCGGCAACGACCAAGATTGCCGGTTCCGCCGTGCACGGCTGGCGGGCGACGGTGGAATGGCGGATCGTGCGCCGGCTGGCGGCGGGCAGCGTTCCGGCCGCCATGGTGGCGCTGATCGGGATCTCGTGGTTCGGCCGGCTCGGCAAGGAGAGCGGGCACCTGATCCTGACGGTGCTGGGCGGCATGCTGGTGCTCACCGCGATCGCCACCCTGTTCCAGAAGAAGCTGGCTGTCTTTGCCAAGACTCACGAGCGGCTCGACGAGGCGGAGAGCCTGTGGCCGACGGTGGCGCTGGGCGCCGTGCTGGGGGTGGCGGTGACGGTGTCCTCGGTGGGGGCGGGCGCGATCGGGGTGACGGCGCTGCTGATGCTCTATCCGGCCTTGCGCGTCTCGCGCATCGTGGGGAGCGACATTGCCCATGCGGTGCCGCTGACACTGGTGGCCGGGTTCGGCCACTGGGTGATCGGCGGGGTCGACCCTGCCCTGCTGCTGAACCTGCTGGTCGGCTCGATTCCCGGGGTTATTGCCGGTGCCCTGTTGTCCTCCCGCTCTCCGGACCATATCCTGCGCCCGGCCCTGGCGGCGGTTCTGCTGTTTTCGGGCGTCAAGCTGCTGAGTTGAGGCGGGAATTGTCCGAGGCTGCGATCACCACCCTGGAGAGTTTCGATGGCGTGCCGCTGGCCGTGCACCGAATGGGGCAGGGGCGGCCGGTCGTGCTGCTGCACGGGCTGTTCTCCAATGCAGAGGTGAACTGGATCAAGTATGGCACGGCGGCGCGGCTAGCCGCGGCCGGGTTCGACGTGATCATGCCGGAGCTGCGCGCCCATGGGCAAAGCGGGCACCCGCAGGAGGCGGAGGCCTATCCGGCGGACGTGCTGGTGAAGGACCTGGTGGCCGTAGTGTCGGCGCTCGGCCTCACCGACTTCGACCTGTGCGGCTATTCGCTGGGGGCGCGGACGGTGCTGCGGGCGGTTGCGCTCGGCGCTGTGCGCCCGGCGCGGCTGGTGCTGTGCGGAATGGGGCTGGCCGGGATCACCGGATGGCAGGCGCGGATGGACTTCTTCCTAGACGTTATCGACCGGTTCGGCACGATCCCGCGCGAGGATCCGGCCTGGCTCGCGCAGAACTTCATGCGATCGACCAAGGTGGACCTTGTCTCGACGCGGCTGCTGCTGGAATCGCTGCGCGGCGGGACCGTGGCCGACCTTGCCGCCGTGACCGTGCCGACGCTGGTGGTCTGCGGCACCGAGGATGACGATAACGGATTGGCCGAGGAACTGGCCGCGGCCTTGCCTGATGCGCGCTATGTGCCGATCCCCGGCACGCACATGAGCAGCGTGACCATGCCCCAGCTGGGCGAGGAAATCGCGGCGTTCCTGGAATAGGTTTGCGGTGCTTCGAGACAGGGTTCGATCTTCGATCTCACCCCTCCCAGCACCAACGGAGGTGAGGGGGCCTCCAGCGTCACAGCCGCGTCAGCGGAACGGTGGTTCGTTGCCGCCGCCGCAGCCGCGTCAGCGGAACGGCGGTTCGTTAAACGCGCGCAGTTTGCGGGAGTGGAGGCGGGAGCCTTCGGCGCGGAGCAGTTCGCAGGCGGTGGTGCCGATGGCAAGGTGCGCGGCGATGGCTTCCTCGTAGAAGCGGTTGGCCTGCCCGGGCAGCTTGATCTCGCCATGCAGCGGCTTGTCGGAGACGCAGAGCAGGGTGCCGTAGGGCACGCGGAAGCGGTAGCCCTGGGCGGCGATGGTGGCCGATTCCATGTCGATCCCGACCGCGCGGGAGAGCGACAGGCGCTTGGCCGAGGAGGTGTAGCGCAGCTCCCAGTTGCGATCGTCGGTGGTGACCACGGTGCCGGTGCGCATCCGCTTCTTGAGATCGGGGCCGGTGTCACCGCTGACCAGCTCGGCGGCGCGGGCGAGGGCGACCTGGACCTCGGCGATGGCCGGGACGGGGATTTCGGGCGGAAGCATGTCGTCCAGCACGTGATCGTCACGCAGGTAGGCGTGGGCGAGGACATAGTCGCCAATGCGCTGGGTGTCGCGCAGGCCGCCGCAGTGGCCGATCATCAGCCAGGCCTCCGGGCGCAGGACCGCGAGATGGTCGCAGATCGTCTTGGCGTTGGAGGGGCCGACCCCGATGTTGACAAGGGTTATGCCGAGGCCGTCGTCAGCGATCAGGTGGTAGGCCGGCATCTGGTGGCGGCGCCAGGCCGTGTCGGACAGGAGCGCGCGGGCGTTGGCGGTCGGGCTGTCGAGGTAGAGGCCGCCGGCACCGGCCAGCGCCCGGTAGGTGCCCTGGCCCAGCTGCGTGGCGGCCCAGTCCACGAATACATCGACATAGCGGTGATAGTTGGTGAACAGGATGAAACGCTGCACGTGTTCCGGCGTGGTCCCGGTGTAATGCGCCAGGCGGGCGAGGCTGAAATCGGTGCGCAGGGCATCGAACAGCGAGAGGGGCAGAGGATCGGCATCGGCATCGAACGGCCCGCCGTCGGCCAGCTCGTCGCCGATCATGGCAAGCTCGGTGGTCGGGAAGTGGCGGGCAAGGTCCAGCGGGGTGACGCCGCCGAGGCCGCTCGACGCGTCGATCACGTAGGGGAAGGGGATTTCCTGGGCCGAGCGGCGGACCTCGACGGAAATGCCGTAGTCGTGGGCGAGGAGGGCCAGCTGCTCGGTCAGGTAGCGCGCGAAGAGGGTGGGGCGGGTGACGGTGCAGCCATAGGTTCCGGGGGCGCTGAGCCGGCCGAAGGCGCGGGCAAGGTCCGGGCGGGACTCCTTGCCGGTGTAATGGAGGACGAGTTCGGGATAGCACCAGGCCCTGCTCTCGCGCCGGTCCGGCGGAGGCGGCGTGCCGGTGGCGACGAATGCGGCAATGTCGGCGTGGAGGGTGGCGATGGCGTCTTCGTAGAGGCGGGTGAGTTCGGCGACGACGTTTTCAGGTGCGAGTTCGGACAGGACCATGGGTGAGAGATAGCCCTCCGTCGCGGCAAATCAAACCATGCCGTCGATCCGGCGCGGGCTGGGCGACAATCCCGCCATCGCGAGACGCGCACGAAAAAGCCCCCGGCCTGACGGTCGGGGGCTTTTTTGGTGTGGCTTTGCGAGGAAGCGGAAGGCTCAGGCCTCGACTTCGCCCTCGGCCGGGCCTTCGAGCAGGTCGGCCGGGATCTCGCCGGGTTCGGCGTTCGGATCGTAGGCTTCGGTGAAGCCGGCGGTTTCCGTTTCGAACATCGCGTCGATCACGTTGACGCCCTGGGCCTGGAGTTCGGCTTCGTCGGGCGAACGGGCGACGTTCACCTTGACCCCGACCGAGACTTCCGGGTGCAGCGCGACGCGGACATCGAACACACCGATGGTCTTGATCGGGCGTTCCAGCACGATCATCGCCTTCGAGACCTTGGCGCCTTCGGCGACCAGGGCTTCGGCGATGTCACGCACCGAGACCGAGCCGTAGAGCTGGCCGGCGTTGGAGGCGGCGCGGATCAGGACGACCTGCTTGCCTTCCACGTCCGCCGACGAGGCCTGGGCCTGGCTGCGGCGTTCGGCGTTGTCAGCCTCGATCTTCGCGCGGTTGGCTTCGAAGACCTTGCGGTTCGCCTCGTTGGCGCGGAGCGCCTTCTTGTTGGGCAGCAGGAAGTTGCGGGCGTAGCCATCCTTGACGTTCACGACGTCGCCGATGGTGCCGAGCTTCTCGATGCGTTCGAGGAGGATGATTTCCATGGGACTGCCTCCTTACTTCACGAGGTAGGGCAGCAGGCCCAGGTGACGGGCGCGCTTGATGGCCTGCGACAGTTCACGCTGCTTCTTGGCGGAAACGGCGGTGATGCGCGAGGGGACGATCTTGCCGCGTTCGGACATGAAGCCCTGCAGCAGGCGCACGTCCTTGTAATCGATCGCGGGAGCGTTCTTGCCCGAGAACGGGCAGGACTTGCGGCGGCGGAAAAACGGACGAGCCATGGATCAACCCTCCTCGCGGTCGCGGCGACGGGTGCGCTCGCGATCGTTCTTGCGCATCTGGACGGACGGGCCGGCTTCATGATCTTCCACACGGACGGTCATGTAGCGGATCACGTCTTCGTTGATCTGGGTCTGACGCTCCAGCTCGGCGACGACGCCGGCCGGGGCTTCGACGTTCAGCAGAACGAAGTGCGCCTTGCGGTTGCGCTTGATCTTGTAGGCGAGGCTCTTGAGGCCCCAGGTTTCGGTCTTGGTGACCTTGCCGCCGTTGGATTCGATGATCCCGGTGGCATTGGCAGCCAGCGCATCAACCTGCGCCTGGCTGAGATCCTGGCGCGCCAGGAACACGTGCTCATAAAGAGCCACGGCCATTTCCTTTCATCTAGGATGTGTTCTCATTTGCCCCATCCCGGGCTGCAAACGGCCGCTTTCTGCGCTTCCGGTGCTCACGTACTGGAGTACGCTGCGCGCCGGTTCTCGAAACCAGCCATTTTACCTTCGGTAGCCTTACGGCCGCCTCGGCCTGAGGCAAATGAGAACACATCCCTAACCGATCGCTGGCTGATCCGCGGTATTGCGGGGCCCCTCCGGCTTTCTTCGTTTTCCGCGAATCCGGCTGGGCCGGGCTGCGGAAGTGGCGGCCCTTAGCGCATCGGAGGGCAAAAGCAAGCCCGATTGGCCGGGTTCAGGCCGCCTGCTGGGGGAGCGGGGCCGCCGCGTGATCGACGATCAGGGTATCGTAGCTGCCCTGCGGCAGCGGCGTGTCGAACATCAGGCCGGCGCAGCTGCCGCCGGTCCAGGCGACGGTGGCCTCGGTGGCGGGGCAGCCGGGGAGGAGCAGGGTCAGCCAGTCGCCCCTGCGCAGGGCGCCGATGCCGTCGATCCGGGCGCCGAAGCGGGTGAGGTCGCGCAGCATGACCGTGGCGCGCAGGCCTTTCCAGGCATAGCGGACCAGCATGGTCACCGCGCGGCGTTCGGTCACGCGCTGGTATTGCGCGCCGAGACGGTCGTTCCCGAACTGCAGGGTCCTGTGTTCCATCGTCTGTCGCCTTTGGCCGTTAACCAGTGAAGGGAAGGACGGCGGCGGCGCGGCGGTTTTAAAGGCGCGCCAGAAGCTCGCGCGCGTAAAGGCTGAGCGTATCATCGCGCGCGCCCATGATGACGACCCGGTCCCCCGGAGCGGCCAGCGCGGCGATCCGGTCTGCCGCGTCGGCGCGGGCGGGCACGTGTTCGGCAGTGCCGCCGGCCTGGGCGATCAGGGCGACGATGCGTTCGCTGCCCTGGCTGCGGTCCACCGTCCCGCCGAAGTAGACGGGATCGGTGAGGATCACCCGGTCCTCGGGCGAGAGGGCGCGGGCGAAGACCTGCGCCAGTTCGGCGCCCATCTGGCGCAGCGGGCCATAGCCGTGCGGCTGGAACAGGGCGATGACCCGGCCCGGGTGGGCCTTCAGGGTAGCGAGGGTGGCCGAGACCTTGTCCGGGTTGTGGCCGAAATCGTCGATCACGGTGATACCGGACGCGCTGGTGCCGACCACGTCGAACCGGCGGGCAAGCCCGGCGAAACTGGCGAGGGCGGCCACGGCATCGGCGACGGCAACGCCTGCCGCATTGGCCGCGGCGATGGCCGCGAGGGCATTGGCGAGGTTGTGTTGGCCGGGGACCTGCAGGGTGAGGTCGTGCACGCTCTCGTCCCGCCGGTCGATCAGGCGGGCGGAGAGGCCGTCCGTCCGTTCGGCAATGGTGCCGGGGAAGACGCCGAGATCGGCCTCGGCATTGGCGATGCCGAAGGTGACGGCGCTCTGCGTGCGTCCGGCAAGGGCGCGGGTCTCGGCATCGTCGAGGTTGATCGCGGCGACCTGCGCGCGGGAGAGGAAGGCGCCGAACAGGTCGCGCAGTTCCTCGAGGCTCTTGTGATCGAGGCTGACGTTGCCGAGCACGGCGACGGCAGGCCGGTAGAGCGCGATCGAGCCGTCGCTTTCGTCCACCTCCGACACGAAGGCCGGCCCGGCGCCGACCCGGGCCGAGGCGAAGGGGGCTTCGGGCGAGACGAAGTTCTTCATCACCGCGCCGTTCATGATCGTCGGGTCCTGCCCGCAGCGGGTGAGGATCCAGCCGATCATGCCGGTGACGGTGGACTTGCCGCTGGTCCCGCCGACGGCGATGCCGAGCGGCGCGGCGTTGAACAGGGCGGCAAGCAGTTCGGCCCGGCTCATCCGCGGGCAGCCGAGTTCCCCGGCGCGGACGACCTCGGGCACGGTGTCCTCCACGGCGGCGGAGGCGACGAGGGTCTGGCCGGGCGAGACGATGCCTCTGCCGTCCTGCGGGTGGAGGGCGAAGCCGAGCGATTCGAGCCAGGCGAACTTTTCCGGGGTGCGGCCCTGGTCATGGCTGCGGTCCGACCCGGCGACCTCGGCCCCCTTGCCACGCAGGATCAGCGCCAGCGGGAGCATGCCCGAGCCGCCGATGCCGCAGAAGAACCAGGGGTGGGAGGTGAGGTCGGTCGCGGGCGTGGTCATCGTGGTTGTCGGTATGCGCTGGGGGGCGGGATGGCAACCGTGGGGCGGCGAAGGGTTCGCGCCAAGGTGCCAAGGCGCGAAGAGAAGTGAAGTGAAGGGAGCCCTTGCAACAAAAGGCTTGGCCGACGGCGCAGGGCGGGTAGACCACGGGCATGATCCGCGTTGCCGTCTGCGCCCCGTCCACTCCGTTCACCCGCGAGGATGCCGTGCGCGTTGCCGGGCTGGCAGAGGACGTCGGCGGGGTGGAACTGCACTTCCACGACCAGTGCTTTGCCGTGGACGGGCACTTCGCCGGGCCGGACGACATGCGGCTGGCGGCCCTGCTCGACTGTGCGAACGATCCTGCCTTCGACGCCGTGTGGTTCGCGCGCGGCGGCTATGGGGCGAACCGGATCGCGCAGGAGGCGGTCGCGCGGCTGGGGCCGACGGCCGGGAGCAAGGCGTGGCTGGGCTATTCGGACGCGGGTTACCTGCTGGCGGCGTTCTACCGCGCCCGCATCGGCCGGCCGGTTCACGCGCCGATGCCGGTCGACCTGCGCCGGGCCGGGGGAGATGAGGCGGTGCGGCGGACCCTGCGCTGGCTGGCCGGGGATCGTTCGGGCGAGGAGAGCTCGCTGGGCGCATCGGGCCATCCCGTGGTCGCCTTCAACCTGACCACCCTGGCGATGCTGTGCGGGACGCCGCTGATGCCGGGTCTGGCCGGCCACGTGGTGATGGTCGAGGAGGTCAGCGAGCATCTCTATGCGGTGGACCGGCTGTTCTTCCATGCGACGGCGCACCTTGGCGGGATTGCCGGGCTGCGGCTGGGCCGGGTGTCCGACGTGCCGGAGAACGACCGCCCGTTCGGCGCCGGGGCGGAGGAGATCGCCCGGTTCTGGTGCGCGCGGCACGGGCTGCCCTATCTGGGTGAGGCCGACATCGGCCATGATGCTGCCAACAGGATCGTGCCCTTCGGGCTTGCCGACTGAGGCTGGCCGCCCGTAAGGGGCGGCGCAAATGTGATAGGCCGAGGAGTCTGTTTGATGCGCGCATTCGTGTTTCCGGGGCAGGGCAGCCAGAAGGTTGGCATGGGGGTCGAACTGGCCGAGGCGAGCGCTGTTGCGCGCGAGGTGTTCGAGGAAGTCGACGACGCGCTTGGCCAGAAGCTGTTCCAGATCATGAAGGAGGGGCCGGAGGACGCCCTGACCCTGACTGAGAACGCCCAGCCGGCGATCATGGCCAATGCCATCGCCGTGCTGCGGGTGCTGGAGAAGGAGGGCGGCATCGCCCTTGCCGACAAGGCGGACTATGTCGCCGGCCACAGCCTGGGGGAATATACTGCGCTGTGTGCCGCGGGGGCCTTCAGCCTTGCCGATACGGCGCGGCTCCTGAAGCTGCGCGGGCAGTCGATGCAGGCGGCCGTGCCGGTCGGTGTCGGCGCCATGGCGGCCCTGCTCGGCGCGGATATCGAGAAGGCGAGCGCGCTTGCGGCCGCGGCCGCAGAACCGCTGGCCGGCAGCGCGGAGAGACTGGTCTGCACCGTCGCCAATGACAACGATCCGACGCAGGTCGTGATCTCGGGCCACCGCGAGGCGATCGAGCGGGCGATCGCCATGGTCAAGGACCACGGGATCAAGCGCGGCGTGCTGCTGCCGGTCTCGGCGCCGTTCCATTGCCCGCTGATGCAGCCCGCCGCCGATGCCATGGCCGAGGCGCTGGGCAAGACCCCGCCGGGCACGCTGCGCCTGCCGGTCTTTGCCAACGTGACGGCAAGCGCGGTCAGCGACCCCGCCGAAGTGCGTCGGTTGCTGGTGGAACAGGTGACCGGCCGCGTCCGCTGGCGGGAGAGCGCGATCGCGATGGCGGCGGCCGGCGTGGAGCAGTTCGTCGAACTGGGCGGGAAGGTCCTCGGCCCGATGATCACCCGCAGCGCCGGGGGCGACGTGGCCGTGACCAGCGTGGTGTCGATGGCGGATATCGAGGAGCTGGCGAAGAGAATGTAAGGTTTCGCCGCCAGCTGTAATCGCTTTGCGCCTTTGCGCCTCTGCGCGAACCAATTGAACGGAGTTGAGGAAAATGTTCGATCTTCACGGCATGACCGCCCTTGTTACCGGTGCGTCCGGGGGCATTGGTTCGTCGATTGCGCGGGCGCTGGCTTCGCAGGGGGCGCGGTTGGCTATTTCGGGCTCCAATGCGCAGAAGCTGCGCGTCTTCCGCGACGAGCTGGACGAGCATTCGCCGCACCACGTGCAGGAGGTCGATCACGTGGCGATCACCTGCGACCTGTCCAGTCCCGAGGACGTCGAGAAGCTGGTGCCGGCGGCGCTGGATTCGCTCGGCAAGATCGACATCCTGGTCAACAACGCCGGCATCACCCGCGACAACCTGGCCATGCGCATGAAGGACGAGGAATGGGACGCGGTGATCCGGGTCAACCTTGAGGCGGCGTTCCGGCTGATGCGGGCGGCCTGCAAGCCGATGATGAAGGCGCGCTACGGGCGGATCATCACGGTGACCTCGGTGGTCGGCGCGACGGGCAATCCCGGGCAGGTCAACTATGCTGCCGCCAAGGGCGGGCTGGTCGCCATGTCGAAGAGCCTGGCGCAGGAGCTTGCCAGCCGCAACATCACGGTCAACTGCGTGGCCCCGGGCTTCATCCGCACGGCGATGACCGACGTGCTGCCCGACGCCCAGAAGGAGGCGCTGAACGGGCGGATTCCGATGGGCCGCATGGGCGAGGGCGAGGATATCGCCGCTGCCGTCGCCTACCTTGCCAGCAAGGAGGCGGGCTATGTCACGGGGCAGACGCTGCACGTGAACGGCGGCATGGCGATGTTCAGCTGAGTTTGGTGGGTTGATCGGTCGGCCACTTTGCGGCCGGCACCGCAAGCGCTTGGCGGATGCCAAGGGCGCACTCGACCAAGAATCCACGCCGCCAGTGAAAGACTGCCCATTTATCCCCAGATAGCAGGGCTTGGGGGCGCTCAATGCTTGCCGAAGGGGAACCCGGCGTTAAGACAATGGGTCCGAAATCTTGACGGAACAGGGCGCGATTCCGGATCGGCCCGCTCCAGGGGGACACGAGACGACCATGAAGGCCACTATCGAACGCGCGACGCTCCTGAAGTGCCTGTCGCACGTCCAGTCCGTCGTCGAGCGCCGCAACACGATCCCGATCCTGTCCAACGTGCTGATCGAGGCTTCGCCGTCCGGTTCGGTCCGGCTTATGGCCACCGACCTTGACCTGCAGGTGGTGGAGACGATGAGCGCCGTTTCGGTCGATGGTCCGGGCGCGATCACCGTTTCGGCGCACCTGCTATTCGACATCGCCCGCAAGCTGCCGGACGGATCGCAGGTGAGCCTCGAGGCCGCCGAGAACCGGATGACGGTGAAGGCCGGGCGCAGCCGCTTCTCGCTGCCGACCCTGCCGCGCGACGATTTTCCGGTGATCGTGGAGGGCGACCTGCCGACCTCGTTCGAGATCCCGGCCCGCACCCTGGCCGAACTGATCGACCGCACGCGGTTCGCGATCAGCACGGAAGAGACGCGGTATTACCTGAACGGCATCTTCCTCCACGTCTCTGACGACGAGCTGAAGGCCGCCGCGACGGACGGGCACCGCCTTGCCCGTTACACCATCGCCCGGCCCGATGGCGCCGAGGGCATGCCCGACGTGATCGTGCCCCGCAAATGCGTGGGCGAACTGCGCAAGCTGCTGGAAGAGGCGCTGGACACCAATGTCCTGGTCGACCTGTCGGCCTCCAAGATCCGCTTCACGCTGGGCGGGGAGAACGGCGTGGTCCTGACCAGCAAGCTGATCGACGGGACCTTCCCCGACTACAACCGCGTGATCCCGACCGGGAACGACAAGCTGCTGCGGCTCGACCCGCGCAGCTTCTACCAGGGCGTGGACCGCGTGGCGACCATCGCGACCGAGAAGACCCGCGCCGTCAAGATCGCGCTGGAGAGCGACCGGGTCACGCTTTCGGTAACCTCGCCGGACAACGGCACCGCGGCAGAGGAACTGCCGGCCGACTACAAGTCCGGCGGGTTCGAGATCGGCTTCAACGCCAACTATCTGAAGGACATTCTCAGCCAGATCGACGGCGACAACGTGGAGCTGCACCTGGCTGACGCCGGCGCTCCGACGCTGATCCGGCAGGACGACAAGAGCCCCGCGCTGTACGTGCTGATGCCGATGCGGGTCTGATCGTCGGGGCGTTTCCCGCTCTGCGGATGCCGTTGTTCATCTGGCAGACAGATTCGATGAACCGCCTGTTGCCAAGGTCAAGTTGATCAACGGTCTGAGGCGATCCTGGTTCCGGGGCGTTCCGTGTGAACATGTTTCACAACGGAGTTACCGAACATGCGCAAAATCGTTCTTGCCACTATGGCGACCTTCGCTTCCGGGGCCTTTCTGGCGCTTCCCGCCCAGGCTGCGCCGGGCGGCGGGCTTGGCGTCGGGGGCGGCATAGGGGGCGGCATAGGAGGTGGCATCGGCGGCAGAATGGGTGACGCCATGGGCGGGGCCATGGGTTCTGCAAGCGGGTCGATAGGGGCCAGCACCGGCGATAAGATAGACCGCGCGGAGCGCACGACACGGCAGGCTACGGACCGCGCATCGACGGAGGCGGAGCGTACCGCAGCCGCGGAAGAGCGCGCAGCCCGCAAGGCGACACGGAAGAGCAGCCACACGCACGCCGGCACTGCCGAGGGCGCTTCTGCGCAGACGCCTGCGGCAGGCGCGGGCCTGGGCGCCAAGGCGATTGGTGATGCAACCGCGAGCGGCGCCGGCGCCTCAGGCAATACGCCTGCCGCCAACGCGGGGCTGGGCGCCAAGGGCGAGGCGGGGACCACGGCTGGTATCGGCGCCTCGGCCGAAACGCCCGCGGCCGGCGCCGGCATTGGCGCCAACGCGGCAGCGGGCACGGCCGCGGGCGCCAGCACCGGCAAGTAACCGGATCAACGCGGGGGGCGCGGACGCTGCTGGTGTCCGCGCCCCCCAGGTCCCTAGCTCTTCCCGGCGGCAGCGATCATCTGTTCGACGATGACGAACTTCTCGCGCGGGGCACCTTCGCGGGCGGCCTGCCGTTCGGCTTCCTCGATGCGCTTCCAGTCGCGGAAGCGGACGACGTTAAGGCCGCGCTCGGAGGCGAGCAGATCAAACCCGTCGCCCCCTGACTTGCCGGCAGGGCGCGGCTGGTCCTCGAGGATCCTCTCGACCACGGAAAAGCCATCCGGGCGGTTCGTGCCGATCGTGCCGGTGGGGCCGCGCCGGGCCCAGCCGACACAGTAGAGCCCCGGCAGGATGCGGCCCTCATCGTTGGCGAAGCGGCCCGCGCGTTCGTCGAACGGGACGCCGGCAATTGGCGAGGTGCGGTACCCGATGCAGCAGACCACGAGGCCGGCCGGGATCACATACCGTTCGCCGGTGCCGATCGCGCGCCCGTGCTCCACCCTGGTGCGCTCTACCTCGACCCCATCGACCTTGTCCGTGCCGGTGAAGCCGACGGGCGACGCGAAGAAGTCGAACTCGATCTCGATCGGCTTGTCCTCGCGGAAGATCTCGGGGATCGCGGCGAAGCTGCGCAGCAGGGTCACCGATTTGCGCAGCCCCGGTTCAAGCAGGATGTCGTCCCCCTCGTCAGGCAGGTCGGCGGGATCGACCCGCGGGCAGGCCTGTTCGAGATGCGCGAGTTCGCCAAGCTCCTTGGGGGTCATCGCGATCTGGTGCGGGCCGCGCCGGCCGAGGATCACGATCCGCTTGAGCCGCGAGGTATCGAGCAGATCGAGCGCGTGCGAGACAATGTCGCTCCCCGCAAACTCCGCCCGCGTCTTCGACAGGATCCGCGCGACGTCCAGCGCGACGTTGCCCATCCCGATTACCACCGCCGTACTGCCTGACACGTCGGGGGCAAGCTCCGCGAACTGCGGGTGGCCGTTGTACCAGCCGACGAAGGAGGCGCTGCCGAATACGTTGCCGAGGTTCTCTCCCGGGAGGTCCATCACCCGGTCATGAGGTGCGCCCGTGGCGAGGATGACGGCATCATAGAGGTTCTGCAGTTCAGCGATGGAGATGTCCTCGCCCACCGAGACGTTGCCGATGAAGCGCACGTTCTCCGACAGGGCGACCGCCTCGTAACGGCGCGATACGCCCTTGATCGACTGGTGGTCGGGCGCGACGCCGCTGCGGATCAGGCCGTAGGGCACGGGCAGGCGATCGAACACGTCGATCGCGACATCGTCACCCCACTGCTTCTGCGCGGCTTCCGCCGTGTAATAGCCCGCCGGGCCCGAGCCGATGATCGCGATATGGCGCACGCGCAGAACTCCCGGATTCGACTGTTTTCGTTCTGGCAGAAGCAAGCGCCATTCCGCGCCGGGCGCAAGTCCCTCCACGTTTTTTAGGGGAGGGGGCTTTTTCGGTTGGCCAGTAGGGGAGCTTAACGGTTTCGCAAGCGCGGGACGCGCAGATGGCGTGATGCCGAGCGATCCCGCCCAGCGCCAGGACCTGGCCGACCTTTCCGAAGGTCCGGTTTCACGCGCCCCCCGGGCGGTGGAGGCGGATTCGCGCGGGCGTTCGACAACGGCGCGCGTGCGCGGACACAGGTTTGTTGCGCGCTATGCCGTCCCGCACGAATGGTGGCTGATGGCGCCGGCCATGCTCATGGCCGCGGTGATCCACGGCGCGGCATCCCGCTCGTTGCCGCCGGTGCCAAGCGGGCTGGCGGTGATGGCTGCGGCGCTGCTTACCCTGCTGACACCGGTGGCGTCCGGGTTGGAACGAGCGGTCCACCGCACGGCGATGCAGCGCTGGCTGCTTGTCGTATGCGTCGTGGTCCTGCCGATGATGCTGTTCGGCGGTGCGATCGCCGGCTGGTCTGTCCTGAGCAGCGGAGCGGGCTGGCAGACGGGGCCGGTCGCGCTCGTGGTGATCGGCACGCTGGCCGGGATCATCTGTTCCGGCCGTCTGCCGACCATGGTGTCGGCGCTGATGGCGCTGTGGTTTGCCGATGCGCTGATCACGCGCGAGCCGGCCACCATGCTGGGTCTGGTCATCGGGGCAGGGATCGGCGTGTACATCTCCTTCCGCCAGATAGAGCGCAACCGGGCCTCGCAGGCCCGGCAGGAGCAGGTCGAGCGGGCGCAGCAGCGCGCGGAGCTGATCCTGGCCGATTACGAATCGACGCGGCAGGGCTGGTTCTGGGAAACGGACCGACGCGGCCTGATCACCTATGTTTCGCCCACCATCGCCGAGGTGGTCGGGCGCTCGGTCGCCAGGCTGTATGGCCGGCCCTTCGTGGAACTGTTCGACCACGACGGTCCGTCGCACGAGAGCGAACGCACCCTCCTGTTTCACCTCAACGCCAGGTCGTCGTTCCAGGACCTGAGGATGCGGGCGGCAAGCGAAGGAGGGGAAGAACGCTGGTGGTCCATCAACGGGCTGCCGGTCTACGACGATTTCGACAACTTCCAGGGGTTTCGCGGCTCCGGCTCGGACCTGACCGAGCGCAAGCGGTCGGAGGAGCAGGCGACGCGGCTGGCCCACTACGATTCGCTGACGGGCCTGGCCAACCGCCTGCTCATGTCGAAGGCGCTGGAAAAGATCCTCAATTCGCGGCTGCCGGAAAACCGTGCCTGCGCGGTGTTCCTTCTCGACCTCGACCGCTTCAAGCAGGTCAACGATACTCTGGGGCATCCAGCGGGCGATGCCCTGCTGAAGCAGGTTGCTCATCGGCTGGAGGCGGTGGTCGCCGCCCCGGGCCGGGTCGGGCGCCTTGGCGGCGACGAGTTCCAGATGATCATACCGGGGCATGTCGCCCGGTCTCAGCTGGAACAACTGGCAGACGCGATCATCGCCTCCGTCTCCCAACCCTACCTGATCGATGGACAGCGGGTTGTCATCGGCGGATCGCTCGGCATTGCGCTTGCGCCCAATGACGGGGTGACTTCGGAGGCGATCATCCGCAACGCGGACCTTGCGCTCTATGCGGCCAAGGACGGCGGGCGCGGCCGCTACCATTTCTACGCCCCGGACCTGCACTCCGACGCCGAGGAGCGACGCCAGCTGGAGCAGGACCTGCGCGACGCGCTGGCGACGGGCGGGCTGCAGCTGTTCTACCAGCCGGTGGTCCACACCGCGTCGGAGACGGTTTCCGGCTTCGAGGCGCTGCTGCGCTGGAACCACCCGACCCGCGGCTGGCTTTCTCCCTCGCGGTTCGTGGCGATCGCGGAGGACGCCGGGTTTATCGCCCAGATTGGCGAATGGGCGCTGCGCACGGCCTGCAATGACCTGGCGCGCTGGCCGGGCAGGATGCGGGTGGCGGTGAACGTGTCGCCCCTCCAGTTCGCCAACCCGGCGCTTCCCTCGATCATCACCAGCGCGCTGGCGGCAGCGGGCGTGGCGCCAGAGCAGCTGGAGCTGGAGATCACCGAGAGCGTGTTCCTGAACGATGACGAGGGCAACGACGCCATGTTTGCCGCGCTGAAGCGGCTTGGCGTGCGCCTGGCGCTGGACGATTTCGGCACCGGCTATTCCTCGCTTGGCTATCTGAAGAAGGCGCCGTTCGACAAGATCAAGATCGACCAGTCCTTCGTCCGCGGGGCGACCGAAAAGGGCAGCTGCAACGGCGCGATCATCTCCTCGATCGTGAACCTCGCCGAGGCGCTGGGGATGGAAACCACTGCCGAGGGCGTGGAAACGCTGGACGAGCTCGACCTTGTCCGTTCACTCGGCTGCAGCCATGTGCAGGGCTATGTCTACGACAAACCGCTGACCGCCCGGCAGGCTGCGGAACGGCTGGCGGACGGGGTGGCGATCAACGCCGCCGGGCCGCGATCCTCCCGGCCGCTGCGGCGATCCGTGCTGCGGCGCATCGTGCTCGAAAACGATGGTCACCGCTATCAGGCGACAGTGCGCAACATGTCCTCCACCGGAGCCTTGGTGGAAGGCCTGTGGAACGTTCCGGAGGGGACCACCTTCTCGGTTCACTTCTCGGACCGGCTCCATGTTTCGGCGACGGCCCGGTGGTGCGAGGAAGGGCGGATCGGCGTCGAGTTCGCCGCGCCCGTTGAGCTGGACGATACCGGGCGGGTAACGCGGTTGGCGACGACCCCGTTGGCCGACCGCCGGATCCCCCCCCGCCAAGCCGATTCCGATCTGCGCCGGGCGGGCTGAGTCCTTCCGGATCAGCCACTGAATCTGTTCGGAATTTCCCAGAGTGGCGGGCAGAATGGGCCAGCGGCAATGCGAAAAGTGACGGAAAATCGCGCATTTTGACATTCCTTCAACCTTTGGGCCCTAGGCTCTGCTCCAGCGATCAGGGCCAGGCTTTGCGGAGCGGGGCCCACGGCAGATAGGGCGCGTGCAACGTGGTGAAGCGCATCGGTGGGATGTTCAGAGGGGGTGCGGCTGCGGCGTCGGATAACAGCCGCTTCGAGACGCCGGGTGAACAGCAGCAGGCGCTGCTCTTGCTGCGCGACTACGAACAGTCGGGGCAGGGCTGGTTCTGGTCGACCGATTCCCAAGGTGCGATCAGCTACATTTCGGATCACGTGGCGACAGCGCTCGGCTGTTCCCGGCCCGAGCTGCTGGGCAAGCCCTTCTACTCGCTGTTCGCGCTGGAGAAAGAGGAGGATGACGACAACTCCCGCACGCTTCCCCTGATTCTCAGTGCGACGAAGAGCTTTTCGGAGCTCCCGGTGCGCCCGGCGACTGACCGCGCCGACATCTTGTGGGCCATCAGCGGCCGACCTCAGTTCGATGCGCAGAAGAACTTTTGCGGCTATCGCGGCAACGGAACGGACGCCACGGAGCGCCTGCGCAGCCAGCGCGATGCCAGCCGGCTTGCCATGTTCGATTCGCTTACCGGGCTCGCGAACCGGCACCGGATGAGCCAGTATCTGAACCGCACGCTCAACGCATTTGCCATTGCGCAGCGGTGCTGTGCGGTGCTGATGATCGACCTCGACCGGTTCAAGCAGGTGAACGACACCCTGGGGCACCCGGCCGGAGACGAACTGCTCAAGCAGGTTGCCCAGAGGCTCCAGCAGGTCTGCGACAAGGGCGCGGAGATCGGCCGTCTCGGCGGCGACGAATTCCAGGTGGTACTCCCCGACGTCGAGGATCGCGGCCGACTGGGGGAACTGGCCAAACGCATCATCTCCATCGTCTCGCAGCCCTATTCCATCGAGGGTAGTCGATGCGTCATCGGCGCCTCGGTCGGCATTGCGATCGCTCCGTTTGACGGTACGACCAGCGAAGAGATCATCCGCGGGGCCGATCTGGCACTTTACGCCGCGAAGGGCGGCGGGCGCGGCCAGTTCCGGTTCTATTCCAGCGAACTGCACGAAAGCGCGGAGAAGCGCCGGAGGTTGGAAGAAGACCTGCGCGACGCGCTGGTGAAGGAGCAGATCGGGCTCTGCTACCAGCCGCTCGTGTCCGCTACCACCGACACGGTCATCGGTGTCGAGGCACTGATGCGCTGGAACCATCCGGAGTTCGGCAGCATCTCGCCGGCAATCTTTATTCCGATCGCCGAAGAATCCAACCTGGTGACCATGCTGGGCGAATGGGCGTTGCGCCGCGCCTGCAGCGAAGTGATGGAGTGGCCGGGCGAACTAAGGGTTGCGGTCAACGTCAGCCCGCCTCAGTTCGCCCATCCGAACTTCGTCACCTCGGTTGCCAATGCGCTCGCCCACTCCGGCCTGCCGCCGGAGCGGCTGGAGATCGAGCTGACGGAGAGCATCTTCGTCAATGACGACGAAACGACCGAGCGCACCTTTGCCGCCTTGAAGAAACTGGGCGTGCGACTGGCGCTGGATGATTTCGGCACCGGCTATTCCTCGCTCGGCTATCTGAAGCAGGCGCCATTCGACAAGATCAAGATCGACAAGGGCTTCATCCGCGACGTGACGATCCCGGGCAGTCGCAACCCGGCGATCATCACCGCCATTGTCAGCCTGGCCAAGGCGCTGGGCATGGTGACGACGGCGGAGGGCATCGAGGCCCGCGACGAACTGGCGCTGATGCGCGAGCTTGGGGTCGACCAGATCCAGGGCTATATCTACTCGTCAGCGCGAACAGGCGACGAGGTAGCGGAGGCACTCGCGACCGGGGCCTGGATCATTGAGCCGATGGGGCCGGCCAAGCAGCGGGCGGAGCGGCGGACGGTGTTGCGCAAGATCGGGATCATACATGATGATCATCGCTACGAGGTGATGATGCGCAACATGAGCCGCACCGGCGCGGGGATCGAGGGGCTGATGGACGTACCGCTGGACACGGAATTCGTCTGCGACTTCGGCGAGGGCCAGCTGGTCGTGGCGAAGGTGCGGCGATCGGAGGGCTACAGCCAGGGCCTCGAGTTCGAGACGCCGCTGGTAGACGATGGCGCAGGCGGGCTGTGCACACGCCACCGTGTTGCGCCTTATGTGCTTGCCGCAATGGGAATGCCGACGGGGTCGACGAACGGGGCGGTGGTGGCGCTTAACAACATCAGCCACATGAACATGCCCAAGTTCGGCACGGTGGACGTGTCGAAGTCGCTCCGCGTCGCCTGAGCGGGCGAGGTGACAGGCGCAATGCGCGCTGCTAACGGGCCGTCATGACTGAGCTGGCCCGCATCCGCAACTTCTCCATCATCGCGCATATCGACCATGGCAAGTCGACCCTGGCGGACCGGCTGATCCAGTTCACCGGCGGCCTGACCGAGCGCGAGATGAGCGCGCAAGTCCTTGATAACATGGACATTGAGCGGGAGCGCGGGATCACCATCAAGGCCCAGACGGTGCGCCTCAACTACACGGCGCAGGATGGCCAGACCTATGAGCTGAACCTCATGGACACGCCGGGCCACGTCGACTTCGCCTATGAGGTCAGCCGCAGCCTTGCGGCCTGCGAGGGCGCGCTGCTGGTGGTGGACGCGGCGCAGGGGGTGGAAGCGCAGACGCTGGCCAACGTCTACCAGTCGATCGAGCACGACCACGAGATCGTCCCGGTCATCAACAAGATCGACCTGCCGGCCGCCGAGCCGGAGAAGGTCAAGGCCGAGATCGAGGAGATCATCGGGCTGGACGCGAGCCAGGCCGTGCTGACCAGCGCCAAGAGCGGGATCGGCATCGCCGAGGTGCTGGAAGCGGTCGTCACCCGCATCCCGCCGCCCAAGGGCGACGCCGCCGCCCCGCTCAAGGCGATGCTGGTCGATAGCTGGTACGACCCCTACCTTGGCGTGGTGATCCTTGTCCGGGTGATCGACGGGACGATCAGGAAGGGCCTGGCGGTCAAGTTCATGCAGGGCGGCACCGAACACCTGATCGACCGGGTCGGCTGCTTCACCCCGAAGCGGGTGGACCTGCCCGACCTTGGCCCCGGCGAGATCGGCTTCATCACCGCGCAGATCAAGGAAGTGGCGCAGGCCAAGGTCGGCGACACGATCACCACGGTGAAGAACGGCGCGGCGGAAGCCTGCGAGGGCTTCAAGGAAGTGCAGCCGGTGGTGTTCTGCGGGCTGTTCCCGGTCGACGCGGCGGACTTCGAGAAGCTGCGCGAATCCATCGCCAAGCTGCGGCTCAACGATGCCAGCTTCAGCTTCGAGATGGAAAGCAGCGCCGCATTGGGCTTTGGCTTTCGCTGCGGGTTCCTTGGCCTGCTGCATCTGGAGATCATCCAGGAGCGCCTGAGCCGCGAGTACGACCTCGACCTCATCACCACGTCCCCCAGCGTCGTCTACCGCATCCAGCTGCGCGCCAGCCGGACCGACGATGCGCGCGAGATCCTGCTGCACAACCCGGCCGACTATCCGGACCCGAGCCGGATCGAGCAGATCGACGAGCCGTGGATCAAGGCGACGATCTATACCCCGGACGAATACCTCGGCTCGATCCTCAAGCTGTGCCAGGACCGGCGCGGGGTGCAGACCGGCCTGACCTATGTGGGCGGCCGCGCCCAGGTGCAGTACGAGCTGCCGCTGAACGAGGTGGTGTTCGACTTCTATGACCGGCTGAAATCGATCAGCCGCGGCTATGCCAGCTTCGATTACGAGCAGATCGGCCTGCGTGAGGGCGATCTCGTGAAGATGTCCATCCTCGTCAACAACGAGCCGGTCGACGCGCTCTCCATGATCGTCCACCGCTCGGTCGCCGAGGAGCGCGGCCGCCACATGTGCGAGCGCCTGAAGGACCTGATCCCGCGCCACCTGTTCAAGATCCCGATCCAGGCAGCGATCGGCGGCAAGGTCATCGCCCGCGAAACCATTGCGGCCCTGCGCAAGGACGTGACCGCCAAGTGCTATGGCGGCGACATCACCCGCAAGAAGAAGCTGCTGGAAAAGCAGAAGAAGGGCAAGGCCCGGATGCGGGAGTATGGCAACGTGCAGATCCCGCAGGAAGCTTTCATCGCAGCACTGCGGATGGGTGAAGAGTAGGCTTTCCCTCAACTAAGCAGAAGATGGGGAAGTTCGTCGCAGCCGAAGCCGCGGGGCGGCTTTGGACCGTCGAACTCGGATGCGGGAATACGGCAACGTGCAGATCCCGCAGGAGGCTTTCATCGCCGCGCTGCGGATGGGGGAGGAGTGAAGGCGCCTAGTCGAGGCTTTGCGGAGCAAACCGGAGACTAGAAGCCGGTGCCCCGAAGGGGCATCACCCGACCCGGCCGGCCTCGTCGCGCAGCGGCGAGGTTCGACGGCGCAGGCCTTCGGAGCATCAGCCGCAGGATGATGCGGAGCCGGGCTGCGGCGGCGGAGGCCTTGGCGCGACGGTGGAGAATGGGTTCGCGCAAAGACGCAGAGGCGCGGAGAAGGGAAGGAGGATGCGAGGGCCATCGCCCTCGCGCTCCCTGAAACGGTCTGGTATCCTGTCTCCCCGACCATTTACATTTTTCCGTCGAAAATCATGTGTTTAGACGCGCCAGCAGCTAAGCTACGTAGCAGCAAAACGTAGCAGTTCGGCGTCGTTCATATTTGTGGAAAACCGTCCACCTCTCGACAGAACGCGATGACAAGACATCGGACGTCATGGCACTCCCCGGAGTTAGAGACGTATGGGTTTCGCCAACTGAACTCACATCGGGGCATCATGTCGAAAACTGTCACAGTCAGGTTTTATCGCATTGGCCTAATCGATGCTCGCGGCATGAGTTTGCGGCAAGCCCTTGACGGGATCGATGCTAGAGGCTTGCCAGGCCAAAGAGAGCAACAACTGGGCCAAGGCTTCATTGTTCGGCTGGAACGCTATTCTTCGACTGCCGGTTACCTCACTGGCGAAATGACGCGGGTGAGGCATGACGACCATCCTTCGGAAGTTCACGCTCACGGCACCACGCGATTGAATGTTAACGGCCCAATTGGTGAAGGTATCGCGTTCCGCTACCGCGAACGCGATCATACGTTGGCCATCCAGTATGACGTCCGAACGATGGCGCCCGGACGGTTCATTGACTATATTCAACAGATGGTGCCGAACGCCCGCTTCACTTTTGAGCCGAAGGCCGACGCCAATGCGCTGGAGAGTTTCCGACGAAAGCCATTGAGGAAAGTTCGGATCAGACTCGCTCAACCTCAAGACCTCACACGTGTCGAACCGCAAATGGCGTCAGTCGCCCGGGCGGTCCGCAGCATGGCTAGAGATTATGCCTCGCCTACGATTACTCTTGAACTGGGCATGGGGCACGAAGAAGGCTCTTTGGGCAGGGACGCAAAGCGAATGATAGAAGGGTTTGTCCGCCGCGCTGCTGTCGACCCGAACGTCAAGAAGGTAACCGTTACGCCTGATAATGGTCTGGGGGTCCACAATGAGCCAATCGATCTCTTGGATGCCCTTCTATCCGTAAGGCAAGACATCAGGGGATTGAGCAACGATCCAGACGAGAACTATGAAATTCGTCGAAGGATCGTGGAGAGGGCGCTTAATGGCCATGAATAAGGCCACCATAACCGATGTTGCTTCACTGCTCGTCGAAAAATTTTCGCCAATCGCTTTAAGCTTAATTGGAGGAGTTTTGATATATAATTTCAAAAATGACATTTGCCACATGGTGACAATTCAGAGTTTGAATTTGTCGAATTTGTATAATGCAGTGCTGAGCTGGGCATCAATTCAAATAGGCTTTGCGTTTGGTGCATATGGCTTCATTTTAGGGAAGACCCAAGGCTTTATAGAATCCATTCGCGACACCGTCGCCATGCAGCGCCTTTTAGTGTATGTGAAACGCGCAACGCATGGCGGGTTCCTGTTAACGTTCACCTCTATCCCTTTGTCGGTTGCGACACCGATGCCGACCACAGCGGACTCACTCAAGTTCCACTTGATAGCAGCGTGGTTTGTGTTGTTCCTTTGGACCTTTTTCGCGTTTCTAAGGGTCGCATTCAACTTCGGGCATATTACTGCCGTTAGAGATAGGCAGCCATTCCACGGAGCTTAAATTATCACGAGAATTGTCGGATAAATTGCCTCCAATCGTCGAGCATCCGCGCATATCGTTCCACAAATTGAGCACCTTCAATCCCTATCAGGGGCTGCTTGTCGACCGAGAACGTCGTGCCCCTGATCACATCTAAAATGCGCATGTCTTCCAGCCGATGATCAGGCAGGGCTTGCCCCATCAGCCACAGGCCCATCCTAGCGACGTCAGGTGAAAGGACGGGTGTCTCAGAAAAATAGGGGTATACCAGCCGCTCGCCTTTTCCGGGGATGGAAAGAGCTAGTATGTTGTCCACCTTCACCACCCCACCGATTTCATGGAAGCTGTAGGGCGCCTTTACGGGCTTTGGCAGGGCTACAATATCCTCGTTGATCCATCTGCGATTTTCATTCCACCACGCCAAGAACCCAGCGGTAAGCTGAGGGTATAGCCGCTTACGAGATTTAACCTGATCGATCCTCAAGGCAGTCATGTCGGTCAGGTCGACCTCACCTGTCGCGTGCGCCTTAGCATCACGCCAAAAGCAAGAATGGAAATCACCACCATTCGATGTTGGCCGTCCTGCCTTCCTTATCTCCGCTCTGGCATCCGCTCGAACGGCTGCCGTCCGTCGTTCGGGCGAAAGGCCAAAATACGTTAGCAGCGTGCGCAAGGGTATCTTCGAAATAGTCATTCTCGGACCTCAGAACTAACGGCGATTCGTATATAGTCACCCGCCCGCTCTGAGAAGGAGCGCACGACCTCTACGCTTCAACTTGGGGATATCTAAATCGATCGGTTTCGATACGCCGGATCGGGCGGATCGAAAAATTGATGGCGAGGCAGTCATCACCTGATTCGCTTCGAGCCAAGATTTCGATACCGGACCGCCATAAGCAACGAGCTCTTCGCAGGGACGTTCTTGCCCCCCTCCAACTTCGGCCAGGCGGCTTTGCCGCCAGGCCTGCGTATCCTCCCCCCTGAAGGAGGGAGGGTTTTGGTGGGGTGTTGCGTGGCCATCCCGCTCGGAACCGACTGGCAGCGCTGCGCGTTTTTGGGCCGAGGCTGGGGCCGGTATGGCCGCGCGGGGAGAAGGAGCGATTGTTATGCGCAGTCTGACGATGTTGGCTCTCGGAGCGGTGATTGGCGGCGTGGTGGCGCTGGCGAGTGGGCCGGCGGTGGGGGCACCGAAGAAGGCCACGGGAGTCAGGCTGATGGCCTCGCTGTCCGGCCCGGTCGAGGTTCCGCCGGGCGATGCCGACGGGACCGGGATGTTCATGGCGCGGCTCAACGTGGGGCAGGGGCAGCTGTGCTATACCCTGACCAGCGCGAAGGTAGGCACGCTGACCATGGCGCATATCCACGCGGGCAAGGCCGGGGTTGCCGGTCCGCCGGTGGTGACGCTGAAGGCGAGTGCGCCGAGCGAGACCTGCATGGCCCTCGACAAGGCGACCGCGCAGAAGATCGTGGCCGCGCCGGGCGACTATTACGTCAACGTGCACACGGCGGATTTCCCTTCGGGAGCGATCCGCGGCCAGCTGGCCAAGCATTGAGACGCAGGGGCGGGGCGTTCTTGCCCCCCTCCAACTTCGCCTAGGCGGCTTTGCCGCCAAGGCTGCGTATCCTCCCCCCTGAAGGAGGGAGGGTTGGGTGGTGGTGTGCGGGCCGCTCCCTCCACCATCCTGCGGATGGTCCCCCTCCCCACCAGTGGGGAGGATTTTGGGCTGGGCTTGCCCATTCCCGGGAGCGCGAGGGCGATGGCCCTCGCATTCTGCCTTTCCCTTGCTCGCTCCTTCCCTTCAATCCTCCCGCGCCCGCTCGCGACACCCCGCACCGATCAGGCCGGCGTCGACGAGGCGTGCCCAGTCGCGGGCGTGGGCGGTGGCTTCGGGGGTGCCTTCGAGGGCGCCGATGTGTCGGCGGCGGGTGGGGTGGTGGGCGTGTTGTTTCAGGAAGTCTGGCAGGGGGCGGATGGTCATGGGCGGGCTTTCCGGTGGTCTTGCGCGAGGGAGGCTTCGTAGGCGGCGCGGAGGCGGCGGGTGCGGTCGCTCATGGTGGCTTCGACGGTTTCGCGCAGGGCTGCGAGCTTGGCGTCGAGGCTGGCGGCGATCTCGGCGGGGGTGGGGGCTTTGGCTTCCTGTTCGGCGGCCCATTCGGCCTGCCACTGCTTGCGCAGGCGCTGGAGCTTGCGGGCTTCGTCCATGCGGGCGACGGCGTCTGGCGCTCGGTTCGGGGTGCGGGCGAAGCGGGTGGGGGCGCGGTTCCTGAGGAGGAACATGATCAGGCGATCGTTGTAGACGCGGCGGGTGCCGACGAGTTTTCCGTAGGAGTAGACGGGGACGTCCTGGCCGTTGAGGGCGCGGTCCATGGCGAGGTCTTCGAGGCGCTGGATGCCGTGGCTGAGGGCCTGTTCCCAGGCCTTGCGGAACGAGCCTGCCTGTGGGTGGCGGCGCAGCTGGTAGGCGCCTTCGGGGGCCATGTTGACGGCGTGGGCGGCGGCCTTGACGCTGCCGGTGGCCATCAGGGCTTCGATGAAGGCGCGCTGGCGCTGTGCGGTCCAGCCGTCGTGCCGGGTGGTCTGGCGCGGGACGGGGGTGAAGGCGGGGGCGGGGAGGGCGCCGGCGGGTTCGGGGCGGGACTTGTCGATCATGGCGGGCGGGACTGTGCCATGGGTGGGGGGTTGTAGGACAGGGTGTTGGATTTGGCCCTTCGACAGGCTCAGGGTGAGCGGGGGGTGTGGGGGCTCGGCGGGGTTTTGCGGTTCGGCGCGCCCCCTCCACCACCGCCTGCGGCGGCGGTCCCCCTCCCCACCTGTGGGGAGGATCAGCGGCGGTTGCTGGCGCCGTCTACGGGGAGGTTGACGGCGTAGACGTAGCGGGAGGCGGGGGAGGCGAGCCAGAGGACGGCTTCGGCAAGCTCTTCGGAGGAGCCGAAGCGGGCGATGGCGTTGCCGGGCTTCGCCTTGTCGATCCCGCCGGCCTGCTCGATCAGGGGCTGGGTCATCGGCGTTTCGATGAAGCCGGGGCAGACCGAGTTGATGCGGATGCCCTTGGCCGCATATTCCCTGGCGACCGAGCCGGTGAGGCCGACGAGGGCGTGCTTGGCGGCGGAGTAGGCGGCCGAGTAGGGCCCGGGGTAAAGGCCGAGGGTGGAGGCGGTGTTGACGATGGTGCCGCCGCCGCGTTCGAGCATGACCGGGATCTGGGCGCGCAGGCAGTGGAAGGTGCCCCAGTAGTTCACCTCCATCAGGCGGCGGGCGGTGGCTTCCTCGGTCTTGAGGAGGTTGGCCGTGGCGCCGAACATGCCGGCGTTGTTGTTGACGCAATCGAGCGCACCGAACCGATCGAGCGTGGCGGCGATGGCGGCGGCGACGGAAGCCGGATCGGTCACGTCGCAGGCAAGGGCGAGGACTTCGGCCCCGGCCTCGCGGACGAGGGCTTCGGTGGTGGCGAGTTCGGCCGCGTTGACGTCGGTGACGACGAGGCGGGCGCCTTCACGGGCGAAGGCGCGGGCGACGGCGCGGCCGATGCCGGTGGCGGCGCCGGTGAGGAATGCGGTCTTGCCTGCGAGCTGCACGGGGGTGTCCTTAGTGGGGGAGGTGGGCGAGGAACCAGCGGATCGCGGCGGCGCAGCCGGTCTCGCGCTGGTCCTCGTAGAGATCGTAGTGGCCGCCGGGCACGGTCACCAGTTCCTTCGGGCCGGGGACGCGGGCGAAGGCCTCGATCCCGCTGGCGAAGGGAGTGACGGTGTCGCGCTCGGCCAGGATCAGCATCAGCGGGGTGGGGGAGATGCGATCGACCGCGGCGCCGGGCTCGTACTCGGCGTAGAGTTCGAGCGAGCGCAGGGTGAGATCGTTGCGCCAGTTGGCGCGGCGCGAGGGGGCGAGGTTGACGTACCAGGCGCCGCCGTTGTTGCCGAAGTGGGTGCGGGCGGGATCGGGCTCGATCGACTCGAGGCCGGGGATGCAGGGGAAGGTGGCGGCCGGCTCGCCCCGGAAGCGGGCGGCGCGGTCCTGCTCGAAGGAGCGGACCATGCGGGCCCACTGTTCGGGCGTGAAGCGCAGGCAGGTGTTGTCCCAGCCGCTGATCGTGGGGCACTGCGAGACGACGCAGCGGACGCGGCGATCGACCGCGGCGACGGCGAGGACGTGGCCGCCGGCGTAGGACGTGCCCCAGATGCCGATGGCCGCGGGCTCGACCTCGGGCAGGGTCTGGGCGAAGCTGATCGCGTCGCGGTAGCCGCGGGTCTGGGCGACGGGGTCGATCTCCTGCCGGGGCTGGCCCTCGCTCTCCCCGAAGGCGAAGTGATCGTGGACGAGGACGGACAGGCCGGCGGCGACGAAGGCGGCGGCATAGTCGGCCAGCATCTCCTTCACCCCGCTCCAGCCGTGGGCCATGACGATGCAGGGACCGGGGGCGGCGCGGCCGGCGGCGGGGCAGAACACCGCGGCGAGGCGGTGGCCGGCGCTGTCGAACGAGACGGGCCGCGCACCACGCGGCCAGAGGCCTTCCTGCATGCATTCTCCCTTCGTTCCGGCGGCGGCATGACTGGCCGAGCGGAGCGGGAAGTCAAGGCTGGCCGGATGCAGCGGTGGCTGCAGCCTTGCGGTTAGGCGAGGCTGGCGACGAGAGCGCGGGAGGCGCGGTCTACCTCGTCCCAGGTGCGCATGAAGTCCTCGGCGGTGCCCCAGTAGGGATCGGCGACGGGCCGGCCGGCGAGGCCGGGGACGTGATCGAGCAGCAGGGAGAGGCGGGCGGGGGCGCCGGCGGGGGCGAGGCGGGAAAGGTCGGCGAGGTTCTGGGCGTCGAGCGCGAGGATGTGAGTGAAGCGGGTGAAGTCCGCCGCGCAGACCTGGCGGGCGCGGTAGGCGCCGATGTCGAGCCCGTGGCGGCGCGCTTCGGCCATGGCGCGCGGATCGGGCGGTTCGCCCACGTGCCAGTCCCCGGTGCCGGCGGAGTCCGCCAGCGCGGCCAGCCCCGCCTCGGCGGCGCGGTGGCGGAAGGCGGCCTCGGCCAGCGGCGAGCGGCAGATGTTGCCGAGGCAGACGAACAGGAGGGCGGGCTGGGGCGCGGTCACCCGGCGGCGATAGGGGGGCTTGGTGGATGGGGCAAGGTAGGCGGGACGACAGGGGAGCGGAACCCCGGGTCAGCCCCGGAGTGGCGGTGGAGTGTCTTTTCGCGCTTACGCCGCCTTGGGACCGGCGAAGGGCGAGGTCCGGGCAGCGGCGCGGACGATGCGGTTGCGGCCTTCGCTCTTGGCCCTGTAGAGCGCCTCGTCCGCGGCCTTCAGGGCGGTGCGCGGTTCGGGGTAGGCGAGAACGTCGGCGATGCCGGCGGAGAAGGAGACCTTGCCGAAGGGCTGTTCGGTGGCGCGGTTGACCATGCGCCGCTCGGCCAGCTGTTCGCGGGCTTCGTCGAGCAGGTGGTAGGCGGCGTCGAGCGGCTTGCCGCGCAGCAGGACGACGAACTCCTCGCCGCCGTGGCGGGCGACGTGGCAGCGATCATCGGACAGCTCGTTCAGCGAGTGGGCGACGACCTTCAGCACGCGGTCGCCTGCGTCGTGGCCGTGGGTGTCGTTGATGCGCTTGAAGCGGTCGATGTCGCAGAAGGCGACGCAGAGGGGCTCGCCCGAGACGCGCGCGGCGACCACCTCGCGTTCGAGCCGGGTCTCGAAGGCGCGGCGGTTGGGCAGGCCGGTGAGGTGATCGATCTCCGCCTCGCGCCGGGCTTCCTCGAGGTTGCGGTGCAGGGCGCGAGTCTCGCGCTCCGAGGCGGCGATCTGCTGTTCGATGTGGACCGTGCGTTCGAGCATGGCGCGGGTGATCGAGACCAGCTCGCCGAGCACGATCCCGGTCTGGTCGACCGTGCCGAGATCGTTGACGTGGCCACGCAGCGCGGTGGAATACTGGCTGGTCGCGGCGCGCGCCTCGGTGGTGGTGCGGCCGAAATCGGTGATCGCCCCTTCCATCCGGTCCATCAGCCGGTTCATCTGGCGCACTTCGTCCTCGGGCGTGCCGGAGTGGCGGACCTCGGCCAGCCATTCCGGCGTGACGGGTTCGCCCGCAGCGTGGCGTTCGGCAAGGAGATCGGTCAGGCGCGGGTCGTTTCCGGTCACGCAATCGAGCGCGACGCTGAGCGCGAGCTGGGTCGGCGGCAGGCGATAACGGGCGAGGAAGGCCCCGATCTCGCCGCCCAGCCGCTGGCACGAGGCTTCCAGCGGATCGGCGGCCGGCGCCGGATCGGACGGGGCGGGCGCGGACGCGTCCGGCGATGGCAACCCGAGGCCGAACCAGCCAAGCAGGCGGCGGCGGCGAGGGGGCTGGTCTGGCGAGTTCGCATCCATGTGCCGTTGAACGTGCGCCGGGGGCGGAATTTAATCGGGGCAAACCCGCAGGCGCGGCGTAACCGGGGGCAGGTCCCGCGGCGGCGCCGGGCTTGCTTGCCAAGAAGAGCGGGACCCCGGATCAAGTCCGGGTGACGGGGGCTCCCATGCGGCTTGGCTATGCCGGGCCGGTCAGCAGACCGAGCGTTGGACCTTGAACTGGCTGTGATCGGCCTCGGCCATGAAGGTCGAGTGTTCGCGGCGGAGGAATTCGACGCGCGAGGGGGCGAGCAGGCGGTCGAACTCGATGCCGGCCTTCTCGCCATCGCACCAGCGCACCCATCCGGTCAGCGCCTCGCCCGATTCGAGCCGGACGAGGACGGCCGTGCCGTTGGCGAGCATGGTGCCGCCGGTGGTCATGCAGCAGCCTTCGGGGGTGATGTTGACAAGGGTCACGCCGGTGTCCGCGCTTTCGCCCTCGGCCGAAGTGGACAGGCAGCGGGCGTGCAGCGTAACGCGCAGGCGTTCGGAACGTCTTGGAAACCAGGCACCGTCAGACACTGCGACCTCCTTCTGTGCGGTTAGGCATAAACGCTGATCGTAAATCCCGGACTAACGGAACGGATGTTTCGTTCACGCACGAGCGCCGGATGCGGCGGGCTGCGGGATGCGGGCGACGAATGGTGCGCGTCCGGGTGCTTCGGGACGGGGTTCGGCCTGCGGCCTCGCCCCTGCTCGGCACGAGCGGTTCTGTTCCGCACATTGTCCGTGCAAGCCATGGCATGCGGCCTGGCTATCCAGGGGTTTGCGCGGCGGAGCTGTGGTCAGCAGGAGTAGACGGTCGCGGTCGGGCTCGGATTGTAGATCTGGGTGAGATCGCGGTCGTCGCGCACGTACATGGCGGCCTGGCGGTAGATGATCGGCGCGGAGGAACTGCCGGCGATGTTGAAGAAGATCGGCTGGTAGCGGTAGTAGACCTCGACGAACATGATCGCCGACTGTGGATCGGCGGTGACGACGTTGCCGGTGGGGCCCATGCCGGCGAAGCTGGTGCCGGTGGCGCCGGTTCCCTGGGTGCCGTATTTCGAGACGCCGGTGGTGTAGGAGCCGCGGCAGCGCTGCCAGTGGATCCACTGGCCCCCGCTGGCATTCTGTTCGAGGCTGGAGAGAACGATGCGGCCGTTGGTGTAGACCTGCAGGCCAGGGTAGACGAGATCGACCTGGTTGAACGCCTCGTCCACGTCGTACTCGCGCATCATCGCGCCGCTCGACCCGGTCGACTGCTTGGCCCGCGAGGCGTTGTCCGCCACCTGGATCGCGACCTGGCTGACGCGGGTGTAGACCATGGCCATGTTGGCCAGTTCGATGGCGCCGAGGCCCATCGTGGTCATCACCGGGGCGAGCAGGGCGAACTCCACCGCGGAAACGGCGGCGCGGTCTGCCAGCAGGCGGCGCCGGGAGCGGAGCAGGCGGTCCATCAGGTGCAGACCTGGGTGCCGGTCCAGGTCGGCTGGGTGGCGAAGGGCTGGTTGCGCAGCAGGGTGGTGGCATTGATCGTGGTGGTCGGCGAGATCTTGAACACGGTGGCCGCGCCCGGGATCAGGCTGGGGTAGGACACGGTCGCGGTGTATTCGACCACGTCGTTCGCGCCGCCGATGCCGGTGCGGCCGAGATCGGAATCCCAGGTGTTGTTGCCGTTCATGTCGATGAAGCATTCGCCCGGATCGCGCACGCCGTTGCCGTTGGTGTCGGTGAAGTCTTCCGGGCGGCCCACGCTGGAGAAAGTCGAATAGTTCTGGCGCACGAAGGTGACCGTGGCACTGGGCATGATCGCCTGGACGCGGGCGGTGACGAAGCTGTCGATGGTGGACTGGCCGGTCTGGGCGGTCTGCAGGCTGGAGTTGCGCCCGGCCTGCTGCATCGCCCCTTCGAGCACGGCGCGCATGTAGACGTTGAGGCCGAACTCCATCGTGCCGAGCAGGAGCATCAGCATGACCGGGCCGACGATGGCGAATTCGACGATGGTCGCGCCGGAGCGGTCGCGCAGGAGGGTGGGGGCGGCGCGGCGGGTCATGTCTTGAGCCTGAGGTCGGCGATGCGGCTGGCGATCAGCCGGAACGTGTTCTGCAGATCGGTGGTGCTGCCGGCGAACATCGCCTGGCCGCCGCTTCCCGCAGCGCAACTGGTCATTTCGGTAGTCAACGTCTGGCCGAACCCGATGACCCAGACGGTATAGCCCATGTCCTTGGCGCGCTGGCAGGCGGCGAGGAAGCGGCCGTTATGGTAGGTGGTGAGCTGGGCGTTGCAGGCATTGCCCCACGAGCCATAGGCCGGCATGACCCGGTTATCGAGGTATTCGTGGCCGTAGGCCGAATAGAGCCCCTGGCAATCGGGTGCCATCTCGCCGTCGGTCAGGAAGATGATGTGGCGGCTGACCGAGGTGAGGTTGCCAGAGTTGACGTTGCTCGACATGATCCCGTTGGGGTTGGCGAGCCGGGCGCCCCAGATCATCCCGATATCGTGGTAGGTGCCGCCCCAGGCATAGAGCGTGGCAAGGTAGGTTTCGATCCAGCTCGGCACGGTGGTGGTGCTGGACGTATCGACGGTGGTGAACTTCTGCGCTGCGGGCGGGCAGTATTCGGTCATGTCCGAGCGCTGGCTGGAGGTGTCGAGCGTGGCGAGCTGGCCGCGATCGAACTCCAGGTCGGCGACATAGGGCTTCCACTGCGTGGAGGTGGTGGTGGTCGGCGCGGTGGCGAGATCGAGGTCGGTGGCTCCGCTCGGGATCGTCGTGGCGCTGAGCAGCGTGTTGACCGTGGCGCGTTCCTCGATGCAGCCGGTCCAGGTGTAGCTGCTCTTGGTGATGTTGCTCGTGCCGGCGAGCGAGCCGAGGGTGACCATGTCGTAGTAGCCGGTGGTGTAGCCGGCGGCGGGCACGGTGGACGAGGACGAGATGCCGGTGGCGAGGTTCACCGCGGTCCGGGCCTTGATCGTCGAGGTGTCGAGCGTGGCCTGGGCATAGCGGTAGGGCACCGTGCTGCTCGGCGAATAGCTGGTGACCGCGTAGGTCGTCGTGGTCGTCGTCTCGCTGCGCGTGCAGACCTTGCTGCTGCTGTTGTAGCTGACGAAAGCGTAGGTCGTCCGGGTGGTCGCGGTCGGCGAGGGACCGCCGCCGGTGGTCGTCGAGGCATTGGCCCAGTTGGTGCAGTTGGAGCTCTTGCTCTGCGAGCTGGTGGTGTTGATCGTCACCGGGGTGCCGGCCGTGCCGGTGTAGTTCGGCACGTCGAACTTGAAGAGCTGGGTCTGGTAGGTGCCAGAGCTCGCGAGATAGGACTGCGGGATGTCGCCCGCGGTGACCAGGTTCGCGATGTTGACCGTGCCGTTGTAGGGGACGAAGCCAAAGCGCACGCGGGTCGTCCCACCGGAGGGAACGGCCGAGGCGATCGTGGTGTAGAAGGAGCGGATCGCGCTCTTCAGACCTTCGATCTTCGAGGTCGAATCGGAGTAGCAGTTGGTACCGTCGGGGCGGCAGGCCATCGAGCCGGTGGTGTCGAGCACCATCATCACGTCGATGTTGGAGATCTGGAATTCGGCGCTGCAGTTGGCCGTGAGGCTGAAGCTGTTCGTGCCGAAGATCTTCATCAGCGTGGTCGGCACCGTGGTGCTGGCCGTGCCGTTGATCACGCCGCTGCCGGCGTTCGTGGGGGTGAAGGTGGTGCCGGTGGCATTGGCGCTCTGCGAGGTGCCGTTGAAGTTGAAGTTGAACATCCGCGTCGCCTTGCCCTGCTCGGTGCTGGTCCACTGGCCGGACTTGGCCTGGGCGCGGCGGCCGGCGAGGACGCCGGCGTCGCAGGCGTTTTGCAGCGCGGTCTGCGCCATGTAGGCGCGGCTCATGTCGATCCCGCCGCCGACGAGGATCAGGATCGGCGGGATGAACACGGCGGTCAGCGCGAGGACGTTCGCCGCGCGGTCTCGCGCCAGCCGCCCGAGGAACGAGCGGACGTTCGTGAATGCATTTCTGGACAGAGGGTTAACCATTGAGCGAGCTGCCGGCAGACGATCCGGCAGCCTTCATACCCGCTCAGCGGTTAATGGATCGTATGCCGCCCGTTACCGGACGCGCGGCCCTCCGAAAGGCAGCGGCGGGGGGGCACGGCGGGCGCCGCGGGGGAGCTGTGCCTGGTAGGCCCGGCCGCAGTGTTCCACGCAATAGGGGAAACCGGGGTTCACCTTGTCACCGCAGAAGTGGAAGTCCGGCTCGCCCGGGTGGCCCATCGGCCAGCGGCAGATCCGGTCGTTCAGGTCGAGCAGGCTGGTCTTGCCGGCGATCTCCGGGCTGGGCTTGGCGGGCACCAGGCGGCGCGGCGGGGCCGGCGGGATCGGGGCCTGCTGGTCCCCCGGGCCCTGGCGGAGGAAGCCGCCGGGGCCGACCGAGACGATGCGCGGCTGCGGCGCCGGGGCATCGGCCGAGGCGGCGGACGGCTGGGCGGCAGCGGCGGGCGCCGGGCGCTGTGGGGCGGGTTCGGCGGCGCGCGGGGCCGGGGCGGGGCGGGGCGCCGGTTCGGCGCGGGCGACCCTCGCGGCGGGCGGATCGGCGGGGGCGGCGGCACCCTCCTTCTCGTTCGCCTTGACCGGGGAGGGGCGCGCCTTGAGGCCGAGCCGGTGGGCCTTGCCGATGACGGCGTTGCGGCTGACGCCGCCAAGCTCGTCCGCGATCTGGCTGGCCGTGGCGCCACCTTCCCACATCTTGGTCAGCTTTTCGATGCGTTCGTCGGTCCAGCTCATGCGTGCCTGTCTTCCCGTGTCGCGAACCGCCCGTGCGGCGGCGCTTGCCATGTGGCCAAGGTGCCGATAGTCGCCACCCCATGGCCGATCAACCCCTGCCGGACCCGAACGCCGCCCCGACCTATCCCGCCGGAACGCAAACCGCGCTTGCCGCGCGCTTTCCCGATCAGGGCGTTGGCCTGATCCACGGGATCAACCGGATGGGGCTGTGGACGCTCTATATCAAGGAGGTCCGCCGCTTTTTCAAGGTCCAGACCCAGACCATCTGGGCCCCAGCGGTAACGACGCTGCTTTACCTGATGATCTTCACCGTGGCGCTGGGGGGCGGGCACCGGCTGGTGCTGGGCGTGCCCTTCGCCACCTTCGTCGCGCCGGGCCTGATCGCCATGGGCATGATGAACAACGCCTTTGCCAATGCGAGCTTCAGTTTTCTGGCCGGCAAGATCCAGGGCACGATCATCGACTACCTGATGCCGCCGCTGTCGGAGTTCGAGCTGATGCTCGCCCTGATCGGCGCGGCGGTGACGCGGGCCGTGCTGGTGGGGCTGGCGCTGGCGGGCGCCATTTCGCTCTGGCCGGAGGTGGACCTGACGATGGCTCACCCCTGGGCGGTGGTGTGGTTCAGCCTGATGGGCTCGATCCTGCTGGCGCTGATCGGCCTGCTCACTTCGCTGTGGGCCGAGAAGTTCGACCACAACGCGGCGGTGACGAACTTCGTCATCACCCCACTGACCATGCTTTCGGGCACGTTCTACGTGATCCACGCGCTGTCCCCGGCGTTCCAGACGGTGAGCCGGCTGAACCCGTTCTTCTACGTGATCTCGGGCTTCCGGTTCGGCTTCCTTGGGGCCAGCGACATCGGCGACAGCAACCTTGCCGTGGTTCACGGCGCGATCGGGCTGGGCGCGCTGAACGTGGTGCTGTGGGCGGTGACCTTCGTGCTGATGCGGTCCGGCTGGAAGCTCAAGAGCTAGGGTGAGTGCGGACGAAGGGCCGGACCCGCCGCGTCAGTGAGTCAGGCCGCGGCGCAGGCGGTAGCGGCCGCCGCGGAAATCCTCGAACAGCTGCTCGACCGAGGGATGCTCGACCGGACCGCCCTCGGCGTCGGCGACAAGGTTCTGCTGGCTGACGTAGGCGACGTAGGAGCTGTCCCCGTTCTCGGCGAGGAGGTGGTAGAACGGCTGTTCGCGCGAGGGGCGGATTTCCTTGGGGATGGCATCGTACCATTCCTCGCTGTTGGCGAAGACCGGGTCGATATCGAAGACCACGCCCCGGAAGTCGAACTGGCGGTGGCGCACGACATCCCCGATGCCGAACCGGGCGCGCGCGCGGAGCGGGGCGTCAACCAGGCGGCCTGCCTGGGCGGAGAAGAAGCTGGCGCGGTTGTTGGAGTTCATGCCTCCAATATAGGCGCGGGGCGAGGGCAGGCAAGCAGCCGGCCCGGCTGTCCCCGCTTTTTGCGCAAGTGCAGCACCGGAGGGCTTGGCAAGCCCCGCGGCTTGGGCTAACCGCGCGGCTCTTCGACCGACGGCCCTTGTGGCCGCTCGCACGGCGCTTCGCGGAGAGGTGGCAGAGTGGTCGAATGCGCCGCACTCGAAATGCGGTGTACGGGCAACCGTACCGTGGGTTCGAATCCCACCCTCTCCGCCACGCACCCCCAGCACTGGTCTCGTGTATCAGGTCTCTGCCGAGAACCCGCGCGGTTCCGCGGGCTTTCGTGCCGCAATCCGTAACAGGGGAGCGCTGCGTGTGCCGGTCTTCGCGCCCCCGGGACGGACTTGGCGCGGCCCGTCTCCGCGCGGATCGACATCGGTTCGGTTTCCCTGCTTTGCGGACATAACAGGGAAAATTGCAAAAACGCGTGCCAAAAACAGGGAGGTCAAGGCCGATTTGCGCCTGCGGTGGCCTCGCAAGTGGCGAATTTCTGCGGGTTTAAACCCCTGTTCGACCGCTTTCCTGTTATTCGCCGGAACAGGGTATTTATTCGGCCATAACAGGGCATTCAATCGACCATAACAGGCACTTTGTTCGGCGTAACAGGCAATTGCCTGCTTGTATCAGGAGGGCTGCAGATCCGGCCATCCGAGCGCGGCGCGCTGGGCGAGCCAGGACAGCGGGACAGCGCTGCGCAGGAAGGTCTCGAGCCGGAATCCGCGCGGCTGGCGCCCGGCGAGGATATCGGCCTGAAGCGCAGGGTCGAGCAGGGCGAGACGCAGCAGCCGGCGCTCGTAGGCACTGGCCGGAGCTGCGGCGAGCACTGGCCGGCCAGCATCATCGCGCTCGAGCATGGCGTGGGCACGGCGCAGCGCCGCGATCAGGACCGGATCGGGTGCGACCGAGTCAGGCGTTCCCGGAGACACGCTGCGACGGCCCCCACGCAGCGGCAGCACGACGGGCACGGTCCCCGTGCAGGTGCCATCCTCGCAATGGATCAGTTCATCCGGGGCGAGGTGGTCCTGGACCGACCGGCGCAGTCTGGCAGGAAGTGTGAGGTCGAGGCAGCGGCACATTGCCCGCGCGCCAGGCTCCCAGTCCGTTCAAGGGGTTCAACTCGTCGCCGGAGGTAATCCGGCTTGTCGTCCTGATGTACATGCGCTTCCCGCTTAGCCTGCGGAACGTCGAAAATCTCCTGTTCGAGCGCGACATCGATCTCTGCCATGAGACGGTGCGGTTCCGGGGGAACAGGTTTGGCCCGCTATTCGCCGCCGACATTCGCCGTCAGCGGGTTAGCCGCATGCGCGGGTTCCGCCACGGGAACTGGCATCTGGACGAGATGCACGTCCGGGTGAACGGCGAGATGGTGTACGCCATCAACTCAGCAAATTTTCTGATCCAGCGGCTCAATTCGCAGCGTCACCACGTCAATGCCTGGCGGACGAGTAACAGCGAAGAGAATTGCCTGTGCGACCTGTTCCGGCGAGAGCAACTGATTGGCGGCTACCATGCTCTCGCGTTCCGCAGGGGAGTATGGCTGCATCGACGATGCTATCGCTCCGGGTTCGATCAGCGTTAGCCTGATGCGATCAGGAATGAGTTCCTTTCGCAAGGTCTCCGCGAAGCTCGCCACGCCGCCTTTGGCGGCATTGTAAACGCTCTCGCCGACGGCCTTGATGTGTACGCTGATCGAGCCCACCAGCACGATCATCCCGTCATGGTGCCCGCCTGCTTTGATTCGTTCGATGGCCTGCTTGGTGCAGGCGACGTAACTGGACAGGTTGCTTTCGATTACGTAGCGCCACCCCTCGTCCGACATCGTGGAGAGCGGCCCGGATCCCACCCCCGCGCAAGCGACGAGAATGTCGAGCCCGCCTAGCCAACTGTCCACCCGGTCAAACAGGCGTGCGATCCCAAGATGAGTGGACAGATCGGCGGTCACCGTCTCGACCTCAGCCGGGGGCCCGCACGCCTGTTCGAGATCAGCCGCAAGACTACGCAGCCCAACTTCCTCGCGGTCAGTGAGGAGCACCCTGGCCCCGTGGGCCAGCAGGTGGCGGGCCACTGCAGCACCGACGCCGCCTGCTCCTCCGGTCACCACTACCCGCTTGGCCTTGAGAATAGATGGTTCAATCACGGGCGATCTCCCAGTGAGCTGTTGCAGTGGCGCCTTCCGGCGCAAGCGCGGCGGGTGCTTTTGGTCTAGTCGCCGCTCCAGTTCAGCAGCATGGCAACATTGGCGGGAATCCACGCTTCCAGCCGGCCTTCAACTTCCCGTAGTTGGATCGGCTCCCGGGTGGCGGTCCATAGCTTGGGCGCAAGCTTCTCCTTGCCGGTCGGTACCAAGGCGAGACGAACCGGCCCGAGCTCATGTCCGTCGATCTTGAAATTGAGAGTATAGCGGTCCAGCCTGTGAATCGCGCGGATGAAGCTGTCGCAGAACAGCATGAACGGAGCATCTTCGATCTGGTGGAAGGCGCGGGTCGCATAGATCAGGGCAGCTCCCGCACCGTAGATTTCCTGGCCCACCTGGCCTGCCGGTTGGCCGTCAGGGTAAAGATCCTCCATCGGGAAGTTGAGCTTGAGATCGATGTGTCCGTTACGGTTTTCTGTGGCGATCGCATCCGGCGGAAGGGTGTCCGGATAATAATACCAGGCGCGGTCCAGGGCGTGGCGGCAGAACTCGCCGGCCAGCAGCTTGGCGCCGGGAATGAGGTCGGGCCCGCCATAGTCGAGCAGGCGCTCGAACGCGGCGTAGCTGTCGAAGCACTCGTAGGCGGCCATGTAGGGCGCGTCCTGGAGGCAGGTGACCCCAAGGAAGTTCGTCCAGTGCCGTGCGAGCCCGATCTCGCTCTTCCACATCTGGGCGTTGTGGAAGAAGCTGGCGAGATAGACATAGCACTGGGTAAGGTAATCCTTGTTGTTGGTGATCCGCCACAGCCGGATGCAGGCTGCGGCTCCCCAGGCGGTCAGGTTGGCCTGGTAGTTCAGGTCGAACCGCATTCCCTTTGCCGCCCCGATTGCCCGCTCCGCCTCGTGGAGGAACTCGCAATCGCGGGTCAACTCGAAGGCCTGCAACATGACCCAGGCGTAGATCCCGCCAACGTCGGTCTGCCCGCGCTGGTCGGCTTCGGCCACGTCGACAATGACGCTGAAGTCCTTGATGTCGTACATGATCGGCCACTTGTATTTGAAATGGCGCGCAGCCTTGATCCCGTAGCCGACCGACGCGAGGAACAGGTCTCTCGCCTCCCCGTCGCCGCTGGTCGCGAGGTTCGACAGGTTCAGCAACGGATGGTAGAGATACCAGCTGTCAACCGCATCGGCTTTCTTGTCCTTGCCGACGTTCGGAAGATACCGTCGGAGCGTCTTGAGTTCGGGATCCCAGAACCTGTCGAGACCGGCCATGATCTCCCGGCGCAAGGGATGCTCCTTGCCGCGCCAGCGCCCCCAGTCATCCAGCGCCGAAGCGATTGCGAGCTGCACCATCGCGTCGGGGTATTCGCTTGCCGTATAGGGGTGGAAGTAGGTGTGGCCGTAATGCTTGATCCGCGTGTCAGGTGCGCGGGCGAGGTCGTTCACGGTGTGGTCGGCTCGGCTGGCCCAGTTGTGAAACTCGGGCTGCTTTGGGACGATCGAGGGGTAGAGGCCGCCCAGCATGTCAAGGAATTGCCACGCGGAATCGCCCTCTTCGTTGCGCGGATAGGCGCGGATCACAAGGTACGTGTCGTAGAGTGTCACCCGCTTTCCGGCAGGCAGGATGGCGCGTCCGGCGTCTGGATTCCGCGGCGGCTGGTAGCCCAGTTCCGGCCAGACCCCGCCCACGGCTCCTTCGGGCTTGCTGCCGGTGGCGTTGAAGTAGTCGTTCAACGCGGTCAGGTTCTGCAGGTAGAGAACTTTGCCGAAGGCCGGCTTGTCGAGCGAGAAATAGAGCAGGCCGGTGTTGAGCTTGCGCTGTTCGGCTTCGATGCGTCCGACTGTCTCCGCCGGGTTTCCCGCGGCGTCGAACGGCACCAGGTCGCGGGGTAGCCACTCTATAGCGAAGTCTTGCGAGGCTTCGAACTCATATGTCGCGTGGACTTGCTCGAGGCCGAAGGGCTCACCTTGCACGGTCAGACGGGCCGTGCCGAGGCTGCCCTTGCATTCGACGCAGGCGATGGCGTCGCTCGCCCTGATCTCCTTGCAGACGGGATCGGGCGACAAGACGGGAAATCGCAGCGCCAGTCCGCCCTCGTCGCCGCGCGTAAGCACCACCCACAGCGTATCCTGCTCGAGCCGCACGACGACCTCGAGGCCGCCCTGACGTGCTCTTGCGATCGGCTTCTCCGTCGCCTTCCCGAGTACCTGGCGCGCGACAAGCGCCTGCTGCGTGACAGGGGTGTCGAGGAGTTGCTGGCCCATGGCGCGCCTTCTTTTACGATGGAACACGCGCGCACAACCCTTGCGCTATGCTATCCGTTCCATGCGCCTTGGCCCTTGGCGATTTCTTAACATGTTGATTTGACGTAATTTATCTTACGATTGGACGTCATCGCGACGAAGCGTGCATGGCGTCCTACACACCACTTTGCCGCCCGGACCCGATCGCCGCCCGAAGGGTATCTGATCAGCGAAACAGCACGCAAGGCCGGAGCGACCATGGCTATCGAACACACCGACCTCGCGGGCAAGCGGGTGCTCCTGACGGGAGGGACGACCGGCATCGGCCGCGCGACGCTGGTGCTGCTCGCCAAGGCTGGGGCACAGGTCATGGTCTATGGCCGGCACCAGGCCGAGCTTGACCAGGCGCTCGCTGCAACGGGCGCAGGTTCCGTGACCGTGTTCGGGATCACGGCGGACTCGGCGAAGCGCGAGGACTTAGGTCGGGTGTTCGCTGCGGTCGACGAGCGCCTTGGCGGACTCGACGTCCTGATCGCCTGCGCAGCGCTCGGCGCCCAGCCGATCCACGAGATGGAAGACGAGGATTGGCGCTATGTCATCGAGACCAACCTCGTGGGCTACCTCGCCTGCGCGCGCCTGGCGATCGACCGCATGGCAGCGCATGGCGGAGGGCACCTGCTCTTCGTCGGCTCGATCAGCACCGAGATCAAGGCCGCGGGCGAAAGCGTCTATTCCGCCACCAAGGCCGGCGTCCAAGCCTTCGCGGAAACGCTGCGCAAGGAAATCGCCGGAAAGAACATCCGGGTGAGTGTGATCCAGCCCGGCTCGGTCGATACCGACATGCAGGAATGCAGCGCGGAGGAAAAGCGCGAAGCTGTGGCAAACCGCGAGATGCTGCACGCCGAGGAGATCGCGGAAGCCATCGGCTTCGTCCTGACCCGCTCGAGTGCGAGCGACGTCGTGAACCTGCGGATCGAGCCACTCCTCCAGAAGACGAGTTGACGTGTCCACGCGGTTCTGGATCGGGACCTATGCGGCCAAGGGCGGGCTCGGGCTTTATCCCCTCACACTTCGCCCAGGTGGGGAGCTTGACCTCGGCCTACCCACGACGGCGATTCGCAATGCCTCGTTTGCGCTCTCCCACCCTGACATGCCGATCGCCTGGTTCGTGAACGAGCAAGAGGACGGACGCGTCGTAAGCGCCGCTCTCAAGGGCGGCGCCTGGGAAGTTCTCGGTGACGTCCCCAGCGGAGGCTCCCTTCCGTGCTTCCTCGCCAGGCACCCGACCCGGGACTTGTTGGCCGTGGCGAACTATGCCGATGGGGCCGTGACCTTGCTTCCGCTGGACGCCACGTCCGGGATCGCGCGAGCGCCCTGCGATCGGGTGCTGCAAAGCGGGCGCGGCCCCGATCTTGAACGTCAGGCGGGTCCCCACGCCCACTGCGTCGCCTTCTCCGCCGATGGCAACTTTCTCTACCACGTGGACCTCGGGCTCGATCGGGTCTGGCGCTATGCCGTGACGGGACAGCGGCTCGGTCCGGCTGAAGTCGTATTCGAAGCACCCGCCGGCTCGGGTGCCCGGCACCTCGCTCTCCTGCCCGACGGGGTTCATGCGGTGCTGATCTGCGAGATGGCCGCCACCTGCATGTTGCTGCGCCTCGACGGGAAGCGATTTGCATGCCTCGACTCTATCCCGACAGCCCCGACAGAGAAGGCCAACATCGGCGGCGACCTGCGACTGATCGCTCTGGATCGGTTGCTGGTGACCAACCGCGGCCATGACAGCGTGGCGCTGGTCC